>Ga0190282_1001_pt1 | contig 776277 bp, 711 predicted proteins | sample ZER3_100Endo_I3_FD_131024 | JGI IMG/M metagenome (GOLD analysis project Ga0190282, IMG submission 131024) | Enriched cells of freshwater protists from Biology Centre CAS, Ceske Budejovice, Czech Republic - ZER3_100Endo_I3 | ecosystem: Environmental > Aquatic > Freshwater > Unclassified ...
TTTTTAAGTTCCCCGTTCTTACCGTGCGCTTGTTCTGGTGTTAGAAAATCACAGCTTGCATGTGGTCTGAGGTGATTATAGGTCTGGATATTGTTTCTGATTTTTGTTGTGGTTTCGCTGAATCCCTGCTGGGTTCCATAGAGATCAAACTCTGCTTTGAGAATCCCGTTTACCCGCTCAGCGATTGCATTCTCATAAGGGTCTCCATTTTGGGTCATGCTTACAGCAATATTTTCCTCTGTGAGCAGGTCTACATAGGCTTTGCTGCAATATTGAGATCCTCTGTCTGAATGGTGGATAAGCCTTGTTCCGGGATACCTTCGTTGCGCTATTGCCATCCCCAGAGCATCTGTGCAGCCCTTTGCGGAAAGATCTTTTCTGAACGCCCATCCCATGATCTTTTTGGAATAAGCATCAGTGATCAGGCTCAGGTACCCCCATTGCTTTTTAAGCTGGATATAGGTGATGTCACTTACCCATACCTGCTCAGGGCCATTGATCAGGAGTTCTTTGATCAGGTTATTATACTTATGCATCCAATGTCTTGAGTTGGTGGTTACCACTTTTCTCTTGCGGTTCCTGATCTGCAGTCCATGCTCGCGCATCAGCTGAAATAGGTAGTCCCGGCCGATTTTAATGCCGTGTTGCCCCAAGGGGTCCTGCAACATGTAATGCAGCTTTAAAGTGCCTATTCTGTTTTGCTTGTTACGGATATCCAGTACATGCTGCAATACCATCTCATCTTTTAGGCCCAGGTCCTGCAGCCTCCACTGATGATCGTAATAAGCGTGCCTTGTCTTGCCAAACAGTCTGCACAGCAACTTGATCCCAAACCTGGGAAAGTCCTGTTTCATTTTAATGACTGCCTGGCACCAGACTTTTTTCTGATATCGATCTTAAGCTGTTCTTCAGCAATATCGATCATGGTATCCAGGGCACGGATTTTTAAATTGGCTTCTTCCAAAGCCTTTTTTAAGGCTTTGAGTTCTGCATTGTCGGAATGATCTGCTGTTTTTTTAGCCACTGGCTGAGCTTTTATGATGCTAAGATCGATATTTTCTTTTTTGAATTCTTTGATCCAGCCACGTATTACACTTGGATAAGAAATATTAAAGGCGATCCGGGCTTGCCTGACACTCATCCCTTCTTCTATAGCCCGGATAACCGATCGTTTTTCTGCGGCAGTATGACGCTTGCGTTTGGCTGCGCCTGAACCATATCTGGCTATCCACTCAATGAGTGTCCCTGGGTTCATGCCATAGTTTTTTACCAGATCTCGCCGAGGAACTCCTTGCTCAGCCTGATCAACAATATGCGCTATTAAACGCTTATCAAATTTTTGTTTATTACTTGTCCGATTTGAATAAGTAAAATCTTTCTCTTTGGTTTCCATACACTGTTTTTAGTGTATAGCATTTTTAAGAATGGACAGGCTGGCAGGAAGATAAGGGAATCTGCTGTGTTTAAATTTGTTCAAACTACTATTTAAACGCAGGGTTTTATTATTATATTTGCGCCTGCTGTTTGAAACATGTTTGTTTTTGAGGAGTAATTGGTTTCGTAGTTCAACGGATAGAATAGAAGTTTCCTAAACTTTAGATATGGGTTCGATTCCCGTCGAGACCACAAAATAAGAGAGTGCCATTTGGCACTCTCTTATCATTCTATCTAATTGCTTATCAGTAAATAACAACAACAGTTGCTCCTGTTAAATAAATTGTTAATTATCTCTACTCAAAGATAAGTGGATAAGTAGAGTACGCTTAAATGATCGTGCCCTTTTAGTTTTGATAAGTAACGTAATTGTTGACTGTTTACAAGGTGTTTGGGTAATAATGCACCTTGTAAACCAATAAGGAAGAGACTAATCCCTTAACTTAACGTAATAAACATTACCAATGAAAGGTATAGCGAAGCAAAGAAACATATTTAATGCATAAGGGTCATCAAGTCCTCCGAATTAAAGAAAGGTCGAGGCACATAATATTACTGCAACTAAAGCTATCCAAGCTCTCAATCGTGGGGTACTCAAGTTAGCCCAAGTTACTAAAACATGAATGAACAGCCATAGTAGAATAAAGGTAGGTATAGAAAACAATATACAAGCCATTATAGATAGTGGGAATGTAGGCAATGCGTCCATAAACCTGCGATTCGTTACTGGTAGATCGTTTACAAAGAATAAATAACCCCAGTAATTTAAAGTAGCACCGACTAGTACACTAGCGAACCAAACGTAAAGTGGGTAAGTTATTCTATACTTCATCATATCTCAACTTAAAATAGTAAACACTACCAACAAGTGGGAGTATATAACAAGGAACGGTAAATATTAATGCATAACTGGTAGCACCCATGTAGATGAAAGTCAAATAGATTAAAACTACTGCCATAGTAGCCAATATAATCTTAAATGCATTTGTACTGAACTTGCTCCTAGCTAGAAAAGCCTTAACACCCCAAAACAAGAGTACTGATGGCAATGAAAACACCAAGGCAAGTCCAATGGATAGAAAGAACATCTGCACACTTTCCCCTATACTTCCACCGAACATGGCTTCTGTACGACTTATAAAATATGATACAATATAATATAGTATTGATCCGAAAATAGCTGTCGTTAGCCAAATGAAAGGTATGTATGTCAGTTTATATCTCATTCGTTTCGGGGGATGAAACTCGTTTCGGAAAGTAGAACCATGTGCTCAAAGCTACAACTAGAGCATATGGAAGAACTATTTCTTCTTGACTCATTAGATTTAAGTCATCATCCAACAGGGCTATTAAAGTAAATAACCCCCAACATAACACTTGACCCGCAATAACTAGTGTCCATTTTGCTTTCTTAGGTTCTTGATTTGATCTTATAAGTCTTGAATACACGAACCATAAAGTTAGCCAACAAGGAATTGAAGCAACTAAGGCGATTAGACATATCGTGAGGAAGTAAGAGACCAAATCTCCTGTAGTGCGGTACTGGTATGAGATAGTGCCAATGAAAGAAAAATAACTATTAATATACGTCGCAAAATGAGCTAATACAGTACCTAAGAATGCACTTGTTAACCAAACCCTTAAAGGGTACATATAGTCTTTCCTCATGAGGATAAAAGTAGCGATTGAAACTGAAAATAAAAATTTAGTGGGCCGAGTATATATACAGGTTCTGCATGCTGAAGCACTTTCGAAACACCACAAACCCTCACTGATTTAAAAGATGCAACTTCTACTTTAACTCTCTATAGGTAGTGCCTAAATCAAGATTTTGTGAGCGCAGTGAGCTAAGGCATAGGTTACAACTTCACCCTCGTACCTTATGTCCATCTCCCCTTTCTTTTGAGTGACGTTGTATCCCGCCCATATACACATACTAGGTGAACATATAAATATAAATGGTTTTTTAAGACACATTACAATACTAAAAAAGTTTGAAATCCGTCTCGCCAAGATATTTAAAATACCTCTTCACGATCTAGAATGTCAGTAATCAGCTGCAAATCTTCTAAAAATAAGTTTGAAATCGGTGTCTTTGAGACCACAAAACTTTCCCACCCTGGGAACAACATGGGAAGGTTATCCGAAATTTTTATATCGGATGAAATGATTTTAAGAGAATGCCTTTAGATAAACATCTAGAGGCATTTATAATTTAAATAATTCATTGGTTGCCTGAAATGGATATTATTATATCTATTTTAATTATATTTGGATATAATAATATCCGTCATGAAATCAAAGAAGGTTGTAGTCTTTCCCAAGTATCAAAAAATTTGGGATCAGCTTGGTGAGAATATCAAGCTGGCCAGAAAACGGAGGAAACTAACTGCCATTCAGCTTGCTGAACGTGCTGCTATTGAAAGGTTAACCCTTCGGAAAATAGAGCGGGGTGATCCTAGTGTTTCTATGGGCGCATATTTCAATGTACTTAGAGCATTGAATTTGCATGAAGATTTTCTTAAACTGGCAATAGACGATGAGCTCGGCAGAAAACTTCAGGACTTAGATTTGTTAACCTGATGACAGCGACGAAAACAGACATCTGGGTATATGCTCATTGGCAAGGTATGAGTGCCCCGAAGGGCATAGGTGTAATATCTGCACAGCAAAGTAAAGGGAGCAGAATATTCGGTTTTGAGTACGATAAAGACTGGCTAAAGTCAGATCAGGTATTCTTACTTGATCCCGAAATTGGATTATACTCAGGAACTCAATATCCGGATAAAAAAGACAATTTTGGTGTATTTATGGATTCAATGCCCGATACATGGGGGAGAAAACTCATGCTTCGCCGTGCTGCACAAATGTCTCTCATAAAAGGAGAGCCAACACCAAAACTATATGAGATTGATTTCTTGTTAGGCGTCCACGATATTTCAAGAATGGGTGCGCTCCGATTCAAATTGGATCCTAACGGTCCTTTTCTAGATGACAACAAGGATAATCCAACTCCACCAATAACGCATTTGCGGGAGCTGCAGGCCAGTGTTAAAGCCTATGAAGAGGATGAGGATGGAAAAAACGGGGATGAATGGATTCCAATTCTTTTTGCGCCGGGATCATCGTTGGGGGGAGCTCGGCCGAAAGCAAATGTTATTGACTTAAATGGTCACCTGTGTATTGCAAAGTTTCCTTCAAAAGCCGACACAACTGACAAAGCAGCATGGGAATACCTGGCATACGAACTGGCCTGCAGAGCAGGAATCAATATGCCTATTTGCACTCTTGAAAAGGTAAGGGGGCCATATCATACATTTTTGTCGAGACGGTTTGATAGGGAAGCAGAGCAACGGATTCATTTCGCATCTGCCATGACCATGACGGGGAACAGTGAAGACACCATTAGAGATGTTACTCCAAGTTATCTTGAGATAGCAGAATTCATACAAAATTATGGTTCAAACATAGAGGCTGACCTACATCAATTGTGGAGGCGGATAGTGTTTCACATGGCGATCTCCAATACCGACGATCATTTTAGAAACCACGGGTTTCTGCTGGAAGAAAAGGGTTGGAGATTGTCCCCTGCCTATGATATTAATCCCTCAATAGATAAAAATGGACTGGCTTTAAATGTTGATATGGATAATAATTCGCTGGATTTCGAGCTAGCTAAAAGTGTTGGTCAATTTTTTCAGCTTAATAAAAGCCAGATGGATAAAATTCTCGAGGAAATCGTCATGGTAACTGAGGATTGGCGGGCACTAGCATCAAAACTGGGGATATCCCGGGCAGATCAGGAGACCATGTCTCCTGCATTTAGATTAGTTACAGGATAGCTTATCATTTTAGGAAGATAATTATCGGCTCACATAAAATTGAAAAGCCTTTAAAAAACCAGCGAATTTTTGCTGACTTTTTTCTCTTTATACCTAAATAAGCGTCGTTAAACCGGAAGGGAGCGGATTAAACGAATCATCCTCTAAACCTGCCGCCGCTTGCAAGTCAGCTAAGAAAGCGTTCGAGTTCTGTATCGCGGGGACCACCCCTTTTGCCAGTAGTTATACATAACTGCTGGTTTTTTTGCTTCAAGTGGCTAAAAAAGAGGCAGATTATTTGGGTTTTGGGTAAAATTGAATCATTTTGATAATGTGATTTTCTGTTGAGCTCGCAACGATTATATCTCGGGGGACCTTAAGACCCAACTTAACACTTCGTTGCTCTCGGCAAGGAAAAGACACTAAAAACGCATGTTAGATCTCAGTTTACTTCGATTAGATCGTCACTTTTAATATCCTTAACGTTCAATCCGTCGAGTTGGCAAAAGACCTTTTACCGTTCATAACTTTAAATGCTTTAATGAGTTCTTTTTCTGCGATTCTTGGCGTGACATCAGATATTACTTTCCAACAAATAACAATTTTTCTTGAATTACCCAATTGCCAAATAAGGCGACAGCCATAGTGTCCAATATTCTTTCCCTGACCAAACTTAAAGTACAGGCCAAGCCTTGCTTTCAGATTAGTGGCCTTACCAGTATAAACAACCTTTGAACCTTCAATCCAGTTGTCTTCAAGCGTAGAAAGGGAAACGTTTGGGTATTTACCCTTGAAAAAACCGACTGTTCCTGTCTCCAGGTATTCCCTCATCAACATTTAAGATCAGGTAAACACGACCTAGTGAAGGGATGGAAGAACTATTGTAGTTCATGAAAGCATTTAGCAAATGGTTCTGATTATTAAGGATTTTAAGTATGATCTTTACTATCATTTACCCTCGAAGGGCAAATGATAGTAACTTTGATGATGAAAGTCGAACACAGGTTGTATAAAAAGCAAGAAATTCCTACAGTAGCGAAGAAATTCATCAAAAAATATTTTAAAATAATTTTTACTCGTACAGGATATTTTTTTGAGCTTGGTAAGCAATGAGATTTTAACCTCAGATTGATCGGATCAAGATCAAAACCGAGACCCGAAATTCGGGATTGACAATCTACTTTTCACCCACCCTATAAACATAAAATTTCTTATTTCTCAAAGGCTGATCTTTAATCACTAAACATTCACCTTTTTTATCTCTGGTATGCTTTACTTTGAAAGGCTCATTTGTCGTTTCTGACTTCTCAAACGCCAGCTTCAGCCGGTCAATATAAGTATCTGCGTCAACCTTCCATTTCTTGTTCAAATACCAAAAATAAGCGGAGACATTCCTTGTAGCTCCAGACATCCTTCCATCCAACCTGATATCAGTGGGATTTGCATTCTTATAAGGTAAAACCTGTTGGAGGTAAAATTCATTGAAGGTTTGATATTCTGGAATCAGATTGGTTTTGCTCATAAAATCATTTTGAGCAAGTTACTTGATTTATTGGAATTGTTGATCAAGAATTGTTTGATGTCTATAATTTAGGAGGAAGAGAATTCATTCACTAAAGCGGGGAAGAAATTAGATTTATGGATTATCCGAAAATATTTATATCTGAAGTATGGAAACCATGGATACTTTACATGCTGGAGGCTACCTTAGAGCACGCAAGGGGGCGAAAAAATGGTACAACAAAGAGGTTAATGAAGCAATTTTTAATCAGCCTTACATTAAACCTAAGTTTGTCGGTGATATCTTGGAACTTACTTCAAGAACAACTCTGATTAAATATTTTGCCGAGCTTGTTGACGCAGGGATTCTGCAGCCCGCAAAAGAGGGAAAAGAAGTCTTTTATATCAATGGAGATCTGATCTCTATCTGAGGGATAGCTATAGGCTGATTATCGGGGCTTATCTGCTCACGTTCAAATTGGTATACGAAAGGAGTGAACTGTTGATCTGGAAACCTCCGTAGGATAAAAGTAAATCATGTAAATTGCTCGAAACCATTTATAAATAAATTAACCTCTGACTAAAAACATTGACAGACTGATGAAAACCAAAATAATTAACAACCCGCAAATGAAATCATCGCTTTTTGTTCTTCTTATAAACGTTCTGTTATTCACAAATGCATACGCCATTAAGCCGCAAAGAGAATATGCTGCAAAACCCGATGTAATAGGAATCAGATATCAGGAATATAAAATTAAGGTGAATGATTCAATCTCGTTAAATTCCTGGGCCTGTCTGCAAGATGATTTAAAGAAGCCATTTATAATAATTTCAGGAGGAGATGCGGGTAATATGGCCAATTCTTTAGGACAAGCGAAGGCGCTTTACGAATCGGGATATAACGTAATACTATACGATTATAGAGGATTTGGGGAAAGTTCGGATTTTAAAATAAATCCGGCCATGATGTATTATAATGAATTTTCTGAAGATTTACGTAAGACCATCGACTTTGTTAAAGCCAGGTTTAAATCCAATTCAATTGTGTTGTACGGGCTTTCTATGGGGACAATTGTTTCAAGAATAAATTTAGATCATGACGAAGCTATAAAAGGTCTGATTTTAGATTCTTTCGTAATCGAGCCAAAATTAGTTGTTGATAGAATCGCCGCGTTAAAAAAGAATGAAGTTCTGCTGCCGGAAACAGCAGTGGCATATGCACAAACTAATAAGCTGAATCTTAAAAAGCCGGTTCTGATTTTTTCAGGACTCAAAGACTTTGTTACCAAAACAGATGATTATAAAGGCTTTCTTTTGAAAAATCCTGATTCAAAAATGGTAACCTGGGACTGCGGCCATCTCCAGTGTTTTACTTCAATGGAAGAAGAACCAGCCCCAGGACTCTATATGCTGGAAGTGAATAAATTTGTCGGCAAGTTATAAAACCATCAACGTTACTTTACTTTTATTAGCTTACTGACAGGCACTTCATACAAATCGGCTGCTTCCTCGTCCAGTAACCAGATCGTGTTATCATCTTTAAAACAAACGGATTCTATTTGCGGAGCCTCCACCGGCAACCACGAGATTTTACCACTAAAATAGCTGGTACCCGGACCGGTACGTTCGAACAGCCAAATGGCGTCATAAGTGATCACCACCAGCCTGTTTCCGTCTTCTGAAGCATCTGCTGCGGTAACCTTACCGCCGATGTTAAATTTGTCAACAAGAGTTAAAGTGTTTACCTCGTCGGTTTTTTCGATATCCATGCGGTAAAGCCGGGTGTAGGTATCGGTGCGGTCTTTTGACAGCATATGAAAGCGGCCGTCGGCAAAAAAGACTGCTTCACAATCGTAGTTGAAATCTACTTTGGTGGTAAAGCTTTTCTGATCCGGGTATTTAAAGAAGAGCTTCTTTAAAAATGTGGTGTTACTGGCAATGGGTGAAGGTTCAGGTACGACATATAATACAAGATCTTTACGGTCATTGTAATTATTACCCACATCGGCGATCACCAGGTTTCCTTTATTATCCATGGTAATATCCTCCCAATCTACATTGGTCGCACCAGCAATGGTAATGCCCTCATAGTTGCGGTAACGTGCCGACTGATAGAACTGACCCAGACTGTCGATGGCGAAAACCCTTGGCTGGTCTCCGGAATCATTGTGTATCCAGAATACGTTCTTGTCTGACCTGCTTCTCACAATGCCGGAAAATTCCAGTTTGCCCCAGTAATCCAGCTCATACTTTGCCTTCAGTACTTCCGGTTTTCTGAGAGGTAGTTTAAATTCCTGGGCACACGCCGCCCCAATATTTAAAAGCACGATTAATAATGCACACAATATAGTTTTCATTTTATTTTTAATTAAGATACAGATGATATAAAAAGGTCTTCTCAGCATAGTTATAAGATACAAATTGAAAAAGCATGATGAAGGACTTCCACGATACGGTCGCACTCGTCCCGGGTAATGATAAGGGCCGGGCGCATAGTTAATATATTCCCTTCAATGATCTTAAAAGCCACCCCTTTCCGCAGGCAGTGATACATGACCTGTTCCGCGTAGGCTACCGCACGTTCTTTGGTTTTCGGATCTTTAACGAGATCGACACCGATATGTAAACCTTTGCCGGCCACGTTGCCCATAACCGGAAATTGCTTCTGCAATAACCTAAGGCTGTTGATCAGGTACTCACCCATTTCCGCAGCTCTTTCAACAAGCTGATGATCTTCAATGTAATTAATGGCAGCAAGGCCCGCGGCCGAGCAGAGCGGATTTTTTTCGTGGGTGTAATGACCCACGGAACGGTGCTGCAAGATATTAAAGGATTCTCTGGTTACGATACCTGCAAAAGGAACCAGGCCACCACCCAATGATTTGCCAAGTACAAGAATATCCGGAGTTACAAAATGCTCACTGGCAAACCATTTGCCGGTTCTTCCGAGACCATCTATAATTTCATCGAAAATGAGACAGATCCCATATTGTTCACAAATCGCTTTTACACGTTGCCAGTAATACATAGAGGGAACTACCGGGGTAGCCGAGATGGGTTCTGCCACTAGTGCAGCTACATCCGGGTTGCGCTGAAGGATAACAAGCAGCTGCCGGATATACTGTTCATCGATCTCTTCCTGGTCAGACAGGCCCCAGGGATTGCGGTAATAATTCGGGAACTCTATATGGAAAGCACCCGGAACCATTGGCCCCTGGCCGGTAGAAAAATGTTCTTCTCCTCCAATACTGGCAGCCTGGAATCCATTACCATGATAAGAATCCCAGTAGGAGATGGTTTTCCATCGTCCCGTAACTTGTTTGGCCAGCATTACAGCCATTTCAATGGCTTCGGAGCCACCAGGGCAAAATAGTACTCTGGACAAACCATCCGGCGATATCTCTGCCAGTTTTTTGGCCAGTTGAATAGCGGGGATATTCGTATACCTGCGGGGAGTAAAGGCCAGCTGGTCTTCCAGCTGCCGGATAACCGCACGAATTACTTCCGGATTTGAAAAACCCGCATTGTGTACTCCGTTGCCATGAAGATCCAGGTAGCGTCGTCCCTGAAGATCTTCAATGTAGGCACCTTCAGTTTTGCGCAACACATTCATCACTGGTGTAGATAATGCCTGGTGCAGAAAATACCTGGAATCTTCTTCTATCCAGAAACGCGTCGTTTCATCCAGATCCAGTAAGTACCGTTCCCGCTCCTCGCCGGTATTCACATCGCCCTGTTCTCTTGAGATATTCATTTTTTTAAATTTTACTTATAGGTATATTTTAATTGTCTTCTCCGCAAGCAAAGTAAACTTTGTTTATTAACACTAAACTAATCTGGGGTTAAACAATTATTAATACCCTGCCTTCATCTCTTATATAAAGCGGCAGATTGTGTCTGAATCCGGGACCTTGACTCTGGTGAGATTTACAATTTTTTAATTTTTGTAACGCATTATCTTAATAAACAATGTTTAGTATTGCTTAACAATTAGAGAGGGCGCAAAGCTGCTCTTTAGCTAGGCGAATAGGGACGCCGATGGGATATAATTTCTTGATTGAAAGGGATAAACAGATAAGGGTGGCTGACAAGTATTATAAAACACGGGCTCTTTTAAGAATAAAGCTTGCGGAAGGTATTTAGTGCTGGTAAACAAAGTGCTGGGAAATCCGGAAGGTGGATGTGTAAATAAAAACCTACAATATATGTCGAGAAAAAGACATAACAGGTGCTTGAATAAATTTTGAAACGATAATTATGAAGTTATTGCCCAAATGTATTTGGAAAACTATGTTTCTTCTTCTCGCTTCCTTCGGAACAGCGATGAAGGTGAGCGCCCAGGATTCTCTGGTGGTAGACAGTGTGGTCTCGTCCAACCGAAGCGGACTGGAGAACATTCTTCAGGGTAATGTTGCCGGATTAAGAGTGAAAAGCTGGTCCGGCACTCCGGGTGCTCAGTCCATTCTTAATCTTCGCGGATTAAGTTTTGATCCGACTGCTCAATCCACGATGCCGCTGATCCTGATTAATGGAGTTCCGGTTATTGCCAGTCCTTCTAATATCACAGGAATCAACCCGCTCAGTTATTATTCGCCCGACCAGATTGAACGGATAGAAATCATTAAAGAGGTTGATCTCCTTGCAGCTTATGGGGTGCAGGCACCAAACGGAGCGCTCAACATCATTATGAAAGAAGGAAAAACCGGGGCTATTCATGTGAGGGGCACTGGTTTTGCGGGAGCCAGCTTTCTGCAGAATATGGACTACAGGAAAGATGCCTTTTATAATTACAACCCTATGGCCCGGAGGGAAGTATATGGAAACGGAGCGATTATAAATGAACAAAACGTACTGGTCGATGGCGGCGGAGACTACGGGTCTTACCTTTTTGGTTTAACCAATCACGAGGATAAGGGGACGATTAAAGACTCCGGATTCGGACGCCAGTCTTTGTTCCTGAATGCGAAGTACAATATCTCTAAACAATTTTCAGCACACTTCTTCAATAACCTGGCACTGGCAAACAGAAACGGACGTTATGCGGGAGAGTTCAACCGTGATCTGCCGCTGCCGGTTGTCAGCAATGAAGATTTCTTTATGGACAAGAACAGGAACATTGGTCTGCTTTCGTCCATGGCACTTAATTACCAGTTCAGTCCCTCGTTTAAGGCCCGTTCAGTAGCCTCATTATCCTATGAAGCCGCGAGCCGGGACGTATATGTTCCGTCAAACGTACTGGAGGGTAATATATATGCATCAAGCGCAGCTTACAAAAGGCAGCTGATCACCTTGAATACCTCTTTAAATTATCTTCACGAGTTTTCGGACGTGCTGAAAATGGATATGACAATCGGAAACGAAATCAGGACGAATGACGATAAGCTGACTTCGGTAAACGGCAAGCGCAGCCTGGAAAGCGGAGGATCAAATTATGTAAAAGTAGTAACGGGTTATAATGCCAATCAGGTTAATGCCTTGTCGGATCATGAAATGGAAAAACTCGTTTCTTTTTATGGGATCTGGAAATGGAAGTATAAAGAAGATCTTGGAATTAACATGGTGCTCCGGGCAGACGGAAGTTCGTTATACGAAAAGAAATGGGCCTTTTATCCGGCACTGGGCTTACATTATGATCTGAAAAACAACCTGAAAATACCCCTGAAAGTCAACGCCTCGATCGGTAAGACCGGAATACTGAGCAGACCAGAGGTTTATCGTGGTCAAATAGGAGCTTATGGCGATTATTACGGTGGTAATGAATTGGGTGTAGGTGAGTTATACCGGGCTTTCCATGACGCAAAGAGTATCGGAGTCTATCAGTTAGACGCCGGGCTATCTGTTGATATTCTCCCTTCTCTGAATTTCTCAGCGAATTACTTCAGCAAGATCTATAAGGACTTTACGTATCAGCGTTACCTGCCCAATATCAGCGGCATCGATTATAATTATGAAACCGGCGGCTCGCTTGGCCTCGCAGGGCTGGAATTTAACCTTGACGGAAAATGGATCAATACCCGCAATTTCAGCTGGTCTACCAATCTTAACCTGGCATCCTACAAGAATAAAGTAAGGTCAATGCCAAATGATGTTGAAAACACCAGCCTTGCTTACCTGTCAGCGCTTTCAAAAGGAGATGCGGTAACCGCTCTCCTTGCTTATGATGGCAAACAGCAGAAAGTGATCGGAAACAGCGAAGCCAAAGGTTTTGGAGGCATCAGCAATACCCTTCGCTATAAGAACATTTCTGCCAGCATGACCCTTACTTATGCCTGGGGTGCAGACGTCGCAGCAGAATCTTTCACCAGTACTTATTATGCTGACAAAGTAGGGAATGATTTTCCGCTTAAAAACGCAGAGACGCCCTATTATTTTGCCAGTACCGATGCAAACGGACGTACGGTCTATCAGGGTATCAGAACGATCGAAGACGGAAGTTTCATCCGCTTAAATAAGGCTGCTGTTTCCTACCATTTTGGATCTGTGCTGAAACGCCTGGTATCAATGAGTGATATGGAGGTTTTTGTACGGGGTGATAACCTGCTCACACTTTCTAAATATAGCGGTATCAATCCTGAGGAAAATATAACAGGCATTCGCAAACGTGACCTTAGTTATACAGGAACACCCTATCCTTCTTCCCTGGTATTGGGTTTAAAATTGGTTTTTTAAAAAAGACGATATAAAAAAATGAACGATATGAAATTTTGGAAGTTCATCCCGATCGTAATACTGGCCGTCCTTTCTTCCTGCAAGGACTCCCTGACGATCGACGAATTGGAAAACAGAACAGTTGCAAAAGGGTATTACGATTCGCCGCAGCGGGTGGAACAGGCTGTTATCGGAGGTTATGTTGACCTTAGGAGAGCATTGCTGGCCAATTATGCCTGGATGATGTATGGTGAAGCGAGAACCGGAGACCTTAAAGTGACCGTTGATTACCAGGAACAGGTGGTTAAACAAGACCTGACCGGAGCAAACCGATATGTAAAACAACTTACAGACTGGGGATACTTCTATGATGTGATCCGGGATGCCAATGATGTATTAGATATTGTAAACCAGGCAGATGCCGGGATCCTCAATGCTTATCAGCGCAATTTATTTAAAGGTGAAGCCCTGGCGCTTAAATCAATGACTTATTTCTATCTGGCCCGGATCTGGGGAAATATTCCTTCCGCAGAGAAGAATAACTTTGGACTGCATCTGAGCAGTCAGGAAGCAGTCACTCAGGCGGCCGCCTGGGCTGCTGAAGCCAAAGCGCTGCTGCCCTGGTTGCTGATCAATGATGACGGCATCGAAAGTGAGGCTCTGTCTGCGGTAAGATTTAATAAAACAGCAGTTACCTCACTTCTGGCTCAGGAAGAATTATGGCTGGGCAGATCACAAAATGCCTACGAGCTGCTGAACAATACATTTACAGCGGCAACCCTTGATAGTTTATCGGGTTTCGGTCTGTCTGCAGGGGTGGACAGACGAACTGAGATTCCTCAAAAACCGCTGGATGGGGCTGCCGTACAGATGCCTCTGGAACGGCTGGATGCGATTTACCCGCAAAAAGATACCCGCCGTACAAGTATGTTCAATATTTCAGCTGCCAATAGGACCGCAACGCTGATCATAAAAGAAGCAAGTATACTGGACCTTTTACCAGAACGGGAAATAAATTTGCTTTTTGCAGAGGCGGCCTGGCGGAGCGGCCGTCTGCCCGAAGGCAAGACCTATCTGATCAAAGCATCAGCCGGAGCAACCGAAGATTATACCATCTTAACCGAAGGAACGTTCGCAGATGCACTCTTACAGGAACGCCGCCGTGTTTTAGTAGGTGGCGGTCAGCGCGTTTTCGATCTGATCAGGTTTGGTAAGGTAAGTACATATATTCCCGCACTTACCGAAAGTGATGTGCAAAAAGGGGCAGCCTACTGGCCGCTTTCAGAAAACAGCATGAAAGGCAATTCATGGAGTCAAAACAGTTATTGGTTATCGAAAAATTAAATCTAATGAAGGCATTAATAAAAGGAGCTTGTTTTCTTTTTGTAGTACTGGTGATTCCTGTGAGTGTAATGGCTCAATCGGTTGTGACCGGTAAAGTGATCGATCAGCGCGGGGAATCTGTGATCGGGGCAACAATCAAAGTACAGGGGAAAAAAATCGGGGCGATGACCGATGCAAAGGGAAGTTTTCAGTTGCAGCTCAGCATAGGAGATACATTGCTCTGCTCGTATATCGGCTTTCAACCCCGCCAGGTGGTTTTCAGAAAGGTGTCCGATTTGACCATCCGTCTTAGTGAAGACAGCAAAACTCTGGGTGATGTATTGGTTGTGGGCTATAAAAGTCAGTCTAAGCAGGAGATCACAGGTTCGGTGGCTTCTATAAAAATGGACAAAATTACCGAAATTCAGGCTGCAGAGTCTTTTGAGTCGCTGCTGCAGGGCAGGGTCGCCGGTGTAAATATACAATTGAATTCCGGAGAGCCGGGTGCTTCTCCCGCGATCATCATCAGAGGTCTGGCCGCAGTAAGCCGGGATGACGCTTCAGCCATTTCCGGGCCCTTGTATGTAGTTGACGGGATTCCGATCATCTCCAAAACAAGCAGTGAATTCGCGGTCACCAGTACCAATGTGCTGGCCGACCTTAATCCAAGTGACATTGAGGATGTTGTGGTATTGAAAGACGCCTCCGCGGCAGCCATTTATGGTTCAAGAGCGGCTAATGGGGTAATCCTGATCACCACCAAAAAAGGAAAGACCGGAAAACCACAGATCGGCCTCAATGTACGTACCGGAATTAATTTTGTTCCGCAGCTGCTGGATGTAGCCGGTGGAAATAAAGAGCGCGACCAGGTGAGACGTCTTTATGAGCTCTATGCCCCTTATGGTGTATTTATGCCGGATATGTATACTGATGTGACGAATCCGTTCTACGGCAACTCATCAGACTGGCAGGGATATTTATACAATACATCGGTCACCCAGGACTATAACGGGTCGATTCGGGGTGCTGGCGACTTTGGTCAGTACAGCATCAGTATGGGCTATATGAATAATGAAGGAATTCTGTTCAATACAGGTTTCAAACGCTACAGTACCATGGCTGGTACTACATTTAATGCCTTAAATAAGGCTTTGATCATCAACAATACACTGGCTGTTTCAAGGACAGATAAAGGAAGAAGCCCTGATGCCCTTTCCGTAAATTATTCTTCTTTGCTTCCGCTTCCGGGCGACCCGCTTGTGAAAGGCGCTGAAGTATACCAGCCAGGTAATATTTCTGATCTCAATGACCGGGTACGTTTCAGTTCTGACGCTACGCTGAACATTATAAAGGACCTGAGCTACAAGGCCAGTCTGAGTTTCGAATATTTACGTGCCATGAGGGATTCTACCTATACTTCCCGACGCACACTAAGATCGTCCAATGGCAGTGATGCCGGGGAAAACCGGAACCTCCTTTTCCAGAACACGGTGACCTATGCGCCTAAGTTTGGAAACGGACACAGCATTAGTTTACTGGTGGGACAAAGTGCCGAGAAACTGGAGTCGAAAATAACGAAGGTAAGCAGCGTAGGCAGCAGTGCAACTTTATCACAAACGGTAAACTGGCCCAGAGGAAGCAGTATCGGGAGCAGTAATTATACGGCCAATACCCTGATGTCCTATTTCAGCAGGCTCGATTATTCGTTTCAGCAAAAATATTTATTCGGAGCCTCTATCCGTACTGACGGATCCTCAAAATTCGGCAAAGCAAACCGGTGGGGGGTATTCCCTTCTGTTTCTGCGGGCTGGAATTTCAGTAAGGAAAAACCCCTTGCCAATCTGAGCTGGCTGACGAATGGAAAGATTAGGGGAAGTTACGGATTATCCGGAACGACCTGGGACAATGATTACCTCGCCCTGGGTATTATGAACGGAGGTGCACTGGATCAATACAACTCACTGATCGAGATTTCTTATGGTGGGATCTCCGGTTTTACGCCGACCTGGTACGACGGATTTAAGAATGAAAACCTGACCTGGGTGAAAACGTCAATGGGAAATATCGGTTTAGACCTTTCCCTGTTCAAAAATAAAGTAGAATTCATTTTCGATGCTTATGAGAAACTGACAAAAGGTTTGCTGCTGACGACCTCCCTTCCTACTACTTCAGGGTATAATGAGGTATACCGGAACGCCGCCGATGTACTCAACCGGGGGCTTGAATTTACAGTGAATACCAATATGAACCTCGGCCGTAACCTGGCCTGGAGCACCGGCCTGAACTTTGCCTACAACAAGAACCGGGTAATTGCACTTCCCGACGGAAATGCCGACATCATCAAGATCAGTAAATCGGGACAGGATTTTGGATCGATCGTTCGGACAGGTGCTCCGCTAAACGGGTTCTTTTTCTATGAATCGCAGGGTATTTATCAGGCAGAAAGCCAGATCCCTGTAGATCCAAGAACCGGGAAAAGACTAATCGGACTGCAGAACAAGGCCCTGAAAGTAGGAGACAGAAATTTTAAAGATCAAAATGGTGATTATAAGATAGATGCTGCGGACCGCGTCTATGCAGGAAATCCCAATCCGAAATGGACCGGTGGCTGGACAAACGATTTTACCTATAAAGGATTCAATCTGAACCTGGTTTCAACTTTCATTATCGGCAGGGATATCGTTAATTCCGAGTTGCTCAAAAGGTTAAGACTGGATAAGAGTTTTGCAGGAAGCTCCTCTCTGCCAAACTTTGATAAGTATTCAATCTGGGAGAAAAGCGGGGACAATGCCAGATATCCTACATTAAACCCATGGGGTGATGCTTCACAGATCGTTGATTATGATTCCGAATACGTCGAAGACGGTTCTTATTTCAAGATCAAATCGGCGACTTTGTCTTACACCTTCAACAAGAAAATGATGGGGCGTCTTCCTTTTGACAAGGTACGGGTTTATTGTACCATGGACAACCTGGTTACTTTCCAGAATTACAGCGGACCGGATGCAGAGCTGGTCAGAATAGATGGTTTTGATGACTCAAAAGGTTATCCGATGCGGAGAATGATGCTGTTCGGACTTTCATTGGGGTTATAATTTAGTAAAAGATATAAAAATTAAACAGATGAAAAATAAGGTAATTAGCGTATGTCTGATCGTTGTGATCCTTACGGGAACTAGCTGTAAAAAGTGGCTGGATGAACTTCCGATCAATACGGTAACAGAAGACCAGGCCTGGCAGACGGGCAGTGATGCCGAAGGTGCGGTGGCGGCCGCCTTCGCTATTTTCCGGAGGGGATTATCCGGATTAACCAAATACGATACGCCTTCAACCACGCGTAACGGGTCATGGGGTGATTATTATTTCTGGGGCGATTCCCGCTCAGGTGACTGGATTACACCCAATAATGACGGCGACTGGAATGCTGGTTTTCAAAACCATTTGATCCAGCGGACAGAGCTGGAACCGATGACCAACTGGAGGCTTTTTTATCGTGCAATTGAGCAATGTAACCTCATTCTGGAGAAAATACCAGAGATCAATACCGGATTTACACAGGAAAGAAAAGCACAATTGCTGGCAGAAGCCCGTTTCCTCCGCGCCATGGCACATTTCTACGCTGCCAGGATCTGGGGAGATATTCCGATTAACATTAAAGCCCGTAACGTAGAGCCTCTGGGAAGAGAACCCCTTAAGTCGGTCATGGAAATGGTGGTGAGTGAAGTGAATACGACCTTGCCCTTTTTGACCTGGCAAAATAAAGGAACACGTAAGGAATCCATGTCAAGAGGAACCAAAGGGGCCGCGCTGGCTTTGAAAGCGCATGCACTAATGTGGCTGAAGGATTATCAGGGTGCTTCCGATGCCATCAAGGAAATTATAGATTCCAAGGTTTTCAGGTTGGTGCCGGCAGAAGAACTTAGGGCTTTATTTGATACCGGAGAGTCAGATGAGATCATATTTGAGATGTATTATGATGTTAAAAAGGGTGAATACTCAGATTACTATGGACATATCATGACTTATTATCTGACCAATCCATATACCTCAAGGGGAGAATTGTCATTGTCAGTGCCCAAGTCGAAGATCCTGGAGATTTACCCTGATTACGCGAAAGATAAGTCAGACAAAAGGGTTTCCGCTTTTTTTCAGAGCATCGATTTTTCAGTGAGCAGCAGTGAACTGCGGCCGGTGCTTCCTGATCCGCTGCAAAACGGAGAGCGGGCGATTATGTTTGCCAAATTCAGGAAGGTGAAAGACCGGAGCTATAACCTGATGGATGCACCGGTGCCGATTTTCAGATACGCTGACCTGTTGTTGTTAAAGGCTGAAGCAGATGCCAGGCTGGGTCGCGTTGGAGATGCACTTGGAAATCTGAATGAGGTTCGTACCCGGGCCGGTATTCCGCTTTTCACCAGGGATGATGCCCCGGTTGTGATTGAGGAAGTACTGGCAGAAAGACGCAGAGAACTGATTGGGGAGTTTCACCGTGTGTATGATCTGGTTCGGTTAGGACGACTGCATGAATTTAACAGCTTCATTACCGCACAAGGTGAAAAAGACGGAGCCGGTTTTTTCCCTGTCAGTGACGAGGCCTTTGCGAATAATCCAAGGATGGAGCAGACGTATTACTGGCAGTTTAATCAATAATATAAATACGCATTCGAAATGATAAAATTAATCAAAGCAATCGCGTTCATTGGTGTCCTTTTTATTTTAGGATGCAGTGACGATTATTTTGCGGACGGAGGCAACAGGCCCGCAGATCAGTCAGGGGACTTAGGTGTATCTACGATGGACTATCTGAAAAGCCATGGCGAATCTTTTGATACGCTGACCACCTTAATCAGATTGAGCGGACTGGAATCAGCAGTCAACTCAAAAGGAAATACATTCCTGGCGCCCAGGGATTATTCCATACATAATTATTTTCAGCTGCTCTACCCGGATCCGGAGAAAAGACCTGCGACGCTGGATGCGATCCCGAAGGAAGAAATGGACAGAATTACAGCGATTCTTAAAAATTACATCATCCCCAATGAGGAAATACTCCGTAGTAAACTGGCCAGTACCTATAGCTATGCAACCACTTATGGAGGTAGAAAAGCCCGGTTTAACCTGGTACAGGAAGATTACCTGGGTAATGTGAATATGGGAGCGAAGTATATCATTTTTTCTCTTGATGTCAGTTTTCCCGGCGAAAAAGAACGTTATCAGTCGGTTCAGGTGGCTACTTCAGACCTGAGGTCTACGAACGGAGTAGTGCATGTGCTGAATTCTAACACACATATTTTTGGATTTAATTAGAGTAAAGGAAATGAAACGCAATAGAAAAATATCCTGGTCTTTGAACATGATGCTCTTTGCTTGCGGAGTGCTGCTGGTCAATGCCTGTACCAAGATCCCGCAAGAGGGTAGCATAGCCCCGGATATCAGTTATAAGAACAGGAAGCAGTATGCCATTTCCGGGTTGCAGCAGAATATCGGAAATTTCCAGGCTTCGACTTCAACACTACCCCTGAATTTCGAAATCATAGAAGTTACGGAATTCAACGGAATCAACACGGCTGCACTAAAGGAAGAGATACCCGTAGTACGATATAAAGAACCTCTTGTAGGTAACGAAAGCCCGGCAGAGCTTCTGCTGAAAACAGATACCGTAAAGACTCCGGCAGTTAGTATCAATCCGCATACCGGTCAGGTGGAAATTCTGGAAGGAAACAAGATTCCTGCGGGAGAGTACCATTTTGATGTACGGGTGTCCAATCAGTCCGGCAGCAAGGTACTGAAAGACGCGCTTGTCATAGAGTTTAAGGAGTTTGAGGTTAAAACATGGTCTTCGGGGATGCTCAAACAACCCGAAATAGAACGTGTTGGTGATAGCCCTAACCAGATCCGCTTTGTTGGACATTTAAACGGTGCAGCCCTTGCGGGCGACCAGATTGATTTTACAAAAAACCGTGCAGCAGGCTTCAAAGGTACCTTTGTGAATGACGCAAATGACGGAGAGATATGGAACGTAAAATTTCCTGTAAAGGAATCAGATACTTTCTGTACCTGGAAAATAGTAAAATCTGTGGGTGGAGTGGATGAAGTCACTTACGAAAGTCAAAACTTCAATTTTGTAATAGGCCTTCCTGGTAATTATGTGATTCGATTATATAAATAGAGAAAAATGAAATGCTTTTTTAAATATTCCTGCTTAATGCTGACGGTCTTTTTGATGGCCGGGCAGGTTGCTTATGCACAAACCGGCAAAAGCAAAAAGATCCTGGTGATCGGGGTAGATGGCATCATCAATACCGCCATTGAATATGCCGCAACGCCAGGTATAGACAAGCTTACTGCAGATGCCTCCTATAGTATGAATGGTTATGGAGGAATTCCGGCCTACGCCAGTTCCGGCTGGGCGACCATGCTGACCGGTGTTTCTTCAGATAAACACGGGGTAACTGTGAATAAATCATTTTCAGGTAACAGGTTTACCCAGTATCCTTCTGTTGTCAGCCGCATCAAATCCGGTGCCCCGGCGATCGTGATTGCTTCTGTGGTCCGCACTCCGGAAATCAATACGCTATTGAATCAGGGCGCGGATCATAAATTTCAATACACCTCTGATGAAGACGTTTATAAAAAATCTGCGGAACTGGTGAAGCAGGCAGATATGGGTGCAGTATTCGTACAATTCAGCAGTCCTTCCGAAGTGGGACAGGATGTTGGATTCCAGCTGCGTCAAGCAAGATATGTACTGGCCATTCAAAAAATCGACGAGTATGTTGCAGGGTTACAGGCGGCTATTCAGTCACGCAGCACCTATGCAAATGAAGACTGGGATATTTTTCTGGCCTCTACACACGGGGGGACAGAATCCGGGGTGCCTCAGAGTACAAGTCCTGAAGAAATTAATGTGCCGATCATCCTTTCGGGAAGCGAACTGGACAACAAGGAACTGGTTGGAGCGTCATTGCCTCCACGTGAAAACGCGGATAATATCCTGACCATCAATAAGGCGGCTTCAGGCGACCGGACTTATGTGCGTGTTCCTATTAAAGGAACCCCACTGCAGGGAATGAATAAATTCACCATCGAGACCTGGGTGAAAGCGGGTGTGAATTCCAGTGACCCTTCCATCATAGGTGACAAGAACTGGGATTCAGGAGGCTTGCCTGGTTTTACGATCTGCAGAAGCGGTTCTACCTGGAAGATCAATATTGCGAACCAGAAATCGGAACGCTATGATATCGGTTCGACAAAAGTGCTGGAAGATGGCAACTGGCATCACCTGGCTGTGACCTTCGACAAAACAAAAGTATGTACAATTTATCAGGATGGAGAAAAGGTAGCGGAATCTGTACTGACCTATAAAGATGGGGACAATATGGCTTCACCTTATGATTACCTTTGCCTGGCACAGGACGGATCGCAGGTATACGGTGGCGGGGCGCCAAACTGGGCCGGTTCTTTTAATGAAGTAAGAATATGGACCGATGTACTTTCTGCTGAAACCATCCAAAAGTATATGTACCTCCGGAACATAGAAAGCAGTAATCACCCGAACCGGGCAGCGCTGAACCTGTATCTGAAAATGGATGACGTCAGAGGATCTGTAGTGAGAGATTACAGTGGTAAAGGAAATAATGGCGAATTGGTCGGTGCTGCCAGTGAACGTCACCCTTATTATCCGATTGGCCTGACAGATGTTTCAGTAAATATTCTGGGTCATATGGGCATGCGCGTAGATGGCAGCTGGGGACTGGAAGGAAGCGTCCTGAAGTCAAACGTTCCGTTTCGTCTTTTTAAAGTGAACAACTAACACAAAATGATATGGCAAAGAAATTGAATTTAAAATTCACCTTTATTATGCTGGTTGCACTGATCGGCATCCTGGGAGTGAGTTCCTGTAAGAAAGAGCTCCTGCACCCCGGTGGGCTTAATCCGGAACAGCGTGTTGCCGGCAGGCTGGATGGCACATGGGCAAATCCGAGAGATATTGTTACCCCGGAAAATGTACCTGCAGAAGTATTTGGAGCGATGCGTCTGGTATTTACCACTGATGAGGCCGGTAATCCGGTAAAATTTATGGCACAGGATTGCCCAATCGTATTCGGTAATGCTACCGGTACCTGGGGGATATCCGGAGAAGAGGGTAATGCCAAGGTGACCTTAACCAGTGTCGAGCCCGTTAATGATTTTGATGCAAAGATCTCGTCGACTTCTTTGATACTTTCTTTTTATATGGGCTGGGAAAATACAGATACCAAGGCAACGGGAAAAGGCAACTTCCGCGTAACACTGACCCGTCAGTAACATCGACACCTAACTAAATACTTTGAGACAATTCCATTAGAAAACAGGGATATGAAAAAAAATAATACAATTAAAAAATTTGCTGCACCCTCTGCAATGATCATGCTTTGCCTGGTCTTTCTCGTGTCGTGCAAGGAAAAATTTGATTATACGGTAGATACCGGAAATCCGGTGGTGATCAGTTACAATCCGACTTCCGGCGTAGAAGCCGTTGCGGTGACCAGTAATCTGGTGATTACATTTGATGAGATCATAAAAAAGGGAACAGGCGCAGTAGTCATTACCGGCAAGACCCGTACACAACGCATAGACGTGAATTCTGATGCCGTTACCATAGGAGAAGACAAGCGCGTGCTGATCATCAATCCGGAGGATTTTGAGGCAGATGAGAATTATACAGTTAGTTTGGAAAAGGGAATCGTAACGGATCTGCTGGGAAATGCCTATATGGGTACTCCTGACGGATTCACCTGGAGCTTTAAAACAGTGGGAAAAAGTGGCCTTGCCCTTACCGCTCTCAATCCCGTACCGGGCAGCACCAGCGGATCATTGCTTAAACTGGAGATGACTTTTGCGGCAGATGTAAAAAAAGGATCAGGAAACATCACGGTATTACAGTCTCCGGGTAATCAAAAAATAGCAGAACTTTCTGTGACCAGCCCGGCAGTAGTGATAGAAGGAAAACGGGTGACCATTAAGCTGAGTACACCTTTGCAATTCTCTACCAGTTATTACGTGCTGGCTGACCCCGGCACCATTACTGATGCCAATGGGAAAGCATTCGAAGGATTTGCGGAAGTTACTTCCTGGAATTTTACCACAACAGGCGGAAGCGGAAATACACTGATCGCACACCTGCCAATGGATTATGATCTGTCAGATGTGAGCGGAAACAAACTGGATGCCATGACAGGAGAGAAAGCAACTGCCAATATTACTTTTGTTACAGATGCAGTGAGAGGAAGAGTAGCCTCATTTGCTGCAGGTTCCTATGCGGTATTGCCTAAACACGATTTACTGAGACCGGCACTTAACCAGAGTTTCAGCTTCAGCTTTTGGGTAAAAGTGAAAGGAATCGGATCTGATCCGGCCATATTTTCCAATTCCAACTGGGATAGTGGCGGTAATCCCGGATTTGTACTGGCTACCGACGCAGGTGATACCTATACAGGACCCGGCTCATCAGGCAGAGGCTGGCTGGTTAAACTTACCGGTGATGCCTCAGGAGCAAGCAATCGGATGGACTGGAGGGCAAACGAAACGACACCTCAGGCGGCGGCATTGTCTGATGACAAATGGCATATGATCACTGTTGTTCTGGATCAGACGGCCAAGCTTCTGCATGTCTATATCGATGCAAAAGAAACCGTACAGGCAACCAAGCCTGCTAGCTATGACCTGAATACCCTAAAGGGACCAGTTTGGGACAAGGCAAATGATTATCCTTTTACCATCTTTGAAGATGGAACGGGGGTATACAATTCGGGAGATGATACCAGAAAAACACTGACCGGATTAGTGGATGATTTGAGAATTTACAATAAAGCACTGAGTGCTGCCGAAGTAGCCGGTCTTTATGTAGCTTACTAATAGATAATTAACGATAAAAAGTAAAAATACATATGAAACGTATTCCGGGTATATTGATGATTGTCCTTTTGGGCAGTATGAGCCTGCAGGCTCAGGAACAAAAGAAGGGAAAACAATTATTTGAACATGTGGTCATCATCGGCATAGATGGATTAAGCAGCAATGGACTTCTGAAAGCAGAAGCACCTGTGATGCATAAAATGATTGCCGGGGGTGCCTTCAAAGCCGATGCAAGAACAGTACTGCCGTCTTCAAGTTCGTCAAACTGGTCGGCTATGATTCTTGGAGCCGGCCCTGAGATCACCGGAATTACTTCCAACGACTGGAAGCCGGATGGCAAAGGGATGCAACCTGTTGTGGTCAATAAGGTTGGGCGCTCGCCGAGTATTTACGATATTGTACGCCAGCAACGCCCTAAGGCAGAACAGGGAGTAGTTTTTCACTGGGATGATTATGGCCGGCTATTGCAGAAAGAAATGGTCAACCATTATGAGCATGCCGGAACAGAAACTGAAGCCGCAACGAAGTTTGCAGCCTATCTTACTGCCAAACAGCCCACCTTTGCGCTTCTGCATTTAGACCATGTTGATGGCGCAGGCCATAAAACAGGTCACATGACCCCGGCCTATTTACAATCTATTTCCAGAGCAGACAGTCTTGTGGGTACGGTTCTGAAAGCCATTGAACAATCAGGGATGAAAGACAAGACCCTGGTCATGATCGTGTCTGATCATGGCGGGATCAATAAAGGACATGGGGGAGAATCTGCAGAAGAGATTACCATCCCTGTTATTTATTATGGTCATGGCATCAAGAAGGGATACAAAGTTCAGCAGCCGGTCTATCAGTATGACGTAGCTGCTACTGTTGCATTTGCCCTGAATCTACAGGTTCCTTATTCCTGGACTTCCCGTCCTGTAAAAGCTGCTTTCACTGGTTTTACAGAGCCGGCAAACCTGTCTGTAGGCCTGGAATAAGCAGCCGGAATAAGCGGCTGAAGGTTTCCAAAGCTCCTGTAAATAAGTCAGTAATAACTGAATTATAAATTGATATATTTACTGCGTAATACGAATTATCAAGATGCAGGAAGACGTTTTTATCCAGATCAGTAAAAGAATTAAGAGTTTTAGACGCGAAAAAGGCATTACTGTTCAGGAACTTGCAACAAAGGCAGATGTAAGCAAAGGCTTCATCTCACAGATTGAAAACAGCCGGACCATTCCATCCCTGATGGTGCTGATAGAGATCATCAATGCGCTTGACATAGACTTAAAATCTTTCTTTAAAGATATCGTGATCGGAAAGGGCAAAGCGCCCATTCTTGTCAAAAGATCAGATGAATACGAGTATTTTGAAAAAGAAGATGCGATTGGATTTCACTACCATCGCATCTTTACAAAATCCATTAAAGACGCTACTGTAGACATCGTTCTGCTCACCCTCGACCCGGATTCCAGTAGGCCCCTGGTGACCACAGATGCATTCGAATACAAATATGTGATATCCGGCAAAGTGATGTTTAATTTTGAAGATCAGCAAATAGAATTTAGCCAGGGCGATTCCATCCTTTTTGATGGAAGAATTCCCCATTCCCCGCAAAATATCGGTACAGATAAGGCAATAATGATTGCTGTGTACTTCTTTGAGCAATAATCCGGACCAGATTTTCTGATTTGCCCATTTGTCTGAACTGAATTCAATTCTATTCAGTTTACCGTTGCGCAACTATAATTTAATGTATTGATAATATAGATTTTGTTTTCTGTAGATAAACTTTGTTTACTATTGTGCTGTAGTTTGAGTTTACGACGATGCCCGCAGAAAACAAATATAACAGCCTTTTATTGACCGTTTTGCTGATCCTCTGGTCAGCAAATTCCTGGTCACAAAATACCCCTGCTGATCCTGCAGGCATTCAGCATGTCGTAGTCATCGGCATTGACGGATTAAGCCCTGATGGCATCCGAAAAGCCAATACACCGGTAATGGACAAAATGATTGCCGGGGGTGCAGTTAAATGGAATGTCAGAACAGTTCTCCCCTCTAGCAGCAGCCCAAACTGGGCTTCCATGATCATGGGTGCCGGACTTGAAGCACATGGTGTGCTGGACAATGACTGGGAAAAGGAAAACGCCTCCCTGCCCCCGGTGGTCAGCGGAACTTCAGGGCTGTTTCCGACTATTTTTTCAGTAGTAAAACAGTCGAAACCCAAAGCAGAGATCGGAGCGGTATACCACTGGGATGGTTTTGCCAGACTGGTGGAACCGGAAAGTTTATCTTATCATCAGCATGTCGATGATGAGAACGGGGCTACTTCTGCCTTTGTGAATTACCTGACAGATAAAAAACCCGATTTTGCCTTTCTTCAGCTGGATCATGTAGATGGTGCCGGTCATGGCAGTGGTCATGGTACAAAGGAATATTTTAATGCAGTGGCGAAAGCCGATTCACTGATCGGACTTGTGTTGAAAGGCCTGGTAAGAGCAGGAATCATGGAAAGTACATTAGTGATCGTTACTTCGGATCACGGTGGAGTTGGCTACGGCCATGGTGGGGCAAGCCCCGCAGAAGCTGAAATTGCGATGATTTTTTATGGTAAAGGAATAAAAACAGGCTATCAGGTAAAACAGCAGGTATATACCTACGATCTGGCAGCCACTATTGCCTTCGCTCTGCATGTTACCCCACCCTATGCATGGACAGGAAGGCCTGTTAAAAGTGCATTTGCTGGCTTCAGGGAGCCGGAAAATTTATGGACAGGCAAGGAAGTGATCACCTCTCCTGTCATTTATCCCGACAAATACCTTTTTGCGCAGGCAGGAGGTCTTTATATTGATCAGAAGGCAACCGTAAAAATGGAGGCCGTTGTACCCGGCAGTGAGATCAGGTATACCCTCGACGGGACAGTCCCGGGCACTGGTTCGGAGGTGTACCGGAAACCTTTTTCGCTGGATAAAACTACTGTGGTTAAAGCGCGCTCCTTTGACAAAGCAGGGAATGAAAGTTTAACTGCAAATGCGTATTTCAGGCTCGTAAAATCTAAACAGGGAAATGGGCTTAAGGCTAACTTTTATACAGGCAGCAACTGGTCCAGAATACCTGATTTTACAGCATTGAAAGCCGACAGGCATTGGGAGAGCTATGAATTTCATCTCGACCGTGAATCTATACTGGCTTTGCTGACGAAAGACAACAGCAACTTCGGGCTTTCCTTTGAAGGATACATTGAAGTGGATACCGATGGTGAATATACCTTCTATACCCAGTCAGATGATGGCAGCCAGCTGTACATAGACGGGCAAAAAATTGTAGACAACAACGACAGCCATGGCGTAATCGAGCGCTCCGGCAAAGTAACTCTTAAAAAAGGAAAACACGCCATAAAAGTCCTTTACTTCAACGAAATGGGCGGTTTCTGGCTGGATGTCTTTTACGCAGGACCTGGTCTGGCAAAGCAAATTATCCCGGCGAACAAATTGTTTTTAAATCATGAATAACCCAGTAAATATGCCCTTAAGTAAGTCTGATCTCACCGCAAAAGTAGATGAAATATTCAGCCTGTATGAAAAATATGGAAATGAAGAATACGGGGAGAATGTAACCCAGCTGATGCACATGATGCAGTCTGCAAATTGTGCGATAAATGAAGGTGCTGCTGACGAAATGGTGATTGCAGCTTTCCTGCACGATATAGGTCATTTTTTAGAAGGAAAAGAAGATATGGACGGATACGGCAGGCATGACCATGATCTGCTGGGTGCAGAATTCCTGCTGGAATCGGGTTTTCCGGAGCGGCTGGCCAAATTGGTCTGCAGTCATGTGCGTACAAAAAGATACCTCACCTTCAAAGATGAGGCTTATCTGGAAGCGCTTTCAGAAGCCAGTAAAATGACCCTGAAATTTCAGGGCGGCCCTATGAATGCTGAAGAAGCACTGGCATTTGAGGCAGATCCGATGATGGAACAGTACATCAGGATCCGGTTGTGGGATGACCTGGGAAAAGAGGTTGACCTTCCGGTAATGGCCGAAGACATTCAGCATATGAAAAACAGAATTACAAACTACCTGCTGGAAATACATCAGGTCAACCAATAAATTAATCAAGAACGAGCATAGCACATGGCAATTAAACTAGTTGTATTTGACATAGCGGGAACAACCGTAGAAGATAAGTATGAAGTAAGCAAAACCTTTCAGTCTGCACTGAAAAAACATGGTTACGATATAGAACTTAAAGTGATCAACCCTTTGATGGGTTATGAAAAAAAACTGGCCATCAGACAACTCCTCGGTCTGGGAGGGCTTGGTGAAGCCGAAATTACCCAGGGCCTCATTGATAGCATTCATGCTGAATTTGTTAAGGAAATGATCGAATACTACAAATCGTCTGAGGATATCATTGCCTTGCCCCATGTAGAAGATACTTTTTTCAAGCTTCGGGAACAAGGCATAACAGTAGCGATCAATACCGGTTTTTCTAAAATTATCGCAGATACCGTTGTGGAGCGGCTTCAGTGGAGACAGAAAGGACTGATTGACTACCTGATCGGATCAGATGAAGTTACACTGGGCAGACCCCATCCTTTCATGATAGAAAAGCTGATGGAATATAGCGGAGTCACAGATGGCTCAGAAGTAGCTAAAGTGGGTGATACCGAAGTAGATGTAAGAGAAGGGCAAAACGCCGGATGTAAATATGTCATTGGGGTTACCACAGGCATATTTACACGGGAGGAACTGGAAAGCTACCACCCTACGCATATTATTGATGACATCGCAGATGTATTAGCAATTATTGAACAATGACATGGGCGCCATTCAACAACTGAAGCAAAAAATAGCCACATGGCCTTACCCTGTTGTTTCCATACTGGCAGCAGTTTCGGCATTTGGTGCCTATACCAGCATGTACGCTTTCAGGAAATCATTTTCTGCCGGCATCTACGGCGAACATGAATACCTTCATGTTGACTATAAAGTCTGGCTGGTGATTGCACAGCTGATTGGGTATACCCTCAGTAAATTTTATGGCATCCGGTTCATTGCGGAAGTCACTTCCAAAAAGAGAGCCTTTTATATCTTCCTTTTAATAGGTATAGCCTGGCTGGCACTTTTCGGGTTTGCAATTGTACCTGCACCCTGGAACATCGTATTCCTTTTGATCAACGGATTTCCGCTCGGGATGATCTGGGGTTTGATCTTCGGCTATCTGGAAGGCAGAAAATCTACAGAATTCATGGCTGCGGTCATGTCGATAAGCCTCATTTTTGCTTCCGGATTTGTGAAAACCATAGGAAGAACACTCATTACAGACTTTGACCTGAACGAATTCTTTATGCCTTTTGTGACAGGAGCATTGTTTGTCATCCCTTTGCTGCTGTTCGTATTGTACCTGGAAGTGATGCCGCCGCCGACTGCAGAAGACAAACTGCTGCGGGCAGAACGAGTGCCGATGAATGCGGCACAGCGGATGCAGTTTTTACTGCGCTTTATTCCGGGGATCATACTGGTGGTAATCATTTATGTGTTCCTTACCATTATGCGGGATGTCCGTGATAACTTCGAAGTAGAGATCTGGGCAGATCTTGGAGTCAAAGGGAATAACATATTTACGCACGTAGACAGTATGATCTCAGTGATCATCCTGGGTATGATGAGTATGCTCATCCTCGTTAAGAATAACCTTCAGGCGTTTAAGTATATCCATTTATTCATTGCTTTCGGTTTTTTACTGCTGGGTGCCTCCACCTGGATGTTTGACCATCATCTGATTGGTCCTGTGGCCTGGATGACCTTTACCGGAGTTGGCTTGTATATGGGGTATGTACCCTTCAATGCCATTTTTTTTGAAAGGATGATCGCCACTTTTAACTATAAAAGTAATGTCGGATTCATCATGTATGTAGCAGATTCCGTTGGCTACCTGGGCACCATCAGCATCATGATGTTTAAAGAATTTGGAGAGCAGCATATCGGCTGGAGCAGCTTTTTTAAAAATGGGATGACGTATGTTGCCATTATCGGCGGGGTGAGCACCTTACTTTCCTTATTCTATTTTATACACAGCAAACAAAATTCAAAAAAGACTTATAAATACCAAGTAGTATGAAGCAAAGATCAGCAATAATTATTGGTGCCGGTATTGTGGGGCTTGCAACTGCCAGAGCATTGGCTATAAGGGGCTTTCACGTAACAGTGTTTGAGCGGAATGAATACGCGATTGGGGCCTCGGTTCGGAATTTCGGTATGATCTGGCCAATTGGTCAGGGTACAGGACCCATGTATGAGCAGGCCATGCTGTCCAGAAAGATCTGGAAGGAAATTTGTACAGAAGCAAAGATCTGGCACGAGGAGACAGGATCATTGCACCTGGCTTACCATGAAGACGAGGTACAGGTGATTCAGGAATATGTTGAGATCAACCGTGAACACCGGGATTGCGCCGTGCTGACAGCTGCAGAGGCTTTAAAAGTCTCGGCTGCAGTTAATCCTGAAAATTTAAAGGCGGCACTTTGGAGCGGAGAAGAAATGATCATTGAATCCAGGGTTGCCGTTCAGCAGGTTACGGAATATCTTCATCAAAAATATGGGGTTGAATTTCATTTTAATACCGCCATTTCAGTAGTAGAAGGTGGCAAGGTATTTTCCGGCAAAAGAAAATGGCAGGCCGATGAGGTATTTGTCTGTTCAGGAGCAGATTTTGAGACCCTTTATCCGGAACTTTTTACACAAACTTCAATCACCAAATGCAAATTACAGATGCTCAGGATCGCCGGGCAGCCGGATCAATGGCGCATCGGTCCGTCCTTGTGCGGCGGTTTATCTCTTATTCACTATCCGGGATTCAAATCCGCGCCTACACTTGCTGCTTTGAAAGAGCGTTATGAACGGGAGTATGCAGAGCATCTGAAATGGGGGATCCATGTGATGGTTTCACAAAACGGAACCGGTGAACTGACGGTTGGTGATTCGCACGAATATGGACTGACTCATGATCCTTTTGATAAATCTTTTATTAACGAAATGATCTTGTCTTACCTGAAAACTTTTACTCAGTTTAAAGACAATAGCATCATACAGACCTGGCAGGGGATCTATCCGAAAATGACAAATGGAGCTACGTCCTTTATTGCCACACCAGAGGATCAGGTTACGGTTATTAATGGAATGGGCGGAAACGGTATGACACTGTCTTTTGGTTTGTGTGAACAGGTCATTGCAGAGAAATTTCGTAACTGAGGCCGGGTTATATGTGGGGAGTAGCTGCGGCCCTCCCATGAACTGGATTTATGAGGAAGCAGGCAGTGTGAACCAGAAGGTGCTGCCTGTACCGACCTCGCTGTCCGCGCCAATAGTTCCATCATGTTTTTTTACAATTTCAGCACAGATGTAAAGCCCGAGGCCCAATCCTGTGTATTCGCTGCCACCATGATTAATTCTGTAATACCGGTCAAAAAGAAAGCGAAGATTTTGTACCGGAATGCCTGGTCCCTTATCAATCACAGACACTTTAGCCATTCTCAGTAATCTTTCTACCCTGACTTCTATTTCTTTGGACTCAGGTGCATACTTCATCGCATTGTTTACGAAATTGATCACGATCTGTTCCGTACGGGATATATCTGCGTAAACCTCCAGGGTTTCATCGCCTTTAACATGAATGCTGAAGCCGCCATTTTCAGGCAGGTTATCACAGCATTCCTTAATGATTTTTAGCAGGTTAAATTTTTTGGGACTTATTTGAAGCTGATCTTCATTGGCCTTACTGGTATTTAAAAGGTCTTCGATGAGCATATAAACTTTTTCCAGACTCTTATTTGCCTGGTTGATCAGATTGGGGAGCACCAGAGCTGAGGGATTATTTTTCATCCTGTCCAGCAATTGCAATGAGGCTTTCAAAGTGGTGATGGGTGTTTTCAGCTCGTGGCTGGCAATACTGATAAAATCATCCTTGTTCTGCTGTAATATTCTCAGTTCGTGTATATCCGTCGCGGTTCCTACCCATTGCTGCAGCCGGCCATCCACGGTTTTAATCGGCATTAAACGAATGAGGTGCCACCTGTAGAGGGTGTCTGTGCGTCTGATCCGAACCTGGAATTCTCCGCCATCAATGCGCTTGCGAAGAAAACTAAATTGAGTTAAACCTTCTTTAAGATCATCGGGATGGATTGCACCTGTAAAATTACTTAATCCGGTTTGCGTCCGGCTTAGTCCGGTATAATCGTACCAGCGCTGGTTGTAATAATCTACTTTACCCTTTATGCTATTTGTCCAGGCAATCTGCGGGATGGTTTCCATCATATTGCGGAAACGGGTTTCACTTTCTGCCAAAGCTTTTGTGCGTGCAGCCACCCGGTCTTCGAGTTCCGTGTTCAATTGGGATAATTCCTGATTGATGGATTTAACCTTTTCTTTCTGCTCCGTAAGCAGTTCATTTGCCCGGCGTAATTCCTGTGTATATTTCTCCTTCTCTTTGTTCTGCAGCTGGAGTTCATGATTGGCCGTGACTAACTCCCCGGCCTGGATTTTTAATTTCTCCTCAGCAATTGATTTCTCCCGTCTGATTTCTGTGTCCTGTAACGCCCGCTGAATTTTTGCGGGTAAGGTGAAAAGATTGTTCTTGGAAGCATAATCTGTAACCCCGCTGTTGATCAGGGCAACCGCATTTTCTTCTCCGATAATACCTGAAACGATAATAAAGGGAATCAGAGGCGACAAACTTTGTTTGATGTGGAATGCCGTCACTGCATCAAAAGAGGGAAGGGAATAATCGGAAAGAATAATGTCCGGACGAAAACTTTCAAAAGCAAGCTCATATTCGGAACGGTTCTGAACGATCATTGAGATGAAACTTAAGCCGGATTTTTTGAGCTCCCGGCAAAGCAGATCGGCGTCATCGCTATTGTCTTCTAGGATAAGAATTTTGGGATCAGGTCTCATTTAATGCGGAGACTGACTTAATACCATCCAGTACAAACCGATCTCTTTAATGGCGTGAAAGAAGTTGTCACTGTCCACAGGCTTTACAATATAGCTATTGGCGCCCAATTCAAAACACTTTTCAATATCGGGTCCTTCATTGGAGGAAGTAAGCATCACTACGGGAATGGATTTAAGTTTGGGATCGGATTTTATGGTTTCCAATACCTGTATTCCTGATACCTTTGGCATTTTAAGATCAAGCAGAACAAGCTTGGGATACTGTGTCCTGTCCCTGTCTGCGTAAACTCCCCTGAAGTATAGAAAATCGAGGGCTGCCACACCATCTACCACATGATGGAGCTTGTTCGAAAAACCGCTTTTTGTAAGTGCACGTACGGTAAGTGTTGCATCATCAGTACTATCCTCCACGAATAAAATCTCAACGTCGTCGTAATTCATATCTTTTTTTAAACTTTTGGTAAACTGAAATAAAAACTTGCTCCTTTATCTAATACCGATTCTGCCCAAACGGTTCCCTTATGCCGGTCTACGATTTTCTGAACAATGGCCAGACCAATACCGGTTCCTTCAAATTCTTCCTGGGAATGTAATCGCTGAAATACCCCGAAAAGCTTATCATAGTACTGCATATCAAATCCGGCACCGCCGTCTTTTACATAATAGACCATCAGCTTGTCCTGCTCGTAGGCACCAATTTCAATTTTCGTAACAGACTTATGTCTGGAATACTTGATTGCATTCGAGATCAGATTGATCCATACCTGCCTGATCAAAGATTTATCGCCTTTGGCGGGGGGAAGAACCTGGACATCAAAAACAGGGACATTTTCTGCCTCCTCGGGCATGAATTCATCTCTTACGGATTGTACGAGATCGACCATAGATATCTCAGAAACGGCAACCTGTTTTCTTCCCAGTTTGGAGAATGCCAGCAGATCATCAATCAGTTCGCCCATCTTTTTAGAATTATTAATGATCGATTGGAGGATTTTGTTTCCTTCCTGATCAAGCTTATCCGCATAATCTTCTGCCATGATGCGGGTATAGCCATTAATGGCTCTGATCGGAGCACGTAAATCGTGAGATACAGAATACGAAAATGAGCCCAGTTCTTTATTTACAGCTTCCAGTTCTGCAGTACGGTCAATTACTTTTTGTTCCAGCTCTTCATTTAATTTGCGGATGTCATCCTCCGCATTTTTTAATTCCCTGTTGGCCACAATTAATTCCTGCGCCCTTTTTTCTTTTTCGGTGTTTTGGAAGGCCAGTTCTTTATTGGCAATCACCAGTTCGGCAGCCCGGCGTTCCTTCTCTTCATTCTGAAAGATGAGTTCTTTATTGGCAATGATCAGCTCGGCCGCCCGGTTTTCTTTTTCGGTATTTTGGAAGGCCAGCTCTTTATTGGCAATCACCAGTTCAGCCGCCCGCCGTTCCTTCTCTTCATTCTGAAAGATGAGTTCTTTATTGGCAATGATCAGCTCGGCTGCACGGTCCTCCTTCTCCTGATGCTGAAAGGCTATTTCCCTGTTGGCGATCGATAATTCATCTGCATCTGTTTTTTTCATAACCTGAACGCGTAATCTATTTTATGTAAAGTAGGTACAGGATGAGTAAGGCCTGAAAGGAGTTCTTTTCTGTAAAGTCTATAAAGCTAACATAATAAACGGAACTCTTCGGGAAACCTGTCATATAGTACTCGGAAGGATTAATAACTTTTGCCAGACGGTTTCTTGACCCTTGATAGGGGGTTGGTAGGCTCAATAGCTTCTTAACCGGCTGAGGAGGGCTATGGCAGGGAGTCTTTCTAGTCATTCAAACAAAGCATTACTTTGTTTGTTCTTCTTACTCATATACTATAGCCATGCAGGAAAAAGATCTGAACCCATACGAATTTACACTGGAAATTGACGGTGAGCCGCAGGCCATAAGGGTAGAGCTGCCCAAACCGGGCGACTATATTGTTTATATCAATGGCGAGCGCAAAGGCCATATTTATCCCATAAGAGGCACGGTATCTGAATGGAAATCCGGGGATGATATTGATCAGTCACTGATCAATGAGATCGGAAAAAACATCGAAGTGCTGGAAAGCTAAGCAATAAAAATTTCTGATATTTTATCTAAGTTTGATTTAACCACTTATTCAAACCATGATGAAATACAGAAACCTGACCGTTTTTCTTTTAGTCTTTTTGGCTGTCCCGGTTCTGGGACAACTTAAGGTAAGTACTGACCATCTTTTTTTACAAACGACTGCGGGGAAGCCTTTTTTCTGGCTGGGCGATACGGCATGGGAGCTTTTTCATAAACTAAACAGGGAAGAAGCAGATCTGTATCTGAAAAACAGGGCGGACAAAGGTTTTACGGTAATTCAGGCGGTCTTACTGGCCGAACTTGACGGACTGAACAAACCCAATGCTTATGGTGACAAGCCCCTGATCGATAATGATCCTTCAAAGCCAAACGAGGCGTATTTTAAACATGTCGATTACGTTGTAAAAAAGGCGAGGAAGCTGGGTCTGATCATTGCAATGCTGCCATCCTGGGGTGACAAATGGAATAAGGCCTGGGGACAGGGTCCCGAGATTTTTACACCGGATAATGCAGCAGTTTTCGGTACTTATGTAGGCAACAGGTATAAGAATAGTGCGGTTGTATGGGTGCTCGGAGGTGACCGCGACATTGCAGATCAGAATGACAGGGACATCATTGAGGGGATGGCAAAGGGTTTAAAGAAGGGCGATGGAGGGAAACACCTGATGACCTTTCATCCGCAGGGCGGAAAAAGCTCTTCAGATTTTTTTAAAGCGGATGACTGGATGGATTTTAACATGTCGCAAACGGGTCATTCCAAAGAATCGAAAAATTACCGGTTCAATATCAAACACCGTGGCATGCAGCCCCTACGTCCGCATCTGGATGGCGAGCCGAGGTATGAAGATCACCCGAATGATTTTAATCCCGGAACAAAGGGTTGGATGGATGAATTCGATGCCCGGCAAACGGGTTACTGGAGCATGCTGTCAGGAGCCTGCGGACATACGTATGGCAACCACAACATCTGGCAGTTTTTCAATGGATCAAACCCTGTTTCCTGGGCCAGAACGGATTGGAAGGTAGCTCTGGATCAGCCGGGGGCAATGCAGATGGGCCTGATGAAAAAACTATTCGAAAAATACGACTGGCAGAGCCTGGTGCCGGATCAAAGTATTATTGCAAAAGATAATCCGGAGACCGTAGAATATGAAGTCGCTGCGGTATCGAAAAATGGAGATTTCCTGATGGCTTATTTGCCTTACGGCTGCAAAACAACGATCAATACCGGAAAATTAAAGGGGGCTAAGCTAAAGGCTTCATTCTTCAACCCGAGAGACGGGCGATATACCGATATAGGGGCTTTTGACAATACTGGTACAAAAGCAATCGCTCCCAGTTCCGAGGGAAGAGGGAGCGATTGGGTAGTTGTTATTGAGCAACAAAATTGATCCAGTCTATACTGATCAGGTGCTGGCTTGGCTGGGTATTTTTTACCATGACAAAATAAAGATCATGACGGCCTGCAGCAGCTCCTGTAACCGGAACACTCATTTCCTGATATTTGTTCCAGTCACCGGTCTTTGTAAAGTTTAGCGTACTTACAATAGGTCCTTTGGGTGAATCCTGGTGTACTTCTATTGCTGCGTCTTTATCCAGTGATGAATAGAAATAGGTCAGCTTGCTGATGCTTTTAAGGTCAATGTTTTTAAAGACGAAATAAGATTTGTTGTGGATGCTTCCAAGCTGCTTATCTCCCCTGTCTATGTTGTACAGGAGGTCTGCATCTTCTGCCTGTACCTTTGCCGGACGCAGCACCAGGGTCTCTTTTTTGGTGAGTGGTACAATGGCTCCGCCTTTATCGGTATAGGAAGCAGAGAAAAGATACCTGCCTTGGTCTTTTGCAGCCAGGTGTTTATCCAGCGCGGCTGATCCTTGCTGTGGCAGGGAAGTGTTTGCTTTCTTTGCGGTCAGTGAAAGAATATATTTCACCATTTCTGAGGCATCTTCTTTAGACAACTGAGGGTGAGCGCTCATGGCATGTTCACCCCAGACACCGCCGCCGCCTTTGATGATCTTGGCTGACAGTTTATCTACCGCTGATTTATCGGCAGCATATTTTTTGGATACACGGGTAAATGAAGGACCTACTGATAAGCCGTCTACCTGGTGGCAGGCTTTACAGTCACTGCCTGCGATCAGTGTCTTTCCGTAGTTGTAGGTTGGAGCGATCTCCTGATGACCTACCAGGGACTGGTTGTTTTGGACTTTGGCAATAAAACTAAGGTCTACTTTTACTTTTTTAGGGTCGATCACCTTGTCCTCGTTGTCTTTTACCTCTACTTTGTAGTTAAATTTGCTGGCCGCAGGAAAGAAGAACGAGCTGTTGCTGCTGGTATTAATGGCCACCTGAGGTAAGGTATTTCCAACCATAATGGTCACCGTATCCAGGCTGCTTTTTCCACCGAGATCGGTTACTTTAAGCGTTGCTTTGTATACTCCGTTTTTTGTATAAGTATAGGTTGGGTTTTGTTCTTTGGATCCTGCCGTGCTGCCGTCAAAGTTCCATTCATAGGTCATGTGGTCGTCGTCGTCATTGTCATAACTTTTCGAGCTGAAGGCAACTTTATAAGGAGTAAGGCCGATGGTGTCTTTGGTTTCGATTTTAGCGATCGGTGCGCGGTTTCCGCCATTGTAGTCTATACGTACCAGTCTGGCATCTACGTTGTCTATCCCGTATACGGATCCGTACTCCAGCATATAGAATGATCCTTCAGGACCAACTTCAATGTCTATCGGGCGGCGGAAGTCTCCGTTGGTTTCCATAAATGGCTCCATGCGTTTGTAGTTCTGGTTCTCGTCCAGACGTACTGCAAAAACCCAGTTGCGCATCCAGTCGTACATGAATAATGCTTTATCGTAATATTCAGGGAATTTGGTGTCTGATTTAAGGTTTGGATCGTAGTGATAAACCGGGCCACCCATGGCGCATCTTCCGCCTTCGCCCAATGCAGGGAATTCTGAAGAACGTGCATACGGATACCAGACCATCGCTTTTGTTGGCGGCGGCAATACTTTAGCTCCGGTATTGTATGGAGAGTTGTTGGCCGGGCCATTGAGGTCAAACAGTGGTCCTACCGCTTTGGTGGCAAAGTCATATTCTTTATAATTCTTATTGTCTCCAACAAAGTAAGGCCAGCCAAAATTGCCTGCTTTTTTTGCCTGGTTAAATTCATCATAACCTCTTGGTCCCTGTTCGCCGTCTTTACCTGAATCCGGGCCTACTTCACCCCAGTAAACAATTCCTGTTTCCGCATCTACAGACATGCGGTAAGGGTTCCTACAGCCCATCACGTAGATTTCAGGACGGGTAAGCGGGGTTCCTTTAGGGAATAAGTTGCCTTCAGGAATGGTATAAGAACCGTCAGCTTCGGGATGAATTCTCAGGATTTTGCCACGAAGATCGTTGGTGTTTCCTGCAGAGCGTTCGGCACTGAAGGTAAGGCGGTCAGCCCGTCTGTCTATCGGTGCGAAACCATCTGATTCAAAAGGCACCGTGTTATCTCCTGTGGAGATGTACATGTTTTTTTGCTTGTCCCAGCCAATGGAGCCTCCGGTATGGGCACTTACTTCCAGGTCGATAGGGATTTCGATGATCACCTTTTCTGATTTCAGGTCAAGGACATTGTCTTTACTGATCGGAATTCTGGAGATGTGCTGTCTGTATTTATCTCCGGTTGCTGCGGTGTTGAAGAAATACAGATAGTTATTGGTGGTAAAATCAGGATCAATGCCCATTCCAAGTAAACCATTTAAGTATTTATCGACCGCTTTCACAGGGAATTTATAGACCAGGGTGGTTTTGCCATCTGAAGGGGTATAGACGTAAAAGTTACCTGCGCGTTCTATGAAGAACACCCTTCCGTCAGGAGCTACTGAAAGCTCCATGGGCTCGTTGAGGTCATTGGACAGGATGGTTTTGGTAAAGCGGTTGTCTTCCGGTTTTCTTACGGCATAGGCTTTTGAATAATCCGGGGCTGCGTTATTGCCAATGGCATATTTGATGCCGCCAAGCAGGTGCTTCACAAATAAGGGTTCACTGTAGCTTTCATCGGTATGTCCGCCGCCCGTATAAAATGAACGGCCTCCGTCATATTCATGGTACCAGGCGATCGGATGGTTGTTGCCATTTTCTCCGCCCTCGTAAGTGTTCTCGTCGAGACGGGCCAGTACTTTTATCCCTTCATATATGTTTTTGTAGTTGTACCATTCGTCGGTGCGCTCCCAGCGTTTTGGCAGCCCTTTGGTGGAGATGTGTGTGGTGTCGTCTACATCAATGGTAGCCTTGCGTACATTGGGATTGCCCGGGTGGCTCAGGAAATATGCCCCCACCAGTTTATTGTACCAGGGCCAGTCATACTCGGTATCTGCAGCTGCGTGTACACCGGCGTAGCCGCCCCCGGCTTCTATGTATCTTTCAAATTGTACCTGCTGATCGGCATTGAGTACGTTCGCGGTGGTGCTCAAAAAAATCACCGCCCTGTAGTGCTTCAGGCTGTCTTCTACAAAGTAGTCCGCATTTTTTGTAGTGTCTACGATAAAGTTATTTTCCTTGCCCAGTTTTTGGATGGCTGCGATTCCGGCGGGAATAGAAGAGTGGTAAAATCCCTTTGTTTTAGAGAATACAAGTATCCTTGCCGGTTTTGCAGGAGCAGCAACTGCTGCTGTTGAAGTATTGGTTTTGGGAACTACGGTTTTACAGGCGTAGAGAATGGTTGAGGCGCAAATTGCAGAAAATATAACAGCGTATATTTTAGGGTATTTGACTTGAAACATATTAGGTTTTGGTTAGTTTGTGTGTTAATCTGTAAACTTAACAATTATCTGAAAAAGCTGATGATTATTTGGTAAATTTAATAGCCAAATTAACAACTCATGAACAAAATTCTGATTTTCCTTATTGTTCTTTGCCCGCTGATAATCAGGGCGCAAAGAAGTGTAATTATTAAAGTCGAAGAATTGGAGAGGCCGGGCAAATTATTAAAGCTTACGGCGGTAAACAGGATCTATCAGGAAATGGTCATGGCCGATGCAGAGCTCAATGCTTTTGATGTGGATAAGGATAAAATACAGCTGCCTTACAACATCATTGCTAAAAGTAAGGATGCCGATAGTCTGGTCAATTTCGGGTACCATCCTTTTTTTAATGGGATGTACCAGGCTTATGCAGATCACAGGCCCTTTGTTTTGTCACCAGACATCATGTGGCTGCTGATCAGTCAGGGCTTTGCACGGCACATCAACAGCGAGCCGGAAAAGTACAGGAAATATTTTACCAGTCAGGCAGAAAAGACGACGCTGGTGGTCAACAATCAGGAGATCAGATTGAATGACCCGGACAGCCCATGGGAAAAAATCTTTCCGGAATTTACCAGTCAGCTGAGCAATTTCGCAGGAAAGGAACTGGGTGATGTGGCTACTGCAAATTTTAGCACGACGACTAGCGTATCAAAAGTGGCTTCTCAGATTACCCTTATGGAAGCGGTAAAGCCTTATTTTAAATTTGTAGTGACCTATATTTCCTGTGGCATTCCGGAAATTACGCTGGAGGGCACTACATCTGACTGGAAGAGACTTCTGGAGAAAACCCGTTATTTAAGAAAGTATGAACTGGACTGGTGGATCGATGAAGTTGATCCGTTGCTGCAACAGTTTGTGAAAGCATCTGAAGGGAAGGCAGATAAGGATTTCTGGAGAAATATGTTCAAATACCATACACTTGAAAAATATGGGGCGCCGAAAGTGATCGATGGGTGGATTGTAAAGTTCTTTCCTTATGATAAAGCAGGCAAAAGGTATGGTCTGAAGGAGCTTTACCAGCGCAACAATCTTCCTGCGGAAATGGTAAAAGTAGATCTGACCTATATAGAAACCGACACCAGAACATCTGAGGAAACACCGCTGGAGATGTGGGCAGGTTTTACCGGACTGGAGCAGAATAAAAAGACTTTTGCCCTGAAGCCAAAGATCGGCTGGATGATCCGTAAAAAGGATACCATTAACTTTATCGCAAGGAAGCTGAAGTCGGATGCAGAAACTCAGTTTGAGGGGGTCAATATCCAGGTAAGAACTGTTCCGAAAGAAGTTCTGGATTTAAAGGAAATAACGTCGCTGAGTATTTATTTTCTGGATAAGATTCTGATCCCTGAAGAAATGGGAAAAATGAAGATCGGCAGATTTGAAATGAACGGAACTGTAAGTGAAGAGGAGATCCAGCGGATCTGTAAACTTTTACCGGACACCCGGTTACGGATCAATGATAAAAACTATAACGAATTTTAGTGGTACTAGTCATAAATCCAGAGGAGCATATTCTTTTCACCGCCTTTGATCAGTTTGTCTATTTTCAGCATAGTGGCATCGGATAAGACAGGGCATCCGGCACTAACGCCAAACATAGTGCCCGGATAGGTTTCATAATCGGGGTAGGGGGTGTAAGAATGTAATACGACGATACGCTTAAAGGCGTTGTCATTGGTGTCTTCCAATCCATGCATTTTATAATGCACGTTGATCCCCCATTTGCTGTATGCTCTGATGCCAAGCCTGTACTTGCCCAATGAAGTGCAGTTGCTGTTTATTTTGTTGCTGTATACAGGTCTGTTTGGTCCGCTGCCACCACCTGACCCGTGGGCGCACATCCCTTCAATCATGATCTTTTTAGCCTTAAGGTCGTAAACAAACAGACGGTTTTTACCGGAATGAATGCTCATGTCAACCAGGATGCAAAAGGAGGTATTCATCTTATTGGTTTTACAATAACGGGATGCTTCGGCAACCCTGTCCTGAAAAGTTTTGAGCGGGGCTTCCATTTTTTCTGAAGGAAGTGCATTCGCAAGGGAAGAGATCCCAAGCAATGACAGGAGAACTAAGGTGCTCTTTTTTGGCATAAGTAAATATAATTAGCAAATCGCAATTTTCGGGTTTTATCTGGTATTTAAGTATAGATCTTTGTGCTGCTATGGTCTTTCATAAAAATATAACCGGCCCAATGCTGCTAAAGCAAATCAGAAATCAAGAAATTTGCTTCGGAGGGAACTTCAACCTGAAGATCTACGGAGCTTTAAGTTGTGCTTCCGGAAAAAGAATGAAAGCCGGAAACAGGGTCTTCTTTTCTTCTGAAGAAGAGGCTATAGAGAATGCTTACAGGCCCTGCGGAAATTGTATGAAGAATGCGTATAAAAAGTGGAAGAATGGATCTGTTTAATGATGAACCGGATGAAAATAGAAATTTGCTGCCTAAGGACGGTATTGTAAATTATTATGGCAGATTAATGCAGGCGGGGACTGCAGATTATTATTACGAGGTGCTGTTCCGGACAATAGCCTGGAAAAACGATGAGGCGGTTATATTTGGCAGGCACCTGCTCACCAAAAGAAAGGTGGCCTGGTACGGAGATCAGGAATTTGAATATACTTATTCTAATATTACAAAAAGGGCGCTGTTATGGACAGAGGAATTACTGGAGCTAAAATCCCTGACTGAGCAAATAACCGGAGAACGCTTTAACTCCTGTCTGCTTAATTTATACCATAGTGGAGAAGAAGGAATGGCCTGGCATAGCGATGAAGAGCGTGACCTTAAGAAAAACGGTGCTATCGGCTCTTTAACCCTTGGTGCTGAACGCAAGTTTTCTTTTAAGCATAAACAAAGTAAGGAGACTGTTTCTGTTGTGCTGGAACACGGAAGTCTTCTGGTCATGAAAGGCGCTACCCAAACCAACTGGCATCACCGGCTACCGCCCACTAAACTTGTGACCAGGCCGAGGATCAACCTGACCTTCAGAACAATTGTGCGCTGAAGCATTTTCAAGGTCTATTGTAGCTGATCTTGTAGGTATGTGAGCCTGATCCAACTTTTCCAATGAACAGCAGGTTGCCTTTCCTGAGGGCGTTTGCTGGTTTGTTGTCTATAAAGAGCTGGTATTTTGCATTTTTTCTCAATGGCAGCTGTACGTTTGCGGTGGTATTTGCAGGTATTTGCACGGCCATGTTAAATAGTTCATCGTCCTGCCCGCAATTGATATTTATACTCCCCTTGATGGTAGGTATAACCATGGAAATGAATTTCAGTTTACCAATCTGCGGTCTGATGCTAAAAGTATCCCATCCCGGTGTGAGGGGTTCAACACCCAGAAGCTTGCGGGGTATGATGTTGGCAGGAGCTGCTCCCCAGGCATGATTCCAGTCCTGGTTTGGTTTGTACTTGTTGTCCCAGGCTTCTAAAGTGATGGTGCTTCCGATTCTGATCATGTTATACCAGCTCCGGTCCGTTTGACTGGTTAACAGTTCCAGGCCGTAATCTGCATCTCCCGCATCGTAAACTGCATCCAGCAGAAACTGGCTGCCATAAACACTGCAGGCCATTCCACGGGATTTAATAAAAGCCATTACGTCAGGTTTATTTTTTTCTTCTACGAGTCCGAATGCCATGGCAAACATATTGGTATGTAAGGAAGCATGCGCTGTTCCGATCCCGTCTGCGAATGCTTTTTGCTTTTCATTCCAGAAGTGTTTTTGATAGGCGGCTTTTGTTTCTTTTGCCTGAGCGGCAAACTGAAGGACATCAGCCTGATGTCCCAGCTGCTCAGCAAGATCTTTCATGATCAGGATGGCTTTATAGTGGTAGGCATTGACCACCGCGTTGTAATCTGTAAAGACAAATCCATCTGATTCACCCCCGTTTGCTCCGGCCTGCGGCCAGTCTACAATGTCTTTCAACTTGTCTCCACTGAAATGGATGGACTTAAGAAGCCCGAGACTCTGTTTACTGACTCTGGTGCTGATGAGTCCGTTATTCTGACGCAATGCGGTCAGGGTTTTGGCTTTCAGATCGGAATAGTGGTATGCCGCTGAACGCAGGTCCCCGGTATAGAGGTAATCGTTCCAGGCCATGATGACTGACTGAAGAATCCATTCGGTGGGCCAGGTCGGGTTATTGATCAGGTATTCGTGTGAATAGCGCGCCAAACTGAATTCACGGTCTGTGCTGTAGTGTCCCAGCTGATTGATCAGGGCATCGGCCTCGTATGGAATCCGCTCCCTGTCACCGTCGACATATACGCCTGCAAAGGAGGTTGCTTTTATAGAGTAGGCTGACAAGGTCCAGATCTTGTTTAAAACAGAATCACTGGAAGTAAATGCCGGAGCATTATCAAAGGGATAATGAACGCTTGCCCTGGTGATTTGATCCGCAGTTAGTTTCGGTCCGTAACCTTCAATTTCACAATACCGGAATGGGGTTACTTCGCCAATATACCCAGGCATTTTGATCGCCGCACTTCCTGTATTTCTCTGATCGGGTTTTATCGTGATTTGATAGGTATGGGTCCCCGGTCGCAGGGCAAGTTTGTATTTGCTGTAACGGATGGTGCCGGGTGGTTTTCTTTCAATTCTGCCTTTTACATCCAGCATTTCTCCAAGGTGTACTACAACTGTATCATCAGACCCGATACGTTCCAATGTCATTTTTAGCTGTCCGAAGGAGGCCTTTCCGAAGTCAGCAAAGTAAGTATCTCCTGTGTTGTTCAGCAAAACAGGATGCTCATCTGTTTTCTGCAGGGGATAACGGCTGGTATGGTGTGTCTCCAGGTGGTCTTCAGTATAAAATGCGGATATCCCGGCATAACTGCTTTCTTCCTTGTAGTTGTTCCATATTTTTACCGTCCAGTAATAAACTGTTCCGGTTTTTAAGGTACGGCCATTGTATAAAACTGCCGTAGATTGGGAGGAACTCATTTTTTCGCTGTCCCAGATATTACCTTTGCCTGCATTGATGGAGTCGGGATTGTCTGCGAGCAGGATCCTGTAAGCGGTCTGCAGGACATTCTTTTTTACATCGCTGATGATCCAGCTGAAAGCGGGGCGCTGGTTTCCTATTTTAACGGATTGTGAATTTTCGAAAGCCTGCGGGGACCAGTTGGCTTGTGCCTGATAACCGTTGAAAGACTGGTAGTCGGTATAGGCGATTAAATCGCACATGAGTCCGGACGGAGGTCTTAGTAGATTGGTTTCGGGAGTTCCCTGTGCCTGCAGTAATGATCCAGCGCAAATAAAAAATAAGATGGCTGTGCCTGTTTGAAAATAGAGTGGTCTGAAAAATTTATACATGGTCGCCTAAATATCGGAAGTTTTTTGAACCTGGGGCGCTCCGGTTTAATTTACCCGTTATAAGTTCAAAATACAGCGAAGCGGTGATTGCTGATCAGAAAAGTACCTCTGATTATTCAAGTACTTTGGAAAAGGTGTTAAAGAATTTTTCTAATACCACAATCCATTTTGGATGTGACGAAAGCATTCAGACAAAACCGGCCCCCTGCAAATGTTTGTGGTGGGCCGGTTTGTTATTGTAAGATTTAGTCCTGTTTAGTTAGGTAGTGGTCTTACTACAATGTCTTTATAGTACACTACGCTGCCCGGATCGTGGCCCTGCAAAGCGAATGTGCCGTCTGAGATGGCTCTCCCGCCTGCGTTCTCTTTACCTACATTTTCAGGTTCTGTATATTCAACTACGGTTTTGCCATTGATTTTGATGGTTATCTTTTTTCCCTGAACCATGATGTATTCTTCATACCACTCGTTGTCTTTTACATAAGTTTCCTTTACATCCTGTATGCTGTATAAGCTACCTGTTCTGCGCCAGTCTGTATGAGAATTGTTTACTTGTACCTCATAACCCTTGTCCGGGAATCCTTCCTGCTGAAAGACAGTGTGAAAATAGATGCCTGAATTTGCTCCCGGTTTAGTCATTACCTGTGCTTTAAATTCAAAGTTCTTAAAATTGTGATTGCTTACAGGGCCATCATAAAACAGATGTGAGATAGGTCCTGCTACTTTAATAGCACCGTTTTCTACACTGAATGTTTGAGGGTTTTGATTTTTCTTCCAGCCGTTGAGTGTTTTGCCATCGAAAAGACTGATCCATTGATCTGCTTTTTGCTGCTTCACACTTGAACAGGAAATAAAAAGAAAAGAGAGGGCGCACATGGTGATCAGTGTCTTCATTGCTTCTGGTTTTAATTAGGTTTTTATGTGTTAAGGATTAATAATCGTGACTAAGATATAAATATCTATTCTATTCTTTGTGTTTGGTTGATGCATACGTGCGGAAGAAATCTTAAATTTATCTTTGAATACTGATTAAAAATCAAAAGAATATTTTCGAAACCGAAAAGTTGCATATTTTTGCAAGCGATCGGCTTCTTAATGTCGTAATGAATGAGAAGAGATGTTTTCCAGGCTATAGCCGATCCGATAAGAAGAGCAATCATTGCTCTGAACGCCTTGCAGGCAATTCCCAGGCATTTAAAAATTCTCATGGAATGTGAACTGCCCAAACAGGAGCAACAGGGAAGTGAAATTTATTATGTTATTAACCTTAAAAAAATAAACAAACCATGAAACAGAAAATTCTTTTTGTACTGAGCCTGCTCTTTGGACTGATGTTCATCAATGCGGGACTAAATAAATTCTTTAATTATATGCCTGTGCCTAAGGACATGCCTGAAAAATTGATGAAGGCGTTTCAGGCCTTTATGGAGATCGGCTGGCTGATGCCGCTGGTTGGCTTTGCAGAAATGCTTGGGGGTGTGCTTTTTATCATTCCAAAGACCCGCGCATTGGGTGCAATTGTGATCTTTCCGGTAATGGTAGGAATATTGTTAACTAATACCGTGACAGAACCTTCGGGCTTACCCATTGCATTGGTCTTATTGGTAATTAACCTTTGGGTGATCTTTGAGAACAGGGAGAAGTATCTTCCGATGTTGAGTAAGGAGGCAGCTTAGAATCAAACTGATTATACAGGGCTAAGAAATAAAGGATGCGGATCTAAAGGAAATTTTCGATCATTGGAATGACGAAACCGGCTTCCCTGGAGCCAGATTTCAGTGTAGTTATTTCCCCGATATACTCCCCGTGTACGCCTGGAATTATTGCTAATTCCGAGCCGGAAATCAGCCTGTGCATTTCGATGGCGTGTTCGGGAGTTATAATGTCTTTATCTCCAATTATGATTAGTGCCGGGGCTTTAATGGATTTAATTTGTGCATCCGGTATGTCTTTAAAATTTATCATCCTTTTTGCATCCCTGTCGTGCATGATCTGAAGGCCTTTGGGGTCCGGTGCAACTTTTAGATAAGCATCTTTCAACTCCTGCGGCATATTCATCAACTGCGCCTGCTTCATAAAATCCCAGAATTGCGGAGGTACTCCGCTGCGTTTGCAGAGTGCAGAACCGAGGATGATCTTGCCAGTTATTTCAGGATGGCGAATGGCAATCTGAAGTGTCGTTGTACCTCCGTTACTGAAACCAAAAAAATCGGCTTTGTCAATTTTCAAATTTTTTAAAAGTGCAGCAACGTCGTCTGCATCCTGTTCAAAAGAAGAGTCCTTGCCTCTGTCGCTGGTTCTTCCGTGAGCCTGTAATTCTACCGCGATGACTTGCCGGTGTCTTGCAAGCATAGGAATGATTCTTCCAAATGTTGTTCCGATAGTGGAGCCCCCGCCATGAATCAGGACAAGGGGTTTACCCTGTCCGTAAATTTCATAATACATTTTAATTCCGTTGAGCTCTGAATAACCGTGTTTTGAAATCAGCGGATCCTTTACAGTACTTATGATTTGACTATGATTTTCTTTTGATGGATTCACATTATTACAGGATGATACGATCAAAAGGGATGTTAGTGCAGTGTATATGGTGGTTATTTTCATTTTATTTTTTTGAGGAAGTTCTTGGTGATCCTTTTCTTACTTAAGCAGAAGATTAAGCTTATTGAACATCTTGATCCAGCTCTGGTAGGCCCCTGTCTTTTTAGCTTCTTCTTCTGAAACCGTCTGATGGATAGAAACTTTAGTTTGCGTGTCAATGGATTCAAAGGTGACGGTTGTGATTTGCTCCTCAGGCCAGTCTTCGGTTTTCCCCGCTTTAACAGAGCTCACAGAGTTACCGGCTTCATCTGACATAATCATAGTAAAAACAAGCTTTTGTTCTGGCAGGACTTCCAGATAAGTGCCCTTAACCCAGCAATCACCATGTACCGGATCATGGATACAGGAGTGAAAACTCCCACCCTTTTTAATTTCGATTGACTTAAATTCCACTGTACATCCATCAGGTGCATACCAGTGCTTTAATTGCTCCGGATCTGTCCATGCGCAAAAAACAACTGCTATGGGTGCATCAAACAGATGAGTAATAAAGAGTTCTTTTTTATTTGGGTTCATACCTGTTCTTTTTTTATTTCTTTAAGAAATTTATCTAGCTTTTCGAATCGCTGGTTCCATATTTTACGGGATTCAGTTACCCAATCGGTAACCTCATTTAGTTGATCAAGACGGGCTTCACAAACCTGCTCTCGTCCCTTTTGACTCATAGAGATGATGCCGCACTCGTTAAGAATCCTGATGTGTTTGGCAATCGCCTGTCTGCTGGTGCCAAAATCTTCAACAATCTGTGCAATGTTAAGCGGTCCCTGAGACAGCTTTTGGATTATCATTCTTCTGGTAGGGTCGGCGATTGCCTGAAAAACATCTCTTCTTTCTATCATAATGCAACCAAATGGTTGTCAAATATAAATACAACCATTTGGTTGTGCAAATGTTTTTTAAAAAAGATCATTTTTATGAAGATGAACCGAAATGTAGCTTTAGCTAACCCCGCAATATTTTCTCCATTTTCCTTCCTTTCGCCAGCTCATCTACCAGCTTATCCAAATACCGGACCTGCTGTGTCAAGGGGTTTTCTATTTCTTCTATTCGATATCCACAGATTACTCCGGTGATGAGGGGGGCATGTGGATTTAGCGTAGCCAGCTGAAAGAAGGTTTCGAAGGTTACTTTTTTTTCCAGCAGATCTTTTAGTTTCTCCTTATCGAAACCTGTCAACCAGGTTATGACCTGATGCAGTTCTTCTTTTGTTCTGCCTTTCTTCTCCACTTTTGCGAGATACATGGGATAAACTGAAGCAAAGGTCATTTTTGCGATACGCTCATTGTGTATATCTGTTCTCATACTTTTTTAGGGTAAAATCAAGAACAATTTACTGATTTAGTATATCTATTTCAAGTCTTCAGGAGACGATGGTGTTAAAGTTGCGAATCGTTTTTTGTCTGTTCAGACACCTGGTTCTTCAGGCATGAGGAACGCAGTGAAATTTCGATTTGTAGTGTGATATCTTCAAACTGTTCGATTTCGAACATGGATACTGTCCGATAATGAGCGGTGCACTGAAATATAGTTAGTAATATGCTTATTAAAGCTTAAAATGGCTTTGGCACATGCCTTGAATATCAAGGTTTATCACCTTCAATTAAAGCACATGTTCAGATTAAACATTAAAGTCGCCCTCCGCAACCTTTGGAGAAACAAAGGATTTACCCTGATTAATGTGGGTGGCTTGGCTATCGGATTAGCAAGCTGTATGGTTTTGTTGCTTTATGTAAACAATGAATGGAGCTATGACAGGCAATTTACCAACTATGAAAAGACCAGCGTGGTGTATAATAACATTAAGGCCAGCGGGAAAATATTTAGTGTTAAAATAACACCCAATGCAATGGCTGCCGAAATTCAGGAGAAGATACCTGGGGTGGCTTATACCTCCCGTTCGGCTCCCTGGGGCGATCAATTGATCAGCTACGGAGAAAAGAAGTTTAAAAAAGAAGCCATCGCTGCAGATCCTTCTTTTCTTAAAATTCTTGATTATAAATTCATTAAGGGGAACCCAAATACAGTACTCCGGGAAGTAAATACGGTTATACTGACTAAAACCCTGGCAACAAACCTGTTTGGGAATGAAGATCCCATGAATAAAATTGTAAAATTCGATAATAAGGAACTCTTAAAAGTTGAAGCTATAATTGAAGATTTACCTGCGAACAGCAGCATTACGTTTGATTATTTGGTGCCCTGGGCATTTGCAGAAAAAATAATGCCCGAGGTAAAAAATCCTAATTGGGGAGATAATTCCTATTTAACCCTGGTACAATTAAAAAATGAAAGCTTTTTTGATCAGGCGAATGCAGCGATCAGGGGAATTTACCTTCGCAACGATAAGCACACCAATTCAGAAGCATTTTTGCATCCACTGGCCAAATTGCATCTTTACAGTGAGTTTGAAAATGGGAAATCTGTAGGTGGCAGGATTGACCAGTTAAGGATCTTTCTCATTCTTGCATTTTGCATCCTGTTAATTGCTTGTATTAACTTCATGAACTTAACAACCGCCAAATCGGGGAAAAGAGCAAAAGAGGTTGGTGTCCGTAAGGCGATAGGCTCAAGCAGGAAATCATTGGTTATCCAGTTCTTGTTCGAAAGCGTGCTGCTGTCTTTATTGAGCACAGCGCTCGCTTTCGTTCTGGTAGAGATGAGCCTGCCCTATTTCAACAACCTGTTGGGCATGACCTTGACGATAGCATACCAGAACTGGAGATTTTGGCTAAGCCTTTTTGGCCTGATGCTTTTTACCGGTCTGCTGGCGGGGAGCTATCCGGCATTTTATCTCTCTTCATTTGAGTCTGTTAAGGCATTGAAGGGTTTTAATATTAAAGCGGGTTCGTCGTTTTCTGTCCGAAGGGTTTTGGTCGTTTTCCAGTTTGTATTTGCAGCCTGCCTGATGATCTGTACTACTGTCATTTATCAGCAACTGAACTATATCAAAAATAAACCGGTTGGCTATAATAAGAATAACCTGATTCAAATTGAGGTGCAGGGAAACCTGGATGATCAGAAAAAACTGGAGCTGCTGAAAGTACAGCTGTTAAAATCTGGGGCTGCAACTCATGTAACTTTTTTCAATGCTGATCTCAACCTGAACAGCAGGAATACCTCGGCTGTAAGCTGGACAGGCAAAAATCCCAATGAAAGTATTTTGTTTAACTATAGGTCAGCAGGATACGATTTTACAGAAACAATGGGTACCGGGATGTTGGCAGGGCGGGAGTTTTCTGCTAAATATGCAGATTCAAACAGCATAATGGTCAATGAGGCTGCGGTAAAGGCGATGGGACTTAAAAATCCTGTCGGCACCACCATTAATTTCTGGGATAGTCCTGTTAAGATAATTGGAGTGATGAAAGACTTTGTTTCCGCATCTGCTTATCAAAAAATTTCACCCATGCTTTTCCATCCGATGGCTAAGTTTAAGGCTCAGGTAATTCTTGTCAGGCTAAATGAAGCTCAAAATATGAGTTCATCACTGGAAAAAGTAGACGGAATAGTGAAGCGTATGAATCCTGATTTTCCAGTTGACCGTACATTTTTGGATGAATCTTTTGAGGAAAAGTTTTCAGAGGAGCAGCTGCTGGGCACTTTGTCCAACTGGTTTGGGGGCTTCGCCATATTTATTTCCTGCTTAGGTTTATTGGGCCTGGCCTTGTACATGGCCGAACAGCGTAAAAAAGAGATCAGCATCCGTAAGGTACTTGGTGCAAGTACTTACAGCGTGCTGACGTTGCTCAACAAGGATTTCATGAGGCTGGTGATCATTGCTAACCTTATTGCTTTTCCATTGGGATACATCATTGTCAATAAATGGTTGTCCTCATTTGATTTTAGAGTAACTATTTCGGCATTGCCATTTGCTCTGGCAGCCTTTCTCTCTCTGGTCATTGCCCTGTTGACAGTAAGTATTCAATCCGTAAAAGTGGCAAAGGCTAATCCTGTAGATGCCTTAAGAAATGAATAGGGTATATTTACCTTCATAAAACTAGTGTTGCGGATTAATGCAAAATTGCTTATAATTGCAATTGGGCTTGGCTTATTATTAATGCTATGGCATGACCTAATGAATATCATATTTACTAATTATACACTATTTTCTATGAAAGAGCTCCGCGCATTAATTGTTGCCACAGGTCTTACTGCTGCCATCATTACATCATGCAGCTCCCCGAAGCCTAAGGACAACGAACTCTCCAGGGAGGAGCAGGAGCAAGGGTATCAATTGCTATTTGATGGCAAAACTTTGAAGGGATGGCATCTCTATAATGAGGGTAATGTTTCCTCGGGATGGGTGGCACGGGATGGGGAACTAAGATGTCTTCCTGGTACAGATGCAAGACACGGGGATCTGGTAAGCGATCAGGATTTTGAGAATTATGAATTGAGTTTCGACTGGAAGATATCCAAAGAAGGAAATAGCGGAGTATTCATCAACGTAGTCGAACGTGCCGATATACCCACTGCATGGGCCTCAGGTCCTGAATATCAATTGCTGGAAAAAGCACATCATGATTATGACAAGGAAATGAAGCGTTCCGGTTGCCTTTATAATTTCTCCCCCCAGTTGAATCCGGCTGAGGTCAAATCCCCAAATGATTGGAATCATTCGATGATCAGACAACAGGGAGGGAAGGTTGAATTTATGCTCAACGGTATAGTAACCGCTAAAGAGGATTTTAATTCCGATAGGTGGAAAAAAGCGGTTGCCAATAGCAGTTTCAAGTATTTTCCGGAATTCGGGAAGTACGTAAAGGGACGTATTGCTCTACAGGACTGGAATAAAGGAATCTCTTTTAAAAACATCAAGATAAAGAAGGTATAATTGCTCAACAAGCAGAATATATAAAGATAAATGGTAAGTCTGAGGCAAGTAATCAGATAATCTTAAGATTCTTAAAACGCAATTCGTCCAGCTTGGGATGATCACTTGGAAGTTCAGTTACCAGGACATTAATTCCGTCTAATCGACAGACTACAAATGGTTCGCTGGCACCTATTTTATTGCTATTGCTGAGCACGGCTACTGTTTTCGAACCTTTCAGCATGGCCTTCTTTACCGCCCCGTCTTCTCTTATTGCAGAGGTTATGCCGAAATTTTTGGAGATTGCGCAGGTCCCCATAAGGTAAAGATCGACAACGAACTCAGCCGCTTCATTACATGTTCTGGCGCCCGTATTTGTTTGTGTATCCCTGTTGTAGTTCCCGCCAAGTACAATTACCTCTATGTTTTTGAATTGGGCCAGCAAAGGAACGAGGGCTATATTATTTGTTATTATTCTTAATGAGGCATTGGCTGGTAAGCATTCCGCAACTGCGCATATCGTCGTCCCGCCATCCATAAATACGCTCATCCCGGGCTTAAGTAAAGACTGAACCTTCATTCCGATTACCTCTTTTTCTGTAGACTGAAAATCAGCACGGTCCTGAAAGGAAAGGGGGTTTTTATCACGCGATATCGCTCCTCCTCTAACTTTTGACAAAAGACCATTTTCGTGCAGGTAATCAATGTCCCTGCGGATGGTGTCTTCAGAAACTGACAGGTCCTCAGACATTCGGCTATAGGTGACCGTACCAGTATTCTTCAAACTGGAGATTATATGCTCGAACCGTTTTTCTCTAATCATTTCCTGACAAATATAATTTTTTCAGCCCGTTGCCTAAAATCCATATAGTAATGATTGTGCAATAGTTTGCAATTTTGCAATAATTTGCATTACTTTGTGTCATGAAAAATGACCATATCACAAAGAAGGCAAAAAAAGCAACACAATATATATTCCTGGTGTGCGGGTTTGCATTGTCCAGCTGGGCACCCATGGTACCCTTCGCAAAAGAAAGACTGCAGCTTAATGACGGTAACCTTGGGCTCCTTCTACTGCTTTTTGGGGCTGGGGCAATTTCGATGATGCCTCTTAGCGGATATCTCTCTAAGCATTATGGTACGCGCGTGGTTATATTGATTTCAGGGCTTGTCGCTGCTATCTTCCTTCCTGTATTGTTATTGATGCCAAATTCTTATGCAATGGGAGCAGCGCTCTTTGTTTTTGGAGGGGGGATCGGTGTTATTGATGTAGCGATGAATTCCCATGGCATCTATGTTCAGAACCGGTATGGGCGACCCATTATGTCATCCCTCCATGGTCTTTTTAGTGTAGGCGGCCTTTGCGGCTCTCTGGGACTGGGATTATTGATAAGAGCAGGACTCGATCCATTAACTGCTGCAATTTCAATTTCGATACTGCTCATCTTTATTCTGCTGTGGAAATATAAGTCACTGTTCTCCAAACAGGAGGAAAATCATGTGCCGGAAAACAATACACAGGAGAAAAATGAAATTAAGACCGGCTGGGGATGGCTTAGTCCCGGAATAGTTTTTCTTGGTGCGGCATGTTTTGCCGTATTTCTTTCTGAAGGAGCTATGCTTGATTGGAGCGCACTTTTTTTAAAGGAGAACAGGGGGGTAGCTGCAGAGCTTGCGGGAGTTGGATATGCAACCTTTTCGGTTGCAATGGCAGCTATGCGGCTTTTGGGGGATCGCATAGTTGAGCGGTTTAGCGGAAAAGCCGTAGTGGTTGGCGGCGCCTTCATCGCTGCTTTAGGTATCTTCATTGCTGTGGCAAGCCCGTTGGTTCCGGTTACCCTTCTGGGTTTTGTACTCCTCGGAGTAGGTGCCGCAAACATAGTACCTGTTTTCTTTAGTGAGGGTGGAAGGCTTAAAGGTATACCTGCTTCAGTCGCCATTCCAGCGATAAGCACTATGGGCTATGCGGGGCAGCTCGCCGGACCCGCGCTTCTCGGGTTCATCGCTTATCACTTTTCCCTGACCGCTGCACTAACATTTACTGGAATATTGCTTTTGAGCGTTGCTCTAACTTATGCATTCAGGAAATCCAATGTTTAATTAAGCCCATCCGTAATGGCAAATATTTCTTAAAAACGATATGCTTAAATCACAGAAAAATCTATCAGGAATACTATTTATTGCTATCCTGTTCTTCACTGCATTGACATCAAATGCCCAAAAAAGAAAAGACATTGGTCTGCAACTTTATTCTCTTCGTGAACTACTACCGAAAGACGTTAACGGGACTTTGCAAAAAGTTTCCCTGGCAGGCTATACTCAGGTCGAGCTTTATGGTTTTAATATCAAGGATCAATTTTGGGGCCTGAAACCTGATGAACTCAAAAAGATCCTTGATGAGAATCACCTGGAGCCAATCAGCGGCCATTTTAATATGTTTCCATACTTAAAGACAGGTGAAGAGGCCGAGCTTAAGGCTGCCATCGATGCGGCTAAAATTCTAGGGCTAAAATATGTTACCATTCCATGGCTGCTTCCAGATATGAGGACCAGTGCCGAAGATTACAAGACACTGGCGAAAAGGCTTAACCACGCAGGTGAGCTCTGCAAAAATGCTGGATTGAGATTGGCTTACCACAACCATGATTTTGAGTTTATCAAATATGGCAATGAAACAGGGATGGACATCCTGCTAAAGTACACAGATAAAAAATTGGTCGATTTCGAAATGGATATCTATTGGGTCATTCGTTCAGGTCTTCAGCCATACGCACTTTTTAAGGCCAATCGCGGAAGGTTTGTAATGTGGCATATCAAGGACATGGACAAGTCAGATCAGAATTTGAATGCAGAAATTGGTTCAGGAACTATAGATTATAAAGGTCTTCTAAAATATGCAAAGCTTTCCGGAATGAAATACTTCTTTGTGGAACACGAGACCAACTATAAGCCGGATATGATTGGTTCTATTACACAAAGCTGCACCTTTGTTAAGGAAGAAATTCTAAGATAAGCAGGAAAGATCGGTAGGCCACCTCATCGCGGACGGCTACTTTGTTTAAGCTTGTTCTGATAAAGATTAATCTATACAATATTTTTGTATTTTTATCAGCAATCAATCCCATCTGTAAACTTCTGAAAATGAAAACCTCGCTCTTATTCTTTTTTCTTATGCTACTCGCTTTTTGTGTTCTTGGGCAGCAGTCATTATCCGTTACCGGACATTTACGTAATGGAAAAGGAGAACGCATCCAGGCAGCTACAGTGTTCATTGATGGTTCGGGTAAAGCGACCATTACCAATGATAAAGGCGAATTCGAGTTTGCTGGCCTGGAATCTGGAACCTATCAAATAGTCACCAGTATGCTAGGTTACACTTCAGCTAAACAAACCATAACGATAAAAAATAAACCGGTAAGTATAGAGATCATTTTACAGGAGAAACAAATATCTCTGGATGTAGTTGTAGTCGGCAATGATTCGCAAAGAAAAAGCTTCCTTAAACTTTTTGCCAGGTATTTTATGGGTGAATCTGACAACGCCAGTGCCTGTAAAATCCTGAATCCTGAAGTTATTGATTTTTCAACAGAGAAGTCTTTAGTGAAGGCTACAACGGATAAGTTTCTGGTTATAGAAAATGCAAGTCTTGGATATCGAGTTAGGTACCTGCTTAGAAACTTTCAGTACAATAAAGAACTTGAAACTACTATTTATGATGGAGAGTGTATTTTTGAGGAACTGAAAGGTACGCCTGAGCAAAATATAAAATGGAATGCAAACAGACAAAAAGCTTATGAAGGTTCATTAATGCACTACCTAAGGTCTGTACATCAGGGGAAATCCAGGGATGAAGGATTCCTGACCTATGCCATTACCAGCTTAAATTTTCCATTGGTAATAGATCCTAACCCTATAGTGATGGAGCAGATCATCCAGCACACGGATAGCAATTTCTATGCGTTTAAATACAAAAAGCGCTTGTATACGCTTTATGATAAGAAAAAAGCTTCAGCAAAAGACAAATATTCAGATCAGCGGGAAGTTCTGGAATATTTACACAAAACAGGGTCAGTGCTTCAGCTGAATGCAGATATCGACCGCCGGGGAAGTTATGAGCATTATAAAGATATCCTGATCCAGGGATTCTGGGGAAGTAAAAGGATTGGTGATCAGTTGCCTCTGGAATACAGCCCTATTTAAGTTTACATAAAGACATTCGGCGTGCTTGACTTTTCAACTGAAGCTTTGTCAGTTCGTTAATAGTCTCGTTTGGAGAATTTTTGGATCAGTCCCGCTTACAATGTACATTCATATTACTGCCACCTGAACTGAGTTCCTCCGTGAGTACCTGGTTGTTGGCTTCCTGGATTGTTTTGCCGCATACGGTTTTGGTTTTTACAGACCCTGTTTTTTTGATAGTACACTTCCAGCAGCCTATTTCATCTTGTTTGGTACAGGAAATCAGGCTAATAATCAGAACCAAGACAGAGCGTAAAAAAAAATTAATCATGAGAGCGAATTTTGCGTGAAGATAAGAATTCCCCGTATGTTTTCCAGTTCGGGAGCGTCAGCCACCAGGGACATAATTTGGATGCCGCTGACTTTGTGGATTTCGATGGCGATCAGGACTTGCGGGTAGTCGGTCATATGTAAACTAACAGACCCGGGGACGGTTAAATCAGGATGCACAGTGCTTCATTACTTAAAACAGCTATATACCTATTTTATTCGTGGATATCCGTAGTCGATGAGGGTGGATTCGATCTTTTTAAAGCCGAAGAATTCGAATTGCTGGAGCCGGATCTTTTTGCCGTTGCTGAGGTATATGGTGATGCGTTTGAAGCGGAGCATGTTATAGGGAATTCTTTCTGTTGTAAATTTGATGACGTCCTGTTTGTCGATCTTCTTTTCTATATCGTTGAGGTAGTTGAGCTGGATAATGTGATCGGGGGTAATGGTATAGTTTCGGGTTTGGGAGAGCAATGCCTTGATCAGGAAATAACTGAAGCAGGCGAAAAGCAAATGCCCGATAATGTGAAGGATGAGGCCTGGTGCAAAGCCTTTGTGATTGAGAATGATGAAAAATGCGGAGATCAGCAGAATGGAAAAGGTGGAGCAAAAAAGTGCAAACAGACCCCGGAGTAAGGGGATGATGGGGTTGAATCTGAGTCTGATGCCGGACATATTACTTCTTTCGGATATAGATGTGTTTAACATTAGCTTTGCCGGTTTCGCGTTCGTCTACTTCAAAGCGGTTGATGCTTTTGATCAGGGGGAGTAGTTTGGAGAAGCCATAGTTTCGGGAGTCAAAATCTGGTTTTTTCTTCATCATTAAACTGCCGAGGTCACCCAGATAAGCCCAACCATCTTCGTCTGCAAGGTCGGCAATGCTGTCTGCAAATAATCGGATGATCTTTGGGTCGATCTTACTTAAAGGCTGACTGTCCTGCTTTGGTGCTTTTTTAGATTCCTTAGTGGTGCTGACATCTTCTTCCGCTAAGGCCTTGGATTTCAGGATCTCTATATAGATAAATTTATCACAGGCCGTAATAAATGGGGTCAGCGTTTTCTTTTCGCCTATTCCAATGACTTTCATGCCTGCTTCGCGGAGCCTGGTGGCAAGTCTGGTAAAGTCGCTGTCGCTGGAGACGATGCAAAATCCGTCGACCTTTCCGGTATAGAGGATGTCCATGGCATCAATAATGAGTGCGCTGTCGCTGGCATTCTTGCCGCTGGAATAGCTGTATTGCTGGATGGGGGTAATGGCATTTTCGAGCAGGACTTTCTTCCAGCCGGAAACAGTAGGTTTGGTCCAGTCGGCATAAATTCTTTTGAAGGTTGGTGTACCGTATTTTGCAATCTCTTCGAACATCTCTTTCACATTGGCGTAAGGGACATTGTCTGCGTCGATCAGTACGGCAAGTTTTAAATCTCTTTCAGTTTTCATAAGCGCTTTTCCAGACTCATTGTTAAGTATATAGCAAACCTACAGTTTATTCGGGTAACTCTTCTACCTGTTTTGATTTACGGGATGTCAGGAGTTATGATCCAGTAAAGTTGCAGAAGAATAACTGCGTTTTTTATACGGAGGTTGTGGAGGTGTTGATGAGGATGATTTTGTTGAATGTCATGAATGTAAAAATAGTTTAAATTTAAAAAATAAATCAACCAACAGCTAAATCAAACAAAAAACATGAAAAAAAGCTTACGATCTTATTATTTCATTTGTGGTGTATCGGTTAAGGCATGCATTTACCTGCTACTGCTCACCATATCTAGCTATGCCTATTCAAAAGAAAATATGCACTCCTTTAAGTGGAAACACAGGCCGTTTTTGAATGTATTTAGGCAGCCTGAAGAAAAGTACAGTATATATAGAGCGACAACCCGGGAACCTGAGGAGGAAGGTAAGCTAGGTTTTAAGGTAATTGGTTATATGTTTGCCGGGGATGATCTGCTGACAGCGGCTGCAAGGATCGACTTTAGCAGGATTACGCATTTGAATATCGCGTTTATTAATCCGGATGCTTCGGGTGTTTTTGCACCGGTTGCAGGTTTGAAGGAATTGGTGAAAAAGGCGCATGACAACAAGGTGCTGGTGCTTTCTGCTTTTGCTGGTGGTGGACCGCCACAGCATTTAAAGGATCTCATTACACAGGCAAAGAAAAAGATCCTAATAGAAGGATTAATGGGACTAATCGATACTTACAATTTGGATGGTATCGATGTGGATCTGGAAGGTGATTTTATAACTGCTGACTATGAAGGTTTTGTGACAGACCTCTCAGCATCGTTGAAAGCGGACAAAAAGTTGATGACGGCAGCAGTGGCGACATGGAATTCGGCCGCTTATCCGGACGAGGCAATTGCTTTGTTTGACCTGATCAATATTATGTCTTATGACCATACCGGTCCCTGGAAGAAGGACAATCCAGGACCACACTCCCCATACGAACTGGCTGAACAAGATTTTAACTTCTGGAACCTGAACAGGAATATCCCTGCCGAGAAGCTTGTATTGGGCTTGCCTTTTTATGGTTATGGCTTTGGCCCTGATATTTTGGAAAGTATCACTTTCGGTGACCTGGTGGCTGCTTATCCGGGTTCGGAAAAGATGGACAGCTGGGAGCTGCCGGGTAAGGGTACTTTTTATTATAACGGTTTGCCGACAATAAAAAAGAAGGTGGGTTATGCACTGCAGAAAAAGGCAGGGGGTGTAATGATCTGGCAGATATTGGGGGATGCATCGGGTGATCTTTCTTTGTTGAAAGAGATTAATGAGGCAATGAAGAAATAATGAATGGGAGATACCTTTATGCCGGGGATTATGATGTAAAAGGTGTAAATTCACTGATGGGAACAATTTATAAGACCCTTAAGTAAATATGGTTAACGCTCTGAAAAATGCATCTCCGCGCCTGGTTTCTATTGATGCGCTGCGCGCGGTAGTGATGGTGTTGATGATCTTCGTAAACGATCTGTGGACACTCATTGGCATTCCTGTGTGGCTGGAGCATACTTCGGGGAAAGCCAACTACATGGGGCTGGCTGATATCGTGTTTCCTGCGTTTTTGTTTATTGTAGGGCTGTCGGTACCGTATGCTATTGACAGCAGGAGGAAAAAGGGGGAAAGCGATGCAAAGATTTTTATGCACATCGTTTTCCGGACTTTAGCACTGCTTATCATGGGCTTTTTTCAAGTAAATCTGGAAAGTTATGCCGGGGATGCCATCCTGCCTAAGCCTATATGGCAGATCCTCATTACAATTGGTTTTTTCCTGGTTTGGCTGGATTATTCGAATTATAAGGTTGTTACAGCTAAGGTTTTAAAGGGAGCAGGCATCGTGCTGCTCCTTGTGCTGGCCTTGTTGTACAAGGGGAACGACGGCACGGGAATCACCGCGATGGAGATTCAGTGGTGGGGAATCCTGGGACTGATCGGCTGGGCATATTTCATCTCGAGTTGTGTTTTTCTTTTTTCGGGAGGGAACCTGCTTATTCAGATACTGGCTCTGGTCTTTTTCGTTGTGTTTAATTCTGCAAGTGCAATGGGCTGGTTGTCCTGGCTTGATCCTGTAAGGGAATACATCTGGATTTCAGGAGATGGTTCTATGCCGGCTCTGCCGATGGCGGGGATCGTGACGGCTTTGTTTTATAGAAAGTATGATACGAATGGTCGGGCATTCTGGATCAGTATTCTTGGCTTTGCTGCGGTGCTGTTCTTATATGGTTATCTGACCAGCCCTGTTTGGGGGATTTCCAAGATCAGGGCTACACCCTCCTGGACGACCATTTGTTCTGCCATTACTATAGCGGGGCTTGCGCTGATGGTTTACCTGACGGAGATCGTCAACAAACGAAAGTGGTATGACTACATCAAACCGGCAGGAACGAGTACCCTTACCTGTTATTTGCTCCCGTATTTCCATTATGCGCTGATCGGGCTTTTGAGCCTGCCCCAGCTGCCTGAGGTATTGCGGACAGGGTCTTTGGGTCTTTTGAAATCTTTAGTCTATGCATTGATCATTGTGGCCCTGGCCGGACTGCTGCAAAAAAGAAATATCAGGCTGAAAATTTAGCGGAGCTGCATCTATTGGAATAGTATGGAAAGGGTAAAAAAGCATAATGTTGATGTGGGATTCAAACCTGAATGTTTCAGAGGGTATATCCGTTCTTAATTCCTGAGATAAAATCCCTTCTTAGTATCGATTCAAACTGATAACTTTAGACTAATGAAGCTGGATGTTTTTTCTTTGGTTGTTCTATTAGGAGCGTTGCAGGCGCTCTTTTTTGGCGTTTATCTGTACTTTTCCCCTTCGGAAAATAGAATTCAAAACCGCTCACTGGCCTTCTTCATACTCATATTGAGCTATAATGGTTTTGAAACCCTGAACTGGAGTTCTGAGCTCGGGAGCTATCTGTTTATTTTTGATATATTCCCTTTTGTACTTGTCTTCGGTCTGGGCCCTTCTATTTACCTTTATATGCGTTCTTTTCGTACAGAGGTTACCATTGTGAACGTTTGGAAACACTATTTATTGGTTTGGGCCGCATTTCTGCTTCGTCTGATCTTATTGGTAATGCTCCTTATACAGGTAAAAGGTGCCATGAATTTTCCTTACCTGCATCGCGTAGCAGACTGGTCTGCCCGGATTTCTGAACCCCTGAGTGTAGCCGTATTTACGGTGTACTGGATCTTTGCCATCCGTGAGTACAGACGGCTGGTTCAGGAAGAAAAAGCCCTGGCCGGTAAATGGTTGAAAACCCTCCTAACCGTGATGGGTGTATTCAGCTTCCTGTGGATCTGCACGGTAAGTAATTATTATTTCTATGATGTTGGGGACGGTAAGTATTATGTGATAGAAGTGGCACTGGTGATCTTTGTTTACTGGATCGGATATACGGGATACCACCGCACACGGGTCATCTATATCACCCAACAAAAGAAGACGCAATCCTACTTTGATAATCTTACCGCCACAGAAGTGGAACACTGTATGGCCTCAGTTCAAAAAGCCATGGAAGCGGATAAACTGTATCTGCAGCCTGAGCTCAGCATCGCCAGTCTGGCAGCTTACATTGGTGTAAATCCTAAAACATTGTCTGCGGTTTTGAACCAGGGCCTGCAAAAAGGATTTTCAGAGTATGTGAATACCTGGCGCGTGGAAGCTGTAAAACAAATGATCCTTGATCCGGCTAAACGGTATATGACCATCACTGGCATGGCGTATGACTGCGGGTTCAATTCCCAGCCAACCTTCCAGCGGGCATTTAAAACTGTTACCGGCCAGACACCCCGGGATTTTATGTCCAAACAATAGTCAAATCCGGAATTGAATAGGTGTATGGTGCGCTTTTTCATTGGTTTGCAGCCTAAACTGAAACCATATGAACATTCGGGTGATCCTCTTCTTTTTATTAATTGCGTTACATAGAAAGGCGCAGCAAACTACGTTTACAGGAACTTATCAGTTCAATCTTAATCCGCTTCGTCTCTTTACGTTGAAGGCGGAAAATGATTCCCTTTACTTTTCAGAGAACGGTAAAAATTATCTGGGACTGACACAGTTGAGTGAAAGCAAGTATCGTGTTGCAGTGGTTAAACCGGAAGCGATCTTAGAGTTTGTTCCCGGTAAAATGATTGTTCATCAGGGAGGGGGAGATTATCATTGTTTTAAAATATGGAATGAGCCAAGAATCCCCAAGGCTAAAAGAGTGCCTAATAGAGTGAATGGATTCAGCAGAGCTGATACTTTGCGGGGGAAGCTTTCCCCGCTGAGGAATTGCTACGACGTTACGTATTATCACCTGACTGTCGAGGTACTTCCGGAGGCACGCAGCCTGACAGGAAATTCTTTGATCCGCTTTCGTACGATGAATGCTTTTAGTGAACTGCAAATCGATCTTTACGAGAACATGCTCATAGACAGTATTGTTTACAAAGGACACAGGTTAGCTTACACCAGGGAGTATGATGCGGTATTTGTAAAATTTCCTGCTGTTGTTGCAAAAGGTATTACAGATGAATTCAGGGTATACTATCATGGCCAGCCGCAGGAGCCGGATCTTTCTGTAGGGATGAACGGGGGAGTACTTTGGCGGAAAGATGACAACGGGAAAACTTTTGCGCAGGTTGCGATGCAGGGTTCCGGTGCCAGTCTCTGGTGGCCAAATAAGGATCACCTTTCGGATGAATCAGACAGTACACTGATCAGTGTGATCGTACCGGACGATGTGCAGAATATTTCCAATGGAAGGTTACGAAAAAAGGTAGCGCTGCCTGGCAACAGAACGCTTACGGAGTGGTTTGTGAGTTACCCTGTTAATAATTATAATATCGTATTTAATATAGGAGACTATGTTCATTTTTCTGATACATATGGCAGCCTCATCCTGGATTACTTTTGTTTGCCAAATCACCTGGAACAGGCCCGCTGGCTCAGTACCAAAATGAAACCAATGCTGGAACAATTTGAAAAATATTTTGGTCCGTATCCCTTTCCGCGTGATGGTTTTAAACTGATAGAGACGCTGCATGCAATGGAACATCAAAGCGCGGTGGCCCTTGGGGGTTTTGCGGGAGACACTACTGAACTGGAAAGACTCATGTGGCATGAAGTAGCGCATGAATGGTGGGGCAATAATGTCTCTATGAAAGACTTTGCAGATTTCTGGATCCACGAGGGTTTTGCCACCTATGCTGAGAAACTGATGGTTGAGTATACGGAGGGTCGGGATGCAGCAGCAAAAGCAATAGAGCGGGAAAAGGTGGATAACAAAGAACCTATAATCGGAGAATATGATGTTAATCATGTGTTTTATAACCTGTATGATGTGTATTCAAAAGGTTGTCGGGTGATTCATACTATTCGCAGCATTCTCCATAATGATGCGTTGTTTTTTAAGGTATTACGTAGTATCCAAAAGGATTTCGCTTATAAAACGGTTACTACCCATGATATCGAAACCTATATAAGCGAAAAAACAGGGATCGATCTTAGTACTTTTTTTGATCAGTATCTAAGAACCATTAAAGTTCCTGAGCTGGTGTATTTTGTGAAAAATGGGCGATTGCAATATAAATGGGATGATGTTGTGCCGGGTTTTCAAATGCCGCTGAATGTGATATTGGGTGATGGAGAGTCTATCCGGATATATCCGGGCGATAGCTGGAAGAGCATGCCAGCCAAAAATCTCAAGGCAAAGGATTTTAAAGCAGATACGGTAAACTTTTATATAAAACAAAGAGAACAGGAATAGAATAATCCATCAAGTCCACGGAATCGGGCATTTCTGCTGATCAATAATCGCTTTACTTTGGGCTTATTGTTAAATTAGCCAGTCTATATCCGATTTTTTATGAATACAAGAACCACCAGTTTTATTGCGGGAACTATTTTGACCCTCTGTTTGAGTTTTTACTCTATTAAAAGCTATACTCAGCAAAAAGCCGGGGTACCACTGGCCGAATTGCAGCAGCGATTTGTAGATCTTGGTTTTGGGATGTTTATTCATTACAACATTCCAACTTATATGAATGACGACTGGGCTGATCCTGATGCGTCTCCGGATATTTTTAACCCAAAGAAATTAAATACTGACCAATGGGCCAGGGCGGCAAAATCGGCGAATATGTCCTACGGCTGTCTGACTACGAAACACCATAGCGGGTTTGCCATCTGGGATACGAAGACTACACCGTATAATGTTATGAACAGTCCGCTGAAGCGCGATGTGGTTAAGGAATATGTAGCTTCCTTCCGTAAAGAAGGTTTGAAAGTGATGTTGTATTATTCTATTCTGGATACGCATCATAAACTCCGTCCCGGTCAGATCACTCCTGCGCACATTAAAATGATCAAGGATCAGCTGACTGAGCTGCTGACCAAGTATGGTGAGATCTCTGCGCTGATCATTGACGGATGGGACGCTCCCTGGTCGAGGATCTCCTATGACGATGTGCCATTTGAAGAAGTTTATAACCTGATCAAATCTATTCAGCCCAACTGCCTGGTGATGGATTTGAATGCGGCTAAATATCCGACCGAAGTGCTGTTTTATACAGATATCAAGTCTTATGAGCAGGGGGCCGGACAGCACATTTCTAAGGAGACCAATAAATTGCCGGCGCTGGCTTGCCTGCCTTTACAGCAAAACTGGTTCTGGAAAACGTCCTTCCCGACTACACCGGTAAAATCAGCGGAAAAAATGGTGAACGAAAACGCAGTTCCTTATAACCAGATCTATTGTAATTTTATTCTGAATGTGGCGCCGAACCGTGATGGTCTGATCGATGACAATGCTTTGGAGGGTTTAAAAGAGATCGGTAAGCTCTACAAACCGAAGGCATCGCTACCTAAATTTCCTAAGGCTGATGCGCCGGTCATTTCTTCGAACCTGGCTAAAAGAAAACCGGCGAATTCCAGCTGGAGCTATGACATGTCGATCATGGATTTTGCTACGGATGATGATTTTGGCTCGAGCTGGACCTCGCATCCTACGGTAAAAAGTCCATGGTTTGAAATAAACCTGACCAAAGAGGAGGCGTTCAATACCCTGGTGATCACTCAGGAAAAGGCGAACGGGATTGCTTATACCATTGAATATTTTTCAAATAATGTATGGTATCCGCTGGCGGAGGCTAAAAGTGAATCGAAGATCCTCATTCACCGTTTTGACAGAATCTGGGGCGACAAGGTAAGAATTAAGTATACTGCTTTTAAAAGTACGCCTTCTATCGCCGAGTTTGGTGTTTTTAATGAACGACGCTAAGGTGATGAGGTAATTGTTGTGACGATTGATATATTTGTGCTATGTCGTCACATCATATTGTAAAGGAAAAACAGGAGCCTGCGTTGTACATTCACCAGCTGGGTGATTTTGATGAAGAATACCTGGGGCAATTGCTGGAGTGGAGTCCTACACTGATCGTTAATTCTTCTGATTATGAAAAGGTGGTCAGCATGGGACTGAAGGTCGACGTAGTGCTGAATGCGGGCATTTCGGATTTCTTTCAGGAAAATACGAAGGTCATCCGTTCTTCTGGTCAGGAGCTGGATGCGGTACTGGATTATCTGATCGCTGAACGCTATCCTGCAGTAAATGTGATTGACAGGGAAAGTAACCTGAGGGAACTGGGCAGTTACATTGAGCGGATCAATGTAGTTGTTTTTACTGCAACCGAAAAGGCTTATGCGGTAAAGTCGGGCTTTAAGGTCTGGAAACCTCAGGGCAGTATTTTTAAAATAGAGGTGCTGGCTTATTTTGAAACGGGTAATCTGATGCAGGCAGAGAACGGAGATTTTATCGTGATCACTGACGGCTTTGTTGAATTTACATTTAATGTTCCCTATTTATTTATCAGTGAAGTATTATGATCATCTTAAGAAAAGGAAAAGAAAAGGATATTGAAAGCATGCAGGATTTGGCTAACCGAACCTGGTGGAATACTTATAGTGCTTTTTTGTCTGAGGAACAGATTCAGTATATGCTGGATAAGATGTATAATAAGGGTGAGTTGCTGTCTCAGTTTAAGGATGGTTATATCTTTCTGATGGCAGAAGAGGACGGAACTGACCTGGGTTTTGCCAGCTTTTCTGTTTTTGATCCTGCAGCCAGGGGCTATAAGTTACACAAGCTATATGTATTGCCTGAAACTCATGGTAAGGGGGTAGGGAAACTGCTGATGAACGAGGTGGTAAATCTGATCAGGCGGGAAGGCGGGAAGTCTCTTCAGCTTAATGTAAACAGAAATAATAAGGCTGCTGACTTTTATAAGAAGGCCGGGTTTGAAATAAAGGAGGTCATGGACCTGGATATTGGCAATGGTTACCTGATGAATGATTATGTAATGGAGAAAGCCCTCTGATCTATTCGCTTCGTTTCGGGATTCTCGCTGGTGTGTCTGTTCCTTTGATAATGCTTACCGCACTTTTTGCTATTCCTTTTATCGTGGCCAGGATATTGTCTATATCGAGGGTCTCATATTCGTCTTTTACAGTGTGGTATAGTTTGTCTGTATCGATCTGGTCGGTACTGATGGTATGGGCCGGAACGCCCAGGGCTGCTAATGTGGCATTGTCACTCCGGTAGAACAAATCCTGTTCAGGGTATGGGTCAGGGTGAAAAGTGAATTCGGTTCCGGTAAGGTTTTTTTGCAGAATTGCACCAAAGTCAGATTTGTCAAATCCGGTGATAAATGCGGTGTTTTTGCCAAACTTACTATCCTTGCCAATCATTTCTATGTTGAACATGGCAACTACGTCATCGGGGTTTAGCTTTTCTGAGAAGTGCTTTGCACCAAATCCACCTATTTCTTCAGCTGTGAAGGCGACAAATATGAGTGTGCGTTCATTGTTTTTTAACTTTTTATAATATTTTGCCAGTGCAATCATGGCGGTAGTGCCTGATGCGTCATCGTCTGCACCATTGGCGATGCTGTCCTGACCTTCTGCTTTAATGATGCCCAGATGATCATAATGTCCGGAAAAGATCACGATCTCTTTAGCTCTGGATTTTCCGGGAATCATTCCTGCTACGTTGAAGAGTGGTTTTCCATCCTTTTCAAAGGTTTGGCGGTATCCTGATTCACCGCTGAGGGGTACCAGGCCTATCGCCTTAAATTCTGCTTCTATAAAACTGGCAGCTTTATCGATACCTGGACTGTAGGTAGCCCGGCCTTCCATTTCATCGCTGCTCAGCGTTTTGATTAGGTGATCAACATATTTTCTGGTAATGATTCCGTCGATTGTCTGGGCTTGAGCACTTTCAATTAAAAAAAATGCAAGTAACAGGCAGATGATGTTTTTCATTGTTCGTTTTTCTTTAGTTCTTGTTTTCGCCGGGTTATTTCTGTACCGATCCGGGTGTCGTGTACGCCATCTATTACAGTTACTTCAAAATCTTTGTCTTTATCAGATTCATACATCTGAGCGGTTTCCATGTTTTCTATAGAGCGGTCATATGGCCCTCTGCTGCTCATCAATTTAACAAATACCGGCAGACATTCAAAGAAAATAAAGAGCAGACCGATAAATGTAACTGCCAGAGCCGTACTGAGGTCTTTTTTTCCATCCGGGCCAATGCTGAGCTGGCCGAGAGCCCGGTTTCTGTCTGCAAATCCGGCAAGACTACTGAGGCTATCCAGTTGTTTTCCGGTATATAGTTTTTCTGAAAGTAATCCGTCAAATTGTTTGCGCGCGTCTACGAAGCTCTCCAGTTTTCTGACATCGGCCGAGAGGGTGTCCAGATTTTTTTCCCGCTGTGCCAGTTCTGTTTCCTTTCTTTTGGCATAGGGCCCATAGCCCATAATGCCGGAGGTTTCGGTGGTCTTGTTGCCAAAGATCTCATAGTTTAGTTTCTGACGATCTGTTTTGATGGCGCTTTGCATGGAATCTCTTTGCGTCTTTGCATCCCTGAGCTTGTCCATTTCGATCTTGTATTTATTTCCGAAGGCTGCATTGAGGGTGTCTATTTTGGAGCGCTGGTTATTGAGGTAGGTGACCTTAAGTTTTTCTTTGATTTCCTTGTCGAAAATCTTAAGTTCCAATGGTCTGGAAATTACTAGTCCGATCATGATGGCTAATAATATACGGGGTGTGGCTTGCAGGATCTGCTTGCCCGTACCGGCGCTTTTGTTGATACCGGATACAATATACCTGTCCATATTGAAAATCGCCAACCCCCAGATCAGACCAAAGAGAAGGGCAAAGATTACTGCCGCAGTGTCTCCTTTAAAAACGAAATACATGGCGTATCCTCCTGATAACGCTGCAAATAGCCCCGTAAAGAAAATAGTTGCTCCGATCCCAAAATATTTGTTGTGTTCCGTCGGGTGTTTCTCCAGCGTGGCTATGTGTGCACCCGAGCAGAACCAGAAAAAGCGGGATATCGTATTCATAATCATCAAAGTTAATAAAGAATACTATTAAACGCCGGAGCCACCCGGTTGTTACAGAATACTGTTCACAGAGTTATTCAAATCATTGTAATATTTTTAGTTATTCGCATGGATGCTAAGCCAGTTTTATCTAAGTTTGAACAAAAGACAAAAGAACATGATTAAGGAAATAACTGTTGAGGAGCTTAAAGAGAAAATTGATAATAACGAGGATTTTCAGCTGATTGATGTCAGAGAGCCCTTTGAATATGAAGTGTCTAACCTGAACGGAGAGAACATCCCGCTTGGAGGAATATTAATAGAAGCGGATAGAATCGCTAATGATAAACCTGTGATCATGCAGTGCCGAAGCGGAAAAAGAAGTGCTGCCGCGGTAATGCAACTGGAGGCTCAGCTGGGTTTAACCAATCTGTATAATCTGCAGGGTGGTATAATTGCCTGGCAGCAGACCTTTGATCCGGAAATGCCAGTATATTAATATGGTCAAAAAGATCTTATTGAACGTATTTTACAACCTGGCCATCATCGTTTCTGTAATAGGAACGGTATGGTGCTTTAACAATGGAAAATATCCTGTTATTGCGTTGTTTGTGGCTACGGCTGCCTTATTTGGTTACTTAAAATTTCAGCTGATGAGGGATGTACGTAAAAGCCTCAAGAAGTAAACATCTTTTCAGGAATGCCTGATAATCCTAAGCCGGGAATCCGGTTTAGGATATATTTTCCATCCGCCATGACAGGGTCGCTGAAAGGATTATTTTTAGTGAGCCATGGTCCGTCCAGATCTGCCCAATCACAAAGCGGTGATAATGCAATGCCTGCCAGTGTGGCACAGGAGGTTTCACTCATGGATCCGATAAGGACCTTCATGCCCAGTGATTTGGCTTTCAGGATCATCCGGTGACCTTCATACATTCCTGCGCTCTTCATGAGTTTAACGTTAATGCCATGGTAGGCTCCTTTTAGCTGGTCTATATCTTTAAGCCGCTGAACAGCTTCATCGGCCAGGATGGCGATGGGGCTGCGTGCAGTAAGCCAGGCATTGCCATCGGGGTCATTCTTGTCCATGGGCTGTTCGATCAGCAGGGCTCCCTGGTCGTGCAGCCAGTAGATCATGTCTATGGCTTTTGCCTTGTCTGTCCAGCCTTGATTGGCATCAATATATAATGGTAGGGTACTCACCTGTCTGATGGTGTTGACCAGCTCTTTATCATTGTCTCTGCCTAATTTTATCTTTAGTACTTTGAAACCAAGTGCTGTGGCATCTGCGACCTTTTCACGGATAACTTCGGGGCTGTCGATTCCAATAGTATAGGAGGTCAAAGGTATTTTTCCCGGGTCGGCTTCATAGATTTCATAACAGGGTTTATCGAGGAGTTTTCCACTGAGATCATTCAATGCAATATCAATGGCGGCTTTAATAGCAGGTTGACCCGGGGCTATGCTGTCCAGATAAGTTAGGATCTCTTCAAAATCAAATGGAGGTATAAGTTTGTTCCATTCTACCTGTTTCAAAAAAGCAGCAGCTGTTTCCAGGCTTTCGCCCATGTAAGGAACCATGGATGCTTCTCCATAACCTGTGATATTTTCATGTGTTAACCTGAGCAGCATAATGGGGGTGCCAGTTCTTGAGAACTTTGCAATGGCGAAGGGATGTTTGAGCTCAAGATGATAAGGGATGTAGGCAGCCTGCATAGGTTAGATGGTATTTTCGGTAATCGCAAAGTTAAAAAACGGGTGTCTCCGCTAATGTAAAAATAATATACCTAATATTGCGTCCTGTATGGTTAGCAACATTTATCAGCCTTTTAAGAATTTCGATTTTAAGCATGAACACTGCTTCCTGAGTGGTGATACTTTTGATTCTCCTGTGGTTCAGACAAGGATCCTGCCGGAATGGTTATTGAAGGTCGCTAACTTTAGCGGCGAGGAACAGATCAAATTACTGGATGAAAGTATCCGCTCTTATAACAGCCTGACAATCCCCTGCAATACGGAGGTGCTGGAACATTTCATACAACCTCTGGAAGACCGGGTCAGCCAGGCATTTTCGGAAGGTTATGCTGGTGTTTCCCGGCTGGAAGAAACCGATCTGTTTAACTGGATAGGCAAATTCATGTACGGACTGATCTATATAGAGATGAATGCTGCTGTCCGTTTGCAACAGCTGAGTGCAGATGGTGTAAACATGTCGCAGGGACTGATGCACAAGTTTGGCAACCTGCACACCATGATCCAGAAGATCTATACAGATGTGGTTTTTGAAGACTTTACGCCCTGGTCGATTGTGATCGTTCCTTTGGAGGAGAAAGATACTCCATTTAGTTTTCGTGATGAGATCAATACGATGACATTTTCTCTGAAGCTGAAGGATTTTGGAATTATTGCCTGTTTGCAGGACAACGGGACCAACAGAAGATATCACCAGGAACTTCTGGAACAGATTAAGGGGGCGGCCTTGTCGGCGCCTCAGTTTGAAGAACTTTGTGCCAGGTTTTACTACTCTGCTTATCTGTTCAACAGACTTCCGGAATATACGATCATGCCCGTAAACGGATCGATTTATATTGAGGCCATGCCATTAAGGGGAACCTTGAATAAAGCAATTTTTGATTACTGGCAGCACAAAACTTACGCACAGGTCTTACAGGATTTCTGGAAGCCGTGGGGGCATACTTTGTTTGAGATCATTAAGGACCCTACCAATCCGATCAGTTATTTTAATCCTCCAAGTTTACCGGCTACAACTTAGCCGATCTTCATCAGGATCTGTTGAATAAACTGGGGGATTACACCCGGTATAAGCAATACGGTGAGGATCAGTCCGGCTAATGCACCAAAGAAGTGTGCGTCATGGTTGATGTTGTCTCTTGCCTGTTTAGCCGCATATACACAATACAACAGATATAAGGGGCCGAATACGATTGCCCATATCGGTATTGGAAGCGGGAAAATGTACAGGCTGGTAAAAGGGAAAAACAGAATACAGCTGAACAATACCGCACTGATTGCCCCGGATGCGCCGAGGCTATTGTACCAGATGTCATTCTTGTGTTTGATTACTGATGGAATATCACTGGCTATGAGACTGACGAAATAAATGATCCCAAAGTTTAAGGAGCCGATCTGTCTTTCTAAGGCAAATCCGAAAGAGTAGAATGTGACCATATTGAAGATCAGGTGCATCCAGTCTGCATGGATGAGTCCGCTGGTGATGAGTGTATATACCCTGTGTCTGCGTGAAACGTTGTAGGGGCTAAGCATAAATTTGCCATACAAACTGTGATCATTAAAAGCATAGATGCTGGTAATGATTGTAAAAAGAAATATTAAGGAGGCGACCGGGGTCTCGTTGATGTAGTTCATTCTATTTCAGCATTAATTGAGTTTCATTTATTAATCTTGCTATCGGGTACCTGGAATACGTTTTCTCATAATAATCAGAATTTTTATAGACAAAGTCAAGCTGTGCGGCTGCATTTTTTGCCAGTTCGGGGTTCTTCTCCTTCTCTTGTTCCAATATTTGCTTCAATCCGGGGTTTTTCTTTAGCAGTTCGGCTGCGGTGTCTTCAAATACATAAGCAGAGAAATGCTCTTTCATACTTAATATGGAATCGAAGAAATTCCAGTTGAAGAAAGAATCTGTAGCCTGGGGTTCCAGGGTTTCAATGATATATCTGTTGACAGGCTGATTGGTATAAACCACATAATCACCTTCGTAAAACTGAAGCGTTTGTTTTATGGGATTGAGCTTTACGCCTGAATGCAGATAATGACCTTCAAATGGTTTTGCTGCCGTGTTATAATCTAAGATATAATATAATTCTGCTTCAATTGAGGTATTCTGCTGTAATTGATGCATGTTTACGCGGTTTAGTTTCAGTAAGGCTATTACCTTTTCCCAGGCCTGGGGGATGATATAGGCCACCGGTTTGTCAACGGTAACTGAGGGCTCAAAATCATTCCACTGCCGGATCATTTTTGTGTAAGGCTCGTTTCTGTCATAATATAAGCGTTCCAGACCACTCACCTCGCTTGGCTTTTGTTTAGCTGCATAGCCTTTGAATTCAATTTCGTCGTAGCTCTTATCGTTTAGCTTCCATTCTATTGCGAATTTTTTCTGTTCTGCCGTTTCCTGATCGGCCTGGCGCCTGTTTTCGCCTATGGTCTTTGCATCATGACTAACGATGTCTATATAATGCCGGAGCAATTTATAGGTCGCATCTACCCGTTTATCATAGGGTTTAAGCATATGCGTTTCAGGCATAAAGCCTATGGTATTGTGTAGTGCCGTATAACCTGTTGAAAAGCGCGGGGGCTCTAAAAAACCGGTGATCCCGGCATCGGGAGTTTCTTCCAGACTGTTTACATAGGGGATCATCTCAAATCCGCTTTTTTTCATGCCTTCATAAAGAGATGGAATCATTATTCCGGTCATATAGGCAGACAATAATGGGTTTAGCTTGTCTTTTTGAGTGGGAATAAGAGTCATCACATACTGATAATCGGCTCCGTTGCTGGTATGTGTATCAACAAAGACTTCAGGTTGCCAGAGATTGAAGATCTCCTGGAATGAACGGGAATTTCTGGAATCCGATTTAATGAAATCTCTATTGAGGTCATAGTTTCTGCTATTGCCCCTGAAACCATAGGTCAGCGGACCGTTCTGGTTGGCTCGGGAGCTGCCTGTCCGGTTGAAAGCTCCGTCTATATTGTATACTGGGATGATGCAGATCACTGCATTGGCCGGCAACTGCTCAGTCTTCAGCAGGTCTCTCGCCAGCATCATACTGGCATCAATACCTTCCGGTTCTCCGGGATGAATTCCGTTATTGATCAGCAGAATCCTCTTATCATTTTTTCTGATGACTTCAGGGTCAAAGATCTTGTCTTTGGACAGCACGAGTACATGAAGGGGTTTGCCAAAATCAGTTTCTCCGTACGAGATTAGCTTTGCCTGAGCATAGGTCTGAGCGAGGGTTTTGTAATATTGGATCACTTCATCATAAGTAGCAGTTTCCTTTTTCCCGCTGCGTTCGTATGGGGTTATTTGTGCTGTTGCATCCATTGCTGTAATAGATATAAATAAAATGAGGACAGTGTAACTTAAATATAAATGCCTCATGCTCATAGTTAAAGAGATTTTTTCGAGATTCCAAGTAAGCCGAAATGATACCTTATTCCTATGCTGTAGTAATTATAGATATCCGGAAAACCGGCCTTGAATGTTTCACTGGAATCATCATAGCCGTCCAGACCTTCTCCAAGGGTTGTATTGCTTTGCAGATTTAGATTTATGCCGAACCTTGGGTTCCCCGATTGATCAGGGAAATAAAAATTAATCCCCAGGTTAACAGGAAACATTATTTCATAAGAAGAATTTCTGCCGGGGAACTCGACATTGCTGTTATTCCTGATCCTTGTAATCTTGGTGATACTATTTCTTACAAGGCCTGCCCCTGTTCCAACATAGAGCCATTTTATGGAATTTAAAAAAGTGCTGTGGTCATAGTCGATAAAGGTACCCAAATATACTTTACCGCTTATTGTTGCGGCTTTATAGGAATTAATGAACTGACGCTGGTATGGATCTTCGGGAGCTTTTAATGCCCTGATCTTACCTGCTTGTATTTCGGCACCCAGGCTAAGAAATGGTGTGAAGAAATAATCTAGTGTACCATAAGGAGCACGCTCAAAATCGTGGCTTTGAATGTCTGTAAAGGATTGTGTAAGGCCGTAGCCGGCACCTACACTTAGCCGGTAATAGTTACTTTGGCCAAAAGTATTCAAACAAAGTAAAAGTGCAAGGGCAGATATAAGTGCTGTTTTCAAAGGATCTTCGTTAAGTAACGGGTCAAAATCATAATCTTAATATATAACTTTGTTTTTTTAATAAGAGTATGCTAAAATATCAAAATAAAACCAAATCACTCCAAAGCAGGTTTACAAAGTACGTACAGATAGATACACAGTCTGATCCTTTGTCTGATACCGTTCCGTCGACCGCCAAACAAAAAGACCTGGGCAGGGTGCTGGTGACTGAACTTCTGGACATGGGGATTAGCGATGCTCACCTGGATGATTATGGATATGTATATGCTACGATTGCTTCCAATAGCAAAAAGACAGTACCTGTTATCTGTTTTTGCTCGCATATGGACACTTCTCCGGATTGCAGCGGAAAGGATGTAAAACCAATTATACATCTCGATTATCAGGGTGAGGATCTGGTTCTTCCGGATGACCATACCATTGTTTTGAAAATGGCGGAGCATCCGGACCTGAAGGATCAGATCGGTCATGACATTATTACCGCCAGCGGTACGACCTTACTAGGCGCAGATAATAAAGCGGGTGTGGCTGAGATCATGGAGGCTGCGGCATTCCTTATGGAAAACCCGCAAATTAAGCATGGAATAATAAAGATTCTGTTTACTCCTGATGAGGAGATTGGCAGAGGTGTGGATAAAGCGGACCTTAAAAAACTCGGTGCCGATTTCGGTTATACCATTGACGGAGAGACGCTGGGTTCTATCGAAGATGAGACATTCTCTGCAGATGGTGCTGTTTTATCTATTAATGGTGTAAGTACGCATCCGGGTTTTGCCAAAGGGAAAATGGAAAGTGCGATCAAAATACTTTCTGATGTGATCGGTTCACTTCCTGCTGATTGCCTGTCGCCGGAATCTACTGAATCGAAGGAGGGATTTATTCATCCCGTTAGCATTGGCGGAAATGTCGAGCAGGCAGAAGCGAGGTTTATCATCAGAGCATTTGATGATGAAGAATTAAAATCATACGGAGAGTTATTAGATGCTACTGTGCAGAACATCATTGAGGATTTTCCAAACTCAACTTACCGGCTTAAGATCACTGAGCAGTATCGTAATATGAAACAGGTTCTTGATCAATATCCTGAAGTGATTGCCAATGGAATTGAGGCGATCAGACGTGCAGGAATAACTCCTAAGCAACAAAGTATCAGGGGTGGGACTGACGGCTCAAGACTCTCCTTTATGGGGCTACCCTGCCCGAATATCTTTGCGGGCGAACATGCTTTTCACGGTAAGCAGGAGTGGGCTTCAGTACAAGATATGGAGAAAGCAGTAGAAACAATTATCAACATTGCCATGATCTGGGAAGAGCGGGCATAAAGGATCAGAAGCTGAGCCTGGCCAGGTACTGGTCATGTTCATCTTCGAATAGAATCTCTGTAGTCCAGCCGGTTTCAGCTGCCAGATCTTTTAAAGTTTTCTGATCAACATACACCCATTTAAACCAGCCGCCTTTAATGCTTTTGTATTCGTAACGAAAACTGACTTCACCATAATATCCATTTAAAGGAAAGGCGATTTCCTGATATAGGTAAAGCAGGTCCGAACTGTCGAATACGAGCTGGCCGCCGGGATTGAGGAACTCTTTTGCCTTTTTCAGAAAAGATTTTAATCCCTGCAGAGATCCGGTAAGGCCTATTCCATTCATCATGAACAGTAAGGTGTCGTATTTCTGGTGTTTATTGAGTTTGAGAATGTTTCCCTGAAAAGCATTTTTTAACCCTCTTTGGATCATGATTTTTACTGCCTCTTCAGAAATGTCCATGCCGGTTACATCATATCCCCGTTTTTGTAGTATAAGGGCGTGACTGCCAACTCCAGCGCCTACATCCAGCACTTTTCCGCTGCAGGCTTCCAGCGCCTTCAATTCCAGTTCAGGCATTTCTTTTTCGTCTCTGAAATAGATGTCAACAGGCATCTCTTCAGGTTCATCATAGGAATTGTGTACCCACAGGATATCTGAGGGTGGATTTAGAAACTGATCTTTCAGGGCTTCACCAAATACGTCCATGGCGCAAACTTAGCCCTTAATTTCTACAGTTCAAATTCCTGATGGTATTCTGGAATGGCAACATGTTTAAATCCTTTCTCCCTGATGCGTTGGGCAAAATTCTGCTGGACTTCATATTCGCCGTGTACAAGGAAAAGCTGTTTTACTGCTTCCGGATTCTGGCAGCTCAGAAATTGCAGCAGATCTTCATAGTCGCCATGTGCGCTCATAGATTGAATAGATCGTATTTCTGCAATGACATCGAACTCTTCATGAAACATCCAAACGCTTCGTGCTCCGGAAATCAGTTTGCCTGCAAGTGATCCGGGAGAAGCATAGCCTACCATTAATATAGTGTTTTTTTTGTTGCTGATGTTATTTCTGATGTGGTGTCTTACCCGGCCGCCTTCTGCCATGCCCGATGAAGAAATGATGACGCATGGCCTGGGGTCGCTATTGAGCGCTTTTGACTCCTGTACACTTTCAATGAATTTTAATCCTTTAAAACTGAATACATCATGATCGACCTTCATTACTTGCTTTACACCATTGTTGTAAGCTTCGGGGTGATTTTTGAGGACTTCAGTAGCTTGTAAGGAAAGCGGACTGTCTACGTAATACTGAACATCAGGCAGCTGTTTTTTCAGTTCAAGACTATTTAGGGCAAAAAGTAATTCTTGTGTACGGCCAACGCTGAAGGCAGGAATGATAACTTTCCCTTTTTTAATCAGACAGGTCTGGTGGATGATTTCCCTTAGTGACTGCTCAATTGGTTCCAGATCTTTATGTAATGAATTACCATAAGTAGATTCCATTATAATGTAGTCTGCCTGTGGATAATTTTGTGGGCTTTTCAGGATCAGATCACCATAACGTCCTACATCTCCGCTAAAAGTGAGGTGTTTTGTCTGGCCATTTTCAATGATGCTCAGGTGAACTGCTGCACTTCCTATAATGTGTCCGGCATCTGTAAAACGGAGGAAGATATCGGAGGTGATCTCGAAATCTTTGAGGTATTCTACTACTTTGAAGAGACTGAGTGTTTCAAGTACATCATCTTCAGTATAAAGCGGCATTTCCTGATCTTCTTTTGTTTTGAGGTGCCGATTGGCATATTCCGCATCCTGCTCCTGAATTTTAGCAGAATCCAGAAGCAGGATTCTTGAAAGGTCCATTGTGGCAGGGGTGCAAAATATAGTGCCCCCAAAACCTTCTGCTACCAACCGTGGAAGCAACCCACAATGGTCAATGTGGGCATGAGAAAGGATGACATAGGAAACCTTTTTTGGGTCGAATCCAAATGATTCATTCAATCCTTCTGTTATTTCACCCATGCCCTGAAACAGGCCGCAATCGAGTAATATTTGAGTGCTGTTATTTAACGTAATCAGGTGTTTACTACCGGTAACAGCTCGTGCCGCACCATGAAAGGCAATTTTCATTCAATGGCTTATGCAGAGACCTTTGAAAATGTATCTTTTACTTTGTCGGTCACACCGGCCAGTTTATCTTTTGAAGAATCTATCAGGTCACAAAGCCAGTCGTTTATTTTATCTTTCATGTCGCCGTTTTTATCTGATGACAGGATCAATGCTACTGCTGCGCCTAATGCTGCTCCGGCCAATATGCCGGCTATAATTTTAGTTTCTTTCTTCATGATCGTATTATTTTATGAAAGATAAACAAAATTGAAGCAGAATAGTTTTTTTGTGAATGTATTCGCAAGTGGATTTTGTATATTTAATTGTATGCTGAAAATCTTATCCTATCTTAATATTGCCCTGGCGCTCATCTACTTTTTTGGTTATCTGCTCAATAGTTATTCCTGGCCTATCGCTGCTATTCTGCTGGTGATGGTATTCAATGGTCTGGTGCTCCGCAATGTCGAAACTGATCGGAATTTTACAGCTGTTCATTATACACTTGCTTTTTTTAATGTGATATTTGCAGGTTTTCTAACCATTTGGGTTGTCAATATTCTACAATCATCTATTGAACATAATTACTTTGGCGATAGCCGCATCTACCTCTTCATTGCATCCTTGTTTGTTGTCAGTATTGTCTTTCATGTGGCATTGGTGCTAATGAGGAAAACGTAATCATTCCAGCAAGGGTTAAAGGAAATGTTAACCTCCTCCCTTAACCCTGTTCTGAATATCCTCACTTCCGGTTTTGCGTTCCTTGCTGCTCATGTTTTGATTGCCAAAGCGGTAAGAAAATGAAAGAATTGCTCTCCGGCTGTCCAGCCTGACATGAGTATTCATATCTATGTTCTGATATTTTGTGCGTTCTTTAAATTGTTTGCTTTGAAAAACATCGTTTACCAGCAGCTTAAGATTACCCTTGCCTTTAAATACCTGTTTTTGTACGCCCCCTGAGATCATATAATTGCCTTTATATCTCGAGATACCATATACAGAACCCCCGTTATAAAATGCATTCAGCTCCATGCTATATCCCTTACCGGCTTTAAATGAATTTTGTGTATTAAAGCTAAAGCTTGTAGCCTTGGTATTGAAACTGCCGGCATCTTCACCACCCTTATACTCATTTCTAAACACATTGGCAAAGTGACTGCCCGACCACCAGCTGAAAAATGTTGTTGATGCCGTAAAACTGATGCCGTAATTGACCAGGCTCCTGAGATTTTGCGGACTTTCAAATGTGGTATTGAGCGAGTCGATCTGTCCGTTGATCCAGGTCATGACATTGCTGGTCCTGTTGTAGCTGACAGAAGTTGTATAATTACTTTTAAAGCTGTGACTTACCTGAAAAGTATTGATCAGTTCCGGCTGAAGAAAGGGATTCCCCTGATAAAAAAGCAAAGGATCTCTGAACACCCGGAAGGGATTCAGGTCACCGTAATCCGGCCTTTCTATCCGGCGGCTATACGCCAGTTGCAGCTGATGGTCCTTTCCGAAAGGTTTGCTGAGGAATACACTGGGGAACAACTGCGTGTAACTTCTTTTGATCAGAGAATCTGAAGTGATCTGGTGCCCCTCTGTTTGCGTACGCTCGGCCCTTAAGCCAGCCTGTATGCTAAAACTTCCAAAGTCTTTATTCAGGTTGATGTAGGCGGCATGGATCTGTTCCTTATATTTAAAATGGTTGCTGCCATTGCTGTCGTATACCCAGTTTCCATTCTCAAGCAGATCATAACGCAGGTTGTTGTCTGACTGAATAAAGCTGCTTTTTAAACCACTTTCCAGTTTCATCGTCTTGGTAAGCGGATCTGTATAATCTATTTTTGCAACATATACATCGGTAACAGCAGGGACATAACCTTTGCGCACAAGATTATTTATGGGTTGTCCCGGAGCAGCCTGATCTGTCACGGTAGTCAAGTTTAGCCGCGAGGTAAATTCATTGCTTGCAAAATCGGCATCGGCTGTAAGCTCCCGGCCCTCTTTCTCAAATTTATGCTGATAATTGAGGTTGTAAGTAAGGTTTTGCCAGCTCTGCTGATCATAATTGGTCGTCCGCATATTGCTTAACAGATTTCCCGCAGGGTCAAGTAAACGGTTTCCGGTTTTGCTGTCGTGCGTATATTTACCCACATTGCCATTGATGAGCACGCCAATCGAGTTTGATTCATTAATGTCGTAATCAAGACCGGCTCTGAAGTTGTGGGTATGAAGCGGCTCGTTGGTACTTGTATGCTGATAGGAAGTCCGGTCCGGAACGCGGTTCATATTCCCGCTGTCGTAAAATCTCCTGATAAAGTCAAGGTATTCGGTCTCACCGCGGTAGCCATAATCATAACTGCCGTAGGTATTGATCTTACTGCTGCGGTAGTTGAGGTTCAGCCCGCCGCCGTAACGTGCATTTCGTCCGGCACCACCGTTTACAGAAGCAATTCCGTTGAGTCCCGTTGCCGTGTTTTTCTTCATCTGGATATTGATGATCCCTCCGTTTCCTGCAGCATCATACTTTGCTGAAGGGTTGCTCATGATCTCGATCTTTGAGATGGAGGTAGAGTTGGTGCCTTTCAACAACATGGCCAGTTCTTTTGGTGTAAGATAGGTTTGTTTTCCATTGATCATTACCATAACACCAGGCCGTCCTTTAAGAGAAATCTGACCCTCTTCGTCCACTTTGACTCCGGGTGCTCTTTCCAAAAGTTCGAGCGCAGTATTGCCTTCGGCAAGAATACTGTTTTCTACATTGATGACCGTCCGGTCAATGCCTTGCTCGATCAGTTTCTTTTGTGCGGAAATCAATACGGCGCTCAGTGTTTTGCTGTCTTCAGTGAGTTTAAGCAAGCCTAAGTCCAGCTTTTGCTGTCCGGCAGAAAGGGCAAATGCCGGGGTTACAAAAGATTGATAACCCACTCCGCTAATCTTTATCGTGTACTTTCCAAAAGGAACTGCAGCAAGTGAGAACCGTCCGGCAGAATCGCTTAACGCACCCTTGATGATTTTACCGTCTTCATGCTGTAAAGCAACGCTAATGTATTCAACTGGTGTTCCGGCGGTGTCTACCGCTTTGCCGGAAATGTTTCCCTGCTGCTGTGCAAGAGTTGTTTTTCCGAAAAAAAGCAGACAGAGAAGTAGAATAAAAACAGGCATGAGCCGCTCGGTGGCAGGTTTGCGGCCTGCCATAACATAGTATGTATTCATAAAAAAAGGGTTAGGAAGGTAAAAGTATCGGTTTGCCTTTCTTGGCTTTTCGCCAGGCTTTTCTTTTCTTGCCCCACCAGATGTAAAAACCGGTAACCGGGAGGCTGGCGCAGATCAGACTAGCCAGGAAATATGGAATTTTTGTGTATAGTCCCGCATAGTCACCTACGTGCAAACCATAGTTTGACCGATTGATCCAGTCCGCAGGCTTTTCATCACGAAGTCTTTTGTTTGAAGCAGGAAGTATTTCCAATGTATATTGATCCAGGTATACATCGCGCCATGTTCCCCTGTACATGTCTGTACAGACATAGATCGGATCCGAGGCTTTTTCAGGAAAGTGTAAGATCACCTCCTGAGGATTATGTTCGGCAAGTTCAAACACACCTTTGTGCCAGGCTTTGTCCAATTGAGTGAGCAGATTGATTTTAACGATATTGGTTGTGTCTGATAAAGCCTTAATACGGGGTCGTTCGGGACTTCCGCCGGCCAGCCAGTTGACACCGTTATTGAACCAGGCAAAACTCATCATTAGTGCTGTAGCAGCCATCAGTAAGGCCAGGATTAAAGAATAAAATCCGAGCACATTGTGCAGATCATAGTTGATGCGTTTGAACTTTGCCTTCCATCTGACGGTAAAGCTCTGTTCTCTCGTTTTCTGATTCCATTTCCTAGGCCACCACAGGATCAGCCCGCTTATTGTGATCAGGAAGAAGATGAGTGTCGCCCATCCCGTTACTACGTGCCCGATCTTGGGCGGGAACCATAAGTAGTAGTGCCCGTCTTTTACAAATTTAAAAATATCACTTTGCGGAGCGGCAGCCACTACCTGTGCAGTGTAGGGGTTGACATAAACTACAGAATCCATTTCATGAATGCTGAAGTGTGCGGTTTTGTTCTCCCCATGATACCATACCGATTCAATCTCACGTCCGGGAAAGGTGCTTTCTACTGCTTTATAGAGTACCGAAGGCGGAAGGATTTTGCCTCCTGTGCTATTTTCCGCATGAAGCCATGGTGAGCTGAGACTTTTTATTTCCTGTTCAAACACCAGGATACAGCCGGTAATACCCAGTATCACGACCACTATTCCGGAAATGAGCCCGAGCCACAAATGAAACCAGGCATTGATCTTTTTGAAAGTCATCAGTTGGGATAAAATGAGCTGTTTATTTTAATTTTTCGATACGCAGGATATAATCTATTCCTCCAACAAATTCAACCCCTTTTGTAAGCTGATCCGTAGCAGGATCATATTGCCAGATATAATCCCTGTCGGCTGCATTTACGGCAATAAATGCCTTTCCGTCTTCTACAATAACTGCATTGACCATGCGTTCCCCTTTGTCGGCGGGAAGATCAAGTTTCTTGATGGTCCTTCCTGATTTTACATCGATTACCCAGAAATAATGATCGGTATCAATAGATTCGCCGTCAATACGTGAGCGTACAATCGCTTTGCCGTTACCTATATACCACATAGCAGGTACTTTTTCATTGTTTGCCGCTACGGAAAAGTTGAAGAAATAAGTTGGGTCAATCTCAGTAGTACCACTTTTGATCCTGTACATGGCCGAAGGGGATTTATAGTCATAAATGCCTACAGGATCACTGATGAAATAGATGTCGTTGTTTTCATCTATAAAAGAGGAAGGAGCATAAACCGTTGAACCTCCGAATCCAGTAGAACGGGTATCCTCAATAGATTTTTCGACAGTCATGCTCGTATAATCAATCACGGCAACATAAGATTTTTTGTAAACCGGCATGTTTGGGTATTGTGACCAGTCGGTAGAACCGTAACCATATCCAAGGAACAATTTATTCGCTCTGTATTCCGCAAAGCCAATATTAAATACCTGGAAGCCGGCAGGAATTGCATTGAGGGCAAGTTTGCCGGTCTTAATAGTCATTTTGTCGACTTTTATAATAGTATAGCGAGCCTCACCGCCACCCTCACCGAAAATCACCAGTGTGTTGTTGTCTACCCATGTGTAAGAACTCCAGTTGAGATAAGCAAAAGGGATTTCTTTATCGATTAGCAATGTACCATTTTCAACATGATATTTCCCCAAACGTCCGCTCCCCGCATTGGCATGATAATAGAATCCGTCACGCTGGATGACGTCCTGGGCATATACCTTGCCCGTCATCTCTGCGCCATTCCCTTTCAGGCTAATGGTGCCACTGGTCAGAGAAGAAATACCCGAAATGTAATAGGCCGTATTGGGCCAGCTACCCACACAAAGAATAGCCGAATATTTTGTTCCTTCCTCGATATTGCCGGGGCTCCTTTTCTCGCAACCGCTCAGTGAAAACAGCGTAAGTGCAACTGTAAGTACTTTGGCAAATGATTTGAATGATATTTTCATATATAATGACATGATATTTTAATTGTTTTTGGGATTATTGGATAAAGTACCTGAACTTGACAGAGAATGCTCTTCCCGGTTTCTGAAGCTTGAAATTATCATAAGCCAGATGATCCGTAAGGTTCCTGCATTCTGCGGAAATGTTGTATTTCCCTTTTTGCAACGAATAGCTTAGCGCAGCATTGTGAATAAACTGTGTAGGGATATCCGATTTTCCATTAGGATTTCCTTTACTTTCCCAGGTCAGGTAAAACCAGTTTACATATTGAGTAAACCAATTGAACTGCAGGCGGGTATCTTTACCCAATAGATTATCTTTTCCGATCGTGAAATCTGCATTTCCAAATAACCAGGGCTGGTTCGGGATTTTGTTTTTATAAGTGCCTTCCACGTAATAAGATTCCGTTTGACCGAATTTAGTTGTATTAATGGCATTTTGATAAGTCAGGTTCAGTGTTGCCGACAACAGGTTATCATAGCTGTAACGTACTTCCGATTCAAAACCCGTAATGCGAACACTCGACTGGTTCTCATTTTTCAGCAACTTGGAGCGTACATCGGGCACCGGGAAAATAAAATCTCTGGCATTTCTGTAAAACCCGGAGGCTTCGATGAAGAACGAATTCTTGTCGATTTTGAAACCATAGAAAGCACCCAGATTAATGTTGTCACTGCGCTCGGGTTTCAGGTCAGGATTCCCCTGAAGATTCAGGCCATCCCCAAAAACTTCTTCAGCTTCCTGTAACCGGTAGCTGTGTTCATAAGAGGCTTTTATGCCCAGGCCTTCAGTGATTTTGTATCTGGACGCTATCCCATACCCAAAATTGGAAAAGGTTGTGTCCAGCAAAGCATAGGCTCCATTAATATATTTTGATCTTTCCAGGCCTAAACTATAGTACTTGCCAAAGAAGGTGTTTACCAGTTTGTTGCCCAACAGATTTTGCTGATAGGCAAAACCCACGATTTGTTTATTGATCAGGCCGGCTAGGCTATCCCGGTCTGTCTGGAGTTGATTGAAGTTCTCGTTTTTAAGGTGATCTAGCGTATAGTTAAGGTTAAGAGAATGCTGTTCGTTGAGTACATAGCTCAAATTCCCCATAGCATAAGTCCTTGGTCTGATAATGTTATTGATGGCCTTGATACTGTTGCCCATCTCCGTATAGCCTTTGTCATACCAGGTGCCGTCCCAATTGTAGTTGCGAAAAGCAGTATCCGTAGTTTTGTAGGTGTCTTCGGAACGTGCGGCAAAGAAGCTCAGATTTAATCCTTCAGTAAAAATGTTGTCTTTTTTATACCGTAACGTTCCGCTTTTTGCAAAATTGGTCCTTCTCACGTTTCCGTAAACGGTGTTCTGATCAAAACCGGTTTGTAAATCCTGGTACCCTTCATTATAGCCACCGCCGATAAAAAGCACATCAGCCCATGATTTATTGGTGACACCTATTTCCAATTGGCCGAGGGCAGACAGGTAATTGTCATGAAAGCGGTTAACATCAGCCTTGATGTATTCAGCACCAGTCACGTCGGAAATGTAATTACCATTCCTGGTTCCACCCACCACTACGTCAACATCCTTCATCTTATAGTTGTTTACAGAGGAATTCAAAAAGCCGCTTCCTTTGATAATCAATCCCGTTTTTTGATGTACATACTGACCAGTTATCGCAGAACGGTTTGTGTTGAAAGAACCATAGCTATGGCTCAGATCAAGATAGCTGCTCAACTTCTGATTGGTGACCACGTTGACAGCGCCACCCATAGCATCGGCACCGAGCTGTACCGGCACCACGCCTTTATAGACTTCCAGACGTTCAGCCAGGTTTACCGGGATGTTATTTAGTGCCATAGCACTACCCATCACATCCATAGGAATTCCATCAATAAAGAACTTTACCTGTTTGCCGGAAAGGCCGTTGATAGAAAAGTTAAAGTTTGATCCGAGACCGCCCTGTTCACGGATTCTTACACCTGTGCTTCGGTTTAGGATTTGGTTTAGATCGGCAGTGGTGTTCGCAAATTTCTTCGTTTCTATCGCATTCACCGCAAAACCGGATTCTTTTATTTCCTGCGTTACGGTTCTGCCGCTGATGTTTACATCATGTAATTGCTGCTGGTCTTTTTTCAAAGAAAAACTGAGATTTAGTTCTTGTCCGGGCTTTAGCGTTACCGCCCGGTTTTCCTGGGCATAACCGAGATGCGAAACAATCACTGTATAATTACCAGGCTTGATGCCGGTCAGTTCATAATACCCCTCTGCGTTAGAGGTTGATCCGGTTTTTGAACCCTTCAGGACGATCGAGGCCCCCGATATGGCCTCGGCACCATCTTTTATATAACCTGAAATGTGTTGAGCGTTTGCGCTGAATGAGAAGGCGCATGATAAAATAAATAGTAGAGTTTTCCCGTATGACATTTGTGTTGAATTGTACCTTTATACCAGTAAGTAGCATAACTGTGCAATTCCCGAAGGCCGGGAAGAGAAAAATTGAGAAAATTAACGGAGTTTGTCTATTCTTAGAATGAAATCAGTATTTCCGGCAAGTTGAAGGCCTTTTTTTAATACCCCGGTTCTGATGTTATATCTCCAGATGAAGTTGCCTTCAGAAGGTGAATTCACTGAAATATAAGCCATATCATTTTTAACGATCACGCATTCTCTTCTTGTTCCTTTGTCCAATGGAAGATCCAGTTTTCTGATCACTTTAGGTATGGAGAGATCTGCCAGATAGAATTCAAAGTGAGGCGTGCTGTAATGGTCCCCCAGTCCTTTGAACAAGTCTTTGCGCTCAGCTCTTATTAAAGCCTGATGCGCTCCAAGGTACCACATGCCATAGGCGTGGTTGCCCACTGCATCAGAAAAATTGAAAAAGTACGATTTATCCGGAGTTTGTCCATCTTTGCTGATCTTGAGAACAGCCGTCGAAAGCTCCGGACGATTGCCCAGTGCTATACCAGGACAATCCATAAAGTAAAAATCCCCCTTTTCATCAGAAAATGAAGAAGTCTGGACGGTATTGATCCCCCCGGGGTAGGTCGAACGCCAGTCCCGGATTATACCGGCCTGTGTCATCTGAGGGAAATTTAATGTGGAGACATAGGTAGTGTCGCTCGTGGTATAGTCTGATGTACTCAATTGCTGATGATACGTATAGCCGACCAGAAGCTTTCCATTCCGGGGAGTTACAAAGCCCACAGACATGTTGTCAAATCTTCCCGATGGCACAGGAATATCCATATTCCCTTCAGCTATCTTTTTCATATTGCCTGTGGTAAACAGCACGTATTTTACCCGGGCAAAATCCGGTGTGGAAAGTCCTGTTAGCAACAGGGTGTCGCCGCCCATCCAGCGGTAATTTTCGATGGAGAATTTCGCCAGGGGAAGATTTCCTGCCGGATTCAGGTTTTTCCCTTCAAGAACATACTTCATAAAAGAAGAGGATTTTCTGTCGTAGTGGTAATAGTTGCCGTTTTTTACAATAATACTCCTGTCGATCACCTTATTATTTACCTCTGCACCCTCTTTTTCAGGTGAGCGTATCCCGCTGTCCAGATTGCTGGTTTCCAGGATATATTCCCTGCCATCTTTTCCCATAATGTAGATGCTGTAGTCGTTGTTGACTTTATCGCTAAAAACAACAGCATCCTGTGTGCAGGCCATCAGGCACATACACAGGGTCAATAATAGAAAAAATGCAGGCTTAAATATTAAATTCATTAATAATTTGCTTTTGAAGTACCGGTGGAAGATCCATCAGATTCTTCTCGCTTACGATGATGATTTTATCGTTCCCGTCTTTGCCTTTGAGGATGATATAAGTCTGGCCTTTTTTAAAGGTGATCTTTTCGGTACCTCCTTCAAAAGTAAGTGTGATGTCCTCTTTCGGTGAAATAAGCATGCTTCCTGAAAGATCCACAAAACCATTAACATTATCGATTTTTGCTGAGGTATTGGTGCCAATCGACAAATTGTATTCCTGTCCTTCTATGTGCCGCACATTTATAGAGGAAGTATTATTCAGGGAGACAACCCGGTGTGTTGCATTGTCATTATCCCGATTGAACTGATAAGCACCTGCAATGAGAATGCCGATAGCCAGAGAAGCTGCTATTGCGCCCGACCAGAATGAGGAAAGCGGCCACGTTCTTTTCGAAATGACGACAACAGGCTCTTCAGGCAAAATATGCTGAATTTCTCTCCAGATGTCCTGCTTATGAACTGCTTTTTCTTCACCTATAGGCAATTGCAAAGCCTCGTCACTTTCCGCCGAAAACAACCATTGTTCCACGGCCTCCGTTTCTTCCTCGGTGCATTCCTGCCTGTGATACTTCTCTATTAGGTCCTTATTGACTTTCATGGTGCCGGGTTGGTGCCTGCAGTAATTTTAATTGCAAACTTATGTAAAATATAAGTAGCATAACAATGTCTTTACCGTAAGTCTGTTTGAAAAAATTATGCCGAATAATGAGATAAATTCAGTCGGAGTACACTTAAAGCCTTGCTAATATGATATTCTACAGCCCTTTCACTGATCAGTAGCGCCCTGGCGATTTCTTTATTGCTTAATCCCTGTTCGCGGCTCATTTTGTAGACCTTTCTGCATTGGCAGGGCAATGTGTCTACCAGGACATTTACTTTTTCCTTAAGGTTATTGTAATGAACCTTTTCTTCGGTACAATTGGAGGAGTGACTGCATCCTTCATATTTATTGCAGATATGTTGCTGTTGACTTACCTTGTTCCTGATGTATTCAAAGGTCTTGAATTTAGCAGCCCGGACCAGGTAATTGCTTACATTTTCCAGTTCCAGTTCTTCACGCCGTTCCCACAGCGACTTGAAAATATCCTGAACCATCTCCTTTGCAGGTTCTATTTCACGAATATTGTTATAACATACTGCATAGACCTTGTCCCAATACATATGGTAGACCGTTTCGAAAGTTTGTTTATCGATACGGATCCTGGTGATGCTTTTTGTTTCGTGTTCCCTGTTTTGCAAAGCTTATCAGAATGATGCGCAGCAAATATAGTTTATTTAGATTGATTATAAAATAGGATATGCAGGAAGTGAGCAGACCGGAAGATGCTCTGGAAAATAATACTTAACTTGGATGTACTAATTTATCATATGAAAACAGCATTAATCCTCTTCTCCATTTTATGTATGTTATCCTGTCAGCAGAAAGAAGTAAAACCCGGACAGGTTGCTAATGGCGATCCGCATTCATTTGCGAAACCTGCTATTTCGGTAGCAAAACACCTGGATCTCGACCTGATTGTCGATTTTGCAAAACAGGAACTGAGGGGAAAGGCCGTCTGGACTATCGAAAACCTTACTAAAGCACATGAAATTATATTTGACAACAACGGATTGAATATTTCAAAAATCACTTTGGGTGATGAGGAAAAGGAAACCACTTTCAGACTCGGAAATGAAGAGAAATTTCTTGGTAAAGCGCTTCACATCAGTATTGCTCCCGAGACCAGGCGGCTGACCATCTATTATAGTACAGGAAAGGACGCCGGGGCACTGCAATGGCTAACTCCGCAGCAAACCGCCGGGAAAAAGCAGCCTTACCTGTTTACGCAATCTGAAAGCATTGCTGCCCGCAGCTGGATACCTTGTCAGGACAGTCCCGGCATACGCTTTACCTACAATGCAAAAATCAAAGTTCCTTCGAATCTTCTTGCCCTAATGAGTGCGGAGAATACACAGACTAAAAACAGTACCGGTATTTATGAGTTTAAACAGACGCACCCTATACCGTCATATCTGCTGGCCCTGGCAGTTGGGGATATCGCATTTAAGGCAGTAGACAGCCGGACGGGGATATATGCAGAACCTTCGGTACTGAATAAGGCAGCATGGGAATTTGCAGATATGGGGAAGATGGTCCATACCGCGGAAAAGTTGTACGGCCCTTATCGCTGGGGCAGATTTGACATGCTCATCCTGCCCCCAAGCTTTCCTTTTGGAGGAATGGAGAATCCCAATCTCACTTTCATTACACCTACGATCATAGCCGGTGACCGGTCCCTGGTTAGTATCATTTGTCATGAGCTGGCTCACAGCTGGAGCGGAAATCTTGTAACCAATGCCTCATGGAATGACTTCTGGCTGAATGAGAGTTTCACCAATTATTTTGAGCGCCGGATCGATGAGGTGCTTTATGGCAGGGAAGAAGCTGAAATACAGGAAGAATTTGGCAGACAGGCGCTGGAAGCAGCAGTGAAAGATATGGGAGCGGATAACAAAGACACCAGGCTGAAGACAGACTACACAGGTCGTAATTCCGATGATGCGACCAACGACATCGCTTATGAAAAAGGCTATTTCTTTTTGAGGACGATTGAACAGGCTGTCGGAAGAGCGCGGTTCGATGTTTTTTTGAAGAACTATTTTGACAGCCATGCTTTTCAGTCTGTAAGTACTGAAGACTTCGTCGCGTATCTCAATACGCACCTGATTAAAGGCGATACTGCACTGGCGGAGAAAATCGACGTAAAAGATTGGGTTTACGGAACGGGAATTCCGGCAAACATTGTTTATGCAAAAGGATTATGGGAAAAAGAAGGTAAGTTTTCTAAAATTGAACGGCTTGCAGCAGCCTGGAGCAAAGGCAAACTGGCAGACAAATCTTTATTAAAGAAAGAACTGGTCAGCAGCAATGAGAAGCGTTTTTTCATCGGTAAATTACCAGACACCATGACCGTGCAACAAATGAATGATCTGGATAAAGAATTTAATTTTACAAAATCCGGGAATACCGACATACAGCTGGCCTGGTACCAGTCAGCAATTCGCAATCACTACAGTGCCGCCGATGCAAAAATTAAAGCATACCTCATTGAAAATGGCCGGATGTGGCACATCATACCATTATACAAGGAAATGATGAAAACAGCTGAAGGAAAAAAACGGGCGATGGCGATATATCAGCTCGCCAGGCCCAATTATCATCCTATGACTTATAAGGCAATTGATGAGATCCTTGCGAAGTAACATAAACTACCTCAAAGCCCCCATACATCGCCATTTCTGCGGAATGATGGACTGCGAGTTTTAGCTTCATCTTTTCAATTAACTCTTTAGCAAAAGTAATGCTGCGGTGCAGGTCACTATTTCCTCTGATTTCAATGCCTCTTGTAAGCATTTTAAATTTGTTGGGCTCAAATTTTTCTATGAACTTTTGAAGATCCTCGTTTAGTGTAGGTGTTTTTTGCATAGCGGAGTTGTTTTAAACCTAAAGATCAAAAAGCAGGTAATTGTTTGAAATATATTTTAACATACGCCGGGTTTTCAACATTTTGATCCGAAAGGGGAATGTAAAATCATCTTTACCCGGAAGGAGAATTGAAAGATAAGTTGAAAACAATTTGGTGTATTTTACTATTTTAGCCTGCTTAAGAACAAAATTCAGTATGCGTATTCACCTATTTTTATTGGCCCTGCTCTGTTTCTTTGGTATGGCTGCAACTGCACAAACCGTAAATCAGAACTCAGGATGGTTGTTTTTAATGAACAATAATAAGCTCAGTAAAAAATGGGGTACTCATTTTGATTTTCAACTCAGGTCACAGCACGAATGGGATGGCCTGAGAAATGTGCTGATCAGACCCGGACTTACCTATTTTCTAAACAGCAACAATGATATTACATTAGGATATTTGTTTACCCAAACACATACCCGGCTGGACGGAGCAATGGATCACACCACTACCGAACACAGAATCTGGCAGCAATACATACATAAACACAAGATCAGTAAGGTGAACGTAAGTCATCGGTTTCGCCTCGAGCAGCGATTTATAGAAAGGCACAATGCCGATGATCTCTTTGCTCAGAGATTCCGTTACTTTGCGCGTTTTCTGCTACCGCTGGCCAGGGAGGTACAAAACTTCGAGCAAGGCGTTTTTGTTGCGCTTCAGAATGAGATCTTTTTAAACATCCATCACAAAAATGATCTGAATGGTCATGTATTTGATCAGAACAGAGCCTATGCAGCTGCCGGATATCGATTCAGCAAACATATTGACGCAGAAGCCGGTTATATCAACCAGTCTTTAAAAGGTGCCTCCGTTAATACCAGCAATCACATTGCCCAGATAGCTATATACACCAGATTCTAATTATTGAGCATTGGCTCCAGATGTTTATCCTTGTTGCGCAGATCTATACCGCCTTCATAGACAGATTTTAGGTTGGTCAGGTAAAAGTGCCAGCCACTGGAGCATCCCAGCCGGATAAATTGTTTGGATTGATCGTCTCCGGGAATGTTATGATGTTTTAATTCTACCAGTGTGTAGCCATGAATCTCGCTTAATTTAATATCTACCAGACACTCTCCTTCAAAAGTGAACTGAATAAAATCCTTTCCATTGGCAGATTTATAGCTGCCCTTCATAGGATCCGGGTATAAGTACCAAAGCCATTCATAACCAATGTCAGTACTGGCATTGATGTATTTACTGATAGGTTCCTTGTGAGTGTTGAAAAAACTTGCCTTTTCAAGAAACCATTTTTCGAGTTCATTTGATTTGGTAAAGGCATTATAAATGTCTGCCATTTTGGCCTTGATTGCGATACGCTTTGTAAATGAGGTCCAGTCGAAATTTTCCATATTGCTAAAGCAAGATAGTATACAAAAATCATGCAAACAAGGTTAGCAAAGAGATTTATAATTGATAATAATAGGATTATCCATTTAAATAGGAATATTATTTATTGTGTGGGTTTTGATAAGCGGTTAATTTAGTTTTTTTAACCAGATAGATAACAGCTTCCAATATGATTCACAAAATTGAGGTACGCGACACCAGGTTTCCGTTGGGAAAGGGTGCGGGAAGTGATGCCATTCACCGGGATCCGATATATTCTTATGCAGTAACCAATTTAATAGATGATAGCGGCCTGACAGGTACCGGATTTGCATTCACTTTGGGAGAGGGAAATGATTTAGTATGTAAGGCTGCTGCATTTTATGCCGAGCAGCTGAAAGGAAAGGACATTGAAGAACTGATGGCAGATTTTGGTGCGGTTTTCAACAAGCTTTCCAACGAACAGCAATTCCGCTGGCTGGGACCGCACAAAGGAGTGGTGCATCTTGCGCTTGCCTCGGTAACAAATGCCTGTTATGATCTTTGGGCTAAAAAAAGAAATGTTCCGCTCTGGAAACTGCTGAATGACCTTTCACCTGAACAAGTCGTACAAACACTTGATCTTTCTTACCTGGAAGAAGAAATGACGAGGGAGCAGGCCATACATTTACTGAAGGATAATTTAAAAGACAAACAGGAGCGTATGGGTATACTGGAAACAGGCTACGCAGGATACGATACTTCCATAGGCTGGTTCAACTATAGCGATGAACAGGTCCGTGAGAATTGTAAAAAGGCCATAGCAGAAGGTTTTAAGGCAATGAAACTAAAGGTTGGCAGCACTGATCCTGAACGGGATATCCGCCGTTCTCATCTTGTACGCGAAGTAGCGGGTGATGATGTAAAGGTTATGCTCGATGCTAACCAGCAATGGACCCTGCCGCAGGCGATCAAAATATGCGGATCGCTGCAGAGCATGCAGCCTTACTGGATTGAAGAACCTACTCATCCTGATGATGTACTGGCGCATAAGGTGCTGGCAGATGCCATCAGTCCAACAAAGCTGGCGCTGGGCGAACATGTCCCCAACCGAATCATTTTTAAGAATTACCTGCAGACCGGTTCCGCGGGCTTTATACAGGCCGATGCCGTCAGAGTTGGCGGAGTAAGTGAATTCATCACCATCAGCTTATTGTGCAGAAAGTATAATGTCCCCGTAGTCCCTCACGTAGGAGACATGGGACAACTGCATCAGCATCTGGTGCTGTTCAACCACATCTCCGTGGGGCATGAGGCCTTGTTTCTTGAACATATCCCTCATCTGCAAAAGCATTTTGTAAACCCTGTCAAAATAGAAAACGGAGTTTATGTAACCCCAATGGAAATTGGCAGCGGCTGTGATCTTAAACCTTTTTGATAAATTAAACAAATGTTAAAATCCTTAGACTTAGGTATCAGCATTTTTTATATCCTCGGGATATTGGCGGTTGGGCTTTGGGCTGGCATTAGTCACCGCAGAAAAAGCAAAGCCAATGCAGCAGGCGAATACTTTCTGGCAGGTAAAACATTAAAATGGCCGGCTATCGGGCTGGCACTTTTTGCGACCAATATCTCTACGGTCCACCTGGTCAGTCTGGCGCAAAGTGGTTTTGACACTGGCCTGCTAAACGGAAATTTTGAATGGATGGCCGCATTTACATTGATACTGCTGGCTTTGTTCTTTGTGCCATTTTATATCAGATCAGGAGTGGCAACACTGCCGGATTTTCTGGAAAGACGTTATGACCGGTCGAGCAGGGACTGGCTGGCGGTGATCTCCGTAGTTTCTGCCATCATCATTCATATTGCTTTTTCTATGCTGGCAGGAGGTATAGTTTTGAAAACCCTGTTTGGCCTGAATATGTATGTAAGTGTGATTGTCATTTGCCTGATCACTGCGATCTATACCATTGTTGGAGGGCTAAAGGCAGTAGTGGTTACGGAATCCATACAAACGGTAGTGCTGCTGACAGGTGCATTTATCATCAGCTATGCCGCCTTTCATAAGATGGGTGGCTGGCAGCCCATGGTGGAGGTCTTAAAAGCCAGCGACGGGATGGATAAATTGTCGATGATGCGGCCGCATGGCGATAGCAGCGGCATGGCCTGGTATACCGTGTTTCTGGGCTACCCGATACTGGGAATCTGGTACTGGTGCGCTGACCAGACCATTGTACAGCGGGTACTGGGAGCCAAAGATGAAAACCATGCCAGGGTCGGGCCATTATTTTGCGGATTCATAAAAATATTACCAGTATTTATATTTGTGCTGCCGGGTTTATTTGCCTATACCTTATCAAGGACAGGACATCTGGATGTAAGCAGTCTGGGTTTGGATGCAAAAGGTCAGGTAAACTCCAAGGGCATCTACACACTGATGATTACCCATCTGTTGCCCTCAGGACTCATCGGTGTTCTTGTCGCTGCGTTATTGTCGGGGCTAATGAGCCAGGTAGCCGGGGCATTGAACTCCATTTCAACGATGGTGAGCTATGACATGTACCAGCGGTACAGACCTCAGGCTACCGATAAACAACTGGTCCTGACAGGGAAGATCGCCGCAGGAATTGCATTGGTATTTTCATTGGCCCTGCTTCCATTACTGGACCAGTATGAGAGCATATTTAGTGGAATCAATGACATCATTGCACATATAGCCCCACCTATTACCTGTGTGTTTTTGCTGGGAATATTCTGGAAAAAAGCCTCCGCCATGTCGGCTAAACTTACACTTTGGATCGGTTCGGGCCTTGGGGTTGTTGTATTTGCATGGAACAAGCTCTATCCGGAATCGATCATCGGCCATATTCCTTTTATGATGATGGCATTTTATCTTTTTTGCGTATGCGTCACTATGCAGGTCATCTTTTCTTATCGCTACCCTGTGGTACATACAAAGGAAAGCGCAGCATTGTACTGGAAGTCACCATGGGAACCCTTGAAAAGCCCCGGCTGGAAAGGAATAGGAAATTATAAAGTTTTATCAGCAGTACTGCTCCTGTTAATGGGCGTGTTGTATTATGTATTCAGATAAATGAAAAGATACGGGATTTATATGATTCTGCTCATGCTGCTGTTTGCCGCATGCAGACAAAGCGCGGCCAAACCTGCTATAAAAAAATATGGTTCTGTGACTGGTCTTAAGCCAGAGAAAATGGCATATTATAAACAACTGCATGCCAATGCATGGCCGGAAGTTTTAAAGAAGATCAGGGAATGCAATATTCAAAACTATTCCATTTACCTGCAAAAGATAGACAGCAGTTATTACCTGTTCAGCTATTTTGAATATACGGGAACTGACTTTGATGGGGATATGAAGAAAATGGCGGACGATCCGAATACGCAAAGATGGTGGAAGGAAACAGACCCCTGCCAGCAGGCATTGCCGGAAGCCGCCACCAAAAAACAAATATGGACGGATATGGAAGAAGTTTTTCATACCGATTAAAACGAAAAAGAATGCAATTATTAAATAAGGTTATTTTCCTGACGGGTGGCTCGGCCGGAATAGGTTTGGAATGCGCAAAGGCTTATGCAGGGGAGGGTGCGAAGGTAGTGATCGTAGCTTCCAGCCCCGGACCGGTAGAAGAAGCGGCGGCATCACTTGGTACAGGGCATCTGGGGATTGTTTGTGATGTTTCCATCGCCGGTGACGTAAAACGGGCGGTGGATGAAACCTTAAAAGTATATGGAAAGATAGATGCCATACACAATAACGCAGGGATTGCCAGTCCTTCCAAACCACTGCACGAAACTAGTGATGAAGAATGGAATCACCTCATGGATGTGAATCTGAAAAGTATACTGTATACTACACGATATGGTTTTGAAACGTTAAAGATGGCTGAAGGGGTGATATTGAATACCAGCAGTCTGGTTGGAGAGATTGGCCAGGAAAATCACGCGGCTTATACCGCAACAAAAGGCGCAATGAATACCCTGACCAAATCCATGGCACTGGATTACGCTCCGTACAGAATCCGGGTAAATGCTGTACTGCCTGCAGGTGTTTGGACACCTATGTTGCGAAAGTGGAGTATTGAACAAACGGATCCTGCCTCCATAGCGCAATATCTCGATGACATCCATCCGCTCGGTTACTGCCCGGAAGGAGATGTAATCGCGGATGCCTGTGTATTTTTGTTGTCAGATAAGGCGAGGTTTATTACAGGTGCGATTATGCCGGTTAGCGGAGGTGCGGAGCTGGGTTATAGGTCTGTAAGATAATTTTTATATTTTAGTAGAAATTAACTTCATTATGATCAAACAAACCATATTATGTGTTCTGGCTGTGCTTTTGACAACCGGGGCGATGGCTCAGGAAAAAAAGAAGCCGGTATCTGTGATAGATTCGGTTAAGAAGGCTGTAATAGATTCTATTAAAAAAGCTACACCGGCTAAAACAACGCTTGAAGACAAGATTAAATCCAGTAAAAAGATTGACGGGTTATTTGTGCTGTACAGGGATACCGTTACCGGAAGTCTTCAGATGTACATTTCAAAAGATCAGCTGGGTAAGGATTATATTTACCAGAGCTTTTCCATGGGCGGGCCTACCACCTTATTTCTGAATCAGAATATGATCAGAAGTACCATGCTTTTTAACATCAAAAAAAGTGATGACAAAATTGAATTTCTGCAAAGAAATACTAATTTCTATTATGACAAAAACAATCCGGTAAGTAAGGCAGCCAATGTGGATGTTTCAGATGCCGTATTTTTTAGCGATAAGTTTAGTGTTGAAGATAAAACAGGCTACCTGGTTTCTGTCGACGGATTGTTCATTGGCGATAAACTGGATCCGGTGAAACCGGTGTTTCCTCCGGGAATGCCTCCCGGTGCGGTATTTAACCTGGGCAACCTGAACACCGGCAAATCGAAGTATGATAAGGTTCGCTCTTTTCCAAAGAATACCGATGTGGTAGTCGATCTTGCCTATGATAATCCGGCACCGATGAACGGTGGCGGCAAGGATATTACAGATGCCCGTTACGTGCGTGTAAAAATGCAGCATTCATTTCTTGAAGTACCAAAAAATGACTTCCGTCCACGCCGGGATGACCCGAGAGTTGGATATTTTGGCGCAGAGGTTGATGACCTCACGTCTTTGTCGCCAACACCATACAAAGACTTTATCAGTCGCTGGTATTTAAAAAAGAAAGATCCGTCTGCCAAAATCAGTGAGCCTGTGGAGCCTATCGTTTTCTGGATTGAAAATACTACTCCCCTGGAATACCGGGCTATCATCAAGGAAGCCGGTGAAAAGTGGAACGAGGCTTTTGAAAAGGCAGGATTTAAAAATGCAGTGGTGATGAAACAAATGCCGGATAATGCAACCTGGGATCCTGCTGACATTGCTTACAATGTGATCAGATGGGTTTCTTCGGCGTATCCTTCCTACGGTGCCATCGGCCCAAGTTTTTTTAATCCGCTGACAGGACAGATTCTGGGTTCAGACATAACCGTAGAGTGGAAATCGGGAGCTGGTGTTGCAGTTCAGGATGAACTGTACAATGGTGGAAACGCTGCACTTTCCCTGCCATGGGAAAATCCTGTTGCGGCAGCAACACCTAAAGACCTGCATCAGCAGGGCTTAAATAAGAATCATATGGCTGGCTGTATGCTGGCTCAGGAGCTGAGTATGCAATATCAGGCAGGTTTGACAGCTATAGAGGCGCTGGATGCAGATGCACCTGAAGCCCTTAGAGCTGCCTCTGTCAAGGAAATGCACAAACAGTTTCTGTATTACCTGATCATGCACGAGATGGGACATACACTTGGTCTGAATCACAACATGAAGGCCAGTCAGATGCTCAGCCCGGCAGAAATGAATGATACCAAAATCACGCATAAAATAGGATTACAGGGTTCTGTGATGGATTATCCGGCAGTCAATGTAAGCAGTGACCGCAGCAAGCAGGGCGATTATTACACTACCAAGGCAGGACCTTACGACTGGTGGGCAATAGAATATGGCTACACCCCTTTTACTGAAGCGGAGGAAGAAGCAGGCTTAAATAAGATCCTGAGCAGAAGTACAGATCCTCAGCTCGCTTTTGGCAATGATGCAGATGATATGCGCAGCCCGGGCGGAGGTATAGATCCAAGGGTAAATGTGAATGACCAAACCAATGACATGGTGGTCTATGGTGAAGATCGCTTTAAGCTGATCAATACCATGATGCCTAAACTGAAAGCCAGGTTCAGCAAACCTAATCAGAGTTATCAGGAATTGCGCAGCCGTTACAACCAGCTCAACGGTCAGCGCTATAGCATGGCTTCAGCACTTAGCAGGTTTATAGGAGGAGTGTATGTAGACAGAAGTTTTGTAGGACAAAAGACATCGACAAAACCCTTTACCCCGGTTCCTGTTGATTATCAAAAGAAATCTCTGGAACTGCTGAGCAAATATGTGTTTGCCCCGGATGCTTTTGACGCAGACAAGGAACTCTTTCCGTATCTGCAGATCCAGCGTCGCGGATTTGGATTTTTCGGCAATAACGAAGATGTGAAACCTTTAAATAGCTTTATGTCTCTTCAGCTGAGCACGCTTGCACAAATTTTACATCCGAATACGCTAACCAGAATAAACAACAGCAGTCTTTATGGCAATACGTATTCGGTAGCCGCCGTGCTGAACGACCTGACCAGTGATATATTTGATGCAGATCTTGGGAAAGATGTTAATCCTTTCCGTCAGAACTTACAAACAGAGTTCGTAAAGGCTGCGGTAAGCATTACTGCTGCACCTGGCGGGTACGACAATGCGAGCAAGGCAGCGGCCTTGTCTGCAATCACGAATATCAAGTCAAAATTAGCTGGATCAATGACCGGTAATGATGAGCAGACCATAGCTCACAGAAGAAATCTGGTATTTATGATTGATAAAGCTATGGCTGTGAAATAGGTTGCTTAAAGAAGCAGTTTGTCCATTAGGGCAGCTACTTTTGGATTGCTGTAATCTGCGGCACCTGTTCCGTTAAAAACAACCTGTCCTGATTTGTTCAGGATGATTGTGGTAGGCAATGTCCCTGAAAATAAACTTTCAGGGACATTGCTTTTTATACTGTATACAGGCATATCATACCCTTTTTTCTTCATAAACTTATCTGCTGCCGGAAGCTTCCCGTCTGCATCTACCATTAAGAATACAACATTTTTATTTTGTTTGTATTTGTTATAAAGCTGATGGATTGATGGCATTTCGGCTCTGCAGGGCGGGCACCAGGTGGTCCAGAAATTAATGAAAACGACCTTGCCTTTTAGTGAGGAAAGAGTTACAGATTTTCCATTAACATCTGCAAAGGCAACATCCTCAGCAGGTTCAGTAGCCTTTGCCGGATTCGCCCCCAAATCAGGCTGGAACAGACCGATCTTCATCATGCTTTTAATCATCGTTGCTTTCACTTCAGGAAAAAGGAATACAGAGAGTACAAATGCAATCAGGATTGCTGTACTGAAGTTAGAAAAAGTAAACAGACCATCCCTTTTCATTGCTGCAGTGTGGATTGCCTTTTGGCTTTCATATGTTGTTCAAGAAGAGACGTTGCGAATTTAGGATGATGGCGCAATTCACTCGTATTGATTCTGAGTTGCTGTCCTTTTCGCCACAAATAGCCCCCTGCCGTAATGGTTGTGCCTTTAATAGCGAGAGAGATGTTGTCATTGCCAATTCCTGTTTCCCTGCAAGCCTCTAAACCGCTTTTAAAAGACCTTAACCAGCGTCCATTGAGATCATATTGTGATATAACACGGCTGTTTAACTTGATTTGAGGATTTACAATAATCTTTTTTTTGATCACTTTGCTCCAGACAAATCCTCCGTAAGTCAATCCCCTCCCCTTGATTACATCCCGGATGCCATTGTAGTGTACCCCGATTGCCTTTGCTGCATCCTTTGCATGAAGATAGGTGTTTATCAGGTTACCCTCCATGTCGTATTGCCCTACAGTAAATTGCTTTTTGGCAAGCGGAGAGGTGCCGTACCATTTTTGTTTAAGAAGAGGTTTGAGGTCAATTTGTGGTTCATTTCCACGTCTCCAAATGTATCCATATGCAGTATACAATTTGCTTGTTCCCCTGCTTGCTACAGTAATCACCTGCTGGGAACCGTTCATAGCCTCAGCCGCCACTCTGGCATTAAGATACGTTTCCAGCAATTCACCGTTGACATTATAACGGCTTATAATGTGTTTGTTTGTTTTTGTCAATGGATTATTTGAATTCACTGATGAATATTTGGTTTGATTTAAGCAAACTTATATGTTTTTACGTCATTTGACTATTTTTTAATAAATAAATTACATGTTTATTTATCAATTTCATCGTCATTTTCAATATTTAAACTTAAGTCGTCTTCTTCGTCATGATTTAATCCGGGATCGTCCTCATTATCAGTTTCATTTTTATCCGGATCAGGCTCCCTGACTTTATTTAACAGACCGGCATTTTTTGTTAAATTTCTATCTGAACCGGAGAAAGCGTCATCGTAAACAGATTTGTTGCTTTGGATTTTCATAACTGTTTTTTTTAATAGGTGCAGGTTATTAACAAAGATCAGATGTCAATAGTTTCCCGGGTTTGGAAGCCGGCAAAGTATTTCTTTTGAAAATTAAATTTGCGGTTCGTTAGCCGGAAGTGCAGTGAGCTTTTGCGTCCGTTAACTACTGGCTCGTTACAGGGTTGCACAACCCAGGGGGTTCATCCGGGGGCCTGGCAACCCTCTTGCGAGGGTCATGAGAAGGCCACGCAGATTTACAGGACTGGCTTTGACAACTTTTTTGTTCAAGTGTTTGACAATTAAATATTTTGCACTATCTTTGCAGTCCCTAAAATTTAGGGGGAATAAATAATTGTTTAACAAATTAAATACAAGCAAGTGAATACGTTAAGTTACAAAACTGTCTCTGCCAATGCAAAAACTGTTAACAAACAGTGGGTTGTTGTGGATGCTGAAGGCGAGATTTTGGGGCGCTTGTCATCGAAGATCGCTATGATCATCCGTGGTAAAAACAAGCCTGAGTACACCCCACACGTAGACTGCGGTGATAACGTTATCGTTATTAATGCAGAAAAGATTAAGTTGACCGGAAACAAATTTGCGGAGAAGATCTATACTTCTTACACAGGTTATCCAGGTGGTCAGCGTTTCATTTCTCCTAAAGAGTTAATGGCTAAACATCCGAAACGTGTTATCGAAAAAGCGGTACGTGGTATGTTACCTAAAACTAAACTTGGTGCTAAATTATACACCAACCTTTATGTTTATGCAGGTACTGAGCATCCTCATGTAGCACAATCACCAAAAACCATTAAACTTTAATTAAAGAAGAAATGTCAGTTACAAATACTTCAGGAAGAAGAAAGACTGCTGTTGCCCGTATCTACTTAAAAGAAGGCAATGGTACTATTACCGTAAATGGTAAAGATTACAAAGTATATTTCCCAACCTTACCTTTGCAATACATCGTTAACCAATCGTTCGAAGTTTCTGAACTGATCGGTCAGTATGATGTAAATGTAAATGTAGCAGGTGGTGGTGTAAAAGGTCAGGCAGAAGCTGTTCGTTTAGCTATCGCTAAGGCTATCGTTGAATTAGATGCTGAGAAAAAACCGGCATTGCGTGCTAAAGGGTTAATGACCCGTGATATGCGTATGGTTGAGCGTAAGAAACCAGGACGTAAGAAAGCGCGTAAGAAATTCCAATTCAGTAAACGTTAATCTTAAGGAGACAAAACAATGGCAAGAACTACATATCAAGACTTATTGGATGCAGGTGTACACTTTGGTCACCTTACCCGTAAATGGAACCCAAAAATGGCACCATATATTTTTATGGAACGCAATGGTATCCACATTATAGATTTAAATAAAACTTTAACTAAAACTGAAGAAGCTGCTTCAGCGATCAAACAGATCGTAAAATCAGGTCGTAAGATCTTATTTGTAGCGACTAAGAAACAAGCTAAAGAAATTGTTGCTGAGCAAGCTAAAAAAGTAAACATGCCTTTCGTAACCGAGCGTTGGTTGGGTGGTATGTTGACCAACTTTGCTACAGTGCGCAAGTCAATCAAAAAGATGGTTACCATCGATAAGATGACTAAAGACGGAACTTATTCAATCCTTTCTAAAAAGGAGCGTTTGATGATCCAGCGTGAGCGTATCAAATTGGAAAGTTTATTGGGTGGCATTGCGGACTTAAACCGTTTACCTGCTGCTATCTTTTTAATTGACGTTAAGAAAGAGCACATTGCTGTTAGCGAAGCGTTGAAATTGAACATTCCAACTTTTGCAATGGTGGATACTAACTCTGATCCTTCAAACATCGATTTCCCAATCCCTGCGAACGATGATGCTACTAAATCTATCTCTTTAATCTGCGATGTGATCATCAAAGCGATCGAAGAAGGTTTGGATGAGCGCAAACGTGAAAAGGATGAAGAAACTGAAAAAGAAGCTGTAGCTGCTAAAGCTGCTGCTGATGCTCCTGAAGCTGCTGCTCCTGGTTCAAGAAGGAAAAAAGTTGAGGCTGATGCTGACGCAACAACAGAAGAAGGTACAAGCGAAGAAGCTTAAATAGTAAAATAATTTGGGTTGTATGGTGCGTTGCAGGGTTTACTTACAACAACACTGTACAACCCATAATTTTTAAATCATAACTTAAAAAGAAAAACTAAGATGTCAGTACAAATTACTGCTGCAGATGTAAATAAATTACGCCAACAGACCGGTGCCGGTATGATGGACTGCAAAAAAGCATTGGTAGAAGCAAACGGAGATTTCGAAGCAGCCGTTGATTATTTGCGTAAAAAAGGTGCTAAAGTTGCAGCTTCGCGTCAGGACCGTGATTCTAACGAAGGTGTTGTAATTGCTAAAGCAACTGCTGACGGCCAACGTGGTGTTGTTGTTGAATTGAACTGTGAAACTGATTTTGTGGCAAAAAATGCTGATTTCGTGGCTTTAGCTAACAAATTCACTGATCTTGCAATCGACAAAAACCCGGCTTCTCTTGAAGAACTGCTTGCTTTGGACATCGACGGTCAGAAAGTTTCTGATTTGATCGTTGAGAACACAGGTAAAATCGGTGAGAAAATCGGTATCTCTAAGTATGAGACAGTTTCAGGTGAGAAGGTTATTGCTTATATCCACGGTAACTACCGTTTGGGTGTATTGGTTGCTTTAAACCAGGCGGTTGCCGGTGCTGAAGAAGCAGGTAAAGATGTGGCAATGCAGATTGCTGCAATGAATCCTGTTGCTTTGGATAAAGGTGATGTGGATGCGTCTACAATCGAACGTGAAACTGAAATCGCTAAAGAAGTAATCCGCGCTGAAGGTAAACCGGAAGAAATGGTAGAGAAAATCGCTGCTGGTAAATTAAATAAATTCTACAAAGACAGCACTTTGCTGAACCAGGAATTTGTTAAAGATTCATCTAAAGATGTTCGTAAATTCTTAAATGATACTGCTGCAGGTTTAACTGTAACTTCATTTAAACGTGTTCAGCTGGGCGCATAGTTCTAAACATATTTTTTTAAAAGAGCCTTCTGTTTTCAGAAGGCTCTTTTTTTTATGAGCTATTTTTTGCCTTTGGTGTAACGTAAGACATCGAATGATCGTTTTAACTTTATATTCGCAAGTATGATAGCAATAACTAATGGTAAATTCTTTGACGGTAATGAACTGCTGGCTGGTCTCACTTTATTTATAAAGGATGGCAAAATTTCAAAAGTAAGTGCAGATCAGATTCTGGATGGTTATGAGGTAATAGATGCCGAAGGGGGGTATATTAATCCTGGTTTTATGGATCTGCAGATCTATGGAAGTGGGGGAGACTTATTCTCGGCCTATCCGGAAGCAGATACGCTCAGACAGATGGATCTGGATTTGATCAGAAAGGGAACAACTGGCTTTCTGGCCTGTGTAGCTACTAATACTCCTGAAATAGTCTGGCAGGCTATCTCGGCTGCAAAGGAATACCGTGATGAAGCAGTAGGCTTTTTGGGATTGCATCTGGAAGGACCTTATTTGAATGCTAAGCGTAGAGGGGCGCATGTAGCGTCATATATCCGGAAAGCGTCTCTTGATGAAGTTAAAAGATTGATGGAACATGCTGATGGTACAGTTAAAATGATGACCATTGCCGCCGAGCTTCAGGATGATGAGGTGATCCGTTATTTGCTTGATCAAAATGTAGTCTTATCATTGGGACATAGTGATGCTTCATTTGCTGAGGCTACGAAGGCTTACGATGCAGGAATCATGACCACCACACACTTATTTAATGCGATGCCTTCCATACATCACCGTTCACCTAATTTGCCTGTAGCTGCTTTTAATCATCCAAAAGCAATGGCCAGCATTATAGCCGATGGAAGTCATGTTGATTTCGAAATGATTAAAACGAGTTACAAGGTCATGCGTGAAAGGTTGTTTCTCATTACAGATGCGGTTACAGCGTGTAGTATAGGACCTTACCAGCACCAGCTTTCAGGAGAAAAATTCATTACCCCCGATGGTACACTGTCGGGGTCCAGTATAACGTTATTACAGGCCGTTCAGAATTGTATCACCTATTGCGGGATTCCACTGCCTGATGCATTGAAGATGGCATCCGTTTATCCTGCAGGTTTACTGGGGCTTTCGGGGCGAAGGGGTACGCTAAGTGTTGGGAGCCGGGCCGATCTTATATTATTATCTGAAGATCTTCAGATAAAACGTGTTTTGGCTGAAGGCATAGAATATCTGACTCTATAGTCTCGTTTGTCTGCGCAGAACAATAAATTGCTTTTATTTGCAATTTTATCTAAGTTTGAGCCCATGAAATATAAACGGATCCTACTCAAGTTAAGTGGCGAATCACTGATGGGCGATAAGCAATATGGTATTGATAATGAGGTAGTAAGACAGTATGCTGAAGACATTAAGGCAGTACATGATGAAGGACTTCAAATTGCAATTGTTATTGGAGGGGGGAATATTTTTAGAGGTTTAAGTGCTGAAAAGTCTGGAATGGACCGTGCACAGGCAGACTATATGGGGATGCTGGCCACTGTGATCAACAGTATGGCATTACAGGATGCATTGGAAAAAGTTGGACTTAAAACCAGGTTACTTACGGCAATAAAAATGGAGCAGATCTGTGAGCCGTTTATCAGAAGAAGAGCTGTACGCCACCTGGAGAAGGGCCGTGTGGTTATTTTTGGTGCAGGAACGGGGAATCCTTATTTCACTACTGATTCTGCAGCTGCACTGCGTGCTATAGAGATAAAAGCAGATGTAGTATTGAAGGGCACCCGTGTTGATGGTATTTATACCGCCGATCCGGAGAAAGATCCGACGGCAACCAAATATTCAGAAATCTCATTTAAGGAAGTTTATTCAAAAGGATTGAATGTGATGGACATGACTGCCTTTACCTTGTGTGAGGAGAATAAACTGCCTATTATTGTATTTGATATGAATAAATCAGGGAATTTCATGAAAATAGCCGGTGGTGATGCAATAGGCACACTGGTCAGATAAGAACTGATACTTAATTTTATATTTGTCGTAAATTTTACATACTATGAATGACCTCATAAAGAAACAACTTCAGGATGCACAGGCATCTATGGACAAGGCCATTTTGCATTGCGAGTCTGAACTGACTAAAATCCGTGCCGGAAAAGCTTCTGCCGGTATGCTTGATGGAATCATGGTTGATTACTATGGAAGTGCAACCGGTCTGAGCCAGGTGGCCAGTATCAATACTCCTGATGCCCGGACACTGCTTGTCCAGCCATGGGAAAAATCATTGCTGGTACCTATAGAGCGTGCCATTATGGAAGCAAATATCGGTATCAATCCACAAAATGATGGCGTGGTCATCAGATTGGTGGTTCCGCCGCTTACAGAAGAACGCAGGAAAGATCTGGTTAAAAAAGTGAAAGAAGAAGCTGAAAGAGGTCGTATTACGGTACGGAACATCCGTAAAGATGCGAATGAGAAGATCAAAAAGCTGAAAGGGGAGAGCGTTTCTGATGATGAAATCAAAACCGGTGAGGGAGAGGTGCAAAAGATTACTGATGCCTATATTATAAAGGTGGACAAGCATGCTGAAGCTAAAGAAAAAGACATCATGACGGTATAAGGTACCTGATATATAATTTATAAGTAATTTAAAGGGAATGAGGCAAATGCTTCATTCCCTTTATTTATTTTTGCAGCCCAAACATTTAAAAATGAATCTACTGCTACAATATTTAAAAGCATATAAATGGATTGTCGTTCTTGCCCTGGTGCTGGCGTCAATCAATATCGGTTTCTCTCTGATGGATCCTTATTTCACCGGCAGAATTCTGGACCGGTATATCAACAGGCACAATGAATTGAGCAGAAGTGAATATATCTGGGGCATTTTGGGTCTGGTGGGTTTAGCGGTTGGTGCTGCTATGGTATCCAGGATCGCCAAGAATTTTCAGGATTATTTTACAAATATTATTGTACAGAAGGTAGGCGCAAAGATGTATGCAGACGGGCTGAAACATTCTTTGGAATTGCCTTACCAGGTTTTTGAAGATCAAAGAAGCGGAGAGACTTTGGGTATTCTGCAAAAAGTAAGGTTAGACAGCGAAAAGTTCATTACGTCTTTCATCAGCATTCTTTTTGTGAGTTTAATCGGGCTGATTTTTGTTATCGTTTATTCGCTGTCCGTGAGTTACAAGGTATCCCTGATCTATGCAGCCTCTATCCCTATCATCAGTTTTTTAAGCTGGTTCCTGAGCCGTAAGATCAAGAACATTCAACGATCTATTGTTGCGGAGACTACTGCCCTGGCGGGTTCGACAACGGAATCATTACGCAACATAGAACTGGTAAAAAGCCTTGGACTGGCCAGTCAGGAGATTGACCGGTTGAATAAAACTACTTACAAAATTTTGGGTTTAGAACTCAGAAAGGTAAAATATGTACGCAGCATGAGTTTTGTGCAGGGTACTACGGTAAATCTGGTGCGAAGTGCCATGGTTGTGGTGCTGCTCATGTTGATTTTCGATAAAGCAATTACTCCCGGGCAATACTTTTCTTTTTTGTTCTACTCCTTCTTTCTATTTGGACCATTGCAGGAATTGGGAAATGTGATTTTGGCCTGGAGGGAGGCGGAGGTATCGCTGGGTAATTTCAAAAATATTCTAAATACTCCTGTAGATAAGAAGCCGGAGAATCCGATTCAATTGGCAAAAATTGAAACACTGGCATTTTCCAATGTCAGCTTCAGGCACCTGTCCGGTAAAACCAATGCATTGAACAATGTAAATTTTGCAGTCAATAATGGTGAAACTATTGCCTTTGTAGGCCCATCAGGTTCGGGAAAAACAACATTAGTTAAATTGCTGGTGGGTCTTTATCAGCCGATAGAAGGACAGGTCCTGTACAATAGAATTTCCGGAACTGAGATTGATCTGGATTTGCTAAGAGAGAAAATTGGTTTTGTGACGCAGGATACACAGCTTTTTTCTGGTACAATCAGGGAGAATCTGCAATTCGTCAGGCCTGGTGCAAGTGACGAAGAGTGTATGCGGGTTTTACATCAGGCTGCTTGCCAGAATTTACTGGCAAGAGCGGATAAAGGTTTGGATACGGTGATCGGTGAGGGTGGTGTTAAGGTTTCGGGCGGTGAAAAACAACGACTGTCTATTGCAAGGGCATTGCTGCGTAATCCTGATATTTTGGTATTTGATGAAGCTACCTCATCTTTGGATTCATTGACTGAAGAAGAAATTACAGCGACGATCCGTGACGTATCTGTATTGACCAGCCATGTGACTATTTTAATCGCACACCGTTTATCAACTATACGACACGCAGACAGAATCTATGTTTTAGAAAAGGGACATATTATTGAGCAGGGAAAACATGAGGCCCTGCTGGCCGAAAAAGGACTTTATTATGCGATGTGGAGGCAGCAGGTTGGTGAGAGGTAACTGGTTTCCATTGAAGATTGCCGGCTTTGTTTGTTTGCTGATCATTTTTGTAAATGGATTGGGATTAAGGGCGCAGGACCTTAAGAAAGAAATATCGGCTCATGATCCGGTGATGATCAAACAGGGTAATACCTATTATACATTTGCTACAGGAAAAGGTATAAAGGTATGGAGTTCAAAGGATCTTAATTTCTGGAAAGAGGAAGCTTCTGTTTTTAGCACAGGGCCTGATTGGGCAGTTAATGCAGTCAAGGGGTTTAAGGATTTTATCTGGGCGCCGGATATCCAGTATTTCAATGGCAAATATTACCTGTATTATTGCGTATCTATGTTTGGCAAAAATACATCTGCAATTGGTGTGGCTACAAATACGACGCTGGATGCTAAGTCATCGGATTTTAAATGGACGGATCATGGGATGATCCTGGAGTCTGTTCCCGGAATGACAAACTGGAATGCCATAGATCCGAATGTTGTGCTTGATGATGAGCAGAACCCCTGGCTTGTCTTCGGCTCTTTCTGGGAAGGTATAAAACTTGTAAAACTGAATAAAGATCTGATCAGCGTTTCTTCAGAAAACCTTGCTAAGATCAAAACAATTGCAAGCTACAGAGGAGCACAAAAACAAACCGATGAAGAAGAAGTCCGCACGAATGCCATAGAGGCGCCGTTTGTATTTAAAAAAGACAAATATTATTATCTGTTTGCTTCTATAGGTTATTGCTGCAGGGGAAGTAAAAGCACTTACCGGATGATTGTTGGAAGATCGAAGCATGTGGCAGGTCCTTATATTGACGATCATGGTAAAGCAATGGAAGAAGGCGGAGGCCGGCTGGTCTTGCAGGGAGATGCGGATTGGTATGGAGTTGGCCATAATTCAGCTTATACCTTTGAAGGCACTGATTACCTTATTTTCCACGGCTACGATGCTAAAGATAATGCAAAGCCCAAGCTTAGGGTCAAAAAAATGCTCTGGAAAGACGGATGGCCATTGCCTGCAGATATGAAGGCCAATTAGATCTTCTGTTCATTGATCTCCTGAAGACTTAATTTCATCAGGCCTTTTGTTTTGAGATAAGTAATCCCTGCTACAAGTATGGTCATACTGCCGCCAAAGACCACTGCCGGTACAGTTCGCATAAATTTAGCCGTTAAGCCTGATTCAAAAGCACCGATTTCATTAGAAGAACCAATGAACATACTGTTTACCGCAGAGACACGTCCCCGCATTTCATCAGGTGTAAGCAATTGCATGATGGTGGAACGGATAATGACACTGATGCTGTCGAATGCACCCTCCGCAAAGAGGAAAAACAAGGTCAGATAAAAGTTTTTTGACAGGCCGTAGCAGATGATGCTGATCCCAAATCCGGTAACTGCGATCAATAAGTTCCTCCATGGCTTGTTCATCGGGGAGAAACGCGTCATCATCAGCATGGTGATCACTGCTCCGCCTGATGCAGCTGCCCGCATGAAGCCGAGGCCTTCTGATCCTACTTTAAGGATGTCATTGGCAAAGACAGGAAGCAGGGCTACTGCCCCGCCAAAAAAGACGGAGAAAAGATCGAGGCTCATGGCACCAAGCATCATTTTACTTTTGAATACAAAGCGTACACCTTCTGTAAGACTTTTTGTAATGCTTTCTTTTGGAATGAAGGCCGGGGGATGTGGTTTTAAAAAGAATATACATACCAGGGAAATGAATACAAAGGTAATGATCACAAAATAGGTAACTGTAATTCCGTAAAAACCATAGATCAGTCCTCCGGCAGCGGGGCCCAATATAGAAGCCGCCTGCCAGCTCGAACTGTTCCAGGTGCTGGAATTAGGATATAGTTTCTTGGGAATGATCTGCGCCATCAGTGAAAATGTAGCAGGGCTGAAAAAACCTCTCGCTATTCCGATTCCGAATATCATGAGGTACATGATGGGTATGATATAGCTGGTTGGTACAAAGGCGTGCATTTGTTCTGTGGTTGCAACAAGCATGATCAGTGTACATAGAAATACTCCTGAAAAGATTTTCATCAACAGACCCCTTTTTTCTGATTTGTCAGCTACATAGCCTCCGTATAATGCGATGCTAATGGCAGGGATTGCTTCACAAAGCCCTACAAGGCCAAGGGCCAAAGGATCTTTAGTCAGGTGGTAGATGTGAAAGCCGATAATTACTGCCTGCATCTGGTAGGCAAAAGTGAAAAAGAAACGCATGCCCAGATATGATCTGAATTCCCGGTACCGGAGTGCCGCGAAAGGGTCGGGTTTCTCTATGGGGTCAATATTGTCCAAAAGGAAAGAATTTTGGACAAATGTAGGATTTTAAGAATAGAAATCTTAAACCGGTTAAGACTCAGTATTACATAATCCTGTCATAAAAATCGAGATAAGCCTTGCGCATATCATCTGCCTGGTTGATAGCCGAAGAAGCAGCAATACCAAAAATACCAGTCTGCATTAAAAGATCTATGTCATTGACTTTCACACCGCCTACAGCCAGAACAGGAAATTCTGGGTATTTGTCATTCATCTGCAGCATAGCTTCCTGATAGCCTGCAATACCCAGATGTTCCAAATAGTTCGGTTTAGTTGTGGTATCCGTAAATGGCCCAAAGCCGGCATAGTCTGCGCCTTCTTCAGCGATTTTTATTAAACCTTCGATAGTAGCTGCAGATCCTCCGAGGGTTATTGCTTCACCCACCTCTTCACGGATCCTGGTAAAATCCGTATTCATATCCTCTATGTGAAAGCCCTGTATGTCGGCTTTGCCGTTCAGGTGTATGTGATCCGTAACGATCAGGGTTGCTCCCCAATCGTCACAAATCTCAGCAATGGTATGTATATCTTTCAAAAGATCATCATCAGCTTTAGTCAGGCATCGGTACTGAACCCATTTGGCTCCGGCTTCACAGGCGATCTGCACCTGTTCTACATGACTGAGCTGTTCTATATCATGGGTGATGAAATGTAGCTTTTCGATGAACTTCTTCATGTAACTTAAAATTTCAGATTAAGCGAAAGTAAGAAATTAGTTCCGGCCTGCGGAAAGTAAAAATTCTCTGTGACAGCTCCCCATGGATATATGGAGCTATAAGTATACCCATTGCTCTCATATTTTTTATTAAGAATGTTGTTGGCAAGTACGCCAATATTGATATCCCTGATGCCGATCATACTGAAGTTATAACCGAGTCTTGCATTGTTTACCCAGTAAGCATTAAGCTTCCGGCTGTCATTTTGGGTGTTGTCCATAAACTGCTTGCTTACATACTTGCTTTGCAGCGCAACAGCAAAACCGGAAAGAGGTTTATAAACCAGTTCACCAAACAAGACCGTATTTGGAGAGAAGGAAATATCAGGGTTGGCATAGTTTGTAGCACGTACCTCCAGGAGGTCATAGTTCTCATCATATTCAGAAACATAATCGATATAATTGCGGATCTTATTCCTGCTGAGTGCCGCATTGGCATTGACTGCGAATTTCGTGCTGATGATATAGGACGCATCCAGCTCCACACCAAGTCTTGAACTCTTGTCAACGTTTTGACGGTAAGCATCGGCATCAGCATTGATCTCACCAGTAAAGATCAGCTGATCCTTATAGAACATACCGTAAGCATTGATTCCTGCGGTTAGGTTTTTGTTTTTGAACCGGTAGCCCAATTCTAAGTTATTCAGCCGCTCCGGTTTTGGAGCAGGTAACCCTGCTTTAAGATTGGTAAAATCGTCGCGGTTTGGCTCTTTTGCAGCTACGCTAAATGAAGTATAGATGTTGCTCTGCTCATTCAGAAAATAAGTGGCGCCGGCCTTCGGGTTGAAGAAGTTGTAATTGTTGTCAAAATCGATGGCGTGACGGTTTTTGTCAAGACCACCAATTTTATAACTCACATTTCTATATTGAAGGTCTGCAAACAGACTCAACTGGCTGACAGGGCTATAATTGATTTTTCCATAAGTGTTGAAGTCGTCCTTATTTCCGATACCGTCATAGTAGTGATAATCTTTTGCAGAGGTTGAGGCATATTGTGCCCAAATGACTTCACCAAAGTGTTTGCCCCTGTATTGGTTGTAGGCACCCCCAAGTGTAAAGCTCAGATTATTCCCGGGCTGATAGTTGAACGCATAGGTTAAGCCATAGAAATCATTATCGAGCCATCGGCGGCGGATCAGGTCAGTTCTGCTGACCGTTTCATTACCCACTTTAGCGGGTGGCAAACCATAGTCCGATAGTTTTTTGTTGTTTTTATATTCTTCAAAATAGCCTTTGCCTTCTGTATAGTGCAGCGCGCCGTTGAATGAAAATTTGTCGCTAAACTGCTTTGCATATAAGGCCTGGTAGTGGTTTTGGGTATAGTTATCGTTCTGGTCTTTATAAAGGAACTGGTTGTATTTCCTGTTGTCTGAATTGAACAGGTTCAGGGAGTCCGCTGTAGTATTGTACAGATAACCAACGTTGTTGGCATAGTGTTCTTTAAGGCCCTCAAGATCGCCTCTTAGCTTGGCTTCCGGTACTCCATTCCAGGCCTGGTAAGTTTGTTCGGCACCGGAGAAGACATTGATGCGTAAAAGGTCTGTTTTGCCATAATAAGCTCCAGAGAGGAAATAGGATCTGAGTTTGGATGCCGCGCGGTCTATGAAGCCATCAGAGTTTATCCTGGAAAGGCGCCCATCGAAACTCCATTTATTGTCGATCAATCCGGTTCCAACCTTAACCGTGTTTTTTAGTGTATTGAAGGAACCATAGGTGTTGTTAACTTCAGCATAAGGGTTTTGCGAAGGAGCTGAAGTCTGAATATTGACGCTTCCGCCAAAAGCACCTGCACCGTTTGTAGAAGTTCCTACACCACGCTGGATCTGGATGTTATCAGTAGATGACGCAAAATCAGGCATATTTACCCAGAATGTACCCTGGCTCTCGCTATCATTGTAAGGTATTCCATTGATGGTCACATTGACCCTGCTGGCATCGCTGCCCCTGATTCTTATACCCGTATAGCCGACTCCCGCTCCGGCATCCGAAGTGACTACCACACCGGGAGTATTGTTAATGATAAAAGGCAGGTCCTGTCCGAAGTTGTTTTCTTCTATTTCAGCTTTGCTGATGTTTTTGTAAGTCGTTGCAGATTTCTCATTTGCCCTGGTTGCCTTGACGATCACTTCGTCTGCAAGAAAGGCGTTGATGCTTAAAGTAAAATCCTGAATTTGATCGGCTTTTAAACTGATGCGCTTTTCGATGGTGCTGTAACCCAGAAAGCTTGCTGAAATAACATAGTTTCCCGCCTTTAGCCCGCTGATGCTGTATTTTCCTTCTGCGTCTGAACTTGCGCCGGAGGAACTGTTTTTAACTCTGATTGAAGCTCCTGGTAGTGTTTTTCCTGAATTTTCGGTGATGGTCCCGGAAATAGTGAACTGGGCCACTGACAGCAATGGCAGTAGCAGCACAGCTAAGGCTGCGACAATTGATTTTTTCAATTTGTGTTTGTTTAAATGAATTCCCATAACTTTTAATCCCTCCGCCGGCATTATCCGGATCAGGTGTTTGCAGTTGTATGCAACTGCAATGGGTATACTCTCAGCCTGTTTTTGTGTTTTTTATAAAACAAGGCACCCCTTTAATGATAAGGCAAAGGTATTTAAATAAAATCAAACCACAAAAGACTGGTTTATGGCTTAGCGGAAGCGAGAAATTTCTCCACAGCGCGAATGGCGTTGTCTATTCTGTCTGTTTCGCCGCTAATGATCTCGTATCTGGCGTTCAGGGCCTGTAATTCTTTATGCCAGATGTCCATAAAGTGTTCACGCTTATGCGGGAAGTCCCGCAGGGGGTCTTCCTGCCATGGCAGGTCAATATCCATGAGCAGATAAAAATCATATTCATGCTTAGGTAGGGCCTCCAGGACTACATCCGGAGTTTCTCCAAATACTTCGTCGCTCCATATCTTTACCGTGATGAACGTGGTGTCGCAGAAGATCAGGTCTTTTTCCGCAATGGCCAGTATTGAATCCTCCAGTGCCAGCTGTCCGTGAAACATATTGACTTCGTCCTGAAGGTTGCAGGGTTCTTTTAATGCGGCACAGTAATATCGTGCGTATTCGGGAACCCAAAGCGTGCGGTAGTGCCTGGCCAGCTGAGCCGTTATGGTCGACTTGCCGGTACTCTCCGGGCCTACGATGGCTATTTTCTTAATGTGTTTGTTCACGATAAGTCTTTCTCCAGTCTAAATATCCTTTTGTGGCAATGATCACTAAAAATGCATAGAATACGGCGCTGAGATTGAGATTTTTATAGATATACAGCGGTATATAGCAGATGTCAACAAAGATCCAAAGCAGCCAGTTTTGCAAAACCTTTCTGGTGAGCATGATCTGTGCTGCAAAGCTTACAGCCGTGCAAAAACCGTCTGCATATGGAACGTCGGAGTCTGTAAAGTGATCGAGAAACATACCGAGGAATACGGAAAGTATGACAATTGCGAATACCATCCATGTCCATTCTTTTACGCCTATAGACACCACTGGCTGTTCGTGATGCTCCTTTTTTTTTATCCAGTAATACCAGCCGTAAAATGCGGTAAACAAAAAATAGAACTGCAGGGCCATATCACCATACATTCTTGCATCAAAGAAAACCCAGGCATATGCAATGACACTGATAATGGAAATAGGCCAGTTCCAGATCTTTTCTTTTGCAGCAAGGTAGATGCAGATAAAGCCACTGATCACGCCAAGCCATTCGGGCCAGGTGGTGTGGCGGAACTGGTCTGCTACCAGACTAAAAAAAGAGCTCAACAGGATTTGCATGCCTCAAAAGTATAAAACTTTAAGGGATTTTATTTAGTATTGGGCGTAGCCGTAAAACTCAATGCTGCTCTAATGCTTACGTCACTGGTGTTGTTATTTCTGAGCACATATTCAATTCTTATTTTCAGACTATTACCCTTAATGTAATTGTCCACAAATTTTGAGTTATCGATATCGAGTACCAGACCGGAGCCGATGTTTTCCTGTACATCAGTTCTGGAGGCCACCATGATCTCTCCGCTGTTGCCGTTGGAAATATAAAGTTTTACCGACTTGAACATACCCAGGCTTTTATCTGCCGGATTACCGGCATTCAGTTTGGCAGATGCAATTCTGACTTCTTTTATATATTCTGTTCCCTTTTGGTTACCAAAGATCTCATCAAAGCTTGAGGCAGCGGAGCTTGCAGAAAGGGTAGTTCCTGCTTTGGCTGCCGCCGGAATAATGAGGCTCCCGGTATAGGGAAATGTTGATTTAATGATAGATTGGACCGTAGCACATCCGCCCAGAATAACAGTGGCGGCAATGCATAAAGAAAGTAGTTTTTTCATAGACTTAACTTCGCAAATCTTGTTCCAAAACGGAGGTTTATACAGCCGTTTCAGAAGGCCTTCCGGTCTTATGACATTTGCCTTCCAATCCGTGATGGATATTCTTATTTTGATTTTCTGAAAACAATCGGGTCTGCTGGTTGTATCTAATGGTGTATTAGCTTCTGTAAGCATGAAAAAAATGAGTTTAAATTTCCTTGTTGTACTGAGTTTGGCAATGGCCTTGCTGGCCTTCACATCAATTAGAGAAGGTGGGATGAAAGGAATGATTGCTCCGGCAGAATCTGCAGGGCAGGTAATGGCCATAGCTGGTTCAGATACACTTAAGGCCAATGTAGCTGCCGGGCGGTTTACTTTGACAAATGTTAAAAAGGGTACTTATGCCTTGTGGATAAAAGCCAGACCTCCTTATAAAGATACCTTAATTAGGGATGTAGCTGTAATAGACAGTGCAGTAACCGATGTAGGTGTAATCAAGCTTAAGCAGTAATCAAAACAGATATTAAAAGCGGGATATAAGTCCTGCTTTTTTGTTTAAAATGGTTTTTGAAAAAATACCTGAGTTTTATTCAGCAAAAGCGTAACTTTGCATCCCGACAGAATAGTCGGGGGATCTTCAATGATTATCACACAAAATCTCACAGACTATTCCAGTCTAACAGCAATTGCAATTTTTACCACTTATAACTTTAGACTTTTTTAAGCCTTATGCCTAAAGACACCTCCATACGCTCAGTATTAATTATCGGATCAGGACCTATTATCATTGGTCAAGCTTGTGAGTTTGATTATTCCGGATCTCAGGCCGCCCTTTCTTTAAAGGAAGAAGGTATTGAAGTATCCATTATCAATTCCAATCCTGCAACAATCATGACCGATAAGGTCATTGGTGACCATGTTTATCTTTGGCCTTTAACCGTGGACTCGATCGAGCAGATTTTGCAGGAACGTAAAATTGATGCTGTATTGCCTACTATGGGTGGCCAAACTGCATTGAACCTGTGTATTGAAGCATCTGAACGCGGCATTTGGGAAAAATATGGAGTTAGGGTAATCGGTGTTGATGTCGCAGCAATCGAAAAGACTGAAAATCGTGAAGCCTTCCGCCAACTGATGGTTGATATCGGTGTGGGTGTGGCGACTTCAAAAATTGCCAACTCCTTCCTTGAAGGGAAAGAGGCCGCTCAGGAAATTGGTTATCCCTTAGTAATCCGTCCTTCTTACACATTAGGCGGTTACGGCGGCGGTTTCGTGCACAAGAAAGAAGAATTTGATCAGGCTTTAAAACGCGGACTGGAGGCTTCTCCAACCCACGAGGTTTTGGTAGAACAAGCCGTATTGGGCTGGAAAGAATACGAATTGGAGTTGTTAAGGGATAGTAATGACAATGTGATCATCATCTGCTCCATCGAAAACTTCGATCCAATGGGTATACATACAGGTGATTCTATCACTGTGGCACCCGCAATGACATTATCCGATCGCTGCTATCAGGATATGCGCAACCAGGCGATCAAAATGATGCGTGCGATAGGAAACTTCGCTGGTGGCTGTAACGTGCAGTTTTCGGTAAATCCGGATAACGACGAGATCATAGCCATCGAGATCAACCCAAGGGTTTCCCGTTCATCGGCTCTGGCAAGTAAGGCTACAGGCTATCCAATTGCTAAAATAGCCGCTAAACTGGCTATCGGTTACAACCTCGATGAGCTCGAAAATCAAATTACAAAAACTACCTCTGCCTATTTCGAACCTACACTTGATTACGTGATTGTAAAAGTTCCCCGCTGGAACTTCGATAAATTTAAAGGCGCAAATACAGAACTGGGCCTACAGATGAAATCTGTAGGTGAAGTAATGGCCATCGGACGTACATTTATCGAAGCCATACAGAAAGCTTGTCAGAGTTTGGAAATCGGCAGAGCAGGATTAGGTGCTGATGGTAAACATAACCGCAGCATCGAAGAGATCATGCACGGCCTCGAGCACCCAAGCTGGAACCGTTTGTTCCTGATCAAAGATGCGATGAGTATGGGTGTACCTCTGGAGTCCATCCGAAAAGTAACACGCATCGACAAATGGTTCCTTTCCCAAATCCATGAACTGGTACAGCTGGAAGTAGAACTGAAGCGCTATTCGCTGAATAATATCCCTAAGGATTTCTTCTTTACCCTTAAACAAAAAGGATTCTCTGATATACAGATCGCCTACCTGCTTGGAAATGTAACGGAAGACGAAGTTTACGAACGCAGAAAGTCATTAGGAATCAAACGCGTTTATAAAATGGTAGATACTTGTGCTGCGGAATTTGCTGCACAGACACCTTATTATTACTCCACTTTTGAAGATGAGAATGAGTCTGTTCGTTCAGATAAAAAGAAGGTGATCGTGTTAGGTTCCGGTCCCAACCGTATTGGTCAGGGAATTGAATTTGATTATTCTTGTGTACACGGATTGCTGGCCGCCAAGGAAACTGGTTTTGAAGCCATCATGATCAATTGTAATCCCGAGACCGTATCTACTGACTTCAACATGGCAGATAAGCTATACTTCGAGCCGGTATTCTGGGAGCATGTACGTGAGATCATAGAGCTCGAGAATCCTGTAGGGGTTATCGTTCAGCTGGGCGGACAAACTGCCCTGAAAATGGCAGAAAAGCTCCAGGAAAACGGAATCAGGATCATCGGTACTTCCTACAACGATATGGACGTAGCTGAAGACAGGGGCCGTTTCTCTGACCTGCTGAAAGAACTTGAAATCCCATATCCCCGATACGGAGTTGCTGAGAATGCCGAGGAAGCTATAGTAGTCGCCAATGAAGTAGGCTATCCTGTATTGGTCAGACCTAGTTATGTATTAGGCGGACAAGGGATGAGTATCGTGATCAATGACGAAGATCTGGAGAAAGCAGTAGTCAAACTACTGGGAGATCTTCCTGGAAACAGGGTCCTGATCGATCACTTCCTGGATAGGGCAGAGGAAACCGAGTCAGATTCTATTTGTGATGGAGAAGATGTACATATCGTAGGCTTGATGGAACATATTGAACCGGCTGGTATCCACTCAGGAGATTCGAGTGCAGTGCTGCCGCCTTTCAGCTTATCTGAAAAAGTCATTTCCGATATGGAAGCCTATTCTAAGAAGATTGCGAGAGCTTTGAATGTTATCGGATTATTGAACATTCAATTTGCAGTAAAAGATGAGAAAGTATATGTGATTGAGGCCAATCCAAGAGCCTCAAGGACTGTTCCTTTCATTGCTAAGGCTTATGATGTTCCATACATTAACATTGCAGCCAAAGTGATGTTAGGCGTGAATAAACTGAAAGACTTTACCATAGAGCGTAAACTGGTAGGGTACGCCATTAAAGAACCAGTATTCTCTTTCTATAAATTTCCTGAAGTAACTAAAGAATTAGGCCCGGAAATGAAGTCGACAGGTGAGGCAATCAGATTTATTAAAGATACTGAAGATCCTTATTTCAGAAAGCTGATCAAAGATAAATCCATGTACTTATCTAAGTAACAGATATAGCAAATTATACAAAGTCCCGTAAGGGACTTTTTTTATGCCGTTATTTTTATACCATTCAGGTTATTGTTTCCCCCAGATCCGGGTATTCAAATCAAGTTCCTGGATAATGTCATACATGAACTTGATCAGCTCCAGATCTTCAGTTACAGAGCTGAGGTCGAGGAGGCTCTTGAAGATAGGAGGTTCAAAGTAATCTTTGTCTAATGGAAAAGCGATGTAAAGTCGCGTGTCAATAAATGAGAGTGAAACAGCGTATTTACTTTTGCTGTTCAGTTCACACAAACGCTCCATCATCCCCGGAGTCAGAATGTAACGGGCTTCAACCTGATCACTTGAATAAGTAACGAACGTTTTTTCGAAATCAGGATTCTCCAGTTTAACCAGGTCATTGTCAGAGGAAGAAAAGATGGGGATGTTATCCGAGATCCAGGCGCCGATTGCATTACCAAAATCTTTTGGACGAACAATAGTGATTCCGTTAAAATGCTTATTGAAGTCAGCACAAAATACAATCCCCTTTAAGATGGTATGCCAGTGTTCCTGTTTTCCGTTTTTTGTCCTGGTTTCCGTTTTGTACTCTGCATGTACTTCAGAGAAAGAGAATTTCGTTTTCCCCGCTGTTCCAAAAATCTGATCCTGGCTCGTATATCTGTCAGGCTTTTGTGTAAATAATTGTGAAAAGATGAAATCACGCTCCGATAATCCATTCTCATAATCCAGCTCCATGCGCCCGTCAATAGATTTCAATGCCGCTGAAATGATCCTTTGTTTAAAACCATGTCTGTAATTGCTAAAGGCACCACTTGATTTACTAAAGAATACTATTCCGGTTATAACACCAGCCCCGCCCGAGATCATCCAAAATATGGGAAAAATTCCTGTAAGGAATAGGGCAGCGATGAACAGTGCACCTAATGCAACAAAAAAATATGCTTTTAACTTAAGCCCTGAAACATTTTTCCGTTCCGCTTCAAGTTCTGTCAGATTACGTTGAAACTCCGGGTCAGATGCGAATTGCATTAACTGTTAAATAAGTCTTTAGCGCTGATATTTTTACGTTCTTCTTCCGTATTTGTCAAAACGGAGATGGGTTGATAATTGAGCATACCGGCAAACATACTTCCAGGAAACATCATGATCGCATTATTGTAGTCGGTAACAGCTGCATTATACGTTCTTCTTGCAGCAGCGATCTGTTCCTCACTTTCCGTCCAGGTACTTTGAAGATTTATAAAACTGGCATTTGCTTTCAGATCAGGGTAATTCTCCACATTGACCATGATGCCTCTGACACCTGCACTAAGTTGCTTGTCGATGTCCAGCTTCTCCTCATTGCTCAGTGTCTGACTGCCAGCTTTTGCACGCAATTCAACAACTTTAGTCAGCAGATCTCCTTCATACTGCATATACTGTTTGACCGTTTCAACAAGATTAGGCAGGAGGTCAAAGCGTTTTTTCAGCATCACGTCAATCGCCGAGAAGGCATTTGTAACCTGATTTTTCTTGCCGATAAGTGAATTATAAAAGCCGATCCCGATGATCAGTAACACGGCAATGATAATAATTATGATGATCATTTTTTTGGATTAAGAGGTTCCTTTATAAGCTAAATATATAAATACAAATCCATATAAAGCAAAAAATCCTCGCTATCTGTTAAGATAACGAGGATAATCATCCCTATTGTTTTGCTGTCAAGCATATGCGTGACAACATCAATCAATAGGCAAATGGCAGGCCAACATTAAAAACGATTGTTTTTTTAATTTAACATATTTATTATCAGATATTTATATATTTTTATTTGAAACCAAGGGTAATTATACAGGGAAAATTCATCTACAGAATGTAGAAAATAAGTGTGTTTTTACACGGTGTAGTCTTATGGGTTATCCAAATAAAATAGAGAATACATCTTCAATTTTGCTGACTCCTGTAAGTTCCATCTGATACTTGCCGCTTACCAGTCCCTTCAAATTATAACTGGAAATAAACATCTTTTCAAAACCCAGTTTCTCCGCCTCAGAGATTCTTTGCTCTATGCGATTTACAGCCCTTATCTCGCCGGATAAACCTACTTCCGCAGCAAAGCATATTTTTGAGGAAACAAAAATATCCTCATGGGAAGAGATAATAGCAACAAGAATAGCGAGATCAATTGCCGGATCCTCTACCTTAATTCCTCCTGCAATATTTAGAAAAACATCACGCGTACTCAACCTGAAGCCACATCTTTTTTCAAGGACTGCGAGCAGCATATTCATTCTTTTGGTGTCAAAGCCATTAGCAGACCGCTGAGGCGTTCCGTAAGCAGCTGTGCTAACAAGCGCCTGCGTTTCTATGAGCATTGGCCTCGCGCCCTCTAAAGTGGCTGATATTGCAATTCCGCTCAGGTCTTCTTCTCTTTGTAACAGGAGTATTTCAGATGGATTGGAAACCTGCCTCAACCCATTGCTGTGCATAGCATAGATACCCATTTCAGCAGCAGCTCCAAAGCGGTTTTTAATCGATCTTAATATTCGGTACACATGATGCCGGTCACCTTCAAATTGCAATACCGTATCCACCATGTGTTCAAGAATCTTAGGCCCCGCTATTGTACCATCTTTAGTAATGTGACCGATTAAAAAAACTGGTGTATCCGTTTCTTTAGCAAATCTTAGCAATTCAGCCGTGCATTCTCTCACCTGGGATACACTTCCCGGAGTAGAATCGATATGCGCAGAATGTAGCGTCTGTATAGAATCTACAATCATAATATCAGGCTCCAGTGCTTCAATCTGTTTAAAGATGTTTTGAGTGGAAGTTTCCGTAAGAATATAGCAATCTGCCATGGGCTGGCTGGTGATTCTCTCCGCTCTCATTTTGATCTGCTGTTCGCTTTCCTCTCCTGAGATATACAATATTTTTTTACCCCTGATGTTCAATGCCAGCTGAAGCATGAGTGTAGACTTTCCGATACCGGGCTCACCCCCAATGAGGATAACAGATCCGGGAACCAGACCTCCCCCCAGAACCCTGTCAAGCTCCTGATCTCCCGTAAGCGTTCTCTCTTCACTTATCGTTTTTATATCATCAACCTTCGTTGGTTTATTTAATCGCTGTGCCCCGGAAGCAGTTTTCCATGTCGGGACCTTTGACCCTTGTTTTTCAATAATTTCTTCCGCAAATGTATTCCATTCATTACAGGAAGGACATTTGCCAAGCCACTTTGCAGATTCATACCCACAGCTCTGACAGAAATATGCTGATCTAGTTTTAGCCACCCGATTATGAGATTTAGTGATATTGCACTCGATAAGAACTTACCTTACCTCCTGCACTCTGCGAATTTAGATTTTAATTCCTTTTAATTGTTCAATTTAGAATAATGAGTGCAATAAAAAATGCCTGACTTCATTCGCTGAAGTCAGGCATATCAGGATACAGACCCTATCCTTATAGTTTGATTTCTTCATCTTTAGCCGACAGAAAATGAAATTCGGTCAGGTGATATGAAGGCACGGCTTTAATTCTTATTCGTTGTCCGAATTTAAAAAACCATTTCCATTGCAGGGAAATGAAGCCCTTTTTGATGTAAGCTTCTATGTAAGGGTGTACACAGAGCGTAATGTTTTTTTCATTTTGCTCCTGCAAAATATAGGTCAGATTATTCTCAATGTCGTCCATCAAAACAATGCTGGCCTTAATCTCTCCCGTACCGTCACAGGTAGGGCATTTTTCGCTGGTCACGATATTCATCTCAGGTCTTACCCTTTGACGCGTGATCTGAACCAAACCAAATTTACTTGGCGGCAATATTGTATGCTTGGCCCTGTCGAGTAACATCAGATCTTTGAGATAATCAAATAATACCTTACGATTGACCGGTTTGTGCATGTCGATGAAATCGATGACTACAATACCACCCATATCTCTCAGACGCAACTGCCTCGCAATTTCTTTTGCAGCTTCCTTGTTTACCTGAAGCGCATTGTCTTCCTGGTTTTCCTTACTGGCAGTTCTGTTCCCACTATTTACATCAATCACATGCAGGGCCTCCGTATGTTCAACCACAAGATAGGCACCCCCAGCTAAATTTACCGTTTTGCCAAAAGAATTCTTGATCTGCTTTTCGATACCGAAATGCTCAAAAATTGGTTCTTTATGGCGGTATAACTTAACGATCTTTTCCATTTCCGGAGAGATCTCATGCACATAGGAGCGGATGTCTTCAAAAAGATTCTGATCGTTGACATAAACATTTGTAAAGTCAGTACTCAGAATATCACGGATCAAAGTAGAAGTACGATCCATTTCTCCCCAGACACGTTTAGACGGTTCAGCCTCCGGGAGCTTTTTAATAAAGCTTTCCCATTTGGCCACAGAATCCAGCAAATCCTTCTGGAGCTCGGCAACGCCCTTGCTTTCTGAAACAGTCCTGATGATGACACCAAAGTTCTTAGGCTTGATGCTCTCAATGATTTTCTTCAGCCTGTTCCGCTCTGTATTACTCTTAATCTTTTTTGATATAGAGATCACATTAGAGAATGGAACCAGGACGATATAACGGCCTGCGATAGAAAGATCAGAACTTAGACGGGGGCCTTTTGTTGAAATAGGCTCTTTAGCGATCTGAACAGGTAAAACAAGATTCTTGCTCACCACCTCAGAGATTTTACCGGCTTTATTAATGTCTCCTTCTAACTTGAAATTATCCAATAAAGTGCCATTAACAGAGCCATTACGCTTGATTTTTGTAAGCTTTATTAAAGATTGTACCTGAGGACCCAGATCAAAATAATGCAAGAATGCATCTTTTTCATAACCTACATCTACAAACGCAGCATTTAGGCCCGGCATTATCTTTTTAATGCGGCCTAAATAAATGTCGCCTACAGCGTAATTATTATTGATCTGTTCTTTATGAAGTTCTACAAGTTGCTTGTCTTCAACTAAAGCTATGGTTACTCCCAACGGAGAGGAATTTATAATTAATTCTTTTACCAAAAGCTACAGATTTTAAGGCTTTAAAAGCCTTATTAACACATGGACAATAAAAAACTATGCAACCAGCAATAAAGGCTATGATCAGATCGTAGCCTTTATTGCTGAGCAAAACATGAAGAAAAGACTATTTTTTCTTATGTCTGTTTTTTCTTAAACGTTTTTTACGTTTGTGAGTAGCCATTTTATGTCTTTTTCTTTTTTTACCACTTGGCATAATTTTGAAATTTAAATATTTTTATAAATCTGTTTATTAATTTTTGCTCTTTAGTTCCAATACCTTTTTGTCAATGAATTTTGACAACGTAGGATTAGCAGCAAGTTTTTTACTTTTTTCATAGGCATCAACAGCTTCTGCGTTTCTTCCTAAATTCTCATAAGCAGTAGCCAGATAAAAATAAGCATCCGGCGAAGGCTTAATTGAAATAATGTTGTTGAATCTTGTAATGGCCTTGTCAAACTGACCGGACTTGATCGCAAAAGTACCCAGGCTCATATTGGCCTTCAGGTTCTCAGGATCCTTCTTAACCACATCCATTAACATCGCTATACCTTGCATAGGCATGCCCATGCCATCTACAATTGTGATGCCCAGACCAGTCTTTGCGTCACTGTTTGCAGAATCTATTTTAACGGCATTCGCATAAGCATTGTTTGCTTTTTTCAGCAGCGCAGGCTGTAATAAACTATCACGGCTATTGTCAAATGCTTTTAAAAAGCGATCTCCGGTAACCAGCCAGTTATTCAATGTCTGCTCTTTTTGTGCCACAACCTCCAGATACATTGCACTTGGACCCGATTGCTCTACATCATCCCATTTTTGGGCAAGAACTCTGGCCTGTTCAGTTTTATCTTTTTCGGAGGCAGTATGGAATGTGTTTTCCAAAGCTGTTATTTCAGCGGAGAGACCAGCACTGATCAGGCTCTTTGCTGAAGCAGAAACTTCCGCGATGGTAATCTCTGCTGCTGAACCGGCCTGAGCCATTTGAGCACCAGTTGGATTTCCTTTGCCGTTTTCTTCTTTTGGTTTTACAAGACCTTTAATATCACGGGTAAACAAAAAGGCAACGAGCAATGCGATTGCGCCGATTATACTTAATTGTTTAGTCCGGGTATTTAGCATGATTAAACTAAGCTTCTACGCTTATTTTTTTTGAGTTGTTCTTTACTTTGTCAACAAAAACTTTTGCTGGTTTAAAACTTGGAACAAAATGTTCAGGGATAATAATTGCAGTGTTTTTAGAAATATTTCTCGCAGTTTTTTGCGCTCTCTTTTTAACAACAAAACTACCAAAACCTCTTACATATACATTTTCTCCGCCGATCATGCTGTTCTTGATCACTTTGAAAAATGCTTCAACGGTCTCTTGCACATCTACTTTTTCAATTCCTGTTTTCGTTGATATCTCTGAAATAATATCTGCCTTAGTCATATTCTCTATTATTTGTTTATAATGTATTATACTTTATAAGTGTTTTGGGGTTGCAAAAGTATTGCTTTTTAATGAGATAGGAAAATAAAAGATGATTTATTTATAGGGCATTGTATCAGTGAATTGCAAGTTTTATCAAAATCAAATAATAACACTGTATTTTTGCCGCTATGAGTTTTCAAAACGAGATCGTAAAATGGTATTTAAGTAACAAAAGAACCCTGCCATGGCGAAACACGACAGATCCTTATGTGATTTGGTTATCCGAGATTATTCTGCAGCAAACCAGGGTAGAGCAGGGCCTGCCGTATTTTAACAGATTTCTGGAAAATTACCCAACCGTAAGTCATTTTGCCGCCGCTTCCGAGACCCAGATATTAAAATTGTGGCAAGGTCTGGGATACTATTCAAGAGGTAGAAATATGCTCTTTACAGCCAGAGAAATTCAGGAAAAGCATAAAGGCGTATTTCCCGCTGCTTATAAAGAACTCATCAGTCTTAAAGGTATTGGTGATTACACTGCGGCAGCCATTTCATCCTTTTCTGCCAATGAGATGAAAGCGGTATTGGACGGAAATGTATTCAGGCTATTGTCCAGGTATTTTGGGATTTATACGCCCATCAACAGTTCCTCAGGTAAAAAGGAATTTTCGGAACTGGCACAAGAGCTGATTGCCGTGCAAAAACCTTCTTTATACAATCAGGCCATTATGGAATTCGGAGCGCTCCAGTGCAAACCTAAATCTCCCTTTTGCGAGGCTTGTCCGCTGCAGGCCGGGTGCTTCGCGCGTGCAAACGGCGTGGTAAATATTTTGCCGGTTAAAGAAAAGAAATTAAAAAAACGCAACAGGTTTTTTAATTATTTCTTCTGCAGAGATGCAGAGCTGGGTTTGCTTGTTAAAAGAAGGACGGCAGGGGATATATGGCAGGAATTATATGATTTCCCCCTTATTGAAACTTTAAATGATTCTGACAATGAGCCGGAGGAATTTTCGAAACAAGTCAAACAGTATTTTGGTGAATTCTGCAAAATCACGTCTTTAATACGTAGAAAACATTTATTAACTCACCAAACTATATATGTTCATTTTTTTGCTTTAGATAATTATATCATTAACTTTAATCAGAATGCAGAAATAAAATGGGTATCAGCAGCGGAATTTGAAGAATTGCCGTTGCCAAAAGTGATATCAGATTTTATAACCGGTCATTCCATAAATTAGTAATTCAGATTTCATGTCAGGTATTAACAAAGTCATTTTAGTAGGACATCTGGGAAAAGATCCCGAGGTCAGACATTTAGATGGGGGAGTAACTGTAGCCAGTTTTCCTTTAGCCACATCAGAAACTTATAACAAGGACGGAAAGAGAATAGAGCAAACGGAATGGCACAATATTGTGCTGTGGCGCGGACTGGCAGAAGTTGCATCAAAATATCTGCAGAAAGGAAAGCTGGTTTATATTGAAGGCAAGCTTCGTACCCGTTCATTCGAAGACCGGGAAAAGATCAAGAAGTACGTTACCGAAGTCGTAGCAGAAAATTTTACCATTCTTGGCCGGAAGAGTGATTTCGAACAAACACCTGTCAGCAGTGAAAACACGGTGCCGAAAAGTGAAAGTGACTATACCGATCATGATGATCCCTCAGGCGATCTGCCTTTTTAGATAAAACAAGAACAGCGCATAATTTATATGCGCTGTTCTTGTTTTATCTATCGGGGATCTTACTTATTCTACTGTAACAGATTTAGCCAGATTTCTTGGCTGATCTACATTGCAGCCACGAAGTACCGCAATATGATACGACAATAATTGCAATGGTATCGTAGCCAGTAATGGCAGGAAAGCTTCACTTGCATCCGGAATCTCAATACAGTAATCTGCCATCTTCCTTACCTCTACATCACCTTCAGTCACAATTGCAAGCACAATTCCTTTTCTTGCTTTTACCTCCTGGATGTTGCTGATTACTTTTTCATAAGAAGAGTTTTTTGTTGCGATCACCACTACAGGCATTTCCTCATCAATTAATGCAATTGGCCCATGTTTCATTTCTGCTGCCGGATAACCTTCCGCATGTATATAGGAAATCTCTTTTAATTTTAGAGCTCCTTCCAGTGCTACCGGGAAACCGCTGCCCCTGCCTAAAAACAAACAATTTCTGGAATCCTTGAATTTAGTAGCTATTTCTTTTATTAAAGCATCAGATTTCAAAGCCTTTTCAATTTTTACAGGGATATTGTCCAGCTCCGTCAGCAATTCTGTCAATTTAGAGCTGCTTACTGTTCCCTTTTGCTGAGCAAGGTGAAAAGCGATGAGCGTCAATACGGTTACCTGAGCAGTAAAAGCTTTGGTAGAAGCCACTCCGATTTCTGGACCTGCGTGCGTATAAGCACCAGCATGCGTTATCCTTGGTATGGATGCACCCACCACATTACAAACACCAAAGATAGTAGCACCCTTTTCCTTCGCCATCTCAATAGCAGCCATAGTATCGGCCGTTTCTCCTGATTGCGAGATCGCAATTACCACATCTTTTTCGGTTATGATAGGATTTCTGTACCTGAATTCAGAGGCATACTCAACTTCAACAGGAATTCTGGCATATTCCTCAATCAGGTACTCTCCCACCAGACCGGCATGCCAGGATGTGCCACAGGCCACAATAATGATCCTGTCTATATTTTTTAGCTTATCCGCATATTCATTAATTCCACCCAGCTGTACGCGCCCTTCATTAGGATAGATCCTTCCCCGCAGACAATCCCTTACAGAACGCGGCTGCTCATAAATTTCCTTTAACATGAAATGTTCATATCCGCCCTTTTCAAGCATTTCCAGCTTAAGCTCCAGCTCATGGATATATGGTGTCTGAACAACATTGTCCAAACGTTTGATCAGTAATTCATCACGCTTCAGGAAGGCAATTTCATTATCATTCAAATAGATCACATTTTTGGTGTACTCTACAATAGGAGTAGCATCCGACGCAATAAAATACTCACCCTGACCAACACCGATTACCATTGGACTGCCCTTTCTGGCAGCGATCAACTGATCAGGATGTTCTGAATCCATTAATACAATCGCGTAAGCTCCGTTTACTTCATGCAGGGCAAGTCTTACTGCTTCCAGCAAGTCTATCTGTTCATTCTTGTAAATCTCTTCAATCAGATGCACCAAAACTTCAGTATCCGTGTCACTTTTAAATTCGTGGCCACGAGTCATCAGTTCTTCTTTCAACGTCGCATAATTCTCAATAATGCCATTGTGGATAATGGTCAGTTTGCCATCATTGGAAGTATGCGGATGTGAGTTCCTGTCAGAAGGAGCTCCGTGCGTTGCCCACCTGGTATGTCCAATGCCGGCAGTACCACTCAGGTTCTTGCCTTCAGCAAAGTTCTCAAGTTCCTGAACTTTTCCGGCTTTCTTGTAAATGTTCAGTCCACTATCAGACATCAGGGCAATACCCGCACTGTCGTAACCACGGTATTCCAGTCTTTTCAGACCTTTTATAACAATGGGCCAGGCTTCTCTGTATCCAATATAACCAACTATTCCGCACATATTTTCATAGGTTTTATAAAAAAAATTCCCCGAAAGTAGTGATTCTCGGAGAATTTAATGACAGGTCTTAAACAAAATTATTTAATCCGCTTTTGTATAATAAATGTTTAGCTTAATTGCTTTATCACCAGTTCCGGGAAATCTGGTTGAAATCACTGATCTTTCCGCAGAATGTAGTGGCGGAGTCAGGTTAAACTGGGTAAACGCGCTCGGAGCCAGGTAAGTTCCGTAATCCTTTACCTTGCCATCAATCAGATCCTGAAGATAGGCGGTGATCGTAAAGATATACCGTTTATTTGTTTTGTCGTAAAAACCACCAAAAGCATCAGTATACCTTGGGTTGGTAATTCCGTTTATTGTCGTAGAATTGTCGATCAGATTTGTGCGCTGTCCGGCAATATCCAGTCTGTATAAAGCAAGCCGTTCAGCAGGCGTATAAGGGGCAACATCTGTACCACTACTTACATTCACCACAAGCTCCGCCTTGTTTATCCTGATTCTTGCGTTAGGATTCCCTCCTTTTGCCTGTTCGATAAACTTACTTAAATAAGGGAATGAAATCTTGCCACGCAGACCGCTTAAAGCCTGCAGGTAAGCAACCTGGTATGGAGTAGCCGGGTTAGGGGCATCCAGTTGAGCCTTAACCGGAGTTCCGGTATAATCGTGTTTTACAGTAGCAGCAATAGGCCCCATAGATTGGGATATAGGGAAATATACGACTGCAGTATCCCTTTGAATGGAAGAATTATCGACCAGTTTTCTATAATAGATGGAAACATTTGCACGTGCCAGTTCATCGGTTAGCGCAAAATCGAAGAAAGCAATACCACCCGGTCCGGTCGAACCAGGTTTATTCACGCTGATCTTCAGCCCTTTGAAAGCACCGGTAAACTTATCGTTTCTGGACAAAACAGCCGAATCCAGCCTGGCAATGTTATTCTGAATAAACTCATTACTTAGTTTAATCCGGAGCTGAGGGGTAGGAACCATTCTGCTGGTATCAGCAGCACCTTTCACAATATCCTTAATGGTCGGTCTTGTTTTAGGTTTAATCTTTGCTGTAAAGCTGCCTATAACCGGTTCTTTTGCAGCCCATTCCTTATTACTCAGGAAACCCCGCTCTAAAGAAAGGTCGTTTTCCAGTTGCTGTACATTAAAACTATAAACCGAAGTCGTGGTATCACCATAAAAATGGCTGGTAACCGAAGGATCAACAGAAGAAGAATATGGCAGTACCAGAATTGCAGAATCCACAATAGGTTCACGTCCGAAACTATAACTATTACTAGGTATTGCAACTGACATCACCAGACCAGCCTCGGAAGAACCGAATATAGGATCATTGCTGATATAGCCAAGCGGGTATCTCGGCAACCCAACACTGCTGGCGGGATCATCCGTTACAGTAGAAAGGCCAACAAAAGCAGTATCGACAAGCGTCCCCTTTATGGCCATGCCCGGATCAGGATCAATACCTATAGTGTTTGTGCTTTTACAAGCGGAAAAAAGAAAAAGACCTATCAACAGGGTCAATAAGTCTCGTTTTATAAATTTCATATTTAATACCTGAGTTTATGCTATTGTAACCAATTCTTCATTCGAAATCTCTTCATATAAAGAATAGAAATTATCGAAATTTTCGGTTAAATTAAAAGCTAAAGTTGGCTTATTTGAATCTTTAACAAATTTTAACACATCAGCTTCAATCTTTTCATCAGCTAAAACAACTGCATCTGAATAAGTTATGGCACCAATATGCAATGCGCTGCAGTCCGCTTTTTCAAATACCTTAGTATCCTCAACGGTCATTGCATTCATCACTGCTTTCTTGTAAAGGTCAGCATTCAGGCTTTCAGAAAAACACTGCTCATATACCGAATAAACTACCTTTGAATTTTTAAAAGTAGGATCATTTTTATAAGTCGTTTTGATATATGCCGGTACCAGCGCGGTCATCCAGCCATGACAATGAACAATGTCAGGAGACCAGCCTAGTTTTTTAACAGTTTCAAGGGCGCCTTTACAGAAGAAAATGGTTCTTTCATCATTATCTGCGTAGAATTTGTTTTCTTTATCTCTGAATACGTGTTTGCGCTGAAAATAATCTTCGTTGTCCAGAAAATAAACCTGCATACGGGCAGCCGGAATGGAAGCAACTTTAATAATCAGCGGATTATCATTGTCATCTATAATGATGTTCATACCCGAAAGGCGTATAACCTCATGCAGCCTGTTCCTTCTTTCGTTAATATTTCCAAACCTGGGCATCAATATGCGGATCTCAAATCCTTTGTCCTGCATAGCCTGAGGTAACTGGCGGGTGATTTCTGAAATCTTTGTGAGTTCAAGGAAAGGCGACATCTCGTGTGTAACAATCAGTAGCTTCGTTTTTGCCATCTCCATATTCGTAAATAAAAATTTATGTTAAAGAAAAGATTATCAAGGGGCAAAGGTAAGCAAAATAATAACATTTATCAATATAATACGCAAGATGTTTTGTTGGGAATGTATAAATAACCAACTTTGCCCACTGAAATTTTATAAGCTGATTTGAAAGTTATAAATACGATTGCGGCGTTAAAGTCGTTGCTTGGTCCAATTAAATTGGCCGGACAGAAAATTGCTTTAGTGCCTACTATGGGAGCCCTGCATAAGGGACATCTTTCCCTGATCAGCATTGCACAGCAACAGGCTGAGCTGGTGGTGTGCAGTATTTTTGTAAACCCGACACAGTTTACTGATCCTAAAGACCTCGAGAAATATCCGCGTCCGCTTGAACACGATCTGGAAGTACTCAGAGCATCTGGCTGTGATGTCGTATTTATGCCGTCAGTATCTGAAATGTATCCGCAAAAGGAAAGCTGGCACATTGATCTCGGACCCGCAGAGTTTCTTTTGGAAGGTGAATTCCGCCGGGGTCACTACCAGGGCGTTACACAAATCGTAAAAAAACTCTTTGACGCGGTCAATCCTGATCTGGCTTTTTTTGGACAGAAAGACTTTCAGCAGGTGCTGATGATTCAGAACATGGTCAGCTACTTTCAGCTGTCGGTAAAAATCGTTACCTGTCCGATCATCAGGGAAGAGGACGGCCTGGCTATGAGTTCCAGGAACATCCACCTGACACCTGAAGACAGGGAAAATGCACTGGTATTAAGTAAAGCATTGTACTACGTGAAGGACAATTTTGATCAGAAAAGCATTGCTGAACTGCTGGAATCTGCAAAACAGATGATCGGGAATACGTCCGGAGTAGATCTGGATTACTTTACCATTGCTGAGGGCGAAACGCTCCGAGCCGCAGCCAGTAAGAACCAGCCTCATATTGTTGCGCTGGTCGCAGCAAAAGTGGGGCATACACGGCTTATTGATAATATGATGTTGAGCTGAAAATCCAAAAAACTGATCATTGATAAACTTTAACTAACTTTGCATCATGATTATCGAGATATTAAAATCGAAGATCCACCGTGTTAAAGTAACACAGGCAGAACTGAATTACGTTGGCAGCATTACCATAGACGAAGATCTTATGGATGCCGCCCAGATCATCGCCAATGAAAAGGTGCAGATCGTAAACAACAATAATGGGGAGCGTTTTGAAACCTATGTGATTAAAGGAGAACGGGGAACCGGAACCATTTGTCTGAATGGTGCAACAGCACGAAAAGTGCAGGTTGGTGATATCCTGATCATTATGTCTTATGGTTCGTTGCCTGTAGAAGAGGCCAAAAAATATCACCCCATCCTCGTATTTCCTGACGACAACAATCACTTGCTCAAATAAAACAGGGCCATTGACAAAAAAATACTATGCAGCCATAGCATTTCTGTTTCGGAATTGTATAAATTTGGAATAACTTATTATTATATAATATAATTATGCTATTTCAACTAAGTGAAGAACAATTGATGATCCGTCAGGCTGCAAGAGATTTTGCGCAGCAGGAACTCAGACCGGGAGTTATTGAAAGGGATGAGCACCAGAAATTTCCCGCAGAACAGGTAAAGAAACTGGGAGAGCTGGGGTTTCTCGGAATGATGGTATCTGAAAAGTACAATGGGAGTGGTATGGATGCGGTATCCTATGTACTGGTGATGGAAGAGCTTTCAAAGGTTGATGCTTCTGCTTCTGTAGTGGTGTCAGTAAACAATTCACTGGTGTGTTACGGCCTTGAGGCCTATGGCAGCGAATTCCAGAAAGAGAAATATTTAAAACCACTGGCATCCGGAGAAAAAATTGGCGCATTCTGTTTGTCAGAACCCGAGGCCGGATCAGATGCTACCTCACAGCAGACCACAGCCGAAGACAGGGGTGATCATTACCTTTTAAACGGGACTAAGAACTGGATTACCAATGGCAGCACCGCTTCCACTTACCTGGTGATTGCACAAACAGATAAATCTTTAAAACATAAGGGTATCAATGCTTTTATTGTAGAAAAAGGCGCAGAAGGCTTCACTATAGGTCCGAAAGAAAATAAAATGGGTATCCGGGGTTCTGATACCCATTCGCTGATGTTCAATGATGTTAAGGTTCCTAAAGAGAATAGGATCGGGGAAGAAGGCTTTGGCTTTAAGTTCGCGATGAAGACCCTGGAGGGCGGGCGTATAGGTATCGCTGCACAGGCACTGGGCATCGCCGCCGGCGCATATGAACTGGCACTGGCTTACGCTAAAGAACGCAAATCATTTGGCAAACCGATAGCAGAGCACCAGGCAATAGCCTTTAAACTGGCAGACATGGCTACTCAGATAGAAGCTGCGCGTTTACTCGTTTATAAAGCCGCATGGCTTAAGGATCAGGGAGAGTCCTATACCCTTGCCGGGTCAATGGCGAAACTTTATGCCTCCAAAGTAGCGATGGATGTAACTGTTGAGGCTGTTCAGATTCATGGCGGTTATGGCTTTGTTAAAGAATATCATGTAGAAAGACTAATGCGGGATGCTAAGATTACCCAGATTTACGAAGGTACATCAGAAATCCAGAAACTAGTGATCTCCAGAGAGATCATCAGGTAAGCACCTTTAGTACTTTTATCCGGATATTTTGTTCACAGATCTATGTAATGACTAAATTAGTGCGATGAAATTCCCGGTGGTCAGATTATTATTGCTGTTTTTCCCTGCTTCATTCCTTGGCTGCTCTTCAGGCGGTCAGGCACCACTTTCGATAGATTTTTCTGCCGATAGCGCATCCGTTGTTTTTAAGCATGTAAACCCGGCGGGGCTCCTGCAGCTCAAAAATGCAGGGCTTCCGGATTCGGTATGGAATGATCTTATTTCTGTATTGCAAACACCTTCAGAAAATGATACTGCAATAGTAGAATCACCCTTGCCTGGTAAAGTCCTTCTGAAAGATTCTGTTATCGTTTTTCAGCCAGACAGTTCTTTTGTAAAAGGGCGCACTTACCTGGTGATCACGCATTTGAATGCGGAATTTGGAGGCCTTGGAAAAGCGGCAAAATCTGAGCTTAGCTATACGATGAAACCCCTGCAAAAATTACTTGTAAGATAGCCCTGATCCGGGTTTGCTGTCTTCCTAAGCTTCTTCGGGGATACCTTGGATTCAATTGCTTTGTCCTGATTCCGATGTATCTCCACTTTTAATGCATGTTAAATCCACGTTGAGTCCACGTTTTTTCAGTAAAAGGTGGACTCAACGTGGACTGAACGTGGACTCAAGGTGGAGTCAGTAAAAAGGCTTTGGCTGAATGGACAGAATGTCTACACTTCAGTAGAAGAGCGGCAAAGAGATATAAGCTTTAAAACAGTCTGGTGGTCGGTACAGCTAATCTTTCGGAACTGATTGTGACTTAGCATTTTTAATTTTTAAAAATAATTCATACATTTGCATTATTAACAGGATTAAGAGGGGGCGGGTGTCCCCTCTTTTCTGTTACTGGCTAATTGGTTATGCAGGTAGAAAAAAGAGTAAAAGAGCTGGTCGAAGAGAAAATCGCAGACAGACCAGAGCTGTTTTTGGTTGACATCAGGATGCTGCCAAACAATAAGCTCATTATCCACGTTGATGGTGATGAAGGAATCAATATCCAGGATTGCGCTGCAATCAGCAGACATGTAGGCTTTCATCTGGAAGAAGAGAATACGATAGATAAGGCATACAATCTGGAGGTTTCTTCACCGGGTATAGGTGAGCCTTTAAAACTGAAAAGACAATATGATAAAAATATTGGGCGTGAGGTAAGCATTAAACTGGAAGGCGGGGAACTGAGGGAAGGAAAGCTTTTGAGCGTTAGCGAAACAGCGGTTGTGATAGAGGCTAAAGTAAAAGAAAAAGGTAAAAAGTCGGAATTGGTTGAAGCCAGCATCGATTTTAATAAAATAACAGAAACAAAGGTGTTAATTTCATTTAAATAAAAATGAGCAATATTAATTTAATCGATTCATTTCAGGAGTTTAAAGACTTCAAGAACATCGACCGTCCTACAGTGATTAGTGTGCTGGAAGAGGTATTTCGCAGTATGTTGCGTAAAAAATATGGTACTGACGAGAACTGTGACGTGATCGTGAACCCTGACAACGGGGATTTGGAGATCTGGCGTACCAGGAAGGTGATGGAGGACGGGTTTTCTGAAGATGATGATCTGGAGATTGAACTGGCGGAGGTGAAGCAACTGGATGCTGACATGGAAGTTGGTGACGATTATATCGAGCAGATCACACTGGAGAGTTTTGGAAGAAGAGCGATTTTAGCCGCCCGTCAGACCCTGGTTTCTAAAGTACTGGAGCTTGAAAAAGATGAAATCTTCAAAAAATATAAAGACAGGGTAGGTGAAATTGTAACCGGTGAGGTTTATCAGGTTTGGAAAAAGGAAACTTTGGTTCTCGATGATGAAGGCAATGAATTGATGATGCCTAAAACTGAACAGATTCCTGCCGATTACTTCAAAAAAGGTGATACCGTTCGCGCGGTGATCCTGAAAGTGGATATGGTCAATGCTACACCTAAGATCATCATTTCAAGAATAGCACCTGAATTCCTGCAGCGTTTGTTTGAAATTGAGGTTCCGGAGATCTTTGACGGGCTGATCACGATCAAGAAGATTGTTCGTGAGCCGGGAGAAAGAGCTAAAGTTGCTGTGGAATCTTATGACGACAGGATCGATCCTGTAGGTGCTTGTGTGGGTATGAAAGGTTCACGTATCCATGGTATCGTAAGAGAATTGAAAAATGAAAATATTGACGTAATTAACTTTACGAATAACGTTTCACTATACATTACAAGGGCATTGAGCCCGGCCAAGATCACTTCCATTAAACTGGATGATGAGACCAAACATGCTTCGGTTTATCTGAAGCCGGATCAGGTGTCACTGGCGATTGGCCGTGGTGGTCACAACATCAAACTGGCAGGTAAACTGACCGGCTATGAAATTGATGTTTACCGTGAAGCAGGGGAAGAAGACGAGGATGTGGATATCGAGGAATTCTCAGATGAGATCGATAGCTGGATCATCGATGAACTGAAAGCGATTGGCTGTGATACGGCTAAGAGTGTACTCGCCCTTTCGGTAGATGAACTGGTAAAACGCACCGATCTTGAAGAAGAGACCATCAAAGAGGTGATGAGTATTTTGAAATCAGAATTTGAATAACACGTTGCCTGATTTATTTGAGCAATACGCAGTAATTAAAAACTAATTGCCTAAGCATGAAATAAACGAGAATAAACGTTACTTTTGTATAAGAATTAAGAAAAAAAGAGGATATCAATGTCAGACGACAAACCAATAATTTTATTTAAAGCAGTTAAGGAACTTAACGTAGGGATAGCTACGGCCGTTGAGTTCCTGGAAAAGAAAGGCTTTTCTGTTGAGAATAAACCCACTACCAAGCTCTCTCGCGACATGTATAATGCGCTTTTAAAAGAGTTTCAGGGAGATAAAATCGTAAAAGAAGAAGCCAATCAGATTGTTATTGGTAAGATCCGTCGTGATGAGCCGGAAGTGACTGAGAAAGTTGCTGAGGCACCTAGAAAAAATGTTGAGTTTGAAAATGAAGGGATTTTAATTAAAAATCTTCATTCCTATACTCCTCCTGTTGAAAAAGTGAAAGAAGAAGCTCCTGCAAAACCAGTGGTTGCTGCTCCGGCAGAAAAGACTGAAGAAAAGGCAGATGAAGGTTCTTTACCGGGAGTAAAAATAATAGGAAAGATCAATCTTGATGATCTGAATTCGAAAACCAGACCTGTCAGAAGGGAAGAAGCACCGGCACCTGCGCCAGTGCAGGCACCAGCACCTGTTCAGGCTGAACCTGTTGCCGCGGTACCGGTAGCAGAGGAAGCGCCAAAAGAAGTTCGGGAAGAGAAACCTGCTGAGCAGCCTGTAGCTGAAGTAAAACCGGAAACTCCTGTTCAGCCTGTTGAAGAACAGAAGCCAGCTGAAGAAGTAAAACCTGTTGAAGCAGAAAAGCCTGTTGAAGCACCTGTTGCTAAAGCAGTGCCTGAAGCGGCCAAGCCGGTTGCGGCTCCGGAACCTAAAGTTGAAAAAGCGGATGATAACGAAGTCATTAAAGCGCGTTCGGTAAAACTGTCGGGACCAAATATCATTGGTAAGATTACCCTTCCGGTTACACCGGAGCGGAAATCACAGCCCGTGGCATCTTCGGCAGACAGCGCAGATGCGAAGCGTAAACGTAAGCGTAAGAAAACTCCGGGAGGACATCCGGGCCAGCCGGGTCAGGGTGGTTTTCAGCAGCAAAGCACACCAGGCGCAGCACAAACCGGACAACCGGGACAAGGTCAGCGGCCACCTGCTCCTGTTGGGAACAGACCTGATTTCAGGAACAATACAAATAATACAGCCAACAGGCCTAATTTCAGGAACAATAAGCCGGGAGCTCCGTCTACTGGTCCTAAAGAAGAGCCTACGGAAAAAGAAATACAAGACCAGATCAAGGCAACACTTGCCCGTCTGAGCGGTGCCGGTAAATCCGGTAAGTTTGCCCAGCGCGCAAAATTGCGCCGTCAGAAGCGTGATGATGTGGCCATGTCGGCTGATGAAGCGGCAATGGAGCAGGAATTGCAGTCTAAAGTGCTTAAGGTGACAGAGTTTGTTACCGCTAATGAGCTGGCAGCCATGATGGATGAGCCTGTTACGAAAATCATCGCAACTTGTATGAGTTTGGGGATGTTCGTATCGATCAACCAGCGTTTGGATGCCGAAACCCTGACTATCGTTGCAGATGAGTTTGGTTATGAGATCCAGTTCGTGAAACCGGATGATGAAAGCGATGTGATCATCGAGGAAGAAGATTCTGATGAAGATCTGTTGCCAAGAGCTCCTGTTGTGACCATTATGGGTCACGTGGATCATGGTAAGACTTCATTGCTGGATTATATCCGTAAAGCAAATGTAGTGGCCGGTGAGGCAGGTGGTATTACCCAGCACATCGGTGCCTATATGGTGACTACGCCTACAGGCAAGAAAGTTACTTTCCTGGATACACCGGGTCACGAGGCTTTTACAGCGATGCGTGCAAGGGGTGCCAAGGTTGCAGATATTGCGATCATTGTAGTGGCGGCAGATGATGCGGTGATGCCTCAGACAAAAGAGGCGATCAATCACGCACAGGCTGCTGGCGTACCACTGGTGTTTGCTTTTACAAAAATTGATAAGCCGGGAGCGAATTCAGATAAGATCCGTGAACAGCTGTCAATGATGAATATCCTGGTTGAGGATTGGGGTGGTAAATTCCAGTCGCAGGAAATCTCCGGTAAGAGCGGTCTGAATGTAGACCTGCTTTTGGAAAAGGTATTGCTGGAGGCAGAGTTGTTAGAGCTGACTGCCAATCCTGATAAACGTGCTACGGGTAGTGTAATTGAAGCTACTCTGGATAAAGGACGTGGTATTGTGACTACGGTTCTTGTTCAGGCGGGTACATTGAAAATTGGTGATCCTATTTTGGCGGGTAGTTATAGCGGACGTGTAAAAGCGTTGTTTAACGAACGCGGACAGAAAGTGGATAAAGCAGGCCCGTCAGTACCGGTACAGGTATTGGGTATGCAGGGTGCACCTACTGCAGGTGACAGGTTTAACGCACTGGAAAGTGAAGTTGAAGCCAGAGAAATTGCCAATAAGCGTTTGCAGCTGATGCGTGAGCAGGGTCTTCGTACACAGAAACACATTACTCTGGATGAGATTGGCCGTCGTTTGGCGATCGGTAACTTTAAGGAGCTGAACCTGATCATCAAAGGTGACGTGGATGGTTCGATCGAGGCATTGTCAGATTCATTATTGAAACTGTCTACTCCTGAGATCCAGATCAATGTGATCAGCAAGGCGGTGGGTCAGATCTCTGAATCTGATGTATTGCTGGCTTCTGCTTCTGATGCGATCATTGTTGGTTTCCAGGTACGTCCTTCGCCGGGTGCACGTAAACTTGCCGAGGCTGAGCAGATTGATATTCGCCTGTACTCGATCATCTATGATGCGATCAACGAGATCAAAGCAGCGATGGAAGGTATGCTTGCTCCTGAGTTTGAAGAGAAAATCACTGCGAATGTGGAGATCAGGGAAACGTTCAAAATCACTAAGGTGGGTACAATTGCCGGATGTATGGTACTGGACGGAACGATCACACGGAACAGTAAGATTCGTATCGTGAGGGATGGTGTGGTAATTTATACCGGAGAGCTGGCTTCATTGAAACGATATAAAGATGATGTGAAAGAGGTATCGAGAGGTTATGAGTGCGGATTGAACATCCACAACTTCAATAACATTGAGGTGGGTGACATCGTGGAAGCCTACGAACAGGTAGAAGTGAAGAGAAAATTATAGTATTTTAGTATTGATATGAAGCGCCTTAAAATTTAACTAAGGCGCTTTTTTTATGTGATAGTGGTTTGGAATGGTATGGTTAGGCTGAAAACAGGGGCTTTAAAATTGCTGAGCGTGTTTTGCTTTGTTCTGATGAATTTAGCAGGGTTTACGCAAAGCAGACTGCCGGTTTGCGGACCTTATGCCAAATTCTATGGGCGGGACAGCATTAACATAGTCACATTTGGGGCCAGTACCGTGGAAGGAGTTCCTGTCCCGCTTAATTTTCAGGCTCCTCTAAGGTCATTTTTGGAGAACTGTTATGGGAGTAAGACCATTGTCATCAGCAATAATGGAGTAGCCGGCGAAACAACAACACAAGGTCTTTCCCGTATTGATGGGGCCATATCCGGTAAAACAGGATTCTTATTTATTTTGATGGGTGCAAATGATGTGGTTCAGATCGCTAATGGTGAAGCGGTATTAAAGACGACCCTGAATAACATGAAAGTGCTGATCGAAAAAGGCAAGCGGAATAACCTGCGTGTAATCGTAGGGACAATACAATACTTCGAAGAATTTCCGGGTAATTCACCTAAAGCGAAGTTTTCTCAGCGAAGAAACAGAATTGTAGATCAGGTAAATAATGGGTATAAAAAGCTGGCCCAGGAATCAGATGTCAGAATAGCAGATATCAATGCTGTTATAGGAAAGAACAGGCAGCTTTATTCGGATGAGGTCCACCCCAATCGCAGAGGTTATTATGTGATGGCACTGGTTTGGTTTGATGCGCTCAATCAGGAGATCATTGAAAATTTCCTGGCACCTGGTATTGTACAAAATTACCCGAATCCGGCAAATGGATTTACCAGACTCGGCTTTACTTTAAATTCAGCCGGGAGGGTTAAGGTAACATTATTCAATACAATCGGACAGAGAATGGGAGTTGTATTTGATGACTATAGAAATGCGGGATACCAGGAAGAGGAAATTTCGACGATTCAATACCCTGCGGGCTTGTACATATTGCAATATGAACTGCCGGGTCTGAAGGTTTCCAGAAAAATGTTAATCTACCATTAGGCTCTGGTTCGGTTCTTGTTTGTGTATTCTGAATAAGAATAATGTGGTTTGTCTGGATTCAGATGAGCTTTTGTAAGACGGTCCCGGTATATTTAATGGTAAAAGAAGAAAAGGCAGAGAAGAGGAATTTTGATTTCGTAGATACGATCAGGTGTATATCAATGATCGGAATTGTGTTTGAACATTGCACAATGATTGGGGAAGCCCATTATGCTGATTTTTACTCTTCTGTTTTTCAGGCTTCTGTGATGCAGTTTTTCAAGTTTGCGACCATAGCATTCTTTCTGATAGCCGGTTTTCTCATCAATCATAAGTTTAGGGAATATACTCCGATGCAGTACATGAAGAACAGGTTCAGGAATACCATCGGACCCTGGGTCTTTTGGCTGAACGTGTTTATTTTGCTGAATTTAAATGGACTGCTTTTTAAATATCTTCATCACAGATATGATGAAATACCAGTAGATTTTTTAGCTTACATTGGTGATCAGTATACGAAAGCTATTTTTTATTCCAGCTATTGGTTTATCCTGAATTTCCTGATCTGTATAGCGATATTACTTTTGTTTAAGCGATATATCTACAGTCTTTACTTTGGAGCCCTGCTGGCGCTTACCTCGATTTTCTATAGTGTGAATCTGTATTATGGCTGGATTACTACGAGTCATACGACTGCTCTGTTCGGTTTTGTATTTTACCTCTGGCTGGGTGCTTTCATGAATAAGCACTATGATGTGGTTGACCGCTTTATCAAAAAGACTGCTATTTGGTCTTTAGTTGTTACAACGGGCTTTTTCTTTGTATTTGCCGTACTGGAGTCGGTATATTTAAAGGATTCAGGGATTAAGGATGCTTATAATACTTTAAGGATAACCAATATTTTTTATTCCCTCAGTTTTTTTTTACTCTTGCTGAAGATCGGGCCAATCCATGCGGTTAATAAATATTTGCAGCCAAGAAGCACCACATTTGGTATATATTTGCTCCACCAGATCGTGATATTCTATATTTTGACAGAGATCATGAGGCCGCTTAAGATCAGTATGAATACGATTACACTGATCGGTGACGCAGGATATAGCATCCTGAGATTCTTGGTCACTTATGCGGTAAGCATGCTGCTGGTTATGCTGCTGAGGCGGACAAGATTTAGATGGTCCCTGGGTTTGTAGTTTTAAAAAATTAGAGTTTGATGAGTTTAGATTATTCAATAGTAATATGTACCTATAACCCGGATGAGCGCCTGCTCAGGAGGTGTTTGAAGGCGGTAGCCGGCCTTAATGTTGATGGGTTGAATACAGAGGTCTTATTGGTGGATAACAACAGCACAGTTCCGTTAAGTACAGTTCCCTATATTCAGGAATTTTTAACAGCGATGACCAGCCTCAGGTTAATTACTGAACTGAATCAGGGATTAACGCCTGCAAGAATGGCAGGGATCAGGGCTGCGGAAGGATTCTGTATTGTTTTTTTTGATGATGATAATGAACCTGAATCTGGTTATTTGCAAGAGCTTTCTTATCTGAACAGGGAGTACGGACATGTGACGGCTTGGGGCCCTGGTGAAATCAGTGTTGATTTTATTGATGGAATTGACCCGGTTATCGAACGGTTTGCCAGATCAACATTTCAGGAAAGACACGATACCAGGATTGAATATGCAAATACGGTAGAATGGCAGCATTGTTATCCTTTTGGAACAGGAATGTGTGTCAAAGCAGAATTTCTGAAGCATTTTGAAGTACTGGTGTCGGGAGGCAGCTTTACGATGCCTGACAGACAGGGGAATTCACTGAGCAGCGGCGGGGATGTGCAGATCATCCTGACCTGCGTTAAGGAAGGCAGGGCAGCCGGGGTTTCTCCGGGAATGAAACTGAAGCACATGATTCCGGCTAAACGGGCTAATTTTGATTACATCAAAAGGCTGCTTTATGGGGTCTACCTTGGCGGGAGTATTTCGAGACTGGAAGTTTTTCCGGAATATAAGGAGGTCATCGTCAGAAAACTGATTCCTGCATCCCGTCTTTCCAGGAAGATTTTCAAGAAGTACATCAAGATGCGGTTCAAAAATAAACCTGAAAAGATTTTCGACTTTGTGATGTATATGGCGGCTGAAGCAGGCATATATCTGGCACTTGACGAGCCGGTGCCGGCGATCGTGACCAGGCTTGCAAAGCGAATGAAGCTCGAATAGGATGCTTAGGGTTTAAAGATTCCGGCTATCCATCTTTTGAATCTGTATTTTATTTTTTTATGCTTCTTCCATCGTCTTTCCAGGTCGAAATCATGTACAAAAACGGCATAATCTGCCTGTTTTTCCGGAAGGATATATTTAGGATAGGTGATTTCTGTCATCTCTTCCAGTGGCAGGTTTGCGTAGGGGCTGTCGGTTGAAAAAGTATGTGTGGCGTCTTTTCCAAAACCAATGTTGGAGATCAGGTTGACATTTGGGTTTACGGAGAGGCTGTTGTTAAAATAATTTGTAAAGGCCAGCTGGTAATCCCAGGTGTCAATTTTCCCTGCTTTTAATTCTTTAAAGATCCGAGTCCAGTCTGCGATGACAAAAGGGTCTGTAAAGATGTCTGCCAGTTTATCTGTTACTTCCTCTTCCTCATATTGTTTCAGGTCTTTGTCGTAATCTTTCCAGACTCTTCTCCAGGACGCCCATCCCCATACATGGGTTTGATTGGCGAAATAGGTGCTGGCTTCACCCCATTTTTTTCCTCTTTGAAGGCTGCAGCCGGCGATGTGTCTGATTCTGGTATCGAAGCGGTATTTTTCAAGGAGTGTATCGCAGTAATAAAAAAAGCTGCCGGCGGGCAGGCAGTCGTCTTCAAGAATTATTCCTTCTTCTTCATTTTCAAAGAACCAGTCAATTGCAGAGGAAATCGCGTCTTTGCATCCCAGGTTTGCAGTCCGGTAAAGTCTTTTTACTTCACAGGGCCAATCTATATTTTCTACGATCTTCAGTGTTTCCCCGCAACGTAAAGCTTCTTCAGGACGTTCATTTCTGGGGCCGTCGGCAGCAATATATAGCTTTTCCGGTCTGGCTGCTCTGATTTCCTTAAAGACACGTTCGGTGGTATCGGGTCGGTTGAAAATCAGAAATAATATCGGAGACTTGGTAGAATAGGGTGTCATGAGCGTTGGGTTTAAACGATTTTCCTGTAAACGGCTAAAGTTTTGTCTATACAGGTATCCAAAGAAAATCCGGGTAATAGTTTTCTGCCCCGGTCGGTTAATTTATTGCGGAGGTCGGTATTGGTGATACATTCTTCTACAACAGCGGCAATTTGGTGCGGGTCCAGGGGGTTAAAATAGGCCACTCCGTCCTGACCGATCTCCCGGAAACATTTATTGTCACTTGCTATAACCGGGCAATTGTTATTAAATGCTTCCAGTATAGGGAACCCGAAACCTTCATATAACGAGGGGTAGATGAAAGCAAGTGCATTTGCATATAAGCCACCCAGTTCTTCATCGGATACATTGTTCTGAATCACCCTGTTCTGGACATTTAAGCGGTGGAGTAATTCGGTCTCTGCACTTTGAAATGGACCTCCGCCAACACAGATCAGCTTTAAAGCCGGGTTTTTTCTTAGAACGGGGACTATGGCTGTAAGAAAACGGGGGAAATTCTTGTAACCTCTCCTGTCACCTACAAATAAAAGATAATCGGCACCTGTCGCGGAGGTTGGGTTCAGGTGCTGAGATCCTGTTGAAGGTACATAACCATGATGAATGACAGATATCCGCTCTTCTTTAATTCCGAGGATGTGCTGAAGGTCTTCTTTTGTGGAATCTGAGATGGCAATGATATGAGCTGCCTGTTCGACGCAAAGTCTTTTATAATTGACAAATTTATCGCCGGGATCAAAAAACTCAGGATACAGTTCATGAATCATGTCGTGAACGGTGATGACATAGGGTTTTTTGGTATGTTTCAGAAAATAGGGATCATAATAGGTCGGATGAAGAACATCATAGTTGTTTTTTTTGATCCTGTATTCGGAATACACCTTATTCCATTTAAAGCATTTTCTATCTGAAGGGAGCAGGAGCGCTCCTAAAAAGTTATTAAGCGGTGCAGGGAAATCACGGATATAATGATTTTTGCTCCTGAGCAGGCTAATGTCCGTTTTGACTTCCCGGAGCTGCTTGTCTGCATCATGTATGTTCGCGAAATACCGGGAGATCCCGCCATAGGCTTGCATAGAAAATGTCTGATGGTCAAACAGTACACTGATCATATTATTTCCTTCCTTTGATGAAATGACGAAATTTCCGCAGCTGGTAGCGCCAATAGATAAAGGGGCTAAAGTGGTCCTTAATGATTTTTGCTTTATCGCGGTTAAACTCCGGATCCGGGGATGTACTGGAGATCCCTCCGGGGGCATAAACAGCAACTAATATCGGATAGTATTCAAACCGGAATCTTTTGTCAGTGAAGCAAAGCATGTTCAAATGGTAATCTGCGCTCACTTTGTATTCTTCATGGTATTGGTAGTGTTGGAATACTTTTGCCGGGTAGAAGATGTTTTGATGGCAGATGTTGAACCTGACCAGACGGTAGGCGCTAAAATAGCCGCCGTGTATGTGGTCTCCATACCTGCTTTCTCCATAATAAATACAGTTCTCATCTTTGAGGTGCAGGGCCATTTTGCTGAATCCCGGAAGAAGGGAGTCATCTGCTCCGAGGAACAGGATCCACTTGCCTCTTGCAAATTTTAATGCTTTATTCATTGCGGCATAAATACCTGCATCGGGTTCTGATCTCCAGTAGGCAATCTTGTCATTAAATTCTTCAAGTATTTCTACGGTGCCGTCTGAACTTCCGCCGTCAAATATGAGATGCTCAACGTTTTGAAATTCCTGGTTCGACACACTGCTGATGCAGGTTTTGATGAATGCTTTTGCATTGTAGGTTACTGTAATTACGGTGATCAGGGGATCGGGATTCTTTTGTTCCTGCTCTGCTGTAATTAATCGTTTGCCGCCTTCTTTCATTATGCTCAAAGTTAGGATTTTTATTTTTGAATCTGTTTTGGGTGTATAAAGTATTGTTTACTGAAAAATACTCTGAAGCAATATGTATTATTGCAGTTGAAATTCGGTAAAACGAAGTATTAAAGTCAATGAAAAAGATCGGTTTGGTTGTTCAGCGCTATGGCCTGGAAGTAAATGGGGGAGCAGAATATCATTGCAGAATATTGGCTGAAAAGTTAAATTCTTTGTATGATGTAGAGGTGCTGACTACTTGTGCCCAGGATCATTATACCTGGGCTAATGAATATCCTGAAGGGATCACAAGGGTCAATGGTGTGCAGGTAAACCGCTTTAAGGTTTCTCAGCAAAGAAATAAGGCTAAGGTCCACCGTTTATTGAAGAGGCTGAATGACCGCAGCCTCTTGCAAAAGATAGAAAAATCGCTGGGAATAGTCCCGGATATGGATGCTCTGGGAGAGGAGTGGTCAAAGCAGCAAGGGCCTTATGTGCCGGAATTAATGGAATATCTTCGTGACCGTCATGAGGAGTATGGGGCATTTATTTTCTTTACCTATCTCTATTTTCCTGCTTTTTGCGGAATAAAGGTTGTACCGTCAAAGTCTATATTGATTCCTACGGCGCATGATGAACCGGCCATTCATCTGCCAGTATTTAAGAAGTTCTTTAACTTGCCGAAAGCCATTTTATACAATACACAATCTGAAAAGGATCTGGTAAACGGGCTTTTTGATAATGGTCATATTTACAGTGATGTAGCAGGGATTGGAATTGATAATGCAGGGACGGAGAATGAACTTCATTCTGTGGATATACTCGGGTCAGCTGAGCCGTATTTAATCTATATCGGGAGGATTGATCCTGGAAAAGGCTGTGATGTGATGATTGCTCATTTTATACAGTATAGAAAAATGGGCGGGAGCAGGATCAGGCTTGTGCTGCTTGGAAAATCATTGATGGAGATTCCGAAGCATCCTGATATTTTAAACATGGGCTTTGTGGACGAAAAAGTAAAGCAGGCTTTATTAAGAGATGCAAAAGCGCTGGTCATGCCCTCGCATTATGAAAGTTTATCTCTTGTTACGCTGGAAAGCATGCAGGAGGGGGTGCCTGTGATTGCAAATGAATATTGTGAAGTGCTGAAGGATCATATCCATAACAGCCGGGCTGGCTTTACTTTCAGGGATTTTGATTCTTTTAAGAGGGCTGTTGATCAGGTTCTGGCAGGGGGGAGAGAAATAGCGCTTATGGGGGGCAGGGCAAAGGAATACGTTAGCAGGAATTACAACTGGGATGTTGTGCTGGAGAAATTTAAAAAAGCAATAAATTATATCTCGGGCTGATTGCTCAGGCGGTCAGGGTTTCCCTGTAAACTTTCAGGTAAGATCTGGCGCTGTCTGCCCAGTTGAATTGTCTGGCATGGGCTATAATGGCAGTGCTTCTGTTGTTGTCCAGATAATCGTTCATCCCCTCCATAAATACATTTCGCATGTCATCGGGATCATAGGTGTTGAAATAATAAGCAGATGATCCGCCGATTTCGGGCAGTGAAGTGGCACGTGATAAGAAAACAGGTTTTCCGAACCGCATGGCTTCAATAGGAGGAATGCCAAAACCTTCTGCTTTGGAAGGAAATAAGAAGGCTGTGCAGTGCTGGTAGTACCAGTATTTTTCTTCTTCTGTAACAGGACCTGTTACTTTTACCCGTGAGGAGACACCATACCGGTTGGCTTCTTCCATAATTTTTTCTGCATATCCTGGTTCTGTTTTTCCTGCTATGATGAGCTGGAAGTCATTTTGGGTAAGCAGCGGAATCAGTACATGGAAGTTCTTTTTGGGATTGACTGTTCCAAGACCTAAAAGGAAGGGCTTTCCGGGTATATAGGCAGGGATAAACTCTGGTGAAAGGCTGGGCTCAGCACAGCCGTTGTAGATCACTGAAATGGGCCTGTCGCCAATTTTCAGGTGGTTCAGCACGTCTTGCCTGGTAAAAGCCGATATCGCTACAATGTGATCACACAGGTCTATGTTTTTCTGGTGTTTGGCCAGGTAGCTTTTAATCTTTGCCGGGGATTTCTCTTCGTGCAGAAAGTTCAGATCATGGATGGTGAGTACACGTTTGATTTTGCTGCTGCGCGGAATGTATCTTGACAACTGGTAGGTAGTGTGCCAGAGGTCGATGTTGCTGATGTTGGGGAAAATGAATTTCTGAAGGCTATTCTGATTGATGAAATGATCTCCGGGATCAAAGTGCTGCTGAAGGTTTGGATTCAGGTAATAACTAATGCGGTCTTCAGGTTCTTTTAATGATTTGACTGCCTTTCCCAGTTGCTGGCAATATTCAAACAAACCCGTGTGGGCATATTTCATTCGTTCGCAATCGAAGGCTATTTTCATATTCTTTTGATGATTATATTAGGCACATTTAGCGTTAATCCAGGAAAGACTGCATATCGATCAGCCGTTTGTAAAGCCCGTTTTTTTGAAGCAGTTCGGTATGGGTACCTGTCTCGATGATTTCGCCTTTATCAATGACTACAATTTTATTGGCATGCTGTATGGTGCTGAGCCGGTGTGCGATGATCACGGATGTTCTGTTTTCCATGAGCCTGTTCAATGCATCCTGTACCAGTTTCTCAGACTCTGTATCGAGGGCAGAGGTGGCTTCATCCAGGAGCATGATCGGTGGATTGGCAAGGACAGCCCGGGCGATACATATCCGCTGTTTCTGCCCGCCTGATAGTTTGTTTCCCCTGTCGCCCACAGAGGTCTGGTAGCCGTTTTCTGTGTTTAGAATGAAATCGTGAGCGTTGGCTATTTTTGCTGCTGCCATTACTTCTTCTTCGCTTGCATCGGGTTTTGCAAAAGCGATGTTGTTGAAGATGGTATCGTTGAACAATATGGATTCCTGGTTTACGGTGCCCATTTTATCTCTGATACTTTCAATGGTAAGGTCAGCATAATTGTGCCCGTCTATTTTAAGAGACCCGGACTTTGGGTCGTAGAATCGTGGAATGAGGTCCATAAGGGTGCTTTTTCCGCCTCCTGAAGGGCCAACAAGCGCAATGGTCTGTCCTTTAATGATGGTGAGGGAGATGTTTTTTAAGATTTCCTTTTCGCCATAATTGAAGGAAATGTTGTCAAATACCAGGGCATCACTGAAGCCTTCAAGGTTTTTTGCGTCCGGTTTGTTGATCAACTCAGGCTGGGTATCAATGAGATCCAGTACACGCTCGCCCGCGGATATGCCGGAATGAATTCCGCTAAATGAATCTGTTAGTGCTTTTATGGGCTGCATGACCTGTGAAAATAGTGCGATATAGGCTACGAAATCAGCAGGTTTGAGTGCGTCGGCATCTCCGTTGATGATCAGGGAGCCACCATAGAGCACTATGCTTACGACCACAAGGACTCCAAGGGACTGGGATACGGGAGAAGCGGATTGCTGTCTCCTCACCATTTTTCTATTGAGGTTGGAGTAAAATATATTCTCCTGCTGGAACCTGTCTTTAATTCTTTCCGTAGCATTAAAGGCTTTGATGATCTTTATTCCTCCTAAAGCTTCATCGAGAAATCCGATCATCTTGGCGAATGACTCATTGGCCTGATGGGCCTGTTGTTTTAGCCGTTTGACGATTTTACTGATTAAGAAGCCGGAAACCGGGATCACAAGTAAAGAAAATAAGGTGAGCTTGACAGATATGGAAAGCAGAACAGCAACATAAAAGATCAGCTGAACCGGTTCTTTGAATACGACCTGAAGGGTATTGGTTACAGAGTACTGAACAGTTTGTACATCTGAGGCCACTTTTGCTATGATATCTCCTTTGCGTTCATTATTGAAATAGCCGACATGGAGGTTCATGACGTTGTTAAAAACTGTTTTTCTCAAATTCAGGAGGGTATGTACCCTAAGGTCTTCCATAAAACGCTGGGAGAAATAGCGGAAAAAATTGGACAGCAATACCGATCCGAGGATCACCATACATACCGTGATCAGGGTATCTATTCGTCCGTATGTAAAAATGGACTGGTCTATGTAGTGCCTGAATTTGGCCAGAATGTCAAAAGATCCAATCACCTCCTGCTGCATAGAAGGTGCTCTTTTTTGATCGCTGGCAAAAAGCGTTTCTAAAAGAGGCGACAGGAGTGCGAAATTAAAGGTGTTAAAAAAAATCGCAAGTACAGTGGCAATGACGTAAGGTATAGCAAATTTCTCTATCGGCTTGGCAAAGGAAAGCAGTCTGAAATAGGTCTTCATTAAGAATTGTAAATTTTTCAAAGTTAAGAAAATATTACTTCTTTATAATCCGCTGCTCCGGGGCGATTTGCCTCATCGGATTTTTGTAGCAAAAGAAATTGTGTTTCTTTGTAGCTATGCATATGTATTCGTCGCAGATAGCCGGACTGAAAGAGGGTAATTTTATTGCACTGGCAAGGGTATTGACGATTGTAGAAAATGATCTTGAGGGAAGTAATGATTTGCTGAAGGGGTTAAAAATTGATTACAACGTGCCTGTTATCGGGATTACCGGGCCGCCCGGAGCGGGGAAAAGCACGCTGGTAAATGCCATCATCACGAATCTGAGTGAACAGGAGAAAAGAATCGCGGTAATTGCTGTTGATCCAACTTCTCCCTTTAATCTGGGCTCGCTTTTAGGTGACCGCATCAGGATGTCTGCTCATTTTAATAAGCCGAATGTTTTTATCCGTTCTGTAGCAACCAGGGGGTCTGTGGGGGGCTTGTCGTCGAAGATCATAGAAATGGTGGATGTCATGAGGTCTGCAGGCTTTGATTATGTGATTGTGGAGACAGTGGGTGTCGGGCAATCGGAGCTGGAGATAGCGGGTCTGGCAGATCTGACTGTTGTTGTTCTTGTTCCTGAGGCAGGTGATGAGATTCAGCACATCAAATCAGGGCTGATGGAAATCGGAGATGCTTTTGTATTGAATAAAGCGGATAGAGAGGGGGCTGATGCCTTTGCAAACAGTCTTAAAAAACTGCTGCACACCCGGCCGCTGCCTGTTCCGGTACTCCAGACCATTGCGGATAAAAATATTGGCGTACATGAACTGGTTGACTGGATGCAGACGGCTTCTGCGGGAAAGAACCAGCGGAGATCTTTTTTATACGCTGAACGGGCTTTTAAGCTGATCCAAAACCACAGGGTAAAAAATATACAGAAACAGGAGCTTCAGCGCCGGCTGGAGAAAGCTATTGAAAGCAGTGATTTTAATCTATATCAGTTTATTGATCCTTATCTGGATGCTTAGTGCATTCTTATTCCGGCTTTAATACAGGTGAGGTAAGCTGGAGTTTTTTCCAGTGATCGGATTTTTTTCTGTAAAGCAGAAACTTTCCCAATTTGTATTTGAACTTTAAATGCTTTCCGTACTCGATACCAAATATCCTGTGGGGTATTGCAGGGTTCTTTTTCAGACAGTCTCTGACGGCAAGGGAATAGACCGTTGGGCCGGTCATATGGTGCACATCATGGGGGAATTTGTTTTCCCTGATGTTATCGAGCATCATTTCCATTGTCCTGATCAGAAAAGGATGTCCGGGTTCATAGATCATTGCCCATTGAACATAACATACAGGGTTTTTTTCGGGAGATAGCAGAGCGGTGTCACCGGGTCTGATCAGGTCATCGAGTTTTCCGTTGATGCTGCTGTCGATATCCAGATATACCCCTCCTTTTTTTAGCATAACGGCATACCTGAAAAAATCTGCTTTGGCAGCGCCAATATTAATTTTTCGATAGAGTTTAAGCGTTTCTTCATCAAATTCCGTCTGGAGAAAGTGCTCAATTCGCTCATCATCATAAAATTCGTAAGCATATTCAGGATTTTTTTTTCTGAATCCGGAAATATGCCATCTGGTTAAAAATGGTAGATTTGCAGTCTTAAAAGTCTGATGTATGATCTTGGGTATGGACATAAACTGATGACTAGGATGTGGTAAAAGTATTGTTTTTTGCACTGTATAGCAAGAAATGGCATTAATGTCTTAAAAACAGGACTTCGTAAAAACAGCAGCATGACATGCATGTTGTTTTGCTGCTGTTTTTACAATAAAAATGTTAATTCTGGCATGTTTGGATAGTTTGGAACGGAGTTTGCATAAGTGTTTTGAGAAATTAAAAATTTGTTTAATTTTGCTACACAAAAAAATTATACAATTAAAATTTGTTTAACCTTAAAAAAGAAAATTATGAATTATTCTACTTTAAAAAAGGGTCTGGCAGTTTCTTTTGTTGCTTTAATGGGAGTTACTTCCATTGCTAGCGCTCAAGATGCTTCTACGACTTCTTCTTCTGCCAAGGTATTTGGTGGTAGAGGGCAGTACAGGACTTGGTCTATTGGTGTAAATGGTGGTGTTTTATCTCCGTTTGTCGCTGTAGGTGGATCCAATGACTTTACTAACTGGAAACCAGAATTGGGTTACGGTATCTCTTTGAGAAAACAACTGGGTCATGCATTTGGTCTGGAAGGTAACTTATTCCGTGGAAAAGTTTCAGGAGATAACGAAGATGCTAACGCTGCCGGGTCAGTAAACGGTATCAAAAACTTTGAAACTGAAATTGGTTACTCTGCTGACATCAGAGGTGTGGTTAACGTAGCTACTGTTGACTTCCTGCGTCGTGAGAACTCAGTTAACTTCTTTGTAACTGCTGGTTACGGTGTTGTTGTTTACAACCCTAAAATCAATGGTGTAGACAAAAAAGGAAAATGGGGAGATGATGGCGATAAAGATTACATCAAAGAAGCTTACATTCCTGTAGGTGCTGGTGTTAAATTTAAAGTTTCTGATCGTGTATCATTTAACTTAGGTTATACTATGCATTTTGTTGATCAGGATAACTTTGATGGTCTTTATGCTAAAGGAACTTCTAAAGATAAATTCTCTTACGGTTATGCTGGTTTAGAATTCTCATTAGGTTCTAAATCTAAACCAAACCTTGACTGGGTTAACCCACTTGCTTTAATGTATGATGAATTGAAAGATCCTTCATTACGTCAGGAAGTTGAGGCTTTGAAAAACCGTGTTGCTAACGTTGAGAAATCAGTAGAAGATTTGAAAAAAGATTCTGATGGTGACGGTGTTTCTGATCAGTTTGACAAATGCCCTGGTACTCCTGCAGGAACTGCAGTTGATGGTTCAGGATGTCCTTTGCCTAAAGCTGAGGTTGTTGCACCTGCAAGCAATGTAAGTGGTTTTGAAACTATCCAATTTGAATTCAACTCATCAGTTTTAAAAACTGAGGCTTATCCTACTTTAGATAAATTATCTTCAGTATTGCGTGAAAACGGTGGTAAAGTAGCTGTAAATGGCTATGCTTCAAGCGAAGGTACTGCTGCATACAATTTGAAATTGTCTAAAGACAGAGCAAATTCAGTTAAAACTTACTTAGTTAACACTGGTGTTAACGCTAGTCAGGTTGCAACTAAAGGTTTTGGCGAAGCTAATCCAATTGCTTCAAACGATACTGAAGAAGGTCGTATCCAGAATCGTCGTGTTGAAACTGCTAGAAACTAAGCTTTTCTAACTAAAATAAAAAAAGGGGCTTCACATGTGAAGCCCCTTTTTTTATGTTGCTTTTTTTCGCATAGCCATTTTGAAAACCTTGCCGGGCTCAAGGATAGTTTTAAAAAAATATCTAAGTTTGTACTTATGTATCTGTTCAGAAAAAAGGACCCTAACCGGCCAGACAATATTAACATCAGAATTATGCATTTTATCAATGCTTTTGCGATCATTGTTTTTCTGGCAGGCATCATTTATAAGCTAATTGACATCATCTTCTTACAATGAACAAGATCATCAACACAACGAATGCACCTGCGCCTATAGGGCCTTACAATCAGGCAGTGATTGCCAACGGGTTTTTATTTATGTCGGGGCAGGTTGCCATTAATCCTTCCAGCGGAGAGGTGATCACGTCTTCTGTGTCAGAAGAAACGCACCAGGTCATGAGAAATATTAAAGCAGTATTGCTGGAAGCTTCTTACGGTTTTGGAGATGTGGTGAAGACAACCATCTTTTTGTCTGATATGAGCCTTTTTGCTGAAGTGAATGAAATCTATGGTTCTTATTTCGAAAGCAATTATCCGGCGCGTGAAACCGTAGCGGTTAAAGGACTGCCCAAAGGCGTAAACGTAGAGATTTCTATGACTGCTTACAAAGGTTAGGCTTTGTTTAAAACAAACGCCAGGTATTTCCTCTCAGGGATCTTATCATTTGCCATCTGGGGATTCTTTTCTATCCCTCTCAGGAATCTTAAAGCATTTCCTTCAGAGGAAATTTTGTATTACCGGATATTTACATCCCTGGTTTTTATCTGGGCATCGATCTTACTGTTCAGACGGGCCGAGTTGAAGAAAGACCTGCTGTTTTTGCGGGCCTTACCTTCCACAGCACGAAGGATGGTCGGTCTGCAGATTCTGGCCTCCACGGTATTTCTGACCTTAAACTGGTATACGTATATCTATGCGGTAAATCATGTCAGCCTGCAGTCGGCCGCTTTTGCTTATATGGTTTGTCCGCTGCTTACTGCGTTTGGTGGCTTTATCCTGCTGAAGGAAACGCTTTCCAGTTTGAAGTTAATTTCTTTGGGGATCGCATTGCTTAGTATTATTTTGCTGGCTTCGGGCTCTTTTGTGGAGGTGCTTTGGTCTGTAATGATTGCTTTGCTCTATGCATTGTACCTGATTCTTCAGAGGAAGATGCAGGGGCTGGATAAGTTGAATGTGCTGGCCTTGCAGATTGGTCTGGCGGTGCTGCTGATGCTGCCCTTCTATCTCGGCAGGCATGACGCAGTTCCTGTTACTGGCTGGTTCTGGGGAAATATCACGGTAGTGGCTGTTGTATTTACCATTATTCCATTGTTTCTGAGCCTGTATGCGCTGATTGGCATTCCGTCCTCCACATTGGGAATCATCATTTATGTCAATCCGCTTATTGCATTCGCAGTAGCAATATTTCATTTTGGAGAGCATGTTGATCATTATAAGTTCTTCGCATATCTGCTTTTGCTGGTTTCTGTAGTGGTTTTTAATTGGACTATCCTGAAAGATATCCTTACATTTAAGAGAAAAAATATTTAAGTTTTGTTTGCTTCTACCTTAGATACAGCGATAGAGTTTCTTAAAGGCGTCGGGCCTAAACGTGCTGAACTTTTGCAAAAGGAACTCGGTGTTTTTACCTGTGAACAGTTGCTGAGTTATTTTCCTTTCAGGTATATCGACAGGACCCGGTTTTATAAGGTTAATGAACTTAATCCGGAACTTCCTTTTGTGCAGATCCTGGGCAGAATCACACATAAGGAAATGATTGGCGAGAAACATAAAAAGAGATTGGTGGCCAGGCTCAGTGATGAGACCGGGACTATTGAGCTCGTTTGGTTTCAAAGTTTAAAATGGGTTGATGAAAATGTAAGCAGGGGAAGCGTGTACATTGTATTTGGTAAACCTGCTGTATTTAACGGATCCTACAGCATATCGCATCCTGAACTGGAGAATTATCCAAGGCCTGCAACCGTTACTGGAAACCTGCGTTTACAGCCTGTTTATCATTCAACTGATAAACTGAAAAGATCTTTTCTGGACAGCAAAGGCATACAGAAACTTCAAACTATAGTGCTGGAACAGCATCTCAAAGAAGTAAAAGAGACTGTGCCACTCTATATACTCGAAAAGTACAGGATGCCGGGCCGGAGGGAGGCTTTGCTGAATATACATTTTCCTAAAGATGTGAATGCGCTGAAATATGCGGAGCGAAGGCTGAAGTTTGAGGAATTGTTCTTTATCCAGCTCCAGATGCTGCACAATAAACAGCAGAGAGAACTCAGGTTTAAAGGGCACTTGTTTCCTGTTGTGGGCACGCGCTTAAATACTTTTTATAAAGAAATTCTTCCGTTTGAACTGACAAATGCACAGAAGCGTGTAATTAAGGAGATCAGACTGGATACGCAGAGGGGTATTCAAATGAACAGACTGGTTCAGGGAGATGTGGGAAGCGGAAAAACTGCGGTTGCGCTGATGAGTATGCTGCTTGCCAATGATAATGGATTTCAAGCCTGTATGATGGCGCCTACAGAGATATTGGCGCGTCAGCACTATGAATCTATAACTTCTCTGTTAAAAGAGCGGCTGATCAATGTTTCGGTCCTGACCGGAAGTACTACAAAGAAGCAGCGCACGCAGCTTCATAAAGACCTGGAGGCGGGGGAGATTGATATCCTGGTAGGTACGCATGCACTGATTGAAGATAAAGTAGTTTTTAAAAATCTTGGTCTTGTGGTAATTGACGAGCAGCATCGTTTTGGAGTGGAGCAGCGGGCAAAGCTTTGGCGAAAAAATGAGATACCCCCGCATATACTGGTGATGACGGCAACACCTATCCCAAGAACACTCGCGATGACCATGTACGGAGATCTGGACGTATCTGTAATTGATGAACTGCCCGCAGGCAGGAAACCCATTGAGACCAGGCATTTGTATGAAGGACAGCGATTGAGGATGTTTGGGTTTATGAAGGAGGAAATTGCGAAGGGACGACAGGTGTATGTGGTTTATCCGCTGATCAGGGAAAGTGAGAAACTGGATCTTCTGCATATTGAGGCAGGAATTGAACAGATGAGCTACCAGTTTCCCCGGCCGCAATATCAGGTCAGCATTGTGCATGGCAAGATGAGTAATGCTGACAAGCAATACGAAATGCAGCAATTTGTAGCGGGAAAGAGCCAGATCATGGTGGCCACCACAGTGATAGAAGTAGGTGTGAATGTCCCAAATGCGTCAATAATGGTGATAGAGAATGCGGAACGCTTTGGCTTGTCGCAACTGCATCAGCTAAGGGGGCGTGTGGGCCGTGGTGCAGAGCAATCCTTTTGTATATTAATGTCGGGCAATAAGTTAAGCAAGGAGGGCAAACTCCGGCTGGAAACCATGGTTAAGACCAATAATGGTTTTGAGATCTCCGAAATTGACCTGCAGCTGCGCGGACCGGGTGATATCGCAGGAACACAGCAGAGCGGCGTACTGGAACTGAAGCTGGCCGATCTGGCCAAAGACCAGCTCATTTTGCAGGAAGCCAGAAATACGGTCATAGAAATACTCGCAGAAGATCCCGGATTGGAGCATCCGCAAAATAGTTTGCTGAAGACTTATCTTGCAAAAAGAAGCAGGGGTATAGCCTTTGATAAAATCTCTTAATCTTCGTCACTGCCGGGCAGTGATCCTGATCCTGAATAGGCGCCTTTTCTTATAATTGGCGTTTTAAGGTGTTTATACAAATCATCCAGATGGAGCAGACTGCCATTAGTAAGGTTGCCCAGAAATATGATTACAATATTGTTTTTCAGATCACGCACGTAAATATGTCTGAATCCATGCCACCAGCCTGTGTGGTAAACTACTTTTTGATTTTCTCCATCAAACATACGCCATCCGTAGCCGTAATTGAAATGACCATTTACAGCTTTATTGTGACCGGTATAGGCTGAATCAAGGCTTTGTTGTTTTAGTAATCTGCCATTTCTTAATGCTTTATCAAAAAGCAGCAGGTCATGGAGTGTACTATAGATCCCTTTGTCACCAACAGGACCATCCAGGAAGTTTTGTACAACAGAATATCTCCAGGTACGGTCATGTCCAACGACATCTACCGGGATCTTGGGGTAAACGGTAGTGGAATAGACATGCGTGTTTTTCATGCCGGAAGGTTTAAAGATGTTTTCCATCATATAATCTGCATATGGCTTGCCTGTTACCTTTTCGATAATAGCTGCCAATACCATGTAATTGGAGTTGTTGTAGTGGAAACGGGTGTCTGGTTTGGCATAACGGTTTGGCTTATATTCCGCAATGAGATTCATGACGTCGTTATTGCTCATTGGTTTTTTCTTGTCTTTCCAGATTCCGTCGGTAAAATAAACATAGTTCATCATTCCGCTGCGATGGGTCAGCAGGAGTTTTACATTGATGCCATCATAAGGGAAGTTAGGGTAGAATTTTTTAACGTCATCGTTGAGAGCCAGCTTGCCTTGTTCTATCAGCTGCATGATGGCGGTACCTGTAAATGTTTTTGTTACTGACGCAAGCTCAAATTCTGAGTTTATTTTAAGGCTGTCCCTGTGCAGGTAATCGGCCCATCCTATTGCCTTTTCATAGAGGATCTTACCATCCTTTGCCACCAGCATGTTTCCATTGAATCCATACTTTTTATGGAGATTATAAACAAAGTCCGCAATCCATTTGTCGCCTTTTGACGGATCATATGTTAACAACAGACTATCTGCTTTATCATCCCCGGCAGTCCTTTCTTTGGATGGAGTTTTTAAGGTGTTACTCTTTTGCGAATTTGAACAGGCGATAAATAAAAAAGTGGCCATTGCAGCCACGGCTAGAATATTACGATAACTCATGAATAGTACAAACAATTTGAAGCCGGAAAAATAAGGATTATTAACCCTTTAAACGCAAAAGAGTTTTGAACATTGCCCATTTTATGATATTAAAACGGGATTTGTGTAACGAATCCAAATATCTTTTATAAATCCAATGCTTTAAATCCAAAAAAACTAAATTTGTCTTTAGGCATAGCCAGGGGCAATAGTTGTAAATAAGTTATACCCCATAGGATGGATTTAAGAAAAAATAAAATATATAACAATACGATATGAGTTTTAGAACAGAACACGATACAATGGGGGAGGTACAGGTCCCTGCTGATAAATACTGGGGTGCTCAAACCGAACGTTCAAGAAATAATTTTAAAATAGGTCCTGAGGCTTCCATGCCTAAAGAGATCATCCATGCATTTGGTTATCTGAAAAAGGCTGCCGCACTGGCAAACAATGAACTGGGTGTATTGTCTAAGGAAAAAGCGGACCTGATTGCGAGAGCCTGTGACGAAGTGGTATCGGGAAGCCTCGATGATCAGTTTCCGTTGGTGATCTGGCAGACAGGATCTGGAACGCAAAGTAATATGAACGGCAACGAGGTCATCGCCAACCGTGCTCATGTGCTGAATGGCGGACAACTGAGCGACGAAAACAAAATACTCCACCCCAATGATGATGTGAACAAGTCGCAATCTTCAAATGATACCTATCCTACAGCCATGCACATTGCGGCTTATAAGCAGGCAATTGAAGTGACCATACCTGGTCTGGAGAAACTGCGCAATACTTTGCATAAAAAAGTGGGAGAGTTTAGTGCTATTGTGAAAACGGGAAGAACCCATTTTATGGATGCTACCCCGCTGACGCTTGGGCAGGAATTTTCTGGTTATGTGCAACAGATCGACAACAGCATACGCGCGGTTAAAAATGCATTGGTGATGATCAGTGAACTCGCTCTTGGTGGGACTGCGGTAGGTACCGGATTGAATACGCCAAAGGGATATGATGTTTTGGTGGCTCAAAAAATTGCTGAACTGACAGGACTTCCGTTTGTAACGGCACCAAACAAATTTGAAGCTCTGGCCGCACATGATGCTATGGTAGAGCTGAGTTCTGCTTACAAAAGGACAGCTGTTTCTCTGATGAAAATAGCAAATGATGTAAGGATGTTGAGCTCGGGACCGCGCTGCGGGATAGGAGAGATCATTATTCCTGATAATGAGCCGGGATCTTCAATTATGCCGGGAAAAGTTAACCCTACTCAGCCGGAAGCGATGACTATGGTTTGTGCGCAGGTAATGGGCAATGATGTTACGGTAAGTATTGGCGGGAGCAACGGGCATTTTGAGTTAAATGTATTCAAGCCCGTAATGGCTGCAAATGTATTGCAGTCCGGAAGGTTGATTGGGGATGCATGTGTTTCCTTTAATGATAAATGTGCGGAAGGCATATTGCCAAATCTTCCGGAGATCAATAAGCATCTGCAAAATTCATTGATGCTTGTTACTGCACTGAACCCACATGTCGGCTACGAGAATGCTGCAAAAATCGCAAAAAAAGCACATAAGGAAAATAAGACGCTGAAAGCAGCGGCAGTGGAGCTTGGCCTGCTTACAGGCGAGCAGTTTGACGAATGGGTTCGTCCTGAAGATATGGTTGGAAGTCTGAAATAGCAATTGAAAGTTTGCTGAACATGCGCAATTGGTGTCTGATATTTATAGTTCTTTGCAGTACAGTTATGGCCTGCAGGAGGTTGCCTGATGTGCAGGGGAACGGAGCAGGATTTTTACAGGGGGTGTGGAATCAGGATAGTATAGAAAATGCAGGGAAACTGTTGAATTATACTCAGCATAAATTTAAGTTTACCTGTGATTCATTTTATGTAGATCTGAGTACACATGCTAAAGTAAATTATTATTCCGATTCCTGTTTTAATGGTGGTGTCTGGAAAGAATATGCAAAGGGTACTTATCGGGTCAGGGCGGATACGGTCTTTTTGCTGGGTACTTATACCAAGGCCAATTACAAACAGAAGATCTCAGGATGTTATCAGATCGGACAATATCTGAAAAGTTTCAGGATTGTGCTTAAAGAACCCGAATTACTCGTGATGGAAAGTATTGATAATCAGAGGATAATTGAATTGTCCTTAAAACAAAAAATCAATTGTGTTCCACAGCCGTTATAAGTAATCAAATCAATAAATGATGACAACTAGCCGAGTAATGAATAGAGTATTTAAAATGGTCCTGGGTTTTTGCCTGTTTGCTCATTTGCCGCTGGATGCCGGGGCATGGGGAATGCTGGGTCACCGGATTGTTGGGCAGATAGCTGAGAATCACCTCAGCAATAAAGCTAAAAAGGGTGTAAAAGCCATATTGGGTACGGAGAGTCTGGCCATGGCCAGCAACTGGGGAGATTTCATCAAGTCTGACCCGGCCTATAACTACCTCTACAACTGGCATTTTGTAAACCTTCCTGAGGGGCTGGATAAACAAGGTGTATATCGTTTTCTGGATGCTGACACTATGGCTAATGTGTACAACAGAATTCCGGAGATGCTCGCAGTATTGAAAGATCCAAAAAGTTCCGCAGATAGAAAAAAGCTGGCCATGAGACTGGTGATCCATTTGGTGGGAGACCTGAATCAGCCGATGCATACTGCGCGCAAGGAAGATCTGGGAGGAAACAAGATTTATCTCTCCTGGTTTGGGGAAAAATCTAATCTGCACAGGGTGTGGGATGAATCGCTGATTGAATACCAGCAGTTGAGTTATACGGAATACGCGGCATCGATTGACCATGCTACCAGTGAACAAATAACGGAATGGAAAGTGATGACATTGAAGGACTATGTTTACAATTCTTACCTGGCATGCAACAAAATTTATGCAGGTACTAAAGCTGATGATAAACTGAGCTACAAATATAACTTTGATTATGCTGGCCTGCTGAATGAGCAGCTACTGAAGGGGGGCATTTGTCTGGCAAATATTTTGAACGGGATTTATAAATAATGAAGATCCTGATGGTATGTCTGGGTAATATCTGCAGGTCACCGCTGGCTGAAGGAATCATGAGGCAGCTGATTGCTGAACAGCATCTGGATTGGGAAGTAGCGTCTGCCGGAACGGGAAGCTGGCATAAAGGCAAGCCTGCGGACAGAAGAAGTATTGCGGTAGCCAAAAAATTCGGATACGAAATATCGGGACAAAGGGCAAGACATTTCGGAAAGGAAATGTTTAATGTCTATGATCACATTCTGGTAATGGACAGAAATAACCTGAGAGATGTGTTAAGCCTGGCAGAAAATATTACAGAGCGTAAAAAGGTGAAATTATTTTTGCAGGATGATCTGGAAGTACAGGATCCGTATTATGACGACGCACTTTTTGAACCGGTGCTTCTTGAAATTGAAAAACGCTGCAGGCAGCTGATTGAAGAACTGCGCTAACTCAGGCATACCGGGCAACATGATGTTTTCTTTAGCATCGGGACCCGACGTGATACATCTGGGTTACATGAAAATAGAACGGCCCGGATAAATGCTGCTTCTGTTAAGAATTATGTAACAGATGAGTTAGTTTCAGAAAAGTCGACAGTTATGTCCTATCTTGACTATAAATTTAAACACCAAATAGCATTGTATGGAAAAGCGCCGTGACTTTATTAAAAAAGTGGGCATCACTACTGCTGCCTTAACTGTAGGGCAAAAGTTTTTTGGCGGAAATGCCCTCGGATTTTCTGCTAAAAGTTATAACCGTATAATTGGGGCAAACGATAGAATTCATGTGGCAGGAATAGGTCTTAACGGACGGGGGAATGGGATGGTAGCCGTGTTTGCGGGGCAGAAAAATACAGAAATTTCATGCGTATGTGATGTAGACTCCAGGACTATTCCTAAGGCCATAAAATCGGTATTGGATGCCAAGCAGGAAAGTACTCCGCGTTCTGAAAGGGATGTCAGGAAGGTACTGGAGGATAAATCTATAGATGCAATTTATATCGCCACGCCTGATCACTGGCACTCGCCGCTTACGATTATGGGATGCAAAGCCGGAAAGCATGTTTATGTGGAAAAGCCATTGAGCCATAATCCTAATGAAGGAGAGATGGCAGTGGCTGCGGCAAGAAAATATAACCGGGTAGTACAGATGGGTGCTCAACGCAGATCTGCGCCGGTGCTGACACAGGGTATTCAGGAATTACATAAGGGGATAATTGGTAAAGTATACCTGGCCAAGACCTGGTATACAAATGAAAGAAAACCGAATTTTCTAAAAGCAGGTCCTGTTCCTGAATGGCTGGATTATGACCTTTGGCAGGGCCCTGCGCCCCGTATGCCGTATAAGGATGGACTAATTCACTATAACTGGCACTGGTTTTGGCACTGGGGCACGGGTGAGGCACTAAACAACGGAACTCATGAGGTGGACGTTGCACGCTGGGGGCTTGGTGTTGATTTTCCAACGCGTGTGTCTTCAATTGGCGGAAGGTTTAATTATAAGGATGACTGGGAAACGCCGGATACCCAGATTACAACAATTCAGTACCCCGGAGGAGCTTCCCTGGTGTGGGAAGGCCGGAGTGCTAATGCAAGAAAGGTAGAAGGCGCAGACAGAGGGATTATTTTTTATGGTGAGAAAGGGAGTCTGGATACAGGAGGGGACAGTTATAAAGTATACGATTTGAGCGGGAAATTGATCAATGAAGTGAAATCCTTAATGAAGGATGACAGTATGCAGGGAAGAAATACTTCCAGTCCCAGTTTGGGATTGGATAACTATCATGTGATAGACTTTCTGGATGCTATCCGAAATAACCGCCGGCCGAATTGTGATGTTGAGCTTGGACATAAAAGCACTGTTGCCATGCAATTGGGGAATATTTCCCTGCGCGTGGGGCGTGATTTAAAGATTGATCCTAAAAACGGACACATCATTGGGGATAGTGACGCGCAAAAATTATGGTCACGCAGCTATGAGAAAGGATGGGAGCCCAGGGTCTAATTTCGTAGTGTTGCTAATTTGTTTAGTGTAGTGTTTGTTTAACAGTTTTGTTATATCTTTACACTATGACTAAGAGTTTGTTAGCTGTTATTCTCATGCTGGTGTCTGTTAGGTCCATGAGCCAAACGAGCCATGGTGTTGCAGATCCGGAGGTTTCCGGGAGCGGTGCAATCAATATCGTGGTTTCAAGCCTTGATGAAAATGAAGGCAGTACCTACTTTTCCGAAGCAGAAAAAAATGAACGTAATGGTGAATATGATGAAGCACTGACCATGTTTGGGAAAGCAGCTTTTGAATTCAACAGCAATAAACAGTTTGCTCGTTATGGTTCAGCTTTAATGCGTCTTAGCAATGTACACTACATGCTTAACCATTATACTGAAGCGGAACAGGTTGTGTTGAATGTGGCCTTAAAGAATTATGCTAAAATAGGCAGCAGAGCCGGGCAAATGGATTCTTATGGTCAGCTGGGGAAAATATACCTGGCTTCAAACAAACTCACTCAGTCATTATGGTTTTATACCCAGCAGGGAATCATGGCCAGACAAATAGGCAGTAGTGCGGCCAATATAGAATCTGTACTTGGAATCGCTAATGTAAAGATAAAGAAGAAAGAGTATGTCATGGCCTCAAAAGATCTCAATAAAGCTGAACTTATGGCAAAATCAGCAAATACCAGCCAGTTCAAAAACCAGATCAGAGAAGCAAGAGCTATGATCCCGGTTAAAAAGACCAAGAGCTAGAGATACAGTTTGTAAACTTCTGAAAATAAAGGTGTTTTTGGTATCCCAATTTTAAAAGTAATTTAATTAACTTTGATTAAGTTTACAGAAAAGAGACAGTATTATTACTGTCTCTTTTCTGTTTATTTGAGAAATTGGTATCATATTAGTGTGGATTATAAAAATGGAATTTAAAATAGTAAAAGAGATGTTGAAAAAAATATTATTGGTAACTTTTACCGCAGCAGTTCTTGCCTGCCACGCTTCACCAAAGCCTCAAACTATGGTGACGGGTATAAGTAATATTGTGCCGGATGAAAAACAAGCACTCATTTGCAAAGAGATAGTCACACTGATCGAGAATTATAATTATAAGAAGTCAAAAATTAACGACTCTATATCTTCTTTAGTACTGGATAAGTACGTTAAGGATTTAGATCCTTATAAGTACTATTTTCTGGCTTCTGATATTAAAGAGTTTGAGAAGTTCAGGTATGAGCTGGATGATGACTTCAGGAACGGAGATCTGAGTGCGCCATTTTACATTTTTAACGTCTATTTGAAACGCTATAATAGCTTTATCAATTATGCCTTGCTGCAGGCTAAGGCAAAATATGATTTCAATCAGAATGACTCCTATACATTTGACCGTGAAAAAATGCCATGGGCAGCTTCTGAAACTGCATTGAATGACATTTGGAAAAAAAGAGTAAAATATGAACTGGTAAATCTGAAAATTGCGGGTACGGCTGAAGATAAAAATGCGGAAACGCTCACAAAAAGATATACCAATCTGAAATCACAATCTGCTAAGGTTAATAACCAGGATGTATTTCAAACGATAATGGATGCTTTTACGGAGACCATAGATCCTCATACAAATTATTTCAATCCTGTTAATGCACAGGCGTTCAATGAGGATATGGCCCGCTCTTTTGAAGGGATTGGTGCCAGACTGCAGCTGGAAAATGAAGTACTTAAGATCGGGGAGATCATCCCTGGCGGACCTGCTTTTAAAAGCAAATTGCTGAGTGCGGGAGACCGGATCATTGGCGTTGCTCAGGGAGATGGTGAGTTTGAAGATATTATTGGCTGGAGAATAGAAAGCTCAGTAGCTAAGATTAAAGGGCCTAAGGGAACGAAAGTGAGGTTGAAGATCATACCTGCCGGACAGGAAATGTCTGCAAAACCGGTGATCATAGAGCTGACCAGGGAAAAAATTGTGATGGAGGACCAGTCTGCTAAGAAAAAGGTGAAAACAATACAGTCTAATGGCCAGTCGTATAAAGTAGGTATCATCACAGTTCCCGGATTTTATGCGGATGTAAAAGCAGCCAGAGCCGGTGATCCAAACTACAAAAGCACGACCCGTGATGTGAGGTTATTAATAGATACCTTAAAAAACAGGGACAAAGTAGATGCGATTGTAATGGATCTGAGGGGCAATGGAGGAGGATCATTGGTGGAAGCAATTGACCTTACCGGTTTGTTTATCGATAAGGGGCCGGTAGTGCAGGTAAAAGATCTTAAGGGTGCCGTTGATGTGCAGGATGATACCAATGCAGGTATGGCCTGGACTGGTCCGTTTGGTGTAATGGTAGACCGGCTTAGTGCTTCAGCGTCTGAGATATTTGCAGGCGCGATACAGGATTATGGAAGAGGAATTATATTGGGGACCCAGACTTATGGTAAGGGGACAGTTCAGTCTTCTATTGACATGAGTCAGCTGGTAAATCCTTCTATGCTGAACAGAATCGCTGCACTGGTTGGTAAAGATGCAACAATGAAGTCTTTCGGAAAGGGGGAAACTCCTCAGCTTGGTCAGATCAATTTAACTATTGCTAAGTTTTATCGCGTAACCGGGAGCAGTACTCAGCATAAAGGTGTGATGCCTGACATTCAGTTTCCATCATTGTACCCATTGGATAAGATAGGAGAAGATACAGAGAAATCGGCCCTGCCCTGGGACGTGATCCAGAGCTCAAATTTTACTCCGGTTGCCAATTTAGGAAATGTAAGGTCTGAGTTGCTTAAACTTCATGATCAGAGAATGGCCGGTTCATTGGATTATAAAATGCTGCAACAGGATATTTCGGATCTTAAAAAACGGGATACAGAAACTTCAGTGACGCTAAACGAAGCGAAACTGAAGGTAGAAGGAGATAGTCTGGAGGCTAAAAATTTATTGAGAACGAATCAGCTGAGAGCTGAAAGAGGATTGCCTGCTGTTAAAAAAGGAGATAAGATCACTAAAGAAGAGAGCTTTGATTTTGTAGAAAATGAGAGCCTGAAAGTGATGGCAGACCTGATGCAGTTAAAGAAATAATAATCATTTTGAAAATGAAGGGGCTTGCATTAATTTGCAGGCCCCTTTTTTTGTTGTATCTGCATAGCCATCATTTCTTTCATGGTGCGGTTCATCCCTTCGGTAGATCCGTCAAGAAAGATTACATTGCCATCACTGTTTTCAGCAAACTGTTTGATGGACTCTGTCCACATGGTAAACAGGATAACAGAGATGTCCAGGTTGGCTTCTTCCATTTCCTGTGCGGCCTTTGTCATACCATGGGCAACTTCAGCGCGAAACAGGGCGATACCCTGGCCTCTGAGCTGTGCGGCTTCACGTTCAGCTGCAGCTGCAATTTTAATGGCGTTACCATCAGCTTCGGCAGCTTTGGTTTTAGTGATGAGGAGTGCCTGGCCTTCATTTTCTGCTGCGGCCTTTAAGTTATGAGAAGCTACAACTCTGCTCATGGAACGCATAATTTCTTCATCAAATGTGATGTCGTTTAACTGAAGATCCTGAAGATGATAACCCCAGCTTTCCAGAACCTGATCGATCTGATGCTTTACATGTTCAACGATTTCATTTCTTTGCGCAAGAACGTTGGCTTGTTTCTGGGTAGCTACGTAGGCGCGGATGGAACCTTCGATAGTTCTGATCAGCGCCTGCATTAGATTAGTCGCATCTACAAATTTGAAGGCCACGTTTTTTATAGTTTCTTCATCCTTGTTGATCACAGAATACAGCAACATGGCTTTGAAATAAACATTTGCCTGATCTTGTGTTACGGCCTGAAAGGAGAGTTCGACAGAGCGGTTCTGTATGGAGATCCTGGAGTGTATCTTTTCTATGAGAGGAATTTTCAAGCTTAACCCGGGAGTAAGCAGTCTTTTGTATTTACCGAAAATAGTGATGACGGCTATGGTGCCTTGTCTGACAGTTACAAATGAACTGATCAGGATAATGAAGGCAAAAAACAGGAAAATGTAAAGTGTGTAATTCATAGTTTATTTATTAATGTTTGTTAATATACAAACTATTGAGGGCTAACTGCAAAACTAATGTGAGTTGTGGCTTTACAAAGGGCATAGATATTGCATTATGGTTATGATCTAAAAAAATCCAACTATGAATGTTAAACGCACCTTTGGGACTATTCTAACTATTTTAGGAATAATCGGACTTATTTATGCAGGGTATAGCTTTGTAAATCATGGCATGCAAACAAGAGAATTGATTGTTGTAGCGGTAATTGGAGTGATATTCTTTTTCTCAGGAATTGGATTGGTTAAAAATACGAGGGACGAAACCTGATAAGGTAAAAAAGAAGATTATTTTTTTAATTCAATACGCCCGTTTGCTGAAAAGCGGAGCTGGTGACCGGGTAAATCAGTATTGGTGAGAAACCGGATTTTTTTAAACGCAGCATGTGTAGAATCTATTTTGAGCCCATTGATTTTGGTTTGTTTGACAGATACAATGTCTGCAAATAAAAAGTCACCTTTTGAGTTGATCTTAAGTTGCAGGATCGGAGCGATACCGCTTGGCCCCGAAAGGTTAAACATACCATAGGTACAGAAATTGCCAAGACTATAGGCAATAAATTTGCTCTTATATACCTCCATAGCCCGGGTTACATGGGGGCCATGACCCAGTATTACATCTGCTCCTGCATCTATCATGAGATGTGCAAATTCATAGACGTCTCCGCGGTTCTCTTTGTAAAAAACTTCTTTTGCTCTGGGAACATGTTGGAAATTAGAACCTTCTCCGCCACCGTGGAATGAAACGATGACGATATGTGCCCGGGCCTTAAGGGCTGATACCAGTGCTTTTGCACTATCCAGCTGATTGATGGATACGGTATTTTCGTTAGGTGCAAAGGCACAGAAAGCATATCTGATACTGTCCTTCTCAAAAAAAACTGATGGATGTGATAACAGGCCTGCATACTTTATTTCTAGGGAATCCAGCAACTTCATTGTCTTTTCGCTTCCCTTGAGACCAAAATCTCCGACGTGGTTATTTGCGATACTGAGCAGGTTGAATCCGGCTTTTTTGATGATTCCGGCGTAGCGTTCAGGCATTCGGAATGCAAAGCAGCTATTGCCGGTAGTATCCTTACATTTGGTTGATTTGCCATCATTGAGAAAACATCCCTCCAGATTTCCAAAGACAATGTCACCTTTAAGAAAGCTGTCTACTGCCTTAAAACTTTTTAATCCGTCATGTTTTGGCAGATTGGCCATGGTGGGGTAAGCCGATCCGATCATGATATCACCAACAGCAGTGATGGAAATGGTGTCTTTGCTGATACTGGTGGTGTCAACAACCTGGAACTGTGAAACATTTTGAATAACAGTGTTTCCTGTGGCTGTGCAACTGATAAGGGTAAATAGTATTAAAATGCGGAGGGAGGCAGTTTTCAGGAAGTGCATGAAGACCTATTCCTCCATCAAATCGTTTTTGACGCCTTCAATGATGCGGCCGCCTTTGTAAAAATAACGTGAATAGTAAGGTTCGTTTAGGTTGCTGATTACTACGCCTCTGGTAGATGAAGCATGTGCAAATCTGCTGTCGCCCAGGTAAATACCAATATGTGTAATGCTTCTGCTCTTGATCTTAAAGAAAACAAGGTCTCCCTCTTTCAGCTCATCTTTTGGCAGAGGATTGACCATGCTGAAGATATCACGTGAATTGCGGAGGATGGTGGTGTTGAAAACTTTGTCGTAAATGGCTTTTGTAAAAGCTGAACAGTCAATTCCTTTTTCTGTATTGCCACCGAATCTGTATGGAGTGCCGATCCATTCGTAAATGAATTTGTATAATTTAATATTAGAAGTTGCATCTACCGCAACCCCCATTACCTGGGAGAAATATTGTGAGGCTAAGTTGTCCGGGTCTTCTAATTTACTGGTCTCTTTCGTTTTGGTTTGTGCGTTAAGCGCCGAGAGGCTGCACAAGGTGATAAGAGTGGACAACAAAAACTTTTTTATCATGTTATACTGTTAAGTTTGGGTAATGGGCACTTACACTTAAACGTACACCACTAGGGCTTATTGTTTGAGTAGCAAACTTATGCATTTTACAAATGTTATCCAAATGTCATGAACTAATACGCGAAAGTTATTAACATTTTTGTAACGATAGTCTGCATTTTACAATGATTTCTTCATTATGTTGCAATAAAAAAGTAGATTTGCTCTCGTAAAATAAAATCAAGACCCCAACAATGAGTGCAGTAGAAATTAATAAAGATACCTATCTGAAGTGGTTTGAGTCGATGTTGCTGATGCGCAAGTTCGAAGAGAAAACAGGACAGCTTTACGGGCAGCAAAAAATCCGTGGATTCTGTCATTTATATATTGGCCAGGAAGCTGTTGTGGCAGGAGCAATTTCTGCTATGCAACAAGGAGACTCTATGATCACTACTTACCGTGATCATGCTCACGCACTTGCCCTTGGTGTAAGTGCAGACAGCATCATGGCAGAAATGTATGGTAAAGCGACTGGTGTTTCTAAAGGCAAAGGCGGTTCCATGCACATGTTCAGCAAGGAACATCATTTTTATGGTGGTCATGCAATCGTTGGTGGTCAGATTCCATTGGGTGCAGGTATTGCATTTGCTGAAAAATACAAGGGTACAAATAATGTTAATATTTGCTATATGGGTGATGGCGCAGTTCGTCAGGGTGCGCTGAATGAAACCTTTAACATGGCGATGCTTTGGAAATTACCTGTAATCTTTGTTTGCGAAAACAATTTTTACGCGATGGGAACTTCTGTGGAGCGTACGACCAATATGACTGATATCTATAAAATTGGATTGGGTTTTGATATGCCATGTGCGCCTGTAGATGGTATGGATCCTGTTGCGGTTCACAATGCAATGGATGAAGCGATTCAGCGGGCGAGAAACGGTGAAGGACCTACTTTCTTAGAGATGAGGACTTACCGATACCGTGGTCATTCGATGTCTGATCCTGCGAAGTACCGTACTAAGGACGAGTTGGAAGAGTACAAATCTAAAGATCCTATTGAACAGGTAAGAGAGGTAATTCTTGAAAAGAAATATGCTGATCAGGCCTGGATTGAGGAGATCGAGGCTAAAGTAAAACAGACTGTTGATGATTCTGTGAAATTCGCTGAGGAGTCTCCGTGGCCTGAGGCATCGGAACTATATACTGATGTTTATGTACAGCAAGACTACCCATACGTACAAGATTAATTAAGAACGCATTTCAATAGAAATTATATAATGGCTGAAATAGTTAGAATGCCCAAAATGAGCGATACCATGACCGAAGGGGTAATGGCGAAGTGGCATAAAAAAGTTGGCGATAAAGTAAAGAGCGGCGATGTTATGGCCGAAGTGGAAACCGATAAGGCAACCATGGATCTGGAATCATATTGGGATGGCACCGTGTTGTACATTGGTGTAGAAGAAGGTAAAGCTGTTCCTGTTGACGCTGTTATTGCAGTTGTTGGTAAGGAAGGTGAAGACTATAAAGCTGCTCTTGAAGCGGAAGGTAGTACTGCTGCTCCTGCAAAAGCTGAGGAGAAAGCTGCGGATAAACCTGCTGAAGAGAAAAAAGAAACAGCGGCTGACTCAGCTGGTGGTCTTTCAGAAGCTGATCTGGAGAAAAAAGGGGTAACGGTGATCCGTATGCCTTTGTTAAGTGATACCATGACTGAAGGCGTTATTGCTGAATGGCACAAAAAGGTTGGTGATAAAGTTAAAGATGATGATATTCTGGCTGACGTAGAGACTGATAAGGCGACTATGGAGGTAATGGGTTATGCGACCGGTACTTTGCTTCACATTGGAGTAGAGAAAGGTGCTGCTGCAAAAGTAAATGGCATTATAGCAATCGTTGGCCCGGAAGGAACTGATATTAGTGGTATTCTCGCACAGGGTGATGCCCCGGCAAAACCCGCTGCTGATAAAAAATCTTCTGATGCTCCGGTTGAAGAAAAGGCGAAATCTTCAGGACAGGAGGAAGAAGTTCCGGCTGCTTCAGGATCGGGCGATCGTGTAAAAGCATCTCCATTAGCAAAAAGAATTGCAAAAGATAAAGGAATTGATCTGGCACAGGTAGCCGGTAGCGCAGATGGGGGACGTATCATTAAAAAAGATATCGAGAACTTTAAGCCTGCAGAAGCTACATCTGATAAGCCTGCATCTGCTTCTGCTGAGAAAGCAGCTCCGATAATTCCTCAATACGTTGGCGAAGAGAGATATACAGAGAAACCAGTATCTCAAATGCGTAAGGTTATTGCTAAACGTTTGGCAGAAAGTCTGTTCACTGCTCCACATTTTTACTTAAACATTAGTATTGATATGGACAATGCGATATCTGCCCGGGCTGCAATCAATACAGTAGCTCCGGTTAAGGTTTCTTTCAATGATATTATCATTAAAGCTGTTGCTGTCGCATTGAAACAACACCCTGCTGTTAATTCTTCATGGGGTGGAGATAAAATCCGTTTTAATGAACACACCAATATTGGTGTAGCCATGGCTGTGGAAGATGGTCTTTTGGTTCCTGTTGTTCGTTTTGCTGACGGCAAATCTTTGTCACATATCTCTGCTGAGGTTAAAGCATATGGTCAAAAAGCAAAAGCTAAGAAATTACAACCAGCAGATTGGGAAGGTTCTACCTTTACGGTCTCTAACCTGGGTATGTTTGGTATTGATGAATTTACATCTATCATCAACTCTCCAGATGGGGCAATTCTTTCTGTAGGGGCGATACAACAAGTTCCTGTCGTGAAAAACGGAGCGGTCGTGCCAGGCAACGTGATGAAATTAAGCTTAGGTTGTGATCACCGCGTTGTGGATGGCGCTACCGGCGCTGCATTTCTGCAAACGCTAAAAGGATTGCTGGAAGAACCAATCAGGTTATTGGCTTAAGCCAGATTTAAAAATAATAGGAAGGTTGTCTGCCCATAACGCAGACAACCTTTTTTTATGCCTGTTAGTTTTTGTACTTTTGCGCACATGTCAAACATCAAACCCTCTTTAGCTAAAGGCACCAGGGATTTTTCTCCTGTGGAAATGGTAAAACGCAATTATATTTTTGATACAATTAAGAAAGTATTCAGAAAATATGGATATGCTGAAATACAAACTCCTTGTATGGAAAATCTGGGTACGCTTACCGGAAAGTATGGAGATGAGGGGGATAAACTGATCTTTAAAATACTCAACAGCGGAGATTTTCTGTCAAAGGCAAACCCAAATCTGCTGGCTGAGGCCAATTCCAGTGCCATCACTTCTTCGATCAGCGAGAAAGCACTCCGGTATGACCTGACTGTTCCTTTTGCGAGGTATGTTGTCATGCATCAGAGTGAGATTTCATTTCCATTTAAGCGGTTTCAGGTACAGCCGGTCTGGCGGGCAGACAGGCCCCAGAGAGGACGTTACAGAGAGTTTTATCAGTGTGATGTAGATGTGGTAGGTTCAGAAAGTTTACTCAATGAAGCAGAATTCGTATTGATCTATCAGGAAGCACTGAGTGATCTTGGATTGAAAGACTTTACCATTAAGATCAATAACCGCAAGATTTTATCTGGGATAGCCGAAGTAGTCGGTAAACCAGAGTTGATTATTGATATGACTGTAGCCATAGATAAGCTGGATAAGATCGGACTTGAGGGGGTGGTGAAAGAATTATTGGAAAGAGGATTTAATGAATCAGACATAGAAAAGTTAAAGCCCGTTATCCTGTTGCAGGGCTCTAATGATGAAAAACTGGAAAATCTCAGAGCAGTATTAGCGGATTCTGTTGTGGGCTTGAAGGGAATAGAAGAGATCGTATCTGTATTTGAATATGTGGATCTGCTGTTGTCTGGTCAAAGGACTGAATTAAATATTGAGCTTGACATTACGCTGGCCCGTGGGTTAAATTATTATACCGGCTGTATCTTTGAGGTAAAGACTAATGAAGTGGCTATGGGAAGTATAGGTGGGGGTGGCCGGTATGATGATCTGACAGGTATGTTCGGACTGAAAGGTCTAACGGGCGTTGGTGTGTCCTTTGGTGCAGACAGGATTTATGATGTGTTGCAGGAACTCCAGCTGTTCCCCGAATCTGCGGCGGCCGGAACAAAGATTTTGATCAGTAATTTTGATCAGGAGGCAGAAAAATATGCTCTGCCTATCCTGCAAAGATTGCGGAATATGGGTATAGCTGCGGAGCTCTATCCCTCTTCGGCGAAACTCAAAAAGCAAATGAGCTATGCAGATGACAAACACATTCCTTATGTCATATTAATTGGCAGCGAGGAGATGCAGAGTGGGATACTGACTTTAAAGAATATGCAAAGCGGAGACCAGCAGAAGCTAACCATTGAGGAAGTGATAACTCTGATTGCAGGTTAATGAAGAGTTGATTTCATAAAGGCGTCCAGGTTCTTTTTGGCCTTTGTCCGAATCTTGTTTTTAAGAAATCCAGTCCATCCGAGCAGCATACCGGTCCATCCTAATGCCTGGCGTGCCCAGGTATAAAAACTGAAATCATCAGTATGCTTTACTATTTTTCCGTCTTCAATTACAAATGAAGCTTTAATTCTATTCGTTACTTTATTTCCGGTTGCTGAAAATGTATAATAAGCATCCCATTCGGCCCTTACCAAGTTGTTGTCGCCTTTGATGTTTTTAAATTCAATTCGAAAATCCTTTCCGTTTTTAAGCAGCATCGCCCACATTGCCCGAACCTGCTCTGTATTAAGGTTTCTAAAAACCGGGTCGTTAAATATTGCGCCGTTGCCATAGCAATCCTGCATGGCTTTGGCATTCTTGTTTTGAAAGCTGCTGTAAAAGCTGGAAATAAGAAGTTCGTTATCATTCATGTTGGGTAGGATTTAAATCCAATTTAAGCATAAGATTCATATTTACAGGCAATTCTTATAATGGCTATAACAAACAATAGACAACTTGTCTTGTTAAACTTAAAAATAAGTTTTTATGAAAGCAGTTTGGAAAGGAGCTATTGGTTTTGGATTGGTGAATATTCCGGTTAAACTTTTTTCTGCTGTCCAAAACAGTAATCTGGATCTGGATATGCTCGATGAGAAAGACCATTCAAAGATCAGATTTAAGCGGATTAATGAGAAAAGTGGAAGGGAAGTTCCCTATGACCGTATTGTAAAGGGTTATCTTGTAAATGAGAAATATGTGATACTGGATGAGGATGACTTTAAGGACGCCAGCCCCGAAAAGACAAAAATGATTGAGCTGGAGAACTTTGTAGGAATCGGCGAGATCAATCCGATCTATTATGAGACTTCTTATTATGCAGAGCCTGAAAACCAGGGAAAAAAGGCCTATGCGTTACTTTTAAAAGCATTGATCAAATCCAGAAAGGCCGGTCTGGCGAGGTTTGTCCTGAGAAATACTGAAAACCTTTGTGTAATTCATCCTATGGCTGATGTACTGGTCGTCACTAAGATCCGTTTTCCGGAAGAAATCCGAAACCTCAGTGAAATTAGCGCACCTTCCGCTTCTGCTATCAACAAGAAGGAGCTGGAGGTGGGGCTTGCTCTGATCAAGCAATATACCTCAGCATTTAATATTGAAAGCTTTCATGATGAGTATAGTATCGCGTTGCTTAAGATCATTAAGGCTAAAGCCAGAGGTAAAAGGGCCGTTGTTAAAAAACTCAAGCCGAGAGAAGAGCTTAGTGACGATCTTTACGGGCAGCTGATGAAAAGTCTGAGCGGGAAAAAGGGTGCTTAATATTGCTTTCCTGCAAGAATACCTTCGATCTTATCCAAAAGGTCGTCTATGTCAAATGGTTTGGCCAGAAAGCCGTTGGGGATGTACTCGCCGTGCTGAATATTTTCTGAAGTATACCTTGCCGATATCATTAAAACAGCAATATGTGCTGTTTTCTGATTCGACCTTAGCTGTTTTAGCAATTCTCTCCCGTCTGCATCAGGTAACATAATGTCTAGGATAATCAGATCGGGATTGAACTGATCAATATGGTTCATCATATCGGCGCTCTTATTCAAACCAGAGACTTTATAAGCCTCGCTTTGTAAGATCAGCGTGATGACATCCATTATCGCGTGGTTATCCTCGATAACAAGTATGTTTTTGTAAACTGCAGAGTTTTTTGCCAAAATGAGATTCAATTAGTTGTATGCAAATATATCTAAGAAATCTATTTGTTTATATTTTATTTGAAACAAATGAACAAAATTCCATCTGATTTTATTTCCGGGCGAAAGCTTAGGGCAAGATTATTAAAATAATTATAAGACAAATGAAACCTTTTGCGTTTATTTCAGTCTTATTAATAGTTTTTTAGTTTTAGGTTAGGTAAGGATGCAGTTGTGGCGATTGCATCCTTCTTATTTAAGATGAGGCTTGTAGGTATCTGTGCTCACCGTTGCTTTTAACTCATGAAGTATGCTATAGAGTCCGAAATTAGTGCGGTTGATATAAATAAAATGCTTCACACCTCTTGCCGGCTTAAATTCAGGCATTTTAGTAATTTTCTCCCCATGCTTATACAACTGTTCAAAAAAATCTGCTTTGCTGAAATCGAAAGTTTTGCTGGCATAGGGTCTTGCGAAGAGCGCTATCATTTCCCTGTATGCATTATAGTAAAACTTGATCTGAGCATCATCATCACCAGGCAGGATCATCTCCAGTTTTCTAAATGCTTCAATGGTCCTGTCTTTGTCTTTTAAGGTATCTGTAGACATCAGCGTAAAAAAGGGATCATAAAAATCATCTGGCATTTCTTTAATACAGCCAAAGTCGATAACTCCCAGTTTTTCATCAGGCGTAATCAGAAAGTTCCCCGGGTGAGGATCAGCATGAACAGCCCTCAGCTCATGCTGCTGGAAATTATAAAAGTCCCAAAGCGCCTGACCGATCTTATTTCTCAATTCCTGTGAAGGACTGGTCTTTAAGAATTCCTTCAAATGAAGCCCCTCTATCCAGTCCATAGAGATGATCCGTTTACCCGAGAGTTCAGGATAATACACAGGAAATACAACGTCCGGCAAATTCCCGCAGGCTTTTGAAAAAGCGATCGAACGTCTGACCTCCAATTCATAGTCCGTTTCTTCTAAAAGGCGTTCTTCAACCTCTTTGATATAGATATTTAATTCCCTTTCATTCATTCCCAGCAAACGAAAGGCAAAAGGCTTCACCAGTTTTAAATCTGATGAAATGCTATCTCCAACACCGGGGTACTGAATTTTGACCGCTAGTTTTTTGCCATTCAGTTCTGCCGAATGCACTTGTCCGATAGAAGCGGCATTGCTTGATCTGATGTTAAACTTATCATAGATCTGATCTGGTGTTTTGCCAAAATTCCTGGTGAATGTTCTTACAATCAATGGCCCTGAAAGTGGAGGAGCGTTGTATTGTGATTGCGTGAACTTGTCTACGTATGACTTAGGCAGGATATTTTTATCCATGCTCAGCATCTGGGCAATTTTCAGTGCACTGCCTTTAAGCTCGCTCAGCGATTTATAAATGTCTGTTGCATTATCTTCATTCAACTCATCTTTACTCAGCTGAGGGTTAAATAATTTTTTTGAATAATGCTTAATGTAATTGCCGCCGATCTGAAAACCGGTCTTTACGAACTTAGCCGATCTTTGAGTTTTGGTAACCGGAATATGATCCTGTTCTTTCATCTGATGCTACAGGCCCATTTTTTCTCTGAACCGCCCATTCCTTGAAAGAAATTTCCCGTATTCTATAAGATTATCGATAGGAGAATGCTGGAACAGATCGAAGGTCACGTTAATTCCTTTTTCAATTGCTTCATCAGTTTTTTCAAAACCGTCACTGGTATCATTGACCCAGAACTTTACAATAAACGTAAACTGTACCCAAAGTGCATCCTTATATTTTTTACTGAAGAATTTTCTGTCAGCAAGCTCACCGCTCTCCAGGCCTTCATTGATCAGCTCCTCTGCAAATGACTCAAATATAGGTCTGACAGCAATTATGGCTGCAGGAGCAGAGAGGCCATTGCTGCCGGCTTTTAAACTATAGATGACAAAACTCCTCTGCTTCCTCAATACCTCCACATAAGCATAGAAAAACGCGAGTACCTTATCTCTCGATGAATACCCATTCCATATCTCCTGCTGCTGAAGTGTGCTGATAGTTTCCAGGGTCAGTTCGGCCCATATCCCATTTTCAATGCTTTCGAATGAAGCATAAAAATCATAGAATTCAGATTCGGGAATCTTCAGCTTTTTTGCAAAACTGTAAACTGATTTTGGACGCTCATTATTGGTTAATACATAATCAATATAAGCAGTTCTGATTTGCTGAGCAGTAGCCATTTGTTTTTTTGTTTATATAACGATGAAGTGTTACCGATAGTTTAAAAAACTATTTAAAGTTAAAGGATTTTAAATCATTGTTTTGTAATAAAAAGGGCTGTTCGGGTTTAACTCAGAGGAATCCGTTTATGTGTAAAGGGAATTGAGTAATTTGGCCCTGGATTGAGAAAGAAAGTACAACAAATTAAGAAGGCAGTATCAATTGCCCTGCTGATGGTATTCGCTATAGCGCTTACCCCTTTCTCTGTTTTTCACCATCACGAAACAGAAACTCAGTGTACTTCCGGCGACTCTGTTAAATGTGTTCACAAAGAGCATCTGAGGAGTCATGCAGAAAACTGTCTGATCTGTTCAGCGCATTTTGAGAAAGACTATACAAGTACTCAGTTTGTCTGTCATTTTTATCATGTTAATAAGCAAGCTTTGATCTGCTATTCTGTTCTGGCAGGTAGTTACACTGCGCTTATTGGCTCCTCACTGCGCGGTCCTCCGGTAGTGTAACCCTCTTTTTTGGGTTTCTTCCCGATTTATTCAGTTCAAAAAATTTATCATAAAACGCATAGCTATTGCTATCGGTGTTTTGTGGCTGATTTTAATTCACACAACATGAAAAAGATTCCATTTCTTATATTCCTGCTATATACACTTTTCTCCTTCAAAGGCATGGCTGCTGAAGTTGCAGAATTTAAAGGTGTTATTACAGATGCTTCTACACAAAAGCCCTTATCAGGTGCTACCATATACATCACAGATCTGAAGGCGATAACCATAACAAACGCTGAAGGAGAATTCACATTAAGAAATATCCCCTCAAGAGGAAGGTTTCTATTAGAAGTTAAATATGTAGGTTACAAAACCTATTCACAGGTGGTTGATCTGGCAAAGCCGGAGGCCTTAAACATTGCTCTTGAACCTTCCATAATAGAAAGCGCAGAGGTCGTGATTACAGGCTCACCTTTCAGTTCAAACAATAAGACCAATAGCCTTTCGGTAGTCAGTGTCGGTAAAAATAAGCTGGCGCAGGCAGGCGGAACCAATCTGATTGACGCAGTAGCTAAAATCCCGGGAGTTTCCCAGGTAAGTACTGGAGGTGCCATCTCAAAACCAGTGATCAGAGGTCTTGGATACAATAGGGTACTCACTATGATTGACGGTGCCAGAGAAGAAGCTCAGCAATGGGGAGATGAACATGGTATTGAAGTAGACCAGTTCTCTGCCGCAAGGGTTGAAATACTAAAGGGGCCGGCCAGCTTATTGTACGGATCAGATGCCCTTGGCGGAGTCATCAATATCATTGATGATCAGGTGCCTCCTCCCGGAGTTTACAATGGAGAATTCACTTCTTCCTATGCCACAAATAACGGACTTACAGCCTCTTCACTGATGCTGCAGGGCAATGACAATGGTTTCGTTTACCGTGGTCGCGTATCGTATAAAAACGCCCACGGATTCGGTTACGGAGATGCTGTTGTTCCAAATTCAGGTTTTAATGAATTCAATTTAAACGGAATGGTAGGACTCAACAAAAGCTGGGGATATTCACACTTAACATTTTCCCGGTTCAATACCAATATCGGACTTGTAGAAAACGGTCCAGACAGTGACGGTAACTATCTGAATGAAGAAGGAGTTTCAATTTCTAAAGCAGAAGCAAGAGAAAGAAAACTGGGTTTGCCTTATCAGAATATCAACCACTATCGCGCTGCACTGAACAGTAATTTTATCCTGGGCAGCGGGCAATTAAAGACCACCTTCGCTTTTCAGAAGAACTTAAGAAAGGAGTTTGAAGAAAGCACGGAACAGCCCGGGCTGAATCTGGACCTCAGTTCTTATACCTATGATGTAAAATACTATTTTCCAAATGCTGGCAAATGGGAACCCGCAATAGGGTTACAAGGAATGTATCAGGACAATACCAATAAAGGGGATGAATTTTTGATCCCGGATTACACGAGCAACGGTATAGGAGCCTTTGTGTATCTGAAACGTAACTTTGAAAAAGGAGCCGTTAATATAGGTGCCCGCTACGATTATAAGAAAATGGACGGAAAGGATCTGATCTTTGATGGTGAACAGGTCTTTACAGGATTTAACAATACCTTTTCCAATGTTTCCGGCTCTGTGGGTTTTGCTTTCGAAATAGCCAAAGACCTTGTTTTGAAAGGCAATGCAGGGTCAGGTTTCAGGGCACCGAATATTGCTGAGTTAGGGGCAAACGGCAGGCACGAGGGAACCTTCAGGTATGAGATCGGAAACAGCAATCTTAAACAGGAAACCAGTCTGCAGTTTGATCTTGGACTCGAATATACTGCCGGGAATATTACTTTCGGTCTGAATGCCTATGCCAACAGAATCTTTAATTATATCTATCCCGGTAATTTCAATAAAGAAACCAGGGATCTGGAGAATGAAGAGGGAACAATTGAGGTACTTCCTGTTTACCGATTTGTACAAACCAATGCAGACCTTATAGGTGGAGAAGCTTCTGTTGATTTTCATTTGATCAAATCACTGCATTTTGAAAACTCATTTGCTTATGTAAGAGGTACAAACAGGTCTGATGACCAGGCTTTGCCATTTATTCCCGCAGCCACGTTAAATAATGAACTGCGTTTTGAACCTGCGATAAAGGGCCTTGCAGACAGTTACATTAAAGTGGGTATCAGCAATACCTTTAAGCAGGCGAGATTCGATAGCTTTGAAACGCAGACCAATGGCTATACACTTTTAGATGCGGGAATAGGGACTTCCGTTAGCACCAGGCATGGGAAATTCAATATCTGGGTAACAGGACAGAATCTGCTTGATCAGGTGTACTATAATCACCTGAGCAGATATAAACCAGCCGGGATCTATAATCCCGGGCGCAATGTCGTATTTGGTATCACTGTTCCCTTCCTTTAATATTTCATCATATGAAAGAGGCTGTTCAAATTCTGAACGGCCTCTTTTTGCTTCTGACCCAAATTTGATACCCCGATAGTAATTGGGAAATAGACTGCTGGCAATAGCAGGCTGATAAAAAGTTAATTACCCTGGAATATAAATAATGACTATGTTTAGAACCATAATCCTGCCTGGTTGTTTACCTTAAAACCTTAACTATGTTAAAAACAGCATTCCTATCATTAACGCTCTTTCTTTCCGCTTTTACCGTAGTATTTGCTCAAAAAGCCGATACGCTCTCCATTACACTTGACGATGTTAAATACCCCTATCCCATAAAATATTTTCCTATTCATACAGAAGGTCAGGATTTGAGAATGGCATATATGGATATCGCCCCGGCGCAGCTTGCCAATGGAAGAACAGTTGTACTGTTTCATGGTAAGAATTTTGGCGGATATTACTGGACAGATGTAATCAGGGCGTTGAGCAGCAGAGGCTTCAGAGTTATTGTTCCTGATCAGATCGGATTCGGAAAATCTCCTAAAGCATTTATTCACTATAGTTTTCACCAAATGGCGAAATGGAATAAAGCATTGCTGGATACACTCAAAATTCAAAGAGCCAGTGTCCTGGGGCACTCTATGGGCGGTATGCTGGCCACCAGATTTGCCCTGATGTATCCTGAAAGGACTGAGAAACTGCTGCTGGAAAATCCTATAGGTCTGGAAGATTACCGAAGATTTATCCCTTATGTTACTACAGAAGAACAATACAGTACAGAACTGAAAGCTACCCCGGAGAGCATCAGAAAGTATTACCAGAGTTCTTATTTTACACTCTGGAAGCCAAACTATGAAGAACTGGTACGCATTGCAGGAGGGGTCACCAATAGCTCTGATTTTGCAAGATGGGCACGGGTAGCCGCAATGACTTATACCATGATCTATGAACAACCAGTAGTGTATGAATTTTATAATGTAAGGGTGCCCACCGTTTTGTTTATCGGTAAAGAAGATAAAACCATTGTAGGAAAAGGACTGTTAAGTCCGGATCAGCAGGCTATCTATGGTCAGTATAAACTGCTGGGCAAACAAACCGCAGCCAAAATACCCGGAGCTAAAATTATCGAATTCGATGCTTGTGGTCACATTCCCCACATCGAAATCCCTACTGAATTTACTGTAGCCTTATTGGGCAGCCTGTAAGGTAAAAAGGCCGGATATTTGTCCGGCCTTTTTTATAACTGAAAATCTCCGGATTAAGCTTCCAGAATTTCTAACTGAGTGATCACCTGATCACGGCTGACAGGATAAGTAACTTCATTAACTATGCTTTGATAAACCGCTTCAAATAAAGGAAGATAATTTCCTGTGCGTGAAGGAACGCTGTGCGTGGTCTTATTCCCTTCCTCATCAATTGAAGTCAGTTTTCCTTCATTTCCTGCCGCTTCGATCCCATATAGAGGATTATCCAGCTTCATATGCTGAAGTAATTGCTCTTCCTGAATATCTGTGCGTTTTTTATGTAATGACCCTGAAGAACCATTCACCACGAACGCAGGAAGCGGATCGACAAGTAAAAGATTTGCATGTACAAATACGTTTACGCTGTCAGGATAGCTCAGGTGAATAGAAAAATAATCATCCACCTTTGTATCCTTGCGGTTCTTGCCTAAAATCTTGTAAAAAGAATCAGGCTTTCCGAAAATACTAATGGCCTGATCCAGCAGGTGAGGGGCCAGATCATACATCAAACCACTTGCGGCAAGTGGTTCTTCTTTGAAAGTTTTTGGACCGATCGAGGCTCTGTAACGGTCATATCTGAAATGCACCTCGCTCAGCTTACCAAGCTGTCCGCTTTCTATCACTTCACGTACCGCAGTAAAATCACTGTCCCATCTTCTGTTCTGGTAGAAAAAGATCTTTTTCCCAACCCTGTCAGCCAGTTCAAATAACTCCTTAGCCTCAGCAACGGTTGCAGTGAAAGGCTTCTCAACCAGGATGTGTTTACCTGCTTTCAGACACCTTGCAGCATAATCGAAATGGGTGTAGTTTGGTGTATTGATGATTACCAGTTCAATATCTTCATCTGCGATCAGGTCTTCGATAGTATCATAACTGATCACACCCGGATAATCCGTAGTGGCTGCTTTTTTATTTCTTTCAGTTACAGCATGTAATTTAAATCCTGGATGTGTATGTACAAATGGAGCATGAAAAACTTTTCCAGACATACCATAGGCCATTAAGCCGGTTACAATTTCTTTCATATGCTAAAAGTAATAAATCAATTATTAAACCCTAAATTTTGTTGTAATAAAAGCTTGCCGCTAATCGTATCTTTGCGGGATGAAGCCTGCAGAAATACACGCAAAATGGAAAGTTTTGCAACAAAAGATAGCACAGGAGTTTGATTCTGATACACCTGATCTGAAGGTCATCTTATTCCTTATCGGAGTTCAGGAGCTTGGGAAAGGGCCAGGTAAATTCAGCAAAAGACAAAAGGAAGAGCTGATGCACATTGCGACCTGCCGTCTGCTGAGCGAAATGGGTTTCTATGAACTGGAAGGTCTTGATCAGGATGGCTGGCCACACTGGAAACTGATGAAACCAGTCCCTTCCTATGCTCTTATGGAGCAGGAGCTGCTAATCAAATCCCTGGCCATACAATACTTTGAAGATATCTACGGAGAAGATCCAGCTATTTAAATGAAAAGCCCGAAGTACAAGGTACGACGGGCTTTTTCTTATATAGGTAGATGTAAATGTGCTGATTTATTTTCCTTGCTGCTGAGCTTCTTTTTTCAGGCTCTCATTGGCCACAATAACCACCTCAACCCTGCGGTTTGCAGCCCTGCCTTCTTCTGTGGAATTATCCGCAATAGGCTCAGAAAAACCTTTGCCTAAAGTGATGAGTCTTGCCGAAGGCACACCCTGAGATACTGCATAAGCTTTTACAGCAGCAGCCCTTCTTTCAGATAAGCCCTGATTGTAAGCCTCAGTACCTTTATTGTCCGTATGACCTATTACTTTGATATCCGTACCAGGATATTGGTTTAATGAACCAGCCAGAGATTTAACATTTGTTTTTGCCTGGGCAGTAAGGTCTGATTTATCAAATCCGAATAAAATACCGCTGTCAAATTTAACGATGATACCTTCTCCCTCGCGGATTACTTCAGCATTTGGTATTGAATTCTGTATTTCTGCAGCCTGTTTGTCCATTCTTTTTCCAATGAAACCTCCTGCAGTACCACCTACAGCAGCACCTATGATGGCGCCTACCGCAGTATTGCCTGCTTTCTTACCGATCACAGCACCAATCACACCACCTGCCGCAGCACCAATTCCTGCTCCTTTTTGAGTCTTGGTCAAACTATCACATCCCTGAAAGGACATTGCTCCCAGAGCCATTGCTACACTAAATGTTGCTATTTTAAATTTTGAAGTAATCATAATGCTATATTATTTATATGCTGAAATCACTAACTCAAACCTAATGCCAGTTTTGATGTGCGGTCTTCCTTATGTCTCAATATTATTACAACGAACAATCTGAGAAGGAGTTAACTATAGAAATGAGGCCATTTACAGCCCATTCCCATAGTGCCTGCACCAAATTTAGGACAGCAATTATTCCGAAAAGTAATCTTCCAGTTCTTTCAGGGTATTCTCGTCCTTCATAAAATCTTTTATGATCAGTCCTTTTTCTAAGAGAATAATCCTGTCGCAGACATCAGTTACGTGATTTAAGTCATGACTCGAAATCAGTGTAGCCATATTTCTTTCCTTTTTCAGGGATTTTACCATTGCTTTGAGTCTGATCTGCGTGGTAGGGTCAAGATTGGCAAACGGTTCATCCAGGATCAGTAATTCAGGATTTTGCATCAGTCCTGCGGCGATTCCGATCTTATTCTGATTGCCTTTGCTAAAGTCCCTGATGTACTTTCCCCGATTTAGAATTTCTCCGTTAAAAAATTCCTCATACTGTCCAAGGTAATCTGTGACATGGGCAATACTAAGATTATGCAATCCCCCTATAAAAATGAAATATTCTTCCGGGGTCAGGTAATCAATCAGAAAACCTTCATCAAGATAGGATGCGGTATAATTCTTCCACTTGTCATTCGAGGCCACATTTTCTCCTCTGGATAGTACTTCCCCTGAATCGGGTCTGATCAGGTCAAGCAGCATTCTGAAAAGTGTAGTTTTTCCGGCACCATTGTTACCAACCAAACCTATCGTTTCACCTTCATGAATTGTTAGCGAGGGGATATCTACTACGGCTCTGCTGCCGTAGATCTTTTTTAAATTCGTAAGCTGTAAAATCATGATTTCTCTCTGAAGCCGGCGGCGATTTTATATTTTCGTTTATTAAACTCTTTGAGGATAAATTCAACCCAGTAGCTGCGGGTTAGCAGGCCAATGAGCCCCACAAGACCAATAGTGAAAATCCCCCAGTAGGGTAGCTTCACAGCCGCAAAAGGCACATAAAATAAATAAGGGATAAGAAAATAGGGGAGCAGCAGCACAAACTGACTGGCACCTACACCCTGATAATTGAATCCTGAACTTTTAGACAAATCTATGGCTTTATAGTTCCTCGTGGCGAAATAGAGAATGACCACTGTTCCGAATCCTATGTTGTAAAGATAAGTAGCCAGTTGTATGACCAGAGCTTTCCAGCTCAGGAAACCATACAAACCCGAAATGAGCGTAATGATTGTTGCCGAAAGAGTAAATAGGAGAAACTTGGCTTTGATAAAGTTTCTCCTGTTGATCTTATTGCCCAGCAGGCCATCAAAATGTGAGCCCTGCCACCCAAACATAAACTGTCCATATATGGTAATGCTGCTTCCGGTCATAAAGGTCGCCGCAAAGATCATCATGGCAAAAGCGTCTTTCTCCAAAAGCTCTTTTTTATAAAACAGGAAGCCATAAAAAATAAAGACAAAGCTCATAATTGCTGCGGATCTGGGCCTTTTATGTCTGAAGATTAATTTTAGCTCTAGTGCGATCAAAGTCCCAACCTCACCAAATCGGTCCAGAAAAGGATAGTCCGTACTTGCTTTTTTCTCCTCACTTTTGCTCAGTTCTTCGGTATACAGCCGGCTTTTTAAATAGCGGACATTGATAAAAAAAGCAGCTACAGCAAGTAAGGAGAATCCCATTGCAACAAGTGGATTTTTTTTGGCGATGGAAGAGAAAACCGAGTTTGAAAGCGCAGAAATAGAAAATACCTTTAGGTATTCCATTAAGCCGACAACAGCCACAACACCCATTACGATAAAGATCAGAAAACCATTGTTAGTAGTTAAGCGCTTGATGTACAGAGCGAAATAATTATTAAAAATACATAGAGAAATGACTGACAGGCAATACATCACCGAAGCCAGCGGGCCAAAGGCCTGAGCAACAGTCGTAAGGCAGAAGGGTAAAAAAATGATTAGCGGAAACAGATTGAATGCGGTAAACGCAGCGCGCACATTTAAGAAGCCAACGATCTTCCGTTTAGGAATATTCAAATGCAGATAAGGTGCAATGCTTAACGTCGGCAAGTCTTGTAGTTGCATGCGCATGACAAAATCGATAGCGAAATAATACAGGATGAAGCCATTAAAAACAAGCATGACATCTTTGCCGGGCAGGATCTGGGGGATAATCTTTTCGAGCATAAAACCAAGAAAAAGAGCAATACCCAAAAGATAGAGCACCATAAATCCCATAAAGATCTGAGCGGCAATGGTGCCTCCCTTATTTTTCGACCGCCAGAAAGCCTTCCATTGATGATCTAGAAAAGTTAAGAGCATATTAGTAGTTATATTTATTTTTCCAATTCTGTTTTAGCTTTTCTCTTAATTTTTCCTCTGCTGGATTTTTCCCCGGATCATATAATTTTGTTCCGCTTATTTCCTCAGGAAAATACTCCTGTGCAGAGAAATTTCCTTCATAACCGTGGGAGTATTGATAGTCTTTCCCATAACCGATGTTCTTCATTAGCTTTGTCGGTGCATTTCTGATGTGTAATGGGACAGGCAGATTACCTGTTTGTTTCACCAGGGCCTGGGCTTTATTTATCGCTTCATAGGATGCATTGCTTTTTGCAGAGGATGCGAGATAGGTAACTGTCTGTGATAATATGATCCTGGATTCAGGATACCCGATCACGTTTACAGCCTGAAAACAATTGTTAGCCAGGAGCAAAGCATTCGGGTTGGCATTCCCAATGTCTTCTGATGAGAGGATCAGTAGTCTTCTGGCTATGAACAGAGGATCTTCTCCGCCTTCTATCATCCTGGCCAGCCAGTATACTGCGGCATTGGGGTCACTGCCCCTTATCGATTTGATAAAAGCCGAGATGATGTCATAGTGCTGTTCCCCTGCCTTATCATACAGCGCAAGATTCTGCTGAGCATGTGCAAGCACATTTTCATTGGTCAATACGATCTTGTTACCGCCGATCCCATTCACTGCAATCTCCAGTACATTCAGGAGCTTTCGTGCATCTCCTCCGGAAAGCCTGATCAGAGCCTCATGCTCTTTTATGCTGATCTTTTTCTCCCTGAGCAGCACATCCTGTCTGATGGCCGTTTGTAACAGGCCGGACAATTCAGTTTCATCCAGTGCCTTCAGGATATAGACCTGGCACCTGGAAAGCAAAGCCGAGATGACTTCAAAAGAAGGGTTCTCTGTGGTTGCACCGATGAGAGTAACCAGACCTCGCTCCACTGCTCCCAGAAGGCTGTCCTGCTGTGATTTGCTGAAGCGGTGGATTTCATCAATAAAAAGTATGGGCAGGCCCATTAAGCTGTCTTTGAGTAAAGCCGCTTTTTCAATGACTTCTCTTACATCCTTTACACCTGAATTTATAGCACTGAGGTTAAAGAAGGGGCGGTCCAGAGTTTGTGAAATGATATAGGCAAGCGTAGTTTTCCCTACACCCGGAGGTCCCCAGAAAATCATGGAGGGCAGCTGCCCGCTTTGGATCGCTTTGCGGAGTACAGCATCCGGACCAACTATATGCTTCTGCCCAACGTATTCGTCCAGACTCTGCGGGCGCATACGTTCGGCTAAAGGAGGTAGGTTTTGCATAAAAGTAAAGATACAAAACCCAAGTTGAAATTGCAGGTGTTCAGTCTAAGTGCCTGTGTTTTTTAACGGCTTTTTTTTCCAGAATTTTTGTTTCGGTTTGTCATTTCTGGCAGGTCTTGTAGCAGAAAGCGCGGTAGTTTCAGGAGATGAAGTGCCCAGGCCTTCAGGAAGAGGCATGCGCTCGATCTCTTTTTCGATCAGCTTTTCTATACTGGCCAGTTTGCGTTTGTCCTTCCCGTTAACCAAAGTGATCGCAGTACCCTTTGTCGCGGCTCTGGCCGTACGGCCGATCCTGTGTACATAATCTTCTGCATCATGGGGCACATCAAAATTGATGACCAGGTCAATGCCCTCTACATCAATACCGCGGCTCAAAACATCCGTCCCGATGATAATTGGCAACTGCTTGTTTTTAAACTTCAGTAATATACTTTCCCTTTCGCTCTGGCCCAGATCCGAATGAAAAGCTTCCGCCTTAAGACCGAGTCCTCTGAAAACTTTGCCAAGGTTCTTAACTTTTTCTTTGGTTGAAGCAAAAACGATAATGCTTTTATAAGCACCGGGCTTTAAGATCGATGTTAACAGAGGGATCTTTTGTTCATCACCGACCAGGTACACCTGCTGTGAAATTCCTTCAGCCGGTTTGGAAATAGCAAGACTGATCTGTTCCGGATGATCCAGCAGCGTAGCAGCCAGTTTCCTGATCTTTGGAGGCATGGTTGCAGAAAACATTACGGTTTGTCTTTTTTTCGGCAGGTAGCTGACGATTTTCATGATATCATCATAAAAACCCATGTCGAGCATCCTGTCAGCTTCGTCCAGTACCAGGTGCTGCAGCTGGTCAAGTTTCAAAACTCCTGATGAAAGGTGAGAGATCAGCCGGCCGGGTGTAGCAATAATGATGTCAACACCCTCGCGCATCGAACGTTTTTGCTGTTCATAAGCAATCCCGTCTCCGCCGCCGTATACAGTCAGTGAGCTGATGTTGGTGAAATAAGAAAGCGCTTCCACCTGCAGGTCGATTTGCTGAGCCAGCTCCCTTGTAGGAGCAAGAATTAAGGTGTTGTTGTGCCGTTCTTCTGTTCCCGCAATCATATTCATGATCGGGAGCAGATACGCACCGGTCTTGCCTGTTCCTGTTTGCGCACAGGCGATCAGATCTTTTTTATCTAGAATGAGCGGTATAGCTTCCTGCTGAACTGGTGTGGCATTGCGAAACCCCATTGCCTGTAAACCCTCAAATAAGTCGGGGTTAAAATTAAAATCTTTGAAATCCAATATACTTATATAATAGTTAGTACCCTATAAAAGTAGACTTTTTAATCAGCATTCTAAAGTTTTAATGTGCAACCTTCTTTTCATCAGTATTTATTAACTGCTTCATTTCCAGCTTTCCATTGTATTGAGCACCCATTTCTATCTCCAGAGTTTCTGTTTTAATGTCTCCGTTTACCTTGCCTGTTTTCTTAATTTCCAGCTGCTGAGCCTTTACATTGCCATTTACAGTGCCATAGATGATCGCTGAAGAGGTTTCAATATTTCCGATAATCATGCCTTTCTCACCTAAAATCAGACCGTTGCTTACGCTTACATTGCCTGTCACCTTACCGTCAATTCTTATTACTGACTTACCGGTAAGTTCCCCGGTGATCACAAATCCTTCTCCGATTAAGGTTGATATTTCCTGCTGATTGATGTCGTTTATCTGTTTGTTTTTCTTAAACATTTATTCGAGGGTTAAAAAAGAACGGGGGTTGATTATTTTACCATATCTGTGTACCTCATAATGTAAATGAGGACCTGTTGACCTTCCTGTTGAACCAATCTTGCCTATTTTGTCCCCTGCCTTTACTTGCTGGCCAACCTTAATGAGGATTCTGGAAAGATGTCCGTAATAAGTTTCGAAGCCATTTCCATGATTGATCACTACACAATTTCCATAACCGCCCCTGCGTCCGGCCATCACTACCCTTCCGCTTGCGGTGCTTTTGACTACTTCTCCGTACCGGCCCCTGATGTCCAGACCCTTATGCGTTTCTACATTTTCACCGGTAAAGGGGTTTTCGCGGTGACCGTATCCGGAAGTGATTACCCCAAGATGAGGATATCCCATAGGAGTGAAGGCGACATAGTCGATCATTTTATCCAGATGCGTATCATAAAACTCACCGGCTTCCTGAGCAGACAGAATATCTGTGTTTTGCTCTCCGCCTATATTTGGAATGATCTGTCTGATTCCCCTGGCCTTAAGATATTTATTGATCGTGAGCAGCTTTTTGTCTATAGACTGATAGTATTTCTTGAGTGCAGAAGTATCCAGTGATGCAGATTCCTTTTTGTGCTGCTGCAGCTCTTTGGCCAGTTGTTCTTTTGACAACTCCGCAGAAGCCCTGCTGTAAGTCAGATAAAAAATAATGCCGATTAAAAAAACAAAACTCAGCAGCAGCCCGCCAATATATTTCTTCCAGTGCATAATCAAGCCACTGGGAACCTGTATAGGCTTACTTGAACTCTGATTTTTGTTTACAAAGATAATGGTAGTTTTTTCCCGTTTCCTTGTCATATTTTAAAAGTTAGAAATTCTTTGGATTGCAAATATATGATTTTCAGCTTCATATAAAAGTCCTTAAAGAAATCTACTTTTTCTTATCAGCATAACCAAACACCTTCTGAAGAAGAGTTGTTGACCTTGCACCAATATTATCCCTTATTTTCAGCTCTTCCTGGGCAACCTGAATGAACATCCCTTCAATGGCTTTTTGAGCTACATAGGCAGATAAATCCGTATTTACTGGCTTTACCAATGGAACTTTATTGTACTGACCTGCAGCATCTCCCCAGTATTTGGTAGCACCAACTTTATTAAGACTTGTGGATATTACGGGTTTAAATTTTTCCATCAGCTGATCGGTAGTCACTCTCTTAAAATAACTCGTTGCGGCATCTTTATTTCCGAACAGGATATTTGTGGCATCAGCAATGGTCATTTGCTTGATTGCAGAAAGGAATATTGGCTTCGCTTCTTTAGCCGCATCCTCGGCTGCACGGTTCAGGCTGGTGATCACATTGTCTGCAAGTGAGCCCAGACCAATGCTTCGGAGGGTCTTCTCTACTTTTTGCGCTTCAGGCGGAAACAGGATCTTTACTGCCAGGTTGCCCAGAAAGCCATCCTTCGCGGAAAGCTGATCGGCTCCTTTGGAAGTGCCTATTTCCAGCGCCTGCTTAATCCCAAGTCCGATTTCAGTTCCTGTAGGATTTCCACCCGCCGGGATCTGTTTCAGTATATTTCCGATCTGGGCCTGGCTTTGTACATCACAACCACTCAGGATTACAATAGATGCTGCTATTAAATAAATGCTAATTCTTTTCATCGAGATTATTTGTCTGCTCAAAAGTAAGCAAATCTTTGGCCAGTAGTTTGGCCGACTTCGCTAATTTAAGAAATTCAGACCGGTAACCTTCAGGATCTTTTCCTATGGCCTGCTGCGCATTTTTGATGACCTGATCGAAATCAGCATTTTGTTTATATGCCGATTGTCTCAGCAACATTCCGAATTCTGCTACGGCCGCACTAAATCTGAAATTCTCTGATGCTTTGCTGAAGGGTAATGCCGAGTCAATTATGGGTTCAGAAATCAGTTTGCTGACATCACCTTCAGGTTTTTTGTAGCGCAGCTTTACGGTCAGCAATTCCCTGCTGTTATTGTTCACAACAGGTTTCTTCCGCGGCTGGTATTTCAACTCATCTACACTATCTGAGAATCTGCTTTTTACACCCACAGGGATGACCTCATAGAGTGCCGTAACCGTATGCCCGGAACCCATCTCACCGGCATCTTTTTGATCATCATTAAAATCTCTTGCCTTAAGCATACGATTCTCATAACCGATGAGGCGATAAGCCTGCACTTTTGCAGGGTTAAACTCCACCTGCAGCTTTACATCCTTTGCAATAGTAAACAATGTTCCCCCAAATTCACTGATCAGCATTTTCCTGGCTTCACTGATGTTGTCTATATACGCATAGTTGCCATTACCTTTATTGGCAAGTGTTTCCATTTTGCTGTCTTTATAATTACCCATACCAAAACCAAGTGCAGTTAAAAATATGCCGCTCCGGCGTTTGTTCTCTATCAGTTTTTGCATGTCCTGATCACTGCTGGCTCCAACATTAAAATCTCCGTCAGTGGCCAGGATCACCCGGTTGTTTCCTCCCCTGATAAAATGTTCGGCTGCTACCTTATAAGCCAGTTCAATGCCTTGTCCGCCTGCGGTAGAACCTCCGGCACTCAATTGGTTCAAAGCCTCTCTGATCTTCGTTTTCTGATCCCCCGGGGTTGAAGGCAATACCAGGCCCGCATTGCCTGCATAAACGACAATAGCAACTTTATCAGAAGCCCTCAGCTGTTCAGTCAGCATTTTGAATGAAGATACCAGGAGCGGGAGTTTATTGGGTTCATTCATCGAACCCGATACATCGATCAGGAATACCAGATTGGATGCAGGAAGATTGTCCGTAGGGATTTTTCTGCCCTGCAATCCAATCTTCACCAGTTTATGGCTGGTATTCCACGGAGCGCTGGAAATTTCTGTACTGATATTTATCGGGTCATTTCCTTTAGGCTGCGCATAGTCATAATCAAAATAGTTGATCATTTCTTCTATCCTCACCGCATCCGCAGGAGGCAGGTTTCCATTATTGATGAACCTGCGCAGATTACTATAGGATGCAGCATCAACATCAATAGAAAATGTAGAAAGCGGCTGCTTCAAGGCAGTTCTAAAAGAATTCTCCTGTATGGAAGTGTAAGATTCTGAAGACTGCTGAGGAGCCGGAGTGATGACCATCCCCTGAACTTTTCCCTGCAGCAGCTGTTCCACCTGAGCTACCGGAACATCTTGAACTTCCCTTTCAGTAACCAGGTAGGAATTGGCGGTGACCTTATCTTTGGTACGCTTGATATATCCACGGATAACGACATCATCTGATCTGCTCTTTATTCCTTTCATTTTCACATTGATCACTTTGCCCGTTATGGTGACGCTCAGGTTTTGATAGCCCGGAGATGAAAAAAGAAGCTGCGTTACTCCCTTGGGAACACTTGCGCTATATTTACCCTGCTGATCAGTTTGTGTAACCGATAAGGGTTTGGATTTTGAATCCGGAAAATAAAGTATACCTGCATTGACTACGGGTAGTCCGGTTTCTGCGTCTGTAACTATTCCTGTAATGATTTTTGTATCAACTGTAACTGTCTTAAAAGCAGTGAACAATAGGAAGATCAGGATGGGTAAAGCTAGCTTTTTCATGCTTGGGTTTTTCTTTATGATGTAAGCATTTCAAAAATTCCACAGCACTTTGGAAAAATATTTTTATACTTGAGAAAATTACCCAACTACCCTTTGAAGTTTATAAAAAACAACATCAGAATTCAGGAGCAGGATGATGCCGCCCTGGTCACAAGCTACAAAAAAAGCGGTGACCTGGAAGTATTGGGTGTTCTTTATCATAAATACATGCACCTGGTCTTTGGGGTTTGTTTAAATTACCTGAAGGATGAAGAACAGAGCAAGGATGCAGTGATGCAGATCTTCGAAGAGCTCGTGGTCAAGCTGAAAGCCCATGAGGTTCAAAACTTCAAAAGCTGGCTTCATGTGCTGTCCAGAAATCATTGTCTGATGGCACTTCGGAAAACCGCCAGATATACTACGGTTTCATTGGAAGATTCTTTTGTGGAAAACACAGACTTTGTGCATCTTGATATCGATGATACAAAGGAAACCAAACTCACCGTTATGGAAAAGTGTATGGAAACACTGCCGGAAGAACAGCGCGTGAGTGTGGATCTGTTTTATTTGCAGGAGAAGTGCTACAAGGAAGTGGCAGACATTACCGGATATGATATGCTGAAGGTAAAAAGCTATATCCAGAATGGGAAACGCAATTTAAAAATTTGTATAGAAAAGAACAGCAGTGAATAAGGATTGGTTAGACATAGCGATTTTAGAGGATTATCTTGATGGTAAGCTCGATTCCAAAACGATGAACAGGGTGGAGCGTGAAGCCCTGGAGGATCCTTTTGTAGCAGAAGCACTTGCCGGATTAAGTGAATCCCCCAGGCGCGCTCTGGCTTCCATTTCTCTCCTGCAGAAACAACTGCAGGAACGTGTGGCAGAGCAGAAGGTCAAAAAAGCATCACTGATCACCTGGCAGCGTCTTAGCATTGCATCAACTGCAGCCGTTTTGTTCATCTCGGTTGGTATTATCTTCTGGATGAAGCAAAAAAACTACCAGGAAATGATGGCCGGGCAATCCAGGCAAGTCGATGTAGCGATCGCTCCAAAGGAATTTAAAGATAGCCTGATCACATCCGGCTCACAGATTGCTGCAGCACCGAAGCCGGAAGTGTCTTCTGATGCTGTACTGGATCAAGCAATCGGTTCCGCTAAGGCAAACACTTATGCTTCAACCGTGAAGTCTAAAGAGTCAGCCCCGATAACGACCTATTCGAATAGCCCCGCGCCCGCTTCTGCTGACCAGCAGGTTGCTGCGCTTTCGTCAGTAATTGCCACTGCCGTTAACAACAATATGATCAGAGGTAAAGTGATTGACAGTGCAAGCGGACTGCCGTTGGCAAATGCAAGCATTTTTGTAGATAGTAAACCAAAAGCACAAACGAACGATCTGGGAGAATTCGAATTTAGTGCAGACAGTATCACTGCGGGGTCTCAGATTCTCGCATCTGCAGCGAGTTATAAAAACGCTTTAAGACCCCTGAAGCTGGACCAATCCAATAATCTGAGTTTAACGGAGACAGGGGGTAATAAGAGTGATGTGGTCATAAGAGGTTACAGCAAACGCTCAAAGGAGCAGGTCAGGGGCAATTCTTTTACGGTAAGCGGGAAAGAAGTTAAAGATGTTCCAATAGCCAATGTGGAGCAGTTGCTGCAGGGAAAAGTAGCGGCACTCCATCTGACTTCATTTAGTCCTGCCGGTGGCTGGGCTGCATTTAAAGCATACCTGGTCAAGGAAAACAAATTTAGCACCGGAATCAAAACGGGTCAGTCTGCCGAATTTAAGTTTACGCTTAAAAACGGAAAACCCGCGGACATTGAAGTTGTGCGCGGGTTTTCTAAACAATATGATGCCGAAGCAATAAGATTAATTAAAAACTGGCCCGAATGGAACGGAACCTCTAAAGAAGGCCCGGCTGCGGTAGTTTTAGATTACTAAAAGAACAGGTGAATGATCCCGTAGATAATTCCGGCTAAAGTCGCCGATACCGGAATCGTAAGTACCCATGCCCATATCAGGCTAACGGTTACTCCCCAGCGTACCGCAGAAACCCTTTTCAGCAAGCCTACACCCACAATTGATCCTGTAATGGTATGTGTAGTAGATACCGGAATACCAAAGTGTTCTGTAATACCAAGAGTTACAGCTCCTGCGGATTCTGCAGCAACTCCTTCAAAGGCATTCACTTTTGTGATCTTGGAACCCATGGTTTTTACGATCTTCCAGCCGCCGCTCATGGTTCCCAGTGCAATCGCTGCATAACAGGAGATAGGTACCCATTCAGGCATGGAATCTCCGGTTTGTAATACATTTGCAGCAACCATGGCTACATAGATGATCCCCATTACCTTTTGAGCATCATTGCCGCCATGTGTAAAGCTTAGCGCAGCAGAAGAAACCAGCTGCAGGCGTTTGAACCACTTCTCTGCCACAGATGGCCGGGCGTGCTTAAAAATGTGTAAAATAATAATGGATATGATTACAGAGATGACCATCCCGATCACAGGAGCCAGCACAATAAACGCCACTACCTTAATAATGGGAGCGATATTGATCGCAGACATTACGTTTGCGCCAACTGTAGCTGCTTTGGCCATACCCGCACCTGCGAAACCACCAATCAAAGTATGTGAGGAACTTGAAGGGATGCCAAACCACCAGGTAAATAAATTCCAGATGATGGCAGCGAGAAGACCCGCCAGAATTACCTCAAGTGTAATGAAGTTCTCTACCACCGTCTTGGCAATGGTATTGGCGACTTTGTGGTCTGTAAAATAAAAATATGCAGCGAAATTAAATACTGCTGCCCAAAGCACTGCCTGAAAAGGGGACAGCACTTTTGTGGATACGATCGTTGCAATTGAGTTTGCGGCATCATGAAAACCATTGATATAATCAAAGGCTATGGCCAGGACAATCACTACGACCAATAAGGTACTTACCATTTTTTGAAGGTTTAAGCGTTCTTTACCAAAATAGATTCCAGCACATTTGCCGCATCTTCACATTTGTCTGTTGCCATCTCTAAAGTCTGCAAAACTTCTTTTTGCTTGATCAGCTCAATCGCGTTTGTTTCAAATTCAAACAAGCGGGCGATAGCCAGATTACAAACATAATCTGCCTGGTTTTCACCACTGTTTATCCTTACACAGGCATCAGCAATTACCCTGATGTTCTTAAAGCTTCTCAATTCCTTGATCGCTTTTTCAAGGTCAGTACACATTTCTACCAGCAGTTCAGCCAGTTTGATCATGGCGTCACCTATATTGGTAATGTTATACAATTCGATGTTGCTGGCAGAAGCATGGATATAATCCGCGATGTCATCTATCGCACTGGCAAGTGCGTGAATGTCTTCCCTGTCAAATGGAGTGATGAAGTTTTTGCTCAGTTCCAGAAAGATAGAGTGGGTAATGTCGTCGCCAACATGTTCCAGACGCTCTACTTCTTTGATGTGTTCCTTTCTTTTTTCAAGATCATTTGCACTCAGTGCAAGCAATAATGCTTCAGAAATTTTTAGTACATTACTTCCTGCCTGTTCGAATAATGGCTGGAATTTTTTGTCTCTAGGGGTGAAGAACTTAAAAATGCTATTCATCTTTTCTATAAAATATGATACAAAAGTATGAGTGTAATGTTAAGTTAATGTTAACTGTTAAGTTTTTTGCTTAATACCCCTTATTTGATCATCCGATCTTTTGAAGCGTAAACGCAAAAGTCGTCCCGATTTGCTGCGTGCTCCTCACGGAAATGATCTGCTGATGCGCCTCCAGTATGTGCTTTACAATAGCCAGACCTAAGCCTGTACCACCTTCTTCCCTTGAACGGTGAGAATCAATTCTGTAAAAACGTTCAAACAGTCTTGGCAGGTGCTTTTCATCAATCCCTATTCCATCATCAGTCACCTCAATCAGATATTGGTCATGTAATTCAAATATCTTAATCGCAGTAGATCCGCTGGCTTTCCCGTATTTCAGTGAATTTTCAATCAGGTTGATCATGACCTGTCTGATTTTTTCCCGGTCTGCTTTTACATAGGCAGGATAGGTGTATTTTTCCTTAAAGGACAAGATAATGCCCTTGGCTTTAGCCTTGTCTTCCAGCAATTCCATGACTTCCCTGGCCAGCCCTACAAAATCAAATTTTTGATAATTGATAGGGATTTCCCCTGTCTCCAGTTTGGATATAGAGTCCAGATCGTTGATCAGGTAACTCAGGCGTTCCACGTTATCCGCTGCTTTTTTCAGAAATTTGGTGGCCATTTCCGGATCATCAGTGATGCAATCCTGTAAGGTGTCAATATATCCCTGCACTGCAAAAAGCGGAGTTTTAAACTCATGCGATACATTAGAAAGAAATTCTCTTCTGAACTGTTCCTGCTTCTTCAATACATCTATTTCTCTTTTCTTTGCACCAGCCCATTCCTTCACTTCCTGTTCCACATCATTGATCGGATCAGAACTTACATACTCACCTAAAGCATCCTTGAGGTCCTTGCCCAGTTTAAGGTTGTGAATCAGTTTATAAATGAGTACTATTTTAGAATAGATGTATTTTTCAAGCAGGTAATAAAAAATAATAAACGCAGAGAGAAAAGCAACCCCGAAAGAAACAGACATGTAGTACCAGCTGTGCTGAAAATAAAAATTAACCAAGCCTATCGAGAGGCCTACAGCGAGTGCTGCAATTAGAACCAATACACTTAATTTCATTCCTTTATCGACTTAATCCATGCAAGAGGAGTTGCCTGCAGATGCAGGCAATTTACAAGATAAATTTATAATCTAAACTTTTTCAGTAAGATATTTCCAATACCTTTTGGGGACGTGTCTGACATGCAGTTTTGTATTCTTTCTGGCTGCTATATTTGCACTTTTAAAATAATTTTTCCAGAGTGAGGCATACAGATCTTCCCGCAGGTCATGGCTGGCTGTGTTCTGTTTTTGGAGCTTCTTTTCGTCGGTCATATTCAGGTGGATCTCCTCCGCTTTTTCCAGATCATAATAAATGCCATAATGCCTTCTAATGTCATAGATCAGCCAGTGCTGATCTGCATAGCGATCTTTGAAATGCTTCATAATAAGAGGAAGTACGTTAAAATCCGGATCAATGCCGCAATAATAGATGCCGTCTGCAGCGTGCTGAAAACGGATAAAGGCTTCCATCCTGTGTTTTTCGCGCTCCACGCTGGTCGCTGTTTTGGAGATCGCCAGTACACAGTTGTTTCCATAGTCTGTTTCCGCACCTGCGGGACTGCTGAAAATATAACAAACAAATTCGAATAAACTCTGCTGAATATCGGGTAATTCTGACAGGAATGTACAATAGAACCTTCTCATCCATGCAGGAGGCAGTTTACGCTGGAGTGCTTTCCAGACCCTGTCGGCCTTTACCGGGTCATTATGTACCTCCATCACTACTGTAAATGCTTCCGGCTGATATTCCTCTGCGATTTTCAGTCTGATCTTTCCCGGCTTTCTTTCAAACCATTCAAATACAGCACATAGCAAGCCTTCTAGGCTGCCATCAGTGAGATATATGGTCATGTAAACAGATGGAGCTGGTTATTGTCATTCTTCAGGTATTTGCTGTCACTTTCTGCAAGAATGAACGATTTGATCTGGGTGTTTTGGTATTCCTTCAACTGGTAAGGACTGTCCATACATTTGATAAAATACTTTGCCCTGTTATAAGCAACTCCTATTTTTTTTAACTGATCTATCCGCAGTTTCCCAAATTTTCGGGCTTGTACGATCTTTTTCGCCGAAGCGACTCCTATACCAGGTACCCTTAAGATCATTCTGTAAGCGGCTGTATTCATGTCAACCGGAAAAAACTGGAGATTCCTCAGTGCCCAGCTCAGCTTAGGGTCAATGTCTGCATCCAGATGCGGGTTGGCATCGTTGAGCAGTTCGTTGACATGAAACCCATAAAAGCGCATTAACCAGTCGGTCTGATAAAGCCTGTTCTCTCTGATCAGAGGTGGCTGGGTGCCAATCATAGGTAATCGTTTGTCCTGACTGATGGGTATATAGCCCGAATAGTAGACCCTTTTAAGCGAAAAATCCCTGTAGAATCGATCTGCGGTCTGCATGATATCTTTATCCGTCTCAGGTGTGGCGCCGATCACCATCTGTGTGCTTTGCCCGGCAGGTACAAATTCAGGGGTGCTCCTGATCAGCTTTCTGTCTTCGGTAAACTGAACAATCTGATTTTGTACAAAGCCCAGTGGCCTGATCACATCCGTATGGCTTTTTTCAGGAGCCAGCAGCTTCAGTCCTGCTTCTGTTGGCATCTCCAGGTTAATGCTCATCCGGTCAGCATACATACCTGCTTCCCTGATCAGTTCTTCACTGGCTCCGGGAATGGTTTTTAAGTGAATGTAACCATTGAACCGCTCCTCGATACGGAGCTTTTTAACCACACTCAGCAGGCGCTCCATGGTGAAGTCGGCATTCTTAAAAATACCGGAACTCAGGAACAATCCCTCAATGTAATTTCTCCGGTAAAAATTGATGGTAAGCGATACCGCTTCTTCGACAGTAAAGGCAGCCCTTTCAATATCGTTACTTTTTCTGGAGACACAATAAGCACAATCAAAGATGCAGTAATTGGTCAGCAGTATCTTTAATAAAGAAACACAGCGTCCGTCTTCAGTATAAGTGTGGCATATCCCTGATGTATGACTGTTTCCCAGGCCTTTATTATCATTTTTTCTATTCCCTCCGCTTGATGAACAGGAAACATCATATTTAGCTGCATCAGCCAATATGTTTAGTTTTTTTATAATTCTATCTGACATCTAGTTTTATTTGCTAATAAACATAGCAAATAAAACTAAATTTATTGGGGTTTTAATTTTAAAACCAATTCCTGTATGGTTTAAACTTCAGTATAGAACTGCTCCAGATAGGCGAGCATAAAATCATGGCGCTGCTGTGCAATTTTTTTCCCCTCAGTGGTTCTCATAAGATCTTTCAACAGCAGGAGCTTTTCATAGAAATGATTGATGGTTGGTGCTGTCGAACGCTTATATTCTTCCTTCGTCATATGCAGATTTGGTTTAATCTCGGGATCATAAAGCAGCCTGTTCTTATATCCGCCGTAAGTGAATGCCCTTGCAATACCAATGGCTCCGATCGCATCCAGCCTGTCCGCATCCTGCACAATATCAAGTTCTCTGGACTGAAAGTCGATCTTTCCCAGGCTTGCCTTATAGCTTAGGTTCTTAATGATTTGCTGAACGTGTTCAATCACCTCTGATCCGATCCCTGTTTTTTGCAAAAAATCTCCTGCTGTCCGAGGACCGATCTCTTCATCACCATCGTTAAACTTACTGTCGGCAATGTCATGGAGCAGTGCAGCCAGTGCAACGACGAGCGCATCTCCCTTTTCGGTCTCATTAATTTTCAGCGCGTTTTTATAAACGCGTTCAATATGAAACCAGTCGTGCCCGGCCTCAGCATCGGCAAGTGTTTCTTTAACAAACTGAATAGTTACAGCTATAATTTGCTCCATAAAAAAAGATTAAGGCGCAAAGATACCTGAATTATGCAGATGTTGATTCTTTAGGAGCAGCCCTTTCCATTAAGAGCAGGATCAGCTCGGCCGGTTCATGGGAGATCAGATGTGTGGCTTCCACATCCAGGATCTTTGCAATTTGGAACAACCTGTCTAAGGTCACCTTACTGTATCCCAGTTCAATTTTACTGTAAGCATTTTGCGAGATACCGATTTTTGCAGCCAGGTAATCCTGGGTATAATTTCTGAACTCTCTTATTTTTCTAATGTTACTGGCTACAGCTTTACTTTTTGATGCAAATAGATCTGTCATAAATTTGTTTAATTATTCCTATAGGTTATAATAAACGAAACAAAATGACTGGCGGATTTCAAAAAGAAAAACTTTTAACAAAAAGAATTTAATCTTTCAGTGGTCTTTCTCCTTCAGGTCTTCTTGAACCATCGTACAGTTCATATTCCAGCATTCTGCAATCCAGCTTTCCATTATAGAATTCAATCTTGCGCGCGGCCTTCAGTCCAATCTTCTTGGCCAGATCAGGATTTCCCGTAAAAATATAACCAAAGTATCCTTTACATTTCTGCTTCATGAAGTCGCCCATGCGTTTGTAGGTGAGCTCCAGTTTGGAATGCACACCCAGTCTTTCTCCATATTCAGGATTAAAGACCACTACACCCTTACCCGTTTCCGGAACCTGTGTCTCTTCAAAATCACATACCTCAAAAGAGATCAGGGTATCTACACCTGCCGTCTTTGCATTTTTACGGCTCACATCAACAGCATCTTCAGAAATATCTGTAGCAATGATCTGCAGATCGATATTTTTTATCACCTGTTCTTTCAGAATCCTTCTCTCCGCAAAGAAAGCTTCTTCGTCATAACCAAGAATGTGCATAAAGCCATAATTCATTCTGAACAGACCGGGTCTGCGGTTGGTGGCGATCAGTGCTGCCTCAATAGCAAGCGTTCCTGATCCGCACATCGGGTTTACAAAAGGAGATTTCTGATCCCATTGTGTGCTCAGTACAGTTGCGGCAGCCAGTGCTTCCAGCATAGGTGCTTTGCCGGGGATCTTGCGATAGCCATGCTTTGCCAGCGTCTCACCGGAAGTATCTATAAAAATATCAGCTTCACTGTCCTTCCAGTATAAATGGATTACTGCTTTATTGGCATCAGCACCCGAGTTCGGACGAATGTCCTTCTTGTCCTTGATGCGGTCCACAATCGCATCCTTTACCTTAAGATTGGCAAAAAGAGGAGTCGTAATGGTTGGGTTATCCACATTTGAGGTGACAGAAAAATAACCTGAAAAGTCGATCAGCTCCTCCCATGGCATGTCCTTAAGCTCCGTGTACAATTCCTCAGGATTATTGGCTTTAAAGCTCCTCAGATTGTATAAAATCTGACTTGCGCAGCGTAAATTAAGGTTAAGCTTTATACATTCGGTTAAGGTAATGTCGAGTTCTACACCAGTAGGGAAATCCCGTATTATGGTATAGCCAAGGGCTTTTACTTCCTCCTGCAGGTAAGCAGAAAGGCGTTTGTTGCAGGTGATGATCACCTTCGATTTGTTGTGGAAAACTTGCATAGTATAAAGTGCGAAGTTATCAATAAAAATATAGAGATTTGGCTTGTTAAGCATAATAAACAGTATATAGTATGGAATTAAAAGCAAAAGTGCACGAGATAGGAGCCTTACAGCAGGTAAGTGAAACTTTTAAAAAACGCGATCTTATAGTAGAGTATGCAGAAAACCCTACATATCCTGAATATATCAGGTTTGAGGCATTGCAGGATAAAACAGCTTTATTCGACAGTCTGAAACCGGGTGATGACATTGAAGTTTCCTTTAACCTGCGTGGTCGTCCATGGACAGATAAAGCCGGTAAGACTTCTTACTTTAACAGCCTTGTAGTATGGCGTATCAATGCCCTGACCAATGCTGCCGCTGCTCCGGCTACACCTCAATACGCGCCGCCTGCTGATTTGAGCAGTGCACCGGGTGAGGATGACGATCTTCCTTTCTAAAAAGACCTTTTTTAAATAAACAAATAAACAACTTATGCCGCCTTAGAACCAGGGCGGCATTTTTAATGACCATTATTTAATCAGCTCACGCTGTTCATTATAAAGGCCTATCAGAATACTGTTGCCCTTATCATCAACCTTCAATCCCCCATACTTTGCGGCTTCGTATTTCTTCCCTTTTCCTTCTTCAAAAAAATAGGACTCTGCACCAATGTGGATCCTTCGGAAGCTGGAGTTGCCTCCGTAGAAATATCTGATGGGCTGTTCACCTGCTTTCAATGGCTGCAGATCAGGCTGAAACCGGATGCGCTGACCCAGACCATTGTTATCAGTTGTGACGATACAATAACCCCTTTTATCCAGCTTCTCTATGGCCGGACCATTATTGATCTTGTAATCAAGCCTCATGTAGTCGCCCTGCATCAGAGACCTGGGATCGACAGGCGCAAGCTCCAGTAAGACCAGCTGACCATTTTTGAGCGTCTTTTCCTTGGCGAAGACAGACCACCCGAAATAGCTAAGAAGCAAACCCAGGTTTATAAGGATCACAATGAGTTTAATCTTGCTCATAACGTTTCAGTGTTTTTTTAAGGATAAACCAGGCCAGTATAAACAGCATTCCGGTGGCCAGCATCATCTCTGATTTGACCAGGAGGGTGTAATGCAGGTTATAATAATACTGCCCGCTGAAATAAACCAGTGCCAGTATACTAAGGATCAGGCCGGGTTTATGACCGGTGTGAAAACTCAGCATGAGGATCAGTAATGCCCCGCATACCGCCGGAGCAAAGCAGGCCGGCAGCAGTACCAGGGTAACCATAAGATAAATGAGCACACGGTTTCGCTGTTCCCGGATGTTCAGGTCGGAAATGATATGGTGCAGGAAGAATAAAATGATCCCGATGAGGCAAGCCGAAGAAAGCCATTCGCGACTGAACTTTTGGGTGCCAAAACCACCAATGGCAAGGTAGGTCAGCAAGGCCAGCAGAACACACAATAAGCCAATGCGCCAGGGATTATATACCCGGTTCATCCATCCCGTTGAAGCCAGACATTTCGCTTCATTAAGGCACATCCAGGTATAGGCAAGTGCTGTCAGAGCTACCTGCAGGTGAACAAGTTCCTGCGCATGATTAATATTGATCAACGCATACAAACAACCATTTATAATGACGACAGACAGGAAATTATACATATAGGCCCTGGTAAAAAAGGGCACCGCCAATGCGACACAAAGCAAGACAGTTGTGGTGATGTTGTCGCTGGAATAAAACTTTTCCAGTCCGCTGCCAATCATGGCACAAGAAGCCAGATAAGCCCCTATACAAGCCGTATCCAGTACAGTATTATCGACTTTCCTCTCGATATAAACCGCTGTTATCAGCGTAATAAAACCCAGGACGAGCATTACCGAAGCAGAATCGTTCAACAAAAGAAATATCCAGCCCATTAAAAAAATGCTTCCAAGTAATCCTCCGGCTATAGACAGGATCTTGATACCCATGCCCTGGTATGACTGTCGTTCAGTTGCTATCGCTTCGGAAAGCAGCAGGTCCATATCGTTGATTTCGTTAGCTGTTTCCATTCCAGGTTTTGTTAAGTTTAAGTAATTCGCGGATCAGCAGCGTCACACACACGATAATACATATGCCATTAAAAAAGAACTTGAAGATCTCGTCTCCATGAACTTTTTCCCAAAAAAGCGCGGAGCAGAAAATCAGGACGCTCATCGGTATAATACAAAGAAGGAACAATGTTTTTTGCCTGATGCTGTGCCATATAGCCGCTGTATAAGTGACCAGGGCAACAGCAGCAGCGGCCCAGAATGCTGATGAAGACTGTTCGAAAATGCCTGAGACCAGGCTAATGGTCATCCAGAAAACAGCCCCAAGGCTCACAATTTTCAGGAACCAGCCCGGCGGGGAAGAAATAAGCCCTTTTGAGTAAGCTATCCGGACGATCAGCAGTGCGAAGACATTGATCAGGAACAGCAGCAGACTAGTGAGGGTAAAAGACCAGTCGGGGCCAGTTTGGTTGGCATACAAAGTAAAAGTAGTATTGATCAGCAAGATCAGCATCAGCCATAAAACTGCAAAATCGGAGATCACAGCCCAGAGGAAAATAAATACCGTCCAGCCCAGAAAAAAGTCATAAGCATCAGCCCCGGTCTGGTAGATCTGTCCGAATACGGAAAAGAGCAGTCCGACCAGCATGGAGGTGCCCGTCAGCAGGATGTTGCTGACCAGAATGTTCTTCCGGGTCAACAGCACAGACAAAATACCCGTGAGGATGAGTGTTCCCACCATACCAAGCTTTACAAACTTATGGAGGTTTTCCCAATTGTAGGCGAAAAAAAAGATAGCTCCCAGTGTAAGAAAGGTAAGGCCAATGCTCAGTAGCAGCATGTCTGTAAACCTAGTCCATTCAGCCTGTCCGGCATAGATGCCTTCCCGTTTGAACATCGCTCTGATGTCTTCAGCGGAGAGCTTTTTATGCCTGCTGATGAGGTGTATGATGTTCCGGGTAATTTTTGATTCAGCCATATCAGGAAGTATAGGGTAAACTTAACGATATTTATTAATCTTTCCATCAGGGCTTGTCTTCGGCAAAACAGGGGCAAAACCGACCCAGATCCAAGGCTGCTTCGGAAAACAGGTACCTTTTGCCGAAGCCGTGTCGAAGTTGCCTTGGAGTTGTCCCGGAGCTGGTGGCAACCAGCTGGCTTTGAAAAGCTTTGGCAATTACGTTTATACCGATAACCGGTACGTTAAAATTTGTTAAATAAAAGCTTTTCTCTCAATCCTTCATTAATTTTGAGTAATTATATGAAGAAAAGGAGTCTCTGGCTGATCACCACCCTGATGACCATAGCTTTGCTTGGGGTATTTGTAATGCAGCTGTATTACATCAAGGAAGCGTACAACCTAAAATCACAGCTTTTTGAACAGAATGTGAATGAGGCACTGAACGATGTTGTAAACAAAGTACAGAAGCGTTATGCGGCCAGTCACATCAATAAAAAGGATCGTCAGGTAGAGCGTGAAAGACAGGCTGAAGTGCGTAACCAGGCCAGAATGCTTGTCGAATATAAAGAGGGCTTCAGGCTTGAACAGCAAAGGCGCAATGAGATTATGCACAAGCTGATCGCCAAGGACCTGAATGATACAGAGCGGGAGCTGATAAAAGCTTATGGCAATCCTGTAATTATTAGTGAAAGTGATTATCAGGCCGCAACGGACATGAACAATCCGCTCAATTCTCCGGTACATCTTGATGTAAACCTGGGTCTTGATGCCTTCGGGAATGTGATCGGCGGACAAATTAAATCTACATTTGTACCGCAGTCATTCAGTGTCAATACAGACCGGCTTCCCGACAGTATCCGCTATCAGGCACTCGACCCGGTAACAGGCAAACCTATACTGATCAGTGTAAAGACACTTAGCCCGGAGCTGGAACGCAGGTTTATGGTAGAAAATGCCCTTGCTCAGCGCAAGTATGAAAACGGATTAAAAAGGCTGATGTCTGATACGATACCAATGGGCGCAAACACAGATCTGGTCCTGAGGGATGTCGCCGACGAAATGCGGAATGCCAATGTCCCGCTCAGTAAAATGGTTTCTAAAGACTTGCTGGATACTTTGATCAAGAAGGAAATGTTCAACAGAAACATTACCCTGCCATACAATTTTTGGGTTAGCCTGGAACAAAAGGATTCCCTGGTCTACATCAAAGCCTCTAACGGCAGTAATCCTGATTTTTTATCTAAAGATACTTACCGTGTAACACTTACCAATTTCATTACCCGTGATCCCGGGATGCTGTTTGTGAGTTTTCCAAACAAGAATTCGCTGATCATCGGCAACATGTGGGCCACGATGGCTTCATCTGCGGCCCTGTTGCTGGTGCTGGTATTCATTTTTGCTTATACCATTTATGCCATTATCAGGCAGAAGAAGATTTCGGAAATGAAGACGGATTTCATCAATAACATGACCCATGAATTTAAGACGCCTGTAGCTACCATTATGATTGCCAGCGAAGCACTTAAGGATCCGGAGATTACGGAGGATAAGAAACGCATCAGCAGACTGGCTGGGATCATCTACGATGAAAATGTACGGCTTGGAAATCATATTGAACGTGTCCTGAGCATTGCAAGGCTGGAGAAAAAGGAATTGAAGCTGGAACGTAACGAAGTGCGTATGAACGACCTGATCGTAGCTGTGGTAGACAGTATGGACCTGCAGCTGCAAAAAAAAGGAGCCGTTTTAGCACTGCACACAGATGCTTCCAATGATTTGATCTATGGTGATGAGCTGCACCTGTCGAGTGTGATCTATAACCTGATCGATAATGCAAATAAATACAGTCTGAATGAGCCTAAGATCAGCATAAGTACCAGGAACACTTCAAAAAGCCTTATTATTGAGGTAACGGACGAAGGGATCGGGATGACAAGGGACCAGAGTAAACGGATCTTCGATCAGTTTTACAGGGTCCCCACCGGAAACCTGCATGATGTAAAGGGATTTGGACTCGGGCTGAATTACGTGCATGACATCGTCACACAGATGGGCGGAAGTATTAAAGTAAACAGTGAAAAGGATAAAGGAACTAAATTTGAAATCAGTATACCCCTAAACCAAAACTAACAACACATGAAGAGAATTCTATTGGTAGAAGATGATCCGAACCTGGGATTACTTTTGCAGGACTACCTGCAGCTCAAAGGTAAATTTGACGTGGTGCTTTGTGTGGATGGTGATGAAGGATTAAGGGCGTTTACCAGGCAGGGATTTGATTTGTGTATCCTGGATGTGATGATGCCTAAAAAAGATGGTTTTACACTGGGTAAAGAGATCAGGAAGATCGATCAGGAAGTGCCGATTATTTTTGCCACAGCCAAGGCTATGATGGAAGATAAATCTTCTGCTTATAATCTGGGCGGAGATGACTACATCACCAAACCTTTCCGGATAGAGGAGCTTTTGCTCCGGATCAATGCCCTCCTGAAACGGGTGGCAGTGAAAGAGCCTGCAGAAGCACTGCCGGCGCAAACACAATTTCAGATAGGCGAGTATAGCTTTGATTATACCACCCAGCTGATCCATTACAGAGGGCAGCATCAAAAGCTGTCTACCAAAGAAGCAGAGCTCCTTCAGTTGCTTTGCCAGAAGAAAAATTCAGTACTGACCAGGGAAGAAGCTTTGCTGAGCATCTGGCATGACGACAATTATTTTAACGGGCGCAGTATGGATGTATTCTTAAGTAAGCTCAGAAAATACCTCCGGGAAGATCCTAAAGTAGAGATCCTGAACGTTCATGGTAAGGGGTATAAGCTGCTGGTCAATTAAAGAGAAAAGGCTTTCAGCGCTGAACGGGCATAGTCACCCCATCCTTTCAGCGCATCATCTATGATCTTTTTCAATCCTTTATAGTCTGTAGGCTTGCCTTTTGCAGGCGCCTTCAGCTCCGTGGCATTCAGGGGTCTGTCCGTTACTGTCTTGGCAAACCAGGAGATGTTCTCATGAGGAAGGGCTACTCCAAGGATCATGCCCGGAAGCCCGCTGAAGGATTCAGGACCTCCGGATACCGGGATCTTATCGGTATAGAAAGCCACAACATATATAGAATCAAGGATAATTGCATTGGCTCTCCGGCATTCATATCCTGCTATGGTACGCATCTCACTGGTTAGTTTCCAGTTGATCTTCCTGATGCTGTCTTTCTGAAGGAAAGTTTCCTCATACACCTTCTTTTGTGCGATGAAATTACCAGTGCCCAGATCCGCATAGATGGTGTTGTTTTGTGTAACCAGCGGGTCATTGGAAAAATAATTCCTGCCGCCTTCGGTATCTGCAATGGGACTGAACAGGGTTTTATCGCCAGAGAAGCTCAGCGTGCTTTTCAGGATTTTGAACTGAGGCTGATTCCTTCTGTAATTTTCATACATCTCTTTCCAGAACGAACCGCTGCTTTCACTGACGTTCTTTTTGAGCAAAGCAAACATATTGACGCTTTTCTCATATTCTATAACACCGCTTGGCGTAAACCTGGCGTTTTGTGCAGAAGCACTGCCGGTGGCCAGAAAGAGAAAAAAGAGTGTGGTTTTTATGGTAAATGATTTCATAGTATAAGCGTTTATTTGGCAGCTGCGCCACCCATTTTGTTGAAGTCCCAGGAAAGGGAAAGTAGAAAATATCTTTTGATCGTAGTATAGCTGTCCTGGGTCACCATATTCCCGCTGGCGTACCTGTTGAAGCCTGTGTTCTGATTGAGCAGGTCTTTGCCGGATAAGGAAAGGTTCAGGTTTTCTGATTTGAAGAACTTTTTGCTGATGAAAGCATTCCAGATGAAACGGCTGAAGTCTTCGTTAAAGGTGCCGGTAGGAGCCTTGTACTGGTAGTTGCCGTCTGTGCCAATCTCTACTTTTCCCGGTAGATAAACATTTATATTTCCACTGCCGTTGAATCCCCAGCCATTGTTGTTGTTGTTGTTTTGAAGGGAGGAATTGATGGTATTGTACGAAGGACCCGCTGCAATTCGGAAGTTGTATTTTTTCTCCTTGTACCTGGAAATGTTCAGCCCTCCGTTGAAATTCCCCGTACTCACGCGGTTGGCTGAATTGTTAATCAGGTTATAACTGGTATTGCCGTAGTAGCTCAGGTCAAAGCCAACGTTGATGTCTATGGCTTTAATCTTTTTATCGCTGGAGATATTTATACCATAGTTCAGCGGACGGTTGTTCAGGTTAATGGCCTGGTAAGTAGTTTTGCCTGAAGCGGTATCTGTGACCGTATTGTTGCTGATCGTGTTGAAGGTCATCCCATAACTTCCGGAAATCCATAAGGATTGTTCGGTCAGGATCCTGTACGAATTGTAGCCAAGATAAACGTTGTTGTGAAATGCGGGTCTCAGGTCCGGATTTCCAAGCGTAATGTTCAGCGGGTCTGTATTGACCCTAACCGGCTGGATCTGGTCGATACCCGGCTGTTCGGTGTACCCGTAATAATTGATCCTGAACGATCTTTGCTGTGAAAAACGATAACTGTATCTCGCCTGCGGGTTCCAGTTGATAAAATTTCTTTTGAAGCTGGTTTTCGCATAATCATCCGACTGGCTGAACCTGACACTGGTCACGTTGCTGCCAAAGCCAAAATTGGTCTTGTCCTTATTGTAGTTGAAACTCAGTCCACCCCTGTTTGATAACTGGTCAAGTTTGAAGTCATTGCTGAATTGCAGATCGAGGTCGTCATAGGCACCGGATTCGGATTTGTTGTAGGAGCGACGGTCAGAATTGCTGTTGTTGACGCCCAGACCATAGCTGATGATCAGCGAGCTGGTTTTCGAAAGGGGCTCGGTATAGGTGAGGTTGCTGTTCAGTACCGCGCTGCTCGTTTTATTGATCTTTTGCTGATCTACGTTTCTTACACTGTCCCGATCATTGGTCTTGTTGTAAAATGTATTGACCGAATTTAAAAAGCCATCGCCATCCGATTTGTTGATGGTTTCCTTAATCAGAAGGGAGAGGGTACGGCCCTTCTTCTTCATTTTTCTCGTCCAGAAAGCGGAAATATTGAAAGCCTGATTGTCTGTGTCGTTGATCAGATTACGTTCGCTGGTATTGATGCGGGTCAGATCCGCGCGGTTACTGGCAGTATTGAAATGATCTTCGGTGTTGGACTTGTTCAATGATCCGTCAATCATAAATTTGATCGAATTGTTCGAATCCAGTCTCAGTGTATAAGCAGCATCCAACTTCTGGCGGAATACCTTTTTGTCAAAACGCTGATCAGATTTATTGTTGATTGTTCCCTCCGGCAGGATGTTCTGACCCAGGCTGTTTTTTGTTCCGGATACATCGATCTGCCCGATCTTATAATTGGTGTTCAGTGCGTGCTTGTCATTATCCCATTTGTTTTCATAATGCAGGCCACCGTTTCCCACCCGGGGAATACCTTCGCCATTGTAGCGGCCATCCCATGAGCCGAATTCGTCATTGTCGTTGAACATCATGATGCCCCCGTCGGGCATCACTTCCATATTGTTGTTGCCTGAGTATTTGTCCGAATCGCCCCAGCCCAGCCCGGTCTGCCCGGTATTGCCGAAGATCCCATAACCCGAGATCCGCTGTTTGCCTTTGAAGGCATTGAACATGATCTGGTTCTGGTAGAACTTATCCGTTCCGATACCACCTTCCACCTTTCCGAAATAGCCGTTCTTCTTATCTTCTTTCAGTTTGATGTTGATGGTCTTGGTCTTCTCTCCGTCCTCTATACCTGTAAAAGTAGCCTGGTCACTTTTCTTATCATACAACTGTACTTTGTCTACCATATCACCCCTGATATTTTTGGTGACCAGTGTGGGGTCATCACCAAAAAATTCCTCCCCGTCAACCAGTACTTTTTTGACCGTTTCACCCTGAGCAGTGATCTTGCCATCCTTGTCTACCTGGATACCCGGAAGTTGCCTCAATAAGTCTTCCACCTTAGAGTTGGGGCTGATGTTGTAGCTTCCGGCATTGTATTCTGTAGTATCACCCTTGATTTTGATGGCCGCAGCCTTGCCTTTGATGATCACATCGGCGAGTAAGGTGGATTTAAGAATCAGGTTGATGCTACTGAAGTCTTTGACCGGATTCACAGAATCGAGTGAAAATGGCTCTGCGTAATCTGCATAGCCGGGATAGGTGACCAGTAAAATAAATTTTCCGGATTTAAGATTGCTTGCCGAAAAATTACCTTCAGCATTGGCCCGGGTGTATTTTACCAGGGTTGAATCCTTTTCATTTAATACGGTAATGGTCGTGTTTACCAGCTTGTAAGTAGCCATACTGTCTGCCACACTTCCCTTGATGGCGTATTGGGCTTGGGCAGATACAGCCGTGATGCATAGCGTCAGCATCAGGCAGAGGAGAGCGGATATTTTCATAACAGGCTATTAGGTAGCCGAAGGTATAACTAAAACTTTAGTATTAAAATACCAGGTATGTTAAATTCTGTTAATTCTTGTTAAATTTGCCCATGTTTAATCCCGAAAATATTAATCCTGCCGAGCTCGCTGCCAGATTTGTAAACTACACTTCCAGGCATATATTTCTGACCGGCAAGGCAGGGACGGGCAAGACAACCTTTCTGAGAAACCTGATTGAACTGACGCATAAAAAAGCGGTCATCGCAGCACCTACAGGAATAGCCGCCATAAATGCGGCAGGTGTGACGATACATTCCTTGTTTCAGCTGCCTTTCGGTACTTATCTGCCCAAACAGCCTGCTGCTGATACCGGGCATGAGGGGCAGCAGTACAATACACCCAAATCCATTGTGAGGCACCTGAACATGACAGCGGCCAAACGCAAAGTGTTGCAGGATATGGAATTGCTGATCATTGATGAGGTGAGTATGCTGCGGGCTGATCTGCTGGACGCCATCGATCTGGTTCTCCGCTACATCAGGAGAAATAATACGGCCAGTTTTGGCGGGGTACAGGTACTTTTTATAGGCGATTTGCATCAGCTGCCGCCTGTGGTAAAGAATAACGAATGGAATCTGCTTGGCGAGTTTTACCAGAGCGTATATTTCTTTGATGCGCTGGCATTGCAGCAGCATCCGCCGGTGTACATAGAACTGGAGAAGATCTACAGGCAGGCAGACGAGGTATTTATCCATTTGCTGAACAACCTCAGGAACAATGAAGTGACGGCTGCTGACGTGGCTTTACTGGAAAGTTATTACAAACCTGATTTTAAACCTTCGATCGAAGAAAAATACATCACCTTAACCACTCATAATAACAAGGCTGATGCGATGAACAAGCAAAGCCTGGATGAACTGAAATCGCCTTCTTACTTTTACAGGGCTAAGATTGAAGATGAATTTAATGAATTTTCTTTTCCAGCCGAGCAATCACTGGAACTCAAAACAGGGGCCCAGGTTATGTTCATTAAAAATGATCCTACGGGTGAGCAGCGTTTCTTCAACGGCAAGATTGCTACTGTGGTAGGGTTGAAAAATGACCTGATAGAAGTACAGGCTGAAGGTAGCGGAGAAAAGATCATCCTGGAAAAATATACCTGGAAGAATATTAAATATACCACAGACAAAGTGACCGGGGAAATCCAGGAGGATCTGGTTGGTACTTTTACCCAGTATCCTTTGAAGCTGGCCTGGGCCATTACTGTGCATAAAAGCCAGGGTTTGACCTTTGACAAGGCGATCATAGATATCGGCAATGCCTTTGCACCGGGACAAATTTATGTTGCCCTGTCGCGCTTACGGTCTCTGGATGGACTGGTTTTAACTTCACAGATCGGTGGAACCGGCATCCGGCAGGATCAGAATGTGACTTTCTTTGCAAAGAATAAACCACAGATCTCCAGTTTACAGGCACAAGTGGAGCAGGAAAGTGAATTGTTTCTGAAGACCTATCTGCTGCAGTGCTTTGACCTGAAGGCGCTGGATAATACGGTATATGAACACGTGCATTCCTACAATAAAGACATCCACCGCTCTGCCAAGCAGAAGCACCATAAATGGGCAGAAAAACTATTGAAGGAACTCGTTGAAGTGCGGACCAATGCGGATAAGTTCATGTCACAAATCATCAGATTAAGCGCAGATGTGAGTGAAGACGGACGCCGCGCTTTGCTGGAACGGGTAACTGCTGCTGAAAAATACTTTGCACCCCTGCTTAAAGGGCTTTCAGAAAACATCTTTGAACGGATGGAGCTGGTGAAGCAGGATAAACAGGTGCTGGAGTTTTTAAGTGAGCTGCTGGAACTGGAATCCATTTTTTATGAGCAGCTGAAAAAGGTGAAGAAAGCCCCGGCACTGCTGAGTGCGGTGATTGACGGAAGGGAATTTAAACGGGAAGATTCCGAGCGGGTGATCGATGCTTCGGGCAGAGGAAAACGGATGCTGACTGTATTTGCTATGGAAGATACCGCGGACTTCACTCAGAAGAAGCAGACAAAAGGTAAATCCGGAAAGACCAGAACTGTCTCTGCTAAGAAGACGGCAGACAAGGTACCAAAAGCAGATACCAAAGAACTGTCGCTGGATCTCCTGAAGGCAGGGAAGACAATTGCGGAGATTGCGCTGGAAAGAAAAATGGTGATCGGGACGATTGAGGGGCACCTGGCACATTATGTGGCCAGCCAGGAAATCTCAGCAAAGGACATTATCGGGGTGAAGAAACTGGATAAGATCCTGTCGGCCATTAAGGAACTGAAAACACGCCAGATGAATCCCATCCGTGAATACCTGGGCAGAGACTATAGTTTTGGAGAGATTAAGATCGGTGTAGCGGCCTTTATTGCAGAGGGAGAGTGATCTAAATACTGATCTCGCCTTCAAATACCTGTTTGGCGGGGCCGCAGAGGAACACATTGGTGAATTGTTTTCCATTATAATCGAAGGTGATTTTCAGGTCGCCACCCAATACTTTAACCGGTGTTTCCACATGCCCGCTTTGTTGTTTTTGCTGTGCCAGCGATAAAGCCACAGCAGTTACCCCGGTGCCACAGGCATAGGTTTCATCTTCCACCCCGCGTTCAAAAGTGCGTACAAAAAGATGGTCTCCCTTGTCTTCCACGAAGTTTACGTTGATTCCTTTTTCTTTGTAGGTCTCATTGTTCCTGATGGCCTTGCCATGCTGGTACACGTCAAAATCCTGTAAGCCTTCCATCTGCAATACATAATGTGGTGAGCCGGTATTGAGTACGAAGGCCTCGCCGTCTTTGCTGATGCTGTCAATATCAATCATTTGCAGGTCTACCCAGTCACCATTTTCAGTAGTTTTGGCATAATGATGACCATCTACTGCCAAAAAATCAGTCTCCTGACCGATGATACCCAGGTGTTTGGCAAAGGCCACGATACATCTGCCGCCGTTACCGCACATGCTGCCCGGATGGCCATCGGCATTAAAATAAAGCATTTCAAAATCATAGTCAGGATGGTTCTGCAGCAGCATTAATCCGTCTCCTCCAATGCCAAAACGCCTGTCGCAGAGTTGCAGAACAGCTTTATAGTTCGTAGCTTTAAAAGAAAGATCGCGGTTATCGATTAAGATAAAATCATTTCCTGCGCCCTGGTATTTATAGAAGTGAATGCTCATTTGGTTTGGATACTAGCTGTTTAACATTTTTTAACAGTATTCATGACTTATTACAGATGCAAATATCGTTCATATGGTATTAAATTTGAATAAATCAATTGAAAGAATGTGATTCTGTTTATAATATGATACTTAGATGAGCTAACCAGACTGGGCTTTAAGTGTTGTTAAGATCAGGATCAGGAAATAAATATAAACTAATGTATAAATGAAAAGAATAGGATTAATTGTGTTGGCTGCATTTATAGGTGGTGCGGCTGCTATCGGCGGGTATAAATTATTAGAGCGCCATGACGATGGTTTATCGTTTGTTGAACAGCAAAAAGTGATTTTTGCGAACAATCCGAAGATCTCGTCTGCAGGAACTGTTGATTTTGTGGAGGCGGCTGCGGCAGTTTCCCCGGCAGTGGTTCATATCAAGACCTCATATCAGGGTAAATCAAGTGGTCAGAGTTCTCCGTTTGACATGTTCGATGAATTTTTTGGTGGTGGCGGAAGGAGACAGCAGCAGCGTGCACCAAGGGCTGCCTCTGGTTCCGGTGTAATCCTGACTCCTGATGGGTATATCGTCACCAACAACCATGTGGTAGAAAATGCGGATAAGATCGAAGTGATCCTGTCTGACAGGCGTAAGGTGAGTGCAAAGGTGATCGGTAAAGATCCAAATGCGGATCTGGCCCTGATCAAAGTGGAGGCCAGCAATCTTCCGGTAGTAAAGATGGGCAATTCTGATAATGTTCAGATCGGGGAATGGGTACTGGCTGTAGGTTTCCCATTGGATTTGCAGACCACAGTTACCGCAGGTATCGTAAGTGCGAAGGCCCGCAGTATTGGTATTCTGGCAACCCAGCCTTCGCAGGAAGATTATGAGACTTATCAGAGGACAGGTAAACTTCCGAGAGGTAATGAAAGTATAGAGTCTTATATCCAGACGGATGCGGCCATCAATCCAGGAAACAGTGGTGGTGCTTTGGTGAATGCAAACGGTGAGCTGATCGGCATCAACGCTGCTATTGCTTCTCAAACAGGAATGAATGTGGGTTACGGTTTTGCGATCCCTGTAAATCTTGCTAAAAAGATCCTGGATGATTTCAGGAAATACGGAGAAGTAAGACGTGGTTTTATTGGCGTTTCCTTCCAGCCTCTGGATGCTGATCAGGCAGAGAAACTGGATGTAAAAGACATCTCGGGATTATATGTTTCTGAAGTTTTGCCTAACAGCGGAGCAGCAGCGGCAGGATTGCAAAAAGGTGACATCATTAAAAAGGTAGAGGGTATCGAGATCTATGATTCACCGGATCTTCAGGAGAAAATAGGCAGACTGAGCCCTGGCGACAAGGTACAGCTGACTTATCTGAGGAACGGGCAATTGAAAAATGTCAATGTTACCCTTAAAGCCGGAGCTGCCTCAGCGGAAAAAACAGCAGCTGTTGCCAATAAATCTACGGGTACCAGCATGGAGAAATTGGGGGCCTCATTTGCTCCTGCTTCTACTGCACTTAAAACCAAATACGGAGTTAAGAGTGGCGTAGTCGTAACCGGGATAGAGGAAGGTAAGTTATTTGATTCCTGGGAAGTTCAGAAAGGTGTGCTGATCACTTCCGTAAATGGAAAGGCGGTGAACAGTGCCGAAGATGTAGCCGCAGCATTACCGAATTCAAGAAACGGGATGACTTCGATTACAGGAGTTGGCCCCCAGGGTGCCTTTACTTATAGTGTTAACTAAGCGGTAAAACAAAATAGAATTTTAATGGGGATGGCTTGAAAAGCCATCCCCTCTTTTTTTGCATGGTTCTTTCCTGAATGATTCTGCTGGGGCTAAATGCTGGTAAAACAGATCAGGGAAACAGAAAATCCTGAGATTAAGTTGATTGCAGCCACCAGTAAATTGAAAAGTGAACGGCCTCCTTTTGCTTTTTCTTCTTCCCTGGCCATACCCAGGGAAATTTTGGTAAAGCTTTTCTCCTGGACAAAGTCAGTTAAAGCGTTTCCATAGCTTTTGCCAAACGGAATACGCTGTTTATGGTGCTGCATTTTTACACCTGCTCTGCTCACATTCTCAATGTGTTCTTTTGAAATGATATAGGAACGGTGTATGCGTAAAAAATTGTCCATTTTTGTCAAAGTATAACTGATCTGTATGATAGATAATTTCACTTTAAGTGTAGCTCCGGTAGCGGTATATATTTTCAGATAGTTGCCGGATCCCTCCACTATAATTACATCTCTGTAATATATCTTGACAAAATTATTCTGATCGTCCGCATCTTTAATGAAAAAATACTCATCAATAGAGACATCTTCACGCTCTGATCTGAGGAGTTCTTTTCTGCACTTGTTGATGGTTTCATTGAATCTGGACTGCGGTATGGGCTTAATTAAATAATCCCTGGCATCCAGATCAAATGCCTTTAGCGCCAGCTCACTCGTGTGTCCCGTGAGGACCACAAATCTTGAATTCAACTTTAAGTCTTTAAGAAAGCTGGTGTGTTGTATGAGGTTATTGCTGATATTGATAAAGGTGATATCTGCATAAGCTTCTTCTAAATTTTCATACGGAGGATAATGGATACCCACCAAATCGAGATATTGATGCCCCGTGATATACCCGGCCAAAATTTTAGCATCCTCCTTATCTTCTTCAATTACGACACAGCTGTAGATCATAGATATTTAATTTGTCATCACATACAAAATTCATAATTCTACATACAAAAAACCATCTTTCACCACTATGTCTTGTCGCTCGCTTTTTTTAGTGTTAAAATTACCCCGCATTTAGTTATGCAAAATTCCCAAAAGCTAACTTAATATTTTATCTATTAAACGCCTCTAATAATGAATAACGAACTCTATAAAAATCTGGACTTGTTGATTGCGTCCGGAAATGCCGGCACAGTAGAAATATTGGCAAAGAAACTTGGTCTGGAACCAAGACAAATAAAACACATGATCAGTGTGCTTAAAAATAAGTATGATTGCCCGATCGGCTATTCTGCTGCTCTTAAAAGCTATTATTATACAGAGCCGGGACATTGTGTACTGGGATTTCAACGTTCTGAACCCGAAAAGTTGTTGAAGGAAATACAAATTTTAACCAGGAAATTTCTGCGTTAATTTTTTAACATTCGTTTTCAGGAGTAAATCCGAGCGATAATTTGCCTTCTGCTTTGTAAAAGTACGTTTTACCTGACTGGCTGTAATTGATCGGGCAGTCCAGCTCATCAATCATATAAATGAGGATTTCCTGGGTAAGGCTTTCACTGATCTCAAATTTTTGAGCCAGTTGTTCCAGGGTGCCTGTTGTTCCTGCGCTGATATCTTTATCAAAAGCTTTAAAATAGACAAGCTTATTCACCAGGCTCACCTGGCTCAATTTATTTACTGTACGTTTCCTTTTGGGGTTGTCCATTCTGGCGCGTATTTATTATAGATTTCCGATTTTTATAAGGACCGTTTTGTGAAATAAATATCGGCTAAAAACATGCCATAAGAAGCGTGTTGCAGATTTTTTGTCTACCAAATTCAGAGCTGTACGTTGATGCCTGTCATCATGTTCCGGAAAATAAGCCTTTTTGGTTGGTTGAAGCAGGAAAATCATCCCTTCTGTACTGCTGTAAATTATTTTAAAAAATATTGAGGTAGACAAACTGGCTGTCTACTGATCTTCTATCTTTCTCCTAAAACAATAAAGAAAATGTGGAATAAAAAGGTCAAAGCGTATACGCTTACAGAAATTCTGGTTGTATTAGTCATTATTGGCATCCTGGTATTGCTGGCACTGCCCAATCTGATGCCCCTGATTACCAAAGCCAAATCAACAGAAGCCAAGATGCAGCTGGAACATGCACATCAGCTGGAAAAGGCCTACTTCTATGAGCACTCCAAATACTCAAACAACCTCGTAGAAATCGGCTTTACCCAGGAAAAACTAACAACAGATGGTGCTGACGGAAAGGCCAATTACAGACTGGAGGTGGTGTCGTCTACAAATACAAGCTTCCTGATCAGGGCTACTGCCGTGACTGACTTTGACGGTGATGGCACTTTCAATGTCTGGGAGATCGATCAGGAAAAGAACCTGAAGGAAACCATACAAGATTAGAAACCTATGCTGTATATATTCGCTAACTACGCGCTCATCCTGCTGCTGTTGTTTATGGCTGTTCAGGATTTCAGATACCGGGCAATCTCCTGGTATGCCTTTCCTTTACTGGGAGGAGCTATGGTACTATCTAACCGCGCTTTCAATGGGCTGGAGTTTGGGCTGAATGTCTTGCTCATTGTCATAAACTTTGGTCTCCTGACCCTGCTGCTGAGTCTGAGACACAAAAAACCTGTCAACCCTTTTTCCCTGCACATTGGTTTGGGTGACCTTCTGATGCTGGTCTGTATGGCCTTGTATTTCCCTGTAGTCAATTTTTTTATATTCTACCTGATGAGTCTGGTATTGATCAGCCTTGGCGCAGGTCTCCGGCAGTTGTTTTTAAACAGGCCCTGCACCATACCACTTGCGGGCCTTCAAAGTCTAATGCTGATTTGCCTGGCATTGAGTATTGCGATCAGCGGAACGGCTTACAACAGCCTGCCCTGGCTTGAAAAATATCTCCCATGAAAACAACAGTGAACAGCAACATTTCAACTGCTCTGCTGCACGAGCTTCCGGGCGAGACCGCCTGGCATTACCAGATATTTCCTTTCAGCCTTGAGGGAGGGATACTGCATTTGTATTGTAATCAGGTGGAAGATACAGAAAGCTTACAAGATGAACTGGAGGTCGTGCTGGGCAGGAAGATCCTCCTGCAGCCTGAAGCAGCCGCACTGGTCAACCAGCTGCTGAACCAGTATTATCTGAGGGAAAATGACAGGCCAGAAACAGAGGCTTTAAATCATGAGCCCTCTTCGGATGACTTTCTGCAGAAGCTGATCTCTGAAGCCAAAAAATTAAAGAGCAGTGATATCCATATAGAAGCCTATGAGGAGAAATGCAGGATAAGGATCAGGATCGACGGCATGCTGATCGAACGCTACAGATTGAGTATCTCAGAGTACCCTTCCATCATCAACAGGATTAAGATCCTGGCCAATCTTGACATCGCGGAAAAGCGCTTGCCTCAGGATGGGCGGATCAGTTTTAAATCAGGATCACAGGCTTTTGACATCAGGGTATCTGTATTGCCTACCCTTCATAGTGAGAAAATTGTACTCCGCCTGCTGAACAATGATGCTACTAATATTGACCTCTACAAACTGGGATTGTCTGAGCAGGACCTGAATGCTTATCTGGAAGGTGTGCAAAGGCCCAATGGCATAGTACTGATCAGTGGTCCTACAGGATCTGGCAAGACCACAACCCTCTATGCTACCCTTAAGCTGCTCAACAAGAACACCCGAAATATTGTGACGATCGAAGACCCGATAGAATATACCCTTGAGGGGATCAACCAGGTACAGCTGAAAGAAAACATAGGACTCGGCTTTGCCTCTGCGCTGAGAACGTTTCTGAGACAGGACCCTGATGTGATCATGGTTGGTGAGATCCGGGACCCCGAAACGGCTAATATGGCCATTAGAGCAGCACTCACCGGACACCTTGTGCTGTCAACCATTCATACCAACTCGGCCTGGGGTACCGTATCCAGGTTGCTCGATATGGGCATTCCTGCTTTTCTTGCGGCAAGTACCTTAAATACTACTGTGGCGCAGCGGCTGGTGCGGCTGCTGTGCCCGGCCTGCAAGCGATCTCTGCCTTTTGACGAAACCGGATATCCGCGCAGCTTCAAACCCTTTTATAAAGTGGAGCAGCACTGCCTGGCCGAAGGATGTTCGCAATGCTATCATACGGGCTTCAGCGGAAGAAAGGCAGTATACGAAGTGATCGCCATGGATCGTGATCTGGCTGCCCTGGTAAAAGCCTCAGAAATGAATGCAGAGGTTATGCTGAAAGAAAAGGGAATTAAGTCACTGGCTGAAAATGCCTTTGCACTTTTTGCAGGCGGGGAAACTTCCCTGGAGGAGATCTATCCGCTGCTGATGAATTAAGAATAATAAAAACTAAAGAGCTATAGATGAGCATGAAAAGACATATGAACAAAACTGTTTTGATACTGGTGACGGGCTTGCTGATGTTACAAATACCTGTTATGGCCCAGCAAAGCAAACAAGAACGCATGGATGCGCTGGAGAAAAAGCTGGTCGGCCTTTCGGCTTTTGTGCCCGGGCTAAAGCAAAATGTTCAGGTGGGACTGTCGGGAGCTTCCATACAGGAATTCCTGCGGGCGGTGGCGCAGAGCAACCAGCTCAATATCAATGTTGATCCTATGCTGAACATTAAGGTAAGCAGTAATGTGACCAATGAGAATGCACTGAACATCTTGCTTTTCCTGGCCAAAAACTACGACCTCGATATGAACGTGATCGGATCGATCATTACTGTCTCCCCCTATAACCCACCGGTGGTCAAGCCCGTGTATATACCCAAAGATATCCCGGTTAAATACAATGCTGAGGGAAACACATTGTCCCTGGAACTGAATAATGATAGTTTGGTCAATGTGGCACGCAAGATCAGCCGCTTGTCCGGAAAAAACATCGTAGTACCTTTTGCCCTTAACGGTAAAGTGGTGACAGGTTTTTTTAATGAGGCGCCATTGGAGACCGCACTGGAAAAGCTGGCCTATGCCAATGAACTGAAACTGACTAAAACAAGTGACCAGGTATTCGTCTTTCAGCCGCTGGGAGAAGGAGAAGAACTGTACATCAATTCCGACAAGAATACCGATGTCAGGAAAAATCTCAAACCCCAGCAACAAGGTGCCCAGGGCAGTGCCGCCGGGGGATTCAATATAGACAGGAAAGGAAAGTTGCTGAACATCAATGCTGTGAATACTCCTATACAGGATCTGGTAAAATCAGCCGCCACAGAGACAGGAGTAAATTATTTCCTGTATTCTGAACTTAAGGGAAACATCAGTACGAAGGTCAATGACATGAGCTTTGACAACTTCCTGACCGCCATGTTTAACGGGACAGAGTATACCTACAAGATAGAAAACGGAATTTACCTGATCGGCGACCGGAAACTGGAGGGTTTGCGGAGGAATAAAGTACTGCAGCTGCAATACCGGTCTGTAGATACGGTACTGATGATGATTCCGATGGAACTGAAAAAGGGTCTCGACATCAAAGAATTTAAAGAACAGAATACACTCCTGCTATCGGGGGCCTCGCCACAGATTGCAGAAGTGGAGTCGTATATCAGGGAGCTCGACAAGCTGGTGCCCATGGTACTGATCGAGGTGATCCTGCTGGACATCCGTAAAGGTCATACCGTAAAAACAGGGATTACAGCCGGCCTTGCCGACTCAGTGGTCAGCACCAAAGGACAAGTGCTGTCCGGAGTGGACATGACCCTTGGGAGCGGCTCTGTCAATGATCTGCTGGGCAGAATAGGGAATAACAGCATATTCAATATCGGGAAGGTCACCCCCAATTTCTATGTGAAGCTAAACGCACTCGAAGCCAACAACAATGCCGAGATCCGGCAGGTCCCTAAGCTGGCCACGCTGAACGGGCATACCGCCAACCTGAGCATTGGTACCACCAGGTATTACGTCACCAAGACCCAGAATGTGTTCTCATCGGTAAACACCCAGACGGTTTTCACAGAACAGTTCAATAAGGTTGATGCGAACCTGTCGGTAAAGATCAGCCCGGTAGTATCGGGCGATGATCAGGTTACCCTGAAGATTGGTGTAGAAATCTCGGACTTCATCGGCACACCACCCGCCAATGCACCACCACCCACCAGTACCAGCAAGTTTGAAAGCATCATCAGGGCGCACAATGAAGACATGATCGTGCTGGGGGGAATGGAGCGGACAGAGAAAAGTGAGGCGGGCAGCGGTATACCCCTGCTTTCCAGAATTCCCATACTCAAATGGTTGTTCAGCACCAGGGAACGCACAAAGAGTAAAGTGGTGACGCTGGTCTTCATTAAACCGACTATAATTTACCAGTGATGATGGGAGGGATTAAGACATGGTTGGAGTTGCAGGAGCTTACCGGAGTTGAAATAACATCCGGCAAGGATGGCATAGCAGGGGTTAATGCCTGCAGTCTGGAACTGAAGCAGAATAAGGTGCAAATCAGGAGTCAGAAGGCTTCATTGAAGCACATAGCGCATTTCGCCAAACAATTTAAACCCGGTCCGGTAGCACTATGCCTCTCCGGTAAAAATATACTGGTCAGGAAGACTGAAAAGACAATTGCCATTGACCGGCAGCTGATCAGCACCTTGTGGCCCAATATTAAATACGAAGATTTTTATTTTCAGCTGGTTTCAGCTGAATCAGAAAGCTGGATTTCCATGATCAGACGCACTGAGGCGGATCTCTGGACGGAAGCTCTTGCTTTGCAGGGTTTTCCGGTCATTTCCATCTCGCTGGGTAAGGATGCAGCCTTTATGCTGGATGATGCTGACAAACAACAGGTGGAATCTGTATTGCTGCCGGCATATTCCGCTGCCCTGACCGCCCTGCTGGGTATAGACAACGAACTGGTAAATGATGCAGAGGTTAAAAATTCCAGAGATCGGGTGCTGGCCAGATTGAAAGTTCAAAAGATAGGTTTAATCATTGCGGTAGCCTGTTTTATGGTGTTAGCTGCCAATTTCTTTTTTTATCAGCACTATAGCGGGGAAGTGGACCGGCTGTCTAAAGAAAGAAACCTTTCTGCTGAAAGGGTGGGTGCCTATCAGGATATGGAAAAAGACATCATGAAAAAACAGGCATTGCTGAGGTCAGTAGGCTGGACAGGTGGCTACCCTATGGCTTACCTGACCGATCAGCTGGTCGCCTGCAAACCAAAGGACATTCTGCTCACCGCACTGTGCATCAATCCGGTCAAAGAGGATTCGGGTATCGCAGGTAAGAAGGAGGTCATGCAGGCAAATACCCTGCTGATAGAAGGCTTTTGCGACCAGGCAGGAACGCTCAACAACTGGGTTGGTGAAATCCGGAGCAAAACATGGGTGAAATCATGCAGCGTAGCTGCTTATGATCTGAGCAGGGATACAGGTAAGGGGAAATTTTCAGTTACGATAACATTACTGGATTATGAAGGCTAAAGGATTGAATTATAAGTTGCTGTTGAAGCTGATGCTGCCCCTGGCAGCAGCTGTGATCTTTGCGGTCTACCAGCTGGCCATCAGCAGGAGCCTGGAAAAATATCAGGCTTATCACGAGCTTATAGCAGAAGAAAGACCGCATGATGCGGTAAGTGTTAGCCCGGCCTATACCAGGGAAAGAGCTGTGGTGATCAGCAAAATGTACGGCAAATTTCTGATTGATACGCTGAACTGGAAAAACCAGCTGTGGGATCAGTGCGCAACATATAGCTCAAAGTACAACTGTACCCTGCAGGACTTTCCCGGAGTAAAACAGGTGAATTACGAGGATCAGGTCTTATTTACACAGACAGTGGTCTTCAGAGGCAGCTTTCAGCAGTTGCTCAGGCTGCAGCAGAACATGGATACGCTGCAACAGACAGGGCGGATCACAGAAGTCTCTTATAAGATGGAAAAACAAACCAGGCAGATCACGCTGACTATGAAGCTGGCCGGACTGCCGCGCAACAATTAGAAATATTAGAATATGAGGAGAAGAACTATAAAATTATTTGGTGTACTTAGTGTATTGCTGGCTACCCAAACCGGCTGCAAGGATTTCTTTGAGTCTTCGGTAGCAAACAGTAAGCTGATACTTGTGGCGCCCGGAAACGGGACCGAAACTAATAAGTATCAGGTTGGGTTCTGGTGGGAGCCTGTAGCAGATGCACTCAGCTACAGGCTTCAGATCGCTACACCTGATTTTACAAAACCCGTATCTCTGGTCTCAGATACGCTGATCCGGACCAACAACCGGTTGGAACTGACCCTCGATCCGGGAAAATATGAGTGGCGGGTAAGGGCAGAGAATGGCAGCAGTGTATCGGCTTATCAGACTGCTGCCTTCACAGTTCATCCCTCGAGCCTCGAGGAACAGAAGGTTACCCTGATGTCACCGGGGAATGGTTATCTCAGTAATCGATCAGCGGTACAGCTCAGCTGGAATGCCCTGTTTGGCGCAATACAATACCGGCTGCAAATAGATACGCTGAACTTTGCGGATGAAGACAAGCTGGTATACAACCAGGCTCAGAACGACAGCCAGTTTAGCTTTAACTTCCCAAAGGATCAGGTCTATCGCTGGCGGGTACGGGGGGAAAGCGGAACGGAGAACAGCAAATGGTCGGAAAGCAGAACAATGACCTACGACAAAACCCCTCCCGCAAAACCTGAAATTATTGCTCCGGCAAACGGAGCAGTACTTACCCAGCCTGTTCTGCTGTCCTGGAAAGCCGTTAGTACCGCTAAAAAATATAAACTTTACCTGTACAAGAGTGACGGAACCAGCCCGTATAACTCTTCTTTTCCGCTAACCCTTACCGCAACAAGTTATTCTTTTGAGCTGAGCCAGCTGCAGGGCGAAGTGGTTTTCTGGAAAGTCATGGCGATCGACGAGATCGGTAACGAAGGTCCTTTAACTGATGCCCGCAATTTTAGTATACAATAAACATGAATCCTAAGAAGCCATTGGTTTATGTATTGGGTGCTGCGGTATGCTGCATCTGGGGACTGATCCTGTTCAGGATTTTTGCGCCTAAGGAACCGGAAAGTGAAATGCTCAGTGCGGAAAGGAAGAACATCAAAAGCAGGGAGTCCTTACCAAAACAGTTTCCCGATACTTTCAGACTGCAATTGAATTATCCTGACCCCTTTACCGGCGAACAGACGAAGGCAAAGGATACTGCGCAACTAAAGAGACCAGACAGCAGGAATCAGGGCATCGCAGCATTGCCCGTTGCGCCTCCTGCCAATCCGCTGGATCAGCTGAAATACCTGGGCTACGTCGCTGATGGGAAAGGTGGCCGCAGGGTAGGAATCATCAGTATGAACGGGCAGGAAAAAATGCTGAAGGAAGGAGATACCCTCCAAAAGATAAAAATAATAAAGATTGGGAAAGACGTGGTGACCGTTGGTTACGGAGGCAGGATCAAAACCCTTAAAACAGAATGACATGAAGAAACAGATACAATTATGGGCGATGCTGCTCTGCCTGCTTTCCTGCAAGCCTGCGGAGCTGAGATATATGGATAATTTGGGCCGGAAGATCGTGGTGCATACAGATAGTACAACAGTCAGAGCCGAACTGCAAGCCGAGGGCCTGCTGATCCTGCCTAAAATAGAGCAGACCTATTACTGGTTTGAAAAAGGGAAAATCAACAGTACCCAGGGCGCCTATTCCGGTAAGGTGCTGCACGGACAATACCGGGTATACGACAGTGAAAGCAAAAGACCACTCGTGTCGGGCAAGCTGAACCGCGGACTGAAAACCGGCAGATGGCTGAACTGGACAGCGACAGGAATACTGAAGCAGTCAGAGCTCTACCAGGACGGATTGCTGAACGGCCCGATGGTACGTTACGATAGCCTTGGCAAACCCGCAGATACCCTGAAATACAAACATGGACAACTCGTGCTGAAACGAATCCAGATTGATAGTGCCGGATTGTTTTCAAAAATTAAACGCTTCCTAAAACTGAGTAAATAATGATTCGCGCCTCTGCATTGTACATCTCCTTAATCATTTCCATGCTGATCCTGCTGGTTTGTGGGGCTATGCTTATGGTGGGCTACACCTACAAAATGCGGGAAAGGAAGCAGGAGCGAAGATTTACACTGAAGAATAACCTTTCCTCGGCAGAGGTCATCCTGCTGGACCGTAATTGCCCGATTGATTCCGCACAGCGGAGCAGTCTGTTTGGAACGGGAAGAGACAGTGTCGCGGTGGAAAAAAAAGCCTGGGGTGCCTATGAAATAGGAATGGCTAAAAGCTGGATTGCTATGGATACGCTGAGCAGTGCTTTTTTGATCGGAGCTGCACTGACCGACAGTCTGAAGGTACTCTATCTTGCCGATGAAGACCGTCCGATGTCGATCACTGGAAAAAGCCTGATCAAAGGAACCGCATACATTCCCAAATCAGGCATTAAGGCTGCCTATGTGGAATCATCAGGCTACGAAGACAAGACCCTGATATACGGAGCTGCAAAAGACAGCGAAAGGCATTTACCCAAACCAGATCAGGGCACCCTGAAGCGGATCACAGACCTGATGGCATCCGTCCCGGACCTGGAGGAAGACCTTCCGGATAGCATTATAAACTCTTTTTTTAGTCCAACCAGAAGAATTCATGCAGGCAAAAAGGAGCTCCTGCTCTCAGGTTTCAAAGCGAGAGGAAATGTGATCCTTTCCTCAGATAGTCTGATCGTAGTAGATGCGGACAGCAGGCTGGATCAGGTGATCCTGATGGCACCCTATATCAGGATCGCAGACCATTTCAGGGGTAGCCTCCAGATTTTTGCCTCAGATTCCATTCGTATAGGAAACGGAGTAAAGCTCAGCTACCCCTCAGCGCTTATGGTACTTAAAAATGATACAGCGAAGTTTCAGGCAAGGTTGTCGGTAGGCAAAGATGCAGTCATAGAAGGGCAGCTGTTTGCCTATGAACAGGAACGGACATTGCTGATGCCCATGATTTCCATCGGAGAAAGAACATTGATCAAAGGGGAGATCTGGGTGCAGGGATACGTAGCCTTAAGTAAAACAGCACGTGTGAACGGATCTGTATCGGCAGTAAGACTGATGGCCAGGGTCGCTTCAGCGATTTATGAAAATTACCTGATCGATGTGAAACTGGACAAAACACTGCTTTCAGGAGATTACCTGAGCAGTAAACTGCTGAATGGAAACAATGGTAAAAATGGGAGGATGGTATGCAGGGTTCAGTAATGCATAAAAAACTGCGGTCTGCCACGATCATAGAAACGGTCGTAGCCCTGCTGATCCTGCTGATCAGCTTTTCCGCAGGGATGGTTATTTACAATAAGATTATCGGTGCGGGGATCAATGCAGAAGAACTTAGAGCGGCCAGCTCAGCTGAATTTATAGCCGACAGCCTTTCCCATGCAGGCGTACAAGAAGATCAGCTGCTCCAGGGAAACGGAGGACATCTGTTTGAGGTCAGATATACGGCTGATCCGCAGCGGCCCGGCTTAACGATCCTGAAAGTGGTGTGCAGAGACAGCAGCAAAGTGCTGGCTGAAAACATCAGGTTAATTAACGCGCATGAAAAAGATTAAGGCATTTACACTCATGGAAATGGTGCTGGCCATGATGCTCGCTGCCATTGTGATAGGAATGGCCTACAGTGCCTTTACTATGTTTAGCCGTTTGTACGGAAGCTACCATACCAAAAACCTGGACCATGCCAGTGTGCAGGTATTCAGGGAGGTCCTGCATGCGGATATGGACCATGCCGAATTTGTTTTTGCAGATGAAACACAGCTCAGGTTCAAAGCTTCCGGGGATGATTCCCGCCTGCTGAGCTACAGGCTGGGCCCGGACTACCTGATCCGCAATACCGCTGAATTGCAGGATACTTTTAAAATAAAGGGATTGATGCAGGAAACACTTTTTGAAGGAAAGGCCGTGACCACAGGAATCGTGGATCAGATTCTTTACAGGTTTGAATACACGAAGACACCAATGATAATCAGTGTGCACAAAAAATATACCTCAGCAGATTTATTTACTTACCGGGATTCACTATGGAAACAATAGACATTTCAAAATACAGAAAGGAAAAGAAGGCTGCCGGCGGTGCTGAGCCAGGAAGGAGTATGGAAAAAGGAAGCAGCTCAAAGCTCATGGACCTGCTGTCTAAAGACATCAGTTTTGGCAGCAAGGGTTTGAACGATCAGAAAAAGGATCATTTCTTCTTTGAACTCAGCACGCTTTTGCAGTCGGGCATAGATTTGAAGAACAGTCTGGACCTGGTGACACTGGAAAGTTTGAAGGACAAGCACCTGGACATTTACCGTCAGATTAAGGTTAAGGTGATCGCAGGAGCTTCTCTGGCACAAGCAGTAAAGGATACCGGCAGGTTTTCTGATTACGATTATTTCAGCATACAGATTGGCGAGGAAACCGGGAATCTGGCAGAAGTACTGAAAGATCTGGCGCTATTTTATAAGCGCAAGGTGGATCAGCGCCGGAAGATTCTTAGTGCCCTTACTTACCCCGCCATTGTGCTCAGTACCTCAGCAGGAGCGGTATTTTTTATGCTCCGGTTTGTGGTTCCCATGTTCAGTGATGTATTCAAACGCTTCGGGGGCAAGCTGCCCTGGATGACGGAGATGGTGATCAAGGCTTCGGCTCTGATGGGAGCGGTCTTTTTGCCCGGCTTGCTGATCACAGGCATCCTGGTCTATCTGTTGTATGTCTACCGGAAGCATGAAGTTTTCAGGGACATCTCCAGCAGACTGATTCTCAGGATTCCTTTGGTAAAGGACCTGGTGATCAAGATCTACCTTGCCCGCTTCTGCAATACCATGAGGCTGCTAATCAGTACAAAGATCCCCCTGCTCAGGGCCATCAGCATGTCCCGGCAGACAATCGGTTTCTACCCGATGGAAGTTTCCCTGAAGCAGGTAGAACTGGACATTGTAGCGGGTAAATCCTTACATGCCAGCCTGTCTGCTTTTTCGTTTTACCCACCTAAAATGATCCAGCTGGTGAAGGTGGGTGAGGAGATCAATAAGCTGGATTATTTCTTCGAAAACATCGCAGACCAGTACGTGCAGGAGGTGGAGTACCAGACTGGCACTGTCAGTAAACTCATAGAGCCGCTGATCATTATTTTCCTTGGCCTTGTGGTCGGTTTTATCCTGATCAGTATGTACCTGCCCATGTTCCAGATGAGTAATAGTTTTTAAAAATCCTAAAATCAATATAACAACCCTTAAACGAACTAGCATGAGTTTAATTGATACTTTCAGAAGGCTTGAGAGCCTTAATCACTACATCAAAACAAGAAATACAGGTTCCAGATTTGAGCTGGCGGAGAAGATGGAAATCTCTGTGACCACTCTTCAGAGTTATATCAATTTTATGAGAGATGCACTAAATGCTCCTATTGATTACGATCACAATCATAAAACATATTTCTATTCAGAAGATGGCAGTTTCGATTTTGAATTTCAGTCCAAATCCCAAATACTGATCCAAAAGGAATTTTATGATCACCTTAAAAGATTCCTCGTAGAAAAACAGCTGACATTTAGCGAGAAACCCGATCCTGCTCAAAACTAGAAAACCGGGTACGGAAATACGGTACTCCCCTGGTTGATTTATAGGTTTTAATTCCTATAGAATTGGGGATTCTAGCAAGAAAAATCTCCTGAGTGCATTTTATGGCCGATTTTAAATTTTTTTCATAAAAATGAAGGAGTGCGGAATGGCTGTACTCCTGTGTTTTAATTTGGCTCCGGCGATAAACGATTGCTGCAAAGACAGAGCGCAGACGTGGCTCCCTGATAGAAGAATATAAACAAACAAAAAAATACAGATATGAAAAATTTCATGATTTTAATGATTATGCTGCTTGGCGGCAGCAGTGCCTACTCACAGAACACATTTCCTGCAACCGGCAGGGTTGGTATAGGCACCACGACTCCTTCAGTAAATTACCTTCTTGACGTACGGGGTGGGTTCTCGGCGGTTGGCGGAGAGAGTGTCTTCTCCAATTTTACTTTTGTTGATCCGGCTCCCGGACTTCCTTATTCCGTGAAAATCGGAGGTGGAGGTTTTGCTGTGCGTGGAAATGCTTTCTTTTTAGATAACGTCGGCATAGGTACTTCTTCTCCGACAGAAAAACTATCTGTAAAAGGTAAGATCAGGGCACAGGAGATCAAAGTAGAAATAACGGGTTGGGCTGATTTTGTGTTTGCCAAAGACTATAAGCTTCCAACCCTTCAGGAGACCGAAAATCACATTAAAGCAAAAGGTCATTTGCCGGGCATTCCATCGGCAGCAGAAGTAGAGGCCAATGGAATAGAGCTTGGGGAGATGAACAAGAAGTTATTGCAGAAGATAGAAGAGTTGACACTGCACCTCATCAATCAGGAGAAAAGACTAGCCAAACAAGAAGAGCAGATTCGGATTCTCAATCAAACTGAGCTAACATCTAAAAATCATAAGGAATGAAAAGAACATTTATTTTTTTAGCAGCTCTTCTGGCAAACTCGTATGCTTTCGGCCAGAATACATTCCCGGCAAGTGGTAATGTGGGTATTGGGACGAATAGCCCTACATCTCTTCTCGATGTGAGAGGTGAAGCGAAATTCCTTTCATCATTTTTAACCGCATCAAATTCTCCTTTTTCAGCATCATCTATATATACTTCAAACGTCGGATTTCATAACATATTCGGTGTTGACGGAAGTTGGGGAAGTAAATATTTTGGTATGAAAACCAATGGCGATTTCCTGATAAATGGAGGTAATGTTGGAATAGGTACCGTAACACCTACAGAAAAACTATCTGTAAAAGGCAAGATCCGGGCACAGGAAATTAAAATAGAGGTAACCGGCTGGGCAGACTTTGTCTTTGCAAAAGACTATAAGTTGCCAACACTTCTGGAAACAGAAAATCACATTAAAGAAAAAGGTCATTTGCCCGGCATTCCGTCTGCTGCGGAAGTGCAGGCTAATGGAATTGAACTGGGGGTGATGAATAAGAAACTGCTGCAAAAGATCGAGGAGCTGACACTCTACCTGATTGAACAAAAGAAAGCAATCCAAACATTAAATGACAAAGTTGAAGTCCTGCAAAAGGACCATAAATAATAATCTGATCAACTATGAATATAAAATTCTACATCTATTTTATCCTTATTGCATTAGGGGTGAATTTGAAGAGCCAGGCCCAGGTTACCTATAATAAAAGAGCCATCGGTGCGATTGGCACTGCGCCAAAAATCGGAGATTTTGCAAGCGATGCCAGTCTTGAAAATGTGGATATGGCAACGGGGACTTTAAATATCAAAATCCCCCTTTATGAGATAAAGGTCAATGACATTTCAGTGCCGATTACGCTTACTTACTCTGCTCTGGGTTTAAAAGTAGGACAAGAAGCAGGCGCACCAGGGATGGGATGGGAACTGAACGCAGGAGGTAAGATTGTTACAAATGTCCAAGGCAGGAAAGATGATCTTCCAGGAATCGGACTTGAAAATAATCCACTGCCTTCTGACATTTACAGCAATCCCAATGTATTTACACCTTTTAGTACGCACAGGCAATTTACGATGGATGTTATTGAAAATAAAAGAGATGGAGCCTGGGATACCTATTCCTACTCATTCCCTGGAGGTGGCGGTACTTATGTTAAAAACGGACTCACTTTTCCTTATGATCCTCTGGTTCAAATCGAGCACCCCTGGAGAATCAAAACGACAGATGGTTTAATCTATAATTTTACATCCGGAGACCATAAGCAATCTAAGAGAAGATCTTATTACTCTCCTGCAGGCTCCATCCCTATGTATATCGGTGACTCCACTTTTACAGCAGATCCGCAAACTGCTGATTGGTTTGATTATGATCTGCTGAATATTGTTTCCAACAGGTTTAAGGATACGGTTTCATTTAGTTACGAAAGCATTATGATTGCTAATGAGCCTGCGCGTCTTGCTGCAAAGACTAGGGTTTCTACTTCAGAATCTCTTCCTTTTTATCGAAATGTCAGACCCGCCTCACTAAATGGTGGCGCGATCGAAGACGCAAGCGCTAAATTTTACAAAATTGGCGAGCCTGTTATCTCACAGTCCAAGACCGAATATTTAGCGCACACGAGGATTACGGCAATTGAGTTTGCGAATGGAAGGGTCTCTTTCGATTATGGACAAGATCTTTTTGGTCGTGATATATTGATAACTATGAGAATCTATCAAAAAATTAACGGAGTAGCCGTCACCATTAAGCGCTATGAGTTTGATTATGGCAGCAATGGCAGTGATTTTCTTTATGGACATTATTTAAAGAAGATCGATGTTTATGACAGTAAAGATCAAAAAGTGAATTTTTGGGCATTCTCTTATCTTGCCCCACTGCCCCTAAGACCTGACAAACCATCTAATGCGCAAGATCGCTGGGGTTTTTACAATGGGAAAACCACTAACAAAACGCTTCTTGAACATCCCGATAGCGTACTGGCATTAAGAGTGAAGAATCATTACAATATTTCAGAATCTCAATATGCGACTAATAGTAAAAAAATCTTTTATACCAGGCCTGAAGCAAAAGTATTATATGGGATTAGTGGCGGTAGTAATACTTATGACGGAACGCTACGTTACGCTATAGATTTTGCTGACAGACATTTTGATTTTGATATGGCCACAAAAGGAATTTTGATGAGCATAAAAACACCTACAGGAGGTAAAGTTAGCTATGCATACGAACCGCATAAGTTCAGGGATTATTACTATGTAAGTGGTGCTTCCACACGTCTTTCACTCGCGGGTGGGGGCGTAAGGATAAAGTCAATCACAAAGAGCCTGGAAAATGATAGTCTTTATTTGAACTTCCCTGAAGGTAAATTCGTTGAAAGAAAATTTGATTACGGTGAGGGTGCTTTCAGTAGCTCAGGATCTTTAACTGAAACAAACGGATATGGAAATGTAACCATGCCGGGTAATGTATTGGGGCATGTCTCAAAATACTATGATAGCAGCATAAATAATACTACAGATTTTAATAATATCATGTTGCTCTCTCATCCGATAAACAACATGAGTCAATCTGGAGGCAGCTACGGTATGTATTCAGTGGTGTCAGAATATATTAAGGATGTATCGGGAATAGGATCTTTTGGGAAAACTGTACATTATAATCGCCTGCCAGTATACAACGATGCACCGGATTGGCGCTGGCAGATTAGCTATATGACGTGGAGCCTGGATGATATCAATATTCCGCGAATATATAATAACCCCGGTGTTCAAAAAGAACTGATGATAGGGAATTACGGTATTAAGAAATATGCTTACCGTTCAGGTGCTTATGTCCCTATTGAGGAAACAAGTTACGAATTTAAATCTTTCAGTGCCCCGTTAAATTCACAGACAAAAATGCTCTCATTCTTCTGTTCGATGGGCGCTACACTTTCCGGACCATTACCGAGCAATACAAGTGGGGCTGTAGTAAACGATTTTCCTCAGCCGAATGATGGTTCTCTTTACTTATACAATCAGTTGGGGAATTCGGGCAGTGAAGGCAGACTAGACTATTACTCACGTTGTCTGTTGGCACTGGAAAATGGTACGCCTAACTTCCAAGGTAAATATGCCGCTGAATTTGTTGATTTGGCGACCCTGTCTAATTGTATCAAAAAGGATAAGGAACAAACCATGACCTTCGATGACAATGGTAATACGCTGAGCAATAACATCACAAAGTATTTCTATGATAACCCTGCGCATTTGCTTGCAACGAGGATTGGAGTTGTCAATTCCAAGGGAGATTCAGTGATTACCAGAACGAAATATGCGAATGATTATTCTGCCAATCCTACAGGGACGATCATTGATTTCATGAAATCCAACAAGGTAAGCCTGAGTGAACCCATTGAAGAATACACTACCTATAAGAAGAATGGAACAGGTACAGAGTACTTCAAGAGTGGGGTAGTCAATGTTTTCAAACAGGAAGATAACGTGGTCTACAATGATAAGGTATTCCAAATGAAGGTCAATAACGAGATAACTGCTTATACACCTTCGACATTTACGGGTGCTGAATCCAGCCTGGATGTGAATAAATATAAGGCACAGATTAGCTATGATTTATACAGGAAAGGTAATATTCATAAATATACGGAACTGGCTGCTTCTGCTAATGTCGTGATCTGGGGATACGGGAATCAGTATCCTATTGCTAAAGTGAATAATGCCAATAACATTTCTTTTCAAAATGATCCAAACGGTCGGTATACCAGCGCGGATGTCGCTTATACCAGCTTCGAAAGTAAAGATCCCGGTAACTGGACCTATGCGGGTGTGCCGGCAGCAGATGCGAACTCACCTTCCGGCAAAAAAGTCTATTCACTGGCTACTGGTCCTATAACCAAAACTAACGGAACACCAAATTCTGTGAAATACACCTTGTCCTACTGGTATAAGAATGGGGCAGCTGTAAGCGTCGCCGGAGGTACAGTGACCCCTGCGGTAATTAAAAACACCTGGGGCGACTGGAGTTTTGCAGAGCGTGAGATCACCGCAGTAAGCGGAGTGATTACTGTTTCCGGAACAGGAGATATAGACGAGCTACGCTTTCATCCTTACGATGCCCAGATGACCACGTATACCTACGAACCATTGATTGGTTTAACCGGCGTAATTGATGCCAAAGGAAAGCTCCAGTATTATGAATACGATGAGGAACAGAGGTTAAAGAACATCAGAGATCAGGATGGGAATATCGTGAAAAGCTATAAATATCAGCTGTATAGCGGATTGTAGCAGAAGTGTGGTCACTATATAAATTAACGAACATGAAAAAGACATTTAAAGTCATAAAATCATTATTGATATTATGTGCCGCACCCTGCTTTGTTGTTGCACAGCAAAATAAGGTGGTCACTAAATATGAGAATCAGAAGGAACTCACTGCAAATACAAGCATCACTTTTAGCCCCGGTGTGGAAATTAAAGCAGGTGCGGAATTCAGGGCATACATCAGTTCAAATGCTGGAATACCGGTAGCGAATACACTTAATACATCTATGAATACCATCGCTACTTATACCATGCGTGTTCCCGGAATTATTGATCCGGCTGACCCGCTGAATGGTGTGAATCAGGTCAATGTAGACGTGCAGACGATGGATCATTTTGGCAGAGTGGTGGAAAATCAAAGCGTGAAAGCTACACCCGATATGAGGGATCTGATCCAGTTTTCGAAGTATGATAACGCAGGGAGAGAGCTAAAAAAATATCTGCCTTTCGCCTATCCTACTGGCAAGAAGAACTACCATGGTCAGGGCAGCTTAACGCCATTGTATAATTTCTACTACACAGGTAATACTCCTAAAACCCCATCAATAGAATGGAACCGGGATGCTTGGCATGAAACGGTATTTGACAACTCTCCGCTCAACAGGATAAAGGAACAGGGTTACGGAGATGGTTTCACCATTGGATCGGGTAATACCAACAAGTTTGCCACATTAATGGGGTCGGCTGATGTCTCTAAATATACTGTGGAGATTAACGCGACAACCGGCTCAAGAAAGCTTGTTAGAGTGGGTAACAATGCAATGTATAATGCTAGTGATGTGACGATCAGCAGCGTGAAGAGTGAAAATGTAGCTTTGTCTGATGTAAAGGGAACCGTACTGGAGTATAAGAATAAGGAGGATCAGGTGATTTTGAAACGACAATTTAATATGGTTGGGTCAACCCTTCAAACGTTATCCACTTATTATGTATATGACGACCTGGGTAGCCTGAGCTTTGTACTTCCGCCGAAAGTAGAACCGGATGCAAGTGCGGCAATTCCTCAGACGACACTGGACAACCTTTGTTATCAATATCGCTACGACGGGTTGAACAGGCTGATCTCTAAAAAAGTCCCTGGAAAAGGCTGGGAGTTTATGGTGTATAATAAACTGAATCAGGTGATCATGACACAGGATTCGGTACAACGAATGAAAGCCAATCAGGAGTGGAATGTTACCAAATACGACGCACAGGGACGAATAGCCATTACAGGGATTTATGTACATACGGGCAGCACAACGGGTACCAGCTACCTGACTTCTATGCAGACCAGCATGGATGCGCATACCGGCGGACAATGGGAAACCAGAATCACCACGGGCAATGGCTATACCAACGTTTCTTTGCCGTCTAGCCTGGGGACTACTTTAAGCATTAACTATTATGATGACTATAATTTTCCGGGAGGCAATCCTTATCCTTACGCAGGGACTGATGCCAGCACAATGACAAGGGGCTTACTTACCGGAAGTAAGGTGAATGTACTGGGAACATCCAATATGCTCTCCACAGTAAATTACTATGATAGAGACGGAAAAGTAGTTCGCACGTTTAAACAGCATTATAAAGGCGGAACTTTAGTGGCCACTAATTACGATGAAATCAGCAGTACTTATGATTTTACTGGTGCGGTACTTACAGCTACAAGAAGTCATAAAGTAAGTGGCGTTGAGCAGTTGAAAGTATTAAGTGAGTATAGCTATGATCATCGAGGCAGAAAGATCAATAGCTGGCAGACCATCAATACAGGAGCAAGGGTATTGCTTTCGCAAGTGGATTATGATGATCTGGGGCATGTCTATAAGAAGAAATTGCACTCAACCAACAACGGCACTTCGTTCCTTAGTACAACCACTTATGCATATGGGGTCAGGGATTGGGTAAAAAGCACCAGCTCTTCTCTGCTGAGCACTCAATTCTTTTACCAGCCAAATGGTAATATCTCGGTAATGAATTATACCGGAAAATATAGTGGCAGCCGCAATTTTAACTATACCTATGATAATTTGAATAGACTAACTAAATCAGTTTATGGTACTTCAAGTGGTGGTGGAGATGTGTCACGGATGGCCGGATTACAATCAATTGAAGAACAAAATTTGTTTAGTGCTGCTAACGAGCTGAGTGAGGAAATTGCTTATGATAAAATGGGGAACATTGTTTCTCTGAAAAGGGGGGCATCCAGCAATACTGCAATTACCTATACTTATGCCAACAGCGGAATGAGCAACAGATTGAGCAGCACCTCAGGACCTATTGCCGGGAGCTTTGCCTATGATGGGAACGGCAGTGCCATAAGCGATAGCAGGAGGGGAGTAACCTCCATCGTATACAATCAGCTAAACTTGCCCCAAACAGTAACGGCGACACAAAGTGCTTCTTATGTATATGATGCATCGGGTACTAAACTGAAATCAGTACAGGGAACAGAAACAAGGGAGTACATTAGTGGAATTCAATATAAAGGTGGTGCCCTCGAATTCTTTGCGACAGAAGAAGGTAGGGCCGTACGTATACCTGCGGATGGAACTTATCGGTATGAATATAATCTGACCGATCATCTGGGAAATGTTAGAGTCTCATTTCAGGATAGTCTGGGAGTCGCCAGTGTAATTCAGGAAGATGAATTTTACGCGTTTGGATTGAATAAAAATGCATATACTTCCGGAACAAAAAATAATTATCTTTATAATGGCAAGGAGTTGCAAACGGTATTGACAGAAGAGTATGATTACGGAGCAAGGTTTTATGATCCGGTTATTGCGAGGTGGAGTGTAATTGATCCACTGGCGGAAATGATGCGTAGACATTCACCTTATAACTATGCATTTAATAATCCTATCAATTTTATTGATCCAGACGGAATGGCACCTCAATCGTGGGGTGATTATACTAAGAGTATGGATCAAAGTGTAGGTATAAATGCAGGCTTCTATCAGGATGATAAAAAGAAAAAGAAAGTAGAGAAAAAAGAGGAAAAGAAAGAAGAACCTAAAGAAGAAAAAAAAGATAATACAGCGCTCAAAGTTGCAAGCAAAACGAGTGATGTAGCAGGAGGTGTTACTAGTGGCTTAGGTGCCACTGGATTGACGAGGTTTGGTAATAATGGCCGTTTGTATTTTGAAACCCCTAATGGAGGAGTCTTTACTGGTAATCAGTATGTTTCAACAACTTCATTAACTAAATTAGGATCTAATATAGTTAAATACGCACGACCTGTGGGTTATGTATTAGCTGTAGGAGAAGTAGGTTACGGAATTTATCAGGATGGAGGTAGTTTTGGAAGTAATGCTAAGTCTGCAACAGCAGGCGCAATTGGAAGCATGGCAGGTGCTTGGGCTGGAGCAGCTCTTGGGGCTAAAGCAGGAAGTGCAGTAGGGAGTGGGATAGGTGTTTTCTTTTTTGGTGCTGGAGCAGCTCCAGGGGCTGCAATTGGAGGCTTTGTTGGTGGGTTTGGAGGAGGTCTTGCGGGTGGGTACTTTGGTGGTGAAGCCGTAAAAGAATTTCTAAAATAGAAAATTATTATGAATAAAGTCATGTATTATTGGAATATGATTCATTATTATCTATTTGTCTGGCAGGTAATGCTATATAAACTATTTGACTATATTAATCCTTTTACATATTTCTTTAAAATTAAGTGTGTGAAGAGATTTTATTCAAAGCACGGGGTAAATGATATGAATAAATTCACCAATCAGAGAATTATTAATGCGCCAGATGAGGGTTTGAATATGGTGTGGGCAGGAATAAATTTGAGTGGGTTAATAATTATATGTGAATATGGTTTTTTTAATATTATACAATCTTGTTTGAATAGATATCTAATTCAATATGTTTGGGAGAATAATGTTTATAAATTTTCTTTTGTAGCTCTACTCTTAATCTTACCTGCTACTTTTAACTATTTGTTGATATTTAAAGAAAAAAGATACCTGGGTTATTTCAATACATTTGAAAAGATGAATAGGTCTACCAGGATTAAAAATGGATGGTTATGTGGCATCTTTATCTTATTAATTTTGATGTTTTTCATTTTAAGTTTTTATTTTCTTCCGCAACGAAGTTCTTAATAGCAGAGTCACTGGATTGTCTTTAATGGGCGCATAGATAACTAAAACTTGGATTCAAAGCTCGTGATCATAATGATCCGAGCTTTGTTAGTTTGTGATTTGTATTTGACCAAAAGAATTATTGGCGAAATTCTTATCTCAAATTGGCAGGGCGATATGAAATTATTTGAAAAATAAATCTAATCCTAGAGGACGTAAAGAAGATTGTTGATTATGTAGGCTGAAGATGGGTGAGTTAATGAATTATAATTTAAATGTTATTATTCTTTAAGTTATATCGTTTTCAGTTTTTTTTGCCAATATTTTGATATTCAATCCAAAAACTATTATTGGGTAAAAGCTTGGCGATTTGACCGGGTTTGGTATATATTAGTCAGGCTGGGAGAAGAGCCAGAAAGGCCGATCTTTCCCTGGTGCCAGCAGATATAAATTTTAAAATAGATATGTAAGGAGTTAATATTATAATTTTGCGAAATCTTCAAAAATATTGAAGCATTTAGCACCAAGAGCTTTGTCCCACAGAAACTGGTAATTTTAGACGACAAAGAGTAGGTGAAGAGTGCTCACGTGTAACAACGTGGGCCTATCTATTCGTCGTCGTCGGTATACCAGTACCTTGTGGGGCGTTTAGGTAGGTACCCACGTTTTTGCATTTGTATTAATTTGCTTCATTAACACAAAGCAAACCCAAGAAACACCAAGCCAAACTCCCCTCCTTCCAAAGCTCAATTATCCTATCAATTCCGATAATAATTGACAATATGCAGCAAACTTTAAAACCGCACACTCGAGTAAAAGACTTTAGTTACCTCCTTCAAAAACTAGTCACCAAATACGAACCGTTACAGGTTTATTGTTTTCATAAACATCAGGAGGCAAGAAATATTGAAGGCTGCTTTGGAGGTCAAATAAACAACAGCTATTGTGACTACTGGCTGCTAATGGTAACGGAAAGCACTGCCCGGATTGAAAACTCAGTTCAGGACTTTGCCAATGCCCACTATGAAACCGGAAAAGTACTCCTGCTCGTTCACGGTAAAGAAGGCATTGATAAATCGATCAGCAAAGGCAACCGGTTCTTTGCCCTTGTGTTCAGTACAGGGAAACTGCATTACAACCGAAAGTTTACTAGCAGCATGATGACCGCCGGCTATTGGGCTTCGATTCCTTACAATGAAAAAAGGAGGCAGAAATTTGATCATGGCATTTCCCGGGCTGAGGGTTTCCTGCACGGCGCCATAGAGTGCCTGGGAAACAGGAAGTACAATGTCTGCGTTTTTATGTTGCATCAGGCCGTGGAACAATGCTGTATCGCCCTGATTGACCTGTATATGGGCTACCGATGCGACATCCACAACCTTCATCGCCTGCTAATGCTATGCCGGTGTTTTTCAGACAGGCCTTACAAGCTTTTTATCTCTGATCTGGAGGATGATAAAGGTCTTCAGACTGATCATCAGGCTCTCTTCGATAAATTGGTTAAAAGCTACAGTAATGCAAGGTATGTGACAGATTTTAAAATCGAAGAATCTGAAGTTAACGTACTTGTTGATAAGGTTTCGGCACTGATAAGGTTTAGCATGAAGCCGGAGTGTTAATCATTGAGCAGACTTAAAGTCGCCGTGGGTCAGTCGCAAATGCAGCTCCTGTAGAACTGGATTATTCTATTAGATTTGTGTATGGCGAAAAAAGAACTCCTTAGTTGATGGAGAACTGAAGTGGTACGTTACCAGCAGGTAACAAAATATTTAGATGATGAACCTTACACTTACACAAGAAGTTTCTGAACTTATTATTAAAAATGGAGTGTCAGATTATATTAAACAATTATCTGATAGCATATCAGGGTTTATAAAAACAAAAGATTATGGAGAAGACTTACAGTCAATTTATATAGGAATAATATGTGTTAGTCCCGAATTTGATTTCTTTTTTAAAATAAGAAAGCCAAAGTATAAAAAGGGTAAAGAGATCATAATCCAGGATGATAGGCCATATGAATTAATAAGTGCATTAGTTTATGATGTAAAATTAGACCACGGAAAATATGTAAGGGCAAATGAAAATGAGGTAAAAAAAATGCTGTCTTCAGAGCTGTTAAATTCATTAGTCGCTTTCAATTCAGTAAGAATAAAAGCTTTTGACAGACAACGATTTGAGGCCGATATTGCACAGCACCTCAATCAGTATATTCAATAACCGGCGTTAACTGAATGTATAAATATAGTGAAAGTAGCTAATACATAATAAAAGCGCAATAATCCTGTGACCAACGTTAAGATGCCTGAAGGGATTATAGAGAGGCATCAATAGTTTAGATTTATTTGAAAATGAGAAAAACATTTCTATTTGTTTGCTTTTGTTTGTCTTTAATGATTTTTTTATCTGGTTGTTTTCGGCAAACTTCCGATAGCAGTGATGTCGGATTGCAAAATTTTGATATATCACCAGACGGGAAAAGTGTAGTCATTTCTTGGAGTTTTGGGAAGGGTCTTATCCGTCTATAGCTTTACCCCTATCTTCTTCCTTTTTCCCACCTTATTTATTCTAATGTCCAGCGATCCTCTTAACATCCCCGGAAGATCGTTCCATAATCCATTGGACCATCCAACCACTATCCAACCATTGTGCAACCATTGAGAAGGGATCATGAAGGTATTGAGAAAGTATAGGAACTGATAAGAAGCAGAAAGGAAGAGGAAGTTACAACCGGATAACGGATATAACGGAAAAGTGAGTACGGAATGGTTATACTCCCGTGTTTTAAATTGCTGCCAGAGGTGGAGATGTATCACGGATGGCCGGATTGAATTTTTGTCGATCAAGTGGTTACCCAGGTTCAGTCACACCTTGTCCACTACTCGTTCACAAATAAGCCACAAAAAGGTACCTTTTTGTGGCTTATTTGTGAATAATGTGTGTTTCATGTGAGCGCTAACCCGCCTGTGTCTCATACTGTAACTAATTCACAATCAATGTATCTAAAGTGTATGCCGCCAATGGTTGGCGATTGCTGTTTAAAATTTAGCATATGGGACTGATTAAAAAAGGAATTTTAGGAGGAGTTTCCGGGAAAGTAGGGACTGTTGTAGGGGCATCCTGGCTGGGTACAGATTATATCCGCGCAACACCAGTTTACCGGAAAAAGCATATCCCTACTCCCGGTCAGGCTGCTCAACGTTTGAAAATGTCTCTTTTAAGAGGTTTTTTACTCAGTATCCGAACGCTTGTCGAGCGATCATATCAGAATTTCAAAGAAAAAAAAGCAATGAATGCCGCACTATCCTACAATATGCAAAATGCCATCACTGGCAGCAATACCGAACTTCAGATCAGCTTTCCGAACATAATTTTTAGCAAGGGCGAACTGATGGCAGGCTGGTATCCGGCCGCAATATCCGTTGAACCGTCTGTAATTGATTTCAGCTGGGAAACCGGACCTTATAGTTTAACCTGCAGGGCCAATGACCAAGTTACTCTGGTAGTTTATGATCCTGTTAAGGAGTCGTTTTCTGTATCGCTCAACGCCGCAAAAAGAGAAGATGGCACAGCCAGGATTACAGTACCCAATAATTTTAAGGGCCACAGTATACACTGCTATATCTGTTTTTACTCAGAGGAATTAAAAATCAGCTCAACCAATCAGTATTTAGGAGAAGTTATTGTGCAGGATATTTAGAAATAATATATCTTCACAAGGAATTATAGCCTTTACAAGAGGTTGCGGTTCTTATACAAATGATTAAATAAAACCACCCTTTTTCTCGAACGTACAATCGTTGCAATTTTGAGGAGGCCAGGAGGTTAGCATCGATATTACAAAGGGCATAAAAAAATTGGGATGCTGCAAAACATGGTAATTAATAATCGATTTCAAAATGGGGAGTATTTATCAATTATCTATTAGGTGTGATTCAAGCAATCTCATTAACATTGAGAAGATTTTAGGGAAGTCAATGGACGGCCCAGATTTAAACTGGGCTATTATTTTAGAAGAAGATTCGAAGTACTTTACTCAGGCCTTACCGTATTTTTCAGAATTGATAAGTGAGAATCTTGACGAATTACACGGGATTGGAGTTAAATCTGAAGAAATAACTTTTTGGTACATGTATGAATATGAGCAACAATGTAACATGGAATTTTCTCCTGAAATAATGAAGCGTCTCGGTGATTTGGGCATTACTTTATGTGTCAGTTGCTGGGAAGCTTAGATTATTTCGGAAATGTGAATTAGAAAATATGGAGGTTTTTAAGATTGGAATTCGAAATCATTTGAAAAATTCGGGCTCTATAACAACAGGGTTAGTATCCGGTATCATCTTTCCTCTTGGGTTGGGATTAATTGCTGATAAAAATCCATTTTCTTATAGCTGGATTTCAATAGTTATCTTTATTGTAATGGTTATTCCCGCTGTTTATATACACATTATCTACTATTTAGTGAATAGGGGTGACGTGCTTAAGTATGATTTTCAAGCAGGAGAGATTATTTTTGAACATAAAGGGACTTCCTCCATGTTTAACTTAAGTGAGATAAAATATATTGAGCGTTTTATTTCATTTAATTTGGAAGTCAATCGAGCTTGTGTTATACCTTGTGATGAATATAATTATTCCATAATCTGCTTTGAAGACGGCAAGAAAATTACAATTACAAGTCTGCTCGTGCCAAATTTAAATCTGCCCATTGAAAATGAAAAAGTAGTTGTGAAAAGGAATATGTTTTTATTACTAAAATAGAGGTTTTGGATTTATTATGCTGACTTTTTAAGTAGGACCAAGAAAATGGGCAAATCCAAACAAGATTGGAGTAAAAAACTTAATAAACCATAAATATGAATATAGATGAGGATATTTTATGAAGCACAAATTTGTAACCATAATATTTTTACATCTTCTCTTGATAAGCCTGGTCGGCTGCGAAAGTAGAACTGTAAAACCTGATAAATACATCGGATCATTTGATCTTTCAAGCGATGATAGAAAAATAGTATTTGCGTACGTAAAAAAGAATCAATCGTCAATTTACGAAATAAATACTAATGGTAAGGGTTTAAAGGAACTTTTTCCGTTGCAAGACAGTGTAGAATATTTTAAGCCAAAATATTCTCGCACAGGTCGCTTATTATTCATTGAAAGAAAAAGGAGTAAAAATGGCGAATATTCTATCTGTGTGTCAAATGCAGATGGTTCTGATGTAAAGACAGTCTTAACAACTCATAAAATTATCACAGAAGCTTTTTTTTCAGAGTGGGAGAATAAGATTTATTATTGCAAAGGGAATGAATATGGTCATTCGTCACCTTTGGGAACCGACCAGGTTCACGATGTTGATGTGTATTCGCTAGATTTGAATACAGGTCAAATTCAACAAGTTACTAAATTAAGGGCATATAGCATTTCTCGTATTTCTGAATTCGACAAAGATCATATATTAATGTATATGCCGGTGCAGGAAAAAGGAGGAATGCTTATTTTATCTAAAGACAACTCTGATAGTGTGATTCGAATAAACCCGGCTAACAACCCCAAAGGTAGGTTAGATCTGTATTATACGCCTGTCCATTCGAGTAAATATAATTCTCTGGTTTTCATTGCTACCTACGAGCTAATGGTTATGGACATGAAAGATAGGATCGCCAAAGTAGTTGTAAATAATGCTGGAAAAGCACAGTTTAAGTACTTCGTGCTGTATCACTCAAACAAGAAAATAATCTACACAAGGGATGATGAAATGAAATTTCATATTGTAAATTATGACGGTAAAAATGCTTCCTTTATAACAATACCATGATAATGCCCAAATAGAAAATGAACGAAAGAAGATTACAAATACAATCATCACTTATTGAGCATACAAAATCGGAAACGAATGATTCGAATAAATATGTACAATATGTAGGTAACCTATTTACTTTCTATCTTCCTCCCGTTTCCGCTGATAAAACCAGAAAACTACTGATCGAACTGCATGAAGAGCAGGATGCTTTTTTCATATTCCCAAAAGAGAAAAACCAGGAACTGTACACTATTAGAGAAACTTTTGATTTTAGTGCTTTTAATGCGTCATCCTCCATGATCAAAATATCTGCTCTGGTTGAAAGTGCTTTTCAATGTTTGTTAAAGCTTTATGAGCATCTTGGATGGAATTTGAAGAACGTTCAAACAGGCTACGAACTTATTTGTCAGAATAACTACTTTTTGGAATTGGAAATATGTGGTGGGGCAAAGCTTAACAAGAGGAGGGAGGTAAAGGCTGTAGTCTTGGCAGAACATACATTAGAATATACCTTATTGAAAGTTAATTTTCTAAATCCCGATAACAGCATTGTATCAACTACCCCATTATTCAAGGTCTTACCTGTTTATTCATTTTATTCGAGAATCTGTCATTCAGCAAAATGGTTAAATAATGATGAGTTTCAAATATTGAATCAAACCAGGGAGTTTGGGTTAAAAGTAAATCTCAATGGAGAATATGAGGTAATCTACAATCCTAGAGGAAGGGATATTGAAGGAGTAAAAGAAGAACTGACATTTATAACCAGCGAAGTGTTTATAAATATTTGACTTTGTATGCTTGTGCCTAATCTAAATCTGCCGATCGAAAAGGAAAATATAATTAGAAGAAGCCTTTTCAGTTGGATGAAATAGGAGGTGAATAAAATATTTTCAAAATTTATGAAAAATATGTTAATCGGTTTAAGTTGTTTAGTAGTGTTCTTTTTGTCAATTAGGTGGCTACTGCCTGATCTTAAAGAAACTCCATGTGTGCTAAAACGGGATTTTGTAGGTCACTCTTATATAGGAATTGTAAAAAAGAAGTATGTTGACACCAAGCAACATTCATATCCAATAGTTGAAATATTAAATCAGAAAGACTCCATTTTGAAGTTGAATCTTGTTCTTGAAAAGAATAGAATCTATAACAAGATCAGCGAAGGAGCTTATTTATACAAGCTGGAGGGTGCCGATTCTGTGTTTATAATGAAAGGTGACAAAAAGATATTCATAGGAAAAGCGAGCTATGGGTGTAATGATTAACCTCCCAACTCCTTACCTGATCAGCGTCAAACTTCCCTTCAGCGGCTTCAGACTACCCTTACTCTGAATCACATAAAAATACACTCCCGAAGGTGCTGCGGCACCCCGGTATTTGCCATCCCAAACCGGAGCGTTACCTCTTGTTTGAAAAACAATAACCCCGTACCTGTTGTAAATGGTAATCGATGCTTTCGGGTCGTCTTCCAGGCCTGCCACCTGCCAGGTGTCATTGAAACCGTCATTATTGGGGCTAAAGGCATTTGGCATCACCAGGTCCTTACACCAGGCGACTACTTTAAAAACGGCAGTAGCTTTGCATCCATTTCCATCCTCTACAGTAAGCTGATAGTCCCCGGCTTTGGAAACCGTCAGTGAATTTTCCGTGGTCTTTGATCCGTTCCAGTAATAGAACACGTAGCCGGCATCTGCCTTCAAAACCAGCTGCTCACCGGAGATGGAACAAATCTTTGATTCGGGAGGCTGGGTCAGTGCAAGCTGCCCGTTAAATTGCACATGTACTGCGTCACTTTTAGTGACGCAGCCAAACTCAGAACTGACTTCAACGAAATAGTCACCAGGGCTGCTGGCAATAATGGAAGATGTGGTTTCGCCGTTGCTCCATTTATAGCTGGCACCGGGCACAGGGTCAATACTTAAAGTAACCGTTTCACCAAAGCACAAACTGTTTGCCGGGGTGTTCAGGAGAGTAATGACCGGGAAGGGCTGCAGCTGAAGTTCATAATTGAGGGAACGCTTTTGACAGGAGCCGGTATTTTCTGTGAGCACCTGATAGGTGCCGCCAATTGTCGCCGGTATTTGGTCCATATCTGCAAAGGCGGTCAGTTCTGCTCCGTCTTTATACCATTTTGTTTTATACTGTTTTGGATTGTCAATCTTAAGCGCAGCAGTTTCTCCGATGCAGTAATTGCTTTTATCAGCAATGATGCCGGGCTCCTGCATGGCTTCTATGTTGATTTGTGTGGTTGCGGAGCTTGTAAAGTTTCCGGCACAGTTGCTCACTTCAACCCGATAGGTACCGGTGGCGGTGACTAAGAATTTATTGAGCGCTTCGCCCGGAATCTCCTGATTGTCTCTGAACCATTTGTAAATATATCCGGGTTTGTCAATTGTTCGGAGTTCTTTGGTTTCATTTTCACATAAATTGATTACTGCGGGGTAGGTAAAGGTGATTTCCGGCGCGACCTGCCTGCTGATGGTAAAGATTTTTGAGTGCATGTTGAAGCCTCCGCATGGCAGCGCAATTTCGGCCTGATAACTGCCTGGTTCGGTGAGGGTCACTATATGCTGTCCCGTCCATTCATTTACGGCGATGCCGTCCTTGAGCCAGCGAATGATCATGGGGCCATTTATGTTGCTGGTGAGGTTGGAGTTGATCTCCAGGCTTTCGGTTCCGCATAAATTGAACCCAAGGGTATTGCCGGCATCTGTATCGGGTGTTCTGTTATAACTAAATGCAGTAAGGGCAATGTTTTCGTAAACGGTGCCGTCCAGTTCGGCATATACTTTTTTTACGCCTTTTTCGGTAGCCAGCCAGATCTCCTGTTCGCATATTAGTCTGAGATTATAAGCCGGGATACTTCCGGGGGGTGCGAGGCTTTTAAAATCGATGACAAAGTTTTTGACATTATTTGCCGCTAATCCTTCCAGACGGTTAAATGTGATTTCCTCTGGAGGAGTGCGTATTCCATTTTCATTTTCAACGACGTTGGGGGTATAATAGAGCCCGTTGTCTGAGGCGGCAATTACAAACTCCTGCCGCAGCACGGTATTCAGCATAAAAATGTTTTCTATCGCATGGATGGCGTGACCGGCAATGAGGGTGTTTACAGGGAAGATGAAATCGCAGTACCCCCAGCGATGCAGGTAAAGTCCGTTGTCGGTTCCCCAGAATTGATAGGAGGTATTCACATCGCCGCGGTTGGTGTAATTGAAAAGCGTGCATTTCATGTCGCCGTAGGGCTGGTATTCTGGAATTCCCGATATATAAACAGCTTGTTCGATCTGCTGGGCGATGGAATGTATGGTTGGGCCCAGGCATCGGGCGTTGCTTTCATAATTTCCTTTGAACTCTACTCCTTTTATGCCCGATTTGGTGATTTCAAAGCCCCTGATATCTTCATTGGGTTGCCCATAAATATCATAGCGCTGTACGTCAGCATCATTTCTGATGATCCGGTACAGGTACTGGTCGGTAGCTATGGCGAGTCTGTCTCTTGTGTAATGAACGGAAGGGGGGAATTCGGTTTTCATGCCGTCCAGCATGACGGCAATGCCGTTGATCTGTGTAATTCCGGCGTCTAAAGGGATGGTTGTTTTTATCCCGTTTTTTACCTGGAGGAGTTTTTTGGGGTTTACAGAAAAATAGATATCCTGTTCGCTGTATCCGCTGATGTCGTCAACCACCTCGCTGGAGGTAGGCGGGAATATGCTAAAATTGGCGGCGGTTGCAGATTTGTAATAGACTTTGCCGGTCGTTGTCAAAGCCCATACGGTATGGTCATCGTAGGTGATGGTTACTTTTTTGATGTCGGTGCCCGGCAAAAATGATTCTCCCGGAATCAGGTTGAGCTGGGCGCGGACTGATGCCACGGAAAATAAAAGAGAAAGTAGAATAACAACGGAGCGGTAACCAAATTTCATAAAAGCTGTGACATCAATATGCACCATACTAAGATAAAAATTAAAAGGTCAGAAACTATTATCATTCTATTGTAATCTTAGAATGTTTCTAAATAGCTCAATTGCACGTATTTTGTGTTTGGTATTTACAGATTAATTCTTTTATTAAATACTTTTGCACAACAGAACTAAAAAAATATTATTCTAATGGCTAGTTTCGGAAACGCTTTTTCCTCGTCTATAGGAAAAAAATTAATAATGGGTATTACCGGCCTGTTCCTCATTTCTTTTCTTGTGGTGCATTGTTTTCTCAATTCACTGATTTTTATTAATGATGGTGGTTTGACCTACAATATGGGTGCGCATTTTATGGGTACCAACTGGATCATCAGGTCAATGGAAGTGGTGCTGTTCGCAGGGCTGATGGGGCATGCGGTTCAGGGTTTCAGGCTGTGGGCCCAAAACCGTGCGGCAAGACCGGAGCGGTATGCGGTAAATAACGGTGCGGCAAACAGCAAATGGTATTCCAGGTCAATGGGTCTGCTGGGTACTTTGCTGCTGATCTTCCTGATCGTTCACATTTCTAAATTCTGGGTCATGTCGAGGTTTACAGGTATCCCTACGGTAGATGCCAACGGCAATCATGACCTGTTTGCGGTGATGGTAGAGACCTTTAAGAATCCTTTGCTGGTGGTGCTTTATGTACTGGCGATGGTTTCCCTGGCTTATCACCTGCTGCATGGTTTTGCTTCCGCATTTCAGACGCTGGGCTGGAACCATAAGAAATATACCCCGATCATTAAATCTGTGGGTGTCTGGTTCTCCATTTTGATCTCCCTGATTTTTGCAGCAATGCCTGTAGTCATGTACCTGGGCCTTATTAAATAATTTTAGCACGAAAGATATGTCAGATATTAATTCAAATATACCGGAAGGCGAATTAACCGGAAAATGGACTAAGTTTAAGTCTTCTGTGCCTTTGGTTAACCCATCGAACAAAAGAACTATTGAGGTAATTATTGTAGGCTCTGGTCTGGCGGGTGCTTCGGCGGCGGCGACTTTAGCTGAAATGGGTTATAAAGTAAAATGTTTTTGTTTCCAGGATTCACCACGCAGAGCGCACTCTATTGCGGCTCAGGGTGGGATTAATGCTGCGAAAAATTATCAGAACGATGGGGATAGTACGTATCGCCTGTTCTACGATACCATTAAAGGTGGTGATTACCGCGCCCGTGAAGCCAACGTTCACCGTTTGGCTGAAGTGAGCGCGAACATTATAGACCAGTGTGTGGCACAGGGTGTGCCGCTGGCAAGAGAATACGGTGGTCTGCTGGACAACCGTTCTTTTGGTGGTACACAGGTTCAGAGGACATTCTATGCTGCGGGTCAGACGGGTCAGCAATTGCTGCTGGGTGCCTACTCTGCACTGGAGCGCCAGATTGGTATGGGTAAGGTAGAGATGTTTACCCGTCATGAAATGCTGGAGGTGGTAAAGATCGATGGCAAAGCACGCGGGATCATTGCCCGGAACCTGATCACCGGAGAGCTGGAGCGCCACTTTGGTCATGCTGTAGTTCTTGGAACAGGCGGTTACGGAAACGTATTTTATCTTTCTACAAATGCAATGGGCAGTAATGTGACCGCTGCATGGAAAGCACACAAACAGGGTGCGTATTTTGCGAATCCTTGTTATACACAGATTCACCCTACCTGTATCCCGGTTTCCGGAGATCACCAGAGTAAGCTGACGCTGATGTCTGAGTCGCTGCGTAATGACGGGCGGATCTGGGTGCCTAAAAAGAAAGATGATACCCGTAAGGCTTCGGAGATTCCTGAGGATGAAAGAGATTATTACCTGGAGCGCCGTTATCCTGCTTTTGGTAACCTGGTGCCGCGTGATGTGGCTTCCAGAGCGGCTAAGGAGCGTTGTGATGCGGGCTATGGTGTGGGTGCTTCCAAACTGGCGGTTTACCTGGATTTTAAAGCCAATACGGAGCGTTATGGCAAGATAGAGGCGTCTAAAATGGGTAACCACAATCCTGACAAAGAAACTTGTATGCGTTTGGGTACTGAAGTGGTTAAAGCAAAATATGGCAACTTGTTTGACATGTATGCACAGATCACGGGTGAGAATCCTTACGAGACGCCAATGCGGATCTATCCTGCGGTGCATTATACTATGGGCGGGCTCTGGGTTGATTACAACCTGATGACGACCGTACCGGGCTTGTATTGCACTGGTGAGGCCAACTTCTCTGACCATGGTGCCAACCGTTTGGGTGCTTCGGCACTGATGCAGGGTCTGGCTGACGGGTACTTCGTATTGCCTTATACCATTGGTGCATACTTATCTAAAGAGATTTCGGTGAAGGCGATCCCTACGGATCACCCTGCGTTTGTGGAGGCTGAGGCTAAGGCTAAAGGCATTCTGGATACGCTGATCAACATCAAAGGAACCAAGTCTGTGGATCATTTTCACAAAAGACTGGGGAATATCATGTGGGAGAAATGCGGGATGGCCCGTAACGAAAAAGGACTGAAGGAAGCGATTGAAGAGATCAGGGCGCTGCGTGCGGAGTTCTGGAGCAATGTTCGTGTACCGGGAACCAGCGATGAGCTGAATACGGAGCTGGAAAAAGCGGGCCGTGTGGCTGACTTTATAGAGCTGGGTGAGCTGATGTGTATTGATGCACTGAACCGCAACGAAAGCTGTGGCGGTCACTTCCGTGAAGAGTACCAGACAGAAGAGGGCGAGGCTTTGCGTGATGATGAAAACTACGCTTATGTAGCGGCCTGGGAATTTAAAGAAGGAGTAAACTTTGACCTGCATAAAGAGGAGCTGAAGTTTGAAAATATTAAAGTAGCACAAAGAAGTTATAAATAGTACAGTATCATGAGTACAGGAAATATGAACTTAACGCTGAAAGTTTGGCGTCAGAAAAATAACAATACCAAAGGTGCTTTGGTGGATTATAAGGTGTCGGATATTTCGCCTGATATGTCTTTCTTAGAAATGTTCGATGTGCTGAACGAGCAGCTGATCAATAAGGGTGATGAGCCGATTGTATTTGATCATGACTGCCGTGAAGGAATCTGTGGAATGTGTTCGATGTTCATCAATGGCCGTCCGCACGGACCAAAGGATCTGATCACGACCTGCCAGCTGCACATGCGTTCGTTCAAGGATGGCGATACCATCGTGGTGGAGCCATGGAGAGCGAAGGCTTTTCCGGTGATCAAGGATTTGACGGTTGACCGTACTGCCTTTGACAGGGTAATTGCTGCGGGTGGTTTCATCTCGGTAAATACAGGTAATGCGCAGGATGCAAACAACCTTCCTATTCCGAAGAATCAGGCGGATGCTGCTTTTGAGGCTGCGGCCTGTATCGGTTGTGGTGCTTGTGTAGCGACTTGTAAGAATGCGTCTGCGATGTTGTTTGTGTCGGCTAAGATCTCTCAATTGGCTTTATTGCCACAGGGTCAGCCGGAACGTTACAGAAGGGTTCAGAGTATGGTTGCCCAGATGGATGCCGAGGGTTTTGGTAACTGTACCAACACCGGAGCCTGCGAGGCAGAATGTCCTAAAGGTATTTCACTGGAAAACATCGCAAGAATGAACCGGGATTTTTATTCTGCAAAATTTGTTTCTGAGGAAGATATTTAATAGTTTTATAGTACGAGACAAGGGTATTATGCACAACGGCCTCCGATATTTATCGGAGGCCGTTGTGTTTGAGGACGTTTGATTTAAGGGTTAGTCGACTTTCTTCTCGGCTGGTTTTCCGTTTTCAGCCGGCTTGGATTTGTTTGTAGTGGTGATCAGGATAACACCGTATTTGCCTTCATCACCGTATAAAGCTTTGGCGGTGGCGTCTTTAAGTATTTCTATGGAAGCAATGGTCTCCTGCGGCAGGCTGCTCAGGGGAGAGATTTTCTTTGCCGGCGAACTCTTTAACCTTACGCCATCAATGATATACAGCGGGGAGGTAGGGCTAAGTACAATATCGCCTTTCTGGTCTACAGAAACACCCGGCACTTTGCCCCGGAGTTGCTCTGTGAGGTCAACCTGGACTGTATTGGTTTCGTCGGATAAGGCGAAGCTGATTGGTAAATTGTATTTTACCCTGACCTTCATGTTCTTCTGAATTCCGGGAATCCATTTGGCGCTATTTTTGACCACCCGTATGGCTTCTTCATCCAGGCCGTGGCCTATTTTTCTTTCTGCTTTGATATCGCTCAGTGTTCCGTCGGTTTCTACAATGAAAGACAGGAATACTTTGCCCTGAATGTTTTTCTCCTGTGCTTCTTTCGGATATTTAACGGTTTTTCCGATGAATTGATAGAATTTATCCATTCCTCCGGGATAGCTTGGCTGCCGGTCAAGAGATATAAAATCAAAGACCTTACCACTGTTGTCTGTCTTTACTTTGCTGAGGTCTGCGGCCGCGAGGGGTTTCCCCGGGTAGCCCATGATCACAACTTCATTCAGTTTGGTGTATCCGGCAGCAGCGACAAGGTTATTGTTTTTTAAAGCTGTTTTGCTGTCTGTTCCGTTGAGGGTAAATTTGGTTTTCAGTACATACTTCCCGTCCGGCAGGCTACTGTAGTCGTCGAAGGAAAGGATGGCTTTCATGACTTCTGTGTCCAGACCTTTTCCGAGTGCCGGGCCGCCTATAGCTGCGCCTTCAGGGGCTCCGTTTTTAACGGTGAATTTAATCTGGGTATAACCTGTCAGTTTTGCTTCCTGGGCTGCAGCCGGATACCTGATCGACCTTTGCAGGTGCGCGTAAAACTTTTTCCAGTCTCCGGCGGGCTGGCGCTGTATAGTCGTGGCTTGGGTGACCATGCCGGTTACTGTAGCCACCGGGGTTCCCAGGGGAATTTCTTCGGCCACTTCAAGGATTTTTTCATTGTTGCGGATGCTGGCTGATGATAGCATCAGTGCGAGTGCAAACAGGGGAACGAACAATCCGTATTTCAGGATGGCTGTTTTTCTGGATCTTTCTTTGTGTAACATAAAAATTCGTTTTTTAATGAGCGATTTGTTAAAAAAACTATTAGTTAGTGTGTGTGTGTCGATGCCGAAGGCGCTGCTGAGCAGCAGCAGCGCATATTCTTTTTTATCGCCCTGAAATTTTGCCGCTTCTTCGTCTGCCAGGTATTCGTGGATGTTCTTAGCTGCACGTTTATACAGGTAAACGATCGGGTTGAACCAGTTCATAATGCTGATCAGTTCAAAGAACAGCACGTCGAGTGTATGTAATTGCCTGATGTGGATCTCTTCATGTTTGTGGATGGTGTGCTGCTCGGGCAGGTTATGGTCTACTACTTTCTTTCTGAAAAAAGAAAATGCTGCGCCGCTGCTTGCTTTTTGCAGTATCCGCCTGAGGGCAAAGAACTGGAAAAGAAGCTTCCCGCTGAGCAGCAGAATACCGCTAAGGTACAGGACTGCAGCCAGGTTGCCGGGTGTAAACTGATCTGTATTTTGGGGAGAGGAGACTTGCACGAGGAACAGGTTGAGCTGGTCAACACCGGCGTATACCGTTTGTGCCGCTGGCTGGGTGGTAAACCACTCGAACCGTAGGAATGGAATGGCCAGGGAGAATAGTCCCGCAGAAACAAGGTAGATCCTGTTGAGGACGAAATAAGTCTCTTTGTCGAGCAGGAGTTTATAGAAGCCGTAAAATACGATTAAGTAGATATTGACTTGCAGGATGTAATGGGTCCAGTTCATCGTCTTAGGTCTTTAGTTTTTAATGGTCTCTTTATTTTTGGTTTTGATCAGGATCACACCGTTTTTGCCTCCCTTTTCACCATATAATTTGGCAGCATCTGCACCCTTTAAGACTTCTATGGTTTCGATTTCATCCTGTGGAATAATGCTGAGCGGAGAAACCTGGTTTCCTTTTTCGTCTTTTGAAAGTTTCACTTCGACGCCGTCAACAATGTATAAAGGAGGGATGGCGTTGGGGTCTCCGACCCGACCTTTCATACCCGGAGCCCGGGGGGTTAATGCAAAAGAAATTGGCATGTTGTATTTCACCCGTACTTTTTGTCCGCCCTGTGCACCGGGAATCCATCTCGGACTTTCTTCAAGTACCCGTACTGCTTCTTCATCTGTGCCACCACCCAGTCTTCTCTCTACTTTAATGTTTGTCAGCTGACCATCAACTTCTACTACAAAGGATAAAAATACTTTTCCTTCCAGTTTGGTGTCTCTTGCTTCCAGTGGGTATCTTATAGATTTTTGTACGTAATTATAAAACTGATCCATACCACCAGGGAAGTTGGGCTGGGTATCCAGCGATACAAAGTCATAAACTTTTCCACTCTCATCTGGTCTGATCACGACATCACTCAGCTCTATTCCTCTGCCAGGGATATCTTGTGCCGGATAGGTTTTTACCACAATGGTATTCAGCAGGGTATAGCCTGCAGGTTTCCTGGCAGCAGGTTCAGACTTGGCAGGAGCGGTTCCGCCCTCGATGCTGAATGAAACCGGGACCAGGTATTTGCCGTCACTGATGGTCTTAAAATTCCGGTAGGCCAGGATGGTCCGCATGACTTCGGTATCGCAGCCGGAACCTAGTTTGGAAACGACCCCTGCATCTTCTACTTCCCCGTTTTTAATGCTGAACTTTATCAGGCTGGTTCCCTGTACGTTTGCTGTCCGGGCGGATGAGGGATATCTGACCGATTGTTTGACAAAATTATAGAAAAGAGTCCAGTCCTGCGCTATGGCCAGACTTGTTTCGCTTTGATCAGCGGATTTGGCCGCTGTTTTTTTGTCTGTTACCATAGCAGGCAGAGCTGTTGCCTGCTGAACGACTTCTTTCACAGCTTCCAGTGAATTTTCTAAAGGAATATCGCTGGTGAGTTCTTTGATTTGTTTATTGTTGCGGATTGTGGCTGATGAGGCAACGAGTGTTATGGCAAACAGCGGGACGAAAAGTCCGTATTTCAGCATAGCCACTTTTCGGGATCTTTGTTTATAGAGCATATAAATTCTTTTTTTAAGCAACGACTGGTTAAAAAAACTATTAATTAAAGTACTTGACGGAACACCCATTGCGTTACTCATCAGGAGAATTGCGTACTGGTCCTTGTTTCCCTGAAATTGCGCGGCTTCCTCATCTGCCAGATATTCATGGATGTTTTTGATGGTCGATTTATAGAAATAAATGACCGGATTGAACCAGGTAAGGATGCCTAATATTTCAAAAAACAATACATCTGCGGAGTGCAGCTGCCTGATATGAATCTCCTCATGTTTGCTGATGGTTTCTGCACCGGGCAACTGCCCATCTACGACCTGCCGGTTAAAGAATGAAAACGCTGCGCCTTTGCCATTTTTGAGGATCAGCCGGCGTACACGATACAATTGATAACCAAACTTCAGCAGGAAGAAGAGCATACCTGAAAAATAAAGTACGACCAATAGGCTGGCCGGATTAAACTGGTCTGGTACATCCTCTGTAATCACTGTGACCTGAGTTACGAGCTCACTGAACTGATCAACCCCAGCATATACCGGTTGGGCAACGGGTTGGGTGGTAAACCATTCAAACCTCAGGAAGGGAATGGCAAGAGACAGCAATCCCGCAGAAACGAGGTAGACCCTGTTGAGAACGAAATAAGTCTCTTTGTCGAGCAGGAGCTTATAGAAGCCGTAAAATACAACTAAGTAAATGTTGACTTGCAGGAGGTAGTGTGCCCAGTTCATCTTGGTCTGTTTTTAATTTTGTTGATCATTTTAAGGATTTCATCTACATCACTCAGATCCAGTTTTTCTTCTTTCACGAAGAAGGAGAACATGCTTTCTACTGAGTTTTCAAAGTAGCCGCCCAGCAGCTTTTCTGTGGCGTGGCGTTTGTAATCTTCCTTGCTCACGATGGGATAATATTTATGGGCCTTTCCAAAAGTTTCATGAGCGATGAAGCCTTTGACTTCCAGAATACGGATAATGGTAGAAACGGTGTTGTATGCGGGTTTGGGTTCCGGCAGGAGGTCCATTACGTCTTTAACAAACCCCTTCTCTATTTGCCATACGATTTGCATGATCTGTTCTTCTGCCTTTGTTAAATCTTTGATTTCCATGTTTTTTTAGTTAATTTATGATTCAGTCCGTTATCTTCCGGCGGGTATCCGCAGGGCAATAACTAAAACTTTAGTATAAACATATAACTAATATTTTAGTTTTCAAAATAATATGCAAAAAAAAATGGCAGGTCTCCACCTGCCAGATTTCCTAATTAACTAAAACTAAACTTTACCGGAATATTATCTTTGGCTCCGGGTATACCCGAAGTGCTTGCCTTTATTTGGAAAATGAATTATTTACCTGTACTACCGCTTCTTTGGAAACTATAGCTTTCGAAGCCATTTCTTCGTTCTGGGCATTTGTGCCTGAAGCAAAGGTGAGGATCATCATAACGAATACAGGAACCAACAGTAATAAAAAGGGCGATACGTTTGTTAACTTTTTCATAATTGTATATTTTGTTCCAGCACTGCGGCTGATGATTTTAAATTTTTGTTTTTGTTTGATGAAACAAAGAGAATAATAAAAATAATCCTGCTAAAATCTTTTAGACCAAGGCCATATTATTCTAGATAAACGCCCAAAAAGAATAGTTTTGTAATTGATTGTTTTATTTGTCGGGTTGGTAGAAGAAAAATGCCTGTTCGTCGAATGCGGGACCCTGAAATGGCCGGATTATTTTAATTTGGTGAATGATAAATTACTTTGATGAAGAATAAAAGACCGCTTATTGTCCATGTTATTTTTTGGATGCTGATTACCTTCCTGCTGATCGCGGAAGTTATATTTAATAAGCGGGCATTCTCGCCTTATGAGCTGGTGACCATTTACGGTTATTCCGGACTGATCAATATTTCTATTTTTTACATCAATTATACCTTACTGATCCCTTTGCTGGTCAAAGAGCAGAAGCGGTATGGATTATATATCATTGCTATAGTTTTACTCATCGTAGGCATGAGTGTATTGAAAACAATAGTGGCCAGCCTGAATCCTGAGGTTCTTTTGTCTTACATCAGTGAAAAGGGTACGGTAGAATACAGTTCGATATCGAGGTATGCACTGGTGTCTTTATTTGCTTCCGGGTTCTTTATTGTAGTCAGTTCTTTGCTGAAATTTGCCATAGACTGGTTTGGTAATGAGCGTGTACAGCGGGATCTGGAAAGGGAACGCAAGGAGATGGAACTTCAGTTTCTGAAGTCGCAGCTGAACCCGCATTTTCTTTTCAATTCCTTAAATAACATTTACTCGCTGGCTTATCAGAAATCAGATAAGACGGCTGATGCCATTTTGAAACTTTCGGAGATCATGCGTTATATGATCTATGAAAGCAACGACAGCTGGGTGTCTTTAAGCAAGGAGATCGAGTATGTACAGAGCTTTATAGAACTGCAGAAGCTGAGGTTTAAAGATGGTGCGGCAGTGGAGTTTACCATGAACGGTGAAATAGACAACCAGCAGATCGTACCGCTGATCCTGATCTCTTTTGTAGAGAATGCGTTTAAGCATGGGATTGCAAATGATCCGGAAAATCCGATTAAAATAAACATCATTGCCAATCAGAAGATACTGCATTTTAGTATCACCAATAAAAAGAATAAATACAATAAGGACGAAATGGGCGGGGTAGGCCTGAATAACGTAGAGCGCCGTTTGCAGTTACTTTATCCCGAGAGGTATAAACTAAATATCGTAAATTCGGCTACCCATTACACCAGTGAGTTAATGCTTGATATATGACAAAGTTAAAATGTATTGCAGTTGATGATGAGCCTCTGGCACTTGACATCATCGAAGATTATGTTTCTAAGGTTCCTTTTCTTGAGTTGGTTAAAAGAACTGAGAATGCGATTGAGGCGCTGCAGCTGGTACAGGCGGGCGGAATTGACCTGGTATTTCTGGACATCCAGATGCCTGAGCTGACCGGGATACAGTTTCTTAAAATTGCCAATTCAAAGGCCCATTATATATTGACCACGGCGTATTCACAATATGCGCTGGAAAGCTATGACCTGAACGTTTCTGATTACCTGCTCAAACCGATTGCGTTTGATCGTTTTTATAAGGCCGTGGAAAAGGTGTATAATCAGGCAAAGCCTGCTGAACCTGTTGCCACCCCACAGCCGGTAGTGACCTCTGCTCCATTCTCTGCTGCCAGCAATCCTGTACAGGATTTTATTTTTGTTAAAACGGAACATAAGATCCAGAAGATCGAACTGGATGAGATCTTGTATATTGAAGGGTTAAAGGATTACATCTCTATTTATACCAGGGCGGAAAGAGTGATCACGCTGCAAAATATGAAGAAGATGGAAGAGACCTTGCCTGCCGGAAAGTTTATCCGTGTGCATAAATCTTACATCATCTCACTGGATAAGATTGAAAGCATTGAGCGCAGCAGAATTTCTATATGCGGTAAAGTGATCCCGATAGGTGATACCTACAGGGAAGAATTCTTCAGGCATATAGACAATAAGAATATCTAATTCAATTTTTCTCTGATCGCGTTTTCAGCTTCAGTGACTACCTCTTCTGCATTTCTTCCGGCAGGTTCTATGGGTTTCAGAACTGTCCAGCGCAGTTTTTCTCCGAAGCTAAGCGGGTAACTGCCATATTGTACGATCTTCCAGGAGTTTTCAATGGCTATGGGTACGATCAGGGCGTCGGGGACTACTTTTAATATGGTGGCGATGCCGCCTACCTGAAAAGGTTTTAAGCGTCCGTCTTTGGCGCGGGTACCTTCGGGAAAGATCATGGTAGACCAGGTATGCTCTTTCATTCTGCGGCCCAGTTTGATGATCTCGGACACAGCCTGCTTGCTGTCTTTTCTGTCTATGTTTGCGCCGCCCCCGTATTTCAGGTTGAAGGAGATAGAAGGGATTCCTTTGGTCAGCTCGATCTTGGAAATGAATTTGACATGGTACTTCCTGAGGAACCAGATCAGTGCCGGAATGTCGTACATGCTCTGGTGGTTGGCTACGAAGATGATGGACCTGTCTGTGGGCAGGTTCTGCGGATTCTTAAAAGTTACCGGGGAGCCAAGCAGCAGATCGCAGTAGGTAAGAAAGAAGTTGAGTATATCTACTGCTATTTTATGGGCCTTATAACCAAAGAAACGGTAACAGATCCATTGTATGGGCTGGAATATGATCAGGATTAAAAGAAAACCGAGATAAAACAGGGGGCTGAAAATATAGCCTAAAAACTTATTCATGATGGATCAGTAAAAGCAATGCAATATTAATACATTCCTGTCTATAAATGGCCTTCCTGTATCAGGATTTTCACTTTGAGGATAGCGGCAACGCTGATGCTGTCTGTAATCTGCCCGTTGAGGACCATTTGATAGGCTTCTTCGAAGGGCAGTTTGCGGATGACCAGCTGTTCTGTTTCCTCCGGTGAGGAGGGCCCCTGGCTCAGATCATGTGCCAGATAGACGATGGCGAGTTCATTGCTTACGGAGTTGGAGAGGTGCATGCGCTGGATCTCTACCCATTCATTGGCGATTAACCCGGTTTCTTCTGCGAGTTCTCTTTGTGCGCTTTCCAGGGGATCAGATTCCAGCGGGCCACCGCCTTCGGGAATCTCCCAGCTGTAGGCTTTCAGCGGGAACCGGTATTGGCCAACCAGCCAGGTGTTCTTTTCTTCATCAAGGGGCAATATGCCTATGGCATAGTTCTTAAAGTGTACTTCACCATAAATTCCTTTGCCTCCGGATGGATTGATAACCTGGTGCTCAGTTAATCCGATCCAGTTGTTTTCGTATATTTTGTGGCTTTCAATGGTTACCCAGGGATTCGTGTTTTCCATGAGACCAATATACAAATTTTGGGAATTATACTAGGGCTGGGGCGGAGGTGGAATTGGTTTGGTCTTAGTGATCCGGGCAAAGCGGTAATTCAGGCTGAGGGTGACGTTATTGGAATTGCTGTTGTTGAAATTTTCTACCCTGAAATTGGCGCCTTCATTTAATGAGTAATTGCTGGCCCGGCCGAAGGGATCTGTAACACTGATCCGGGCATTGAGTTTGTTTTTAAGGAATACTTTTCTGGCACCCATCCAGGTGGTAACGGAGCCTTTATTCCGGCCTTGTGCGGAGATGTTATTGTAATAGTTGATGTTCCCTTCAAATGCGGTTTTGAAGGGAAGCTCCATCGATAATCCCATGCTTCCTCTCAGGTTTTTCCCGGTTCTGTTCAGGGAGGTGTTCAGGTCAGATTTATAAGTGGTCTGGCTGAAACTGATATTGGCATTGGTGGAGATGGTTTTGTAAGGGCGGTAATTCGCGGTGAGGAACAACCCAAATTCACTGTTGGAGGCGACATTGTCAAAGGTGGTTTCTGCCACACCGGTCTCAAAGACAGTTTTGTATCTTTCTATCACTGCTTTCCGTCTGGAATAGGCTAGTCTTGGTGTAAAGGACCAGCGCTGGCCGTAAACATTAAAAGCCATGTCCATCTGATGGGTTAGTTCCGGTAAAAGATCGGGATTGCCGTAATTGATGTTGAGCGGATCATTGTTGTTTACCTGCGGGTTTAAACTATTTTCTCTTGGCCTGTTTACCCTGACACTATAGGAGGCCATGAGGTTATACCTTTGTTTGATATTTTTGTTGATGGAGAAACTCGGAAACAGGTTGAGATAGGGATCGATGGTATAGCTTTCTCCATTGGAAAGGTCAAATTTAACAGCGGTCATTTCTGCCCGCAGGCCGGCCTTTGCTCCCCATTTTTTGCCTCTGAAGTTGTAGGCGGTGTAAGCGGCGAATATATCTTCTTTGTACAGGAACTGGTTGCTGAGCTTCTCGTTGATGAGGTATTGCTGCGCATCGAAATCATAATTCTGGATGAGCTGGTCGTTGTTGTTGTTCCGGTAGTTGTAACTGATGCCGGCTTCTATATTGTCTTTCTTCTTAAAGACGGGCTTTTCAAAGTCCAGTTTGAAAGTTAGCCCGTCGTTGGTAATCTTATTCCGGTTTTCCTGAAGCTGGGGGTTTTTGGTGACGGGTATAAAGGTGCGGTTCTGGAGCCTTTGGTTATTGTTGTTATTTTCATTGTAAGTGAGACCGGCGGAGAGCTTGCCTCCTGTGGTATCTATATTTAATTCATAATCGGTATCAAAGACAAAGTTGTGGCCTCCAATATTTCCGTTGGTGATCTGGTTCCTGAGGTTACGCTCGATCCGTTCATCATCCAGGTAATGGTTGTAGGCTCCGGTATTGCTGGTACTTCCATTGTTGTTGAAATTGGTAGATATCCGCAGGTTTTGTTTTTTACTGATGCTCCAGTCCAGGTTTGCCCGGTAGTTCCCACCGTTGTCTGCGTTCCTGTTGGCATTGATCTGGTTGTAATAAAAGGAGGTGTCGGCAAAGAAATTGTCCCGGTAGCTTTCATTGCCGTTTTTCCGGATCGTGTACCGGTAAGAGGCACCTCCGTTGATGGAATAGCTTTTACTTTTATAGGAAGCATTGGCATTCATGTTGGTGTTTCCCTGAAGTCCTGCGGTTGCTCCGGCGTTGCCGCCCAATCCGATCTTGAAGTTCTTCTTCATGACGATATTGATGATGCCTTCACCATCGCCTGAGTATTTTGCGGGTGGGTTGGTCATCACCTCTATCTTCTCTATGGCGTCTGAAGGCAGAACACTGAGCAGATCTGCGATGTTGGAGGTCATGTAGTCCGAAGGTTTGCCGTCAATAAAGATCCTCGTATTTCTTTTGCCGGATATGGTTGCGTTTCCATCCAGGTCGACTTCAACCATCGGGACGTTTTTTAAAATATCTGAAGCGGTACTGCCCTCTGCGAGAATGGATTTTTCTACATTATAGGTCATCATATCGGCAGCGAACTGTACCAGTGGTTTTTCTGCGGTAATGGTTACTTCATCGAGATGGGTCTGATCGGCTATCAGTTTTAAGGAAGCCTGTTTTCTTTCCGGGTCTTTTTCTGCGAGTATAAGGTCATTGACGATAAGCGGTGTGAAGCCTATGTAGCTTATCTTAATCGAATAGCTGCCATATTGCAGCTGGCGGATCTTAAAAAAACCATCTTCATCGGTTCTTGAGGTGATGACAGGTTGCTGGCTGCCACTGGCATAGACGGCCACGACGGCAGCCGGAATGGGAAGTCCCCCTGCCTGTTCTACTACCTTGCCTGAGATGACCCCCTTGTTCTGAGCTTTAACGCTCAGAACAGTAAAGACAAAACAGAACAAGAGCAGTAATTTTTTCATGTATTAAAATGATTCTTCATCCGACCGCATTTCCTGCTGATCAGGTCTCTTTTTCTTGGAAGTAAAATCAGTTTTACCGAATCTGTAGGAATAGGTCAGGTTGGCCATTGTTCCCTGCATCCTGCGTTTGAAATCTATAACGGTATTGTTGGCATCTGTGCTCATACTCCATGCACGGGTATTGAATACATCTCTGACGTTTAGGCTGAGCGATGATTTTTTATTCTTAAAGTCATATTTGGCTCCTGCATCTACCCCATACATCGCATTTCTTTTGCCCTGAGCCATGACTTCCGCGGCGCGGTATTCGCCCCTGATCTGCAGGCTGATGCTGTAGGGCAATACGAAGTTATTGGTCAGGTTGGCATTCCAGCTGAAGCCGGAGTTTTCTACGATGCCGAAGGCAGGCACGCCTACGATCTTGCTTTGATAGAGGTTGACGTTGCCGGTAAAATTCCAGGCTTTGGCTACGTCTACCTTACTGATCAGCTCCAGTCCGCTGGCGTAGTTCCTGGTCAGGTTCTGCGGGGTCGTAATGGTTATGCCGTTTTCATCAGGTTCTGTTCTTACCCTTTGGATCACATCATTGGTCTGACGCAGATACGCACTGGAGGTAAGGGTGACTTTGGGCCAGAATTTACTATAGCTCAATTCAAAGGCATGGACATCTTCGGGCCTCAGATTGGGATTTCCCCTTCGGTAATTTAAGGGGTCTGATACGTCCAGGAAGGGGTTGGTGTCCCAGCCACGAGGACGGTTCACTCTTCGGCTGTAGCTCAGTTGTACCTGTTGTTCGCCCTTGAACTTCTGGGTCAGAAATACACTCGGATACAATCTGGTATAGGCTACTTTTCCGGGGATGTAACTGAGTTCTCCGGAGGTGTTGTAGGTGCCCAGACGTGTATCCAGCTTAGCATCCTCTGCTCTCAGACCTACCTGATAGCCAAAATTGCCCATCTGATTCTGAAAGTTGAAATAAACGGCGTGTACCTGGTCTTTGTTGTTGAACTCATTGGTGAGGGCCAGGTTGGCAAAATAATCTCCGGTCAATACGTCCCGCTGATCAGCGTAGGTACTGTTTTCGGCCAGACGAATCTGGCTTCTGTAACCTGCCTCTATTTTGCCCATCTTTCCTACTGGCAGGGTATAATCGGTCTGTATGTTGTAATTCCTGTTGAAACCATAGCCGTCATTTCGCTGAATATTTGGAAGTGAACTGACATCCTGACCATTGATGTTGTAGACTTCAGTATCATAGATCTGATAATTGTCATTGTCCCCTTCTGAAAAACTGAAGTTAAAGGTGAGTTCTTCTTTAGGTTTTTTAAACTTCTGGCTGAAGTCCAGATTCAGGTCATAGCTGCCTCCTGAGCCGAGATTTGAATTGTTCCTGTTACTTAGGTTAACAGGGTTCCTCAGCGCATCGAGCTGGTCTATGGTAAGAAATTCATTTCTGTCGTTGTCCCTGATGTTGAATCCTCCTGAAAGGCTCAGCACACTTTTTTCAGCAAGGTAGTAATCGAGTCCTGCCTTTACGTTATGACCTTTGTCTAAAGAAGTCCCGTCAGTGTTTTGATTGGCATATATGGTTTGCAGGCTGGGATTTTTATAAAAGATATTACTAAAACCTCCGCCGTTACGGTTCCCGTATCTGTAACTGTAATTTCCATATAAGTTAACCTTGCTGTTTTGAAAGCTCAGATTGGTGTTGGCATTGTAATTATCCTGATTACCGGCACTCAGTGCGAGGGAGCCGTTCAGGCCCAGTTTTTTATTCTTTTTCAGTACGATATTGATGATGCCGGACTGACCTTCGGCATCATATTTTGCAGATGGGTTGGTGATCAGTTCTACACTTTCAATGGAACTGGCGGGGATAGATTGAAGGATTTGTGCGATGTTTCCTCCGGCAATGAGTGAGGGTTTGCCGTCGATCAGTACGCGGACGCCTGTGGAACCTCTTAAGCTCACATTGCCGTCTATATCGGTTTGTACTGAAGGTACGTTCTGAAGCAGATCTGAAGCAGAACCACCTTCACTTACCAAACTCTGGTCTACTGAAAAGATCTTCTTGTCGATACCCAGTTGTATGGAACTTTTTTGTCCGGTTACTTTCACCTCATTCAAAACGGTGCCCTTGGCGGCCTTCATTTTTATAGAACCAAAGTCTATGGGCGCATCTGTTACAGAAACAGAGTCTCTTACCATGGTTTGGTAACCGACATAGCTTACTTTGAAGGTAAATACACCCTTTGGCAGGCCCGTCATAGACAGGTTTCCATTGGCGTCTGTCTGAGCGCCTTTTACGATGGCTTTTGTTTTTCTGTTAATTAATGTGGCTGTAGCAAAAGGAATGGTCTCATTGTTTTGGGCATCTACTATTTTAGCGGTAATTTTTGCGCCGCTGGTTTGTGCTTTCAGCTCATTCTTAATGGAGCAGAGTGCAAATGTGAACAATAAGGATATGCCCAGGTATTTCTTCATCTTAATCTATTTATCGGTTTCGTGTTAAAGAGACAAAGAAAGGGGCGGGAGGTTTAAAAACAGAGGCGTAACTATTTTATTACACCAATTGAGGTTTTACAGAAGATAATTTTGTGTGATATCGGTTAATCAACAGAAACAGTCAGCCCTTCCTGTTGTAAAATCTTACGGTAGATTTCCATTTCAGTAAATGAGCCTTCTAATACCGCACATTTTCCTTTATTATGGACTTCCCAGGCAATTTTTTCTGCCTGATGTTCTGAATAGTCCAGGTATTTCATCATACAATGAATCACATGATCAAAAGTATTTACATCATCGTTCCAAAGAATCAGGCGGTGAACGGTTTTCAGCGAAGTCAGGATCTCTTCTAATGTAAATGTTTCTTCTTTTGTTTCTGTCGACATCTTACAAAAATAAGCTAATTTCAAATAATGTTGCAGTTAAAGTTATTTTTGACTAAAATTTGTATCTAACCTTCAATATAATGCACCGTTCGAAAATTGCCGGCATAGGTTATTATGTGCCGAAAAACATTTATACCAATGCTGATCTTTCCCGTTTTATGGAGACCAACGATGAATGGATACAGGAACGTACGGGCATAAAGGAGCGGCGTTTTGCAGACAGGCTTGAGGAAACGACGACTACCATGGGGGTTGAAGCTGCGAAGATCGCTATTGAACGTGCAGGAATCACCAATGAGGATGTTGACTTTATTATTTTTGCAACGTTAAGTCCTGACTATTATTTTCCGGGCTGCGGCGTATTGCTGCAACGGGAAATGAAAATGGGAGAAATAGGTGCGCTGGACATTCGAAACCAGTGTTCAGGATTTATTTATGCGTTGTCTGTTGCGGATCAGTTTATCAAAACAGGCATGTATAAGAACATCCTGGTGGTGGGCAGCGAAAAGCACTCTTTTGCTATGGATTTTGAAACCCGCAGCCGTAATGTATCTGTGATATTTGGTGATGGGGCAGGTGCGGTTGTTTTGCAGCCGGCAAAAAAGGATAATCAGGGCATCTTAAGTACGCACTTGCATAGTGATGGTGCTGAAGCGGAAATTCTGGCGATGTTTTACCCGGGTTCACACGCCAATAAATGGCTTCCCGATAAGCCTGCTTTTCCGGATCAGGAGCTTGGCGGTTTATTTCTGACCAGGGAACAACTGGAAGGAGGGGCTGCGCTTCCTTATATGGACGGACCTGCGGTCTTTAAAAAAGCAGTGGTAAAATTTCCTGAGGTGATTAAGGAAGCACTGGCCGCAAACGGGCTTTCAGAAAAAGACATTGATCTGCTGGTGCCGCATCAGGCCAATTTAAGAATTAGCCAGTATGTCCAGCAATTGCTTGGTTTAAGAGATGATCAGGTATTTAATAACATTCAGAAATACGGGAATACTACGGCGGCCTCGGTTCCTATTGCACTTTGTGAAGCCTGGGAAGCCGGAAAGATTAAGGAAGGGGACCTGGTTTGTCTTGCGGCATTTGGCTCGGGATTTACCTGGGCCAGTGCATTGATCAGGTGGTAGTCTAGCTCCCTTTTGCGGAACGGGTCATTTGGGCAAAGGCATCCCACATTTCATTAGGAATGGCTTCGAGTCCGTTGAACTGTCCTGCACCCTGCAGCCATTCACCGCCATCGATACTGATCACTTCACCATTGATATAGCCTGAAAAATCGCTGATCAGGAATGCGGCAAGGTTGGCCAGTTCCTGATGATCACCCACGCGTTTCAGCGGGACGCGGTTTTTGAAGTCAAATTTCTCAGCCAGATCTCCGGGCAGCAGTCTTTCCCAGGCACCTTTGGTAGGGAACGGTCCTGGTGCAATGGCGTTTGTGCGGATACCGTATTTTCCCCACTCTACTGCCAGTGATCTTGTCATGGCCAGTACACCGCCCTTGGCGCAGGCAGAAGGAACTACATAGGCAGATCCGGTGAAGGCGTAGGTGGTGACAATATTGAGTACTGTGGCGGGTTGTTTTTCTTTAATCCAGTGCTTGCCAAATGCCAGGGTACAATTTACAGAGCCTTTGAGGACAATATCTATAATGGTGGAAAAGGCGTTTGCGGATAGGCGTTCTGTAGGAGAAATAAAGTTGCCGGCGGCATTGTTCAATAACACGTCTACTTTACCAAAGGTTTTTATACTTTCTGCAAGTACCTGTTCAACCTGCTCATACTCGCGTACATCGCAGGCTACTGCCAGTACTTTGCCGCCTGTCTCCTGCTCCATGACAAGAGCTGTTTTTTGTAGCACGTCGAGCTTGCGGCTGGTGATGACCAGATTTGCGCCAAGCCGGAGGAAGTAGGTTCCCATGGCTTTGCCAAGGCCGGTGCCTCCACCTGTGATCACAATTGTTTTTCCCTTTAAGGCATCATCTCTTAGCATTGGCTGATTAAACATGGCTTATCTTTTTTGAAGGTTGTCTATTATTGTTTTTAAAATGCTTCTTGTGGCTGGTGACCACCATTGTTTCAGCATTGCCGCAAGCTCATCGCTTTGGTCAGCCCTGGTTGCGGCAATGAGATCTTTTCTGATGTTGACCTTGCTTTGCTCCCAGGTGTTGCGTTCCATCGCCATGTATTTTCTGATCTTCCGTTCTGCTGCGGTAAGTATTGCGGCGGGATTTACCACTTCGTCCACCAAACCTGCTGCTAAGGCTTCTTCAGGATTGAATAGCTTACCTTCCAGTAAACTACGGGATGCATTGGCCTCGCCAAGCCAGAAGGAGTAGAGTTTGAAAATGCTGTTGGGCACGATAATCCCTACCGGAACTTCATTTAAGCCAATAATGTATTTGCCTTCTGACATAATGCGGTAATCGGAGGCTAGAGCAATGACGCAGCCACCTGCCGGGCTATGACCGTTAATGGCAGCTACCAATGGCTTTTTGAATGAGGTGATGGTGGCTATAAAATCAAGGAACAAGTGCCAGAAGGATTTTGCTTCTTCTTCCGTGTAATTGTACAGCTCAATCAGATCCAGCCCTGCGGAGAAAAATTGTTCTTTACCGGTGATGATCACTCCATTGATATTAGGATCAGCAGCAATGTTTTTCAGCATATCGCTAAGTTCTGTGATCATTTCCCTGTTGAGGGCATTGGATTTTCCGCGGTCAAGTGTAATGATGCTTAAACGGTCCTTTATCGTAACTTTTATCGTGTTCATACTGCTTGCTTATTTAACTTCATAGGTATATACGGCCCTGCCGGGATTGCCTTCCATATCCATGCCTTCCACTACAACTCTGTAGCTGCCGGGGCTATCGGCATTGTAAAAACTGACTGCGGCCTTTCCATCCTGTTTGGTTACAGTGTGCGGATTCCAGTAAATGGTGGTCCTAAGATCCGGAGTGCTGCCGGGTACGTCATATTTGGGAGAATAGAATGCTCTCGGGGTGTAATATCCCTTTGGAGAGAAAGGCACAATGCCGGGAGTAAATGAAGAGAGACCTGAAACACCGCCGCCGCGTTTAGTGGTAATCAGGAGTACTCCCCCGCTGCCCCGTGTGCCATAAATAGCGGTGTTACTGATTGATTTTAAGACTTCTATACTTTCCACGTCAAATACGCTGATGTTATCCAGGAAATCAGGTTCTACGTTCATCCCGTCAATCATAATTTGCATTGGGGTATTTCCGTTTCTCAGGAGGTAAGGTACACCATTCCGGATCATTAATCCGGCGACTCTTCCCTGCAGACATTGGGAGAGTGTGCTGCAACTCTGAAGCTGATCGGCGGTTATGACTGCATCTGCGTTGCCAGCTCCGTTTAGATTGGAAGAGTTCTTTGCTGGATTTTTCTTCTGGACGATATTTACTTCCTTTAACATAATGCTTTTTTCAAGCAATCCCCGCCTGCTCAGCTCTTCGAAAAAATTATCGCTCTGCTTCAGGTAAGAGGACAGCGCTTCGTTGACGTTGACTTCTATGTCGCCGGTATTTTTACTTTTGGTAACAATCTGTCCGGAGCTTACATCGAGTTTAATCTCTACTGACTTTTTGTTCCTGGAGGTCCTTGCCTGAACGATAAACCGTGTGCTGTCATTGAATAGGAGGTTGTCGAAGTTGAATCTTCCATTTGCGTCGGACACGGTATCCATTGCAAATACTCCACCTGAAGAGGAGAATAGCATCACTTTACTATTGGGGGATGGTTTTCCGCCGTAGGTGGTCACTGTTCCGCTTATTTTTAACGTTTTCTCCGGTTCAAACCGGATATTGGGCGGGAGATCAGCAATTATATTTTTCCATAAGATACGTCTCCATCCCTGTGTGAGCATGAGATTATCCAGATCCTGCGCAGTTTTTTCGTCGTCTTTGAGGAAGTAATAGTTTGGCTTTTCTATGTATCCGATCAGATCGGAAGTGAGGAGCAGAGTGGTGAATATATTGGTTTCATTTTCTTCGTCCGGAGTGACCGATGCGGTATTGGTGACAGCAATAGAAAAAGAGCCTTCGAGGGGTTTACCATTGATGGCTGCCTGAAGATCCAGATCTACTTTTTCCCTCCTGGTATAATTTGGTTTGCTACCTGATATTTTGAGGTCTATTTTGCCGGCATTATTGTTTACGAAGACCAGTCTTTCACAAACAGGCAGATTGGATGCAGAAAACAACGTAAATTGAATAATGCCTGAGGGGAGATCCTTTTTCGGAATAGAGGTAGTGATGATCTGCTTTTGAGCTTGTGCTTTGGATACAAAATAGACATTGCCGTTGTTCTGGGCAACGAGCCTGAGTTCTCCACTGCCTATTTTATCTTCAGACAGGATGATCCTGGCGACAACATTTTCTGAGGTATTGTTAACGCTTAGTATATAGCCGCTGGCCAATGCTCCCGGTAATGGAAATGAATCTTCTGATCCGTCCTTAAACCTGACTTTTGCGGTATAGGTTTTTCCGGGCTGGGCATTCAGGATAAAATTTCCCATGCCCAGGTGTGTGGTAATGAACTTATTCACCTCTTGTCCTGATTCATCGGTAACCACACCTTCCACGTCTTCGCCAAGTCCGGAAGCATTGACTGCTTTTATACCTACCCTGACCGGCAGGTTTTCTACCAGGTTTCCGCTTTCAGGAAAAAACTGTACGTCGACATGATTTGAGGTGGCTTTGATCGGGATGTTTTTGATGACTTTCTTTTTGTCGGGCAAATTTAGCGTGGCTACAATCTTTCCCGATTTATATAGCGAGGGTTGTGTGTTCAGAAAGCTGATGTTGATTTCACCCTGCTCATTGGTAATTGCTTTGGCTTTTATGATGCTTCTGAAACTGAGGATTACTTCATAGCTTACCTCACTCTGTACATAAGGTTTGCCGTCTTTATCTGTAAACCTGATCGCTGCTTTTACCTGATCGGCAGTGTTTTGTTTACTGTAGGTGTAAGTGGTGTTTGTAAATACCTGATTGGCCCAGGAATTCCCGATTTTTATGGTTTTGTCAAAAAAGAAATCTGTTCCTGCATTCCGCATCCATTGGGTATAGGCCCTGATCCGGTAATTGCCTTCCGTAAGGGAATCCGGCAATTTGAAATCACCCCAGCTTATTCCTGAGATCAGGGGAAGTTTGATCTGCTTCTTTACGGAATCTTTTTCATTGATCAGCTCTACGTAAAGGGCACTGCTGATATTGGATAGCCTGGAGGTTTGAGCATTGACCACATAGGCTTTGAACCAGATGTCATCACCTATTGCATAATAGGGTTTGTCCATATGCAGGTGGACTTTTTCCTGAGGATACTTTTCATTGTAAACCTCCAGCTTTTTCAATAAGGCATTGAAGGGGTCATCGTCGGCTCTGTAGGAAAATAGCACCAATAGTACAAGGGCCGGAATGAACAGAACAGGGAAAATTAACTTACTTTTCATAAGTAATAAATAATCCCTGAATATACTAAAACTTATTCTTCCACATCATGCTTTCAACTGGTTTTGTGGTTTTGTTATTGTATTTGGCATTGCTTTTTACATTGTACATGGTTTCAATATCGCCCTCTACTTTAAAGTAGATGAGCTGGCCGATCGGCATGCCGGCATAGATCCTTACAGGTTGTGCACAGGAGATTTCCAGTGTCCAGGTATTACAGAAGCCGACATCGCCTTTACCAGCTGTGGCATGGATATCGATGCCCAGACGGCCGGTACTCGACTTGCCTTCCAGAAAAGGAATATGTGCATGGGTTTCTGTATATTCCAGTGTAACACCAAGGTATAGTGTGCCCGGATGAAGTACATAACCATCCTTCGGGATTTCAAAATGATCGATCTTGTTGTGGGCTTTGGCATCAAGGATCCTGTCTTTATAGGTAGCCAGGTACTTGCCCAGGTGAACATCGTAAGAGTTTGTGCCAAGGCATTCAGGATCAAAAGGTTCGATAATAATAGTGCCTTTTTCTATCTCTTCTAATATTCGTTTGTCAGAAAGTATCATTTTTTATGAATATGGTATTGTTGTTTGAGGGTCAAAGCTTGAAAAGCTTACCTGTTAACGCTTATAAACGATTAGTTTTGCAGGGTATAAGTATTTGGACGAAATTATGATTAATTTAAGATACTTTTGCATAGTTTTTCTAAAATAGAGATGCCGGTAGTATTTAATAAAAATATTGACGATGACACCATGCTTGCCGTATGGAAAATCGAAGAGACTGAAGAGCAATTGATTTCAGGTTTGCAGCTGAAACAGCATGAATTGGATATCATCTCCTCCTTAAATAATGGAAAGCGCCTGCTGCACTGGCTGAGTACCAGGGTATTGCTGCGTACAATGCTGAATACAGCGGAATACATTGATTGCAGAATGGATGAACATGGTAAGCCCTATCTCCCTACGCTGGGTTATCATATCTCCCTGAGTCATTCTTATGATTATGCAGCAGTGATCATTGGTAAAACCAAACTGGTAGGGGTGGATATCGAGCTGATTAAACATAAGATAAAAAGTATTAAGCATAAGTTTTTGTCAGATTCGGAGCTGGCGCAAAAGCAGATCGGAGATAATATTGAAGGGCTTTATGTTTGCTGGTGTGCCAAAGAAGCGATCTATAAGTGGAATGGCAGAAAGGGGCTTGAATTTAAACAGGATATTCACATCAAACCTTTTAAACTGAAGAATCAGGGTAAATTGAATGCCGTTGTGAATCTTCCTGAAGGATCAAAAGAACTTACTGTGGAATATTTTAAAACCGGGAATGATTACATGCTGGGTTATGTAGTGGCTTAAGTAAGATGAACAAACAGGTTGAATTTATAGATTGGGGACTTATTGATTATCGGAAAGCCTGGGCGGCGCAGGAGGAAATCTTTGATCGGACTGTTGCTGTAAAAACCCGGAACAGGACTGATGGTACGGAGTTGAAAACACCTAATTATCTCATATTTTGCGAGCATCCTCATGTTTATACCCTGGGCAAGAGCGGTCATCCTGAAAATCTTCTGCTGGATGAACAGGGGCTAAAGGAGAAACAGGCAACCTATTATAAGATCAACAGGGGCGGGGACATTACCTATCATGGACCGGGGCAGCTTGTAGGTTATCCCATTCTGGATCTGGATAATTTTTTTACGGACATTCATCTTTATCTCAGGACACTTGAAGAAGCGATTATTTTAACGCTCGGAGATTATGGTATTGAGGCAGGAAGATATCCTGGTTATACCGGTGTATGGCTCGATGCGGATAACGGGAAGGCCCGCAAAATCTCGGCAATGGGGGTGAGGTGCAGCAGATGGGTAACTATGCATGGTTTTGCCTTTAATGTCAATGCTGAACTTGATTACTTTAATAATATTGTTCCCTGCGGGATTGACGATAAGGCTGTTACTTCTATGCAGGCTGAGCTGGGACATGTGCTGGATATAGAAGAGGTAAAAAACAGACTTAAGCTTCATATCGCGGCACAGTTCAAAATGGAATTGCGGTAAAATCTGTTACATCGCCGGGCCCGTATATGGGTTTATGAGATTATTGTCTTTTTTTATGGGTTTATTCCTATTATTGGCGTGTAAAAAAACGGAATCAATGGAGAATAATAATGGTGCCGCAGCGGATACTACAGTCATTGTTACAAAGGATACAACCAGAAAACCTGCTGATACAACTAAAAATACAAAGGACACGGTGGTGGTTAAGCCTTCGGATCCCAATCAGGGAAAGCACATCAACTACCTTGCTCTGGGAGATTCCTATACGATAGGCGAATCCGTTGAGCCGGCGTTGAACTTTCCAAATCAGTTGAGGGATTATCTCAATAAAAATGGTTTGGTAGTGAATCCTCCAAAGATAATTGCGAGGACCGGATGGACTACCAGTGAACTGATCTCGGCGATCGAAAACAGTGGCGTGATCAACAAATTTAACTTCGTAACCTTGCTGATTGGCGTAAATAATCAATACCGGGGTGAATCTGAAGAAACGTACAGAAAAGAATTTAAGCAACTGCTGAAGATAGCAATCGATTATGCCGATGGCGACAAGTCACATGTTTTTGTGGTGTCGATACCTGATTGGGGGGTGACGCCGTTTGCCCGCAGGAGTAGTAGAGATCAAGGTAAAATAAGTACAGAGATAGATGCATTCAATGCCATAGGCAAGCAGGAGGCCGCTGCTTTGGGTGTCCCTTTTATTGATATCACGCCTGGATCCAGACTTGCAGCTTCGGATGATATGCTCATCGCTTCTGACGGGCTTCATCCTTCAGCTAAAATGTATAAGGAGTGGGTACAGGCTTTGGTGCCTGTGATGCTAAGGGTCTTAAAATAGCCACAGGAAATGCGCTGCCTGGGAATTTAATTTGTTATCTCCATACTCGGCATATGCCATTATGATCAGCATTCCGGTAAACTGATCGGAATATTGGTGGCAAGCCCTCCGTCGGAGGTTTCCTTGTACTTGGAGTTCATGTCGAGCGCAGTTTCCCACATGGTATTGACAACGGCGTCCAGACTTACTTTAGCTTTGTCGGGGTTGCTTTGCAGGGCCAGCTGGCTGGCAGTAATTGCTTTTATGGCGCCCATGGTATTTCGCTCGATACAGGGGATCTGAACAAGCCCCCCAATCGGATCACAGGTAAGGCCAAGGTGATGTTCCATGGCGATCTCGGCAGCCATCAGGACCTGACGCTGTGAGCCACCCATGCATTCGGTAAGTGCAGCTGCAGCCATGGCTGAAGATACACCAATTTCTGCCTGACATCCTCCCATCGCCGCGGAAATGGTGGCTCCCTTTTTAAAGATGCTTCCTATTTCAGAAGCGCAGGTGATGAACTGAATGATCTTCTCATCAGTAAAGCCATCACAAAACGTAATGTAGTATTGTAAAACAGCGGGAATTACTCCTGCAGCTCCATTAGTCGGCGCAGTTACTACTCTCCCAAATGATGCGTTTTCTTCATTTACCGCAAGGGCAAAGCAGCTGACCCAGTCCAGGATATAGTTGAACCCGTTTCCACCATTTCTAATGGTCATTATCCAGCTTTCGTAGTCTGTATAGGCTTTGTCTCCGATGAGCTTTTTATTTAATGCGGCAGCTCTTCTGCCAACGTTCAATCCACCGGGCAGAAATCCTGAAGTATGGCAACCTCTGTAGGTGCAATCCTTCATAACGTGATAGTGCTGCATGATACCTTTTCTGGTCTCGGCTTCGCTGCGCCATGCCAGCTCATTTTCCATCACCACTTCAGAGACCTTAAGTCCTGTTGTCAGGCACCAGTGCAGCAGATCGCCCGCTTTTTCTATCGGAAATGGCAGGTCTGCCTGTTCTTTTTCCCCGTCACCTTCTCCTTCTTTTACCACAAAACCGCCGCCAATGGAGTAATAGGTTTCAGAAAATGCCTTTCCAGTGTTAAGGAATGCCTGGAAGGTGACTGCATTTGGGTGGAAAGGAAGGCTTTCGGCAAAAAGGAAGATCAGGTCTTCGCCGTAGTTAAATGTAATTCCTGTATCGCCGTGCAGGGTAATTGTGCAGTCTTTCTTGATGCAGGCAATGGTTGAGTCAATGGCATTGACATCAAAGGTCACCGGATCTCCGCCATTTAGCCCCAGCAGGATAGCGATATCTGTACCATGACCTTTGCCTGTTTTTGCAAGCGAACCGTAAAGCAGGATCTTCACTTGCTGCACCTGCTCCAGCAAGCCTGCAGACTGAAGTGAAGCAGTAAAACGCTGTGCTGCCCTCCAGGGTCCAAGTGTATGTGAACTTGAAGGACCGATTCCTATCTTAAAGATATCAAAAACTGATATTTGTTCCCTTTGCATCATGCAAAGCTAAAACTTAAAAATCAAAGCAGCGACCTTTTAATGTCAATAGAAATCATAACACCTGAGCCCGTTAAACTTGTTATAGCCGGAGCTGTTGGGGAAATACTTTTCGTAACCGATACTCGCTTCGGTTGTGCCATTGGTATTGGTATAGTTTATTTTGGATGTGGTGGCATCATGACTGAGACCCAGCCTCAGTTTTTCGCCGTTACTTCTGCTGGTAAAAATGTCGAAGATCAGGGAGATCACCAGTGCATCCGGGCTTCCTTCTCCGCTTGTCCTGTACCATAGCCCTGTATTTACCCCTTTATATTTGAATTGAGCACCTCCGCTGACAGAGCTTGCATTAGCCTGTCTGTAGTAGACCACTGATGGAATGATGTACACCCCGTCATCCTGATTGTAATTGTATCCTCCGCCAATCTGCATCCGGTAGCTGGCATTTGCAATCAGCCTCATGGGTAATTTTGCCTGTGTGCCTGTAAACGATTCATCTGGTTTGTTGATGTGGTGCAGAGCAGTACCGATCATAAATTCATGATATACGATATTGATGCCGGCACCGGCATCAAAATAGAACTTACTTGCGGCGTCCGGTAACTGGGCAGATGTCGGGCTCCCCGGCATATAACCCAGCTTCATGTCTATCTGATCTCCGAAAACGAGTTTAGACCAGTCTATTCTTCTGTTGGTAAAGCCCGCCTGGATACCAAAAGATGCGATTACCTCATCTCCTCCTACGCTGTAGGAATAGGTAGCGGCAAAATTATTCTTATTCAGGTAGGCCAATCCTTCACTGCTTCGGGTAAATAATAGTCCTACACCGCCACCAAATTTGGGGATATTGATGTCTGCCGAAGCACTGATATAAGAGAGGTCTCCGCTCAGACCGGACCATTGATTCCTGTAGATCAGATTCATCCTGATGTCACCCTCAAACTGCCCCGTCAGTGCAGGATTCAGATATACAGGTGCATTAAAGAATTGCGAATAAATGTGATCCTGCCCAAAAGATTTCATAACGCATGCAAGTATCAGGATCATCAGTAAATAATTTTTCCTTCCCATGTCTCTTATCTGATTAAATTGACTACTCCTGTTCGTTTGGATGCTGAACTGCCATAAGACATTCCCTTCCATTCCGTACCATTAATAAATTGTACGTCTGCTTTCCAGAAATAGACGCCCTGAGGCATTTCCCTGCCTTTAAAGATGCCGTCCCAGCCCTCTGCGGGTTTACCGTCATCCAGTTTGTTTGTTTCCCAGATCAGTTCACCCCATTTGTCAAAAATGCTGAACCTCCATGATTTCAAGCCTGAACCCTTTGCGCGGAGCAGTCGTAATTCCGGATTTCCCCCGCCTGGATTAAAGGCGTTTGGTATAAACAGGTTTCCAGGTACTCCGGTTACATTCAAATCATTGGTCTCTGTGTCCTTGCAGCCATTTAGATTGGTTGCAAGGAGCTTTACTTTGTAATTGCCGGTGCGCTGATAAATATGAACAGGATTTTTTTCTATAGAAGTGTTACCATCTCCAAAATCCCAGAGATAGCTGATTCCGTCAATACTGGTATTTGTAAAATCGACTTCCAGGCCGGTACAGTCTTCATTTCTTGAGGCAGTAAAACTTACCTGCGGCTGAGGCAATACGGTAATGGTTTCTGAGGTGGCTGATGTTGAACAGCCATTTGTCGCGGTCAGGGTAATGGTATATACTCCGGCTTTTGTAAAAGTATGTTCAACACGTTCCGGCGAGGAAACAGTAGTAGCGTTGCTTCCGTCTCCGAAGTCATACGCAAAAGAATCGGCGCCGGTACTGTTGTTGAAGAATGGCACTGTAAATGGTGCACAGCCGCGTTGATCAGGGCCGTTTACGACCAGTTCTGAGATTACGGTATTTGGAGAGACGGTGATCGTGTGCTCGCTGGTGTGTTCTCCGCAGGGGCTCTTTGCCGTCATTTTTACAACAAAGGTCTGGATGAGATTCGCTACATTGAAGGTATGGGACACACTGCTCCGGTCATTGGTGACCAGCGGGAGGGTGCCGTCCCCAAAATCATAGGTGTAGGTTGTATTGGAAGCTTCAGGGGAAGTATTGCTAAAGATGACTGGTAACGGGGAACAGCCTGTAGTTCTTTCTGGTGAGAACATGGAGATAGGTTGTGATCTGACCAGTACTGTTGAAGTAAAGGGGACGGATACGCCGCAGGTACTGGTTGCGGTTAATTTAATACTATAGGTTTTGTCTTTTCCTGTGGGATCAGGCAGGAATACGATGGCATCCGGTGTGACCTGATCAGAAGTTTGTCCGTTGCCGAAGTCCCATTCGAATGTCGTGTTGGTCAGGGTTGTAGACTGGTTCTGAAAGCTTACAGTAAGCGGACCGCAGCCATCTGTTTTATCTTGTCCGAAAGCTGCCAGTATGGTTTGCTGTGAGCTAAAGGTATGGCTCATTTCGGCAGATGCACAGCCCTTGAGGCTGCTGACAATCAATTTGATTTCTACCGACGTATTGTCGTTGCTGATGGTATAACCCGGGAATTGGAGCCCTGTCCCTATCTGTACTCCATTGGCATACCAGGTATAGATGCCGTTTCTTTCTGTATCATCTGCTGCTGTAATGTTTGCGGCATCAATTGTGAAGGGAACGCAACCTTTGTCTGAGATAAAAGAAAATAAAGCTTTTGCATTCAGGTTTATCGTAATCGCTGCCACATTGCTTACTATCTGCGAAGTGCTGGCACAGGTCAGGTTGCTGGCAATACGCCGGTAATCAGTGGTCACAGGAAGTATGCCCGGATTAAAATTGATCGATGTGGCGCCGGGGACATCTGCCCAGGTTGCGCCGTCTGTACTGGACTGCCACTGATAATTGTATATGCCGTCTCCGCCGGTTGGTGTACTTCCTGTCAGGGCTGCTGCTGCCTGTCCTTCACACCTGATCTGACTCTGGCTGATCACATTGTTGCTCAGATTAGGGGCTGGTTTAACCCTTACATTTATGTTTACAGGAGAGCCGTAGCAGCCTTCTGCAGAAACGGGGGTGATGGTATAAGTGACGGTTCCTTCTCCGCTGCCATTGTTGATCAGCAGATCGTTTATTTCGGTAACCGGAGCCGCAATGGTCCTGTCTGTGTTGCCGGTGATCTGGCCTCCTGAAGTGCTGCTGGTCCAGATATATAATATCCCTGTCTGATTGGAGCTTAGTGTAATGCCTGCGGCTATTCCGCTGCAGATACCAGGATTTGCAGAAGCAGGTATGACAATCGGGTTGGGTAATATTTTAACGGTAAGCTCAAATACTTCGCCATCGCAGTTGTTCAGAACAGGTATAATGTGGTAATTAACCGTTGCCACAGCAGAACTGCTGGTATTTGTCAGGACATCGCTGATCAGCGTTCCGTTTCCTGAAGGAGTAAATCCACTGGCATTTGCAGAGCTGGATACCACCCATTTGAATGTACTGCCCGTTTCTGCAACAGGTGTATAAGCTACAGATTTTCCGGTGCATATTGTTTTTTCGGGATCACTGCTGAGTACATTTAAGGGCTTTATGGGAATGCTTACAGGTACATCAATAATATTACAAGGTGCGGCAAGTGGGGTAACTGCCCTTAAGATCAGATCCGTTTTTCCCGCGAGTCTTTCTTCAGGAGAGGGCGTATAAGTCGCATTCAAGTCAGTTCTGCCCGGGTTAAAGACGCCTGTTCCTCCAACCCATCTTTGTGAACTTACGGTTCCCCCGCTTATATTGCCCTGCAGTACAACTGATTCATTGTAGCAAATTGGTGCATAGATTCCCGGATTGATGATCGGGGAAGGGCTGAAAGTAATCCTTTGTACAGCAGTCGCTGTGCCGCAATTATTTTTATGAACGATGGTTATGGTATAACTGCGGTATTCCTTAAAAACAATATTCGGATATCGAGAGTGCATATCTGTATTTCCGCCAAATGAATAATCTCCCCCGGTTACCGTCCAGGTATAGGTATCTGCGCCTGTCTCCTGTGTTCCGGTCAGCTCTGTTTTAGTAGGGCCAGCTGCGATACTGAAGTCATATGGCATCAGGCTGCACAAAGTTACATCAGGAGAAAGAACCGCTGCCGGGGCAGAATTGATGATTACAGTTTGCTCAGGCGTGGTTACCGCTCCGCAGGATTCAGTAGTGATAGATAATGAAATCTTGTAAATGCCCGGATTGTTAAACCTGAATTCAGGTTCCCGGCTGCTCTGATTTCCGCTGATATAATCTACAGGACCTCCTGTGATGTTCCACAAATAGGTATTCCGGGCATTGCAGTTGTCATCTATTACAGAAGTGTTTGCAGGTTTTAATATAGCTGGTGTACAGCCTGTCGCTCCTGAGGTGCCATTGAAGTTAAAACTGGCCTGGGGTGGTCTTTGTACACATATGGTCCGGATGTCCTCGCTGGGCCGGCATATGCCTACATCGTTATTGGCGACCAGTTTTACTACATGTATACCTGGTGTAGCAAAGCCGGTATAAATAAAAATTTCATCGGTACTCATGAGTACATCATCAACATACCATTTCCATTGCATTGCCAGGGAGCAGTTTGAATTGTTCCCTCTGGTCGAAGCATTGCTAAAGGTTACGGGTGTATTCAGGCAGACTGCGGTTGCTGTGGCCGGATCGATATGAGCTACGGGTCTGGAGAAAATTTTAGGATAGGTGGTCGCGGATACCGGAGCAGATTGACAAAACGGGTTGAGTGTAGTCACCGATACCCTGAACGAATTTTCGATCATTGTCCCGTTCCCCAGGTTTATCGGGGGTTCACCACAGGAAGTTTTTTTATAGTTGTGGACCAAAGCTCCGCCACTGGCCATCAGCTCGCAGTGATTGAGTCTGTCCTCTTTACCGTCTCCCCATGTAACCAGGTATATGGATCCCGGGTAGTTATTTTGAATGCCGCTTTCTCCGCTGATGTTGACAGAATAGGAAATATCTGCACCAGTACCTGTCTCCGGATCTATACACCCGAAGTCTGTCCCGCCAGACTGTATATTCACTTTTGAAGGGGTGTTGAGCAAAAGATAGGTCTTATTGGAGATCACCAGGTCTGCGCCTGCCTGCCGCTGGCCCCTGATGGTTATAGTGTAGTAAGCAACAGGCAGATTGTCCAAACTGAATCCCATCGCAGTCTGTGCATAGGTTTGTCTGAATCCTGTAAGCTCGTTCTTCAGATCCAGTGATGTTACTGTTTCAGAGGTACTGCTTTGCTTTAAAATGATCGCCTTGTTATTGCCAACCGCACTCCCGCACCAGCCATAGACACCAGATGAAAGTACCTCATTGTTTTGAGAAGGGAGCACCTCTATTTCCGGCCCCGTCACACCGACAATATTGATGTTTCCTCCATAGGCTATTGTGCTTTGCGGACTGGTAGTTTTTATTCTTAATTTATAATTGTTTCCCGTATTTAAATTAGCGGGAATAGTCCCGTTTACATGTGTAGAGAAAAATCCACTACTCTCCCCAATTTTGGTTTCGTTACCAAAATTTCCATTGATATCAGAGATGTAAAGCTCAAAAATATTGTTGGCAGAAAGGCAATTAATATTGCCTGATACTGATATTGGCACTGAAATGCTGCTTTCGCGGCCATATGGTCCGTTGTCTACAACCCCAATGTTTATCTGTGCATGAACATGGATTGAGATCAACGAGAGAAAAATAATAGCTAATGCGGGCAATAATTTCCTCATTTTGACGTATGTCTAAATGTAGGAAACAATTCTTCTATTTGCAACAACAAAAAAAACCTGCTATTGCTAGCAGGTTTTTTATTTTTAGACGGGGATCGGATTACATCATTCCACCCATGCCGCCACCGCCCATCGGAGGCATACCTGCACCAGCAGGAGCATCTTCAGGATCATCGGCCAATACCACTTCAGTAGTCAGCAACATCGCTGCAATTGAAGCTGCATTTTCCAAAGCTACACGACCAACTTTCGTAGGATCAATAACTCCGGCAGCAATTAAGTTCTCATATACATCAGTACGTGCATTGTAACCAAAGTCGGCTTTACCTTCTTTGACTTTTTGTACCACAATTGAACCTTCGATACCTGCATTCTGGCAGATTTGACGCAAAGGCTCTTCAATTGCACGACGGATAATCTGGATACCAGTAGTTTCGTCATCATTGATGCCTTTCATACCTTCTAATGCTTCGATAGCACGGATGAAAGCAACACCACCACCAGCTACGATACCTTCTTCAACAGCCGCACGGGTTGCGTGCAGTGCATCGTCAACACGGTCTTTTTTCTCTTTCATTTCCACTTCAGAAGCAGCACCAACGTAAAGAACAGCAACACCACCGGCTAATTTAGCCAAGCGCTCCTGTAATTTTTCCTTATCATAGTCAGATGTAGTAGTTTCAATCTGAGCTTTGATCTGGTTAACGCGTGCTTTGATGTCATCAGACTGACCTGCGCCGTTAATGATCGTAGTATTGTCTTTATCAATTACTACTTTTTCAGCAGTACCTAAATAAGTAAGGTCAGCATTCTCCAGTTTATAACCTCTTTCTTCAGAGATCACCGTACCACCGGTTAAGATAGCGATATCTTCCAGCATAGCTTTACGACGGTCACCAAAACCAGGAGCTTTAACAGCAGCAACTTTCAGCGATCCGCGGATCTTGTTCACTACCAGAGTAGCTAAAGCTTCACCATCAAGGTCTTCAGCAATGATCAACAATGGTTTGCCAGTCTGAACTTGTTTTTCCAATACAGGAAGCAATTCCTTCATGTTGCTGATCTTTTTATCATAGATCAAAATGTAAGGGTTTTCTAATTCCGCTTCCATTTTATCAGCATTGGTTACAAAATATGGAGACAAATACCCACGGTCAAACTGCATACCTTCAACAGTTCTCACTTCAGTTTCAGTACCTTTTGCTTCTTCAACAGTGATTACACCATCTTTGCCAACTTTGCTCATTGCTTCAGCAATCAGTGCACCGATCACTTCATCATTATTTGCTGAGATGGATGCAACCTGTTTAATTTTATTGTTGTCTTCACCAACAGTTTGTGACTGAGCTTTCAGATTTTCAACAATAGCGGTAACTGCTTTATCAATACCGCGTTTCAAATCCATTGGATTTGCACCAGCAGCGACGTTCTTAATACCTGCGGTTACGATAGCCTGAGCCAAAACGGTTGCCGTAGTAGTTCCGTCACCCGCGATATCAGCAGTTTTAGAGGCTACTTCTTTTACCATTTGAGCACCCATGTTCTCAATTGGGTCCTTCAATTCAATTTCTTTAGCTACAGTAACACCATCCTTAGTGATTGCCGGTGAGCCAAATTTCTTATCAATAATTACATTACGGCCTTTAGGACCTAAAGTTACTTTTACAGCATTAGCCAAAATGTCAACACCTCTTTTCAGGGCGTCACGGGCTTCTACATTATATTTTACTTGTTTTGCCATTGTTTTGTTTCTAATTGGTTTTTGTTTTGCTTGTTATCAGGACTAATATCTTGCAATTAAGCAATTACAGCATAGATGTCAGTTTCACGCATGATCAGGTAATCCTTACCTTCATATGGGAACTCTGTACCGCCATATTTACCATAGATTACTACATCACCTACTTTTACTGTTGGTTTTTTACCTTCTGAATCTTCTTCAGAAACTGATACCACAGTTCCTTTTGATGGTTTTTCTTTTGCAGTATCAGGGATATAGATTCCTGAAGCTGTCTTTTCTTCTGCCGCAGCAGGCTCAACAATAACTCTGTTTGATGTGCCTGAAATGGGTTTAAGGTTTAAAGCCATAACTTGATATTAATTTATTTTTAAGGTTTATACAAAAATAGTAGTGGTTGCTACCTGCTTAGCTTTATCAGTTTTTATGCCAAGGTCACTTTGATTGCCAAATTTACACAGCCTTGTCAGCTAATGGATTATGGTAAACAGTTTTTGTGTCAGGATGGCAGGACACATGAAAAAGCCCGATAAGATATGTATTCTCATCGGGCTTCACAATTTTTTTGTTATTGACTACTTCTTCGCTGTATCCACAGGTGCAGGAGGAGGAGTATTTGCCGGAGCCGCAAGGCCGCTGCCAATCGGAGAAGGTGCTGGTGTTTTATCCAGCTGCTCCTGTATTTTAGATTCTGTGCCTGTTGCCGCTGAACCGCCGGATTTGGCAATAGTAGTAATTGATAAGGTAAGTACTACGACTAATGCCAGCAGAACCCAGGTTCCTTTTTCCAAAACATCACCCGTACGCTGAACGCCAAACATATTGCTGCCGGATCCTCCTGTTGCCAAACCACCACCCTTAGGATTCTGGATCAGAACAAACAGCGCAAGCGCAACGCAAACAATGATTAATATTATAATTAAAAAAAGCATATGATGGTATGTTATTAAATTTTCTTTTCTATCGATTGAATAAGGTCGGCAAAGTAACGGCTTTTTTCTGGAAACATCAAACTTAATTTTTCATAAGTCTCTATGGCCTTGTCATAAAGCATTTGCTCAATATAAATCTTGGCCAGCGTTTCAGATACCAGGTCACTGTGGTCTTCCGCGCTTTTCTTTGCCTTGTTCTCCACATTGATCTGTTCCGGCTTCGGTGGGCTGATCTGGGGCTCATTTTTTATAAAGCTTTCAATGATCTCATCTCCTTTGGAATTGCGTCTTAAAACAGTAGCTGCAGAATCATGCTCATCAAAAGCACTCTGCATATGGAATATGTTTTCTACATATTGCTGCTGCAGCTCTCTTGGGATATTTGACAGGCCTGAATTCTCCTTTTCAGTGCCCTTGACCTTTTTGGGCGAGGCATAGGGCTGGAATATTTGCTCGTGCTCTTTACGTGTCTTAGCCAGCCACCACAAAAAAGTATATGGAAGTCTGTCGTCATCATATTTACTGATTATGTGATCCTGCTGTCCGGCTTCTGCAGGTTCAGAATATTTTTCAATGTCAGTTGTTTCCTCAGGGAGATTTTCTACATTGAAATTGTCCTGAAAAGCAAAAAAATCGGTAGAAACGATGTTCTCAAGTACCAGCTCATCTTCCGGACTTTCGCTCCGTTCCTGTGTTTCAGTTTGATGATTCTGACGGTAATCTTCTATATTGAATTCGGTGATCTCTTCGAAAATCTCCTGCTCATCTCTTATCTGAGCCTCTTCGGAATCCGCAGAAACCTCATCAATACCTGTCTCATCCAGTGCCTCAGGTTCATTTTCGAGTCTTGCATGAGCTGAATAGGATACGATATTAAATGCGGTATCCGGTAAGCTGTTCTGATGCAATACCTGGTGCATCAGCTGTCCGCTGGTGTATAATGCTGCAGAGGCCAGATCAGTATCGGCATTGCTGTTTTGTAGGTTTGCTTTTGCCAGTAAAAGATGCAGCGGCTGGAAATAAGGATATTTTTCTGCGTAACGTTTCAGCGAAGACAGGTCATCCCCGGTTACCTGATTAGGATTTCCAATCAATGCTGATAGCTGTACTGTATTTAATTCCTGATCCACGATGCTAAGTTAATAATTGCGTTCAATATTGACTTACCATTGCGCAAAAGCCCTGTTAAAAATATCTTCGGTCAGCTGAGCCGTAACATCCTTGATCAGTCCTGCCTCCTGCGATTGAAAGCTTCCCCCGCTTAATTTAAAATCTTTATTTCTTTCAAAGGATTCTTCAAAGCTCCACTTTGGATCAAGGTTACTTATATATTTTACACTAACCCTTATGGTTAGTCTGTTGGCCCCGGCAGTAGGTGCTTTGTTGTCCTGTATGGCGACCGGAGCAATGCTATATCCTGTGATGTTTCCTGAGAATACACCCTGGGCATCATTAGGCGTTATGCTCAGGCTTGTCTGATTTCTGATCCTGGTTTTCAGCTCTTCTGTAAATTGTGAACTCAGCGATGGTACTACCAGCGGAGCATTGTTCTCAAAAACCGTAACGTTCACTGTTTTCATCTGTGGTGGAATTGAGGACCCGTTCATACTGATCTTACAACCTCCAAGTGCAATTAAACACACCATTACATATAAATATTTCATGCCAGTTTATTATAAGTTCAATTCTTTAATCTTCCTGTAGAGCGTCCGTTCTGATATGCCAAGTTCCTGTGCGGCAAACTTGCGCTTTCCTTTATGTTTTTTAAGCGCTTTCCTGATCAGATCAGACTCCTTGTCTACCAGAGACAAAGATTCTTCTATCTCTTCAGCCTCATGGGCGTAGTTATAGTCTACAGGAGCATTCGATATGGGCTTTTTGATCGTAAAGGTTGACTCACCGTTAAGAGGTTGGTCCAGCTCCTGGTAAAGCTGGTTAATGTAATGAGGATTATCCTGCATGACATGCGCGGTATTGCCCCCGCTCTGAATGATTTCTGCTACCAGTTTTTTTAATTCCATCATGTCCTTTTTCATATCAAAAAGAACTTTATATAAGATATCACGTTCAGAAAAGTCTTCCTTGCTGCCACTGTTAATAGCCATTGGCAAATTGGTGGCGCTTTCGTTGGGGATATAATTCAGTAACGCTGCTGCACTCACATTCCGGTCCTTTTCCAGTACACAAATCTGTTCCGCTATATTTTTCAGCTGGCGTACATTGCCAGGCCAGCTGTAATTGCTTAGGATCTGTATGGCATCTGGTTCCAGCTGAATTCCGGGACTGCGGTACTTGTCGCTAAAGTCTGCCGAGAATTTTCTGAACAACAAATAAATATCCTCTTTGCGTTCGTGAAGTGCAGGTATGCGCAGTGGCACTGTATTCAGTCTGTAATAAAGGTCCTCACGGAATTTGCCTGACTTCACCCTGTTGTATACATCCACGTTGGTTGCGGCAATGATTCTTACATCTGTTTTCTGTACCTTAGAGGAACCTACCCGCAGATATTCCCCGCTTTCCAGGATTCTAAGCAAGCGTGCCTGGGTACCTAAAGGCAGCTCAGCTACTTCATCCAGAAATATAGTTCCCCCGTTGGCTACTTCGAAATAACCTTTTCTTGCTTCATGAGCACCCGTAAAAGAACCCTTCTCATGACCGAACAATTCAGAGTCAATAGTTCCCTCAGGAATCGCTCCGCAGTTTACGGCAATAAAAGCACCATGCTTGCGGGCACTCATCTGGTGAATGATATGAGAGAAAACCTCTTTACCACTGCCACTCTCACCAGTGATCAATACAGACATATCTGTGGGTGAAACCTGTCTGGCTATATCTATGGCTCTGTTCAGAAGAGGAGAGCCCCCTATTATTCCAAAGCGATTTTTAATGTCCTGTATGTCCATTTATTCGTATCAAGTAATTAAACAACCAGGATTTCTTCCTCTACCACTGTTCCCAGTAATGTAGCCGATGTGCACCTGTCTATATGTACATTCACGTACTGGCCGGCTTTTACATGCTCAACAGCCGGAAAAACTACCATTGCATTCTGATCATTCCTGCCACAAAAGTCCTTGTCCGATTTCTTGGATGTACCCTCTACAAGGATTCTAACCGTTTTGCCAACAAACTGTTGCAGCCTGTACAAAGAGGTTTCCTGCTGCTTTAATAAAATTTCACTCAGTCTGCGTTTTTTAATTTCTTCAGGGATATCATCTTCGAATTTACGTGCAGCAAGAGTTCCCGGTCTTTCAGAATAGCTGAATGTAAATGCAAAATCATACCCTACATAATCCATGATGCTCAGCGTTTCCCGATGTTCTTCTTCAGTTTCAGTACAGAAACCTGCAATGATATCTGAAGAGATCGCGCAGTCAGGAATGATCTTTCTGATGGCATCTATCCTGTTGATATACCATTCACGTGTATAAGTACGATTCATCAGTTCAAGTATTCTGCTGCTGCCCGATTGCACAGGCAGATGAATATAATTACAGATATTGTCGTGTTTGGCTATTGTGTACAACACCTCGTCAGTAATGTCCTTGGGGTGTGAGGTTGAGAAGCGGATTCTAAGCTCCGGACTAATCAAGGCAACCTTTTCGAGCAACTGGGCAAAATTAACTTCAATCTCTGCAGTATCCGAAATTGCTGTATTTTCCTGGGCATCCTTGCCTTTCCATTTATAAGAATCTACATTTTGTCCGAGTAGAGTTACCTCTTTATAACCCCGTTCATAGAGGTCTTGTGCCTCGGCAAGTATAGAATAGGGATCCCGGCTACGTTCCCTGCCTCTTGTAAAAGGAACCACACAGAATGAACACATATTATCGCAACCGCGCATAATAGAAATAAAAGCCGTAATGCCATTGCCATTTAGCCTTACCGGACTGATATCCGCATAGGTTTCCTCGCGGGACAGCAACACATTGATTGCCTTTTGTCCGCTTTCTACCTCATGAAGCAATTGCGGGAGTTCACGGTACGCATCCGGACCAACAACTACGTCCACGAGCTTCTCTTCTTCCAGAAATTTAGATTTAAGACGCTCAGCCATGCAGCCCAATACGCCGACTATCAACTTAGGATTTTTGCGTTTTTCTACACCAAACTGCGACAGTCTGTTTCGAACCCGCTGTTCTGCATTTTCACGGATAGAGCAGGTATTGATAAATACCACGTCTGCTTCTTTATAATCACCGGTAGTTTCAAAGCCCTGGTCGAACAGGATAGACGCAACAATTTCACTGTCTGCAAAATTCATCTGGCATCCATAACTTTCAATATACAGTTTGCGGCCATTACGTACCAATGGTCCCTCAACAATTAAGGCCTCACCCTGGCGCTCTTCATCATGTGTCTTATCTGTCAGCGGTAAATCAATCATATATGGTAAACAAAGTTAATGGGGATCAAAAATACAAAAATTAAATTGTAAATGACAAATTGGCAGGATTGTAAGATGCTATTCAATTGTAATAATTTTTTGTGTTAAAAAACACAAAACATATAGGACCTTACGGATAATAGATTGTCCTTAGGTAAAGAGTCGAAATCACTAATATGTTTAACAAGTTGCTGTCAGGAGAAAAGAAAAATAAATATGGTTTTTTTGGAGATTACTCATCATGGTCAAAGGTGAGTGCCATAGCGGAGGAGTATGATAAACCCCTTGTAATTGAAAAAACAACACCTACATCATTAATAGGAAAAACAAATTATGAATGCGAACCTGCATTGTTTCACCAGAAGGAAACTCCTTTTTCTTTGATGGCTTTTCTGATGCTGAGCGTATCTTTAAAAAAAAGAGCCCTAAATATTCTTGACTTTGGAGGCTCATCAGGAAGCTTATATTATCAGTTGAAAGATTTTTTATCATCGGGAGTCTGTAACAGCTGGAATATTGTAGAACATGAGTATTTTACAAATTGCGGGCAAACAAATTCTGAGGACGATAAGCTGAAATTCTACAGTTCTATTGACAAATGCAAGGCTGAAAAAGAAATTGATTTTGTATTGCTTTCAAATTCAGTGCAATACCTGGAGAAACCACACGTCTTTCTTGAAAAGCTGGCCGGTTACGGTTTTGATTTTATTTTTTTTGACAGAACAACTTTCCATAAAATAACCAGCGACAGACTGACATTGCAGGTCGGCCCGCAGGGCAGCTGTGCGGTGGCCTATCCGGTCTGGTTTTTTCATCAGGACTTCTTTTTAAGTCATTTCTCCGGGCTTTATAAAATTATCTCTGAATTTCTTACGTGTATAGAGGAAGAGAAAAATGTGCTTATAGACGGCAAAATACAGGGCGTAAATAAAGGGTTTTATTTAATTAATGCTTCAAAATATGCTTAAGTTCTGTACTTTGTTCAACACCACCTATTTGTCCAGAGGTCTGGCCATGTATCATTCTCTTGAAGAAAAATGCGGAACCTTTCATCTCTACATCTTTGCTTTCGATAAACACTGCTATGATGTACTGCGCAAACTCAGACTTCCCTGTGCGACCATTATCAGCCTCAAAGAATTTGAAAATGAACGATTACTGTCTGTAAAATCTGAAAGAACACCAGGTGAATATTGCTGGACCTGTGCTTCTTCAACTATTAAATACTGTCTGGAAAGCTATCATCTTGACCACTGTACTTATATAGACGCTGATCTGCTGTTTTTTAGTGATCCGGCAGTTCTAATAGCTGAAATGGGGGAGAAATCTGTACTAATCACTGAACACAGATATACCGAATGCTATGACCAGTCTGCTACTAGCGGCAGGTATTGTGTGCAGTTTATGACTTTTAAGAATAATGAAGCAGGTCTTGAGGTACTAAACTGGTGGATAGATAAGTGTATTGACTGGTGTTTTAACCATTTTGAAGACGGCAAATTCGGAGATCAGAAATATCTTGACGATTGGCATAGCAGATTTAATTCTGTTCACGTGCTGGAACATCTGGGGGGTGGCGTTGCCCCCTGGAATGTTCAGCAATATCTCTTTCAGAATATCAAGAATGAAGTGAAAGGTAAAGAAACTACGAGCGGTAAAACATTTAATCTGATATTTTACCACTACCACGCCTTCCAGTATGTACTGAATAATAGTTTTAGTCTGTCAGACAGAAGTTACAAGTTATCGCGGAACCCTGTAAAACACATTTACCGCCCTTACATTAATGCGCTTTTCAAAGCAGAAGAGGTACTTAATCTGGTAAGTAAGGCCAGCCCCTCCCATGAACTGACTAATGATCTGAAATGGATAATGGAAGTACCCGGCAGGGCGATTTTATTTTATTTGCGCGGGTATTACAAAAATTTTTATAGAAAAAATGCACTAACCTATGGCTTTCTTAATTAACCTTAAAACGTTTACCGACATGCGCGGTAACCTTACAGTAATCGAAAAGGTTGTGCCTTTTGATATTAAACGGATCTTTTATATTTATGGTGTAGATGAAAGTGAAAGAGGCGGACACAGGCATCTGGATACTGTTCAGGCAGCGATCTGCATTCGCGGGCATTGTGTCATTTATAATAACAACGGGCAGGAAGAATCCAGCTTTGTCCTGGATTCTCCCGACAAATGCCTGATCATTAACCCCGAAGACTGGCACACCATGCATAGCTTTAGTGAAGACGCCATCTTAATGGTGCTTGCTTCAGAGTTTTTTGATGCCGCCGACTATATACATACCCCTTATCCTATGCGTTTAAACGTCGCAGTGTAAATTATGATAGAGTACGAAAATTTGTTTCTTCTGAACCGGCAATTTATGGAAGGCTACCGTGAAAGTTTCTCGGATAGCCTGGATAAAGGCTGGTATATACTTGGGAACAAAGTGACCGTTTTTGAAACTGAATTTGCTGCTTATTGCGGAAGCAGATTTTGTGCAGGGCTGGCATCCGGACTGGACGCACTCATACTGGCACTGAAGTATTTTGATTTTCCGGAAGGTTCTGAAGTGATCGTCCCTTCCAATACCTATATCGCCACTATTCTGGCCATTTATAATAATGGCCTGATACCCGTGCTGGTAGAGCCTGATATCAATACCTATAACATTGATCCGTTAAAAATAGAAGTGGCTGTAACCGATAAAACCAAAGCGGTAATGGTTGTACATTTGTATGGTAAATGTTGTGACATGAGATCGGTTCTGGAAATCGCAGATCGCAGGCAGCTCCGCGTAATAGAAGATTGTGCACAATCCCACGGAGCTGGGTTTAAAGGAAAGAAAACGGGTACCTTTGGTGATTTCGGAGCTTTTAGTTTTTACCCCACAAAAAATCTGGGGGCCCTCGGAGACGGAGGCGCCCTGGTTACCGATAGCGCCGAAATGATTGAAAAGATCAGGGCGGTCCGTAATTACGGGTGTCATGAGAAGTATTACAATAATTATATAGGTATCAATTCCAGGCTGGATGAGATACAGGCAGGTTTTCTTTCTGTAAAGCTTGCTGCGCTCGACAGCATCAATGCGCATAAGCAAAAGCTGGCAAAGTATTATCATGAACAATTGAAGGATGATTTCATTAAGCCGGTAGTTCACCCTGATTATGAGGATGTATATCACATTTACACCGTGAGACATCCTGAAAGAGATCAGTTGAGGGCGTATCTGCTCAAAAATAATATTAAGACAGAGATCCACTATCCGGTTCCTCCACATCATCAGAAAGCATTAAAGACCAGGTTAAAAGGAACCTATCCGATTTCTGAAACAATCCATCAGACTACATTAAGCCTGCCGGTATCCTATTGTCATAGCGAACAGCAGATTGAACGTGTAATTGAGGTGATGAACGCCTTTTAGGGCGTAATGATAATAAATTAGATTTTAGTATTTTAGCCCTTAGTTAAGATATTAAAATGAATTACCGTACAGCTAAGGGATTTGCGCCGGGAATAATGATCTTTTTGACATTATTCGGTTTTGCCTGTAAAAAAAATACAGCGATAGAAGAGGCAAAGATAAAGCCTCCTGTAAGGACATATATTGTGACTGCGAGGATCGATAAAAAGGGTACAAACAGTAATTCTGAGGGAACAGCGGTTTTGAAAGGCATTTATAATGAAGAATCGAAAATATTGGGTTACACGCTTGAATATCAGGATCTCGTACCTCAGTTGATTACCCTGAGGAGCGGAGCTAAAGGGTCATTTGGTACTTTTGTTAAAGAGATATACAACAATGCAGGGGAATCACAGACAGGCAAACCGGTAGAGGGGTCAATGACGCTGAATCCGCTTCAGGAACGAAACCTGCTGAAAGGACATTGGTTTGTTGCTGTGAATACTTTGGCGATGAACCCCGAGATTTCGGGAGTGCTTACATTAAAGCAAAAGTAACTGGATATGGAAGCGCAGCAGATACAATTGCCGGAGTCGGACAAATACTTGATGGATGCGATCGTTAGTCGCGACAAAAAGGTATTTGAACTGTTTTATAAAAAATATTACAAACAATTATTTGCGCTCGCTTACAGATATACAGAGCAGGCGCAAAGTGCAGAAGAAATAGTACACGATGTTTTTATAATGATATGGAATAAGGCAGATCAATTAAATATACAGTATTCAATGAAAAGTTATTTGTTCAGATCGGTGGTTAACTCGGCTTTAAATGTCATCAAAAAGGAAAAAATTGATGCCGAAAAGCGTACAGCCTATCTTTCAGTGAATGATATTGAACTATCAGATATAGATGAGCACCAGAAGGATGCTGAAGAAGCCATGTTAAAAGGGCTGGAAGAAGCATTGGAACTGTTGCCTGAAAGATGCAGGCAGGTGATGTATTTAAGCAGGTTCGGCAAACTAAAACAGCGTGAAATAGCCGAGCAGATGGATATCTCCATTAAGACCGTAAAAAACCATCTGACCTATGGCTTTCAAAAACTTAGAGAGCACATGGAAAATCGTAAACACATCATCATCAGATTATTAGTTCTCTTTATCATTAACTTTCTCTAATTGCTATCACCATGGAAAAATTTGAAACAAACGAAGAAATGATCTACTCCCTCATCATAGATGATCTGGAGCAAACCATTTCTGTTACCGATCAGCAAGTATTGAATAACTGGAGGGGGTCAGACCTTGCCAATGAGAAAACTTACCAGGATTTTGCGGGTGTGCAGCGGAACATAGATAAACTATATAACAGAAATGGCTTTGACCCTCAGCTTTCCTGGGAATCACTGGATAAAAAACTGGCAGTTCAAAAGACAGGACAGGTCAGAAGTCTGAAATTTTGGTATAAAGTTGCTGCAGCAGTGATATTAATGCTTTCTATAGGTTACTATTTTATTCCGGTCAATAGCTACGAAACCATAAATACAACAGAAAGTGTCTCGACCGGACAATTAGTCCTGCCCGATGGAACGGAACTGGTACTAAATACCGGGACTATTGTCAAATATGATAAAAAGAACTTTAATGCTGACCGGAGATTGATCCTGGAAAAGGGAGAAATATTTGTTCATGTCGTTAAACATGACGGCAATCAGTTCAGGATTAAAGCGGATGAAGTAGAGATCAGGGACATTGGTACCAGTTTTACTGTAAGCAGAAATGAGCAGCAGGCATCAGTAGTTGTAGAAGAAGGAAAAGTTGCTATGAAACATGCTGCAGGAGATCAGGTACTTTTGAGTCAGGGAATGCGCGGATTATTTGTTAAAGGTACAAAACAGCTGAGCAGTAAGGTCAATACTGATCTCAATTATAAATCTTGGATAGATAAAAAGTTTATATTCAGAGAAATGCCTATAAAAGATGTGGCTTTGCAACTGCAAAAAGTATATAAAATGCCGCTTGATATAAGAGGAGAGGATCTGAAAATGAAAAAACTCACCGCTACATTACATTATCAAACTTTAGATAGTGTTCTTGCGGTAATTTCTGCATCTTTACAATGTAAGGTAATTAAGGAGCAGAATACTTATGTGTTATCCGGCGAGCATTAAACAATATCTTGTATCCATTATATTTCTTACGCTCTTTTTTCACAACCGGCTATTTGCCCAACAGGCAGATTCATTAAAGCATACTTATACTTTTAACCTTCCTGCTGATTCATTGATCCGGACACTGCAGCGTCTGGAGCACAGGACGGGCTCCAATTTCGCCTTTGACCCGGACCAGCTCCGGCTGAAAACGACCAATGCGTTCAGATTTGCCAAAACCCCGCTGCAGGATATCCTGATAAAAATTTTATCAGGCACCGGGCTCCACTTTTCATTAATTGGCAATGACATTGTAATTACACCGGAAAAACCATCCATTTGGACCCTTCACGGACACATCAGAGATAAAACCAATGGCGAGGAAATCATCGGAGCCACCGTACAGATTCCGGGACTGGAAGTAGGAGTAAGCACGAATCAGTACGGCTTCTATTCTATCTCCGTTCCCGAAGGTACGTATGAGATCTACATAGCCAACTCAGGATACCAGACCCTGCACAAAACAGTTTACCTCGATAAAAATGTACAGGAAGAGCTGGAATTGACACTAAAGCCTCATGTACTGGAGGAAGTCGTGATCCGGCAATCAAACGTAACACCAAATCCGATTCTGCTCAATGAACAAAACTTTACGCTCAAGCAGCTAAACAGTGCCTCCTATTATGCAGGTGAAACCGACGTACTCAAAAGACTGCAAATGCAGAATGGCATAAAGGCAATTACCGAAGGAAGCTCCGGTTTGTTTGTCAGAGGCGGGAACTCTGACCAGAACCTGATCTTACTGGATGAAGCGATTGTATATAATCCTTCACATCTTTACGGACTGGTATCTGTTTTCAATTCGGATGCAGTCAATAATCTGCAGGTATACCGGGATTATATGCCAGCCAATTTCGGAGGCAGGCTGTCTTCCGTAATTGTGAACCGTATGGCGGAAGGTAACAGTAAGGAATATCACGTCAACGGAGGTATCAATATGATGTCGGCACGGATAGCTGCTGAAGGCCCCATAGTAAAAGACAAAGGTTCCTTTATTGTTGCCTACAGAAGGAGCTTGCTGGATGTATTTCAGAGCAGGTTTAAACTGTTTAATCCCAATTCGGTATACTATGATATTAATGCTAAAGCCAATTATAAGCTAAACAATGAAAATAGTATTTATTATTCTATTTACCTTGGTCAGGACAATCTGCTGTCAGAGAATTCCTATACCAATAATTGGGGCAATCTGACCTCTACTTTCCGGTGGAATCATATCTTTAACTCAAGAGTATTCCTGAATGTCTCTGCGATATACAGTAATTACAGCAATCTTCTTGATCTGAACGCAGATACACTTTCTCAAAAAAGTCAGTGGAGGACAGGTATTAAAGACCTTACGCTCAAGGCCGATTATACTTATTACCGGAATCCTTCGAATCAAATTAAATTTGGCATATCAGGGATTTACCACCAGTTCATTCCCGGGGAGATGTTTGATGAAAACGATATAGATTTCAACATTTCCAGAGATAAATCCCTGGAAATGGCCATATACTATACCCAGCAGCTAGAAATAGCCAAATCCTTTGAACTCAATTATGGCGTAAGGCTTGGCTACTTTAGAAATGCGGAGGATAAGGCAAATGTTTTTGATGCCAATGGAAATCCAATAAATCAGCAGGAAGTAAATACCTATGCATATCCTGAACCCAGATTTAACATCAGCTACCTGCCTTCTGCAAAGCAGCGGATTTTTTTTACCTATAACCTCAACTTCCAGTACCTTCAGCTGATACAGAACAGTACGCTGGCCTTCTCATCGCTTGAACCCTGGATCCCTGCATCGAAAAAGATCAAACCACAGATGGCGAATCACTTATCACTTGGCTATCGCTATACTCCCGGTGATTATTCATTCCTGGCCAACGGATATTACAAAACACTGGCCAATCAACTGGACCTCACCGGACATGCGCAGATCATCAGGAATCCCGAAGTAAGGAGCCAGTTGCGTGCAGGCAGCTCCAGAGCGTATGGTGTAGAACTGGAAATAAGCAAGGCCGAGGGGCAGTTTACAGGGACTTTGGGTTACAGTTATTCCAGAGTATTCAAAACCATAAAAGACATCAATTTTGGAAATGAATTCGTGGCCAACTACGACATCCCTCATGAATTGAAAATTACCGCCAGATTTGACTTGAACAATAAATTGTCCTTTCAGTCATTCTTTACTTATTCTACAGGAAGGCCACTTACACTTCCCGTGGGATATTACCAGCATGATGGACTTAATGTACCTATTTACGAGGGGCGGAATGCATCAAGATTTCCTGATTTCAGCAGGTTAGATATTTCGGCACAGTACAGACTGGAAACCAGGATATCCGGGAAACGAAAAATGACCCATTTGTTTTCCGCAGGAACATATAATCTGTATAATCGCAAAAATCCTTTATATTACCATCTGAATTCGTCAGCAGAAGACGCAAAAATAAGTAATGTGGAATATGGGTTTGGTTTTTATCCATGGATTGCCTATAGCTTTAAATTATAACATGAAAAGGAGCTGTATCTTATTTCTGACAGCACTGATTCTGTCTGGTTGTGGCAAGGCATCTTTTGACAGAGATGAATTTATCAGGCCTGGCCGTATCTATGACCTCGCCGTTGAAGGTGGTATCAACACCCTGACTGCCTCACAGTATATCAGACTCACCAGGCCTTCTACCCATCCGGACTCGTTGCCTGCGCCCCTGAGTAACGCCGTTGTTGTGGTGAATGACAGTAAGGTCAATATCGAATTCAAAGAGAGTGGTACACCAGGTGTATACGTCGGGACCTCCCGGAATGACCCTAATTATAACAAGGCCTATAAACTGACCATTACCTGCAACGGAAAAACCTATACCGCAATAGATACCTTGCGGCAGGTCGTCAACATTATCGATGATTTTTTACCCTTATCAACCGCTGCTCTGACCGGACATGGCGTCAGGGGAACTATCCCTAAGCATACGTTCGGATATATCAATCCCAATAAATGGTTCATCGCGTACCGCGATATTCCCCTTTGGAATCCATCTAAATTCGACCAGACGAAATACTACAGTTATACTCATCTTTTAGGTTCACCTAACTCACTTTATCCGCTCAATAACCTAAAAAGGGATTTCGTACTTGGAGAAGATGATTATGTAACGATTTTTAAAATCTCGCTTTCTGAAAGTTACGCCAAGTACCTTTACTCCGTATTTATGGAGACTGACTGGAGCGGGTTGTTTTCCAGTGTGCCTGTAAATGTAGACGGGAACATTTCCGGTAACGCTCAGGGTTATTTCTCTGTAAATGACATAGACGTCCGCAGATACAGGGCGAAAGAGCTTTAAGGATATTGGCCCTGATATTGCATGTGTTTATTACTTAAGTGATGATCATGACGGGAAAAAAATCAGGAAAATACAGTATTTGGAAATGGATAGCCGGTATTCTGGTTCTCCTCATAGTCATAGCAGGTGGCGCGGCGCTTTACCTTAGTGCCAGATGGAAGCCTTTGCTGACAGAGAAAATCAAAAAAGGAGTATCCGAGGGAACAAATGGTTTGTACCGTATTGATTTTCAAGACATTCATCTGAATCTGCTAACCGGAAGTGCGGCATTGGATAGTGTTTCCCTGATACCGGACACTGCCGTATTCAATAAACTGAAGCTTTTGAACCAGGCTCCTGCACAACTGTTCAGTATAGAACTGAAAAAACTGCAATTCAGCCGGATTGGTGTGCTGACCGCATATTTTAAAAAGCGTATAGAAATGAACGCGATTGTTCTTGAGCAGCCGTCTATACATATGACCCATTATAAGGTGCCCAAAAAACCAGATACCATCAGGGACGAACGCAGCCTGTATGAGCAAATTTCCAAAACACTGAAATCTGTGCATGTCAAAGCAATCAGGATCGCTGATGCTGATTTTGATTATGTGGATGGCAGCACTGCCCGGACATTGAATTCTTTCAGGCATCTGGATATCAATGTGAAGGATTTGCTGATCGATTCCCTCGCTCAGTTTGACAGTACCCGGTTTTATTACACCAAAGACATCAATTTTGAGCTGAGCGGTTACAGATCTCTCGGAAAGGATAAGATGTATACCATGAAAATTGATACTATAACAGGCTCGGTAACAGGTAAAACGATCCGTGTGAAAGGATTTCAGATGATCCCCATGTATCCCGATCTCGCCTTCAGCAGAAAATATACATATGGAAAGGATCGTTATGATCTCAAGTTTAACGAGATCGCGCTGAATGGTGTAGACTTTCTAAAATTAAGCGAGGAAGGCAGTCTGTATGCCCGGACATTGAAGATCGGCCCCGCTAAAGCAGGCATATTTGTCAACAGAGAGCTTCCCCCGCCGCCAGGTTTGGATAAGCTGCACAATTTCCCGCATGTGGCGGTTAAGCGGATCCCGGTTCCGACACTTATAGACAGCGTGATCATAGACAACGTAGATGTAGCCTATACCGAATACAATCCCATCAGTGAAAAGAAGGGAACAATTTACTTTCAGAACCTGAAAGGCAATATTCTTAACCTCACCAATGACAGCGTACAATTGAAGAAAAACCATCATGCTGTCGCCGAACTGAGTGCGTCTTTAATGAAAACCAGCAGGATCAATATCCGCATTGACTTTAATCTCACCGACCCAAAAGCTACATTTAGCTATAAAGGTACAGTAGCACCAATGGATATGCTGGTACTCAATCCTATGGCAAAAAACATGGGTCTGGTAGAGATAGAAAGTGGTAAAATGCAAAAAACTACCTTTGATATTCAGGCGAATAGCCGGGGAGCCTCAGGAGCAGTCCGTTTTTATTATACAAATCTCAAAGTAAAGTTGCTGAAAGAGGGAGAAAACGGACAGGCTCCGAAGAAAAAAGGCTTGCTCTCGTTTCTGGCCAATACGCTCCTCATAAAAGACAGTAATCCTGATAAGAGCGGAGAATTGAGAACAGCAAAAGTTACGTTTACAAGAACTCCTGCAGCCTCCTTCTTTAACCTGCTCTGGAAAGGCGTATTTTCAGGTATCAGAGAAACCGTTGGATTGGGGATTGTGCCTGTGAAAACACCAGAACAGTCCATGGAAAAAGTAAAAGACAAGCTGAAGAAGAAAGATTGATAATGCCGCCAAATTGATGTATATTGGATAAAAGGAAATGCCTATGCCCAAAAAAGTACGAAAGTCCTTCAGCACCCTCAAGTGGGTAACAGGCCTCCTGCTTTTTGCATTCCTTTTCGTATTGCTGGCTTCAAGACATCTGAGTAATCAACTTAAGCCTATAGCCAAAAGCCAGATCAGGGAGCTGGTGCTCGAAGCTACTGACAGCCTTTATACCATAGAATTTTCAGAAGTAAATATGAATATGATCACCGGCAGGGCGTCCCTGGATGACGTAAAGATCATTCCTGATACCAGTATCTACAGAAAACAGATTACTAAGCGGCATGCACCCAATAACATTTACTTTGTTACTTTAAAGAAACTGGAAATTAAGAATTTCCATCCCTGGAGATTATTGATGCATAAGAAGCTGAAGGTGGATGTTTTGTTGTTTGACAAGCCGGATGTGATCATGGTCAACAGACAATTTGATTTTAATGAACCCAAATCTGATACTTCAGGAAAAACACCTTTCCGTTATATTTCGAAATATTTAAAGGAATTAAGGGTGAACAAAATAGACCTCAGGAACATCAGCTTTAAATATATCAATAACAATTTACAGGTTCCGGAGGCAGATTCCGTCAGGAATCTGAACATTACCCTGAAAGACTGGCTGATCGATTCAGAGTCTGCCAATGACAGAAACAGGCTCTATCTGTTGAAAGATGTCATTATTTCTCTTAATGACTACACTTTTGCGACACCCGACAGCATGTACCATATTAAATTAAACCAGCTGGACTTTAAAGGTTCGACCGGCAAACTCAATGTCAGGAGCCTGAGGGTATTGCCCCGGTATAGCGAAATGCAATTTGGAGTGGCAGCTGGTTTTGCCAGAGACAGGTTCGATATAGAAATGAGTGACATTAGCCTGGAAGGCATCAACCTCCCTCTCTATATACGTAAGCAGGAACTTTATGCAAAGGAAATGAACATCGCCAACGGTTTTATCCATGTGTTCAACAACAACGCACTCCCGAAAAAGAATACCGTAAAAACAGGTAAATACCCCCACCAACTGTTGCAAAAAGTTAAAGGTCAGCTTACCGTTAAACAGCTCAATCTGAGTAATGTCGATATCAGTTATGCTGAATATGACAAGCAGAGCGGACAAAAGGGAGAGATTACTTTTGGAAACACTTCCGGAATCATTACCAACGTCACAAATGCCCAAAAAATGAAAGCAAAATTCCCCTATATGTTTGCCAGTCTGAATTCTCAAATGATGGGAAAAGGGCAGCTTGATGTCAGGTTTAAGTTCAATCTTCTCGCTGGAGACGGTGCTTTTTCCTATTCGGGAACATTAGGAGCAATGGACGGACAGGCGCTGAACCGTATTACCAAGCCTCTGGGAATGGTAGAAGTACGAAGAGGCAGGGTAAAAAAACTGGAGTTCGACATTAACGCCAATGACCACGCTGCAAACGGAGCCATGAAGTTTGCTTTTAATGAACTTTCAGTAGCATTACTAAAAAAGGAACAGGGTGAGGACCGCCTTGTGAAACAGGGTTTTATGTCATTTCTTGCGAACGCAATGGTCATCAATCCTGACAACCCGAATCCAGAAGGGGTACTCATAACAGCACCCATCCACTACGAACGTGTGAAAACCGCCTCTTTCTTTAACTTTATATGGCGTACCCTTTTCCAGGGAATTAAGTATAGCGTTGGAGTAACGCCCCAAAAAGAACAAAAAATAAAAAGACAGATCGCTAAGTTTGAGCAAATCAAAAGCGACAGAAACAAAAGACGGGCAGAACGCGAGAAGCGCCGGGCCCGACAAAATGCAGCGCATTAATTGATCTTAAATACCCTTACATAATCTATATAGAACTTTTGAGGGAAAATAGAATCGTCGATCTCTCCACCCCATTCCCCGCCGACAGCCGTATTCATAAGGAGGTAAACAGGTGAACTGAAAGAATCCTTGTGGGCATGGACAGGTGCTGCCATGCTAAACAATAATTGGTCATCCACAAAAACCTTCGCACTGTCTCCTTTACGTTCCAGTCCGTATACGTGGTACTTTTTATGCAGGTCATTAAAAGTGAGCCTGCTTCCCTTACTTTTATGCTGTTTGGATTGATCAGTATCCGGTTCCCACCAGTGAAAAGTTCCGTGGATGACATTAGGTTCCTTACCCACAAATTCCATAATATCAAACTCAAAACATTTGGGCCAGCCCACCTGGTTAATATTAGCCCCCATCATCCACAATGCAGGCCAGATGCCCTTGCCTGAAGGAATCTTTGCGCGGATCTCTATCCGAAAGTTGCCCTCAAAATGCTGCTTGCCCAGTGTATTGATACTGGCAGAGGTATATTCCGCATTCTTATATTTTTCCTTAAGGGAAGCGATGATTAGTTTACCTCCCTTCACATAACAGTTTTCCAGCCTTGCGCGGGTATAATACTGACTTTCCCTGTTCCTGATGAACCCTTCCTCATAGCCCCATTTTGTAGAATCCGGCAAGCCCTTCTTTTTAAATTCATCACTCCAGAGGAGTGTTTTCCCTGTTTTGTCTGGTACAGTCTGAGCCGTTCCCGTTAAGGAAGACAAGGTAATTACGGAATAGATAAAATAGTTTAGAATTTTCATTTGATTCTGGGTTTATTTAAGGAGTTCAGGAGGGACAGGTTTATTTAGTAGGTTCTGGTAATAGAACCTGAATCGCTCCGTACGATCATGCAGAGTCTTGGCTCCACCCCATCCATGCCTGCCGCCGGGATAGATCATAAGTTCGAAGTGTTTGTTGGCATTTTGCAGCTTATCGATCAGCTGAATGGTATTTTGCAGGTGGACATTATCATCCATGTCACCATGCATGATGCGCAGAAGACCCTTGTAATTATCTACATACGTAAGCACAGACCCATTCTTATAGCCTTCCGGATTTTCCCGGGGCGTATCCATAAAGCGCTCTGTATAATTGGTATCATAAAGTTCCCAACTGGTCACAGGTGCGCCGGCATAACCAAAGTCGAAATCGTCTGCACCTTTGGTCAGCGCAAGACAGGTCATGTAGCCGCCATAGCTATGGCCGGTAATCAGTAATTTTTTATTGTCGACCCAGGGTTTTGCTTTAAGCCACCTTGCCGCGGTCGTATAGTCTTTCATTTCCCATTTACCCAGATTACGGTGCATTAAAGCTACACCCTCCTTGCCAAATTGCCCGGAGGCCCGATGATCCACAGAAATTTGTATGATGCCCTCATTTGCCCACCACTGGTTTCCGGTACCTTTCCAGGTATCGGTTACATTACCGGCATTCGGCCCACCATAGATACTCATCACAACAGGATATTTCCTGGTATGATCAAAATCAACAGGGTAAGTAATAAAGGCAGGAAGGTGATAACCGTCATCAGTAGGGATGGTGATCATTTCGGTTTTCCCGAAACTGTACTCATTGAAATGTTCAGATTTGCTGTCACCCAGTTCTTTGATGAGTTTTCCGTTGCTATCCAGCAGTGCTCTCTTTGGTGGGGTTGATACGTTCGAATACGTACAAATGAAATAGCTGCCATTTGGCGACATCATGATCTGATGGGTGTAATCCCCAAAAGTAAGACGCTTTAAGTTTTTGCCATCGTAGTTTACCCGATACAGGTCTGTACGTGTAGAAGCCTCTTTACGTGCTGTAAAATAAAGCAGTTTCTTTTTCTCATCTACATGAATCAGGTCACTGACCTGCCATTTTCCGCTTGTGACAGGATTGATGAGTTTGCCCTCCAGGGTATACAGGTAAAAATGCGCCCAGCCTGTTTTATCACTCTTCAGAATAAAATACTTTTTATCCTGAAGATAGGCTATCCGTCCATCATAATCCAGGTCTACCCATGAAGATTGTTTTTCATCATAAATCTCCTTTTTAGAACCGCTTACGGGATCCACACTGTAAAATTTCAGGTTATCCTGACCACGATTCATCCATTGGACCATTAAATTGCGCCCGTCAAAGCTCCAGTACGGAGTGCCAAAGTATTGGTCATCCTGCTCGTTGAAATCAGCCCAGACAACAGCACCACCATCAGCCTGAACAAAGCCAACCCTTACCTGCGGGTTAGGATCACCAGCCTTAGGATATCTTGTCTGTTCCGTATAACCATGCTGGCCGGCAGATCCGTAGATCGGGAACATCGGTACTTTAGTATCGTCAAAACGCATGAATGCAAGATGCCGGCTGTCAGGAGCCCACCAAAAAGCTTTATAATTCGTTGCTCTGCCCAGAATTTCCTCATAATATACCCATGACGACCAGCCATTGTAGATGACATCGGTTGCATCAGAAGTATACCTGATTTCTTTTCCTGTAGCCGTCTCCACAGCGTACAGATCATTGTTCCTGGTAAAGGCTACATATTTGCCATCAGGTGAAAGTGTCGGGTTCTTTTCCTCCTCCTGGTCATTGGTGAGTCGTTGGGGCTCTTGTGTTCCATGCTGGATGTAGATGTCTTTATTGCGGATACTAAGATTAATGTCACTTTTCGGTGGGGGAGTATAATGCGATTTTGCACCGGATTTTATGTCTATGGCATACACCTTGCGCTCCGCATCAATTTCAATATAATGCGTGTCATCTGCCCAGCCGGTTATATAACTCAGTGCATTGGTCAGAGCCGGCTGTCCGTTAAATATCTGCTGCTGCGAAAGCCTCCTAAGCTGAGCATGAACAACAACATTTAAAAGAAATAAAATAGAAATACAGACGAGTATGCTTCTTTTCATTTCGGAAAATTAAGATTATTTAAATCTATATCCTACTCCAAATGTAAATGCACTATAGGTCTTTTGATAAGACCCAAGACTGCTGCTGATCTTGTCGGGATTTAAATTTTTAAGATAACTCGCCTCAATGCTAAACTTTTTAACTTTAAAACTTAACCCTGCCGAAAAACCAACATTGAATTTGTTTGTTCGGGTATCTGCCATGGCATTCAGCAGCTGCCGGGTCTGATGAACAGTGTCGGAATGATTGATAATCTTGTCGAGCCTGCTCCCGGGGCCTCCGTGTTTCAATTGAAAGCTCAGAAAAGGTCCGGCTTTAATGCCAATGTTATCGGAAATCTGGTACGTTATACTCAAAGGAATATCAACCGTACCAAATTTCCTGGTATCCAGTGTTTTCAACAGGGGCGCATCCGGATCATTAAGATTATAGCTTGGATGCGTATATGAACCCTCCACTGTTCTTTTAGAATTTATTCTTACTCCGGAGCCGATCACCAGTTTAGTATTTAAGGCATAACTTCCGGATACCGCAAGAAATAAGCTCTTACTTGTATTAAATCCTGTTTCCATGCCATAATTAAATCTTTGGCTTCTTTCCAGCAGAGGCTTTTTAGTTGCTTTAACAGATTTTAATCTGATTTTCTTTGTTTTAGGTTGTTTAATCAAAGGCAATGCCTGATCCAAATCGGATATTTTAAGTTGTTGCAGCTGCTTTTGCAGTCTTGCTGTATCACTAACCGATGTACTTACCATAGACTTCAAGCCCAGGAGCCCCGTAAAAAGCTGTTTCGGATAATTGACCTGAACGGCAGGCATATTGTCTTCTTCTACCACCTCGCTGTGCTCCATGGAGGAATCCAATAGGAGCCCTGGCAGGGCTGTGACACTAAGTTTCTGCATTTGGATCAGAGAATCCCGATGAACAGCACCTGGTTTAAGCTTATCCATAACAGGCAATTCTGAAGCCATTACAGTATCTGGTTTCCATGTTTTTTTTGCAATCTGTACCTCAGGCTTTGGCTCCCTCATCGTCATGTAAGTTACCGCAGTAACCATTGCTGCTGCCGGCAGAACGTGGCCAAATGCAGAGACGATCTTTTTTACCATCAGTTTGAACATACCGCCACTGTCCACCGGAGGATTGACAAGCGGCATATTCTGGTCCAGAACAGATTGCATTGCTCCCCATGACAGCCCCGAGTCTGAATTTACCGGAAGCTCATCCAGCTTTTCTTTCCAAATATCCCAGTCTGAATGCTTCATTTTCGTTGTTTTTGATTTTGAGCGGGATAATTTTCTGCCTTTGGGGGCTCAAGTAATGACCTCAATTGTTTTTTACCCTCCGAAAGATGCCATCTGGACGTACTTTCGGAAATTGCCAATTGCTCGCTGATTTCCTTATGTGAATAGCCATCCACGACGTAAAGATTGAATACCATCTGTGTAGCGTCCGGTAATTTTCTGATCAGGGATAAAAGGTCTTCGGCATATAACTTTTCCAGCACACCAGGGGCGATGGATACCTGATCTGCGCTTTCAGTTTCAGCGCTGACATCTGAGGTGAATTTTAATTCCTTACGCCTGAGATCTATACAGGTTCTGACCATAATGGTCCTGATCCAGGCACCGGGTTCTCCTTTGTGGCCCTGGTAGGTATTGATATGTTGAAACACTTTTAGAAATCCCATGTTCAGCGCCTCTTTAGCCAGTTCATCAGTTTTAAGATATCTGATGCATACACGCAACATATCAGCGTAGAACAACTTGTAAAGACTTTCCTGCGCCTGGCGTTCATTGGCTATACAGCCCTCAATGATCTTTATGGTTTGCGCTGCGGAAAGGTTCATTCAAATGGTTCGGATGTCGAATATACATAAGTTCTCTAAAGTATACTACGCAGTAAAAAAACCAAACGCTGGGTAAAAAATAAATATATTTTTCACCCAGCGTTTGAAGGATTCAGGTTCGTAATCCTATAAATGAGCCAGATAATGTTTAATGAAGAAAGTTATAAAAGGCATGAAGAATGGTATAACTGTCAGTTCCCTGATGACAGGTCCAAGATCATAAAATTGCAGACACATCAATTGAACTCCGCCGCTAATGATATCGGTAAATGGCTGCAGGACTTGTTTTTCAATTGCCTTGAACCCTTAACAAAAGAAACAGCACAGAATTGGCTGACCATCGGAGATGCTTATGGCTTTGATGCACAATATCTGCTGGGCAAAGGGCAAAATGCTACCGCCAGCGACCTGAATACCGACTTTCTGTGCCTGGCAAAAAATGAAGGGATCATCAGTGACTTTAGTGCCCAGAATGCAGAGCGACTGAGCTATCCGGCGGATGCCTTTGATTATTTGCTCTGCAAAGAAGCCTATCATCATTTCCCAAGACCCTATGCTGCATTGTATGAAATGATCAGGGTAGCCAAAAAAGGAATGGTACTGATAGAACCTCAGGATCCCATTTCCAGGATGCCCTTACTGCTGATGCTGATGAACCTGTTCGCTGGTTTTAGGCAGCAGTTATTCAGCAGGATCTGGAAGAATAGATTTTCCTACGAACCGGTAGGCAATTTTGTATACAAGATTTCTGTACGGGAGATTGAAAAGTTTGCCGCAGGGCTGAATCTCCCTCTTGTTGCAGTTAAAGGAATCAACCCCAATTTCTATTTTAAAGGAGCAGAGCAGGAGGAGCGCAGTTTGAAGAACAGCAAGTTCAGAAAGATTTACCTCAGGAAAAAATTGGCTGATCTGGGGGTCTTTTTTGGACTGATTCCCAGCCAGGTATTGTGTGTTATTGCTTTTAAGGAACTGCCTGAAGAGAGCTTGCTGAAGGAATTGAAAAAAGAGAATTATCAATTGGTGCATATCCCGAAAAATCCATATACCTAAAAAGGGTGCCCTTTGATAAAGACACCCTTCCTGATTACGTATGTGAAATGGACTATTTTACCGTCCAGTTCCAGCCAAACTCATCATCGATCAGTCCGTAGCGGATGTCATTTAATGTTTTTGCAATGCCTGAAGAAACCGTACGGGTTGCAGGATCGCTAAGGTCATAAGTTTTTCCCTGATAACCGATCTGTCCGATAGGGGTAACAGTAGCCGCTGTTCCTGCTGCAAAAGCATCAGTTAAGCTGCCATCCTCAATACCTGCAATGACTTCTTTTACACTTACACGTCTTTCTTCCACTTCAATTCCTGCTTTTTTAGCAAGGGTGATGATGGTATCGCGGGTAACACCGTCCAAAACGGTACTTCTAACAGAAGGAGTAACCAGTTTGCCGTTGATCACAAAGATCAGATTAGCTGTTCCGGCCTCTTCAATGAACTCATGCGTTGCAGCATCAGTCCAGATCAACTGGTCAAAACCTTCTTTCATCGCTTCCTGAAACGGATAGAGCGAACGGGCATAGTTGCCGGCTGTTTTGGCAAAACCAACACCGCCGTCATCTGCTCGCGTATATTCAGTTTCTATTTTCACTTTCAGTGCTTTGCTGTAATACTGTCCCGTAGGAGTGGTCAGCAAGGCAAAAGTATATTTATCTGATGGTCTGACCCCCAGATAAGGATCAGTAGCAAACATCACCGGACGAATGTACAGTGAGTAGCCATCCTGAGCAGGTACCCATCTTTCATCAATTTCGATCAGTGCCGCAATTCCCTGCATAAAAATGTCTTTTGGGATGGAAGGCATCGACATACGGGTAGCCGATTTGTTGAAACGCTCAAAGTTTTTATCCGCTCTGAATACACTGATCTTTCCGTCAGCCTGACGATAAGCTTTCAGACCTTCAAAGATCGCTTGTCCGTAGTGGAGTGCAGAAATCGCAGGGCTCATTGGAATCGGACCATAAGGGAGGACCTGAAGGTTGGACCATTCCCCATTATCATATTCCGCAATAAACATGTGATCGGAAAAAACCTTTCCGAATGGCAACGTAGAAAAATCTGTTACCGTTAATCTGCTTTGATCAGCCTTTGTGATCGTAATGTCCAACGTCTCGTTCATTTGAGTAAAAAATATATTGTGGTAAAAATAGGAATATTTGGGCTTTAAATCTGTTTTTATTTTGTAATAAAGATTTGCTTATGCCTCATTTCTAAGTGTTTTCAATACACTAAGGACCCAGCCTTTGCCCCATTCTTCCATTTGTTCGTCCGTCCAGAGGAAGGGATAGAAGATCCTTTTCTGAAAACGGGGTGGCAGGTATTGCTGCCAGTTGGTACCTCCGGTAGCGGCGATATCGACAGGATCTCTTTCCAGATACCTTACCGCAGATTTGTAATGAGAGAGCGGCCATTCCACATTAACGAACAAATCCAGCTTTCGCATTTCCTCTGTAAGCAAAGCAACATCCTGACCTTCAGCCACCAGTTTATGATACAATGCGCTAAAGTTAGTCTGGCTCCTGTCTCTGGCCAGTTGCAGGAATTGTGTGGCGTATTTGTTAATGAATTGTTTTAAAGTCAGCGTCTGCTTACCACTGGCCAGCCCGGTCGCACCAAACTTCCAGTAGATGTGTTCAAACTGCTCTTCTATAGAGGCCTCCGCAAGTTCTTCACGTTTGCTTTTGTCAACCAGGCGGATGAAATCAGTCGCACAGATTTCGATCATGCGGTACTGACCCGACTGAAATCCGCTTGCAGGCAATAACGACATCCTGAACTTCAGGAACTGTTCTTTTTCCATTCCATTCACCATCACCTCAAAAGAGGTCACTAAAGCATTGAAGTAAGCATTGATTCGCTTTACCCTTTCAGTAAAGAACTTCGCAGTTAACTCAGAATGTTCAGCAATTTGCCTGAATTCATGCAAGGCCAGTTTAAAATACAACTCCGTGATCTGGTGGTACATGATAAAGATCTCTTCATCAGGAAAAGGTGTTTTAGGATTTTGCAGACTCAGCAATGTATCCAGATGGATATAATCCCAGTAAGTTAGGAAATCAGCATAGAGGAGTCCGTCAAGATAGGCAGACATATCCTGGCCCATTGCAGCATATTTTTCCTGCAACTGGTCCAGCTTATCTTTGATTTGGGGTGTTAGTTCCATTACAGCAAGTTAGTTGCCTGCAAATGTAACTAAAACCCCAGCTCAGTGTTAGTACAGCACCCTGAATTTTATCGTATGTTCAATCTTTTTTAAAGATTTGAACAATTGCTTGTCATACTGTGCATTGATATCGGTGATCACATAACCGATGCTTGGTGTGGTCATCAGGAACTGGCCTACAATGTTGATGTCATGTTTGGCAAATATGGTATTCACTTTTGCCATGATCCCTGGTACATTCCTGTGGATATGGATCAGCCTGTGTGACTTTTCGATCCTCGGCAACTGCAGATTCGGAAAGTTGGAACTCAGATGCGTAGTACCTGTATTCATAAAATCGATCATCCTTTTGGGGATAAAACTATTGTTGTGCGGGTTGTGTTTAGGATCGTCAAAGATCACGATACCCTGTTCGGTACAGGTTGCTGCGTCTACCTTGTTCTTAATGCTCCCCAGATAACCCAGTGTTTTCAGCTTCACCGCTCTTTTCAGGTCGGCGAGATCAATTTTTTCACCATCAGCCAGCAACATCATGTGCACATCAGCCACATATTTCTCTTCAAATGTGTCTTTGTGGCGAATAGAAAACCCGTCTTTTTTAAGCATTTCGATACTCTCAGCCGGAACATTTCCAAGTACAAGACAAAGGATCCTGTTCTTCGGATAGGAAATGGCCCTTGGCAGATCGTTTACATAAAGAAACTCATCAAAGCTTGGCGTCACATGATCAGCTTTTTTAACGATGCTCTCCCTCGAAATGTTTTCGGTGAAAGCATAGAATTTCTTGATCATGCCACTTTCGCGCAGCTGGAAATCAGAATACCCGTCACCAATTCCGTAGAGATTACCCTCAAGATTGAGGTGCTGCATCAGTTTTACCTTTCCGCCTTCTTCACTCAATGGATTGGCATGATCATAATCAATGATCTTACCATCACCCGTAGTGACAAAGGTGTTGGCATAGATGTTTTCTTTCTTGATGTGATAACGGCTTACCACCGGAGTAATGAACTCTTTAAAACCACCCGAAACGATCAATACTTCATCAGCATGTTTTTTAAAGAAATCCGCATTGCGGGAAAAAGAAGCAGATACTTTTTTCTTCAGTCTGGTGATCAGCTGTTTCAGGTGGTCTTCATTGGCTTCCAGTAATTTTACACGCTGAGCCAAACTTTCACTGAAAGACAATTTGCCCTCCATCGCCAGATTGGTCAGGTCTTCGATTTTCTGAAAGATGGCTTCCTTGTCCGGATGTTTGCTCAAAGAGATTCTTGCCAGTTCATCCAGTGCCTCTACCTGGGTGAATGTACTGTCAAAGTCAATGATGTATATGTTTTTTTGCTTCATTTTATTTGGTTATTAGGCCCGCGCAGGCATCAGCTATGCTTTGCTTCAGCGGTTTAAATTCTATTCCGGTAATGTGTTTTATTTTTTTGTTGCTGTATAAACTTTCATTAAGACTGCTGCGCGCCGCATCACTTGTCAGTGCAGCGGGTTTGCCTGTGAATAAGGAAGCCAGTTTGGCGGCTCTCCAGGCGATTCCCAGCATCCAGGGTTTGGCTTCCCTCGCAGGAGCCTTTACACCAAATCCTTTGGCGATCTCCTCAAAGAAATGCTGATAATGATAGTTTTCTGAAGAAATGATATAACGCTCCGCACTCTCCTTGCTGTTCATCAGAGCGACCATACTTTTGGCTACGTCCTCAACATCTACAATTCCCGTAGCTCCCCTGGTATAATAAGACAACCCCTCTTTTACCAGTTTAAATATGGCTCCGCTTCCCGTATATCCCGCCCCCGCACCAATAATAACCGAAGGATTTACAATCACGGCATCCAGTCCCTCTGCAATACCCCGCCATACTTCCATCTCTCCTTCATATTTTGAGATGCCGTAATTGTGCGCTTTCGCATCGTATTCCCAGAAATCTTTTTCCGTAATGAGCTGACCTTTCCTGGCATCACCCAGAGCAGCAACAGAACTGACATGCAGTAATCTGGCCCCGTAGTCACTGCAAAGGTTAACGATGTTGCTCGTTCCTTCAATATTAATGTGGAACAGCTTTGATTTGTCCTTCGGGTCAAAAGAAATAAATGCTGCACAGTGATATACCTGAGTGATCCCCTCAAAAGTATCATCAAGAGCAGAAATATCATTGATATCAGCAATCCTCCAGTCAATCTTTGTATTCGCCGCAATTAAAGAAGGGATCAAAGAGTGTTTACGCTTCAATGCCCTGATCTGATTTCCCTGTGTAGTTAACTGATGTATTAATTCTGCTCCCAGAAATCCAGTAGCACCGGTAACTAATATCATTTCATTTTTTTTAGGACGGTTAATTAAAATATGCGCCCAAAAATAGATATTTGATGCCATACATTTTAGTAAGATATGTCATTATCAGATTTTTTTTCACCGTTAAACGCAGATAAATTTGCTCCAAAGGCTGGTTTTTACACCAGTCAGCTGGGTTTAAAGTCTGTATTTTTTACTGATGAATTCCCTGCACTGGAAGAAAACGCATATGATCTGGCTATTTTTGGCGTACAGGATGACCGCGCTGCGGTAAATAATGAAGGCTGCGCACTCGGACCTGATTATTTTCGTGCCCAGTTTTATATGCTTAATGAAGGCGCATATCCTACCAGAATCGTTGACCTGGGTAACATCAAAGCCGGGGCCAGCATTGCAGATACCTACGTCGCGGTAAAAACAGCAGTGTCTGAGCTGGTAAGGCTCAATATCATCCCTGTTATCATTGGCGGCGGTCAGGACATCACCTATGCGCAATACCTTGGCTATGAAGATCTGGAACAGAAAGTAGACCTGGTCGTGGTAGACAGTAAGTTTGACCTCGATGAAGAGGATCAGGAAGGCTTAGCTGCCAAATCTGATACTTATCTGAATAAGATCCTGCTGCACCAACCCAACTACCTGTTCAATTTCAGTAATATTGGCTATCAAACCTATTTCGTAAATCAGGACAGCCTGAAGGTGATGAGCAAACTGTATTTTGATGTACACAGGCTTGGGGAGTTTTCAGAAGACATTTCTATCACAGAACCGATCATCCGCAATGCGAATATGATCAGTTTTGATATTGGCGCCATCCGCTCCTCAGATGCTGCAGCCAATGCCAACGCCGGTCCTAACGGCTTTTATGGTGAACAAGCCTGCCGTATAGCCCGTTATGCGGGGATGAGTGATAAACTCACTTCTATCGGCTTTTACGAATTTAACCCTGCATTTGATACCAACGGACAAACAGCGATGCTGCTGGCCCAAATGGTGTGGTATTTTATTGACGGCTATTATAACCGCAAAAAAGATTTTCCTTTGACCCCAAAGTCGCATTACCTTGTATACAGGGCCAGCCTGGGCGACGGAACAGGCGAAATGCTCTTTGTAAAAAGCAAAAAATCAGACCGCTGGTGGATGCAGGTGCCCTATCCGAACAACCTGTCTAAAAATGAACGCTTCCACCTGGTGCCCTGCAGATATGACGATTACACCACTGCTGTAAACGGAGAAATGCCGGACCTCTGGTGGCGAACCTATCAAAAGCTATTATAATTTTACAGGGGAATGCACGTTATATCTGCTGTTCAGATGTACCTTTGAAATCATCATAAAGAAACTAATTACAACAATCCATGAAGAAATTATTATTTACCGCTGCGGTATTATTACCCATGGCAGTACTTGCTCAAAAACCGTTCAGTATCGCCGGAAATGTTAAGGCCCTAAAAACAGGAGACAAGATCTATCTGGTGTACAAAGACAATGGGAGTGATGTGACCGATTCCGTTGAGGTAAAAGATGGAGTTTTTGCATTTAAAGGAACCCTTACCAACCCGGAAAGAGCCAATTTATTTCTAAACAAAAATCCTTTTGCAGTGCCGCCTGCTCCGGGGGAAGTGCTGGATTACATGGCATTATATATAGAGCCGGCTGTAATTAAGATCACAGCTGCTGATTCACTGAAAAAAGCCACCATCACCGGTTCTCCGGTCAATGAAGAGGATAAGAAATTAAAAGCTTTGATCAAGCCGGTTACCGATCAGCTTAGCGCTATAGACGCAGAGTTTGGCAAGCTGACACCTGAACAGCAAAAGGATATGGCAGCTGTTGCGCCATTGCGGGAACGATATGAAAAGGCAATGGCAGGGCTCAATCCCATATACCTGGATTATGCTAAGAACAATCCGAAATCCTATGTTAGTCTTTCGGCAATTGGACAGCTTGCAGGGAACCCCGAACAGGCTGCAGCAGCTGAAAAAGTTTACAATACACTTAGCCCAGCCCTGAAGGCTACAAAAGCAGGCAAATCTATCGGAGACCTGTTTAACGCTTCAAGAGGTACGGCAATAGGTTCTGCGGCAATAGACTTCAGTCAGAACGACGTAAACGACAAGCCGGTAAAGTTGTCTGATTTCAAAGGTAAATATGTGTTACTTGATTTCTGGGCTTCGTGGTGTGGCCCCTGCCGTAATGAGAACCCGAATGTGGTAAAGGCTTTCAATACCTACAAAGATAAGAACTTTACTGTTTTAGGCGTGTCACTGGATCAGCCGGGTAAAAAAGAAGCCTGGCTTCAGGCCATTCAAAAAGACGGACTGACCTGGACACATGTTTCTGATCTGAAGTGGTGGGACAATGCAGTCGCCAGACAATATGGGATTCGCAGCATTCCTGCTAATTTCCTGATCGATCCCTCAGGAAAGATCATTGCCAAAAATATAAGGGGTGAAGATTTGCAGAAAAAACTCGCGGAAGTATTGGGTAGCGGCAGCAAATAATTGTGCCGTTTTCAGAAGAGCTGAAACATACAAAAGGCTGTGAACTATAATTCACAGCCTTTTGTATGTTTATACCAGCAGATTACCGAGTGCCATTACCGCTGCGATGATCAGGGCAGGACTGAAGCCTTTGATGTAAAAATCCGGAAACAATTTGTCTGCCAGCTTGATCATCAGGGCTGTTACAATCAGATGGACAAAAAAAGAAAGCAGGCCAAGGGTCACTATATTTAATGGAAATCTTAAGAACCAGCCTAAAGTAGCATTCAGAATGCCGATGACCAGGGCTACCAAAACCGCGGTTGTAAAGTTCTTAATCGTAACTGTGGGCAATATATAGGTCATTCCCAGTAATATTCCCGCATTGACAAGTAATTGTAAGATGAAGCTCATAACAGCAATTTAAGCAAAATGCTTCAATATCCCTTAATGCAAACGGTTGCGTGATGTAATATTTTACGGCTGTCTGTAATATATTTATATTGTGTTATTAAAACTGGCTTTAACAACCTTTTCACAACCAAACCATACACACATCATGAAACCAAATCGTAGAAAATTCTTACAACAACTGGCCATCGGCACAGGAGCCGCCGCGATAGGACTACCTGCTTTTGCCGGCGGACATATGCCTACAGATGAAGAACTGTCTGATGCAATCAATACAGGCAGCGGCAGTCAGCGCTTTAACATGAGCGGTTATGCTGCTCCTAAGATCGATAAGGTGAAAATTGGAATCATCGGTTTAGGTATGAGAGGACCCGGTGCGGTTTCCCGCATGTCATTTATAGAGGGGGTAGAGATTAAGGCCTTATGCGATAAACTTCCTGCCAGGGCCTCAGCCGCACAAAAATACCTGACAGATAAAGGATTACCTAAGGCGAAGGAGTTTTCCGGTGAAGAGGGATGGAAAGAGATGATCGAGAAAGAAGATCTGGACCTGATCTATATTTGCACACCATGGCACCTGCATACCCCAATGGCGGTCTATGCTATGGAGCACGGCAAACATGCCGCCACAGAAGTCCCCGCTGCACTCACCCTTGAGGATTGCTGGAAACTGGTCGAGACCTCAGAAAGAACCCGCAAACATTGTATGATGCTGGAAAACTGCTGTTACGATTTCTTTGAAATGCTGACCCTGAATATGGCACGCAACGGTTTGTTTGGCGAACTGATCCACGCTGAAGGAGCATACATCCACAACCTGCTGGGGCTTAATTTTGATAAGAACGGCTATGCTGATATGTGGAGGCTGAAGCAAAACATTGATTTTAATGGCAATTTGTATCCAACCCATGGACTGGGGCCGATCGCCCAGTGCCTGAACATCAACAGGGGTGATAAAATGGAGTACCTGGTCTCCATGTCAACCAATGATTTTCAGATGGAAAAAGAGGCAGAAGAAAGAGCCGCAAAAGACGATTTTTACAAACAATTTACCGGTAAGAATTACCGCGGTAATATGAATACCACAACCATCAGAACGGCCAAAGGCAAGACGATGATGCTACAGCATGATGTGACTTCCCCGAGGATTTATTCGAGAATTCACCTGCTGAGCGGGACAAAAGGTTTTGCCAGTAAATGGCCTGACCCTGAACGTATTTCCTTTGGAGAAGAATTGGTAAAAGAACCGGAAATGAAGAAGTTGTATGATACATACAGTCCTCCTATCATCAAGCATGTCGGCGAGATTGCCAAAAAGGTAGGTGGTCACGGCGGTATGGATTTTATCATGGACTGGAGACTGATCGATTGTCTTCGTAATGGCTTGCCCCTGGATCAGGATGTGTATGACGCTGCGGCCTGGAGCAGTATTGTTCCGCTGAGCAAGAAATCGGTTTCAAAGCGATCTTCGAGTGTAGATATCCCCGATTTTACAAGAGGCGCCTGGAATAAGAACGCTCCCGTTAATCTCACACTTTCCGGTGGAGGAAACACGACGGTAAGAGAAACACATTAACTGTTTAATGAGCTGCCTCAAACAGATCCGCTTCCTGAGCCGGTAATGACAGGACTTCGGTCTGCTTATAATTTAAAGACTGATCTTTAACTGCTGTTAAACTAGCCAAGGACTGGTAAAACCAGACCATGACCAGTCCGTGACCAGACGAAGACCAGACCATGACCAGACCAAAGTATAGGCTGTGTAGCCTGGCTGCAGCTTGTCGCCATGGAAAAAAATCCAGGATAAAAAATCTGAGGATGGTGAATGGAATCAAAAATAATATTTTGTATTTTAACCACTTTAACCACTTAAACCAGATTAACCGGATGAAAAAGATCATATGCTTTTTAATGTTCTCCATGAGTTTTCTTTTTGTGGTGCAGGCTCAAACACCGAATAAGCTGAGTCGTTCTGAAAAGAAGAAGGGCTGGGTACTTTTGTTTGACGGTGAAAGCACCCATGGCTGGACAACTGCAAATGGAGAAGAAGTGCCAGCTGGCTGGTCTGTAAGTAACGGAGCGATTACCGCTACGGCCGGAAACAAGGGTGGTGACATCATTACTACTGGTGAATATGCCAGTTTTGATCTGACTCTTGACTATAAGATTGATGTCACCTGCAACAGCGGGGTAAAATATTTTTATACGAAATACGAAACGGGAGGAAATCTGGGGATGGAATACCAGATCCTGGATGATGAACTTGCAGAAGACAATCAAAAGGCCAATCATCTTACAGGATCCTTGTATGATATTTTAGCTCCCTCGAAAATGATGAAGAAAATGGCTCCTCCTGGGGAATGGAATTCGATTAGAATTGTATCAGAAGGAGACCGGGTGCAACACTACCTGAACGGGTTTAAAATCCTGGAATTTGTAAGGGGAAGCAAGGCATTTACTGATGCGGTGGCACTGAGTAAATTCAGTAAAACAGTGCCGGCATTCGGCACTGTTAAGAAAGGTCATATTTTATTGCAGGAACACGGCGGAACGGTGTCCTTCAGGAACATCAAAATCAAAAAACTGTAAGATTCCAGCTTTGTACGGGCAGCTATAAAATTATAGATTGATAAAACCCGTTTAATTACATCAAATCAAAGCCGATATCTTCTCTGAAGTATTTTCCGTCAAAATAAATACGGGCTGCATCAGCGGTAGCTGACTGGAGCGCCTCAAACTGTCCGTCCTGCAGGCTGGTTAAGGCGATAACGCGGCCGCCGTTGGTTTTAACGACACCACCCTCCAATGAAGTGCCGGCATGAAATACCAGTGACTGGCGAACATTGTCGATACCTGAAATGGACTTACCCTTTTCATAATCACCAGGATAGCCACCGGCAACGATCATCACCGTTGCAGCATTTTTATTACTGATGTTTAATTTATAATCTTTCAGCTGCTTTTTGGAAGCGGCAACAAAAAGTTCTACAAGGTCATTTTCAATGCGGGGAATTACACTTTCTGTTTCGGGATCGCCCATGCGGCAGTTGTATTCGATAACGAAAGGTTTTTCATCCACCTTGATCAGGCCAAAGAAGATAAACCCGGTATAATCGATATGGTCCTTTTTTAATCCCTGAACGGTTGGAATGATGATGTCTCTTTCTACTTCGTCAAGGAATGACTTCGTTGCAAATGGAACTGGTGAAACCGAGCCCATACCTCCTGTATTCAGGCCGGTATCGCCCTGCCCGATACGTTTATAGTCTTTTGCCTCCGGAAGGATGACATAGTTGTCGCCATCGGTAAGTACAAAAACAGAAAGTTCTATGCCGGAAAGGAATTGCTCGATCACTACTGTCGTGCCGGCATCACCAAACTTACCGCTCAGCATGAGCTTCAGTTCTTCCTGCGCTTCTGCTGTATTGTCCAGGATCAGGACGCCTTTTCCTGCGGCAAGTCCGTCGGCTTTCAATACTACCGGCAGGCTGTGGTCCTGCAGATAGGCCAGACCATGTTCGAGGGTTTCCTTAGTAAAGGACTGAGAACCGGCTGTTGGAATGCCATGGCGGGCCATGAACTGTTTTGAAAAATCTTTACTGCCTTCGAGAATCGCACCCTCTTTTTTAGGGCCGATTACCGGAATCCCGGACAGGCTTTCATCTGCGGCAAAGAAATCATGGATCCCGTTTACCAGGGGTTCTTCAGGACCTACCACAACCAGATCTATATTTTCTTTGATGACGAGTGTTTTTACGGCTTCAAAATTATTAGGGTCCAGGAGTATGTTTTTTCCGTAAGCAGCAGTTCCGCCATTGCCGGGGGCAATAAATAGCTGGCTGCACTGTTCAGATTGACTGATCTTCCAGGCAAAGGCACTTTCTCTTCCTCCGGATCCTAATAGTAATATATTCATTGTAATGGTGTTTATGTTTTTGTTGTATCGCGCAAATATACCGCTTTAGGAAACATAATTTATTTGAAATTGTCTGCTCTGGAAAATACCCATATCTGGGTATTGGTATTGCCTGCACCATAAATTAGTTTTGCCTGAAATCCTGATGTCTATGCGCAACTCCCGCCTGAATACTGCTATTGCAGTTGCTTTAATGCTTTTTATATGCTCCTGCAGTAAAAGCAAGTCCGGTATTAATGATCCAGACGAAACTGGTAAGCCAGATGATAACACGAAGACGGCTTATATAGAATATGCTATCGGAACGGATAAGCCGATAAGGGTAGACTGCAGTCATATGGTGTTTGCCGCTGACCAGGGGGATGTGGTAAAAACGGTTCTGGCCAGCTCTGCATCAACCAAAGCTTCTTTTTCAATTGCTTTTCCTGCAACTGCGGAAGCGATTGGTAAGCAGGCAGCCGGGAATTATGCCATTAAGGAATACAGCAGCTGGCTGGCTGATGATCCTGTATTTACCTTCAGTCTGAAGGCACCGAAAACTTCCGGTGCTACAGATTATTTCTTTTCTTTGAACGGCTCTGCACCTACCTATAAGAACGAGATCATAAAAATTGAAAAAGCCGGCACTGAGAATGGCAAGCAGGTATACTGGATTTCCGGTAAATACCTGCTTGCAGCTAAGAATCTAAATGGAGATGAGGCTGTTATTGCTGGCAGTTACCTGTTGAAAGTTCTGGTCATTTAATGTTCATGACCGGGACTGCGGGTGAGGAACAGGCTTAGAATTTGTTAAGCTGAAACTGAACTATCTGGTGATCATATTTTGGTTTGTAAAAGATTAAAATTAGATTTGCCCGCAACATGAGACATATTGTTACCTTATCCCTTGTATTTTTTAGTCTTACCCACCTGGCCAAAGCCGAGCGGGTTGAGGGGTTAAGGCTGATTACTGAAAAGTACTGCAATAAGCAGCAGAGCGGAACGGAACTCGTCAATGTGCGCTCCAGTCAGCCCGACAATCAGCATCACCCGTACTTTTTATCTTCAAGTGAACTGACGGCTATCGGGGTTTTACCGGAATTGCGTGTTGCAAAATACCGGGCTTACAATCATGCGGTCACCAATCTTACCATAAGGGAGAAACCTAAAAATAACAGCCCTTAACGCTCCTTCACTCCTTAGACTGACTCCGCATACCCTTCGGGTATTTGCGGTTTGAGCATACCGGCAACTGACATTGTGGCTTAATCGCCTATTGGCCTGGTTGTTGTAATTCATCGTATTTAAAATCATAAGTAATAAATAAATATAAAAGATGTTAGGATTTTTAACCAAGATATTTGGAAGCAAATCAGAGCGGGATATTAAGCTGATTCAGCCGATAGTAGCCCAGATCAATGAAGAATACGCAAAGCTCTCTGCCCTGAGCAATGATGAGCTGCGTAATAAGACCGTATATTTTAAAGAAGTTATAGCTGAAGGGTTAGCGGAGATTGATGGTAGAATAAGCGGACTGAAAACAGATGCCGAAAGTTCTGCACTTTCTCTTGCAGAAAAGACCGCTCTTTATGAGCAGATCGATGCACTGGTGAAAGACCGGGATAAAGAGCTGGAAGTGATTCTTAAAAAGATTCTTCCTGCTGCATTTGCTGTGGTAAAGGAAACCTCAAGAAGGTTTACTGAGAATGAGTTTCTTGAGGTAACTGCGACCCAGTTTGACCGCGACTACGCTGCACATAAAAAGAATGTGACCATACAGGGTGATAAAGCATTGTGGGCCAACAAGTGGGAAGCTGCCGGAACCGAGGTGTGGTGGAACATGGTGCATTACGATGTACAGCTGATCGGTGGTATGGTGCTGCATGATGGTAAGATTGCGGAGATGGCAACGGGTGAGGGTAAAACGCTGGTAAGTACATTGCCGGCCTATCTGAATGCGCTAGCCGGACAGGGGGTGCATATTGTAACGGTGAATGATTACCTGGCGCGACGTGACTCGGAATGGAATGGCCCTTTGTTTGAATTCCATGGCATAAAAGTAGATTGTATTGATAAGCATGAGCCCAATTCACAGGAACGCAGAAATGCTTACCTGGCGGATATCACTTATGGCACAAATAATGAATTTGGTTTTGATTACCTGCGTGATAACATGTCGCAAACACCGGATCAGCTGGTTCAGCGCAAGCTGCACTTTGCGATGGTGGATGAGGTCGATTCTGTACTGATCGATGATGCGCGTACACCATTGATCATTTCAGGTCCGGTACCTTTTGGAGACCAGCACGAATTTCATGAGCTGAAACCACGCATTGAGCGTTTGGTTGCTGCACAGAAGGAATATGTGACGCGGGCTTTGAATGAAGCCAAAAAGCTGATCAATGACGGCAAGGCCGGCCCGGAAGAGGGTCAGGGTGGTGTAGCTTTATTGCGTGCACACCGTGGTTTACCAAAAAATAAGGCGCTGATCAAGTTCCTGAGTGAGGGTGGTAATAAACAAACCTTGCTGAAAACGGAAAACCATTATATGGCTGACCAGTCCAAAAACATGCCTAAAGTTGATTCTGAATTGTTCTTTCACATTGATGAAAAGAACAACCAGGTGGAGCTTACTGAAAAAGGTATTGAGCTGATCACTAAATCCGGGGAGGATCACAATTTCTTTATTTTGCCTGATGTAGGGACAGAGATCGCTGAAATTGAAAAATCAGCTTTGAGCAGTGAAGAGAAAATTGCTCAGAAGGATGCTTTGATGCGTGATTACTCGATCAAGGCAGAGCGGATCCATTCGGTGAACCAGTTGCTGAAGGCTTATACTTTGTTTGAAATCGATGTGGAGTACATCATTGATGAAGGCAAGATCAAAATTGTAGATGAGCAGACAGGGCGTATCATGGATGGCCGTCGTTATTCTGACGGTTTGCACCAGGCGATAGAGGCCAAGGAAAATGTGAAGGTGGAGGATGCTTCGCAGACTTACGCTACCGTTACTTTGCAGAACTTTTTCCGGATGTACCACAAGCTTTGCGGTATGACGGGTACGGCAACTACGGAAGCCGGTGAGTTTTGGTCCATCTATAAACTGGATGTGGTAGAGATCCCTACCAACAGGGTGATTTCGAGAAAAGATCAGCAGGATTATGTGTATCGTACGGTACGTGAAAAATACAATGCGGTAGCGGAGGAGATCGTGAAACTGACAGAGGCGGGCCGTCCGGTACTGGTGGGTACGACTTCTGTGGAGATTTCGGAATTGCTGAGCCGGATGCTAAAACTGCGCGGGATCAAGCACAATGTGCTGAACGCGAAAATGCACCAGAAGGAGGCAGATATTGTGGCGGAAGCAGGACAGGCTGGTCAGGTAACTATTGCTACGAATATGGCCGGCCGTGGTACGGATATTAAATTGGGCCCTGGTGTAAAGGACTCAGGTGGTCTGGCCATTGTAGGTACAGAACGTCATGAGTCCCGCCGTGTGGACAGGCAGTTGCGTGGTCGTGCCGGTCGTCAGGGAGATCCGGGTTCATCTCAGTTCTTTGTTTCGCTTGAAGATAACCTGATGAGGTTATTTGGTTCAGAGAGGATCTCTAATATTATGGTGAGGATGGGTATTGAAGAGGGGGAAGTGATCCAGCATTCTATGATCACCAAATCTATAGAGCGTGCACAGAAGAAAGTAGAAGAAAATAACTTTGGAATCCGTAAGCGTTTGCTGGAGTATGATGATGTGATGAACTCACAGCGTTCTGTCATCTATGCGAAACGGAGAAATGCCCTGTTTGGTGAGCGTCTGGATGTAGACATGAGCAATATGGTATTTGATGTGGCGGAGGATATTGTAACAGAATATAAGGAGGCCTCTAATTATGAAGGGTTCAAACTGGAAGTGATCAAAAACTTTTCGGCTGATACTTCCATAGATGAGTCAGAGTTTGCTTCAAAAGGTATTCATCCTCTGACAGATAAGCTGTTTGAAGAGGTGACCGCATTTTATGCCAGGAAATCTGATGCGATTATCAGTCAGGCTATGCCGGTGCTGAGCCAGGTATTTCAGGAGCGGGGCGAACAGGTAGAACAGATCATCGTACCGTTTACTGATGGTATTCGTCATGTACAGGTTCCTGTGGGTTTAAAGAAAGCGATCGACAATAACGGACGCGAGGTAACCAAGTCCTTCGAGAAAACCATTGTACTTGCGCTGATCGATGAGTCCTGGAAGGAACATTTGCGTGAAATGGATGAGCTGAAGCAATCTGTACAAAATGCGGTTTACGAGCAGAAGGATCCTTTGATCATTTATAAAATGGAAGCATTCAATCTGTTCAAAAACATGCTGAATGCGGTAAATAAAGAAGTGGTAAGCTTCCTGTTTAAGGGAGGAATCCCTGTGCAGACTGAACCTGGTGATGTAAGGGAAGCACAGGCTCCGAGACCTGCTCCAAGCAGGCTGAAGATGTCTAAACCTGAGTTTACGCAATCCAGCAGTACCGGAATGCCGGAGCTGGAAGATACCCGTGAGCTTGCTCCGCAACAACCTGTCCGTAAGGATGTGACGATTGGAAGGAATGAGCCCTGCCCTTGCGGAAGCGGTAAGAAATATAAAAACTGCCATGGCGCAGGTTTGTAATTTGTAATAAACATATAGAATGCCGAGTTTTGTAAAAGATTCGGCATTCTTTTTTTAAAGCCCCCTGTTCATGAAGTTAGCTGTTACCTGTATATTTTGTTGTTTTGCTGCCGGTGTGTTCGCGCAATCGCGCGGGACTGTAACGGTAGTAAAAGATCCTATGATCGACAGTTTGATCGCTAAGCGGATTGAATTGAACAATAAAGCTGCCGGAAATACAGCGGTTAAACCAGGGGTTGTAGTGTCGCAGATGGGATACCGGGTACAGATATTTTACGGTTCTGACAGAAGAGAGGTTTTCAGTCAGCAAACGAAATTCAAATCGCTGTATCCGACATTGAATACGTACATGACTTATAAGGAACCGAATTATTATTTACGTGCGGGAGATTTTAGAACCAGGCTGGAAGCACAGCATCTGATGAATGAACTCAGACCGGTATTCCCAACTCTTTTTATTTTCAGAGAGAAAATTAACGCACCAGATTTAGAATACGAAAATGATAAACAAAGATAAGATCCAGGAGCTCTCCGCAGAAATATTTGAACAGGTGGTTGGATATCGTCAGCATCTGCATGCCAACCCTGAGCTTTCATTTCACGAATATGAAACTTCGGCGTTCATAAAAAAGCATTTGACGGAATGGGGTATTCCTTTTTCTGAAATGGCAAATACGGGAGTGGTAGGATTGATTAAAGGAGATTTGCCGTCGGATAACATCATTGCATTGCGTGCGGATATGGACGCTTTGCCGATCCTTGAGGCAAATGAAAAACCATATGCTTCTAAAAATAAAGGGGTAATGCATGCCTGCGGGCATGACGTGCACAGTTCCTCTTTACTGGGAACTGCATACATCTTAAATAGTTTGAAGGCGGAATTTGGTGGCACGGTGAAGCTAATCTTTCAGCCTGCTGAAGAGTTGCTTCCGGGCGGGGCAAGCATTATGATCAAGGAGGGGGTGCTGGAGAATCCAAAACCTCAGCACATCGTCGGACAGCATGTAATGCCGCTGATTGATGCCGGGAAAGTAGGTTTCAGACCTGGTATTTATATGGCTTCTACAGATGAACTGTACGTAACGGTTCATGGCAAGGGCGGACATGGTGCGCAACCGCATCAGAATATTGATCCGGTGCTGATTGCTTCGCATATTATTATTGCCCTGCAGCAGATCGTGAGCAGAAACGCTGATCCAAGACTCCCATCAGTACTTTCTTTCGGAAAGGTGATCGCTAACGGGGCTACCAATATTATTCCCAATGAGGTGAAGATTGAAGGAACTTTCAGGACATTGAATGAGGAATGGCGTGCGGAGGCAAAGCGGCTGATGAAAAAGATGGCTGAAGGAATTGCTGAAAGTATGGGCGGGAGCTGTGAATTCAGGATCATGAATGGTTATCCTTTTTTGATCAATGAAGAGAAGCTAACGGCCAATGCACGTGCTTATGCAGAAGACTACCTGGGTAAGGAAAACGTGATAGATCTGGATATCTGGATGGCTGCGGAAGATTTTGCTTACTATTCGCAGGTGACGGATGCTTGTTTTTACAGACTCGGTACCGGCAATAAAGAAAAGGGCACGACGTATTCAGTTCATACTCCAAATTTTGATATAGATGAGGATGCGCTGAAGGTATCGACCGGGCTGATGTCTTATATCGCGCTGAAGCAACTGGGTAATTGATGAGGAAAATACTTTTGATGGCGGTATTATGGGGTGTTTGCTTGCATGGGAAAGCTCAGGTGATCGAACGGTTTAATCCGGATACCATAAAGACGATACAACTGGATTCTGTGATCAATATCAAGGCGCAAAAATTCGGTGTGGAGACTTTTATCAACGCCATTATTTCGGATAACAGTTTTTATCAGGCTTTCCGAAATATGAAAAAGTATAGTTTTATTGCCGAAAACAACATTTATACCTATAATAAAAAAAATAAGGTGGACGGCCGGATCTACAGGAAGATCAGGCATACCAGTGATGGTCCTAAGAAGATGGAATATCTGGCGAAGCGTGATACGGGAAATGTGTATAAGAAGAATGGAAAGTATCAGTTGTATACGCTGGAAATGTTTGATTACATTTTTATGAACGCTTACCAGACCGGTTTTGTGGCTGAAGGACCGATGAGTGCCGGGAAGGCCGGTGATTCTAACGAAAGTTATAAGGATAAGCTTAAGACCTTGATCTTTGCACCGGGCAGACCCATCAAAGGCTTGCCCTTTATTGGCAGCAAGACCCAGATCTTTACAGCCAATATGCGTCAGTATTATGATTATGCCTACAAGAGTGGTACTTACCTGGATTCTATTCCAGTATACTGGTTTAAGGTGACGGTAAAGAAAGATCTGAGTAAGGGAACAAAGGATGGGTTGATGATCAGGGAACTCACCACAATTTTTGACAAGCGTAATTTTGAAATTCTGGGCAGGTATGTGGACATGAAATACAGCAACATGCTGTTTGATTTTGATGTGCAGATGAATATTGAGACCAGTTATTTTGGTGAAGAAAAGTTGCCGACCAAGATCACTTATCAGGGCAATTGGGACTATCCTTTTAAGAAGGAAGAAAGGGCGAGTTTTTTAATCGTGCACAAGGATTACCAGATTGGAAAAGGAAAGTAATTTTTTAACTTAGTCAGGTAAATAAAACCAAAAAACATAAGTATGAAAACCTTTTTGAAGTCTTTGGGACTGTTATCTGCATTTGGTATGCTGATCGTTTTGTCCGCTATGAACCTAAAACCTAAAAAGATCATCTTCTTTGGAGATTCGATCACGCAAGCCGGTGTTCAGCCCGGTGGTTATGTTGATCTGATTAAAAAGGCATTGGATCCTGCAAAATACGAAGTGATTGGCGCAGGGATAGGCGGAAATAAGGTTTATGACCTGTATTTGCGTATGGAGGATGATGTGCTGAATAAGAAACCGGATCTGGTGGTCATCTATATCGGCGTAAATGATGTATGGCACAAGCAATCGAGCAGAACGGGGACGGACTACGATAAGTTCATCCGGTTCTACGAAGCTTTGATCAAAAAGATCCAGACCAATGGTGCAAAGGTGGTATTGTGTACTCCTGCTGTGATCGGTGAGAAGAAAAACAATGCGAATGAAATGGATGCGGATCTGGATAAATATTCGGGTGCGATCAGAGAGATTGCTGCAAAGAGTAATCTTCCGCTTTGTGATCTGAGGACGATCTTCAAGACCTACGATACGGAAAACAATGCAGAAGATAAGGAAAAGGGTATTTTGACTTCAGATGGAGTCCATCTGAATGACAAGGGAAATCAGACACTGGCAGATCAGCTTTTGCCTTTGATAAAGTAATAAATATTAAGAAAATAAGATAAATGATCAATCAGGAAACCATTAGCAAAATCATGGACACCGCCCGTATAGAGGAGGTAGTTGGTGATTTTGTGCCCTTAAAAAAGCGTGGTTCCAGCCTGATTGGTAATTGTCCTTTTCACAATGAAAAAACACCTTCCTTTCACGTATCCGTAGCGAAAGGAATATACAAGTGTTTTGGCTGCGGAAAGGGAGGGGATTCGGTTCACTTTATCATGGACCATGAGAAGTATTCTTATCCTGAAGCGCTGAAATACCTGGCCGCTAAATACAATATTGAGGTGGAGGAGATTGTTCAGTCTCCTCAGAATATTGAAGCGCAGAATGCCAGAGAGAGTCTTTATATTGTTTCGGAGTATGCGGCAAGTTATTTTGCCAATGAATTGTGGACCGGAGATGAAGGTCGGGCGATAGGTCTGAGCTATTTTAAGGAAAGGGGTTTCAGGGAAGATATTGTAAAGAAGTTTCAGCTGGGTTATTCTCCGGATGTCTGGGATGCACTGATCCAGAGTGCTGTCGGAGCCGGGCATAAGGAAGATTATCTGGAGCGGACTGGTTTGTCTATCAGGAATGATAAGGGCAAGCTCTATGACAGGTTCAGGGGCCGGGTAATGTTTCCGATCCATAACTTTACGGGAAGGGTTATCGGCTTTGGCGGGCGTACGCTTAAGACGGATAAAAATGTTCCCAAATACGTCAATTCTCCGGAGAGTGAGATCTATCACAAGTCTAATGTGCTTTATGGTTTATTTCATGCCAAAAAGGCCATCAGAGATGCGGATAATTGTTACCTGGTGGAAGGGTATGCAGATGTGCTGGCGGTACACCAGGCCGGAATAGAAAATGTGGTCGCTTCCTCCGGGACTTCATTGACGACTGAGCAGATCAGGATGATCGGCAGGTTTACTCAAAACGTGACCATCTTATATGATGGGGATGCGGCTGGAATCAAAGCTTCTTTGAGAGGTCTGGACATGATCCTTGAGGAAGGTCTGAACGTAAAAGTGGTACTCTTTCCGGACGGACATGATCCTGATTCCTATATGCATCATGTGGGCTCAGGGGAGTTTAAGAAGTATATAGAAAATACCCGTAAGGATTTTATATTGTACAAGGCGGGTATCCTTCTGAAAGAAGCGGGTACGGATCCGATCAAAAGGGCAGGAATTATCAGGGATATTGTAGAAAGTATCGCAAAGATACCGGACGACATTAAGGCTTCGGTGTTTATCCGGGAATGCAGCGGTTTACTGCAGATCGAGGAACGGACTTTGTTGTCTGAACTCAATAAAATTAGAGCGGCCAAATTTAAGAAAAGTGCGGGCAGCGGCGGCTTTTCATCAGGGAATCAGCAAGGCCAATATCAGCAGCAGGGAGGCTATCAGCCTTATCCTGAAGGTCCGCCTGATAACTTATTTGAAAATCCTGATCCGACGGCCGGATTGAGTCAGGAGGCTGCTCCGGATAATGATGAGATACAGGAAAGGGAAATCGTTCGTCTGCTGCTTGGTTTTGGCCATGAGCTGGTCAACTGGGATAAGATAGACAATATGTATATCGGGTCGTTCATTATGCAAAACCTGTCTGATGTAAGTTTTGAGGATGTACTTTGCAGGAAGATCATCGAGATCTACAGAGAAGAGATTGAGAACGGCCATTTACCGGTGGCCAACCAGTTTATCAAGAGTGAAGACCGGGCAATTGCGGATCTGGCCATTACACTGTCCACATCTCCTTATACACTTAGTGAAAACTGGTACAACAAGCATCAGATTTACGTAAGGGATGAGACTGTAAATCTAAAGGCAACGATATTGGGGGGAATATTTCATCTGAAAAAACGTAAGGTAGACCGTATGCTGCTCAACTTGCTTCAGGAGATCAAAACGGAAGATGATGCAACCAATCAGGAGATCCTGATGCAGCGTTATACCTTTATCAAGGGGGTGGAGAAAGAGATTTCGAAGTTCCTCGGTTCTGTGATCTTAAAATAAAGTATAGAGAAAGTAATGGCAAGTCATAATGATCTGGGCAGACGGGGTGAGGAAATCGCAAAGGATTACCTCGAAAATCTGGGTTACCGGATTTTAAAGATGAACTGGAAATACGGCAGGGCTGAGGTGGATGTCATCGCTGATTTGCAGGGTACCATCATTTTTGTGGAGGTGAAGACCAGGAGTTCAGTTGAGTTTGGGATGCCGGAGGAGTTTGTGAGCCGGAAGAAGGAACAGCAGCTGGAATATGCTTCTTCTGCTTATATAGAGATGACGGATCATCAGGGGGAAATCAGGTTTGATGTTATTGCAATTGTTTTTGAAAAAAAGGATATTTATACAATTAATCATATAGAAGATGCATTCTGGCCAAGTTAAAAATCAAAGTAATTTGTTGAAGACTACACTAATGATCGCACTGTCATTTGGTGTATTGTTTGTTTTTTCCTGTAAGGATAAGCCTGTTGTTCCCGGAATAGCGTTTAAGCTTCCGGAACAGGGGCAAAGCTTTGGGATTGGTGAGGAGATCCGGGTGGAACTTGATGTTCCGGAAGGGGAAAAAACCGGGGCTGTAACTTACCTGATTGACGGGAAGCCTGCAGGATCTGCGGCTGATGCAAAGGCATTTGCTTTAAAGACCTCGGGGCTGGCGGTTGGTTATAAAATCATTAGTGCTGTTGTGGACAGGGATGGGGTGAAGGATACTGCGACGATTAATGTGGTTTTAACCTCCGGACTGAAACCACAGGAATATACGTATAAGATCGTTAAAACTTATCCGCATGATACTTCTTCCTATACTCAGGGACTGGAATATCACGACGGAAAATTTCTGGAGAGCACAGGTCAGGAGGGGCATTCGACATTAAGATGGGTCGATATTGCATCGGGAAAACCGGTTCATAAGGTGGAACTGGATAAACAGTATTTTGGTGAAGGTGCTACACTGGTAGGAGATAAGGTGGTGATGCTGACTTATAAGGCGAATGCGGGCTTTGTTTATGATGCAAAGACATTCAAGCAGCTCGGTACTTTTCCTTATCAAACGAGCAGGGAAGGCTGGGGTCTTTGTTTTGACGGAAAGCAGCTGATCATGTCTGACGGGACCAATCGTTTGTATTTTATGAACAAGGATACTTATAAGGATGAAAAGGTGATCGATGTGTATGACAACAAAGGCGCAGTGGATTCAATTAATGAGATGGAGCTGATAGACGGTAAGCTGTATGCAAATATTTATACGAAGAATTATATTGTGGTCATAGATCCTGCTACGGGAATTGTTGAGAAGACTGCAGATCTTTCAGGGCTGCTTCCGGCTGGTTATTTTAAGGATGAAGTAGATGCAGCCAATAATGTTCTGAATGGCATTGCCTGGGATAAGCAAGGGAAACGCTTGTTTGTGACAGGAAAGAAATGGCCTCATCTTTTTGAGATCACTTTAGTGCCAAAGAAATAGATCATAAAAAAAGCCTGATCATTGAGATCAGGCCTTTTTTATATAAGTGTGCTTATTTACTCAGTTCTTCCTTTTTGGAGGGCTCAGAGATATATCCATTGAAGGTAATAGGTTGTCTGTTGTTACTGTTTACGCTTAAGGTAGCATAACCGCTCTGACTAATATTCAGGGTCATCGATTGTACCTCACGGTCATTTTTAGGTTTAATGGTGATGACATAGTTTCCCTTTTTCTTTTTCTCTGTCAGGTAACTAAAATCGCTTGATTTCAGTTTGATGCCTGAATCGGTTACATCACGGTTGGCAATGTAAGCTCTGCCGTAATAGGGTAAAAATGCTTCTACTTTATCTTTTTCTATCACCAGCTGATATTGTGATCCGCTCAACTGGATCGCACTTCCTGATTGTCCTCCCGGCATCTTACTTAAAACGGCATTGATGTCAGCACTTGCCAGCGGGTAGGCCATCGTTGCGTTGAACACTAGATTTTTGGCTTCCACTAGTTTTACAGTGGTTTCTTTATCAGTCTGGGCTGATGCCTGTACTGCTGTAAATACTGCAGCAGCAATTAAAAAGCTTTTAAGATTGTTCATAATACATGGATTTCATATGTGAATATAATAAATTATATTCATAGTTAGTTTATTCTGTACTTTATTGTATTAGAACAAATTAGCCCCCATAAGGTTTAATCTCATGGGGGCTGTTTTTGTAAGTGTATTGTAAGAAAATCTCCGGATGCTATCTCCAGGATTTGTACTGGTTGATCAGTCCGTTGGTGGAGCCGTCATGTGAAGAAACAGTTTTGTCGTCTCCGAGTTCAGGCAGAATGCTTTTTGCCAGTTGTTTGCCCAGTTCCACTCCCCATTGGTCAAAACTAAAGATGTTCCAGATGATACCCTGTACAAAGATCTTGTGTTCATAAAAAGCGATCAGATTGCCCAGGCTAAAAGGGGTAACCTTTTTCAGCAGGATGGAATTGGTAGGTCTGTTGCCTTCAAAAACTTTAAAAGGTGCCAGTGTTTCGATCTCTTCATCAGTTTTACCCTCTTTTTTGAGTTCGGCAACGACTTGCTCTTTGGTTTTCCCGTTCATTAAGGCTTCGGTCTGGGCAAAGAAATTGGACAAAAGGATAGGATGATGTTCTCCTATTGGGTTTAAGCTTTGGGCAGGAGCGATGAAATCGCATGGGATCAGACGCGTGCCCTGATGGATCAGCTGGTAAAAGGCATGCTGGCCGTTTGTACCTGGTTCGCCCCAGATGATCGGCCCTGTTTCATAGTTTACGTCTTTGCCATTGCGGTCTACATGCTTGCCATTGCTTTCCATATCTCCCTGCTGGAAATAAGCAGCAAAACGGTGCATGTATTGGTCATAAGGCAATATGGCCTGTGTTTCGGCATCAAAGAAATTGATGTACCATATTCCGATCAGTCCCAGGATTACCGGGATGTTGATTTCAAATTCTGAGGTTTCAAAGTGCTGATCTGCGGCATGTGCACCTGCCAGTAATTGTTTGAAGTTGTCAAATCCGATACTTAATGCGATAGGCAGACCAATTGCGCTCCATAATGAATACCGGCCGCCTACCCAGTCCCAGAATTCAAACATGTTGTCGGTGTCAATGCCAAATGCGGAGACATCTTTTGCATTGGTAGAGAGTGCGGCGAAGTGTTTGGCGATGTCTTCTTTAGCTGCTCCGGCATTCAGGAACCAGTCTCTGGCCGTATTGGCATTGGTCATGGTTTCCTGGGTGGTAAATGTCTTGGACGCAATCAGGAACAAAGTGGTTTCGGGATCGACGGTTTTTAGGGTTTCTGCAATGTGCGTTCCGTCTATATTGGATACAAAATGCAGGTTAAGGTGGTTTTTGTAAGCTTTTAAGGCTTCTGTTACCATGACAGGGCCCAGGTCGGAGCCGCCAATCCCGATGTTGACCACATCGGTAATCGCTTTTCCGGTATAGCCTTTCCATTCTCCGGAGATGATGGCATTGCTGAATTTTTCCATTTTTTTCAGCACCTGCTGAACATCTGTCACTACGTTTTTGCCATCTACCAGGATCTCTCCTGTTTCAGGTTCACGAAGGGCAACATGAAGTACCTGTCTTCCTTCTGTCTGGTTGATCTTATCACCGCTGAACATGGCCTTGATGGCCTCGTCTAATTTACATTCTCTGGCCAGCTGGATCAGCAGGGCGAGGGTGGTATCGTCTATCCTGTTCTTTGAATAGTCGACCAGGATATCTTCAAAAATTAAAGAGAATTTCTCAAAGCGGCCTTCATCTTCAGCAAACAGCTGCTTGAGGTTTTTTTCATTGATGCTGATATAATGATCAGCAAGGTATTTATAGGCTTCGGTTTCTGTAAAGTTGATTCTCGGTAACATAATATTTAGTGTTTTTGTAAATGTAGGGGTTTATTTTATTTCAGGAAATCCATTTGTGTTTTGTGCGGAGATTTTACTTTGGCCTAGCAATAATTTAACGGGCATTATAGAAACCCGTTTGGTTTAATTAAGTTTGTAGTATGACAAAAGAACAAATCCAGGATTTAAGGGACAGAGTAGCGTCGCTGAGGAGGTATCTTTGACGTTGAAAATCGTTTAGAGGATATCCGTATAGAACAGGAAATGACATTGCATCCGAACTTTTGGGACGATCCAAAAAAGGCGGAGAAACATATTTCTGAAATTAATTCAAAAAAAGTGTGGACTGACGGATGGCAGGAAGCCAATGCAATACTTGAAGACACACAGGTGATGTTTGATTTCTGGCAGAGCGGCGATGCTGCTGAGGCAGAAATGCAGGAGCAGTTTGATCTTTGTGTCAATGCTGTAGAGGCATTGGAGCTGAAGAATATGCTGAAGACCAAGGAGGATCAGTTACCTGCGGTGATGCAGATTACAGCTGGTGCAGGGGGTACTGAAAGCTGCGACTGGGCTTACATGCTGATGCGTATGTACCTGATGTGGGCTGAAAAGAATGGATATAAAGTTACGGAACAGGATTATCAGGAAGGTGAGGTGGCCGGAATCAAATCGGTGACCCTGCAGATTGCCGGCGAATTTGCTTATGGTTATTTGAAGGGGGAAAACGGTGTGCATCGTCTGGTGCGGATTTCTCCTTTTGACTCGAATGCGAGGAGGCATACTTCATTTGCATCGGTATATGTTTATCCGCTGGTTGATGATACGATCGAAATAGAAGTGAAGGATTCGGAGATCGAGTTTGAAACTTTCAGAGCCGGAGGTGCAGGTGGTCAGAATGTGAACAAGGTAGAGACGGCGGTCAGGTTGTATCATAAGCCTTCAGGAATCATCATCAAGAATCAGGAATCACGTTCTCAGCTGCAAAATAAAGAGAATGCGATCCGGTTGCTGAAATCGCAGTTATATGAAGCTGAAATGCGCAAGCGTATGGAGGCTACCGCCCTGGTTGAAGGCAATAAGAAGAAGATTGAATGGGGTTCGCAGATCAGAAGTTATGTTCTGGACGACAGAAGGGTGAAGGATCACCGGACGAACTTCCAGACATCCAATCCTCAGGCAGTGCTGGATGGGGATATCAATGACTTTTTAAAGTCATACTTAATGGAATTCTAATTTTAAAGGAATATAAAATGAAGTATTTGACGGCAATGTTTATGGTTCTGTTAGCTGTGCCTGCGATTGCACAGCAGGAAATTAAACTTTATGAAGGGAAAATTCCGGGGTCTAAAGTAACTCCGGCGGATTATAAGGAAGAATCTCCTAAGGGTGCTGATGGAATTACCAGAACAGCGAAGGTGTCGGAACCAACAATTGCTGCTTTTCTGCCTGCCAAGGAAAAAGCGAATGGCGCGGCTGTAATTATTTGCCCGGGCGGAGGCTATGGAATTCTTGCTATTGATCATGAAGGATATAATGTAGCCAAACGTTTCAACGATCTCGGTGTGGCTGCGTTTGTATTGAAGTATCGGTTGCCAAGCGACGCGATCATGGAAGATAAGTCGATAGGCCCGCTGATGGATGCGCAGCAGGCGATGTATGTGGTCAGAAAGAATGCCGCGAAATGGAATGTGAACCCTGCTAAAATAGGAATTATGGGCTTTTCGGCAGGAGGGCATCTGGCCTCGACACTTACCGTGCATTATAATGATGTGAAGATCGCGGATAAAGAGCAGCTCAGTCTTCGTCCTGATTTTTCTATATTGATTTATCCTGTGATCTCATTCAATGCCTTTACGCATCAGGGATCTGCGGTGAACCTGATCGGTAAAGAGGGTACGGCAGAGCAGCGGGATTATTTTTCCAGTGAAAAGCATGTGACTGCTGATACTCCGCCGACTTTTCTGGTACATGCAAATGATGATGGCGGTGTTCCGGTGCAAAACAGCATACTGTTTAATGAGGCTCTGGTGAGCCACAAGGTAAAGGCAGAAATGCATTTGTATCAGGGCGGCGGTCATGGCTTCGGTCTGAACAACAAGACCACTTCTGATGACTGGTTTGAAAGATTGAGGAACTGGATGAGTGCTAATAAATGGCTGTAAATGCAGTGTAACTGTGTTAAAGATCAGGATTGATCAGGATGTCCTGCAGTTGCTTTAATTCATCAACTTTATCTTTTGACCCCAGATTTTCATAGGCCGAGATCAGGTTTCTGATGACGCGTCTGATGATCTCTACATTGCTGCAGGGGGCATAAAATCCAGGCATCGGGTCCAGATTCAACTGACGGAGAAACTGGTCTACGTCATGTTTGCCAAAAATTGCTCCTTTATTGAAAGCATTGATATAGAACAATACACCAAATTCCTGTTCCTCTCGTTTGGTTTCGTCAATATAGCCCAATATGAAATGTTGCGGCAGATTTACCCCATATACAGGTATATCGAGTTTTTGGGCAAGAGTGGAGTAGATAATTGCCAGCGAAATCTGGTTTCCCTTTTTACTCTCCAGGACCTGGTTGATATAAGAATTTTGCGGATCGTGGTGGTTCTTGGTGTTGCCGCTGAACCCGTAGACATTATAAAAGATATGGTTAATGAGTTTGATCTTTTCTATTGAACTCATTTCATATTGAAGGCTCAGCCAGATCTCGCGCTTGATCTCCTCGACCTGCAGAATAACCTTTTCTTCATCCAGATCGGGATATTGGTAGCGGTTGATTACCAGGGCACCCTGAAGCAGATCGAATGCTCCGCTTTGATACCATAGATTCAGGTCTTCCTTAACATTGCTGAACTGAATCTTATGGACGATATTCTCTATGCGCTGCTGGAGGAGGGTGTCCAGTGAATGTTCCCAGGTGTTCTCCAGGTATTCAATTACCTCATTCCCATACTCGAGTAATCGTTCTTCAACGTGTGCATAGATTTCCTGATCCGGATCATCCAGCAATTTTACCAAAGCACTTATTTCTTTCATGTTCTCCACCAATTTCTTTAATATTTTCCGTGAAACATAACGATCGGAATACCTATTTTTGTGGTTATGGTTTTCAACTTTATCTGTGACTATCTGAAGCATCGCCTGACCTCAAAAAGCAGGCATGGTACCCATTCACCGTTCATTTATAAGCTTACGGATGAAGTAATTTACGATTTTAAGTCCAAAGAGGACTATAAAAGCGTTGAAGACCAGAGAAAAAAACTTTTTAATGACGATTCTCTGGTTACTGTAACTGATCTGGGAGCAGGTTCTCTGCTCAATAAAAGCAAAATAAAAAAAGTAAGTCAGATTGCTAAGAATGCGTTGAAAAGCCCCCGGCTGGCCCAGCTCATTTACAGACTGGCAAAGGACAACCGGCCAGGGAGTATCGTGGAGCTGGGGACTTGCTTGGGGATTACCACTGCTTATCTCTCAAAATCCTGCCCTGAAGCAAAGGTGATCACTATAGAGGGGTGTCCGGAAACTGCGCAGGTGGCGGCCCGGAATTTTAAAGATCTTGGTCTCCGGAATATAGCCTTGCAGGTCGGTAATTTTGACGAACTCTTTCCCCGTCTGGCAGCGCAGTCAGCCCAGCTGGATTTTGTTTATATTGATGGGAATCACAGGAAAGACGCCACACTCCATTATTTTGAATCTTGTCTTTCTAAAGTGCATGAGGATTCTCTTTTGATCTTTGATGACATTTACTGGAGTGAGGGAATGAAAGAAGCCTGGGCAGAGATTAAAGCTCATCCACAGGTTACGGTTACTGTTGATCTGTTCTGGATAGGGCTGGTTTACTTCAGAAAAGGACAGGCCAAGGAACATTTTAAGATAAGGTTTTAGGTTTTATACTGATCGTAGGATTAACTTGTGCTGTTTTCTTGTTCATAATATTTTATTTATTTGATATTCAGGCGCTTATTTATTACAACTGTTATTTCAGTTAATGAACTTAAAAAACAGTTGTAAAACTGAAATATAAGTTGTAGTTTTAGGTTATGGAAGAATTAACTAAAGCTGAAGAACGTATCATGCAGATCGTCTGGAAGATCGAAAAGGCGTTTGTAAAGGATATCATCGAAGAAATGGAAGAGGAACCTAAACCACCTTATAATACCATTTCATCTATTGTAAGGTTGCTGGAGAAAAAGGGATACCTCGGATATAAAGCCTATGGGAAGACTTATGAGTACTTCCCTGCTATCAGTAAGGAGGATTATGCCAGAACTACTTTCTCGAAGTTGTTTTCCGGATACTTTAACAATTCATCCTCCAGCCTGCTTTCATTTATGGTCAAGGAACAGGCGCTCAGCCAGGAAGATATAGAGGAATTGCAATCACTCATCAGTAAAAACAAGAAATAATATGGAATGGCTCAGTTATCTGCTAAAAGTAAGCGCCTGTCTGGCCTTGTTCTATGCTTTTTATCATTTCCGACTGCAGAGGCTGACTTTTTTTAGTGTCAACAGGATCTATCTGCTGAGTACATTGATAGTCAGTTTTATCATTCCGGCCTTACAGCTTGAAGTGCAAAGATCATCAGACGAACCTGCTCAGATGAAAGAGCATATTGCTGTTCATGCCAGCACTTTTACAGATCTGCAGAATCCCGTTGCTAAGGGCAACCTACTCCAGTCGCCGCAAACGGATGCAGGGTCTTCAGCCATTGCCTGGCAACAGGTCTTCTCCGGCGCTTACTGGCTCGTTGCTGTACTCATGCTGATCATATTCCTCTTTCAGATCACGCAACTGTTAAAATATACCCGGCAGGTAAACCAAAGGATAGGCCGGCTCAGGGTTGTTTTTAAACCTGAGGGTTTTACCAATTGTTCGTTTTTAAACTATGTATTTATAAACCAGCATGAGCTCAGTGAAGAGGAAATGGCAATCGTCCTGCAACATGAGCAGGTGCATGTTTTGCGCTATCATTCGGCCGACAAACTGCTGATGTCTGCCTGCAAGGTATTGTTATGGTTCAATCCCCTGATCTATTTATACGACAAGGCGCTGGAACAGGTGCATGAGTACGAAGCAGATAAAGAAACCTCAATGACAATAGGTAATGTGTCTTACGCAGGTGTTTTACTGTCGATAGCAGTGAAGAAAGGCCAGCCTTCTTTGGTCCATAGCTTTGTTCAAAATCCTGTTAAGGAGCGCATTAAAATGCTTTTCACTAATCAATCGACAAATATGAAAAAGTTAACGTATCTCGCAGTGCTGCCTATCGGGCTGGCATTAACATGGAGCTTTGCTGTGCAGGTGGTCTATGCAAATGACAAAATGACTTTGCCAAAGCAGCAATTCGATAAACCTGTGGCTGAGCCTGCAGACATTCCACCGGACCCGGCTAAAACCAGCAATGAGCTTAAATACGAAGCGTTTCCGGCGGACAAAACAGAATCTGATACGTTAAGGATGATTGACGATCCGGCTCTGGGCAAAAACCCGGAAGTGATCATCGATGGCAAGTCCTATGATGCGGGGATCCTGACTAAAATAAGTCCGAGATGCACAAAGTCAATTAATACTGATGGCGGCAGGATCGAGATCACCACTGCAGACAACAAGATCGAATATGCAACTGCTATAGACCGGCAAAATGTAAGGGCGCGCAATAAGGCAAAGGCGCTGGGAAAATTCTATGTTCGCTATCCTGTACAAAATCAGGACGGGAGTCCATACGATGAAATCAGGATAAAGATGGAGCTGACTTCCAGTTCAGTGGGCGTGCCTAAAGGCAGTAAGTTGCTGCTGATCATCGATGGAAAGCAATATTCGGAAGCGCAAGCCAAAATGTTAACCGCGGAGCAGTTTAGCGGGCTGAATACCATGAGGACAAGTGATATTGTAAATTCAGACCTGAAAGCTATTTACGGTACTAAATATCAGGCATTGATAGAGATCTCCGGTTCTAAAAAAGATGCTGCTTCAGATACGACATCTTTTAAACCGCAATCTGGTCAGTATAAAATATTTCGCAGGCCGATGGGGATGGAAATAGAAGATGGTTATGGGGAATTTTCCTACTCCGCGCAGGATTCTACAGTCTATCAGGAGGGCTTGAAGTATGTGACCCTGTACGGTGCGGTCAAGATGAACAGCGAGGCCCTGGAGATCTCCGCCGATAAGATTAAATTTAATGGATCCACGCATATCGCACTTGCCAGGAATGTAAGTTTTGTCAGAAAGGGTAATAAAGAACCCATAAAGGCAATGTTTGTCCGGTTTGATATGCACAAGGGCAGTTACGAGATTTTGCCTTCTATAAAAGAGCTATAAGGTATTAAAAACGCCTCTCAAACCATCTAAAATGCCTCTGCCAGACTGATGTAAAATCCGGTCTGGCGTTTTTCGTTTGCACGTTTCTCCCCAATCCCATAGTCTACTCTTACGCTGAGTCCTTTTTCAGGATCAAAGAAATATCTGCCTCCGGCGCCATATGATGGTTTGAAGCTTTTGATCCCCAGGTCTCCGTTGTCAAACACCTGTCCTGTTCCTGCAAAGGCTGCCAGACCAAAACGGTTGTTATAGCGGTAGCGCAATTCGGCCTGTCCTGCAAGTAAGTTTTTGTCACGGTATCTGCCGGTATAATATCCGCGCATCATTTCATCGTTGCCCATTTGAGGGAGCAAATAGAAAGGTGTATTTTTGCCCTGAACGGTATGGTATAACGCATTTACACCAAGTACAAATTTAGAAGAAAGCGACCAGAAATTACGGACGTTAACCTTAATGATGCTGCCATTGAAGTTTTCACCACCAAAAAAGTCCGGCGCATACTGATAGGTGATGCGGCCCATAAAGCCCTTGGTGGTATAGTTGTTGGAGTTTCGGGTGTCGTAACTTTGAGAAAGTCCTGCATAGACTACAGAACCTCCGATTTTGTGGATAAGTTTCGGGTCTGTTGTATAGATACCTCCGTCTTCCTTATCTGTGTAATGATAATTTTCAAAACCAAGTGAGAAACCTGAATATAGATGAGGCAAAAACTTTTTCTCAGCTTCTGTAGCTATTTTTACATAGCCCTGCACCAGTCTGTCTTTATTTGATTCAAGGGTTTCATTCCCGATGCCATAAAAGTCGAAGGGCATGCGTTTGAACCGGACTTCCGTGATGTAATGATGTGTATTCTGTTTTGTCCAGATGTCACTTTTGAGAGAGATGTTGTACTGGCCCTTTGTGGATCCGGAGAGTACTGCGGAGAAATTGGAGCTCCTGTTGCTCAGGTCTTTCCGGTCCAGATAAGTGGAGTATAGGGCACCTAATCCAAATTCTACTCCGATCTCCTGACTGTAACGGAAGACTGGAACCGGCATAAAACTGGCCCTCCGGGATGAGTCTGTTTTATCGGATAAGTAACGTTCAATAAATTTCTTTTGTCCCAATACATTTGCAGCTATCATCATGAACACCGTGCAAAGCGAAATTCTCTTCATTTGCCTAAAATAACATAAACTTTTTATTACGAAAGGCTGCATGTACAACTTTGGGGCCAACAACTGAGATTTTTATCGCAGGCAAGGTTAAAATAACTATTTTTGCGGCAAGAATTAAAAAATAGATCAAGATGAGTACAACAAGAGGACCTATATCTCAGTTCATGGAGCGCAACTACCTCCATTTTAATGCTGCGGCAATGATGGATGCCGCGAAGGGATATGAAACACATTTGGATGAAGGCGGCAAGATGATGATCACCCTGGCTGGTGCAATGAGTACTGCCGAGCTGGGCATTTCTCTGGCAGAGATGATCCGCCAGGATAAAGTTTCGATCATTTCCTGTACTGGTGCAAACCTTGAAGAAGATATTATGAACCTTGTTGCCCACTCACATTATAAAAGGGTTCCCAATTACAGGGATTTGAGCCCGCAGGACGAATGGGATTTACTGGAGAATCACTACAACCGGGTTACGGATACCTGTATTCCTGAAGAAGAAGCGTTCAGAAGATTACAAAAGCATATTCATAAAATATGGAAAGACGCGGATAATGCAGGAGAACGGTATTTTCCGCATGAATTCATGTACAAAATGCTGCTTAGCGGAGATCTGGAGCAATACTATGAGATTGATCCTAAGAACTCCTGGATGCTGGCCGCTGCGGAGAAGAATCTGCCGATTGTTGTGCCTGGATGGGAAGACTCCACGATGGGTAACATCTTTGCATCGTATGTGATGAAATCAGAGATTAAAGCTACTACCATGAAAAGCGGTATAGAGTATATGGGCTGGCTGGCGAACTGGTACATTGCCAATAGTGAGGGTAAAGGGATCGGCTTTTTCCAGATCGGGGGCGGTATTGCCGGAGATTTTCCAATTTGTGTTGTGCCTATGCTTTATCAGGATATGGAGATGGAAAATATTCCTTTCTGGAGCTATTTCTGTCAGATCTCTGATTCGACTACTTCATACGGATCTTATTCTGGTGCAGTCCCTAATGAAAAGATTACCTGGGGTAAGCTGGATATCCATACCCCTAAATTTATTGTAGAATCTGATGCAACAATTGTGGCGCCGCTGATGTTTGCGTGGATACTAAAAATGTAATTTAAATATACAAGTCCTGCCCCGAAAGTTGGTAGTAAATGAGAATCAGCAATCCTCAGAAAATTGCTGATTTTCTTCGTTTAAAGCATATTAAACGAACTATTTAGATTGATTATAAATTGTATTTACTGTCATTTCTTTGTCATTGGTACGTTAATAAATTTTACTTTTGTGGACGTTTTGGTGAAGGACCTGAGTTTAAACATCAACAACGTTTATTAAGTTTTTTAAAAAATTGTATAAAATACTCATTATGAGGGATATCTCATTGATCGTTAGAAGAGTTTGGAAGTCGGCATTCATGTTTACGGCTCTATCTGTTTTAATCGTTTCTACAACACAGGCACAAGATGTAGTGGAGGGCCGCAAGTTATTTAAGGATAATTGCGCTTCCTGTCACCAGTTAACCAGCAACAGCACGGGCCCGGCATTGACACCTAAACTTACCGAGCTTGATGAAGCCTTTGCTATCAAATGGATCAGGAATTCTCCTGCCCTGATCGCTTCGGGTGATCCGGTGGCTGTAGAAGCTTCTAAGTTCTCTCCTGCGGAGATGACTGCTTTTCCACGTTTGACTGATGACCAGATCAAAAACATTATTGCTTATGCGAAAGCAGGTGAGCCAAAAAAGGAAGGTGAAAAGACCGGAGGGGCTGAAACGGCTTCTGAAGGTGTATCTGATTTTTCAATCGCAGGTATTGCTGCGATCATTATCATTTCCATACTTGTATTGGTGGTTCTGGGGCGTGCAATTAAAATGCTGGAACGCCTGATCCTGAAGAAACAAGGCGTTGAAGTAGTGGAGGAAGAAGAAGTTTCTTTTGCTGAAGGCACCAAAAGGATGTTCAAAAACAAGAAATTTGTATTCTTCTTTGTCCTTTGTCTGATCATCGCCCTTGGTACTTTTGGATGGATGGGCATGTGGAATACAGGTGTGCATACGGGATACCAACCGGTACAGCCGATCAAGTTCTCTCACGAACTTCACGCCGGTACGAACAAGATCGATTGTCAGTACTGCCATGCCGGTGCGTTCAAATCTAAAAACTCTACAATCCCTTCGGCGAATGTTTGTATGAACTGTCACAAATCAGTTCAGGCTACAGAAAAGTACGATGGTGAAGTTTCTCCTGAAATTCAGAAGATCTATAATGCATTGGGTTATGATCATGAGTCAATGACTTATGATAAAACTAAGGAAAAGCCAATCGAGTGGGTACGTGTTCATAATCTTCCTGACTTTGCTTATTTCAATCACTCGCAGCACGTAGTAGTTGGTGAGCAGGCCATCAGAAAAGAAAAAGGACTGAAACCGGAAGAGCCGGTATGTTTTGCCTGTCATGGTCCTGTTGATACTATGGAAGAGATCTATCAGTATTCCCCTCTGACCATGAAATGGTGTATCAACTGTCATAAAGACACTAAACTTGAAGTGAAAGGAAATGCATTTTATGATAAAATCATAGAAGCGCATGAGAAGATCAAAAAAGGCGAAAAAATTACGCCTGCCGCTTTGGGTGGTTTAGAGTGTGGTAAGTGCCACTATTAATAGAGTTTAATAAAAAGAACGTTCGATAAACAGTAATATAGCTTAAATGGAAAGCAATAAAAAATACTGGAAAGGCTTAGAAGAGTATAAAAACACTCCGGATTTTGTTGAAAACAACAAAAACGAATTTGCTGAGCCACTTCCAATAGAAGATGTTTTAAATGAAGCAGGGTTAAGTACAGTAACTCCACGCCGTGACTTTTTAAAGGCTTTAGGCTTTGGGTTGGGCGCTGTTACGCTGGCTGCCTGTCAAACTGCTCCTGTTCACAAATCAATTCCTTACCTGATCAAACCTGAGGAAGTAGTTCCTGGTATTCCTAATTACTACGTATCAAGTTTCAATGGTCAGAGTATTTTGGTGAAGACGAGAGAAGGAAGACCAATTAAAATTGAGCCGAATCCTAATGCAGGTGAATTTAATTGTGGTACTGATGCTCAGGCACAGGCTTCGGTTTTAGACCTGTATGACGTTTCCAAGCTGAAATCTCCGCTGAAAAAGGATGCAGGTAAAGGATTGACTGAGTCTAACTGGGCAGAGGTTGATAAATTTGTAACTGCTGAGCTGGAAAAGGTGAAGGATTCAGGTAAAAAGATTCGTATTGTTTCTTCATCTGTGAGCAGCCCCTCAACCAAAAACGTTATTGCTGACTTCATTGCTGCTTATCCTGCTACCAAACATGTACAGTATGATGCGGTTTCTTATACAGGTATTGTAAAAGCAAATGAGAACAGCTTTGGTAAGGCTGTTGTTCCTAAATACAATTTTGATAAGGCTGATCTTGTAGTGAGCTTTGGTGCTGACTTCCTGGGTACCTGGATCAGCGGTGAAGAGTTCACTTCTCAGTATATTGCCAACAGAAACTATAAATCACTGGCAAAAGGTAAAATGTCACGTCACTTCCAGTTTGAAGCCGGAATGAGTTTGACGGGTACCAATGCAGATACGCGTATTCCGGTAAAGCTTTCTGAAGAGGGGCCTGCATTAATCACGCTGTATAATGCCATCACGGGTGCTGGTCTGGCTGGGGCGGCATTACCTAATAATGTTACTGCAGATAAAGCCTTAAAATTAGTAGCTAAAGAGTTATTACAGAATAAAGGAAAATCCCTTGTGGTGAGCGGGTCAAATGATGTGTCTACACAGATTTTGGTAAATGCGATCAACTCTGCTATCGGCAGTTATGGCACTACCATTGATTTGGATAATCCTTGTAAGCGTTACTCGGGTAATGATGCGGAGTTTGCGGAGTTCATCAATGAGCTGAATAGAGGTGAAGTTGCTGCTGTATTCTTCCTGGATAGTAATCCGGCTTATGATGCGGTAAATGCAAAAGGTTTTGCTGAAGGATTAGCGAAAGCAGATTTGAAGGTTTCTTTCTCTGACAGAAAAGATGAGACTTCTTCACTGTGTGACGTTATTGCGATCAACCATAATTATTTAGAGTCATGGGGTGATGCCAATGCCTACGAAGGATATTACTCTATTGTGCAGCCGACTATTAATCCTGTATTCAATTCACGTCAGGCTGAAGAAAGCTTCCTGACATGGTCTAATGCACCGGTTAAAGAATATTACCAATATGTACGCAACAACTGGGAAGCGACCATATTGCCTGCTTTGGGTAAGGCCTGGAAAGATGTATTGCAGACAGGGGTGTTTGCTTCAACAGCTAAACCAGCGGGAACATATACATTCTCATTGTCTCTTGCTGCAGTTGTTCCTTCTATCCTGAGCAACAGCAAAGCACTGGCAAAGGATATTGAGCTTCAGGTTTATGAAAGTGTACCGATGCGCAATGGTAAACATGCCAACAACGCATTCCTGCAGGAACTTCCTGATCCGGTTTCTAAAGTTACATGGGACAATTACATTGCCCTTGGACCTAATCATGCTAAGGAATTAGGATTTAAAGAATTTGATATTGTATCTATTAAAGATGATAAAGGATATACCATTGAGCTGCCTGTGCTGATTCAGCCGGGACAAGCTAAGGGTACAGCTTCTATTGCTTTGGGGTATGGACGTACTATGGTGGGTAAAGCGGGTAATGATGTGGGTAAAAATGCTTATCCTTTTGTAACCTTTACCAATGGTACTTCTAAATATGCAACAACAGTAAAACTGGATGGTACCGGTAAAACTGAGGAACTGGCGCAAACGCAGACGCACCATTCTTTTGAGGGCCGTAATATCATTCGTGAAGCTAATTTTGAGGCTTATAAAAAGAATCCTGCTGCAGGTTCAGGTAATGAGCATGCAAAACATAAGACCTACGATCTGTGGGATAAATATGAAAAACCGGGTAACAACTGGGTAATGGCGATCGATCTGAACGCTTGTACTGGTTGTGGTTCTTGTATAGTTGCCTGTAACGTGGAAAATAACATTCCTGTTGTAGGTAAGGACGAGGTTCGCAGACGCAGAGAAATGCACTGGATTCGCATCGACCGTTATTATAGCTTCAATCAGGAAGCTGAAGCGGGAGAAGGACACGCTGAGCATGGCGAACATGGTCAGGGAAATGGCATCAATGCGGTAACTAAAGAAAAGGAAATTGCACATCTGGAAGAGAACCAGATGAACAATGTTTCTGTAGTTCACCAGCCTATGCTTTGTCAGCATTGTGATCATGCACCTTGCGAGACGGTTTGTCCGGTACTGGCAACGGTTCACTCATCAGATGGTTTGAACCATATGGCTTATAACCGTTGTGTAGGAACACGTTACTGCGCGAATAACTGTCCGTACAAAGTACGCCGCTTTAATTGGTTTAACTACTGGAACGATTCTCGTTTTGACAACTATCTGAACAATGAGTTTACTCAGCTGGTGCTTAACCCTGATGTAACTACCCGTTCAAGAGGTGTAATGGAGAAATGTTCAATGTGTATTCAACGGATACAGTCGGGTAAACTGCAGGCTAAAATGGAGAAACGTCCTTTGAAAGACGGGGATATCAAAATGGCGTGTCAGCAAGCTTGTTCTGCAAATGCAATCATATTTGGTGACGGTAATGACCCTAACTCTGAGGTTTCTAAAGCATTGCGCAGTGAGCGCATCTATTATGTGCTGGAAGAGATCAACGTACAACCGGGTATAGGTTATATGACAAAAATTAGAAATACAGATACAACAGTACACGCGTAAGCAGATAGCTGATATTAAAGAAAAATAAATTATGTCAGGACATAAGGAATCAATATTAAGAGAACCACTAATCACCGGCCAGAATATTACGTATGCAAAAATTACGAATGATATTCTATTGCCTGTAGAGAATAAGCCAAACAGGGCGTGGTGGATTGGGTTTATAATCTCGCTTTGCGGCGCTACACTTTGGGTAGTGGCCGTGAGCTATACTTTCTGGTTCGGTATCGGATCATGGGGTTTAAATAAAACAGTTGGATGGGCCTGGGATATTACCGGTTTCGTATGGTGGGTCGGTATTGGTCACGCGGGAACACTGATCTCTGCGGTACTGTTACTCTTCCGTCAGAACTGGAGGAATTCCATCAACAGGTCTGCGGAAGCGATGACGATCTTTGCGGTTATTTGTGCTGCCACGTATGTGGTATCTCACATGGGTCGTCCTTGGCTGGCTTACTGGGTACTTCCGTTGCCAAACCAGTTTGGCTCACTTTGGGTAAACTTTAACTCGCCATTGGTATGGGATATGTTTGCGATCTCTACTTACTTTTCGGTATCACTGTTGTTCTGGTATACAGGTTTATTGCCTGATATTGCCACTATCCGTGACCGTGCTACAGGTTTAAGACGCAGAATCTATTCTATCTTCTCATTCGGATGGTCGGGTAATGTTAAGACCTGGCAGCGTTTTGAGGCGGTATCGCTGATCCTTGCCGGTATTTCTACACCACTTGTACTTTCTGTACACACGATTGTATCCATGGACTTTGCAACCTCGGTGATTCCGGGATGGCATACCACGATTTTCCCTCCTTATTTTGTGGCAGGGGCGATCTTCTCCGGATTTGCTATGGTATTGACGCTTTTGCTAGTAGCACGTAAAGTATTGGGCCTTGAAAATTACATCACCATGTTCCACATTGAATCGATGAACAAGATCATCATTCTGACGGGATCTATTGTGGGTGTAGCTTATTTAACTGAATTCTTCATTGCCTGGTATTCGGGTTCTGAATATGAACAATATGCATTTATCAACCGTTCAACTGGTCCATACTGGTGGGCTTACTGGATGATGATGACCTGCAATGTGATCTCTCCGCAGTTGTTGTGGTTCAAAAAGATCCGTACGAACATTCCTGCTACCTGGATATTGTCTATTGTAGTGAATATTGGTATGTGGTTCGAGCGTTTCGTAATCATCGTGACTTCATTGCACCGTGATTATATTCCATCAAGCTGGGCGATGTTTTATCCTACATGGGTTGACGTGAGTGTGTTCGTAGGTTCAATAGGAGTATTCTTTACCTTATTCCTGCTTTTCTTAAGGGTATTGCCATCGATCGCTATAGCTGAGGTAAAATTACTGTTGAAGAGTGCAAGTGAGCAGGCTAAAATGGAGCAAATTAAAGAAGGTCATTTAGATAAAGAACATGTAACTGAATACATTGAGTCTTTAGATAAGTTTGATAGTGTTAAACAAGAAGAATACGCAAAAATATAACAATGAGTAATATCAAATATATTTTAGGCAGTTTTGGTGATCCTGACGAGATGATGCACGGCATCGAGAAGTTACAGGAAAATAACATTAAGATCCATGATGTTTATACACCAATGCCTATTCACGGCATAGAAGCTAAATTGGGGATTAAAAGATCCCGATTAGATATACTCGCATTCTTTTGCGGGTTAACGGGTACTGCATCTGCATTTGCACTGATCTATTTGACATCAGTAGTAGACTGGAAGCATAACATTGGTGGTAAACCTGCTTTGGCACTTCCGGATTTTATTCCGATTATGTTTGAGCTGACGGTACTGTTCTGTGCATTCAGCTTGGTGGGAGCATATTATGCATCTACGCATTTGTTTCCCGGAAGGGCTCCAAGAGTGATGGATCTTAGGGCGACTGACGATAGATTCGTCATTGCTATTGATGCAAAGCAAAATGCCGAACACAGTAAAATTGATAGTTTATTAAAAGATGCTGGTGCTTTGGAAATAAAGTACAATGAAAGGAAGTATGTTAGCTATGAATAAGAATAAAGTAGTTTTAGCCTCGTTTTGTATCATTGCCAGTGCTGTAGTATTTTCAGCATGCCGGGATAAGCAGAGCACAGGTTTAGAATATGCAAGGAACATGTACGATCCGCTTGCTTACAATCCGGATCAGCCTAATAAGAACTTTGCAAATGGCCAGACTGCACAAACACCTCCGGCACATACTGCACCGGTTGGTTTTGTTGAACAGGACATTTATCCTAACTCTAAGGAAGGATATGAGGCAGCGGGTGTAAACCTGGTGAATCCGATGTCGCTGACGGAAGATAATTTGCTGAAAGGACAACACTTATACATGGTCATGTGCGGGCCTTGTCATGGTGAAAAGGGAGATGGACAAGGGCATCTTGTTAAAATAGAAAAATTTAGTGGTGTACCTTCATTCCACGATCCGGAAAAAGCTTCTTCAAGAGGGGGATTAATGAAAGACCTTTCTGCAGGAAAGATCTACCATACGATTAAATATGGTGTGAACATGATGGGTTCGTATGCATCCCAGTTATCACCTGATGAAAGATGGAAAGTGGTATTGTATGTACAAGAATTACAAAAAGCAAAATAGTAAAGAAGAAATAAATGGGAACTCATAATTATAATTTAACTGAGCAGTTTGAGTTTACAGGTAAAGCAAAAACTTTAAGCATTATCGGTATCATTGTTGGTGCCATAGCTATAATTTACGGCTTTTCTGCAAAGGAGCTCCATGAGCGTACTTTTGCAAACCTGTTGCTGATGGCTTATTACTTCGCTTGTGTGTGCATGTCAGGAGCATTTTTTCTGGCTGTGCAGTTTGTAGCACAGGCAGGCTGGTCTGCTTCTATACTACGTGTACCTCAGGCTATGGCTAAGGTATTACCTATAGCAGTGGTCATCTTACTCGTTGTAATAGGACTTGGACTATACACACACAATTTATATCATCACTGGCATTCTGAAGGGCTTACAGATCCGAATAGTGCAAACTATGATAAATTAATAGACGGAAAGTCATCGTTTCTTAACGTGCCTTTCTTCATGGGCAGACAAATTGTTTTCCTTTCAGTATATAGCATATTTGCTTATTATCTTGCCAAATGGTCAAATAATGAAGATCTGGAGGGAGGCTTAAACTCTTATAGAAAGAGCTTTAAATATTCTTGTGTATTTCTGGTGATTTACGGATTTACAACGCCAATCTTTGCGTTTGATACTGTGATGTCATTGGAAGCACATTGGTTTTCTACGATGTTTGGCTGGTACAACTTCGCTGCAATGTGGGTGAGCAGTCTGGCTACTATCGCAATCATCATTATCCTGTTGAGGAAGGCTGGTTACATGAGCTGGGTTAATAACAGCCATCTGCACAATCTCGGACAGTTTATCTTTGGGTTCTCTATTTTCTGGACTTATGTATGGTTCGCTCAGTTCATGCTGATCTATTATGCGAACATTCCTGAGGAGACTGTATATTTCTACAAGAGATGGGAGAATTATGAGTTCTGGTGGTACCTTAATTTGGTATTAAACTTCCTTTCTCCGGTATTGTTGTTAATGGACAGGGATAACAAAAGACAAGAAAATATTTTGCTGACAGTTTCTATTATTGTATTGTGCGGTCACTGGGTGGATTATTACCAGATGATCATGCCGGGAACCGTGGCGGAACACCATGCTTTTGGTATTATTGAGATCGGAACTGCGTTAGGTTTTGTAGGTTTGTTTACCTTTACAGTGCTGACTGCGTTGAGCAAGAAGCCTTTGATTGCAAAGAACCACCCTTTCTTACAAGAGAGTTTGAATCACCACTTGTAATTGGTGAACAGCATATAATAAATAATAGTATAATAGAAGTACATTGGTTACTACTTTTAAGGAAATGAGTTTAAGAAAATTTATAAGTAACAAAACAATAGCTGCACTGGCAGTGATATTGACTGCGTTTGGAAATACCGGTGCATTTGCCCAGGCTGCTGAAGCTGCTGCTAAACCCATAGATATGGGGCCGGTCTATAAGTCAGCTATCTTTTATGTCATGGCGTTTTTGGTGCTTTGCTTGTTTATAGCAATAGTGGGCAAGGCACTTAAGGTATATGAGCTGACCAGACAGGCACAGGATAAGCCAAAAGGCATCAACTGGAATGCAGTCAACGGGACGCTTTTTGCGATCTTCCTTGTAGTAGGTCTGTATGGTGTGTATTGGGAGTATACAGTTCATGGAAATATGCTGCTTCCTGAGGCTGCATCAGAGCATGGAAAGAAGATTGACAGTATGTTCAATATTACCCTGATCATTACTACTATTGTTTTTGTAGCTACGCATATTGTTTTATTCGCTTTTGCTTACTTCTATAAATACACTGGAAAGCGTAAGGCTTATTACTATCCGCATAATAATGCGTTGGAACGTATCTGGACAATTATTCCTGCGTTGGTACTTACTGTTTTGGTATTGATGGGATTTCTTACCTGGAGATCTATCTTCTTTAAAGTTGAAGACCCAAACAATAAGCCTATCAGTATTGAAATTACTTCATCTCAGTTTGCCTGGGCTATCCGCTATCCGGGAGCTGATGGTGTGGTAGGTGTTAAGAATTATAAACTGATCAATTCAGCAAATGCTTTGGGTATTGATTTCAATGATAAGAAATCTCTTGATGATCAGGTGGCAGATGTAATGGTGATTCCGGTTAATAAACCTATCCGTCTGATTCTGACCAGTAAAGATGTGTTGCACAGTTTTTATATGCCTCACTTCAGGGTTCAGCTAAATACTGTACCTGGCATGACATCTTATTTTGAATTCACTCCGACGATCACTACTGAAGAGATGAAGAAAAAGACAAATGATCCCAAATTTAAATACTTATTCCTGTGCGCAAAGATTTGTGGTCAGGGTCACTACAGTATGCAAAGAGAAGTAAGGGTCGTTTCACAGGAAGAATACGATAGCTGGATAGCTGAACAGGTCCCATATTTGACTGACGATTTGAGAAAACAGTTTAACATGCCTGTAACTACCCCTGAGGCTGAGCCTGCTGCTTCTGCCGCTACTGAAAGTGCAGCGGTTGATACAAATCAAATAGCTTTAAAAAAATAATAATACTGGAATAGCACATTATGTCAACTATATCATTACACGATACACATAACCACGATAGCCATGATGATCATGGACATCACAAAGAGACTTTTATAACGAAGTATATCTTTAGTCAGGATCACAAGATGATCGCTAAGCAGTTTTTGATAACCGGTATTATCATGGCTGTAATAGCAATGGGCTTATCTATATTGTTCCGTTTGCAATTGGCCTGGCCGGATAAATCTTTCCCTCTTCTGGAAACTTTCTTAGGGAAATGGGCTGAAGGCGGCAGGATTAAACCTGATTTTTACCTGGCTTTGGTGACCATTCACGGTACGATCATGGTGTTTTTTGTACTGACAGCGGGTCTGAGTGGTACTTTTAGTAATTTGTTAATTCCACTTCAACTGGGCGCAAGGGACATGGCATCGCCTTTCCTGAACATGCTTTCCTATTGGTTCTTCTTTTCTGCCTGTATGATTATGATGAGCTCCTTCTTCATTCAAACTGGTCCGGCGAGTGCGGGATGGACAATTTATCCGCCTCTTTCTGCATTGCCAACAGCAATCAGCGGTTCCGGTTTAGGTATGACACTTTGGTTGATCAGTATGGTTCTTTTTGTAGCTTCTTCTCTGATGGGCGGTATCAACTATGTGAGTACAGTATTGAACATGCGTACAAAAGGAATGGATCTTTGGAAAATGCCGCTGACGATCTGGGCTTTCTTCCTGACAGCTGTATTAGGTATCTTGTCATTCCCGGTACTGGTTGCGGGTGTGGTACTATTGATCTTTGACCGTAGCTTTGGTACAAGTTTCTATCTTTCTGATATTGTAATGGGTACGCAAGTTCTGCCAAATGAAGGTGGGTCACCAATTTTGTGGCAACATTTGTTCTGGTTCCTTGGTCACCCTGAGGTATATATTGTAATTATGCCTGCATTGGGGATATCTTCTGAGATTATTTCGGTGAATTCAAGAAAACCTATTTTTGGATACCATGCGATGATTTATTCACTGATCGGTATAACGGTACTGTCCTTTATTGTTTGGGGTCACCATATGTTTGTGACTGGTATGAACCCACTTCTCGGCGGCGTGTTTATGATCACCACACTGATCATTGCAGTACCTTCTGCTGTTAAGACTTTCAATTATCTGGCTACATTATGGCGTGGTAATATTAAGTTTACTCCTGCAATGTTATTTGCGATCGGATTGGTTTCTTTCTTTATCTCGGGAGGTTTGACTGGTATATTCCTGGGTAACGCAGCATTGGATATCAATTTGCATGATACTTATTTCGTAGTAGCTCACTTCCATCTTGTAATGGGGTCTGCAGCTATATTTGGTATGCTTGCAGGTGTTTATCACTGGTATCCAAAGATGTTCGGAAGAATGATGAATAATAAACTGGGTTATCTGCATTTCTGGCTAACTTTTATAGCGGCTTATCTGGTGTTTTTCCCTTTACACTTCTTAGGTTTGGATGGAGTACCCCGCCGTTACTATGCATTTACTGAGTTTGAGTTTATGCAAAAATGGCTTACTGTGAATGTGTTTGTAACATGGGCAGCTATTTTGGGCGCGTTGGCACAGGTTGCTTTCTTATGGAATTTCTTCTACTCTATATTCAAAGGCAAGAGAGCGCCTCAAAATCCATGGGGAGCAAATACATTAGAATGGACTGCTCCTGTGGAACACCTGCATGGTAACTGGCCTGGGGAGATTCCGACTGTTTATCGCTGGCCATATGACTACAGCAAGCCTGGAGCAGAAGAAGATTTTATTCCTCAAACTGTACCTTTTTCACAAACGATGAGCTCGAATATGCCGCATGATTTTGAAGGTAATGCAGAATCTGAACGCATACAGAGAGAATGGGAAGAGCAGCAAGATGCTGCAGCAGCTAAAACAAAACTAGACTAGTATTATAGTTTATCATATTTGAGGTATCTGCAGTAGGTAAATACTTACAACAGATACCTTATTTTTTTTAATCACTTACACATGGTTCTTAAATCTGAGCATAGATTTATCAGGCTAAACCTCATAACAATTGTGGTGACCTTACTGCTAATTTTAGCGGGGGGGATCGTACGCAGCACGGGGTCTGGTATGGGTTGCCCTGATTGGCCAAAGTGTTTTGATCAGTATGTTCCGCCTACTTCAGTCAGCCAGCTTCCGGCTGATTACAAAGAGAAATTTGTTGCGGAGAGGGTTGCTAAGAATGAACGTTTTGCGAAGACTCTGGATAAGATGGGAAAGCCTCATCTTGCAGACATTATCAGGCATGACGTATCTATATTGGAACCTGAAACATTCAATGCTGCAAAAACCTGGACGGAATATATTAACAGGTTAATGGGGGCTTTAACAGGATTCCTGTTGATAGGTCTGCTTGTTTGTTCCTTCATCTATCGTAAGTCTGCTAAAAGAATTATTGTCCTTAGTCTGCTTAATCTTATTGTCGTAGGGTTTCAGGCGTGGCTGGGATCTATTGTGGTATCAACTAACCTTGTTGCATGGATTGTTACGGTACATATGTTGCTTGCGCTGGTTATTCTTGCAATATTGATTTATACCTATAATTATGCGAAACAAATGCATAAAGAGGTTACAGTGGTTATGGCAAAGGTTTTTTGGCTAAAGATCCTGATCTTTTTTGCAATTGGGATCAGCATTTTGCAGATTGTTCTCGGAACTGAAGTAAGAGAAGCGGTGGATGCAGTATCTAAAAGCCTGGGATACCTCGGAAGGGGCGGATGGCTGGATAGAACAGGCAAAATATTTTCTTATCACAGAGACCTGGCTATAGCAGTTTTGGTCATAAATATTGTGGTCTATAAGCTGGTGAAGGATAGGTTTAACGGTAAGGCTGCTGCTTTGACGGTTATTAACCTGATTGGGATTACCCTGATCATTCAGATTGCTACAGGTCTGTTATTGTCGAATCTGGCTTTACCACCTTATGCGCAGGCTCTGCATATATTGTTCAGTACGCTATTGTTCAGTCTTCAGTATTATCTTTATTTATTAGTTTACAAAACCACTACGTATAAACAAAGCTTAAATTAAATAATTTGAAACAGTTTTTAGCAGATTTTTCCAAACTCATTAAATTCAGACTGACTTTTCTGGTGGTGTTTTCTGCATCGATTACTTTTTTAATTGGTTCAAAGGTTTCAATAGGTGGTGGAACAGCTCCTGGTATCGATTGGCTAAACTGGCTGATTCTGATAGCAGGTGGCTTTTTGGTGACATCTGCCGCCAATTGTTTTAATGAGGTGATCGAAGTGGATCTGGATAAGCTAATGACCAGAACGAAGGATCGTCCTATGCCTGCAGGACATATGACTACAGGACAAGGTTTGGTCTCCGGACTGGTAATGGGAATGCTTGGTACCTGGCTGCTTGGCCGCCTTAATATTGAGACGGGATTACTTTCGGTATTCTCTATATTTCTATATGCATTTGCATACACTCCTTTAAAGAGAAAATCACCTATTGCAGTATTTGTTGGGGCTATTCCTGGTGCTTTGCCTCCGCTGATCGGATATGTGGCAGCACATGGAAAGATCGATAAGATTGCGCTTATTTTATTTTTGGTGCAGTTTGTATGGCAATTTCCACACTTTTGGTCTATTGCCTGGGTGTTGGATGATGATTATAAGAAGGCAGGCTTTAGGCTTTTGCCAACCACAAAGAGAGATAAGACCAGTGGCTTCATTACTTTTTTAAGTACGTTATTGTTAATCCCTGTGAGTTTGCTTCCTACATTTTATGGCTTTGGTGGGTACTATATAGCTGGAGTTTCGCTGATAGCAGGACTGGTATTTGCCTGGCTGGCGTTTAAGATGTGGATGAATATGGATCTGGCCAGTGCCAGAAAAGTAATGTTTTGCTCTTTTTTTTATCTGCCTTTAGTGCAGTTGATTTTATTGTTTGATTTTATAGCTAAATAATTTAAAATGGTACATACATTAGATAAAACCGGTATAAATATGGAGACTCAAACAGACCTGAAACCTAAAAAGTTTATTGTCTGGTTATTTGTAGTTTCATCTATGATTATGTTTGGAGGCTGGACGAGTTATTATATTGTTTTTTCTGCTTCTAAGGGTAAAGGTCATGGATTAGTGCTGCCGGATCTCTTTATTTACAGTACAATAGTATTGTTGCTGAGCAGTGTTTGTCTGTTTCTTTCATCAAGAACAGCAAAGACAGGTAATTTCAGTCTTCAGCGGGGATTACTTTGGGCCACATTGATTCTGGGACTTTTATTTGGGTACCTTCAGGTGTCTGCATGGTCTACGATGGTAGGTACCGGTGCTTTCTTCTCCAATAATAATGCGGCTATTTCTATGATTTATGTGGTGTCGGGATTTCACTTGCTGCACATATCTGGAGGGATTTGCTTCTTATTAAATGCTATTGTCGGCACATACCTTAATATCTCTGCAGAGAGGCGTAAATTCCGGATGGAAATTGCTGCTATATTTTGGCATTTTATAGATATATTATGGATATATCTGTATGTTTTTTTACTTTTGAACAGTTAGATTTTTTAACAAACTATTACTATTTACAAAATGAGTTCATTATCACAATTAGATCAGGTAAAAACTACTCCATGGAGTGGAGGCCGCTCGCCGTGGTCGGTAGAATACGGCAAAATTATGATGTGGTTTTTCCTGGTTTCTGATGCATTCACATTTTCGTCATTATTGATCTATTACGGAGCTCAGCGCTTTAGTAAGTTTACATGGCCGGATCCTGATTTGGTTTTTCAGTCTATTCCTGGTATTACTGATACTGGCGCTCCATTAGTTTTCGTTGGTATCATGACATTTATTTTGATCATGAGTTCTGTAACGATGGTACTTGCGGTTGAAGCAGGACACAGACGTTCCAAAAAAGAAGTGGTAGGCTGGATGATCGCTACTATTATAGGCGGATTGATGTTTTTGGGATGTCAGGCGGCAGAATGGACTCACCTGTTCCATGAAGGTTTCGGATGGGGTAAAATTCCAACTATGGAAACTTTGCATCATCTGTTTACAGGTGAGGTTTCTACAGTGTCAGCGCTGCAGTTCTCAAATTTATTTTTTACGATAACAGGCTTTCACGGCTTTCACGTATTTAGTGGTGTGATTATTAATATCATCATTTTATGTATGACTATTAATGGTACTTTCGAAAAACGCGGGCACTATTTAATGGTTGAAAAAGTTGGTTTATACTGGCACTTCGTTGATTTGGTGTGGGTATTCGTATTTACATTCTTCTATTTGGTTTAACTCTTCAATAAAATATTATGTCTGAATTACATACAGAACACACACACGACGACCATGCACATGGTGAGCATGCAGGATTAGATAAAAAGAAAATCTGGCAGGTATTTGGTATTTTGCTGATGATTACGGTTATAGAGTTTATCATCGCACTTTGGGTTTTACCTAAAGGATATATGTCTCATCACCTGGGGAACTTTGTTTATATCGCTTTAACATTATTAAAGGCTTATTATATTGTTGCTTACTTTATGCACCTTAAATATGAGAAAGTTGGCCTTCAGCTGTCTTTGACGGTTTCGTTTATTTTTATTATTTATTTCATTGTCCTGATGCTAATTGAAGGCGGATACTTGCACTTACATATGCCTTTAGTTTAATGAAGTCTGCTTCAATAAAGAAAATATTAATCCTGGTCACCATATTAGCGGTACCAGGATTTTTGTATTATTTACTCCAGGAAAAAGGTAAAAACAGGTACAAGCCATTGCCTTATTTCGGTCCTAAAGAGGTGGCTAAAACATCTCATTCTGTAAGAGGGGAGCAGATTCCGGATACGATTTACCATCAGGTTCGTAATCTTGATATGATCAATCAGATTGGGAATACGATTAGCTGGGATAGTTATAAGGGCAAGATACTTATCATTGGATTGTTCTATACGCGTGGACATACACATGCAGTTGAATTTGCCAGCAAGGCTATGACGGCTTTTGATGCTACCTATGCGAAAAATAAGATGGTTAATTTTGCAGGCATTACTATAGATCCTGTCTATGACCGCCCTGAAGTACTTGCTAAGTATGCCAAGATACATGGCATGATTGCTGGTAAGTGGGATTTGCTGACGGGTGACAGCACTAAAGTCTTTGAATTTATTAATAAGCAGCTTTTTATTGATGCACACCAGGAGTATGAGCCTAAGCTGAAATCAATGCAGTATGCTTATAGTAATATGTTTGTATTGATCGATCCTCAGCACAGGATAAGGGGATATTATGAGGCTACCAGTCAGGATGCCTTATCAAAACTGGATGATGAAATTAAGGTTCTGATTGCAGAAGTGTTAAGAAATACAGAGGACGGCAGATGATGCTTTTAAATACACAATATGAATATTAACGATAAGTTCTTTTTAAGATTAATATGGATCGTAACAGCAGTTGTTCTGCTCGTTGTGATTGCTTTGAAATTAGTACCTCCTCCACAAAACAGACCGGAATTTATTTACATGCTTCCGCACATCATAGGAGCTATTAATGCTACCTGTTCTGTTCTGCTGATCATTTCACTTATCTTCATTAAAAAAGGTAATATACAGGCGCATAAAATTACCAATGTGATTACTTTTATCTTGTCTGCGTTGTTCCTGGTATTTTATATTCTGTTTCATTTATATGAAAAGGATACCAGGTTTGGAGATACAGATCATAATGGACTGATCTCGGCTACTGAACTTGCAGCAGTGGGCGCTACAAGGTATATTTATTTCTTTATCCTTGCCACACATATTATCCTTGCTGTAGTAGTTTTACCATTGATTCTGATCAGTTTTTTAAGAGGGTTTAGCATGCAGGTAGAGAGGCATAGAAAAATAGTACGCTGGGCGTATCCGGTATGGCTGTATGTTGCTGTTACCGGAGTAATTGTTTATTTGATGATCTCTCCTTACTATAATTTTTAGGCCGTAATTTGTTTATGTATATTTGCATTATGAAAAGGATCGCATTTGTTTTTATTCTGGTACTGCTTTTTCTCGGTTCATCTGTTGATTCGGCAAAAGCCCAGTGCGCTATGTGCACCATAAGCGCAGAACAAAGTGTGAAAAATGGCAATACCCAGGGTAAGGGACTGAATTCTGGAATCCTTTATCTTCTTTCCATTCCATATCTGATGATATCCGGTATAGGCATATTGTGGTATTTAAAATACCGTAAAAAATCTGCCGCATATGCCCAGAACATCTAAGCTCTTAGCCATCGCTCATGGTAAATGTCCGCATTGCCGGAGAGGAGATATTTTTACCGGCAGTCTTTATGGATTCAATATACAGCGTACAAATACGACGTGTGGTCATTGTGCTCAGCGTTTTGAAATAGAACCCGGATATTTTTATGCTGCTATGTATGTAAGCTACGCAATGAACTGTTCAGAAATGATCGGATTGGGCGTCGCTACTTATTTCTTTTCAGACGGCAACCTGGAATTTGAGTCATTGTGGCTTTATCTGACCGTAATTTTTACCGGATGTTTACTTTTGGCACCTTTTAATTATCGTTATTCACGGGTGATTTTATTACATTGGCTATCTCCGAAAATAAAGTACAACGCCTATTACGATAAGCCATGATCAAGCCTGAAACCCTACAGTTTATAAAAGATGTAGCTAAACACAATAACCGTGATTGGTTTGCAGAAAACAAAGAACGGTATGAAATAGCAAGAGAGGACGTGTTATCGTTTATAGATCTGCTGATTCCTGAGCTGGCGGCTATTGATCATCACTTTCCTGCTGACATGCCTGCAAAAAAATGTCTAATGCGCATTTACAGGGATGTAAGGTTTAGTAAAAATAAAGATCCGTATAAGAATAACTACGGTACTTCATTCAGAGTAAAAGGTACAGGACTTCCTGAACCTGAGTATTATCTTCATATCCAGCCGGGTGATTCTTTTCTTGCAGCCGGATTCTGGATGCCTGAAGCTGAGGTGCTGAAAAAAATAAGGGAAGAGATCGATTATAATACATCTGAATTTTTGGATATTATCGATGCAAAAAGCTTTAACAACACTTTTAGGTTAAGTGAGGAGGATAAGCTTAAAAAAGCTCCTAAAGGATATGAAAACGATCATCCCGTGATTGAATTATTAAAACTGAAAAGTTATATTGCTATCTATCCTTTGAAGGATGAAGAATTTTTAAAGCCAGGAATAGTTGATAAGTTGAAAACTGCTTTTGAAGCTGTTTATCCATTTGTCTTATTTTTGAGAAATGCGGTAGTTCAATAACATACAATCAATACACAAAAGAAACGTTTTATATTCATGAAAAAAGTAATCTTATTTTTATTTGCCGGAATGTTTGCCAGCGCATTCAGTTCATGTGTCATCCTGTCTCCCAAAAAATACAAATCCTTATTGTCCAGGCAGGACTCGCTGAGTAATGGATGGACAGATGCGCAGCGAAAAAATGAGAACCTGGAAAGCCTTATCGCTAGACTAAGAAAGGATACAACGGGTTTGAGCAGTGCGCTGAATGATATGAAAAACAGGTATTCAGAAATGGATAACAATTATACAAAACTGAGGAGCAACAGCTCATCGGAGATCAGCAAACTGAGTGATGACCTTAAAAAAAGAGAACAAAGATTAAAAGAGGTTGAGGAAATTTTGCGTAAGCGGGATGAAGCGACCAATCAGCTTAAGGAGAAGTTGCAACAGGCTCTGCTTGGTTTTACAAAAAACGGGCTGACTGTAGAAATCCGGAATGGTAAGGTTTATGTGTCATTGACTGATAAATTACTTTTTCCTTCGGGCAGTATTATTATAGATGAAAAAGGGAAGCAGGCGCTAAGCCAGCTTGCTGATGTATTGAAACAGCAGCCAGAGATCAATATTGCAGTAGAAGGACATACAGATTCACAGAAGATCACCAACCTGGGACAAATTAAGGACAACTGGGATTTAAGTGTTCTGAGGTCTACATCAGTAGTGCGTTACCTCACTGAGGTAAGTAAAGTAGAAAGTGTTCGTATGACCGCTACCGGTAAGGGCGAGTTTCAGCCTCTGGATTCCAATACAAGTGCCGAAGGCAGAAGTAAAAACAGAAGGATTGAAATTGTACTCTCTCCTAAGCTGGATGAATTGTATGATCTGATCAAACAGTAAAAAAAGAGCCCTTAAAAAGGGCTCTCAAAATCTTTAAAGGCAGGAAGTATGAGGTCTTTCTCAGATAATATCAATTCTTCACTTTTGATGTGATCTGTCCATTTAATGTCCAGATCCTGATCATTCCAAATTACTCCGATTTCTGAATTCTTATCGTAGTAGTTGCTCACTTTGTAAGTGAAGATCGTATGGTCTTCAATGGTCAGAAAGCCGTGGAGGAAACCAGGCGGTACCCATAATTGTTTATGATTTTTCCCGCTAAGCTCAATGCTGAAATGTTGTCCGTAGGTTACCGAGTCTTTCCTGATATCTACTGCAACATCTAATACGCTTCCCTGTATTACACGAACTAGTTTACCTTGCGCAAAAGGAGATTTTTGTGCATGCAGGCCACGCAGTGCCCCTCTTTGTGAGAAGGACTGATTGTCTTGTATAAAGCTTGCATCAACGCCATAGTCTGCAAATAAACGGGCATTATAACTTTCATAGAAATAACCACGATTGTCATTCCAGACTTTAGGTTCTATTACCAGCAGATCTGGTATCGGAGTTGTAGTAATATTCATAAGGGATCAGGCAATGTATTCCATTAATGTTCTAAAGGCGACCAGTTGATTTTCAAAATGCTGAAGAACCTCTGCCTGTAATTTCGGGGCAAAATTCTCCTGATATTCGAGGTAGTCTTCCATATTTTCAGCCACATACTGAGCGCAGTAGGTTACTCCTTCATTCGGAGAATCAAGTACTTTTAATAGCCGGTAAGAAACAAATTTTCTTGTTTCCATGACTTTAGGAATATGTGTTTCCTGCATCCATTGCAGCCAGCGGTCTGCGGCGGCATCATCGATGATTGAAGTAACATTATATAATAACATGGGGATAAAGATATAAACTATGAGCCAATATTGTCACCGCGAAGTTTCCTAAAACGTTTACGTGCTTCTGTAGTGAACATACTACCCGGGTAATCATTAATTAGTCTTTGAAATAAAATCCTGGCCTGTTCATTGTCTTTCAGATTCTTTTCATATAGATCGGCAAGCATGAATAAGGCGTCGTCTGTCCAAATGCTTTTATTTTGCTCAGTAAGTATTTTAAGTGTTTTAACGGCATTGCCAATGTCATTGCCCTTAATATATATTCTGGATTTGGCCATTAAGATGTCGTCAGTAAGACTGTTTTCCGGGAAGGCGAGCGCAATACTGTCCAATTTTGCCAATGCTCTGGCAGGCAGATTTCTGAACTGAAGCATTTCAGCATCAGCAAACATTTTAAGTGAACTGCTGTCAGCGGGAGACTGCAGGTTATCAGAAATGAGCAGACTAAGATTCAGTGCATCATTGGCTATAAGTTGCGAAGTTGAGGCTTTTAGCACATCGGCCTGAGACTTTGCGTATTTAAAATTGCCCTGATAGAAAGAAAGCCTGGCAGATCTGTAATGTGCTTCATTGCCAATGGGCTGACCTTCAAACTGCTTAGCTACCTGTTCATAAATGAGAAAAGCCTCCCATGGTTGCTGTGTGAGGATGTATATGTCACCCAGATCAAGTTTAATCTGCCCCAGATCTGATAAGGAGATACCACGAATGCTTAGTGCGCTTTCCAGAGCCTTTTCAGCCTTGTCAAGATCTCCTGTATAATACGCGAGAAGATTAGCCCACTTCTTTAATGCAAATATGGTCTGGGAGGTCCTGCCATATTCCTGTAATATAGATTCGTATTGGGCGGCCAGATCAATAATTGCATTTTTATCAATTTGTCCGGATAGGGCCAGCTGATATTTTGTATCGATCATTTCTACTTTTGACGGTAGAAAATAGGTCTGATCCCTGCCTTTTGAGATGAGGTATTCATATGCTTTTATAGCAGTCAGAAAAGCTTTATTGGCAACGAATGTGTTGGCCGCGTTAAACAATATACTTCCATCGTCCTTTATTCTTTTGTCCTGAGCGATGAGCTGTCTTAATGCAGTTTCGTATTCCTGTTGCTGAAGATATTGCCAGATGAGGAGTTTTGTATAAATTTCGGTTTGAGGATCCTTCTGAATTTTTTTTAACAGGGCGGCCTGGAGTATCTGATAATCTGTATTGTCCTCAAAGACAGAGGCCAGGACACTTTCTGCCTGGGGTAAGAGTTCTGGCATGCCCGCAAGAGCATTGACGTACTCCTGAACCAGCAAATTTTTATCCTTTTTAAAGCGATATATAGTCAGCAGCTCATAAGTAAAAAGCTTTTCATTATTCAGTATTTTTCTGCCCTGTAAAAAAGTGGTGATGGCGAGGTCATAGGCCTGGAAACCGTAAAAAAGATTGGCAAGTTCCCGGACTTTAAACTCGTCTGCAGGCAAATTGTTTATGGTTTCCATATACATCCTGGTGGCGGCATCCGCTTCTCCTTTTTCCTGATGTATCCTGGCAATAGCCAGTGTGTAATGAAAGTTTTTCGGATTTTGACGAACTAATTTTTTTACCATTTTCTCAGCTTCGTCCAGTTTCTTTAGCTTGACCAGTGAGTTGTAATAAAAGTCGAAATAAGTATCATTTTTGGTTTTGGTAAATAATTTTTCAAATAATACGGATGCTTCCTGATACTGTGCCTGCTGATAATATTGAAAGGCGAGGGCATCATCAAATTCATCCTGTGCTGAACAGAACAAGGCAGCGCTAAAAAAGATAAGGGTGAACAGCAGTTTCTTCATCTGGGTCTTGCTTTCAAAGGAAACTCTAAAATAGCAATTTGAATCGTAATGGAATTGTACCAGGCTAAGTTTATGAGCGTATTTTAAATGTTACTTACCATATAGCCTCATTTATAACTAAATTTTTTAATTTAAGCTCAATCGATAGCAGCAGAACATAGTAACAATGTTAGTGAATAATATTATACATAAGTGGTGTTGTGTAACTTTGTGAACCGGAAGATGATATGACAGGATGTAAGCGATATTTATTGTTCTTTTTGATTTGTTCTGCTTTTGCCTGCAAGCATCAGGACAAGGCGGGTATATTACCTGTTGATGCGTTTTTCAAATCTCAGGATAAGATAGGTTACCGGATTTCTCCTGATGGCAGTAATCTATCTTATTTACGGCTGGAAGGTAAGAATCAGAATCTTTACATTGAGAATATCGCTACAGGCAAGGATAAAAAGATCACACAATTAAAGGATAAGAATATTATCTTTTATTTATGGGTAAGCAGGAATGAACTCATCTATTATAAGGAGTTTGATGCCGATAAGCGTCAATCAGATATATTTATTATCAATAAGGACGGGAGTAATGAAAGACAGCTTACCAATAATGAAACCAGCAGAATTAAAATTCTGGAAGACCAGCTGGCGGATGATAAATACCTGCTGGTTTCTTCGAATAAAAGGGATTCTACTGTTTTTGATGTATACCGCCTGAATGTTCGTAATGGTGTAATGGAAATGGCCGCAAGAAACCCGGGCAATATTACCGACTGGATCACCGATTCTGAAGGTAAGTTGCGCCTGGCAACGAGCAGCGATGGCGTAAATCAGACATTACTCTACAGGCAAAAAGAAACAATGGCATTTAAACCTGTGCTAACAAATAATTTTAAAACCACATTCAGACCTATTGCTTTTTCCTACGACGAACCAAATGTTGTATACGCTATTTCTAATATCAACAGAGATAAAAGTGCGTTGGTTGAGGTAGATTGCAATACGGGAAAAGAAATCAGGATCCTGTTTAGCAGTGACAGCCTGAATATTACCGATGCACAATATTCGAAACGGAAAGGAAGAATGTCTTTCGTGGTATACGAGACCTGGAAGAAGGAGAAGTATTTTCTGGATAATTCCATAAAGCTCCTCTACCATAGCCTGGATAGTCTGCTCCCTAAAACAGAAACAAAGGTGATCGAAAGAGATAAAGCAGAAAGAGTTTACATTGTCAGAACTTTTACAGACCGCAATCCCGGATCGTATTACCTTTACTTTGCTGAAACTAAAAAGCTGAGAAAACTGAGTGATTTTAATTCAGCCATACGTGAGGAAGAGATGTGCGAGATGAAGCCCATTTCTTATACCACCAGGGATGGTATGAAAATCCAGGGCTATCTGACGCTTCCGTTAAATAAAAAAGCAGAAAAACTACCTGTTGTAGTGCTTCCGCACGACGGTCCTTTTGGAAGAGACCTCTGGGGTTACAATCCCGAAGTACAATTTCTGGCAAATAGAGGATATGCAGTATTTCAGGTCAACTACAGAGGCTCTTCAGGCTATGGAAAAGCTTTTGTAGCTTCAGGATTTAAACAATGGGGGTGTAAAATTCAGCATGATATAAGTGACGGTGTGAAATGGCTGACAGACAAGAACATCGCTGATCCAAAAAGGATTGCTATTTACGGAACGGGATTTGGCGGTCATATCGCACTGAATGGACTGTCATCAGGTCAAGATACATACGTTTGTGGGGCTTCCAGTTCAGGAGTGATCAATCTGTTTACCTACCTCAAATCTATACCTCCGTTTTTGAAGCCAAATCTTCAAATGTTTTATGAGATCATCGGAAACCCGCTGACCGATGTTGACAGGATGAAACAATCTTCGCCATTGTTCCAAACGGATAGGATCAATGCTCCGGTTTTTATAGCGCAGGATATAAAAGACCCTAACATTAATGTCGGAGAAACCATACAGTTTGTTAAAAACCTTCAGAAAAGGGGGGTAAGCGTAACCTACATGGAAAACGAAGGCCATCCCATTTTTGGAAAGAGTGAGGAAAACAGGCAGCGATTTTATACGGCTCTGGAGCAGTTTCTGGAAGTTAATCTGAAAAAGAAATAAATTCTTAGTCATGTCTTCAGACAAAAAAAGCGGGTACCGTAAGAATTTTTCATTGATCATTACCTTCATCATACTGATGCTGGTGCTGTTTATGCTGTCGCTCGCCCTCGCTTATCGTTTCAGCACTAAATTTATAGAGAATGAATTTGTGTCAGAGAAAGTAAATGTGCTTGAGAAAAGCATAAAGCCCTACAATGATTTCTTTCAGAAAAAATTACCGGAAGTATCCTTTTATAATGGATACCTGGATTCAGCAACAGCATCTAATTTTGTAGATACCGTTTTACTGGAATATCCATTTGTTTCAAAAGTGATATTTTATGATTCAGAAGTGAGGAACACACCAGTGAATGACGGTCTGAATACCGGCAGGTTTTCGTTTGGCCCCAAGCGTATTTATCAGTTTGGTACTTTAGTACCCCTGGATTCAGTCGCTTTATTTTCAAGAGAGAATACAAGGAATTTTATTGTTGGAGATGACTTTAATACATTAGCCTTAAAACTGGTTTCTTATATTGAGAGCCTGGATACCAGCCGTACGCCCGGACAAGATGAATTGTTCAGCAACTTCAGCAATGTGCGCTCAAACAAAATCACTTATCTGAATATTCCCAGAATAGAAGACCTGAGAATGTATAAGTCGATGATCAGAAGGGAGCTCAAATCACAACCGGTATACCAGCAGGACATGATGTCCTTTCACCTGGACCCTTATAAGCTCAGGATTATCAATTCAAGACCTCTGCTGTACCAGAACATCAGGATTGAACCACTGACCTATGATCCTTTAAATACCTCGTCAGCTTATCTGACTACTGAGATTACCCTTCCGGGTCCATTTTCTGATTATAAACTTTACTTCATTTCTTCGAGATCTTTTATAGACAAAGAGATTTTGAGTTATTTTCTTCCGATCGCCATCGGTATCCTTGTTTTTTATGGTATAGTGGTGCTGGTGGCATTCCTGATCTACCGTAACCTGAACATTAACCATAAAATGTTTAAACTGCAGTATGATTTCATGAATAACCTCACACATGAATTTAAAACGCCTGTGAGTGTAATTAAGATCGCAGGGAATAATATCAGAAGCGCGAATGCCCTATCACAAAAGGAATTGAACCTGTACGGGAAGATCCTGGATGAAGAAGCAGATAAACTAAACGGTCTGATGAATAAGCTGCTCGCCTTTACTCAGATTGAAAACAAAGCTATAGAGCTCAATAAAGATGAGGTTAATATAGATGACTTTATCTCTAGCACGGTCGAGTCACATTGCCTGAAACACCCTGATTTCGATTTTACCTATGAGGTATCCGGCTTTGCCAGTTTTATAACTGACCCTGTATTACTTGGAAGTTTGTTTGATAATCTCGCGGAGAACGCCTATAAATATTCACCGGCTGACCGTAAAAAGCTGCACATCAGCGCCCGGCTGATTAAAAATAAGGTGATATTCAGATTTACTGATCATGGGATTGGTATTCCTGCCTCAGAAATTAATAATATCTTTAAGAAGTTTTTTCGTATACAGAATCAATACAATCAGAACGGAAGTGTGGGGCTTGGTTTGGCTTTCTGTAAGGAACTGGTTAACTTTATGGATGGCGAGATCAGCGTTAAAAGCAAAATAGATAAGGGAACTGAATTTAAAATTGTGCTGCCATATCATGGTTGATGATGCACTGGTACGTCCGGTTTGAAATATATGAATTGAAATGTTAATTAGATAAGATATGTCCAAGGGAATTAAAATATTGATTGTTGAAGATGATGAAAATTTAAGATTTTTAGTAGTTCATCGTTTGAAGTCAGAAGGTTATGATGTGTCAGAAGTAGGTGATGGAGAAGTTGCTGAGAAGATCATTATGACAGAAAAACCTGATATCGTTTTACTGGACTGGATGCTTCCGGGTAAGCAGGGTTCTGATGTCTGTGAAGAAGTTCGTAAACAGGGTTTCGAAAATCTGATCATCATGATGACTGCAAAAGCTCAGGATGTTGATAAGATCGATGCTTATAATTTTGGCGTCTCCGACTACGTAACCAAACCGTTTAACATGGATGTTCTGGTTGCCATGCTGGAAAGTAAAGTGAAATTTTTGCTGAACAATGACCGTTCTGAGGTGCATCGGTTTGGCAATATGGAACACCATCCAAATATCCATACTCTTTTCAGAAACGGAAAGAAAATAGAACTTACCATACTCGAAAACAGAATACTGCTCTATTTTCTTAGAAACCCAAATAAGGTGATCAACCGTGATGAACTGATGCTGGTGGTATGGGGTTACAACTCAGATGTAAATACCCGTACGCTTGATATGCACATCGTTCGCCTCCGTAAAAAGATTGAGCTGAACCCTGATAATCCTCAGCTTCTGCAAACGGTCAGAGGTGTTGGCTATCGCTTTAACCCTTCATAAGATTGATCTCAGAGAAAAGAGCTGAGGTAACTGAAGAGTAGGATTGCGAGATATTGAAGCAGCATTGTACCGTCCAGATAAAAGAAGTAATAATATTCGTTTTTCCTGATGTTTGATTTGAATATGAGCCAGCCTGTCAGGATGAGGGTTAGGCTTAATCCCATGATATCCGGAAGTGTAGCCTGATTAAACAGCAGGAGCAAGGCAAGATAACCCAGCAGCAGGAACTGACAAAAAATATAAGCCTTGTGCTCACCCAGCATCACGGGAATTGTTTTTAATGTATAAAGTTTATCCTGAAACAAATCTCGGATATCAAATGGAACAGTGATGGCAGCAATGAAAAGGAAGCGTTTAAATACCAGGAGTAGTGTTTCTGCAGAAGAAATATTGATCTGATAACTCCTTTCCAGTTCAATAATGGGTAAGAGCACGCAACTCACCGACCATACCAGTGCGATCAGGAACAACTTAATACCTGGAATATTTCTCAACCCGATCTTTTGCTGATTGAGGGTTAAGAAGGGGACATTATAACCTACAGCCAGCAGTCCGGTGAAGATCATGAGCAATTTAGACTCTATACTAAGATACCACAAACCAAGAGGAATAATGGAGAGGATGGAAATAAGCGTTATGGAAATGATCAGTCTGTGGTGTGAAAAGATCCACCTTACCCTTAGATAAGGGGAGTTGTGAGGATCTTTAGGTTTGGCCAGCAGCATACTGAAGTTATAGAGGCCAATGGTCGAGAAGAATAAAAAAGCAAGTACATACCTGTCTGCCGGAACCTGCAGCAGGTGATAAGTTACCAAACCCTGGGCCACCGCACAAAGGGCAATGAAAAGATTGCTGAAAAGCAGGAAATCAAGAATAGAAAGAGTGATTCTTTTTATCATCTGCATAAAGCACGGAATATGATTATGCCCGCTTCAATTCAAATATCGTGATTTCCGGTAAAATTCCAACCCTTCCAGGATAGCCTAAAAAGCCATAGCCAACATTCACATATAACTGTTGATGCTGCTCTCTGTATAAGCCTGCCCATTCTTTGTAAATATACTGTATCGGACTCCATTGATAATCTTTAGTCCTGACCCCAAATTGCATCCCATGAGTATGTCCGCTAAACATGACATCGATCTGCGGATATTTTTCCAATACCTGTCCGCGCCAGTGAGAAGGATCGTGTGACAGGAGCAATTTAACAGGAAGGTCATCTGTACCTTTTACAGCCAGATCCATTTTCCCATATTTAGGGAAACGGCCCATACCCCAGTTTTCAATACCCAGTATGCCTATTTCTTCACCCTCGATTTTAAGCCGTCTGTTTTCATTCATCAATAGATCCCAGCCCATTAATTCATGTGTTTTTATCACATCCTGTAGGTTTTTAGCCTTCTCTGCAGACTGTTCCTTACCATAATAGTAATCGCCGTAATCATGATTGCCCAGTGAAGAATATACTCCAAGAGGAGCTTTTACTTTACTAAATATATCCTGATAGTCACGCATTTCATCAGCTTTATTATTAACCAGGTCACCCGTAAAGAAAATAAAATCCGGTTTTTCCGCTAAAAGTAATTCCACACCACCTTTTACTGCCTTTGGATTGTAAAAGCTGCCGGAATGAATGTCTGAGATCTGGCCCAGCTTTATCCCATCGAAAGCTTTGGGCAGATTAGGCAGGACAAGCGCTTTTCTCCTGATCTGGTAATCGTATGCGCCGGAAGTTATGCCCCAGGTCAGTGAGGTTAGTGGCACAGCAGCAGTAATCAACCCCGCCTTGATGATAAAGGATGAACGACTGATCGGTTCATGAGCAGGTAAATGCTGATGAACTTCCTCTGCAGGAACTGTTTTTTTTTGTTTTGCGCGCCTGCTTAACCTAATAACAGCCCTTCTCAGATCATCGGCCAGCAAAAAAGGCAACATCACCAGTTTACAGGCTACTGTAAGAAAAAAAGCTACAAGGATGATCGATCGCAGGGAAAGATAAAAAATAGGAATGGTTACATAAATGGAGACAAATACACCCAGTACAAGCAGATACGTGTAGCCCCACCAAATGCCTCCGAACCATCTTTTAGCAGAAGGTTTCCAGTTCTTAAAAACACCGATCACTGCTCTGAAGCAATAATAGTCAAAGGCCAGGAGGAAAAAAGATAAAAAGAGAAGTAAAGGTAATCTGCCCATTTATTTGAAATCTATATCTTCATCCTCGTCGTCGAATTCGCCCGCATTAAAAAGGCTGTCAAACATATCAGAAAAACCAAACCCTCCATCGAGGTAATTCTTATTCAATTGTGAATGCTCGGCAAGACCGTGCAAGACAAACTCCATTAGCAGAAGGGTTTGGTTTTCGCCCAATTGGGGGTGAAATTTCTTTACAAGGTCGTAAAGACCCGTTACTCCTGTCAGACCCTTTTTATATTGGGCAAAGGTTAATGAATCGGAGATGTCCAGTGTATTCCCTTCTGTAAACCAATTCGTAATTAAAGTATAAGGATTGGCAGATTTGCTCTTCCTGGCTTTTTCCGGGTCTGGAAAGAAGCGGATGAAAAGAGTTTTTACTGCCTTTCCAATTAATGTATTGGCTACTTTTGCAGGACCTTCCAGTTCACCTTCATACACCAGCTCAATCTTGCCGGTTATAGCAGGTATAATTCCGGCAAGATCTGCCATTCTTACAAATGTATTTTGTTCCGTACTGATCAGCATCCGGCGTTCAGCAGTACTGATCAGATTCTCATATGCCGAAATGGTAAGACGGGCGGATACACCTGATTTTTGATCGATGAACTCACTCTTACGTGCTTCAAAAGCAACTTGTTCAACCAGGTCTTTAATCAGTCCGTCTACTTCAATCAGTTTTTGTTCTTCAGTAAGCTTTGCTTCCTGAGTAGTAATTTCACGTGAAATACTTATCGTTTTGGGGTAATGCGTCAGGATCTGACTTTCTATGCGGTCTTTCAAAGGAGTAACAATGGAGCCCCTGTTTGTATAATCTTCCGGATTGGCAGTAAATACAAACTGAACATCGAGGGGCAGCCTTAATTTAAAACCTCTGATTTGTATATCCTTTTCCTGAAGCATATTGAACAAGGCTACCTGAATGCGTGCCTGAAGATCGGGTAGTTCATTGATCACAAAAATACTTCGGTGTGCTCTTGGGATCAGGCCGAAATGAATGACGCGTTCATCATTATAAGTTAGCTTTAATGTAGCAGCCTTTATAGGATCTACATCCCCGATCAGGTCAGCCACAGTCACATCAGGTGTAGCCAGCTTTTCAGTATATCTTTCAGAGCGGTGCTGCCAGCTGACCGGTGTGTTATTCCCATGAATGTGGATCTCATGTTTTGCATACCAGGAAATGGGATTCAGCGGATCATCAAAAATCTCACTTCCGCTCACATAAGGAATATACTCATCCAGCAGGTTGACCATCAGACGGGCAATGCGGGTCTTTGCCTGTCCGCGTAAGCCCAGCAGTAAAATGTTATGACGGGATAATATAGCTGTTTGAAGTTCCGGGATGACGGTTTCGTCATAGCCCAGGATACCTTCAAATCCCGCCTCCTTATTTTGCAGTTGTTTGATCAGGTTTTTTCGAAGTTCGTCTTTTACGGATATTGATTTATAATCTGAGGCGATCAGTTCGCCAAGTGTTTTTATATTGTTATAATCCATTGTCTTTGTTTAAAATTTATCTTTGGCGATCATTATGGGATTCACCGGGGTCCAGAGCCAAACTTTTACCTTACCGTTTTCCTGCGGTTCTTGATATAATCTTCAAATATGTATTCTCCAAGGCCGGTCAGTGAGCTGTAAAATGCCCTTCCACCGTTGACCTGGGTAAATTCCCTGACAAATTGCTGCAGGTAAGGGTCCTGAGCGATCATAAAGGTTGTTATCGGAATATTGAGCCGCTTGCATTGGGCGGCCATGTTCAGGGTCTTACTGATCACTTTTCTGTCCAGACCCATACTGTTTTTATAATAACGGCCATTCTCCTTAAGACAGGTTGGTTTTCCGTCAGTGATCATAAAAATCTGTTTATTATGTGTTTTCCTGCGGCGAAGCAGGTCCGTAGCCAGTTCCAGACCGGCAAGTGTGTTAGTGTGATAGGGGCCAACCTGCAGATAAGGCAGATCTTTTACCGTAATTGGCCAGGCATCATTTCCGAATACGACAATATCCAGTGTATCCTTGGGATAACGTGTTTTGATCAGTTCGGCAAGCGCCATGGCTACTTTTTTGGCTGGCGTGATCCGGTCTTCACCATAAAGGATCATGGAGTGAGATATGTCGATCATCAGTACCGTAGAAGTCAGGGTTTTGTAATCCTTTTCTTCCACCTCTAGGTCACGTTCTGTGAGCGTGAAATTCCCTATTCCATGATTGATCTGAGCATTTTGGATAGAGGCAGTCATGTCTATCTGATCCAGACTGTCTCCAAAGGCAAATTCTCGCCTGTCAGCATTTTTTTCTTCGCCAATGCCCGAAATATTGCTGTTGTGATTACCTTTTCCTGCCTTTTTAAGCTTACCGAAAATCTCTTCCAGTGCAGATTTACGGATGGTTTGTTCGGTTTTTGCGGTGATTTTTACATTGCCACTCCCGTCCTGATTGATATAACCTTTTTCCTTGAGATCATCAATGAAATCACCCATACCGTATTCATTATTGGTGAATTTGTATTTTTTATCGAGTTCATTCATCCAGGATAAGGCTTCCGCAGCATCACCGGCAGTATAGTTGAGTAATTGTGTAAATAGCTTTAGCAGCTCATCAAACCCGCCTTTGGGCAGGTCGTCAGGTTTAAAATCAGAAAAATGGAACCCTCTCATATCTACCTAATAAACGGTTTTCCGAAGTTAAAAGTTTGACCCGGTAAGAATGTTATCCACTTGTAAAAATAGCGGACTATTTCGGGCTTCCTTTAGCCAGCGCCCTTTCAGCTCTTTTTACGGCAAGCCTTTCTCTCCATTTTGCATAAGGAGCTTTAAAAGCCATTTTCAGTACACTGTCCAGTCCGCCTTTTACGGCCAGGTTAAATACACTCTGTGCTTTTCTGGTCAAAGATGCATCCCAGGCCCTTAAACTTAGTGAGAATGAGCCGTCAAGATATTTCATCCAGTGCCACATACCGGTAGGCATAAAAAGCGTATCGCCATGTTCCAGGAATACCTCATAACCTTCAACACCGTTCAAAGCCGGGAATTTTTCAAAATCCGGATTCGCTACATCATAGTCCTCCAGTGCATAAGTAGCATTAGGAATGCAATACAGACGTTCTTTCCACTTGTTGTCAAACAAAATAATGTGCTTTCTTCCGCCAAAGTGGGTATGGAAAAGATGGGGAAGATCTATATCGTAGTGTAAAAAAGTAACAGAATTAGAGCCGCCGAAAAACATTGCCGGCATGCTTTCAATAAAGCCGCCCATCAGATCCTTGGGAATTACAATATCATCGACCAAACCCGGTACATGTTTGAACAGATTGAAAAAAAAGATCCTGAGTTCAGTGGGCTGAGATTTAATCAGATCCAGATAATCGCCAAACCGCATGTTTGCTACTGAAGAATTAATAGGTTTAGAAGGGTCAGCCTTGGAATTGTCCATGAGGCTTACATTTACATCACCCGCTATTTGCTTCAGATAATCGGTAGTCCATTTTTCTCTGGCCGGCCATGATTTGGTCAGACCTTTGATGATCAGGGGACGTCTGGCGTCCAGATAGTTTTTTTTAAAATCAGCAGGGCTGATGCTCTCCACGGTATCTACCGGCTTTAAAATAAAGCTCATAATTTATAAAGATAAGATACCTGTGAACGGCTAAATGCCAGTTTACCGATCTTACGTAGAACAAATGTAAATTAAAATTCATATAATTTTAATTTTACGCTCGTCCGGCTGAAATAAATTTAGGATTGCAGAATCCGGAGGCCGGAATGATTACTCCGTATTGAGCTTAGAGTTATCTCTGGTATCCTTCATAGATAAATACACAATCAATGAGATGAAAATGCAAGCTGTGACATACCAGTAATAATAAGATTCATGCCCCAGGTCTTTAAGCCAGAGGGCAATATACTCAGCAGTACCGCCAAAGACGGCAACTGCTAACGCATATGGAAGACCCACGCCAAGTGCCCTGACTTCAGCAGGAAACAACTCTGCCTTTACAACAGCATTGATGCTGGTATACCCGCTTACGATAACTAAAGCTGCCATCAGCAGAAAGAAAGCATGCCATTGAGAATCCGTATGACTCAGTGCCCCAAGTAACGGTACAGTGCATATTGTTCCCAATACCCCAAAACCAATCAGCAGCGGACGTCTGCCGACTTTATCTGACAGGGTGCCAAACAAGGGCTGAAGACAGGCGAAAATCAGCAGCGTAAAGAAAGACATCATGGTAGATTCTTCCTTGCTCATGTGGACCGTATTGACAAGAAACTTTTGCATATAGGTGGTATAGGTGTAGAAAGCCAGTGTTCCTCCCATGGTCAGTCCGATTACGGTAACGATTGCTTTAGGGTGCTTTAATAACGCTTTGAGGGTGCCCTTGTCCAGAGATGATTTTTGCTGTTGTTTTTCGAAAGCATGCGTTTCCTCCAGGTTCTTTCTGAGGTAAAGCGCAACAACAGAAAGAATGGCTCCAAATACAAAGGGGATACGCCATCCCCATTCCAGCAACTGGGCCTCTGTGAGCAGCAGTTTTTGAAGGGTCAGCTGAATACCAAGGGCCAGCAGCTGACCGCCAATTAGTGTGACATACTGAAAGCTCGAATAAAATCCCCTCCGGTTTTTTGTCGCCATTTCGCTTAGATAAGTAGCTGATACGCCATATTCTCCGCCGACACTTAATCCCTGGAGCAGTCTGGCAGTCAGCAGTAATATAGGGGCCAGTATACCTATTGTATGATAAGTTGGGGTTACTGCGATCAGCAAAGAGCCCACAGACATCAGCAAAACTGAAAATGTCATGGATTGCTTTCGGCCAATGCGATCCGCGATACGCCCAAAAATATAGCCGCCCAATGGCCGCATTAAAAAACCGAGTGCAAATATCCCGGCAGTGTTTAGCAGCTGAGCGGTCGCATCTCCTTTTGGAAAGAAAGAAGAAGAAAAATAGATGGCAAACGCAGAGTAAGCGTACCAATCATACCATTCGACCAGGTTGCCTATAGAACCGCCAAATATCGCTCTGAGTCTTTTACCTGATATTTTCTCTTCCATCTATACCAAAAGTAATTCATTATTGTCATTATTCTTTTTAAATTATACAAGAACAGATACACCATCTGTTTGTTATCTTAACTAAGTTTAAAAGAAGAAGATGTCAACGTTCAACGAAATTATAAAAGGTAACAGGCCTGTATTGGTAGATTTTTATGCAACCTGGTGCGGTCCCTGTAAAACAATGGCTCCGATGCTGGATACACTTAAGCAGCAAATTGGCGACTCAGCAACTATACTGAAGATCGATGTCGACAAAAATCCTTCAGCAGCCAGGGCATATCATGTTCAGGGTGTGCCAACACTGATCCTGTTTAAAGAAGGTAAGATTGTCTGGCGTCAGTCCGGAGTGGTTCCGGTTAGTCAGCTTCAGCAGGTGATTAATCAGCACAGGTAATCAGATAGATTCGACATCATATTTTCATGTAAATTAAGTACAGGATCAATCTTTTTAGTGTTTAGGTTTTCATAAGGGGATAAAAACTTAAAGATTAAGGCAGTTTGCTGAAGTCAATCTCCGGGTGTTGTTTGTCTGTAACCTTTCCCTTCAATACAGTTTTAATGTTGGTGTAATTGTCAAAGAAACCACAATTCTTTAAATAAAAACCGGCAGTATCCGTTCCGCCGGCATAATCTTTTCTGTAGTTTGCCCTTGCTGTATGGTCTGCTGTAAATATGGCCTCAGTAACTTCATGCCAGTTGCCTTTTGCATCTACAGCCCATTGATTTTTGTAATAGGCCTGACGCGACTGGTCTCCGGTATCGGGAGCGAAGTTCTCGAGGAAGGAATAGATTCCTTTCAGATAAACAGCTGACTGAGGCCGTTCAAAACTGGCAATAAGTATCCAGCTTCCCTTTTCAGGGTCTTTAAAATAAGAAGTATACAACGTGGTATTCTTTGTGGAATCGGGTTGTGCACGGGTTAAAAAAGCATAACTTTTTCCGGTCTTCCAGGGATAAATCATATAGCTCTGTTCACCGGAACCTTCATTTCCAAATTCTCCTGTTCTGGTTCCGGCCCCCTTTTTCAGAAGGCGGATTTTCATATTCTCAGGAATGTTTTTTGGATTGTCCGTCTCAAATGGACTCCAGACAGAAAAAAGAATCCTTCGCTCTGTACCGGAATTGACCTGCATACCAAAATAGCCGGCATCAAACCCGTTGGCCATATAATAGGAACCAAGTTTGTCTTCATTTTCAGGAACCATGATCTCGCTGTAAAACCATTCTACCTGATCTGCAGCAGCTGGCGAAATACGGTAATTGAGATGTACTGATGGCCCCCTGTGTCCCCAATAAAAGGAATTTCCTTCATTATTTTTGACATAGGATGCGCCATTGGCAACCGCCGTACCAGTGATGAGCAGGTCCGATACCTCTGCAAATACGTCTCCGGTTCTGGAAATTCCCCTGAGGTCAACTTTTATATATCCTGATCGATTAATCTTAATTGTACCGACTTTGACCACCGCCGCACCCAGATTTCCAATGTCCCTGGTCAGGGTTGTTTCCTGTGCGGTCAGGCTGATCCTGCTTTTACCTTCAGGCACGCTTACCCGAAGGGCGAGTTCAACTTCGCCGGGAGCATCGGTTCTGAAATAAACAGAGATGACATCATTAGGAGCGCTCCAGTTGAACACGCCTTCATTTTTGATCTGGGCCTTTGAGTTTTTATTTAGCCATGCATTACCCCCGATTGGGATGGTGATGGTTGCTGGTTCTGCGTTGATCCGGCTATTGGCATGGCAGATAAATCCATACGCAAGCTGAAACACAAGCAGAAGCAAGGTGGTTCTTTTCCTATTCATTTGTGTGTTTATGTGTTTGGTCAAATGAATATAGGAAAATGTATTAAATTTTAAAAAATCACCTGGTAACTTTTGCAGTTCGCATGTACCTGGAAAACCTTTGTGGAAAAAAGCGCTTAAACCAAATGCCTTTTACCTCTCTGCCTCCTATATACACTTCCTCCTTTTTCTGTTTAATGGCCTCCATGATCTGTCTGGCACATTCCTCTGCAGGCATTCCATTGTCCTGTGCTTCGTCCATCGTACCCTGCGGACTGCCATTGGCGGTGAGCGCATTTACAGAAACTTTTGTTTTGATAAAGCCGGGGCAAACCATCGTGATGCTGATATTCCTGTCGTAAACTTCTGAGCGCAGAGAATCGAAATAACCATGTAAGGCATGTTTTGATGCGGCGTAAGCAGACCTTAATCTGGTGCCAAACTTACCAACCAGGCTACTGATGCATACAATACTTCCACCTCCGTCAGCGATCATGGATGGGAGTACCGCTTTACTCAGTACCACAGTTCCCCAGAAGTTGATGTCCATAAGCCGCTGCTCTGTTTCGGCATTGGTCTCCAGTGCCAGTGCACGCTGGCTGATCCCTCCGCTGTTGATCAGGATGTCGATGCGGCCGAATATGCGCATGGCTTCTTCGGCTTTACCCTTCAGCGCAGCTGTATTTTCCAGATCCAGGGGCAGTACATGGATGTTGACAGGATTGTTGCAGGCCATTTTTACCCGATACAGTTCGTCGCGGTTGCGGGATGAAAGGATAAGTTTGGCTCCTGCTTTATTGCAAGCGTAAACCAATGCTTCTCCGATGCCTGAGGATGCTCCTGTGATCCAGATGATTTTATTGTTCATGGTACTAAATATTTATCGGTGGTCTTCTTCTGTCTGAAATAGTTCTGATGCAATATAATCTGCAAACAGTTTGCCCTCTGCAGTCAGTTTTAAATATTCACCATCATTGATCAGCCATTCGCGTTCAGTGAATACTTTCATGCTTTTGAACATGTTTTCCAGGAAGAACTTACCAAAATCTTTTTCTATTTTATTTAAAGAAACACCCCACATGGTGCGCAGAGCAGTCATTACATATTCATTAAAACGATCGAATATACTCAGTTCTTCGATTTCCTCAGCCAGCTTACCCTGCTGGATCAGGTTCAGGTATTGGGCATTATTGGCCAGATTAAGGTAGCGGGTAAGTCCATCGAAACCATGCGCGGAAGGGCCTATGCCCAGGTAGGGTATGCCACGCCAGTAATTGGTGTTGTGGACGGCATACTTACCGGGTTTGCTGTAGTTTGATATTTCGTAATGTTCAAAACCAGCTTCATTCAGCTTTTCGGTGAGGGTAATGAACTGCGCTGCACTTTGCTCATCATTGATAGGGATCTGTTTCCCTTTTTTAATTGCGCTGGCAAGTGCTGTACGTGGTTCTACTGTAAGTGAATAGGCTGAAATATGAGGAGTATTGAACTCAACGGCTTTATTGATGTTGCGCAGCCATTTGCTGTCGCTAAGCAATGGATATCCATAGATGAGGTCAATGCTCAAGTTTTCAAACCCGGCGTCCTGACTTCGCTTGATACAGGTCTCGGCTTCAGTGGCGCTGTGCGCCCTGTTCATCCACAGCAGGTCATCGTCAAAAAAGGATTGAATACCAATACTGAACCGGTTTACAGGAAGTTGCCTCATCTCAGCAATTTTCCTGGCATCCAGGTCGTCCGGATTGGCTTCGATGGTGATCTCTGCACCTGAGGAAACAGAAAAATTTTGAGTAATGGTGTTGAAGATCTTCTCAAAATGTTTGGAGGGCAGTACCGAGGGGGTTCCGCCTCCCAAATAGATGGTTTCCACCTGGTCTGTAATTCTGTTTTTCTTTTGAATGATCTCCCTGCATATCGCATCGGTCATTTCGTCCACATACTTCATAGAGGTGCTGAAATGAAAGTCGCAATAAGTGCAGGCTTTTTTGCAGAATGGTATATGGATATAGATCCCGGACATCCGGCAAAGGTAAGATTTTTACCCCACCTTCTCTTTATATGCACTAGTCATGAATCCTTATTACTTTCATATCCCGGAGATCATTACTATAAATCTGTGAGGTCCCTGCATGATCTTTGGAAGATCATCCGGACCTTTCAAGGATCATGCAAGGATCATCCAACCATTGAGTAAAGATCATCCGGATATGAAAGCAATACAGAAGCATATAGGAATTATAAGCTTTGCAGCAGTGTTTATTCCCAGATGGACCTGGCACTGAACACCTCGAGATTTTTAATCTCAATGTTATTACCCCAAAAGTGCAGGCCTTCTTTATTATCGGCAAATGGTTTACGCTCCATAGAATAAGAATAAGCTCCGCCGTCAATGAAAACTTCAATAGAAGTTCTGTCGATATAAATGTCGGCAGTAAGCTCCATGCTGGTCATATTCTCCGGTGAGTAAAATACACCGTTGATGGTATTGAAATTCATATCGTAGCCGATTATCCGCTGACCGAACAAGTTAAATCCAGCTTCTGTGGCATGGGACAGTTTAATGGTAGTTTTAATACGCAGGCGATCTGCCTTGTAAAATTCTTTTAATTTCTGATTGGCATCATCGGATTTCAAATCTTTCCACTGCTTTACCGGTTCAAACAATTGTTCTGTTTCTTTTACAGGATTGCTAAACATCCTTACTCCATTTTTAGTCGTATGCAGGGTGAGCTCAGTCGGCAGCAACATCATGTTGTTAAAGGGCATGCCTGGTTGGGCGACCCTGCCCCAGCCCACTTGTATGCGTCTGCCATCGGCTTCAGGGATATTCGAATAGGTTTGGGCAGCATAGATGGTACCTGTTGTATACTGGTGCTTACCGCTTTCAGGTGTGAATTTTTTCCCGTCAAATGAGCCAAGCATATAGGTGTTTGAAGCGCCATACATGACCCATTTAGTTTTGCCTTTGTCGCCGTCTATCGGCAGTTCAAAAAGATCCGGACATTCCCAGAAACCAGTGGTATGGCTTTCATAGTTCCATTCCTTCAGATTTTTTGACGTATAGATCGAATGGCCGTCGCGTTCGTTGAGTACCATTACCCAATGCTTGCCCGGTTTGTGCCAGAATACCCTGGGATCACGTGTATCTTTGCTGTTCCATTTTTCCTTAGAGTCTATCACGGGATTTTTGGTGTATTTTGTCCAGGTGCGGCCTTTGTCCAGACTATAGGCAATGCACTGGATTTCCCTGTCTGGGTTGTCTACGGTATAGGCTGCTACCATGGCAGGCTGGCCCGGTTTACCGAATCCTGAGGTATTCTCATAATCTATCACCGCTGAACCTGAAAACATAGTCCCCAAATTATCGGGATGCAGGGCTACAGGAAGTTCTTCCCAGTGTACCAGATCTTTACTCACCGCATGCCCCCATGACATATTCTCCCATTCTCTTTCATAAGGATTGTGCTGATAAAACAAATGGTATTCACCCTCATAAAAGATCAGTCCGTTAGGGTCATTGATCCAGCCCCTGCGTGTAGAGAAGTGGTATTGAGGACGGTTGTATTCGTGGTATAGAGAATCCTGTCCTGCAATCTTATCATCCTGATAGATCTTGCTTAGACCTGTGGCATCTCCATCATAGCTGATCCTGATGGTCTTGCCTTTGTAGGCTGTCATGTCTGAAAATACCCAGTATTCGGGTTCAGCTGAAGCCAGTCTTATTTTGAACGCACGTTCTTCTTTACCGTCTATTTCAAATTTCATCGCTTTCCTGTCTGTCTTTTGAGAGATGGGAAAATTGAGGTATCGTTTGGTAATCTTAATGGTGATGTCGGCAGCAAATAAGGAAATGCTGCAGCACAACACCAGTGCAGAGGTAAGGGTTGCTTTTAACATTGATTTCATCGTTTATTTTTGGTTATGTGTATGTTTTGTTAACTAATTATCCGTTTCCGGTTTTGCGTATTAAAGTACGCATTCCTGATTTGTGCTGCAACAGCCTGTCTGGTTACAAAGTGGATCACTTAGGATGGCTTAAATATCCGGTTTTTGAAGTCAGTGTATTCAGCCAGACTGTAGGGTGGACAACCGCCTTTTTTTGTAGCAATGAAGCCGCCCATAGCGACTGCGTTTTTCAAAATCTCCGTCGGTCTGGCTCCGCTGTGGTGGCTGGCAATGAAGGCTGCCAGAAAGGAGTCTCCGCTGCCTATGGTGTCTGCCACGCTAATCTCATTACCCCAGATGTGAGAAGCCTCCTGATTCCTGTAGTATGAAGCGCCGAACTCTCCTTTAGTGATGATGAGTTCAGGAATATTAAAGCGGTCCTGTATAAATTTCACTTTGCTGGCTTCGCTTTCGTATGATCCTTTAAACATCACCTGAACGATGCTCAGCTCTGCTTCGTTAAATTTTACAATGTCGGCTTTATCCAGCAGTATCTCCAGTAAGGACCTGTTGATAAAGGGTGGGCGCAGGTTGATGTCAAAGATTTTTATGGCTGCTGTATCGAGCAGGCTGAAAAGAGTATCTCTCGAAGTATCGTTTCTTGACGCAAGACTGCCATAGATGAAGTATTTTGAGGGACTGATCTGTTTGCCCGGGTCTGACTCCTTTGTGATAAAATCCCAGGCGACAGGATAAACAATTTCATAGGTCACCTCATTTCCATTGTTCGTACGGGCCAGCACCTGGCTGGTATTGTGCAGCTGATCTGTTTGCAGGAGGCTCTTGCTGATTCCCCAGAGATCCATCAGTTCCATCAGCTTGCGGCCATTGGTGTCGTTACCGACCCTGCTGATCAGGCTTGTTTCCACGCCCATTTTGTTGAGATGGTAGGCCACGTTAAGCGGTGCTCCTCCGGGCTGCGGGCCATCTGGTAATACATCCCACAAGATTTCACCGTAACAAATTGCTGTATGAGTTTCTGCTTTCATGATCTGTGGTCTTTAGTGTAAGATGATATTGTTCTCTATGTTTTCCAGTGACCTGCCTTTAGTTTCGGGCATGAAGCGCCATACGAAAATGAGCTGGAGCACCATCATGGTGCCGAAGAAGCAAAAGGTAACTGCACCCCCAAGTGTTTCGGCCAGGTATGGGAAGCAGAAAGCGATCAGGGCGGCCATTATCCAATGGGTAGAGCTGCCGAGTGTTTGTCCTTTTGCCCGTACCTGATTGGGGAAGATCTCTGAAATAAATACCCAGATCACGGCACCTTGTGAAAAAGCGAAGAAGGCAATAAAGATCATGATGTATACCGGAATGGCCATTCCGCTGAAGGTTTCTGTATAAAAGGTAAAGGCGACGAGGAACAGGGAGATGATGAGCCCTGTTGAGCCGATCAGCATGAGCATTCTCCGCCCTACTCTGTCAATAAAGTTCAGTGCAAGTAAGGTGAATGCGAAGTTGACCAGTCCGATACCCACGGTGGAAAGTAAGGAGGAGTGGGCACCCAGTCCGGCCATTTCAAAGATTCTCGGCGAATAATAGATGATGGCGTTAATACCTGATACCTGGTTGAAGAAAGCAAAAAGCATGGCGAAAACCACTGGTTTGGTATATTGACCGGAGAACAGCTGCGCTGTGTTTTTTTTGGTGTTGCCCGGCTTTTCTTCAGACCGTTTAATAGATTCCAGTTCTTCTTCGCAGTTCAGGGGATTAATGATACGCAGGATCTCCAGTGCTTTATCATAGGCCCTTTTCTTAAGAATAAGCCAGCGCGGACTTTCAGGGATGAAACCAATCAGAATGAGAAAGATAAGCGAAGGTACAGCCTGTACACCCAGCATCCAGCGCCAGGAGGTTTCTCCTCCCTGACTGATCAGATAATTGGATAGATAGGAGATCAGGATGCCCAGCACCACGTTAAACTGGAAAAGGCCTACCAGTCTGCCTCTTCTGTCGGCTGGTGAGATCTCTGAAATGTAGATCGGTGCTGTTACTGAGGATGCGCCTACTCCCAGCCCACCCAGGAATCTGAATAAAAGAAATACGTACCAGTTGTCTGCCAGGGCTGTGCCTAAGGAGGAGAACAGGTAGGCAATCGCTACAAAATATAAAGTGTTTTTTCTGCCAAACCTGTCTGAAGGTTTTGAGCCCAGTAAAGAACCAATTACTGTTCCTATGAGTGCGATGGAAATCGTCAGTCCGTGTTCAAAAACACTGAGGTTCCAGTATTGCTGAATTGATTTTTCTGCTCCTGAGATAACTGCTGTATCAAAGCCAAACAGAAATCCACCTAAGGCTACTACTACCGACCATGCGAGTACAGAATTCTTTTTCATGAAGATTGTTTATAAATGGTTAAGAATGGCAATGTCGTATAAAAAGCATGGCGAGGTTATAGATATAGTTTCAAATTCTTTAAAAAATGGAATTATAGTTAGTGTTTTGATACGCAGTCGTTTATGATATTTTTTTATGATTGGTTTGTGTCCGGTTTAAGTTTCGTTACCATATTCTTTAACTCTGGTTACATCCGGTCTTGTATCGCTGTGGACCTGATTTTAATATCAGGCATATATTCTCTAGCTTTAGGTCCTGTACCGGGTATTCTAATGTTATGACGATGTCACGTATCCCTTTTCTGATCTTTTTATCCTGCTTGTTCACGGTCTTTGCCGGATGCTCCGGTAAGCAGGAAAAACGGGAGTATACCATTGGTTTTTCGCAGTGTGTGGGCTCCGATCTGTGGAGGAGGACGATGATGGAGGAGATGAAGATGGAGCTTTCGCTGCATCCTAAAAGCAAATTTATTTATGCTGATGCCAATAACAACAGTGAAAAACAGGTCCGGCAGGTGAAGGATATGCTGCGGCAGGGGATAGACATCCTGATCATTTCGCCCAATGAGGCATTGCCGTTGACGGGTATTGTGGAAGAGATTTATAATAAAGGCATTCCTGTAGTGGTTATTGACCGGAAGACTTCATCTTCTTTGTATACGGCTTATATAGGGGCTGAGAATTATCAGGTTGGTAAAATGGCGGGTGAATATTTGGGCAGTATCTTAAAGAGAGGTGGAAATGTGCTCGAAATTATGGGCTTACCGGGTTCTTCGCCAGCTATAGAGCGCGGAAGGGGACTAACGGATGCCATTAAGAAATATCCTGAAATCCGGATCTCTGCTCAGCTTTATGGGGACTGGCTCCCTGATCATACTGCTAAAGTGTTACTGAAGAACCGAAAGGAGCTGAGTGGGATAGACGCTATATTTGCTCATAATGACATGATGGCTCAGCGCGCCAAAGAGGTGCTAAGTGAATTAAAACTGGATAGCGGAATTAAAGTGCTGGGCGTAGATGCGCTTCCCGGAAAGGGTGGAGGACTCAATATGGTTGGTTCCGGAATACTTACGGCAAGTGTGCTGTATCCTACGGGGGGTAAGGAAGCGATCAGCATCGCGATGAAGATCTTAAGTAAGCAGCCTTTTCAAAAAGAAAATATTCTGCAGACTGTGGTGATAGACAGCAGTAATGTGCAGCTGATGAAGCTGCAATGGGCCCGGATCAGTAATCAGCAGCATGATATAGAACGGCAGCAGGTTTTGCTGGCAGACCAGTTTGAGGTATACAACAGTCAGAGAATGGTGCTTAATTTCATTGTGATTACACTGGTGCTGGCAGTGGTTTTTGGTGGTTTGGCCTTTCATGCACTGCTGGAGAACCGCAAGATCAACAAGAGTCTTGAACTCAAAAACGGCGAGATCCTGACTCAGCGGAACCAGCTGATCGAGATGTCTGAAAAAGCGGAGGCTGCGACTGAAGCCAAGCTCAACTTCTTTACCAATATTTCGCATGAATTCCGGACACCGCTTACATTGATACTCTCTCCTCTGGAAGACTTACTGAAAAATGAAAAGTTAAATCAGGCGGCTGGCCGGGAACTGGGTCTTATCCGCAAAAACGTATACCGATTACTGCGACTGGTAAACCAGCTGATGGATTACAGAAAGATAGAGCATAAGGAATTTAAACTGCATGCCAGTCCTAACCGGCTGGTTGATTTTGTGAAAGAAATTATCGACAGTTTTCAGCACAATGCAGGTAAAAGGAATATAGATCTCAGGTTTATCGTGAGGGAAGATCCCAGGGTAGTTTGGTTTGATGTAAACATGCTCGATAAGGTAATCTTTAACCTGCTCAGCAACGCGCTTAAATTTACTGCAGATAACGGAAGGATCTATGTGACACTGCATAGAACTGATACGGAGGCTGGTATTGAGGTTTCTGATAATGGACTGGGTATGACAGAGGAGGAGCTGGGGCAGATCTTTAACCGGTTTTATCAGTCAGATACCAATTACAGCAGAGGCTCGGGACTGGGGCTGTCTCTTTCTAAAGAACTTATGCTGCTGCACAGAGGTACGATCAGTGCCAGCAGTAAAAAAGGAGAAGGAACGATCTTTATGCTCAGACTGCCGTTGGGTGAGACGCATCTGACCGGGTTGGAGAAAATTCCACAGCAGAAAGAGGGATTTAAATTGTATGATGAGATGAAGATCTATACCACTGCTCTGGAGAAGACTGCTGAGGTTAGTGATGCGGCGGCGTTAAATCTGATCAAGGATTACTCTATTCTGATCATTGAAGATAATGTAGAACTGCTGGACTATCTGTCCCGCAAATTTGAAAATGAATATGAAGTGTTCCGCGCAGAGAGCGGATCTTCAGGATTGGTTCAGGCTTATGAAAAGATTCCTGATCTGATCATTTCCGATGTCGTTATTCCGGGTATATCGGGCAAGGAGCTAACCAGCCAGCTAAAGTCGGATATCCGCACTTCGCATATTCCGGTAATTCTGCTTACTGCTCAGGGCAGCATCGAACAGCAAATCACGGGCATACAGGCGCGTGCGGATATTTACATGACAAAGCCGTTCAATTTTGAATACCTGCAGGCTAATGTCGAAAACCTGATCAGGAACAGGGCAATGTTAAAGGAGCATTACATTAGTGATATATTTCCTTCAGGGACCAAAAGACCAGCGGCTAATCCCATCGATAAAAAATTTCTTAACGATTTTTCCGGGCTGGTGGAACAGAATCTGGGGAATGAGAATTTTAGTGTGGATGAGATCGGAAAGGCGATCGGAATTTCGAGGGTACAACTTTATCGTAAGGTAAAAGCCCTGCTCAATTGTAGTGTTACAGACTATATATTAAACCGTCGGCTGAAAAAGGCCAGGTATTATTTAATCAACGAGGATTACCCGATATCAGAGATCAGTTATAAGATTGGCATTTCTTCTCCCACTTATTTTTCTACTATTTTCAAGGCAAAATACGGAATGACCCCGACGGAATTTAAGAAGAGTCAGCAGATTTAGTCCGTTTTCTGGTTGCTCCTGATGTGACTGATGATCTTCAGGGCATGAGCCCTGGAGTTTTCAATGAACCACAAATGTGTATCCATGCCACCGCAAACAACTCCGGCCAGATACAGACCTTTTTGATTGGTTTCCATGGTTTCCGGGTTATGGAAGGGATGAAGTTTGTCATCTTTTGACAGGGTAATGCCCAGTTTTTTCAGCAGGTTGAAATCCGGCTGGTAACCGGTGAGCGCCAGTACGAAATCATTGGGTATGGTAATTTTGCCTTCAGGGGTTATGATGTCTGCTTCATGCCTGTGAACCTCTGCAAGGCTGGAGTTGAAATGCGCTTTAATACTGCCTTCCTGTATCCTGTTGATGATGTCCGGACGCACCCAGTATTTCACACGCGGACTGATCTCTGTGGACCGGACAACCATGGTGACGTTAGCACCCTTCCTGTAGGTTTCCAAGGCTGCATCTACAGAAGAATTGCTGGCTCCTACTACGATCACATTCTGCATGCTGTAGTAGTGCGGGTCTTTATAATAGTGCATTACTTTTGACAGGTGTTCGCCTGGGATATTCATCTGGTTTGGAAGGTCGTAAAATCCTGTTGATACGATTACATTTTTTGCTTTGTAGGTGCCTCTGGAGCTGCTGATCTGAAAAATATCTGTTTTTTGCACCTCATGTACGGTTTCAAACAGATGTGTGTTCAGTTTAAATTTTAATGCTACTCTTCTGTAATATTCTAATGCTTCCGAACGTGTGGGCTTTGGATTGTTGGATACAAATGGAACCCCGCCAATCTCCAGCTTTTCGGAGGTTGAAAAGAAAGTCATGTTTTGAGGATAGTTGTATAAGGAATTGACCAGGCAGCCCTTTTCCACGATTACATAGGATAATCCGGCTTTTTGTGCTTCAATGCCACAGGCGAGGCCTATTGGACCTGCACCAATTATAAATACATCTAAAATGCTCATGCTGATCTGACTTGTATATTTCAAATATAGAAGATTTAGAGGTGTTAAAGCTGGAGTTCCATTTGAATGTTGCAACGCTCATAAGGCGAGGGGATGCCTGTGGTTTTTTTAAATCCCAGCTTTTGATAAAGATTAATTGCCGGTTTCAGGATGGTATTGCTTTCCAGATAGAGCTGCTCTGCGCCGGCAGCTTTTGCTTTCTGAATGGCTGCATTTCCTAGCAGAAGGCCTATGCCTTTGCCTTTGGCAGCATTGCCAACAGCCATTTTTGCCAGTTCAAAGGTGTTGTTTTCGTGTTTGATCAATGCACAGGTTCCTACGGGTACCTGATGATATAAGGCAATGAGGATATGGCCGCCATTGTCCAAAATATATTCTTTGGGATGGTCCAGAGATTTAAAGTCTGATTCTTCCATTTTAAAGTAGGTGGTGATCCAGTCCTGATTCAGTTGTCTGAAGGCTTGCTGGTACTCCGGCTTGTAATCCACAATCTGAACGTCCCTGCTTTCACGGAGTTTTCTTTCATCCTGCACTCTTTTCAGCAGGTTTTTTTGCCCGAGCAGAAATTCCCATTCTTCGATGGCTTTCCAGAGATTGTATTGTGTCTCTGCAAATGCATTTTCAATAGCGGCGTTTACATCTGTTAGCTGGAGATCGAATGGAGTACGCATCGCCAGTCCTTGTTCAGTTAGCTTGACGAAGTTTTTACGGGCGTCAGTTTTATTGGGGCTTACTTTTACCACTTTGTTTTTGATCATCTCCTTTACAATTGTACTGACTGAAGGGTGGGAATGGCCAATCTCCAATGCGATCTGTGTAATGGATTTTTCTTCTCCGCCGGAAAGTACAAAGAATACAGGAAACCATTTGGGATGCATATCTACTTCGTAAAGTTGATAAACCTGGCTTGCCTGTTCGGTCAGCATTTCGCTTAGCCGGCGTAATCTGCTGCCGATTGCCATTCTTCCTACGGTATTGTATAAGTTCATGTATTTATAATTACGTAATTGGTTACGCAAATGTATGGCAATATTTTAACAAATCTTAACATGTATAAGATTAAACCATTTGTGCTGAATTCATTCTATCAGTTAAAAAGAATGAGAACCATGAAAAAACTAATTTTTACAACCATTTTATTCATCAGTATGGGTACTATGGTATTTGCACAGAAAGACAATTCCAAAAAAGGGCATAAAACGCCGGAGGAAAAGGCCAAACATCTTACTGATGTGCTGGAAAAGAAACTGACGCTAACCGCAGATCAGAAAACAAAGATATATGCCATTAGTCTTGATGGGTTAAAGCAGGTCAAAGCAAGCCATGTGGAAGGGCAGAAGCCTGATAAGGAAAAGGTGAAGGCCGAGCTTGCAAAACGTGATGTTCAGATCAGTGCAGTTTTAAATGATAGTCAGCGTAAATTATATCAGGACTGGAAAGCGGAAAAAATGAAGTCCATGAAAAAACATGGAAAAAAAGGGTCTGATAAGACTCAGTAAGTTTTAAAGTAGAGCGGATGATGGAGAGGCAGCTAGCAATAGCTGCCTTTTTTTACAGGTAAATTTCCTAATTTGCTGCATCTGAATAACCGTATATGAAACCTTTTGCTTATTTATCCCTTTTACTTCTGCTGAATTCCGGCTTGTCAATCCATGCTCAGGTTCCGGGAGTAAGGTCTGATCTGAAAACTGTTGGTTATCTTTCTCTGGAGGGTAAGCCCTTGGTGCATGCTAACTTAACGGACAGGGAGGGGAATGTACATCGTTTGAAACAGCCTCTTTTGCGTCTTATGCGTTCGGGGATAAAAAAGGGGAAAGGAACTGTTCTGATATTGCCGGGCGGAGAATATAAAATGCTTAGGCTGAAAGCAGACGGAATGATTGAAGGGTCGCTGCTCAATAAGGACGGTTATGATGTAGCCATTCTTGATTATAGTATAACCAAAGGTAATGATGCAGAGACCATTCGTGATCTGGCGCTTAGAGATGTTTTGAAAGCCTTCAGATTGCTGAATACAGAACGTAAGAAATATGGATTGAGAGGTGGTTTTTTGGACATCAGGGGTTTTGGTGCTGGAGGACATTTGGCTGCGCGTGCTTTACAGCAAATGGATAGAAATGAACAACCGGATCATTTATTTCTTTTTTCACCTTCTTATCTGGATGAGAAGATAAAAGGTACAGTTTTTCCGGCGGTAATGCCACCACTCTATCCGGCAGCAGAGTTATCCGTTGCCTTTGGGGATAATGATCCTAAGCCCCTGGTGAGTGCGGGCCTGGAATATCAGAAGACATGGAAAGGATATGAACCTCTTGCAGGTGTTAATCCGGCAGCGGTTGCAGTGGAAGGATACAGCAGGGCACGTCACGATGAAAAAGTCGCTGCAGCAGCAAAAACTAAGTACGACGTTATTATGATGGGGAACTCGATCACAAATAATTTTGATAAACCGGAGTACATGCCGGTATGGAACGAGTTTTTTGCGCCAAGAAATGCTCTGAATCTTGGATTTAGCGGCTATCGTACAGAGAATATCCTCTGGAATATTGAAAATGGTGAACTGGAAGGGCAGTCACCGAAGGTACTGGTGCTCGAGATAGGCACGAATAATATAGATGAAAAGAACTATCCGACCAGGCATACCGCAGCGCAGCTTGCCGGGGGGATAGAAGCTATTGTTAAGCTGCTAAGACAAAAATTGCCTGCCACGAAGATCATCATTTTACGATGTTTTCCAGGGGCCTATGGCGGACCAAATCCTACTTCACACCGGGCAATACTGGAGCGTGCCTCAGACATTGCAGCGAAACTGGCGGATGGAAAAGATATCTTTTATTGTGATGTGAATCATGTATTCCTCAATTTTGATGGCTCCATCAATAAGGATCTTATGCCGGATTACCTGCATCCGAGTGCTGCTGGTGCCAGGCTTTGGGCTCAGGCAATGGAACCGCTTTTATCTGCTCTGATGGGTGATAAATCCCGGGACACAGTTGAACGCTTCAATACGGCAATTGTTCCCGTTCCAAAGCTTGAAAATGACAGCTATAACTGGTGGGACAGACATGCAGAGGTGCTGCGTATTAAAGATACTATTGATCCGGAAGTTGTGCTGATTGGCAATTCAATAACTCATTTCTGGGGAGGCTTGCCTAAACTGGTTAATATGGATGGTACTCCGAGGGAACCTAACGGACCGAAGTCATGGGCTTCTGTGTTTGGTAACCGCAGGGTGTTGAATCTTGGTTTTGGCTGGGACCGAACGCAGAATGCATTGTGGCGGCTTGATCATGGCGAACTGGATGGGCTGCATCCGAAAACGGTGATTGTTGATATTGGCACTAATAATACCAGTGAGACGCCCAATGCCAGAATGAATACGGCTGAGGAGATTGTGCTGGGTATTCGCGAGGTTTGCCTTAGGATACGGTCTAAGGTTCCTGGGGCAAAGATCATCGTAATGGCGATATTCCCCAGAGAAAAAGATCCGCAAGATCCCAGACGCCGGTTGATTACTGAGATTAATAAAAGGCTGGGGGTTTTTGCGGAGGAACACCGGCTAACGCTGGTAGATATTGGTCCTGAGATGCTGGCGCAGGATGGAACTTTCTTGCCTGGGGTCATGCTGGATTTTACGCATCCGACAGATAAAGGCTATCAGTTATGGGCTGATGCGATAAAAAAAATAATACCTGATCTGGATTGAGATTAAACCGGCATGGGCTCGACATTTTATTTTAGTCTGCCAATGCCGGTAGGATTTTTTGTTATTTTTTCTGTTCCGAAAGGAAGGTGATCAGTGATGCGAATTCTTCGTAAGAAAGTGCGTTGGCCAAACCTGTCGGCATCATTGAGGTTTCCAGTTCCTGTCTCTTCAGGATGTCGGCAGTTTTAATGGTGCTAACTTGCCCGGCGATATCTCTCATGGTAATCTTGTCAGCAGATTCTGAAGTAACAAATCCCATATAGGTTTTGTCGCCTTTTGCATTGATCAATACGGATGCAAATCCTTGTGAAATGGAGGCATTGGGCTTGAGGATGGATTCTGCAATTTGTTCCCGGTTCATGATAGATCCTATCTGCCCCATGAAAGGGCCTTTAAGCGGCTCGCCCTTATTGAGACTGTGACAGGCAACACATCCCTGTCTGGCAAAAATTCCTTTACCAAGGGCAGAGTTTCCTTTGATTTTTGCCATGGCAAGCATCACATCTTCTATTGAAGATTCACCGATCTGACCTTTTTTATTTCTTATCTTTTCAAGATCAACTTTGACTTCATCTTTTGCGGCAATTGCTTCATCTGTGCCTAGTTCTGTAATTCCCATTTGATTTTTGGCATTCAGGTCTGTTAAAATCTGCTTTTCAGATGCTCCGGCCTTATTCCATTCGGTTAAAAGGAAGGATTTGATAGCTGGTGAGGATTCCCAGTCAGCTGTTTCATAGTAAGGGCCATGACCATCGGGTCTGGTACTCCACCAGGTGGTCCCCTGGTAAGGAGCTTCTGTTTTATAAAGTCTGGATAGGGTAGTGATGATCTGGTTTTTGAGTAAGGCATCTCCGGCTTTGCCGTATGCGGCAATCAGTCCGTTTACTGCTTTGGGATCATGCATGTAACGCAGGGTCCAAAGTGCAATGGTGGAATTTTCGGTTCCGATTGCATTGACACAGGCATCAACTGCATTCAGGCTTAGTAAGGAACGAACGGCAAGGTGAGCGGGGATGATTGCAGAGTTTGGAGTAGCATGCGGTCCTTCAGTGTCTTTTGCGGGAGCAGTAAATGATGAAGGCACTTTTGTTTTCAGAAGAACTGATATGGCTTCTTTACGGTTTAAACGTCCAAGGCCTATGATTGCTATGGCCTGGATTCGTGGGGAAGGATCATTAAGGGCTTGCAGGAAAGGCTCAAGTGGTACTTTTTTAGTATTTGGCTTTCTGTCTGCCAGCGCGCGCAGGGCGAATTCCTTAACATCTTTGTCTTCAGTGAGTTTTACCAGGTTGTCAATACCGCTTTCGCCGGCTGCCTGTGCATAGGTAAAGATCCCTGCTACACGGTTATAGAGTGGCAGGTTTTTATCGGCTGCTACGTCCCAGGAAGCTTTAACGGCGTCTTTAGGTCCGCGGCCGAGCAGCTCCTGCTGGGCGCTTAGACGTGCTACGGCACTGTTTGATTTGAGCAGATTGGTCAGGTCTTTTACGGACGCCTTTTTCAGGTTTGGAAATGCTTTGTATTTCCAGTCTTTGGGTACGGCCCTAACAATAAATCCTTTGTCAGGACTGCCTGAATAGCCTGCGCCATCCCATGCTGCAAGGTACAGACGGCCAGAACCATCTACATCCAGATCTGTGATCTGGTTCAATTTAATGAATGTTTCGTCTTTCTGTCTGAAACTGGCACCATCGGCAGTCACGCGATGTATATATAACTGACTGTTTCCCCAGTCGGCCATCATAGGCACGTGATTGTATTTTTCCGGCCATGTGGGCTCGTCCATAAAAAGACAGCCTGTTCCTGATCCTCCACCAACATCTACCAGTCCCGGAATGATCTCTTCGGTAAAGTGTTTGAAAAGTAAGGGATAACCATATTCACCGGATTGGATATGATGGCTAAAGCGAATATTCCAGCCGCCGCCGTCATTGGTATTGTCCCGTGTGAAGATGTTCATATATGGGTCGATGGCTACATCATAGATGTTGCGGGTTCCATGGGTATAGATTTCCATTTCTCTTCCATCAGGTCTTACGCGAACTATTCCACCACCATGCATGGTTAGCTTTGTTCCATCTCTGTCAACAGCATTATAGAATCCAAAATCACCTGCTGCAATATAGATCCACCCATCAATACCCATGCGGATGCCGTTTGTAGCATGATCAGTACCCCTGCTTTGCAGAAACTTAGGGGAACTGATATTTTCTATCAGGGGTTTGGACGGGCCATCGGCAATTCCATCATTGTCTTTGTCCTCAAAGACCACCAGGTCCATACCCGTAGCTGTTTTGGTTTCTTTGGAAAATGTAGTGTGCAGCACGAAAACCTGATTGCCTGAAGCGATAATACCCCTCGGGTTGTCAACTTGTGCAAATTCGGTATGCTTATCTATTTTTCCGTCATTGTCACTGTCGATCAGTTTTACAATACTGCCTTTTCCCGGATCTTTACCCAGAGAACCGATTTTATCGACACCGACAAATACTTCACCTGTGGCGCTTACTGCAAGACATGCCGGGCTTGGTGTAAGTTCTGAGCCCGCAAAATTGGTAAGTATAAGCTCTCCGGGCCATGAAGAGGCGTTGCGGAGGGTGTCATTGGGCAAGGTTTTAGAGGTGCTGGCTAACCCGGAGGAGTCTTTTTCATTGAAGCGGTATCCAATAAGAAAAAGAAAAGCATAAATTATAACTAACTGTATTTTAAACATAATATTTGATCAACTTAATCAAATGTAAAAATTAAAATGACTTTTGACCAGATGCGAAGGGTTGTTATCGAAGATTTTACTTTAAGGATTGACCAAAAATAGAATTGTCCATTAGAAAAAATACATTATTCATTGCATGCGCATAGGGAAGAGGTTAATTTGGTGGTTCTAACCAAAATATAAAACACGATGAAACATTTATTTAGTTTACTGATCTTGTTACTTTTTTTTAATCAGCTGGAAGCACAGGAAGCACCTGGTGTGAAACTGATTAAAACGCCTAAGTCTGTAATAGATGATTTTATGGATCTGCGATTTGGGATGTTCATTCATTGGGGGCCGGTGTCGCTGCGGGGTACAGAGATTGGCTGGAGCCGGGGTACTGTGGTGCCTTTTGAAGAGTATGATCATCTCTATAAAAAGTTTAACCCGGTCCTGTTTAGTGCAGATGAATGGGTGAAGACCGCTAAAGATGCGGGGATGAAGTATCTTACGATTACTTCAAAGCATCATGATGGATTTTGCTTGTGGCCTACGGCATTTTCAGATTATAACATTATGAATACGCCTTATAAAAAGGATATTGTGGGTGAACTCGCCAGGGCCTGTAAAAAGTATAAGATCAGATTTTGTGTTTATTTTACAGTGCTGGACTGGCACGATCCGAATTACCCTATCCCTGTTTCCGGAGCGAAGGTAAATCCGGACGCTGATATGAAAAAGTTTGTAATGACCATGAAAAATGAACTAAAGGAAATCATTACGAAATATGATCCTTATATGTTATGGTTTGATGGAAACTGGGAGAGTCCATGGACGGCTGAATATGCTAAAGATGTTTATAGTCATATTAAAAAGTTAAATCCCAATGTGATCATTAACAACAGACTTAAGGAGATATCTAATGTCCCGAATGCAGGGGATGACCACGCTTTGTTAAGTCCGAATTCAATAGGAGATTATGCAACTCCTGAGCAAAGAATCGGGGCACTGAATATGAATGATCCCTGGGAAACTTGTATGACCATTTGTCAGCAATGGGCATGGAAACCTGATGATAAGATGAAATCGTTAAAGGAGTGTCTGCAAACATTAGTTAAGACGGCGGGAGGGAATGGTAACCTGCTGTTTAATGTTGGGCCTATGCCTGACGGAAGGATAGAGGAACGGCAGGTGATGCGCCTTAAAGAAATGGGTGATTGGCTGAAGCTTTACGGGGAAAGTATTTACGGGACAAGGGGCGGGCCTTTTAAGCCCAGCGAGGTGTATGCCGCAACAAGGAAAGGCAGTAAGATTTATATCCATGTTTTCGGGAGAAAGTCTTCCGAGCTTACTTTGCCGGCATTACAGGCTTCAAAAATTAAGAGCGCTTATTTTTTGAAGGGGAGTAAACTGGCTTACAGTCAGCATGAAAATGGAGAGATTACTATTCAATTGCCTGAACATATGCCGGATGCAAATGTCTCGGTAATCGTACTGGAACTTAATGTAAATTCGCTCAGCCTGCCTGTAGTTTCATAATGATGTTCAAACGCTGGGAGGATCAGTTTGCCGGGATAGCCGGAATTAGTGTAATGCGGGTTGAAAATCCAAATAAGGTGATCTGTAAGTAGCTTATTTTAGCTAAGTTTGTGCCAATGAATTTCAGAGGGTTTATCTTATTTATGGTTCTGATACTTGCCGCAGCTGGTCAAAAAGCCAATGCCCAGGTAATAGATTCACTGATGGACTCCGCTGCGGTAAGGGCAAAGTATAGCCGCTGGAAATTAAGGGACAGTGCGTATGTGGCTCGCCAGAATTTTGTAACAGATTCCATCATGAAGCATAGCTGGCTTTTCCCTGATTCTATGGTCAATAAACATATGATCATAGACAGCATCATTAAAGCGAATGTGTACGGACGTTCTGATCTGATCAACAGGTATAAGGATTATGCGTCAAGAAAGATCAGCAAATACAGGCTGGGAACTTTGTTGCCTAAGGGACAATTATGGGTCCCCGCTGTTGTGTTGTTATTGCTGATCCTGTTTGGTACATTAAAGATTTCTTTCGCAAAACAATTGCAGACGATCGTGCAGTCCTTCTTTAGTAACCGGATACTGAATAACCTGAATAAGGAAGATAATTTATTTACCTCCTGGCCTTTTTTGCTGCTGTTTCTGCAATTCGGATTTACGGTGGGGATGTTTTTTTACCTGGTATCCCAATTCTATCACATCTCATTTCCCGGTACGGGGTTTCAGTTTTACATTAGCATTTCTGTCCTGATTGTCGTACTGTATATCTTCAAAATCGTTATTTTGAGGATACTTGGTTATCTATTTAACGTCCAGAAACCGGTTAATGAATATGTTACAATATTATATTTAAGTTATTTTAACCTTTCATTAGTGTTCATCCCTCTGGTTATTGCTTTTGCATTATCACCATTAAAATACGGCCCTTACTACATTGCGATCTCTTTTGTGCTTTTGTGCATTATTTTTGCATTTCAGTTCATCAGGGCCGGGGTTAATATTTTATCTCATTATCGATTTTCAAAAGTCTATTTATTTTTGTACTTTTGTGCCCTCGAAATTTGCCCTATATTAATTTTAATCAAGGGAATAGGATTGTAAGCTGTAATTTTTAAAATGCAAGAAAAGACAGAAGATAGGTTGCGTAAGGTAAAGAGTATACTAGTGACATTACCAAAGCCAGAAACAGAGAAATCTCCGTATTTTGATTTGGCTAAAAAGTACAACCTGAAAATTGATTTCAGATCATTCATTCACGTGGAGGGGGTTCCGGCCAGAGACTTTAGAAAAGATAAAATTACACTCAGCGAGTTTTCCGCAGTGGTTTTCACAAGCAGGAATGCGGTAGACCATTTTTTCAGGATATGCGAGGAAATGCGATATGATGTTCCGGCTGACCTGAAGTATTTTTGTATTTCAGAATCAACTGCTTTGTATCTTCAAAAATATATCCAGTACAGAAAACGGAAGATCTTTTTCGGTAAGCAAACTGCTGCTGATCTGGCGGAAGTATTAAAAAAACATGCAGGGGAGAAGTTTCTTTACCCTTGTTCTGATATGGCAACAGAGGATACTATGAATTTCCTTCAGAAGAATGGCTATAGTTTTACTCCTGCCGTGCTTTTCCGTACGGTGGTGTCCGATCTTTCTGACCTTGCAGAGGTTTTTTATGATGTGATCGCATTTTTCAGCCCTTCGAGTATACAGTCTCTATTTGTGAATTTTCCTGAATTCAAGCAGAATAATACGCGTCTTGCTGCTTTTGGGGCTAATACACACAAGGCTGTTAAGGATGCCGGATTGATTGTGGATATCGCAGCTCCTTCGCCGGAAGCTCCTTCTATGATCATGGCAATAGAGAATTATATCAAAAAATCAAACAAGTAAGTTAAGCTTTAGTTCATTTTGTTCTTAAGGCATATTTTTATCATTATTAATTGTATATTTCAATGATAATTGATAAAATTGTTATAAAATTGCTTTGACTACACTATGAGAAACATATACTTGATCGGGTTTTTTATTGTCACCATATTATCCTCCGGTTGCGGAAAAGGCGGCCAGGGCGAGCTTGTTGGCGTTTACAATAGAAAATTCAGAAACAATAGAATTCCTTTGGGCATGGTATATATACCTCCGGGAAGGACGCTGATAGGGATGTCTGATGAAGATATCAATAATTCTCAGGGCTCTCCCAGCCGAATGACCTCATTCAGTGCTTTTTTTATGGATCAGACCGAAATCTCAAATGCAGAATACAGGCAATTTGTGAATTGGGTACGGGATTCGATCGCAATAACAACTTTGGGCCCTTCCGGTGCTCCTGCTTTCTTTAAGGCTGCCCCACAAGGTGCTACTGGTCCGGGTGCGGCTACTGCACAAAGAAATATCGACTGGAGAAAGGTAGGTAACGGATCAGCGCTGTGGAGTACTAAGGGGAATGGACTTGGGAATAAGCTTACTGGCATGTATTATGGAGGTGCTGATGCCATTCCGGGCAGAAATGAAATTGATATCAGAAAGCTGAGGTATGCTTACAGCTACGTAAGCTCTGACCTGGCAGTTGAGGGCAGAAAAGATCCGGAAAAAAAACGCCAGGATTTTATTGTGACTTATACAGATCTTCCTGATCCGAATAATCCTAATCACCATCCTTCTATTCCTGTTTACCCTGATACTCTGGTCTGGAAAGTGGACTATTCTTATTCGCAGAATGATCCTATGGTGAAAACATATTTTAACCATCCTTCATATGATGATTATCCGGTTGTGGGAGTGACCTGGGAACAGGCTTCTGCATTTTGTGTGTGGCGCACCAGATTTTATGAATCGGTTGCAGTGGCGAGAAAACAGCCGTTGAATGCAAGGCCTGAATATCAGTTGCCAAGTGACGGACAGTTTGAATATGCAGCAAGGGGCGGTAACGTCAAAACAAAATATCCTTGGGGAGGACCGTATGTACGTAATACCAAAGGATGTATGCAGGCAAACTTTAAAGTTGGCAGAGGTAATTATTCTGATGATGGTGGTTTGTATACGGTAAATGTGAAATCTTATTTTCCAAATGATTACGGGTTATATAACATGGCCGGTAATGTTGCAGAATGGACAGTGACAGCTTACAACCAGTCAGCGGCTCCTATGCTGCTGGACTTCAACCCCAATTTTACTTACGTGGCTAAAACCAATGATAGCAAGTACCTGAAGCGCAAAGTGGTAAGGGGCGGCTCCTGGAAGGATATAGGATTCTTTCTTCAAAATTCAGTGGGGACCTATGAATATCAGGACCAGGCCAGATCGTATATCGGATTCAGATGTATTTCTGCATATCCGGGCACTGATATCACCTACAAAAACTAAATAAAAACTTATAACGTAATTCCTTTATTTTAAAGAACATGGCAGCAAAGAAAAAATTTGATTGGTTACACGTGGCAATTTCCTGGGGTGCCAGCGTGGTTATCCTGGGTGCATTATTCAAAATACTTCATATTGGGGGGGCATTTGGTAATCTGGCAATTGGTATTGGTTTAGGTGTTGAGGCAATTCTATTCTTTCTGACTGGTTTCAGGCAACCGGAACCTGAACTTCCCTGGGATCGTGTTTATCCGGAACTTCGTGATGACTTTGATGGTGATCTTCCTAAATCCTCTGCCAAACCTGTGGTAGCTGCAACAGGATTTTCTTCAACAGCAGCATTGGATAAAATGCTTGTTGATGCGAAAATAGGCCCTGAGCTGATTGAAAGTCTGGGTGCTGGTCTTCGCACTTTTGGTGACAAAGTGGCCACAATATCTAATGTTGCAGATGCATCAACAGCAACAAGTGAATTTACAGGCAAAATTAAGACTGCTTCTGCCAGCTTTGATCATCTGAACAATGCTTTTTCCAAAGCAACTTCACAACTGGTAGAAATGGGAGAGAGCAATACTTCTGCAACTGCTTATCATGACCAGGTAAATGCGTTAGCTAAAAATCTTTCTGCCTTAAATGCGGTATATGAACTCGAACTTCAGGATTCAAGCGCACACCTGAAATCGATGAACAAATTCTATCAGAATCTTTCTCTGACCATGAATAATTTTAATGATTCCATGGAAGATTCTAAACAGTTTAAGGATGAGGTAGGTAAACTTGCTAAAAATCTGGCATCATTAAATGCTATTTATGGCAATATGCTATCCGCTATGAACCAGCCACGCGTATAATTAGTAATATCTAACTATTTATTAATTAACCAAAACAGAATTATTTAGAATGGCCGGAGCAAAAGAGACAACGAGGCAGAAGATGATCAATATCATGTATTTGGTATTGCTTGCTATGCTTGCGTTGAACGTATCAGATACAATATTAAATGCCTTTAAGAACTTCAATGATAGTTTGGTGAGTTCTAAAACCAATGTGAGCACCAGCATTGACCAGTTATTTTCATCATTTCAAAATACCAAGTTGAAAGATGAACCAGCCAGAGCAAAACCGATATGGGATAAAGCCAACAAGGCTAAAGCTTATGCAGATGAGTTGAATAACTATGTACAGCAGCTGAAAGACCGTTTTCATAAAGCCGGTAATGGTATAGATGAAGAAACCGGAGATCTGGTCGAAAGGGCGAATATGGACATCGCTCAGGGAATTATGATCAATCAGAAGGAAGGTGAAAAGCTGAAAAACAAGATCAATGAGACGCGTGAGAGTTTGATCGGATTACTGGATGAAAAGGATAGGGCAGGGGTCACTTTTACCCTGGAAGCCAAAGATGCGGCTAAAAGTATCAACGGAAATAAGAAGTGGGAAGATATAAACTTTGGTGAGGGTATGCCGCTTACAGCTGCGAATACAACGTTGAGTAAAATTCAGTCGGATGTGAAAAATGCGGAAGCTGAGGTGGTTAAGAAGTTATTTGGTAACATGGACAAGGCGCTGGTAAATCTGGATCAGTTTGCTGCGGTTGCCGTAGCGCCAAGTTCTTATGTTGTTCAGGGACAGCCATATACTGCGGAGGTGTTTTTGACGGCAAGCGATTCCAGATCTAATCCTGAGATCAGCGTGGGCGGAAGTAATCTGTCTGTAAAGGATGGTAAGGGAACTTATACCGGAGGCACGGGTAGTGTGGGTGTATTCAAATGGAAGGGTACAATTAAAGTAAGGCAGACTGATGGTCAGATAAAAGAGTATTTTACTCCTGAGCAAACTTATCAGGTGGCCAAACCCTCTGCCACTGTATCACCGGATAAGATGAATGTGATCTATGCAGGTATCCCCAATCCTTTTTCTGTGTCAGCTGCGGGTTTTCCATTGGAAAGTGTGAGAGCAACCATGGGAGGAGGTTCTATTTCTGGTGGTAACGGAAAATATATGGTAAATGTTGATGGTGGGCAGGTAGGTAAAACTTTAAGTATTAATGTTTCTGCAACAAATGGAGGAAAAACCTTAAATTTAGGTTCCCAGGAGTTCAGGGTAAAAGCATTGCCTACACCAAGAGCTTATATAAAAGGCAAATCAGGCGGGAATGTACCTTTGGAATGGATTGAAGGTGCGGGTGTACTGGATACGCAACTGGAGGATTTTGTATTTGATGTAAAGTTTAAGGTGATCAGATTTGCTACAACATTTATTAACCCCAAATCTGATGCGGTCACTATCCAGAACAGCGGTGCAGGTTTTGGTGGTCAGGTCAAAGGAGCTTTAAATTCGCTGAAACCGGGTGCAACAATTATTTTTAAAGATATCGTCTGTGAAGGACCTGATGGCAGACAAAAGGTATTGGATGGAATAACATTTATAGCAAAGTAGCATATTATGAAAAAGATTTTAGGTATTGTAGCGTTGTTGTTATTGGGTACAGGGGTTTTTGCACAGGACAGTATTCCTTTGCGCACGGATTCTTTAAAAAAATCAAAGATTAAGACTCCTCCAAAGGACGGTTTTGCTGTCAGAAAAGATATAGACAGCAACGTGATGGTGCCTTATGCTGACGTTCGTGAGGAGGATGTTTTTTATTCTAAACGCATTTGGAGAGAACTGGATCTTAGAGATACGATCAATTCAGTTCTGGGTGCTGAAGGCGCTAAACTGATTGATGTACTTTTGGAAGCAATTGGAAATGAAGAATTGACTGTGTATGCCAATAAAGATACTACAGCAGGTAAATTGCTGGATGACAATGATTCTTTTAAGATCGCTTTGACTGCACAGCAAGCTTTGCAGAGTGCAAGGGGAACGGTCGAGGGTACGGCAGATTCATTGACAGGGAAAATAGCAGAGCCGACATTAGGCAGGTTACGGTCGGATGAATTCATGAAATACCGAATTAAAGAGGACTGGATCCTCGATACCAAAAGGTCCATTTTTGAGCCGAGGATAGTTGGTATTGCACCAATGAAAATGGTCGAAGGCAACTGGCAGCCTGTGTTTTGGGTTTACTATGATGATGCAAGACAATTGTTGAGTACTAAGAGGCTCGTAAATCCCGCTAATGATGCTTCTACCCTTACATTTGATGATTTCTTTGTCAGAAGGTTGTTCTACAGTTATATTATAAAAGAAACTAATCCCGGAAATAAGAATATTACAGAAATGCTGGGTCTTACCGATCCTAAAGATCCAAGGAAATTATATGAATCTGAACGCATTAAAAAATCTGTATCTGACTTCGAACAAAGTCTTTGGGAGTATTAAGAGCATTTATCTTAAACCCCCTTGTTATTCCAATTTTTCAGGTAATGCATAAAGACCGGATGTGCTATACATCCGGTCTTTTATTTTTTTCGAAATACTCAAGCAGAGTTTGAATCTGCTTTTTATTTAGCACCGCCGCCAATTCTGCCTCTGTTGCTTCTTTAATCTTTTTTACAGATTTGAAGTGCTGCAGAAGTTTTTCTGCAGTAGTCTTGCCTATCCCTGTGATTTGCTCCAGCTCTGTTTTGAGAGTACCCTGATCTCTTTTCTTGCGGTGAAAGGTAATGCCAAATCTGTGGGCCTCATCACGAAGTTGCTGGATTACTTTCAATGTCTCGGATTTTTTATCGAGATATAAGGCATAGGAGTCACCGGGATAGTATAACTCTTCCAGTCTTTTGGCAATACCTATTACGGTTACCTTTTTATCAATGCCGAGTTTCTTTAAACTGCTCATGGCGGAAGAAAGCTGACCCTTTCCGCCATCAATAATGATGAGCTGAGGCAATGTGCTCTCTTCTTCTAGCATACGCTTATATCGCCTGTAAACGGCTTCTTCCATCGTTGCAAAATCATTAGGGCCTTCAACCGTTTTTACATTGAAGTGCCTGTAGTCTTTTTTTGATGGTTTGGCATCCTTAAATACCACAATGGCGGAAACTGGATATTTCCCCTGAAAATTTGAATTGTCAAAGCATTCTATATGTTTGGGCAACTGGGTTAGGCTTAAATCCTTTTGCATCTGTGAAAGGATCCTGTCTGTTCTCAGATCAGGATTTAGCTTTTCGTATTGATTGAGCTTCTCTTTTTTGAAGAAAAGTACATTTTTCTGTGAGAGTTCGAGCAGTTTTTTCTTTTCTCCCAGTTTTGGGACAGTAAACTTCAGATTTGAATCAAGCAGAGAGATGTCAAAAGGAACAATGATCTCTTTTGATGTGCTATGAAATTTGGTTCGGAATTCTGTAATGGCAATGGTAAGTAATTCTTCGTCAGTTTCATCCAGACGTTTTTTGATTTCTATGGTTTGGGTCTGTATGATACTGCCATTCATCACTTTTAGGTAATTTACAAAAGCATAACGTTCATCGGATGCAATGCTCACTACATCTATGTTGGTGATGGCACTATTTACAACAGTAGACTTACTCTGGTATTTTTCCAGCACCTGAAGTTTTCTCTGGTATTGATGTGCGTATTCGAAGTTTAACTGCTCGACAGCATTTTTAATAACCTGGTTTACGCTTTTGATCACATTTCCAATTTTTCCGTTGAGAATGTCTTTAATCTCTTCTATTCCATTTTCATAATCAAGCAGTGACTGATGGGCCTGGCAGGGACCTTTGCAGTTGCCAATCTGATACTCCAGACAAACCTTAAATTTTCCGCCGTCAATATTGGCAGGGGTAAGGGGCAGATTACAGGTACGTAATGGATAGGTTTCTTTGATCAGGTCCAATATGGTGTGCATCATGCCAACAGAAGCATATGGACCAAAGTATACGGAGCCGTCTTTGATCATTTTCCTGGTCCAGAATACACGTGGGAAGGGCTCTTTTTTAATAATGATCCAGGGGTAGGTCTTGTCATCTTTGAGCATGATGTTGTACCTTGGCTGGTGTTTTTTAATCAGGCTGTTTTCCAGTAACCAGGCATCGATTTCAGTATCAACTATGGTAAATGAGATCTTCCTGATTTTTGAAACCAGTACACGGGTCTTCCCGTTCATCTGGGTATCTTTGTTAAAATAAGAGCTAACCCTGTTTTTAAGGTCCTTTGCTTTGCCTATGTATATCAGTGTGCCTTCAGCATCCCAGTATTGGTAAACACCTGGTTTATGCGGGATATCGGTCAATACCTTTTTATATTCGAAAGCACTCATGATCAGTTAATTTACTGATTAAAATCCCAGTTTCTCATCAAGTTCGGTATTCTGGTCCTGTTGCTGCTGGTATTGATTACAGTCATATATAATGGAGACTCCATTCTTGGGAGGTTCAAAATCAGCCTGGCTGATCTTCAATTTAGGATTCGCGTATACCCTTTTCATAAAACCGGCAAAGATTGGAAGTGCAGTGGTAGCACCATCACCTTGTGCAGTACTTGTAAAGTGAAACGCACGGTCTTCGCATCCTGTCCATACGCCTGCTACCAATTGCGGGCTGATCCCCATAAACCAGCCATCAGAATTGTTTTGAGTTGTTCCTGTCTTGCCGCCAATAGCCGCTTTTATACCAAATTTACCGGCAAGACGCCAGCCTGTTCCGTTGGTGACAACACCTCTAAGCATTCTGGTCATGATATAAGCAACTTCCTCATTCATTGCCGGAACCGGAATGGGTTTTTCACTGTGCAGAACTACACCATTCTTGTCTTCAATTCTCAGTATATAGGTAGGTTTGGTCCAGACACCTTTATTGGCAAAGGTGCTATAAGCTCCCACCATATCGTAAACCGAAGCATCAAAGGAACCCAGGGCAATGGAAGGATAAGCGGGTACTTCAGAAGTAATGCCCATCTTCTTGGCAAGGGTAGAGACTGCTGTGGGCCCTACTTGCTTCATTAAATAAGCAGCGATATAGTTTTGAGATAAGGCGAGTCCTTTCTGTAGCGTAAGGTATCCTGGTACTGTTCCTCCTGAACGGGGAGTCCATGGGGGACTACCCGGAATTTCAATGGTTACAGGTTCATTTAATACGGTGAAGCATGGGGAGTAGCCGTTCTCAACTGCTACGGCATAAGTAAATGGCTTTGCTGTAGAACCCACCTGCCTGGTTCCCATTTTTACCTGATCATACTTAAAATGTTCATAGTTGATGCCGCCAACCCAGGCTTTTACATAACCTGTTTGCGGATCCATGGCCATCATGGCATTTCTAAGCAGCATTTTGTAATATCTGACTGAGTCGATTGGCTTCATTACAGTGTCTATATTGCCTTTCCATGTAAAAATGGCAAGCTTAACAGGTGTATTGAAGTCGGTTTTGATTTCTTCTTCTGATTTTCCTTCCAGCTGAAGTGCTTTATACCTGTCAGATCTTTTTATCCCCTGTTCGATCTGCATTTCTTTTCCTTTGAAGGGGTCTCTGCCTTTCCAGCTTTTGATAAAATTGGTCTGAAGGGTCTTCATATATTCTTTTTGGGACTCCTCAGCATATAGCTGCATGTCATAGTTGATGGTCGTAATGATCCTTAATCCGTCACGGTCGAGATCGTAAGGGCTGCCATCCGGCTTAGTGATAGATCGCTCTTCGAATATTTTCTTTATATCAGATTTAAGGACCGCCCTGAAGTAAGGTGCAATGCCCTCATTTACTGTTGCTGCATTAAAGTTCAGTCCAAGTGGCTTTTCCTGTTCTTTATTGTAATCCTGCTCTGTTAACAGATTGGCTTTTACCATTAAGCCCATAATGGTGTTTCTTCTTGCCAGTGATCTTTCAGGGTTTCGGGTAGGGGAATACCTGGTGATGCCTTTCAGTATGCCTATTAGCGTGGCTGCCTGAGAAACAGTAAGTTTATCTGGTGTAGTATTATAATAAACCCTTGCAGCAGATTTAATGCCATATGCCTGGTTGCCAAAATCAACCGTATTCAGATACATTACGATAATCTCTTCCTTTGTATAATTGCGTTCAAGCTTTACGGCTATTACCCATTCCTTGAACTTCTGGAGCATACGTTTTACAATGTTTTTTTGTCTGCCCTCTTCTGAGAACAGATTTAAAGCAAGCTGTTGAGTAATCGTACTGCCGCCTTGTTTCTTGCCAATGAGGTTATAGAGTACAATGGTAAAAGTGCGTTTGAAATCTATACCGGAATGTTCAAGGAACCTGATGTCTTCTGTTGCAATAAGGGCATTGATTACATTGGGTGATATTTCCGGATAGGTTACGTTAGATCTGTTCTGAACAAAATAGGTGCCCAGAATTCTTCCGTCATCTGTTACGATTTCTGATGCCTGGTTGCTCTTAGGATGCTCTATATCTCTGAAGGAGGGTAATTCTCCGAAGAGGCCAAAACCTATAGAAATGATGAATAATGCAAACAAGACCAGCACACCGATCAATATTTTCCATAGGGTATAATTATACTTTCTGATGTCTATCTGCGAAAGTGGTTTGTTCATTTTAATAGTTGTTTTTATAGAACTCCATGTACTGATTCAAGAGGGTTTTACTGGTCAGTTTGTCAAAGTTCTCTTTGCTGATGATGAAACTGGTATAAATATTAACGGGAACCTTCATGATTTGTTTCAGTTGAGGGTTAATCCCATCCGAATAGGTTTTTGCGTCTTCAAAATTACTAAAGTTACCTACATAAATGAGCTGATCATTGTTAAATTCTTTTAACTGATGCCTTAAGTTGTTCCCGGAGTAGTTTCCGCGATTGAACTGCCCAATACCAAAACGGGAGGAGCTGAGTGTTAGGGAGGCATCAGCAACATCTATTACATAGTAATAAATAGTTGACCTGGCCGTGCTAAAAGGACTGTCGGGCTTTACTGTCGGTTGAGACACCGGAGGCTTTACAGGTTCCGGGACACTTACGATAGCCGGTGAAACTTTTTGCACAGATGGTTCTGGTTTTAAAGCTGGTTTCTGTTCTGATTTTAAAGCCGGAGAGACTTGTTCGGTATTCTTTGGGTTTTGTGCAATGATCCGGAGTGGGGCAGGTTTATCTGCAAAAGGAGGCTCATTAGGATCAAAATCTATTAAAGCGATTTGTCGCTTTCTAAAATCTTCTATATGCGCGTTGATATAAGATAGGTGCTCTTTTACCAATGGTGTGATTAACTTGTCTTCAGGAAATCTTGTAACGATGGTATCCAGTGCAGTTATCAAACGGTCTACATGATTTGTCCGGCCAATTGCGATGGCTTTCAGGTAAGCAAATTGAGGCGAAAGCATGTTTTGTCCTTTACTGTTATCCTCATCTACATGTAGGATGACATCATTAAATTCTTTCTTCAGATACTGTTCAAAGACCTGATTGTATTTTTTATTTATGGCCGTTTCAAGCTCGGACTGCTTTATCGAAAATGAAGGGTCCAGAATCGTTTTTGCATATTGTGAGGCTGGGAATTCTGTTAAGACCTTTGCTTTGTATTCGTTTGATCTGGTTTCATTCACTCCTTTGTTAATTAGGAAAAGGCTATAATAGGTTGCGGCGAGGTGATGGTTAGAGGGGAAACGTTTCAATAGTTTCAAATAGGTCACTTCTGCTTCTTTTGGATCCTGAAGCTCCTGCAGATAAAAACTGGCAATTTCATAATATGCGTCAATGATTTTTTGATTTGACTGAGATAGAAGATCCTGATTAACAGGGAGCTCATCGGTATATTGTTTTATAAGAGTTGCTTTATCTTTCACCAGAGGTACTGCCTCATCGGGGTCAATGACAGGAGTCCCGATATTATTTGCAATTTCTTGTGTTGTCTCCTGAGAAGAAGATCTTATACTTTGACGCCAGTTGTTTTCGAGTTTTCTGCTTCCCCACTTTTTCTTAAAGTCATTAAAACCAATACTTATAGCGGTTGCATTGCTAAAGTAAAATGAATTCTGGGGCTGCGCTTTATTGTTATTCGTTGGGGCAGCTCCGTAGTTGCCCGGATAATTAAAGGATGAAGCGTTATTTACCTGCGCTGTTTCCTGTGCAATTGGATTGGCTAGTACTTCTATTAATCCTGTACGTTCATTTTCAGGTTGTAAGGCAATGTATTGAAGTGTATCCTGCAATGCAACGATCTCCAGCCGATTTGTAAGGTATTTAAGATTTTGACTTTTCTTTATTATAAGTTCGTAACCCGGATAATTTTTAGGCAGAGTGGTTACTGTACTGTCATAATAAGATTTTGCCTTCAGGTAATTTTTGAAATGCCTGAAGTTTAAATCTGCAATCCTCAGATAAGACAATCCTTTTTGGTATTGATTGGTTGTACTTCTATTAATGGAGAGGAGATAGAATTTTAATGCTTCATCGTATTCTTCTTTATTCGCATGGCTTTCTGCAACCTGGAAATATATCTGGTCGTTGTAGTCAAGGTTTTTGTCGTCTTTTAACAGGGAAAGCAGTTCTTTTTGATTATTTAGTTTAATATCACCAGTCAATGATTTTAATTTGATCTGACTGAGGTTTGCATTGAAATACATTTCAAATGGCGCATTGCTCCGTTCAACTTTTTTATAGTTAAGGGAGGCATCTTTATAATTCTTTTGGCTCTCATAAAGCTGTGCAAGAATATAGGTCCATCTGATTTTGTTTTGACTATGAGACTCGGCTTTTATGGCATCTTTAATATAGGAGATGGCGGCGGTATCATTTTTGAGATAGATGCACATTTGGGCAAGTGTAGCAAATGATCCAGCCAGTCTTTTGCGCGATTTTACCGAAGGTATCAGGGTCTCCAAGGTGTCAAGTACCTGATTTGCCTCACTAATCCGCCTCAGCTGCATAAGGCTTCTTGCCTTCCAGTTGAGCGCTTCAAGATAGCTGTAAGTGGTTTTTTTATAAGTTTTTGTCGTATAATCGAAGTATTCAACAGCATTGAAATAATTACCGTTGAAGAAATTTGCCTTTCCTAATAATAGATACGCATCATCCAGATAATTACTATAACTCTTCTCCAGAATAATGGTTTGTGATTTTTTAATGATGTCATCCATAGGCTTTAGATTCAGTGAACCATCTGGCTGGCTGTTGTCTATTTCAGGGCCCAGGTAAACAGGGAGGATCTGATCGTAATTGTCAAGATGGGTTTCAGCAAGTTCAAGCTGATGGTTTGTAAGTATGACATTTGAATTGTAGATGTAATTGTACCTGGCAGTGAGATTTTGCATGCCTCTGCTGGCCGCAGTATCTTTTTGAGAGCTGCATGAACAGATCGTGCAAGCGCATAAAGTAAATAGTATTACCTTTAGATTATAAATGATCGGGTTTTTCAAGAATATAGATTATGTTAATGCTGGTTGCCAATAAAAATATATACAAAAGTATTTTATTCATCAATAACTTCTTAACAAAAGATATTTTATTTAAAAGCAACGTTTATGAAAGAGTCTGATGATGGTAAACAAAGCGCAAATAATTTTGCTAAATACTCTGCAATAAGTTTCCAGATGCTGGCAACAATAGGCTTTTTTGCATTTGCTGGGTACAAAATTGATGAATACAGGGGTAGCAGAACGCCTGTGTTTACTGCTTTATTGAGTTTGGCAGGTGTAATTATATCCTTGTATCAAGTTGTAAAACAGTTGAATAAAAATCAAAGGTGATGATCTAAAACGCAGTTAAATCCATACTTTTGTAAAAAAAAAGTATAGATTTTGAGCATTACGAGGTTTACCGTTTTTTATTTGATTTGCTGTTTGTTGCTTGCAGCCATTGCCTTTTTTATCCCTATTGTTTTTCCTGGCGTAACTATTCTGGCGAAAAAATTCTGGGTGGTTTATGGTTTCCTTGCCGGGATTACTTTTATCGCTTATGTAGTGGCTGATCTCGGTATAAAACGCAACCCTGAAGCAGGTATCATGGCTATTATGGCTTCTATAGCTTTGAAAATGATATTTTCAATGGCTTTTGTGCTGATTTACAGCCTGAATACTAAGGAAAAGGGGATGGTTTTTGTACTGAATTTTTTTTCTTTATATTTATTGTTCAGCTTCTTTGAAATATACTCTTTGTTACGTAACTTGCGCCACCAAAATAAATAGTAAAAATCTGCGACTAAATGGATTGTAGCCACGTTTTTGAGTTTAAAGTGAAAAGGTTAATTGTTGTTTTTACGCTTTTTTTAGCGTTTTTGTCTAATGCGCCTGCCGCTTTTGCTCAAGCTGATTCAGCTCATGTTGCAGAGGCTGCTCAGGTTTCGGATACTGCCGTTGCGGCGGATGTTCATGCAGTTGATGAGAAAAAATTTGACATTGGAAAGTTTGCGTTGCATCATATTGCGGATTCTCACAGCTGGCACGTGATCGGTAAAACTTATATTGGTTTGCCGGTAATTTTGTATACATCAAATGGATTTGTCACTTTTAATTCTAATGACTTTGCTCATGATGATGACGCTAAAGTTGTGGTAGAAAGAAAAGGTCAGCGCTTCGTTAAACTGCATGAGAAGATTTATTATGCTTCTTCAACTGCGAATGAACACGGGCAGTTTGTTGATCTTGATGAAAAGCACCACACTTCAAATTTACGTCCTCTGGATTTATCTTTTACAAAAAACGTTTGTACGTTATTTTTGTCCATAATTATCATTCTGGCGGTATTTCTTAATGTGGCCAAAGGTTATAGGGTGCGTAAAGGTAAATCTCCTAAGGGATTGCAGTCCTGGATGGAGCCAATTATTCTTTTTGTTCGTGATGATATTGCCAAGCCAAATCTTGGACATAAGTACGAGCGCTTTATGCCTTATCTGCTAACAGTGTTTTTCTTTATCTGGTTTAATAATATGCTTGGCTTGGTGCCTTTTCTTCCGGGCGGGGCAAATTTAACCGGGAATATAGCCGTAACTCTCGTGCTTGCTGTCGCTACTTTTTCTCTTACAGTATTTAATGGTAATAAATACTATTGGAAGCATATTTTTATGCCAGATGTGCCTTGGTGGATGTATATTGTTATGGTCCCCGTTGAACTTTTTGGTATTTTCACGAAACCGATTGCATTGATGATTCGTTTATTCGCGAATATTACGGCCGGTCATATTCTGGTATTATCATTGATCTGTCTGGTGTTTGTCTTTAATAGCCTTTACATTGCTCCGGTTTCTATTGCTTTTGCAGTTTTTATTGGTGCTATAGAATTACTGGTAGCGTTTATCCAGGCATTTATATTTACCATATTATCAGCTCTGTTCATTGGAATGGCTATAGAAGAGCACCATTAATTAGAATTATTTTTTAACAACAATAAATATATAAAATCATGATTACAGGAAGTATTGCTGCAATTGGTGCAGGATTAGCTGCGATTGGCGCTGGTCTGGGTATCGGACGCATTGGTGGTTCGGCTATGGACGGTATTGCACGTCAGCCGGAAGCTGCCTCAAAAATCCAAACTGCTATGTTGATCGCTGCGGCTTTTGTTGAAGCTGTTGCGCTTTTCGCAGTGGTGGTTGCCCTAATGGGTAATGGCTAAAAATAATTTGTACCAGGCATAACGCCTGGTACATTTTTTTGTTAAAAAGATAGAATAAATATAATATATAAATGGAATTATTAGTACCTGAATTTGGCTTAGTTATCCTGCAAACGATAGCTTTCTTATTGCTGATGTTTTTATTGGCGAAATTTGCATGGAAACCAGTATTGGCGGCTATTAAAGAACGTGAACAATCAATTGATGAAGCCTTAAACAAGGCTGAACTGGCTAAGCAGGAAATGACTCGTTTAACTGCTCAGAATGAAGAACTGATGAAAGAAGCACGTGCAGAGCGGGATCGTATATTGAAAGAAGCGAAGACGCTTAAGGACAATATCTTGCATGAGGCAAAGAATCAAGCCCATACAGAAGGTGCAAAACTGATCGAGAAGGCTAGGATTGAAATCGAAAATCAAAAGAAAGCAGCCTTATCTGAACTTAAGAATCAGGTTTCGAGTTTGTCACTGGATATTGCTGAACGCGTGCTTCGTAATCAATTGGATGATAAAACTAAACAACAGAATCTAGTTGCCAGCCTTTTAAAGGATGTAGAACTAAATTAATTGATGATTGGTTTAATATAGATAGACAGAAGAAAATGTTAGAAAATAAAGCAGCATCAAGATACGCCAAGTCATTAATAGATCTTTCGGGTGAGCAGAATGCACTGGAAGAGGTAAAAAATGATATGGTCTTATTAGATCAGGTAATTGAGGGTAACCCTGCGTTGGCAGCGGTACTTAAAAATCCTATCGTACCCCTTGATAAGAAATCAGGAATTCTGGCTGATATATTTGGATCAAGGGTTCATGCGGTTACCAAAGCCTTTTTAAAGCTGCTGGTTGTTAAAGGACGTTCAGCAATCTTATTTGGAACTGCTAAAGCTTTTATTGCGCAATATAATTTAAGTAAGGGGATTGTTACTGCAGAAGTTAGTTCAGCAGTCGGTCTTACTGATGAAAACAGAACAGAAATTGTATCGATAGTTAAGAAAGAGACAGGAGCTAAGGAAGTGTTAATCAAAGAGAAGGTTAATGAAAAACTTATTGGCGGGTTTGTTTTGAAAGTAGGCGATAAGCAGTTTGATGCAAGTATTTTGCATGGATTGAACAAACTAAAGAAAGAATTTGCACAGGTTTAGTTGACCTGGAAAATAGAAGATAATATATACTGATTTACAAAAGAAATAACATAAAATTATGGTAGAGGTAAGACCAGACGAAGTATCGGCAATTATCAGGCAACAATTGGCGGGCTTTAAATCAGAAGCAGAACTTGAAGAAGTTGGTACCGTATTGCAGGTGGGTGATGGTATTGCCCGTGTTTATGGTTTAACTAAAGTTCAATCAGGTGAATTAGTTGAATTTGAAAACGGCTTGCAGGGTATTGTTTTGAACCTTGAAGAAGATAACGTTGGTGTGGTTCTTTTGGGCCCCTCTGATAATATCAAAGAAGGCGATACGATTAAACGTACTAAAAAAATTGCCTCTATTAAAGTTGGTGAAGGTATGCTGGGACGTGTAGTTAATACACTCGGTGAAGCCATTGACGGTAAAGGCCCAATCCAGGGACAAACCTATGAGATGCCGATCGAACGTAAAGCGCCAGGAGTTATCTATCGTCAACCTGTTACTGAACCTTTACAAACAGGTATCAAAGCTATAGATGGAATGATCCCAATTGGTCGCGGACAACGTGAATTGGTGATCGGTGACCGTCAAATTGGTAAAACTGCGGTTTGTATCGACACTATTATCAACCAGAAAGAATTTTACGAAGCAGGGAATCCTGTATTCTGTATCTATGTGGCTTGCGGACAAAAGGCAAGTACGGTAGCTAATATTGTACGTACTCTTGAGGAGAACGGCGCAATGCCTTATACTGTAGTTGTAGCTGCTTCTGCAGCTGAGCCTGCTCCATTGCAGTTTTACGCACCTTTCTCTGGTGCAGCTATAGGTGAATTCTTCCGTGATACAGGAAGACCTGCCCTAATTGTTTATGATGATTTGTCTAAACAGGCTGTAGCTTACCGTGAGGTTTCTTTGTTGTTGCGCCGCCCGCCGGGTCGTGAGGCTTATCCAGGTGATGTGTTTTATCTGCATAGCCGTTTGCTAGAGCGTGCAGCAAAGATCAATTCAAACGATGAGATTGCTCAGGCTATGAATGATCTTCCTGAATCATTGAAAGGTATTGTTAAAGGTGGTGGTTCATTAACTGCACTTCCAATTATAGAAACTCAGGCCGGAGACGTTTCTGCATATATTCCTACTAACGTAATTTCTATTACTGACGGACAGATCTTCCTTGAGTCTAATTTATTTAACTCTGGTATACGTCCTGCTATTAACGTAGGTATCTCTGTATCCCGTGTAGGTGGTAATGCACAGATTAAATCAATGAAAAAAGTTGCTGGTACTTTGAAGCTTGATCAGGCTCAATATCGCGAACTGGAGGCCTTTTCTAAATTTGGTTCTGACCTGGATGCTGCTACTAAATCGGTGCTGGATAAAGGTGCCCGTAACGTAGAGATTCTAAAACAGGGACAGTTTTCTCCAATGACGGTAGAAAAACAGGTTGCGATCATATATATTGGTACAAAGAACCTTATGCGTTCGGTGCCTGTTAATAAAGTCAAAGAATTTGAAGCAGAATATCTGCAACAATTGGAACTGCGTCATCCTGAAACTTTAAAAGCACTTAAAGCTGGTAAGTTTGATGATCAGATTACCGGAGTATTGGAAACTGTAGCAAAAGAGCTTTCAGGTAAATATTAATATTAGATGGCTAATTTAAAAGAAGTAAGAAATCGTATAGCATCTGTTCAGTCAACGCAACAGATCACCAAGGCGATGAAAATGGTTTCTGCAGCAAAATTAAAACGTGCTACAAATGCCATTATACAGTTACGTCCTTATGCTACGAAGCTGAAAGAGATTCTTGGGAATCTTTCAGCAAGCCTTGAAGGTTCTTCATCTCCTTTTATTCAGGATCGTGAACCAAATAAGGTTTTGATTGTAGCAATTTCTTCTAACCGCGGCCTGGCTGGAGCATTCAACATGAATGTCATTAAAACTGCCAATAATTTGATAGCTGATAAATACAATCAGCAATACAAGAATGGTAATGTTAGCATTTTAGCTATTGGAAAGAAAACTCAGGATTTCTACGAAAAGCGTAATTATAAAGTTGTTGGCAATAATAATGAAGTGTATGCGGCATTGACTTTTGAAAATGTAACCAGGATTACTGATGTTATCATGACTGGATTTGTGAAGGGTGAATTTGATCGGGTTGAGGTTATTTATAACAGATTTAAAAACGCTGCAGTTCAAGTTCTGACTACAGAACAGTTGCTTCCTTTACCTAAGCCGGAAGCGGATGAGAATGCTAAGGCTTCAAGTGTAGATTATATATTGGAGCCATCTCAGGAAGAGATTGTGGCGCAGTTGATTCCGAAATCGATTAAAACCCAATTGTATAAGGCTGTATTGGATTCACATGCATCAGAGCATGGTGCCCGTATGACATCTATGGATAAGGCAACAGAAAATGCAGGTGATTTACTGAAGGCACTTAAGCTATCTTATAATCAGGCTCGTCAGGCGGCAATCACAACTGAACTTACGGAAATTGTGAGTGGTGCAGCGGCATTGAATGGATAATATTTATTAAACCTATATTAAGCCTCTCTGGTAGCTGCCAGAGGGGCTTTGTTTTTTAACAAAACTTATAAAAAAGAGCGAAGGCGCTTGTGCGGTTTGTCTAAAAATTGCTACTTTTGCTATTATAAAAATAATAAAATGGAACAGACACCGAATCAGAATACAGAAAGCATGAAAAGGGCTAATGATGTATCTACATATAAATTAATGACGGTAGGAATCTTAGTTGGTATAGTTGGAGTATATCTTCGTTTTGCTTTTGATTCTACAGCATTGTCTATCGTTTCCTGGATTATTCTATTGATAGGATCTGTGATCGCTTGTAAAGGTGTTTTTAGAATATTGAATGCTTAAGATCTAAAAAAATATACAAAAACCCCTCATTATTATAACATAGTGAGGGGTTTTTGTTATTAAATTTCATTTATAAGGTGATTATATTGCTGTTGAGCAATTAGTGGGTATTGTTTCTGCCTCGAATAATTATCTATTATGCATTCAGGTTTTATAGAAGAAAGATGCATTCTGCAGTCGTAAAGGGCTTATAGACGCATGAGCCAGATAGGCTGATTTATTTTAAACGTTTTTTATTGTCTTTTGCAAATGCCTCCCAACCTGAATATGACTTGCCTTTACCGCTGGTGCTTACCCTTTGAAAAGCATGGCATACTGCAACAGAGAGGCCGTCTGTGGCATCCAGAAATTCCGGTGTCTCTTTGAAGTTGAGTAAGGTTTGAAGCATAGCTGCGACCTGTTCTTTACTAGTATTCCCATTGCCGGTGATGGATTGTTTAATTTTTCTCGGAGCATATTCAGCGATGGGGATGTTTTTAGCTAATGCGGCGGCCATAGCCGTTCCTTGTGCACGTCCTAGTTTAAGCATAACCTGAATATTCTTTCCGTAGAAGGGAGCCTCCAGGGCAAGTACATCCGGCTTGTATTCTTCCAATAGGGATGTTGTCTTTTCAAAGATGCGCTGAAGTTTTAGAAAGTGATCGTCCAAATGATCCATTCTTACTATTCCCATTGTGATGAGTTCAATCTTACTTCCCTTTTCAAGTATAACTCCGTAACCCATTATAGAGGTTCCCGGATCTATACCCATAATAACCCGCTCCTTTTTTTCAACCAACATAGAACAATATTAAGCATATTTGCAGACAGTAAACATAAAAAAGTTGATATCAGGTTATAAGAAGAGATTATCTGTTTTCATTAAAGGGGCAATAGTTATTTTTGCTTTTTGGTTTATATATCATAAACTTGTTGCTAATCAGAATTTAAAGGACTTTCAGTCACTAATAAAAAACATACCGCAATCTGAAATCATTCTGGTGCTTTCAGCGGTGTTTTTGCTTATGCTTCTGAATTGGGGGCTAGAGGCTTTAAAGTGGCGGCGATTAATTTCCCAGGTTGAAAAAATTACACTGTGGAGAGCTGTTGAATCTGTTTTTTGCGGATTAACCTGGGCTGTGTTTACCCCAAACAGGATTGGGGAATATGGTGGAAGGGTTTTTTTCCTGTCACCCAAAAGAAGGATTATTGGTGTAGTGGCAATGGCCGTAGGAAATATAGGACAAATGGTCCTGACCAATATTTTTGGTGCCATAGCATTGTGCATTTTTATTTATCGGTTTGTTGATGTCGATTATCGGCTGTTTTATGCGCTGGTAGCCTTGTCCGTTATGTTTTGCCTGTTTTTTATTATTTTCTATTTTAACATAAAATGGTTGAATGGGATTTTATTGTCTGTCAGTTATACCCGTAAGTATAAAAAATTCTATAGTATTCTGGCGAGATACAGGAAGAAAGAATTGTTGAATATCTTGATCTATTGCCTTGCAAGGTATACCGTATTTAGCAGTCAGTACTTTATCCTTTTTTATTGGTTGATTCCCGGTATTCATTATATGGATATCCTGATGATGGTAAGTATTTTGTTTTTTGTGCAATCTACATTGCCTTCTCTTGATCTTTTTGATATTGGAGTTAGAAGTATGACGGCTTCTTATTTCTTTAGTTCTGTTACTGACCAGAACGTAGCAGTTATAGCATGTACGGCAGGCATCTGGTTAGTTAATATTATTATTCCTGCTATCTTAGGTACTTATTTTGTTTCTAAACTCAATTTTTTTGGAAGTATACAGCATAATTAATTTTATCTCAGTCTCTTTAACCATATTGTATATATCGGTCGTACTTATATTTGTTAGAGGCTGGAGTAAATTAGAATATTTTAAGCCCGATTTGGCTAATCAAGGTACTAAAGTTTCTATAATCGTTGCGGCCCGTAATGAAGAAAACAACATTTCCAGCACACTTGACGATTTGCTTGCCCAGCATTATGATAAGGAACTCACCGAAATTATTTTTATTGATGACCATTCGACTGATCGTACTGCTGAAATTATTCGTTCATATGCCAATGTAAGGCTGATTGTTCTCAATGAGGACAGGGCATTAAATTCATATAAGAAAAAGGCAATACAGACAGCTATCGGACAGGCCAGCGGTAAGCTCATTGTCACAACAGATGCAGACTGCCGAATGGGGCCATTGTGGTTAGAAACAATCGTATCTTTTTATGAAAAACATCAGTATAAAATGATCTCTTCACCTGTTATGTTCTTTGAGGAGAGGACGTTTTTTGAAAGATCTCAGTCGCTGGAATTTCTATATCTAATAGGTCTCGGAGCTTCTACAATAGGAAATGGGAAGCCTTCTACATGCAATGGTGCAAATCTATCCTATGAAAAAGAAGCTTTTTATGAGGTCGGTGGTTTTAGTGGAATTGATGATCTGGCCTCAGGAGATGATGAATTGCTGCTGCATAAAATGGCCGAAAAATTTAATAATAACATTGGATTTTTGAAAAATACTGATGCGGTTGTCTATACGCATGCAAAGCCCACATTAAATGAGTTCATTCAGCAACGAAAGAGATGGGCTTCGAAAAGCACGAGGTATAAGAATAAGTCAATTATTGCATTGGGTGTATGTATATGGGCTTTTAATCTGACAATTCTTATTAATCTATTTGCAGGTTTGTTTGCCCCGATATTTCTTAAGCTTGCAGTTATTCAGTTATTGATGAAAATACTAATTGAATTTGTATTTTTAATTGGGGTAACTAAGTTTGCAAAGCGACAGGAATTATTAGTTTTACTACCTGTGCTCAATATCTTGCACATCTTATATATAGTATATATTGGTATAGCAGGAAATTCAGGTAAATACAATTGGAAAGACAGAATGGTGAAATAGCAAATGAATAATAGTCCTTCACAAAAAATATGGAAACGCCTGAAGACAAATACATTCGCCTTTTGTGGGCTGTGGTTTGTGATAATACTTCTTGCCGCCGGAATACTGGGCTATTTGATCATTCCTGATCAGACTCCCTATGCGAACACAATGCATTTACAACTTTCTAATAAAAAACCGGGAAGAACATTTCAGTTTCTTATCATCAGCAAAAATGCTTACGCCAGAAAAACCGGAATCTTAGAAAAAATGCTTTACGGGCAGGAAGCTGGTTATAAAAGCATTCCCATAACATCTTTTAGAATAAGCACAGGTAAAGTATATGCAAGGGAATATATTGGCGATGATGAACAGGCAGAAGAGACGACTTATCCGATGGTGGAAGGAGAAAAAACCTATAGACAGACTTTTTGGCTTGGGACGGATATTTACGGGCGTGATTTGTTCAGCAGGCTTATACTTGGAATTCGTGTTTCTTTATCAGTAGGCTTGATTGCTGTATTGATCTCACTTATTATCGGTGTCAGTCTTGGGGCTTTGGCTGGCTATTTTGGAGGTAAAATAGATGTAGCCATAAGTTGGTTTATGAATGTGATCTGGTCACTCCCTTCATTGCTTCTGGTTATTGCTATATCTTTTGCACTTGGGAAGGGCTTTTGGCAGATATTTATTGCGGTAGGTCTGTCAACCTGGGTTGATGTGGCCCGATTGGTAAGAGGACAGGTAATGGCTATTAAAGAAGCAGAGTTTATTGAAGCATCAAAAGCGCTGGGCTATTCTACTTCCAGAACAATTGTTAAACATATTCTCCCTAATATAGCCGGACCAGTTCTTGTGGTGGCATCAGCTAATTTTGCATCTGCAATATTGCTTGAAACCGGACTCAGTTTTTTAGGTTTTGGTGCTCAGCCGCCCATGCCAAGCTGGGGTGGAATGATCAAGGAACACTACGGATATATCGTAATGGATGCAGCATATCTCGCTTTTCTGCCCGGCCTGGCAATTATGTTCACGGTGTATGCGTTTAATCTTCTTGCCATAGGCTTAAGAGATGCATTTGATGTGAAATCACAGAACATTTCTATTTAATCTGCTACCGGATAATTATTAACTTTGACATATGCTGCTAAATTGTTATCAAAACGTATTATTGGAAGCCGGTTGTGACGAAGCAGGCAGAGGATGCCTTGCAGGCCCTGTATTTGCCGCCGCGGTCATACTGCCACCTGATTTTATAGCAGGGGAACTTACAGACTCTAAAAAACTAACACATAAACAACGGTGTAGTCTGAGATTAATCATAGAAAGAGAAGCTCTTGCCTGGGCTGTTGCAGAGGTTGATAATATAGAGATTGATCGCATTAATATTCTAAATGCATCTTTTTTGGCCATGCATCGCGCCATTGAAAAATTAAGCCTGCAACCTGAATACCTAAGTATTGACGGAAACCGCTTTAAAGCTTTTCCCAATATCCCTCATTCCTGCATTGTTAAAGGGGACGGTAAGTATCTTAATATTGCCGCGGCTTCGGTTCTGGCAAAAACACATCGTGATGAATTCATGGAGCGGATATCAGCTGAATATCCACATTATGAGTGGCATCAGAATAAAGGATACCCTACTATAATTCACAGAAAAGCTGCACTGGAACATGGACTGTCTCCATTCCACCGTAAAACCTTTAGTATAAGTGATCCTCAACTTGCTTTGTTTTCTTAAAATGAAGTAGAATTAGTATTTTCACGTTATTGAAAACACTGATTCTTACAAGTAGAGTTCCATTTCCCGTAAACAGCGGCTATCCAATAGTAGTTTACAATACTATAAAGGGATTACTTCGTCTTGGTATCGAAATAACACTATTTAGTATCAACGGCAGTAAACACAGGGTAGATGTAGATGATATCTACGATCCGGTATTTGACAGCATTAATTTTCATTCATTTAATTTAGATACTGAAGTCAATATATGGGGAGCATTCTTCAATATTTTCTCTAACCAATCTTATAATGTTTCCCGTTATTACGACGATGAGGCTGCTAAGCTTTTAGAAGAGGTTTTAAAAGAAAATGAATTTGATATTATACAGTTTGAAGGGCTTTTTATTGTTCCATATCTGGATATTGTAAAAGCGAATAGCAAAGCCAAAGTAATTTATCGTGCTCATAACATTGAATTTGATGTATGGGAACGAATTGCACTTACAGAAGGTTTTACTCCCAGAAGACGGTATTTACAGTTCCTTGCGCGACGTCTTAAAGTTTATGAAACAGAGCAGATTAATCGTTTTCACCAGATCTTTGCGATCAGTGAGCAGGACCGGCAAAGTATTGTCCGCTTTGGAGGAGACGCCAGTATAGAGGTCTTTCCGGTAGCTCTGGATTTTGATAAATACGTTGCAGACCCGTCAAGAACAAGTTTTCCTACGTTGTTTCATTTGGGGGCAATGGATTGGCGTCCTAATAAGGAAGGACTGGAGTGGTTTTTAGATGAAATCTGGCCGGATATAGAAAAACTGAGCAGTGAACTTAGATTCTATATTGCGGGCAAAAACATGCAAAGAGAGTTTTTTGAATATGATTCGGAAAACCTGGTGGTGGAGGGTGAGGTTTTTGATGCGGTGGAGTTTATTAATTCCAAGGCAATTATGATCGTTCCTCTGTTGTCGGGCAGTGGCATGCGGGTGAAGATCATAGAAGGTATGGCGATGAATAAATGTATCATTGCAACAAGTATGGCGGCAGAGGGTATTAAGTGTACGCACGGAAGAGATATTTTAATCGCTGATACTGCTGATGAGTTTTACAGAGCTATACTTCAGTGTATTACAAATCCAGGTAAGTGGCGTGAGATCGGAGAAAACGCAAGAAAAACTGTTGAACGTGATCATGATATTTCATCGATTTCCAAAAGAATGCTCAATATCTATCATAAATTACTTGGTGCATAAATTTTACGTACTTTTGCCCACGTTTTTAGAGATAGATCAATATGAAGAATACCGCATTAACAGAAAAACATATTTCATTGGGTGCTAAGATGGTGCCTTTTGCGGGCTACAATATGCCTGTTCAGTACGAAGGAATCAATGCCGAACATGCAGTGGTCAGAAATGGTGTAGGTGTGTTTGATGTAAGTCATATGGGAGAATTTATTCTGAAAGGTGAGAATGCTCTTGACCTGATTCAGCGGATCACCAGTAATGACGCCTCGAAATTATATGACGGTAAGGTACAATATTCCTGTTTGCCTAATGAAACCGGGGGAATTGTTGATGATCTTCTGGTATATCGCATCGACGAAAAGACTTATATGCTTGTCGTAAATGCTTCAAATATTGAGAAAGACTGGAACTGGATACAAAAGTTTAATGACAAGAAGGTAGAGATGCATAACATCTCGGACAAGACGTCATTGCTGGCTATACAAGGCCCCAAAGCAACAGAGGCTCTGCAGAACCTGACAGATGTAAACCTTGGTGCTATGGAATATTATAGTTTTGTAAAGGGAAAGTTTGCCGGGATAGATAATGTTGTAATCTCAGCTACGGGTTATACAGGCGCCGGAGGGTTTGAAATTTATTTTGATAATGAATATGCACAAACCATATGGGATGCTATTTTCCTGGCAGGTGAATCCCTGGGTATCAAGGCAGTTGGTTTGGGTGCACGTGATACCCTTCGTCTGGAAATGGGTTTCTGCCTTTACGGAAATGATATAGATGATACCACTTCACCCATTGAGGCCGGTTTGGGCTGGATTACTAAATTCACAAAAAAATTCACCAATTCCGACGCTTTGCTGGCACAGAAAGAGGCGGGAGTAAAGCGTAAACTAATTGGCTTTGAAATGGTGGAAAGAGGTATTCCCCGTCATGATTATGAGATTACAGATGCCGAACACAATGTGATTGGAAAAGTAACCTCAGGAACCCAATCTCCATCTCTTCAAAAAGCAGTTGGTATAGGATATGTAGCTGTGGAATTTGCTAAAGAAGGGTCTGAGATCTATATCAATATCCGCAATTCAAGTATTAAAGCCAAAGTAGTTAAATTTCCTTTTTACAAATAGCATATTTCGCTTGTCCATGCATAAACGTATAGAAGTTTGCCTCACTCCGGCATTGCTCCACTTATATGACATCAGCAACAGTATTGTTGTGGTTATTGATATACTCAGGGCCACATCGTCAATGGTTTATGGGATTGATAATGGTGCTGCAGCTATAATTCCTGTTTCAAATGTCGAAGATTGTCTGAATTATACTGACCGTGGATTTTTACTTGCAGCAGAGCGTGACGGAGAAGTAGTCAAAGGATATGATTTTGGAAATTCACCTTTCTCTTACAGCAAAGAAAAGGTAGAAGGTAAAACTATTGTTTTAACCACAACAAACGGAACAAAAGCCTTGCATATGGCCAGAGGAAATGCCGCCCAGGTTGTGGTAGGTTCCTTTTTAAATTTAAGGTCGCTTTGCACCTGGTTGATCGAACAGAATAAGAGCATACTGTTACTTTGCGCAGGGTGGAAGGATCAGTTTAATCTGGAAGATACACTGTTTGCTGGTGCAGTTGTTTCGGAATTGAGAAAGGATTTTACACATTTTGATGATTCGTCTGTAGCTGCTGAAGATCTTTATCAGCTTTCAAAAAATGACTTGAGGGCTTATCTTCATAAATCTTCCCACAGTCACAGGCTTGCACAACTAAATATAGAAGAAGATGTGAAGTTCTGTTTGCAGATAAATATATGCGAAGCAATTCCAGTGCTGGTTGGAGATGCCTTGGTAAGGTTAAAATATAGTGTGGACTAATTATTTGGCTTAGGTTTGTATTTTGCCAGATTCAGAATCTTCTGCGCATCCTTTTCTTCCATTAACTGCTGAAGAGTGATGTTTTTGTTTTCTTTCATGTATTTGCGCACAATCTGCCATCCCATCCATACCCCTAACTTAGGAGCAGATTCGGTTCTCTCACCCAGTCCGGGCGTAAATGGGCCTTCACTCAAAAATACCTGTATCGCGTCATATTTAGTTTCATACAGCAGGTTGTTTTGCAGGTAATATGCCCAAATATCAGTTTCAAAAGTTTTGCACCATTCCAGCTGTTTCGCAGTATATCCGATCTTTACCGAGTCGGGTACCTTATCCGATAATACCTGATCCATAAAATATAGAATCTTCCCATTATGGATCATTTTTGAAAGCAGCGTTCTGTCTTCGTCACGTTCCGGAAACAGGTCTTCTCTGGTGTATGTCTCAGTAACACGGGGAACAAGATATCCGGGTGAAAATCTGCGGGTAATGTAAACCGGAACACTGTTGTTAATTGCTTTATAGAACTTGCTGTCTTTGCCCATAAACATATCCAGACCAATGCCCAGATAATCATCACCAACAGGTGTCTGTACGGCAAAGCCTGAAACAAAATAAATGAAACGCGGTATCTTTGCTTTAGGATAATAATAACGAATGTATTTAAATGTTTGCGTAATTTCCTGATCAAAAGGTGAAAGGTCTTTAAATATACTATCCACTTCTCTTTGAAGATCGGTGTAGGCCTGATCCTTGTACATGTAATTTATAATCTGCTCCGTTGTATAAGAACCATTTCCAACCATCCTGTTGGCAAAATCCTGGTAAAAAAAGCCATATTTTTTTGCCAGTAATGAGTCGGTTTTTTTAATATCTGCCGATTTTCCACGGTAAAGATCCTGATCAAAACGTTCAGTTTTTACATCCAGATGTATGTTGCTGATATCAGGCTTTGTATTTTGCTGACAGGAAACCAGTAACAGCGCAGGTAAAAAAAAAGAAGTTACAAACAGAAAAAATAAATAGCTTTGACTGAGTTTTATTTTGTGTACCATAACGAACAAATATATGAAAAGAACATTTATCGGATTGCTGTTTTTGTTTTTTGCAGGCAGTAGCTATGCTCAGGAAACTGCAGGTAATTATGGCTTCAGATTGGGACTGACTGCACATCCAACCATAGGCTGGGTAAAGCCCCAGGTTGGTAAGAGTAATGGTGTTGCACTTGGGTTTGCATATGGTCTGCTTGCTGATTTCTCTTTTGCGGAGAACTATAGCTTCTCAACCGGACTAACCATCACCACGATAAACGGTAAAAGCACAGAAGTGGTTACCATAGCGTCTCCTTCTTCACAGCAGCCCAATCCAAATCCTCCTCAGCAAGCCGCGTATGAGCTGAAGTACAAGCTTCAGTATATTGAACTGCCGCTTACATTAAAACTGAGAACGGTAAAGATCGGAGATATGCGCTGGTATGGGCAATTCGGACTTTCTAATGATTTTAATATCGGGGCAAAACAGGATGCTGATGTTTCAGGGAAATCTGCCTACAGAGATGTTAAGATTTCTGATAATATTAAATTCTACCGGGCAGGCCTTATTATAGGTGCCGGCGGAGAATTTGACCTGAGCGGGCAAACGAGCATTACTGCCGGTCTCACTTATAACAATGGTTTTACTGACATCACCAGCAGTAAAGATACGAATGTACGTAACCATTATCTTGGCATTAACTTTGGCGTTTTCTTCTAACGGCGTTTGTTATAGAACTTCCTACTATTAATTACAGATTCATGAAAATCGCACTGGCACAGCTCAATTATCATATTGGAAATTTTGAGTATAATACTCAAAAGATCATACATCACATCAGGCAGGCAAAAGATACCGGAGCAGATCTGGTTGTTTTCGCGGAACTTGCCATATGTGGCTATCCGCCAAGAGATTTCCTTGAGTTTGATGAATTTGTGGATCTATGCGAAACTGCAGTAAATCAGATTGCTCGTGAATGTAAGGATATCGCATGTATTGTTGGCCTGCCGGTACGAAATACTGTGCTTGCCGGTAAGGACCTCTACAATGCCGCTTATTTCATTGAAAATGCTGAAGTGAAATCGGTTGTTAAAAAGGCATTGTTGCCAAACTATGATGTGTTTGATGAATACAGATACTTTGAACCAGCAACACAATTCAGTTGCATTGCTTTTAAAGGGCACAAAATAGCACTGACCATATGTGAAGATCTCTGGAATATCAATAACAACCCGTTGTATGTTTCCGATCCAATGGATGAGCTGATCAGGCAGGAACCGGATATAATGATCAATATTGCCGCCTCGCCATTTTCTTATTTGCACGATGATGAGCGAATAGCAGTGTTGTCAGGCAACGCTAAAAAATACCAGCTGCCCTTACTTTATGTTAACCAAATAGGGGCACAGACAGAAATTGTGTTTGATGGAGGCTCGCTGGCCTTTGATCATAACGGAAATCTGCTTGATGAAATGCCTTATTTTAAGGAAGAACAGCGTATCTATGAAGTTGAAGGCCGTGTCATAAAGGATTATTTGCCTGTAGTCCGATCTCATGTCCCTGATATCGAACAAATTCATGATGCCCTGATACTCGGAATTAAAGACTACTTCAGCAAATCAGGATTCAGCAAAGCGGTTCTCGGGTTATCTGGTGGTATAGATTCTGCGGTAGTTTGTGCCCTTGCCTGCCGTGCTTTAGGTGCTGAAAATGTGATGGCGGTATTGATGCCGTCAAAATATTCTTCAGATCATTCTATAAAAGATGCATTAGATCTGGCAGAGAACTTTGGTTGCAAACATGAAATCATCCCAATTGGAGAAGCGGCTGATGCATTTGATCACATCATGGCGCCAGCATTTACCGGGCAGCAGCAAAATCTGACAGAAGAAAATATTCAGGCAAGATGCCGTGGAATTATCTTGATGGCTATGTCAAATAAGTTCGGCTATATTCTTCTCAATACCTCTAACAAAAGTGAATGTGCTGTCGGATATGGAACACTGTATGGTGATATGTGTGGAGCAATAGGTGTAATCGGTGATGTTTATAAAACGCAGGTATATCAATTGGCCGGTTATATTAACAAAGACCGGGTGCTGATCCCTGTAAATTCTATTGTTAAACCGCCATCGGCAGAACTAAGACCAGGGCAAAAGGATTCTGACTCCCTTCCCGAGTACGATGAACTGGATAAGATCCTGTTTCAGTATATCGAAAAGAAACAAAGTTCATCTGTTATTATTGGGCAAGGGTATCATGAGGTGCTGGTAAGGAGGATCATTAAGATGGTAAATATAGCTGAATTCAAACGTTACCAGACCCCACCTATTTTAAGGGTTTCGCCGAAAGCATTTGGAATGGGGCGAAGGATGCCAATTGTAGGAAAATATTTGTCTTAGTTTTTCTTGAAAAGCTTTTTGAAAGCAATAAATAAGGCGAGTAAGCTGGCTATAAAACATAAACCCAGGGGTAAATAATTACCCTGCCGGACATAAAATGTTAAGGTGTCGTTCAGATTAATGTCTGCTTTCAAAGCAGTTCTTGTCCACCATTTACTTTGCTGCAATATATCTCCTCTTTGATTAATAAAGCATGATATTCCCGTATTTGCCGATCTGACTACATAACGGCGCGTTTCAATTGCCCTTAATTTTGCATATAAAAGATGCTGATCTTTTCCGGAAGTATTGCCCCACCAGCCATCATTGGTAATGATGGTAATGAACTGAGCTCCATTGCCTACTGCCCGACCGATCCAGTCGCCCCAAAGCGATTCATAACAGATCACCGGAGCCACACCTATCCCGCTATAGGAGTAAAATACCCCAGGCTCCTTTTGCGAACCATAACCCCCTATGGTTCCTCCGAACCCTTCAAATAAAGGTGCCAGAATAGAAAATGCATTAGGGAAAGGCATTTTTTCTACTCCCGGAACCAGTTTTGATTTATGATAAAATTGAACGTTTGCAGAATTCTCTACTTGCATCGCGGCATTAAAGCTATCATAAAAGCCTCCATTGCCTGTGGGTTTTGCAGATTCAGTTTGTTTTTGCGCATACTGTTTGATGCTTTCAACACCTGTGATCAATGTACCGTTTTTGTATGTGTTCAAAAATTGCTGTACCGATAGATATTCTTTGCTGGTTCTAATTTTTTCCTCATCTACAGGGACGGGAATTGCTGTTTCCGGCCACACAAAATACTCTGTATTAGGTTGAGCAATTGAATCTGAAAGCTGAATTAGCGTGTGCAACTGTTCTTCCGGCGATATTCCGCCAAATTTCTGATAAGGATCAATATTAGGCTGTACCGCTACAACATTTACGGGCATACTTTTTTCGGTATATCCATCATATATCTTCAAGGAGAGTCCTGCAGGTATCAGGATAAGCAGTAACCAGGCCAGGGACATTTTTAACTTTTGCCTTAATGGCTTATTCAATATAAAATGCTCATAAACTTCAAAAGCAAGAATATTGGACATCAGGATCCACACTGAACCTCCATAAACACCTGTATATTCATACCACTGTGCCAATTGATGCATGCCCGAGAGGCCATTTCCAAGTGTCATCCACGGAAAAGCCAGGTCCCAGCTTTCATGCAGGAATTCCATCGCTACGTAAAAGCCAATCAATCCCAAATAGGAAATGTATTTGCCTGCCACTCTGGTCAGTTTGTAATACAACCAAAAAGCAAAGGTCATCAGTAGTGCACCCAAACCAAAGGGAATGAGTGATACCATGAAAGCTGTAATAGGATCATTCACCGCACTTATGGCATTGTAAACCCAATAAATGCTTGCTGTATTCCATGTCAGGAATGTAAGGCCGGCCGTAAGGAATATTCTCTTCCCTTTTTTTGTATCATTGCCTTCCCTGATCTTTGACAAGGCAATTAATAAGGGTACCAATCCTATTAGCAACAATGGAGTTGTATAAGGGATGGGTGGCCATGCAAGCCACATTAAAAGTGAGCTTAGTAAAGCAAGAAGAGTAGTTTTTTGAGACAGTTTCATCAACCCTTTATTATAAGCTGTCTAAGATATCAGCCTTCTTGGCTTCATACTCTTCCTGGGTGATCAGGTGTTTATCATATAATGTTTTCAACTTTCTCAATTTCAGTGTAGTCTCATCTTCTGGTTCTTCAACAGGAGCGGGAGGAGGAAGTATCGCCTTTTCTTCATGCACGGGTTCTGCCGGTACAGCGTTTACGGTCACAGGAGAGGTCGAAGAACGTCTTTCTTCCAGTTCTGCCAGCCTTTGTTGTTCCTTAAAACTTTCTAATTGCTCATATGCAGCCTGATAAAGCTTGCGTGCCTGCACCTTAGGGATATATTCTGTAATGATATTTTCTCCCTGCAACGGAACGCATATGAATTTAGAACCAAATATCTCCTCCTTAAAGGAAACCTCTTTAATACTTTTCCAGGAAATATCCTTAAAGTTCATTGTAAAACCCAGGTTGCCGGGAGTACAGTAAAATATGCGCTTTGTACTCACTGCAATGCAATCGGGTAATAGATTTACTGCTGGTCTTTTCTGTACCGCAAGGTAAATCAGTTCTTCGCTGGCGGTCAGCATATCATTCAGCTTACCCAATACTTTTTCTACCGCCTTAGGGTCTTGTTCATCACTCAAAAATCTATCTATTAGTATCATTGTTGTCTTTTTTATTTTTTATCAAAAATTGAACCTAATCCCTGTCATATTTATTTATCTTCTTTACTTCCTCAGCCCCGGCAATACAAATTACGAATTCTCCCTTTAATGTATTGTTTTCAAAATGTGATTTAATCTCTGTCAGAGTCCCCCTGACGGTTTCTTCATATAGTTTGGTTAGTTCCCTGCTCACAGAAGCCTGTCGGTTCTCTCCGAGATACTGGACGAATTCTTCCAGTGTTTTCAACAAACGATGGGGGCTCTCATAAAGTACTATAGTCCTTTCCTCCAGTGCCAGCTTTTTAAGTCGTGTTTGTCTGCCTTTTTTTACCGGTAAGAAACCTTCGAATACAAAAGCATCAGAAGGTAGTCCCGAGTTGACCAGTGCAGGAACAAAGGCCGTAGCACCAGGCAGGCACTCGACCGGTAGATTCTGCTTTATCGTTTCACGAACCAGAAAAAAACCGGGGTCAGATATTGCCGGTGTTCCGGCGTCTGAGATCAGAGCGACATTTTTTCCTTCCTTCAAAAACTTAATAATCTCGGAAGTGGCCTGGTGTTCGTTGTGCTGATGATGGGAATATGCTTTTTTGTCGATGCCAAAATGCTTTAACATAGGTGCGCTGGTACGCGTGTCCTCCGCGAGTATAATATCAGCCTCCTTTAAAATCCGGATTGCTCTGAAGGTCATATCCTCCAGGTTCCCGATAGGTGTAGGTACAAGAAATAGTTTGCCTTCCATATTATTCAGTATCGATTGCCATGCTGGGTTCGCAATGATGACTTAAGTTCTTATCTTTGCGTAAAAAATAAAATAATGCTGCAAGTTAACTATATCCGCGAAAATAGAGACAAAGTTTTAGAACGACTGAGTGTACGTAATTTTAAACAACCCGAACTGGTAGACGATATCATTAAAATAGATGAGGAACGTCGTCAGGTTCAAACTTCGCTGGATAACCTCTCCGCCATTGCCAATGCAAGCGCTAAACAAATAGGAGAACTGATGCGTGCTGGAAAGAAAGAAGAGGCAGAAATTTTAAAAGCTGAAACCACGGTCAACAAAGATCAGCACAAAAGCCTTTCCGAACAATTGACTCAGCTGGAACAACACCTGCACAATCAGGTCGTTCAATTGCCAAACCTGCCGCATCACCTTGTCAGGACTGGCAGTACTGCCGAAGAGAATGAAATCATCTATGAGCACGGCAAACCTGCTGAATTACCTGCCGGTGCCATGCCGCACTGGGAGCTTACTGCCAAATATGATATTATAGATTTTGAATTGGGCACTAAAATCACCGGGGCAGGATTTCCCGTATACAAAGGCAAGGGAGCCAGACTTCAAAGAGCTCTGATCAATTTCTTTCTGGATCATGCTACCTCAGAAGGTTACAGAGAAATGCAGGTTCCTCATCTGGTTAACGAAGCTTCGGGCTTTGGAACAGGTCAGTTGCCTGATAAAGAAGGCCAGATGTACCATGCTGGTATAGACAATTTGTATTTGATTCCAACAGCAGAGGTTCCTGTCACCAACCTCTACAGAGATGTTATTCTCAGGGAAGAAGAGCTTCCGATAAAAAACACAGCGTACACACCATGTTTCCGTCGCGAGGCAGGATCTTATGGAGCGCACGTAAGAGGCTTGAACAGACTTCATCAATTTGATAAAGTGGAGATTGTGCAGGTTGTACGCCCTGATCAATCTTATGAAGTATTGGAACAGATGAGTGCTTACGTTCAATCACTGCTGCAAAAACTTGATTTGCATTATCGTGTTCTGAGACTTTGCGGAGGAGATACCGGATTTGCTTCCGCCATGACTTATGACATGGAAGTCTGGAGTGCCGCTCAACAACGCTGGCTGGAGGTATCTTCAGTATCTAATTTTGAAACTTATCAGACCAACAGACTTAAATTAAGATTTAAAGGAGCTACAGGTAAAACACAGCTGGCACACACCTTAAATGGAAGTGCGCTGGCATTGCCGCGTATAGTGGCCTCCATATTGGAGAACAACCAAACTGAGAAAGGAATCAAAATCCCGGACGCTCTGGTTAAATATACTGGTTTCGAATATATAGATTAGAAGAGTTATACCTTGTTCTGTTTGCCTGAACAATGTTACCTAATAAAAAAGCTTCCTTCTTAGGGGAAGCTTTTCGCTTTTGATAGATAGATGTAGTATAATAGGGAGGATGTAATAAAGTAATGATATTTTATTTTACAAAATAAGGATCAGCAATAGGATAATGATGATGATTGCTCCTACAGAAAGATAAACACCTCCACCCATTGCACGGGCTTCTGCTTTCAGCTCCTTTAATTCTTTTTTCAAAGCTTTTTTCTCGTCTCTTGACAATTGGGATTTGTCGAGCGCTTTAATCTCTTCTACACGATTCGTGATTCTCTGTAATTCTACCTTTTGCTCGGAGGTCATTTCCGTTTTAGCCTTGTTGGATTTATCAGCAGCAAAGACTGTATTTGAACTGATGGCCAACGTAAAAATAAGAGCAAGGGAGTAAATTATTTTTTTCATGTTATTCGGGTTTAGTAATCCGAATTGTTAAATAACAAAAAACCTACCAAAGTGATTTGGTAGGTTCTGTTTATCGTTTTTTATTAAAACTGTCCACTCTTGTAGTCACAAACAATTATTTGATCTCGAAAACTGTATTCATTACATAGTTAAGTTTTATTTTTTTGAAGTCAATCTCCGGTGCAGCAGCAAAACCGGCAGCATCAGCACTTTCAGCTTTCATCATGGCTACATTGCGGTACATAGGTTGAGGGTACATTTCGTTGTTAATTTCCTGTATGTCGATCACACTTCCCAGTTTATCTCCCAGGGCTTCAACAAGATATGTAGCTTTGGCTTTTGCAGCCTGGAGAGCTTTAATCTTCAGTTCTTTTTTCAGAATTTCAATCTTAGAATAATCATAGCTGTCTATATTGGTATAGGCAATGCCTTTTGCATCTACAGCACCAATGATCTCATTCCATTTATTCAGGTCAGATACTTTCAGGCGATACTGTTTACTAACCAGAAAATCAGGATTTTTCTTTTTCTCCGTTGCCATCGCATAACCTGACAGATTGTTGATGGTCAGGCTTTCTTTATCCAATCCTGCTTTTTGGATTGCAGTATATAACTGATTCTCCAGTGTAGTGATCTCTACTTTTTTCTTGCTGTTCCCGTCTTTCAGGTACTCTGTTAATGATATTGAGATATAGATAATATCAGGTGTTACTTCAATCTCTGCAGATCCGCTTACGCTGATCTTTTTTCTAAGGTCTACTTGTTGAGCCAGGGCACTTACACTAAATAAGGCAACAAAGGCAAGGGTCAATAACTTTTTCATAATGTTAAATGTTCTTTTGTGCATTTGATAGATAGATGTAAATATCATACCAATTCCACAACAGAAATTTTAAAATAACACCAGTTAATCTTCAACTATCTCATTATTAGGTCCAATTTCTTCCTTTGATTCTTCCTTGAAATAGGTTTTCTGGAAGATCAGAATAATAATAACCCCAACAGAAATGGCTGCATCAGCAACATTAAATACTGGCCTGAAGAAGATATAGTCTTCTCCTCCCCATATTGGCACCCAGCTTGGAAAGACACCTTCAAGGATTGGAAAATAAAACATGTCTACCACACGGCCGTGAAATAAACCAGCATATTTATAGATAACACCATAAAATACAGAATCAATGATATTGCCCAATGCACCGGCAAAGATCAGCGCCACATTCAGGATCAGGCCCCTGTGGTATTTCTTCTGGATCAGGTAGTATAAGCCGTAGCCTATCCCCCCAACAGCGGCAATTCTAAACAAGGACAAGGCTAGTTTCCCGAATTCACCGCCAAACTCAAGACCGAAGGCCATTCCATTATTTTCAGTAAAGTGGATAATGAACCAGTTGCCAATGATCTTAAACTCCTGGCCCATATACATATTCGTCTTGATCCAGGTCTTCAGAACCTGATCAGCAAGTAAAACAAGGAAGATGATCAGTAAAGGCTTTGTATATCCCTTCATTACGACTGCTTCAGTTTAGCTTCCATACTCAAAGTAGCATGAGGTACAGCGCGCAGGCGTTCCTTCTGGATCAGCTTGCCGGTTTCTCTGCAGATGCCGTAAGTTTTGTTTTCGATGCGTACCAACGCAGCCTCAAGATTTTCGATGAATTTCTTCTGACGGGCAGCAAGCTGATTCAACTGCTCTTTTTCAAGCGTAGCTGAACCGTCTTCAAGTGTTTTATAAGTTCCTGAAGTATCTTCAGTTCCATTAGAATTCGGACTGCTTAACGAACGTGAAAGATCCAGAAATTCTTCTCTGGCCATACGCAGTTTATCCTGGATCAATTCTTTGAATTCCTGTAACTCACTGTCAGAATACCTGGTTTTTGTAGCTTTTTCCATCTGTTTATAGTTTGTTTTTTGTGATGGAGCTGTCATGATTCAATCATACTGTGATTTGAAAAATCATGACGGTTCCATAATATTTATTGTTGTGCAATCAAAATTTGTAGTTCAACATCATCGATTACTATTTTGTTTCCATTATCTAAAGATTCGGTTAATTTAACATCATCCGCTAAGATTTCCGCGCAAATGTACCGCTTATTTTTCTCCACAGCGCCGGCTATCAAATTATCGTTTTGTAAAGTCACCGTAATTCTGTCAGTCACTTCAAAGTTGAGCTCCTTCCTTAAGTTCTGGATCCTGTTGATCAGCTCCCTCGACAAGCCCTCCTGTTTCAACTCTTCTGTGATGGTTACATCCAGCGCAACAGTAAGATTACCCATATTGGTTACCTGCCATCCCGGGATGTCTTCAGCCATGATCTCCACATCAGCCAGTTCAATCACATACTCCGTCCCGCTCACTTTGTAATGTCCTGCAGTCTCAAAAGCAGCGAGTTCATCCTGACTCATTTTGCTAATCAGTTCGGCCACCATTTTCATATCCTTACCCACCTTAGGGCCAAGGGCTTTAAAGTTTGGCTTAATTTTTTTTGTGATAAAACCTCCCGTATCTGTAATATACTCAATATCCTTCACATTGGTTTCTGACAAGATCAGTTCCTTTACCAGCTCTACACGTTCGGCAAATTTACTATCTAGTACAGGGATCAGAATTTTAGCCAAGGGCTGACGTACATTGATCCCCGTCTTCTTGCGCAGGGAAAGTACCATCGAAGAAATATCCTGTGCCAGATGCATTCGCTCATTCAGTTCATGGTCTATCAGCGAGGTATCTGCATCGGCGAGTATGGTCAGGTGTACAGATTCGATCTGGTTTGAAACATCACCGGCAGTCAGGTTCTGGAACAGCCAGTCAGCAAAGAAAGGTGCAATAGGCGACATCAGCTGCGACAAACTAGTCAGACAGGCATACAATGTTTCATAAGCAGCTTTCTTATCAGCAGTCAGCTCACCCTTCCAGAAACGGCGGCGTGACAGGCGGATGTACCAGTTGCTCAAATGCTCATCCACAAAAGACTGGATGGCCCTGGCCGCTCTGGTTGGTTCGTAAGCAGCGTAACTTTCATCAACCTCCACAATCAGATTTTGTAATAGCGATAAGATCCATCTGTCCAGTTCGCTGCGCTCAGTTACCGGAGTCAGGTTATTGTGATCTATCTCAAACCGATCAATATTAGCATACAAGGCAAAGAAGGCATAGGTATTGTAAAGTGTGCCAAAAAACTTACGGCGCACCTCAGCAATGCCTTCCATGTCAAACTTCAGGTTATCCCATGGATTTGCATTCGCAATCATGTACCAGCGCGTAGCATCCGGACCATATTCTTCCAGGGTCTTAAACGGGTCAGCTGCATTTCCAAGACGTTTAGACATTTTTTGTCCGTTCTTGTCCAGTACCAATCCATTGGAAACCACATTTTTATAAGCCACCTTGTCAAACACCAGCGTACCGATCGCATGCAGCGTATAAAACCACCCCCGGGTCTGGTCTACACCTTCAGCTATAAAATCTGCCGGGAAGTCCTGGTTTTCGTCTATCTTCTCCTTGTTTTCGAAAGGATAGTGCCACTGCGCATAAGGCATCGCACCAGAGTCAAACCACACATCGATCAGGTCGCTCTCGCGATTCATCTGCTTGCCGGAAGGTGAAACCAATACAATTTCATCCACTACATTCTTGTGCAGATCCACCAGATCGTAATTCTCTTCAGACATGTTTCCGATTTCAAATCCTTTAAAAGGATTTTCTGCCATTAAACCTGCACTTATGGCTTTTTCTATTTCGTTATATAACTCTTCAACAGAACCAATGATCAATTCTTCTTTTTTATCGTCAGTTCTCCAGATTGGAAGAGGGATGCCCCAATACCTTGAACGGGACAGGTTCCAGTCATTGGCATTTTTTAGCCAGTTTCCAAAACGACCCTCGCCTGTAGATTTGGGTTTCCAGTTGATGGTCTCATTCAGGTCAAACATCCTGTCTTTGACATCAGTCACCTTAATGAACCATGAATCCAGCGGATAATATAAAAGTGGTTCGTCAGTTCTCCAGCTGTGCGGATAACTGTGCACATACTTTTCAACTTTAAAAGCTTTATTTTCTTCCTTCAAACGGATGGCGATCTCTACGTCTGCAGACTTTTCAGGAGCCTCGCCCTCGTTATAATATTCATTCTTTACATATTTTCCTGCCAGATCGCCCAGATGCGCAGTAAACTTACCCTGCATATCTACCAATGGAACCAGTGTTCCGTTGTCGTCGGGTACCAGCATCGGCGGTACTTCCGGTATAGCTTCCTTAGCTACCCTTGCATCATCAGCGCCAAAGGTTGGTGCCGTATGTACAATACCCGTTCCGTCTTCTGTAGTCACAAAATCACCCTGGATCACACGGAATGCATTCTCAGGATTCTGGAAAGGCAATACATAAGGGAGCAGTTGTTCGTATTTTATATCCACCAGATCAGCACCTTTAAAAGATGTTAAAACCTGGTAAGGAATCTTTTTATCACCTTCTTTAAAATTGTTGAAATCTTCAGCACCGGTACTTTCAAAATAGACCTTGCTAAACTGTTTGCCAACAAGATTTTTGGCCAAAATCACATTCGCAGGAAGGAAGGTATACTGGTTGAAGGTTTTTACCAGCACATATTCAATCTTTGGACCAACAGTTAAAGCCGTATTCGACGGCAGGGTCCATGGGGTAGTCGTCCAGGCCAGGAAATGAATGTCCCCAAACCCCTGAAGGAAGGAAGGTAATGTTTCAGGCAGCGATTTGAACTGGGCCACAATGGTGGTATCCGTTACATCACGATATGCACCCGGCTGGTTCACCTCATGCGAACTCAAGCCCGTTCCCGCTTTTGGCGAATACGGCTGGATGGTATAGCCCTTATAGAGCAGGCCTTTATCGTAGATCTGCTTCAGCAGCCACCATACCGACTCCATGTATTTCGATTTGTAGGTAATGTACGGATCGTCCATATCTACCCAATAGCCCATTTTTTCAGTCAGGTCGTTCCATACATCAGTATAGCGCATCACTGTCCTTTTGCAGGCCTCATTGTATTCTTCTATGGAAATGGTTTTGCCGATGTCTTCTTTGGTGATACCGAGTTCTTTTTCTGTTCCAAGTTCTACCGGAAGGCCATGTGTATCCCAGCCAGCTTTTCGTTTTACCTGAAATCCTTTGATGGTTTTATAACGGCAAAAAATATCTTTGATAGCACGGGCCATAACATGGTGTATGCCAGGCATTCCATTTGCGGAAGGCGGGCCCTCATAAAAAGTAAACGGGTTTGACTTTGACCGGGTAGAAATACTTTTTTCAAAGATGTTTTCTGCTTTCCAGAAATCAAGTATTTCTTTCCCTATTTTAGCCAGTTCTAATTGTTTAAATTCCCTATACATCAATCAAGTATCTCCAAAAATTAAGGATGCAAAGTTAAGGTTTTTGCCTATTATTTCCTATCTTATCCATAAATATTCACACGATCAAATAGCTGGGATCTATATGCTTTTATCCGTAACGGAAAACGCGGTCATCAGGAAGAGTAAGAATTTGCAGTAGTGGAAAACTGCAGCGCGGAGTGAAATGAAAAATTACAGATATTCAAAATCTCCCGTTTTAGGAAATTTTTCCAGTCCCTGAAAGATGACATCAGGTACAGGTCTTGCTAATTTTCTTTTAATGGTATCTATCCAGCTTCCCTCAACTTTGAGCAAGGCATGAAGTTTATCCTGGTCTGAAATAAATTCATGCTGAATTATCCAGAATGAGCCATCCTTCTTCATATTTAGAAGATGAGTAACCACATGGATCTTTGAATTAAGATGAATTTCTCTTTTGAATTCACATTGCTCCTTAAAAAGTACAGGGCCAACATTTTCATCTTTCATGACCTCTATAGTGATACCATACTGATGCAATATGTTTATTCTCTCCTGTGCTGCAAGATCGTAATAGCTGCTATGCCGGAGATGAAAATTAGGGTCTAAATCTGACCACCTTAGGTTTATGTCACCCATTTTTGAAGGATAAGGTATTCAATCTATTTAACCCGATTGAATACAAATAAATCTTTATACACCCATTTCCCATTCTCCTCATTCCCCCGGGCAATTACAAATTGGCTGGCAGAACGTTTTTCGTATAGAATACGAAGACTTTCCCCTTCCTTCTGGAAGATCGCCCGGTCTTTGCCTGCTTCTACGAAATGATAGCGGTCCTGTTTGTCTTTTTCTTCAAGTCCGATAAGACCTGGTTTGAAATGCTTTACGAGTGAGGTTAGACCCTGCTCCGATTGTTCATACGCAAGTATTTCATACAAATCTGCCTTTCCGCTTCTCATCATACGCATAAAGCCTAATATATTGCTGCCTTCTGCCGGAAGCCAAACTCCCTCTATGGTCTGGCCCTCAGTAGTTGTCGCTTTCCAGTTTCCCTGTATAAAACTCACATCAGCAACCGAACCACCTTTTGGCTGGGATTGCGCATGACTTTCAGGGAAAAATCCAGTAAATAATAAAAATAAAAGGAAAGTGTAAGCGTGTCTCATACCAACAAATGATTAAATAATTTAAGCTTTCTAAATATACATAATCATTTTAATTCCTGTAGGGATTTTGAACATCCTGATTTTCTAATCAAATGCAAGCTTGTCAGGACCGGAGAGTTTATTGATGTGACAGGCGCAGGGACCACCCGCTACTTTTATAATGACAGACCTGGTTTGATTTGTAAGAGCGTATGTTCCGGTAATTTTAATGTCGTCACCTGATGAGGAAAGCTTCCCTATATGGCTGTCATCGACAGGAATATAAGTTCCCGCTATAAGATTGACAGATACGGCACTTATACTTTTAAGGGTATCGCCCGTACGCTGGTTTACCGCACTGTAATTCTCCACAGTTACACCCGTACCATCCTTGTTAGTAAATGTAAAATGGAGCATGGCAAAGTTTTCGGTGCAGACCTTTGATCCGCAATCCTCATCGGGGTCTTTTTTTTTGCTGCAGGCCATAATGAGCAGTCCAAAAAGTATTAAAAAAGTCGATTTATACATGGGCTTGAATTTATTACCAATACGTATTAAATTCAAAAAACGCTACAAGTTGTGCTGAAGGTTTTTTGTTTCCCGTCGCTTTCCGGGTAACAGGGTGGATGTAACCCTAAAACATCCACCCTTAATCCCGGATTAATCACCCTCACAATCCCTATGAAAAAAAACATCCTCTCCGGACACAGCATATCGTTCCAAGATGGTGCCAATAGCAAATAGTGGTCTTGGATGATTTAAACAGCATGTAGGTAATTCACAAAGCGAAAAAAATTCATCAATCTGTAGAAGGATTGCCTTTCATCTACAAAAATTTTAAGTTAAGATTGAGTTAAGAATCACTCTGACCTCAGGTTAAAGCAGATAGGATAGGGAAGAAGTATTGGATGTGGAATTGTTTATAAATTTTATTGCAATTGAAACTTCAGAATCGCTAAATTGTTATTGATTAAAAAAACAAATTCATTTCAATAAAAAAAGTCCTGTGAGTGGGTGATCCGCGTAGGGCAGGCACAGCATAGATAAAGGCAGGCAGTTAACTACAACTGACTGCCTTTATTATTATGGTTTGATTTTTGCACAAAAACTGTATTTATTAATCTAAAAAGCACCTGCCATGATCAAGATTTTGAAACTTCAGAAAGCAGTGATTGCCTTCATACTAGGTATACTGGCATTAGTTGCGTACAGAATTATGAATGAAAATGATGTCAATTCCGGCAAATACATGTTAACCCTGGCCGGTATTCTGTTCATAGCAGGCGCACTGATGTTTTTATACCCCATTCTTTCTGCCAGAAAAGTCAAAGAAGAAGACTGTGTGGAGCTTGATCCCGAAAAGCAGGAAGAGCACTAGATCAGCCCTCCCATATATGGATCTGTAATGGAATCCTCACCCGTCTCTGCATGGCCTGCATATTGTTTGCTGTATATTGAATTCCCCTTCACCGATACACTGATGTCATACCATCCGCTGCTTTTCTGAAGGTCTATCAATGCTTTGATCCGGATTCGTGGGGCTACAGTGACAGTTCTTGAATTGTTGCTATGGTAAGCATTATCCGTAATGATGAGTTCTAGCTGATGATCGCCTTCATTTTCTATCAGCAATTCTATATTTCCTGTTGGCTTTTTGCTCAGTAACCCGGCATTTTCATACATGCAGTTTATCCTGATCTGTGGATCTGTTTTATCTCCTTCAAACTGACGAAAAAAACCATTAGGGGCGCTGATGCAAATGTGGTAGTGCCCGTTTTCAAAATCGGCAAGAGCCAGCTGGTCTGTGAGCTGGTCATTTCCTTTGACGGCATATGACCAGGTTTTACCGGCCTGACCTTTATAAAGCCGATTGGTATAGACACTAAAGGGAGCACCTGTTGGTGTTATCCTTTGTCCAAAATTCCCTTTTCCTGATGTAAAATGCAATGTGATCTGATCTTTAGATGCACTGAGGCTACCTTCTGCGAAAAGCTGATACGGGAGTGCACAGGCCCTGCGGGTGCCAGGTTCCTGCTGAGGCATAAAAGATGAGGACCCGGAAGCAAAAGGGAGGTATGAGTTGATTTTTTCTATTTCCTTCGCGGGTAGCGGATCAGGTTTTACCTGTGCGGGTTTGTTCTTCGCATTCTGTATAGCGGTGATGACCGCTTCCTTTTTTGGCAAGGTGGGCAGGCCCGTTGCTTCAGCCTGAGCGGGTCTGAAGGCTGAGGTCAGATCTCCGCAAATTGCCCGTCTCCAGCTGCTCACCTGATTACTCCTGATCTTTTTCCCCGTTTTCCGGTTTAGGAAATTCTCGAGGAACATGAGGATTGAAGTATGATCCGACACCTGTGAGTTGACATAGCCGCCTTTGCTCCAGGGTGAGGCAATGAGCATGGGTACGCGGTAACCAAGGCCTATCGGACTATCTTTTTTAGGTTCATAATCCACCGCAGCATCTATTTTACCGGAAACCTTGCCTGTTGAAGGGTCTCCGGGTTTTGGGACTACATATGGTGGGATATGGTCAAAATAACCATCATTCTCATCATAGGTCAGGATAAAGATCGTCTTTTTCCATACTTCGGGGTTTTTGGTGAGGATGTCTATGGTTTCAGACACATACCAGGTGCCGTATAAAGGGGAACTGGTATGGTCTGAGAATCTTTGAGGGGCCACCAGCCAGGAAACTGCGGGCAATTTGCCATTGTCCACATCAGAACGGAACTGATGAAAGATGTCGTTTCGGGGAATGCTGATGCTTTGCTTTGTACCCTGATCGTCTGTATACTCAAATGGGCTGAGCTGCAGGTAGTCAAACGGGGCATTGATATTGGTTGCGAATGCTTTATCGATCAGATTCTTTTCTCTGCTGCTCAGCTTATCGTATTTATCCCTGACTTGTGCTGCGCTGAGTTTCTGTTTGGGATCACCGTGTTTTCTGAACCATGCAGACAGTCTTACATTGTAGCGTTTTACATATTCTATGGCATTGTCTCCGTAATTGCCCAGCCAGTCGTCCACATCTCCCTGAAGGTCTGATGTCCAGATCTCGTTTTGATAAATCTTCCAGTCTATTCCGTTGTCTTCCAGTACTTCGGGAAAGGTGTCCCAGTCTACATAGGCATCGTCTCTCGATTCGGCCTGGGAATTGTTTACTGCCGCTACAGAGCTGCCATTCTGTTCCGGCCTTATGGTACCGGTCCACATGAACAGGCGGTTGGGTGTAGTGCCGGTAAGTGATGAGCAGAAATTATGATCGCAAATGGTAAATGCATCGGCCATTGCGTAATAGAAAGGTATGTCTGACCGGTCATAATAGCCCAGGCACATGTGCGATTTTACGGGTACCCATTTGTCGTACTTTCCTTCATGGCGTGCCGCAAGCTGATCTGACCAGGAGTGCGGAAGACCGCCTTGCCAGGTAATTTTTGTTTTATTGATATCGACGTGAAAGGGAGCGTACGTGTGGCCTTCAGCATCTTTTTGCAGCCATACTTTATTTTTATCCGGAAGCGTATAGATTCTGGGGTCATTAAAGCCACGCACACCTTTCATTTTGCCAAACATATGGTCGAAGGAACGGTTTTCCTGCATCAGGATCACCACATGTTCTGCGTCGTAAAATGTAGTTCCAGGATCGGCGTTAATGGCCATTGCCTTTTGGATAGACATAGGTATCACATTGAGCATGCCGGTTCCACCTGATAACAGAGCGGCTTTTTTAAGAAATTCTCTTCTTGAATCCATAAGTGGTTAGTGTGTATCCAAATGTAATAAAAAGTACTTTTATCAATGTTGTGTATCTTTCATCGTGCCTCTTATTGCACACTTTCCGCACAGCTGCTGCGGGGATTCTGCGCTAAAAAGTACTTAAAGTGGGGCCGGAGCATAGTTTGAGCGCAGAAACAGCGCGGAACAGCGCAGGATAAAAAAGACAGATGCGCCGGGAAGTTCAGGAAAGGAGGAATATTACACCAAATCCGGAGGTCCGGACAGCCGAAAAAAGCACCCTGAGGGGTCAAAAAAAGCTTTTATCAACATGAGGCAAGGGTTACCTTTGAATCCGTAACTGGTTTTAATGTATTCATAAAAATGGCAAGGTATCAAAATGGAATTAACGGGCCTTTTAGTGGCCGGGTGGGAAAGGTGGTCGGTGCAAACTGGAGGGGGATTGATTATATGCGTACTGTCGGGTCATCTCCAAAGCACTGGTCATTCGCGCAGATCAATCAGCGGTTGCGGTTTGCATTGGCAATGAACTGGCTGAATCCGCTGCTGGCACTGATCAATATTGGGTATCAGCAGATAAAGATAAAGAAGACACCGCTCAATGCGGCAGTTTCTTATCATTTGAAGCATGCCATAAGGGCTGAAGGACCCGATTACAGTATAGATTTTTCAAAGGCAATATTCAGTATTGGTGAGCTGTTGATTTCTTTTGTCAGGGAGATGGTTAGTCTGTCTGACCGGATGCTGCTGATTACCTGGGATCACATGACTGAGACGATTTACAGCAGTGCAGCGGATAAGATCACGTTCATCATTTACAGCCCCTCATGCCGGCAGTTTGTAATTTTTAAGGACGAAGCCGGTCGCGGGGATATGGAAGCTGTTTTGCAGTTGCCGGTGACTTTTGCCGGCAGCAGTGTGCACTGTTATCTGTATTTTGTTAATGCTGCCGGTGATCAGGTAAGTACCAGTCTGTATCTTGGTGAACTGGTTGTGGTGCCTTAGTGTAAATATTTAAACTATTCTTGCTTCAAAGTTTTCCAGATGAGCTCAAAAATATCCGTCGCTTTTTTGTCTTCCTTATTTAAGGAAGAATCAGTGATCAGCACCGGATGAAATTCCCTTGGGGTATCTACACTGCCATGAGAGCCGCTTACAAGTGTGGCATCCAGCGGAATGACATCCATTATATAGCGGAAGCCTGCTTTCTTGCGAAGGAGTTTGTAAGCTGCACGGGGCTTAGAGGACATGAACATTTCTACCGGATCATACCCTGGTTTTTTATGGATGTCTACACAACGTGCATAGTCGGGTGCAAGGGCATCATCCAGCCAGAAATAATAAGTGAACCAGCTTTCAGGTTTGGAAACGGCAACGAAATCTCCGGCTCTTGAGTGAGCTATGCCATACTTTTTCTTACCTTCTTCATCGAGTATCAGGGCTATACCCGGTGTTTTTTCCAAAATGCTTTTTACCTGTTCTTTTACTGCAGGATCATTGATATAAATGTGCGCTACCTGGTGGTCGGCAACTACAAAAGCTTTGGAAGCACCGGCATCAAGGAGTTCAAGACCACGCTCTACCCGAATCTGCAGCAGGTTATTCTGTCTGAAAATGCGGTTTAAATGGATGGGCTGGCTAACAGGGACAATACCATATTCAGAAAGAATAATGATGCTGGCACCTTGTTTTTCATAATGGGTTACCAGACCTTTTACCACTTCATCTACTTCAGCAAGTTCTTTACTGATTTTGCTGAAGTCGTGACCAAATTTTTGCAGGCAGTAATCCAGATGCGGCAGATAGATGAGTGTGAGGGTTGGGTTATACAGTTCATCCGTGATCAGGGCCGCATCGGCAATCCATTTGGTAGATTTGATGTTTGCGTCCGGACCCCAAAACTGGAACAAAGGAAATTGTCCCAGTTTATCCTGCAGAATATCTCTGAGCTCAGCTGGTTCTGAATAACAGTCCGGCATTTTTCTGCCGTCTGCCAGGTAATTGGGACGTGGTGTTACCGAATAATCTGCGTTTGAATACATATTGTACCACCAGAACATATTCGAACAGGTAAAATTCGGGTCTTCTTTTTTTGCTTTGTCCCAGATCTTTTCGGCTAGTACCAGTTTGTTGGACTGTTTCCAGAATTTGATCTCTGCATCGGTATGGTCGTACCAGCCATTTCCTACTATACCGTGTTCCGATGGTTGTTTGCCGGTAAGGTAGGTCGATTGAACCGCTGTAGTGACTGCAGGTAGCATGGGTGATATGGTGTGCAGGTTTTTTTCTTTCGTATATTTTTCCAGAAAGGGCGTGTGTGCGCCGATCAGGTTGGACGACAGGCCGACAATATCTATTACTACAGTTTTCTTCATCTTGATCAGGGTTGGTCTTGGTACGTGTTGTTAGGCTAAGGTGTTAATTACCCAGGACAGCTCTTTACTGATGGATTCTGTGATCGGTAATTTGATCTGCTCCGGCAGTACTTCCCAGGTATAGGTTTCTACCTCCAGGTGATTGGTAAACGGATGGTTCTTTTGCAGGTTCAGTACGGTGGTAATGTCTTCCTGTGTCGTGGAAAGCAGGCCGATCTCTTTTATGGAGATCGGGACATGAAAATGTGCCCTCCACTCCTGAACGCTTTCATTTTCGAAATCTTCCAATGCTTCCGGAAGGTCCAGATAGCGCAATAGATGACCATTTTCCTGTCTGGCTACTACCTGATGGAGATATACAGGTTCGTTGAAAATGTCAAAAGCTTTTTTTATAAGCAGCCGTTCTTCAGCAGATTTTTGCAAACCTGCCTTTAGGGCGGCACTGATCTGGATCTTGCCTACGTTTATATTTTTTGAAGCCAGCTCTTTGAGGATTTCTTCATGAGGCTCGTAACCTATTGCAAAGTGGCATACATCATAGCAAAGATTGATATGTTTTCTGATCAGGGCTTCTGCTTCAGCATCGGTAACACCAAGTGCACCGGTAATCTCCGGGATGCCCAGGTTCAGCAGGTCGCCTTCGAACCAGTCTATAAATTCTCTTCCTGTTTCCATGATTCCATCTGGTTCCGGTTCGATATCCAGATGCAGCACTTTGCCGGTAGTGTTATAGATGCCGATCAGTTCTTTGGCAACTTCAATAACGTTTAGGGTGCCTGTTTTCCTGGCTTCGGTTAAGGTTTCTGCAGTGGTATACCAGTGCCTGTAGCCCAGGGGATTGGTGGAGATGCCGCCGTCCATTCCTTCCGGCAGCAATTGTTCCAGAATGTGAAACAGCCGGATGGTATATGCTTTGCGTGCGTCGGTTGTCCAGCCGGGTGTATGTACATCGGCTTTAACTACGGTACGGTGAAATTCTCCGTAAGGGAAGCCGTTCATGGTGAAAACATAAGTGTTGTTTTCTTTCAGCCATTGTTTGAATTCATCCAGTGCCGCCGGATGGCTCAGTGCCAGGCTTGCTTCATTGGATAGCCTCAGGCCCAGGCCCATCGGCTGATCTGCAGCTACGGATTGTCTGATCTTCGGAAAGTTCTTTTGAAGTTGTTCGAAGTCTTCCGTCCAGTTCTTTCCGGGATGAATATTGGTGCAATAGGTTAAATGACCGCTGTTTACTTTCATTTTAGTGAATTGTAGTTAAGCTTTTTTTGTCCTGACTGTATTGGGCAACATATTTACTCGCAGATATGAGCAGCTCGTGGTCCATTTCATGGACTTCCTGTCCTGTGCCCAGATCGGTAAGCAGGGTAATGGTCAGTATACCGCCCAGGTGCTCCTGAAATTCTGCAAGGCCTTTGAGTATCGGCGATTTGGTATCTTTAATGTTGATCACATCATCGGTAATGCCGAAGTTCAGGTCGGTAAGGACCTTCAGAATCCGCTGTGCTTTCTCTTCGGTCAGCATTCCTTTGAAATAGGAATAAACGCTGTCTAATGCGATACCCATCGCTACTGCTTCTCCGTGTAATACGCTAAAATCGCTCAGCTGCTCTTGTTTGTGCGCAGCCCAGTGACCAAAGTCGAGCGGACGGGCAGAGCCTGTTTCGAAGGGATCGTCGCCGGCGATGTGATCCATATGCAGCTTTGCGCAATGTTTGATCAGGTAATTCATCGCTGCGCTGTCTCTTGCCACGAGTTGGGAAGTATTGGCTTCGAGCCAGTAGAAAAATCCGGCGTCTTTGATGAGTGCCACCTTTACGGCTTCTGAAATTCCGGAACGGTAATCTCTGTCGCTTAGTGTGGCCAGAAAGTCTTCGTCGTTGAATACGGCAACGGGCGGTGCAAATGTTCCGAGGAAGTTCTTTTTGCGTTTGTAATTGATCCCGTTCTTTACTCCGATACCTGAATCGTTTTGGGAAAGTACTGTAGTCGGGATGCGGATGTGTTTGATGCCACGGTGTGAAACGGCGGCTGCATAACCGACAAGATCCAGTACTGCGCCTCCGCCTATGGCGGCAATGTAAGAATGCCTGTCTATACCACGCGTATCTACTGCTTCTACGATCTGATCAAATAATGCGGTGTTGTTTTTTGATGCTTCACCTCCCGGTACGATCAGGATATCGTCTATAAGCTGAACATTTGTCTGGCTTGCAAAGAAATTTCTGATATCGGCCGTCAGTTCCGGATGTGCGTCTGCAACGCCCTGGTCTATGACAAAGTATATTTTTTTCAGCGCATCTGAAGGACGCGATTTAAAGAAATCTGATAAAGTATTATTGCTGGTATCGAACAGTGCGGATGTGAAATACACATTGTACTCAAACTTAACACTAAACGATTGTTTTAAATGGCTCATATTTTAAGGGTATTATCTAAGTAACCGCAAAAGCCTTGCTTAGAAAAAGTGATATTGGTAAAAGAAAGACTATAAAAATAGCAACATGCAGTACGCCAAAGGCACTCGCCCAGGCTGCGTTCATAAGTATAAGTGCAATTACGCCTGATTTTACTGCCTTGCCGATATTTGGGCCGATCGGATTTTTTATGGCTTTAATAAGGGGTAAATAGATCATTAAAGCAAAAGGAATGACAAAGATCAGGGCATAAATAAAATACTGTCTGGTATAGGCGAAAATGAGAATACTGCTGATCACGATGGCATAAAGTAGACCTCCGAAATAAAGCATCTTCCTGCTGCCTCCATGTACCTCTCCGCGGCTGATCATGGTAATTGATGCGATGTAGATGATCGGAATGATGGCCAGGAACCACGAGGTTTCTAAGGAAGAACTGATGATGCTCATGCCCAGCAGGAGATTCAGACCACGGCACAGGCCCATGTTTAAAGGCCCGAGAATGGAATGATGTTTTGCCCACTTGTCATAGGTCAGACAGGCGATCATGATAGCGGCAGCCAGGTAACGGGATACCGGGCTGTAAAATCCCGCGGCGAAAATCCCGATAAAGAAAAAGATGCCTCCAAATATCGAGGCGGCGTTTTTACTGATCAGTCCGCTGGGGATAGGCCGTTCCGGTCGTTCTGTTTTATCGAGTTCTGCATCAAATACGTCGTTGAAAATGATCCCGCCACTGTAAAGACCAATGGTTGAAATGCAAAGTAAAATGACAGGGAGATAAAAATTGTCTGACCAGTTCATGAAATATCCGGCAATTGCCATACCGGCCAGTACGTCGGCAACAGAAGTCACCACATTGGCAGGGCGCATGAGCCTGAGGTATCCTATTAGTTTCTTCACTTTAAGAAATGATAATTGAATTTTTATCTATCCTTGGCTGTTGCCCGCCTCTTAGAATAGAGTTACTTTCAAACTTCTGACTTTGGTCAATGTTTTTTACGGCAAGGAAATCTGCTTCATTGATTTGACCGCTTTGTCCGAACGCGGTAATGGCGTTGCGATAGGTAACCAGTTCGATATCCTGCAGGCTGATGCCTGATTGCTTCATCAATGCTGCGGTTTTAGGAATGGCGAGCGGGTCACTGATGCCCCAGTCCGCTGCGGAATTGATCATGATTCTTTCTGTTCCGTATTGTTTTACTACTTCTACCATGCGCTCATTTCCCATTTTGGTGAAGGGGTAAATGGTGAAGGCCGCCCAAAATCCTCTGTCGAGAACTTCTTTAACGGTTTCTTCATTGTTGTGGTCTACAATAACAGAATAGGGCGAAAGACCCTGCTCTATGGCAATGTCCATGCTGCGCTGCGTGCCTTTTTTCTTGTCTCTGTGCGGGGTGTGGATCTGCACAGGTAATGAGGCTTCTTTGGCAAGTTCCAGCTGAAGGCGAAAATATTTCTCTTCTGCGGCGGTCTGGTCGTCGAAGCCGATCTCGCCGATACCTACAACGCCTTCCTTAAATATGAAGCTGGGCAGGATTTCCATCACCTGCTCGGCCAGTGCTTCATTGTTGGCCTCACGTGAGTTTAAGCCTATGGTGCAATAGTGCTTGATGCCGAACTGAGATGACCTGAATCTTTCCCATCCGATAAGACTGGCATAATAATCTGTAAAACTGGCGACACCGGTACGCGGTTGCCCCAGCCAGAAAGCGGGTTCTATCAGCGCAACGATTCCTGCGTCTGCCATAGCCTGGTAATCGTCTGTGGTGCGGGAGGTCATGTGTACATGCGGGTCGAAAAATCTCATCCCGCTAATGTCATTTAGGTCAAGAGAGGTTTGAATTTTTTCTCCTTCACTTCTTTCCTTGAAATTTTCATTACAGCACATAATTCAAATATTTTATAATTCCTTGTTATTGTTCTATTAGTTTATAAATCTCGGGATGTACGGTTCTGTGAGCGGCTAGCCGTTCCTGTACGTAATCCTTTAAAGTTGCTGACAGCGCAGGGTTGTTCCTTTCTTTAAGGCCGGTGATTTGGGTCACATCCTTTTCGGTAAAGAATGCTTTGAGTACGAGTTGGTTCCAGGATCCTTCGGAAAGGTATTTGGCCGGATAGGGATTGTGGTACATGATGGCTTCCAGAACTGTTCCTATATTACTTCTGATCCCTTCTTCACAACGGTGGATCCATTCTTCCGGATAACTGAAAAATGGCAGGGCGGCGTATAACGCGATCTGTTCATTCATTTCTGCGGCGGTAAAGAGGCCATTGATCTTTTTAAGATAGCTTTCTTTATGTTGATCGGGTAGTTGCGTCAGCAAATAAACACGGCAGAGACGATCTGCCGTCCAGAATTCTCCGGGTTCAATTTCTATGGTCTTTTTGTCTGCAACCCTGGGTATGTGTGAAAAAGCAAGGTTCAGCTGCAGTGATTTATGTTCCTCTTCAGTCTTTACCAAATCTATTTTCTGTTCCAGCCAGGTTATGGCCTCACTGCTCAGGTTTTGCCTGATGATCCTCTCTACGTCTGTTAAAAGCATGGTTACCTAATTAACAGCCACAAAATAGTTGATGGCAAGAGCTCCGCTAATGATCAGCAACCCGAAGAATTCACGGGTCTTTTCAATATACGGTTTGGTGGCTTGCATGCTCTCTACTAAACTTGGCCTTCTGTACTTCATTATCCAGTCGCGCACACCGTCTTTGGAAAAAAACAGGATGACTGCGTAAACTAAATAGAAAGATATAGCTCCCAGGTAAACATTCGGATAAAATTTGTTAAATATGGCAAAACCACAACAAATGGCGGCAACCATATAGATCGGTACCCAAAGCCATGGGTCGACATCATTTAAATTTAAATAAGCAAATGCGATAAATGCCAAACAAAAGATGGTATTTAAAATGCTAAGTAACAGCATACTCGTGAAGGTTTAATTTGTGTGTGTGTTTATTAATGCAAATAAACAGATAAAAATATCGATTTAATAATATGCAATTGTAAAAAAAGAAATAGGGAAAATAATATTTTCATTGATTGATTGATTTTTAGCTATTTTCATAAAAAACAACAGAACCCTAAAATAGACTATAATGAAGAAAATCTTATTGCCAGCTATGATCTTTATGGCACTGAATGTGTGCGGGCAGCACAAACTGGAAAAGATCTGGGAAACCGACAGTATCATTAATCTGCCTGAATCTGTATTGCCTGATACCAAAGTCGGGGTATTGTATGTTGCGATAATGGGCAACAGCGCTGATGCGAAGGATGGTATTGGCGGGATAGGTAAATTAGGTCTTGATGGAAAGGTCATTAACCTGGATTGGGTAACAGGATTAAATTCTCCTAAAGGAATGGCTATCTATAAGAATAAATTGTATGTAGCAGATATTACAGATGTGGTGGTTATTGATATTCCGAAGGCTAAGGTTGAACTGACGATTCCGATCGAGGGTTCAGGGTTTTTAAATGATTTGACCGTAAGTGATAAAGGCGCGGTTTATGTGTCCGATTCAAAAACAAAAAAGATCCACAGGATCGTCAATAATAAGGAAGAGGTCTATCTGGAAAATATTGATGGTGTGAACGGCCTTAAAGCAGTAGGCGATCAGCTATTTATTGCCGGTGGAGGTAAAAATCTGTTGAAGGCAGATGCGGGTAAAAACCTGACCAAAATAGCGGGTTTACCTCAGGGGGGCGATGGAATAGAACCTATAGGGAATGGAGACTGGGTATTCTCTGCCTGGGGCGGGTACATCTATTATGTATATGCCGATGGCAGGAACGAACTGCTGCTCGATACCCATCTGCAAAAAATAAATACAGCTGATATTGGCTACGATCCTGTTAAAAAGATCGTTTATGTGCCTACATTTTTCAAGAAAAGTGTAATCGCATATCAGCTGAAATAAAGATTAAAGCATCAGGGTTTTACTTTAACCCTGATGCCTTCCGAATGTGTGCTGAATTCCGGCGCATACATGCATTGCAGTGTGGTAATCCCGTTTGAGAAATTCCCGGAATGGCTTACTCTTAGCGGATATTCAAATACATAAACTCCTTTGCGCATAAAATCAATGAAGAAATTAGTCGAAGCATCTTTGGTGCTTTCATAATAACCAAGTCCATCCTGATACTTAAATTGTGAGATCACATTTACAGGTTCAAAGCCTGACGAGCGCATGTCTTTAAGGTGAATGTATTCCATGTCACGGTCGGCACGGATCTCGATACGTACCTTCAGCAGGTCGCCGGTTTTTAGTGTGCTGGCTGCGCTGAGCGGAACGAGTAGATCTCCTTTTCCATTATTGCTGTTTATGAATAGCTGTTTTTTGATCTTAACGCCGGTTTCTGCCGGGCTGATCTTGTCGAGCTGCTCAAAGTACTGCCAGTAGACTCCTCCCCATGAGATTGATTTATTGTTGTTCCGGATTTCAATTTTGCCCATTTCGGGTTTCACCTTAGCACCGGGGATACTGACATTTCTATATCCTGTTCCCACTGTTTTGACCGGTTCATCCAGACCCAGCTGCGCAATGGTCTTGTCTCCGATTTTAATATCCGGCTCTGTATTTCCATCCAATAAATTATTGCCGCGCATCAGCAGTGCATAACAGGCTGCCGTGGTTGCTTTGGTGGTTTGCCACTCGGTGGTTTGTTTATTTTTCAGCAGCCAGATTTTCATTTCTTCTACAGCAGCTGCATCGGAAGCAACTTCATCGAAGACTTCGATCAGCAGCGACTGTGTTTCAACAGAACTTTGATACCACCACCAGCCATTGATATTTTCTGCCCAATACATGCCCATTTCTTCGTTTTGTTGTGCATGGTCTTTTAGTGCGGCCACAATCTTCATGGCTTCTGCATGGTTGCCGGATCTGTGTAGCACCAATGCGGCTAAGCCCTGCTGATAGATCCCCATGGATTGCCAGTTTTTACTGATCTGATCTGTATAATGTTCGTATGCTTTTTTAAATTTAGGGTTGTTATTTGTCTGTTTGGAATAGCTGCGGGCATATAAATAGTGTAATGGGAGGTAGGAGGCTGTTTTGTATTGCAGGTCTGTTTTATAGTCGGCTTCCAGCATGCCGTCGAGGTATATGATCGCTTTATTCAGTACGATATTGATATTGGGATAGGCATTTTCATCGATCAGCTTCAGGTATTTCAGCTGTGACATACCTTGTACAATATATTGGGTGATGTACCTGTTTTCCTGCATTCCGCTGAACCATGGAAAGGCTCCGTTGGGAAATTGCATCTTTTCCAGTTTCTCGAAATTGGCTTTTAATTCACCGCTCATCCGGTCAAGGTCGAAGAGCACCGCTAGTCTTTTTTTTCTTTCTTTATCGTTATTGGCGGCTTTTACCCATGGTGTTTCTTCCAGCAGGATGGATTTAAGTTCCTGGTTTTTCTCCAGGCTGGAGGCCAGGTCTTCACCGCCGGATTGCTGCCACTGATTGAATACTTCTTTGATCTTTGGCGAGCTGTTGATGATTCCTGTCGCGAAACTGTTGGCATAAAACCGGCTGAAGGTCTGCTCGGCACATTCATAAGGATATTCCATCAAATAGGGCAGGGCCTGAACGGCATACCATGCAGGGTTTGAGCTGAACTCCATTGTGTAGGACTGGTTTTTTAACGTAGAGGATTTGCCGGACTGCAGGAGTTTGTCCATGACAAAGGTTTTGCTGGAATTGCCCCTCACATTGAGTGGCATGCTTTCTGTGACCAGCATTCCATTGGGCAATACGGGTATGATCATCTGCTCTCCGTCATTATATCTTCCGGATTCTGCTGTGAGCTTGTAAGTGATGGCGCTAACGCCGGAAGGGATAATCAGCTGCCATTTGACCGCTGCGTTTCCTGCATTGGCCAGCTGGAAATTCTGTGTGGATTTTGTGGCAGGGGCGAACAGTTGCAGCGCATTGCCGGTCAGGGCATCGGAAAATTCCATTACGGCCTTACCCTTTAGTTTTTTGCCGGAAAGGTTGTTTAGCCTGGCGAGGAAGAGAATGGTATCTCCTTCTCTGAAAAAACGAGGTGTGCTGGCAGAGATAGCCAGTTGCTTCTGGGTGATCAGCTCGCGGCTGAAACTGGTCGTTTTAAAGTCTTTGGTATGCGCGAAACCCCGCATGCGGTAGCGTGTGAGGGACTGTGGAATGGTAAATTCAATATTGATCTCTCCATTTTCGTTGGTGTGCAGCTGCGGGTAGAAAAAAGCAGTTTCATTGAAGTTTGATCTTACCGCAACTCCATCTTTCGTTTTGGTATTTACAATTTTCTGTTCAGCAAGGTTATTGTTTGATATATTTAATCCGGCTACCCTTCCCTGTAACAACTGCTCCACATTGGCAACTGGTACATCCTGAACTTCTTTTCCGGTAACAATGAAGGAGGAGCCGGTGGTCTGTTCCCGTGAACGTTTCTGATATCCTCTGATGACTACTTCACTCAAGTTTTTGCTGTTTCCCTGTAAGGTTGCGTTGAGCCTGGTCTGGCCCGGTTTAACACGGATGGTCAGATTTGTATAGCCGAAAAGACTGAATGTCAGTATTTCACCGGCTTTGGCATTGATCTGATAAATTCCGAAAGCATCGGCAATGGTACTGATCTTTCCAAGTTTAACGAGCGTGCCGGGCAGCAGTTCTCCATTGTTGTTTTTTACGGTTCCGTAAAACAGACCGCTTGCTTTAAGTTCGCTCAGCCTTTTTGCCCGGTCTTCTTCAAATCTTATGGCCTTTGTCGTTTCTATGTTCCTCAGAAAGTTACCGAGGATGTAGGAGGGAGCGTTGCTGAAATTGAACGAGTAAAAATTTAATTGTTCATAATTTCTTGTTCCTCCGGGGATATAATAATTTTTATAGTTATACCACAGCGGGGTTCCGTTTCTTGTTTCGTTTAAACCCGAAGTCCAGGTGTATTTATAATAGTTGTACGCGTAATGCTGTATATTGCCCCAGTCCATTGGCCTGAGTGTTTCCAGCGAAGCATCATACAGGGTGGCAACGAGTTCGGCCATCTGTTTTTCACCGGCCTTGTTGCTGATCTTCAGCTTCCAGCTTTCCTTTTCACCAGGCTCCAGCTTGTTTCTGAAACTCAGAAATTTAACATCAAGCTGTTTGCGGGGGTCTGTTATTTCAATGGTTTGAAGGGATTTGTAGGTTGTTCCGTTCTGGACCATAGAGAACTGGACTGCGAAAGATTCTTCAAAATCTGGCCCTGAAGGAATGCTGATGATGGTTTGTTGAGCTGAAACTTCGACCCATACTTTTTTCAGGACTTCTTCTCTGTAATAGACTTCGTAGTATGCTTTTGTGCCCGATTTGAGTCCGGCGAGTCTGAATGTGGCCGGTCGCCCCGGTCTGATGGAAGTTTGTTCTGAGACCAGCCATTCTCCTGGTGTCTGTATGGATGTGGGGTTATGGTCGTATATGCGTACGATCCGTTCTTCACTTACGGTATCTTTCGCCTCATTCTCTGCAGTGAATTTTACCCTGTAATAGCCGGGCTTCAGGTCTTTTTCATTTAAAATAAATGTACCGGTGCCCAAAGCTGCTGTCGTTTCCTGCGTAAGTGCCCGGGCATTTGCTTTCCATGTGGCGGGGTCGGTTTCCCCGGCGTATTCTTCGCCTGGAAAGATACGGATGAATTCTTCTCTGCTTAAACTGTACTCTTCGGGTTTTTGTTCAAAATGACTTCTTGTTGCCAGTCTGCCGGGAAATTGCAATGGGAACCAGTGTGCGGTGACCTTACCTTTTATTCGCTGGTTATTCAGATTCATCACACTTACGGGGATGCTGTCATTTTGTGTATTCAGAAAAAGTTGATAGGGCAGACCGACATTTAAAGTCAGGTCACTTCTGCCTACATTGACGGTTTTCTCGCTGGTTTTTGTTTCCCCTCCAATATCCGTCACATCAGTTGAAATGGTATAGGTGTAGTATTTGCCATTTAAGCCGTCTTCATTTGCAAAGAAGGTAACATCAAAGCTTCCATCGGGTTTGGTGGTTGTAGTTCCTGTAGCGATCTGGGTTATTTCATTGTCATAAGGGCGGGTGGTATAATAATCATAGTTGAACGTGGTATTTCTGGTGACCGTGTATTTAACGTTTGCACCGCCCACCTGATAGCCGGAATAGGTGGAGGCCCGGCCTTTTACCGTGATGCTGTCGTTCAGTTTATACCGCCGGGTGATCTTATCGAACAGGACCTCGAAGGTAGGTCTTTTGTATTCTTCCACCTGAACTTCCTTACTTCCATAATTGGTTTCCAGTACCATTGTACCGTTTAACTTGCCGGAGGGGATTTTAAAGCTGCCTTGAAAGGTTCCGTATTCGTTGGTGGTTAATGATGTGCTCTCCATACTGTTTCCGTTGACATCCCCGAGCTTTACTTCGATTTTTTCATTGGTCAGAATGGTCCGCTTCCCGTTGTAGTCTGTGAAGTACAATCCTTTATAGTATACGATCTGGCCGGGCCGGTAGATGGGCCGGTCTGTAAACATAAGAACTACCTGATTGCTGCTCTGCCGCTGGGGGTATAGGTTAGGCTGCCCGAGCATTACGGTGTCGGTTCCATGCGTAACGGTTGTAGCATACGTATCCTTGAAGCCTGTTAATGCCGCTGCTCCATTTTCATCTGTTTTGGTCTCGTTACTTCTGTAGGTGTATGTTTTTCCTGTCCATTCTCTCCGGCTGACCAGAATTTTAACATCTCTGAGCGGGTCTCCGGTCTGATTATCGGTTACAGTATATTGTACTTGTGGCTCAATATATCTGTTACTGACATCCATGCCCGTAACTGTGAATTTGCTGTAATTGTTAACAGGGTCTTCGCTTAAGGAATCAAGTGCGTCGCCATGCTGTGCAACCAGCAGGTATGAACCGGTTGGCAGTCCTTCTATGCGGTCGGCGATGTTGTGTTGCTGATGGTCTGTCTTTTTGGGTAGGGCAACGGACCAGTACCGGTATACTTTATGTTTTTTTAAGAAGGTGGCATAGAGGTCTTCTCTGCCGAATTCGCCAGCCGGATTTAACGGATCAAAGGGCAGCTGGTAGAGTTTCAGATAGATGGAATCTAAATTTTTATAGCCATATAGTACCTGAATGGGTTTTTGCGGTGCGGCAAACTGTCCAATAGTTATGTTGAGGTATTTCTTTCCGATCTCTTTGATCATATTGCCTGCATTCTTTGCGCCTGCTGACTGCGGTCTTGCCCGGATCGCTTCTTCTGCGAGCGCAAGAGCCTTAGATAGATTTTGAGATGGAATCTCTGGCAGGACCTCCTGATTTTTGTACAATAAGGCCATTTCAAACAATACATCAGCATAGATATCTGTCCCTTCACATTGTTTGAGCAAGTTGCTTAGTGTTTCAAGATATTTTTTTCCTTTGCCTGTCTCTCTGTTTCGCTGATAGATGAACTTGATGCGCTTCAGCTCAACATCTGCCCATGCGGCGGTATTTTTGTGTGCATTGTGATAGCTGAGCAGGTTCTGGAAAACTTTCATTGCATTGGGTGCCAGGCTAAGGCTGTCCGCCGAAACACCGGCATCTTCCAGATCACTTTGTGTATTCATGAATACGATGAGTGCGCGATCTGCCAGAAGGTCATAAAGTGTGGGGCGCAGGTACCTGGTAGCGGTGTCGCCGATGATGATATCTTTGATTCTGGCTGTTTTTACATTCTGGAGCAATGTCATTTCAGACAGGGAAGCGAGGTAGTTTTTTAAACTTTCCCTGATCAGTTTTTTGGAGGACCATAGCTGGATATCTTCTTCGGTATCTGCTGCTACGTCTGTCCGCTGCCTGATCCTGTATGCGTTCGAACGGTAATAGATCCAGTATCCTTCTGCCAGTATGGATTGAAGAATACTCTTTTCGGGCTGTTTGACGGTTGCGACATCGTCTTGTAACAGGGAAAGCGCAGCCACGATACTATTCTCCATGTAGCTGGAGAAGATCATCTGATACATAGTCGCCCTGATCAGCATTTGGGTATTGCCTTCGAGTCTGGCTTTAGCGCAGAGATCGGTGATCAGTGGCAAAGCTTTCTTGGTTGCCTGGTTTTTGGCAAGGGAGTCTATCTGATCAAAAGCCTTTTGATAATCTGCCTTGTTCCGGCTTTGTGAAAAAGCACTGAAAGTATATAAGGTAAAACCAATGAACAGGGTAATGGTCTGAAGAGCGATTTTCATAGCATAAGTTTAGAGCAGGATGATCGGATGGTTCGTATTCCACAAATCTGTTTACTGGACCCGGCTCCAGACTTCATAGATCTTCGCACCTTTACTGCTCAGTCCGCTATGATGCCACTTGCCGTTTTCCAGCTTTCCGTCAAAGCTTAAGGATGCGCCTGCTCTGGTGTTGTCGCGGGAAAAGAATTCGATATTCTCGGTGTATTTTCCGTCCTTGAAGGTATAGGAACCGCCACCTGTTCCTGAAAATTGTTTTTTACCGGGATCAATAGCCACCCATTGGAACTTGGTTCCTGTAAGCAATTTATAGGTCTGGCGGGTTCCGTTTTGATGAATGTCTGCTATTTTGCCGTCTTCGCCCATTCTTCCGGTAATGCGCCACACGCCTGCAAGGGGTGCTTTGCCTTCATCTACGCGTTCAAAGCTGGCTTTGCCATCCCACAACTGCAGAGAAAGCTGTTCTGAGGACACCGTAAAAGGAACGTCCATGCTGGTGCCCACGCTGGTGGAGTCGGTGGTGTTGAAGAGTACTTTTCCTTTTAGGGTATTGTCTTTTATTTCGTAACTCCCACCCTGAGTGGATATAAACTTATTTCCCTGGTTTACGGTATGAAAATAAAATCCGTCCTGGAAAAAGAGGTGGTGCTGTTCATCTCCGTTGGTCAGTTCCCAGGCGCCTGTAATAGGAGTTGTTTGTGCATTTGCTTTCGAGAAAATAAAGATAAGCATCAGTATAAAGATCATACTGATGCGGGTAGTTTTGTTCGCATTCATAGCATCGGAATTTGGTTGTCAATAGTTTTGTCTACTAAAGATAATAAATTACTATGAATGTTGAGGTTAAGATTGCAGTCCGCGGATTTCTACAACTTCTTCGGCTTCTGCGTTGTAGTCGACACCTGCTACTTCAAATCCGAAAAGGTTAAAGAAATCTTGTTTATAGCTGGCAAGATCACCTGTTTCCGGCAGCGTTTCTGTCGTCGCCTGTTGCCATAGTTTGAAAACTTCTTCCTGAACGTCATCGCGCATTTCCCAGTCGTCTATTCTGATCCTTCCTTTTTCGTCTGTTTGCAGGGTTTCTCCCGAATACAACCGCTCATGGAACAGGCGGCTGATCTGCTCAATACAGCCCTCATGGATTCCTTTTGCTTTCATTACTTTATAAAGCAGGGAAATGTATAAGGGGATGACAGGAATAGCTGAGCTGGCCTGGGTGACCAAAGCTTTATTTACAGATACATAAGCCTTTCCGCTGATGTCTTTCAGTTTATCTGAAATGATAAAGGCTGTAGCTTCAAGATGATCTTTTGCACGGCCTATTGTTCCTTTTCTGTACACAGGTTCTGTTACTGCAGGACCTATATATGAATAGGCTACAGTTGTTGCGCCTTTGGCAAGCAGATTTTCTTTTTTAAGTGCATCAATCCACATTTCCCAATCTTCTCCACCCATAACTGCGATGGTATTCTGAATTTCTTCTTCGTTTGCAGGACTGATGGATACTGTAGAGACAATTCCTGTATGGAAGTCGACGGTTTTATCGCTAAACTCTTCTGAGACTGGTTTAAGTACTGAACTGTGCGTTTCTCCGGTTACCGGGTTGGTTCTTTTAGGAGAGGCAAGGCTGTAGATCACCAGATCTATCTGGCCCAGATCTGCTTTGATCAGGTCTATGGTCTGCTGTTTTATTTCATTAGAGAAGGCGTCTCCATTAATGCTTTTTGCATATAAGCCGACTTCATCTGCAAAGGTTTCAAAAGCTGCAGTATTGTACCAGCCCGGTGATGCTGTTTTTCCGGGTGTGCCCGGTTTTTCAAAATATACACCTATTGTTGCTGCTCCTGAACCAAAGGCACTTGTAATTCTGGATGCCAGTCCGAAGCCTGTAGAGGCTCCTATGATCAGCGCTCTCTTAGGGCCATTTACAGTTCCCTGAGACTTGACATACTCAATCTGTTTCAGTACATTTTGTTTGCACCCTTCCGGATGTGAGGTAAGGCAAATAAATCCGCGTGTTCTTGGGCTGATGATCATAATAAGGTTGTATAAAGTATGATTGTGCTAAAATAAAAATTCCGACAAAGCTAGAACTTTTATCCGGAACTATGAATTGGCTCTTTTAAGTGTTAAAGCAGTATGCAACGCTCGCCTGCCAGTAATACCTTGCACTGCTCATCATTCGTCGGGATATTGATCTGCTCTAATTCTTTACTGTAATTCTGCTTGAGCTCTTTACGGCTTTTTGCCCTGATGAACCTCCTGATGTCATCACTATTTGCGAGTACAAGGCCTGGTACCTGCGCTGGTTTGTTGTGCTCATCCTTCGCTACCATGGTGAAGTAGCTCGTATTGGTGTGCTTGATGTCATTGGTCTTTACATTCTCCGAAACGACTCTTATTCCAACTACTACGGAAGTCTTGCCAACATAATTTACAGATGCCATTAAAGAAACAAGGTCGCCGACTTCAATAGGTTCCAGAAAATTGACGGTGTCGATTGATGCGGTTACGCAATAGTTTCCTGCATGTTTTGAAGCGCACACATAGGCAACTTTGTCCATCAGGGACAGTAGGATGCCGCCATGTATCTTACCCCCAAAATTTGAATAGGATGGAATCATTAATTCTGTAAGAATGGTTTTGGAAAAACTGACTGGTTTATAGGAAACGGTTTGCGGAGGGGTCGGCATTGTTTTGATTTAAATTGTTATATACATGAAGTGTACATTACTTTACGCTAAAATAAGCAGGATAAGTGAGGCTGTATATAAAAACTTAAAAATAAATACTAAGATTTGCTGGTCTGTTTGATCAGCATGACCAATCCAATAAGGGCATAAAGACACAAAATGCCCAGAGAAAGCGAATTAACGGAGTTGGTAAGGTCTACTTTTGGTAAAAATAATGTCAGCACTGACAATCCCATACCTGCACCCATAAAATAGGAAGTATTGGCCAGACTTGAAGCCAGTCCGTAGTGCCGGGAGGGTACGTCCCTCACCGATAATACAGAAAAGCTGGTGAAGCAAATGGTCATGCCTACTCCGGATATGCAAGCCGCTGATGTAAGGATAAGGGAAAGGGAGTGATCTGTAAGCAACCCAATCAGTAAACAAAGACTTCCTGTAAGCATAATGGCCATTCCTAAAACACCCATTCGTTCAATGCTGAGTTTTAACGTTAATTTAGGCAATAGAAATTTGCCGACAATTGCTGATAGTATGTTAAATGGGACCAACATTATTCCTGCTGCTGCCGCAGTAAAGTGCATGTCTTTTTGAAGTAGCAGGGAGATCAGGAACAGATAGGCGGTAAAAAAGGAACCCAGGGTAAAGAATGCTGCATTTGCTGTAACAATGGTGCGTGAGTTAAATATCGAAAGGTCTATTAATGGATTGTTATGCCGGGATAATCGTTGATAAAGCAGCAGGATACAGATTACTGCAGCACTAATACAGGAGATGACCATGGTGTGCTGGTTTTTGAATTCTCCCAGCTGGTGTATGCCAAAGCTCAGCATCAATAAACCAGCAATTAATAGCAGTCCTGAAAACACATCTGTCTTCCCGGAAATTCGTTCTTCCTGTTCATTGTTTAAGAAGTAGCCTGCTGCAGCAATCAATAACATCAGTATGGGTACATTGATCAGGAATACCCAATGCCAGCCCCAATAAGTACTGATCAATCCACCGACGGAAAGTCCGCTGCCGGCACCAATCGCAGCGAAGGAACTGAAAATACCTATCGCCTTGCTCCTTTCTTGTTTTTCAGTGAAGGTGTGCGACACAATTGCAAGTGCAGAGGGCATAATCAAAGCTGCCGCAAACCCCTGTATGGCCCTTGAAAGGGCTAGAATTCCGAAAGTGGCTGATAACCCTGCAGCCAGAGAGGTTAGCATGAATAATACCGCGCCAAAGAGGAATACCTTTTTTCTGCCAATTACATCAGTAAGCTTGCCACCTATAATCAGAAAACCACCATATAAAAGTACATATAGCGTCTGTATCCATTGTACAGTATCGTTGCTCACTACAAATTGGGCTTGAATGGAGGGGATGGTGAGGTTAATGATTGCAATATCCAGCGCTTCCACAAATACACCCATTGAAGCTATAATGAGTATGATGTTCTTTCTCTGCATGATTTTTGACGCTGTTCTGTCAAATTTATTAATAATAGGATTTAGTTTTAGATAAAATATTATATTTAGAACAGATGATTTATTATTTATTCATTTGCAGTACAAATTACCTATTGCTTATATCCTATGAACGCCACAGCAGAACAACCGGAAAGCGAATCGATAACTTTAGAGAAGAAGGATCTCGAAATATTGAGATTGGTAGAATTAAATGCGAAACTCACGGTCAGGGAGATTTCCGCTCAGATCGGTCTCAGTTCTACGCCAACACATGAAAGATTAAAGCGATTGGAGAAAACCGGTGTCATCAGACATTATTCAGCTATTTTGGATAAAAGAAAAATCAATAAAGGTATAATGGTTATTTGTATGGTGACCTTAAAAGAACATACTAAAAAAGCTGCATCTGAGTTTATATGTGCCGTTAAGGATTTTAAGGAAGTACTGGAATGTTATAACATCTCAGGGGACTTTGATTTTATGCTCAAGATCATCACGGAAAGCATGGACAGTTATCATCAGTTCTTTGTAAATAAATTAACGGAAGTGAACGGGATAGGACAAACCAAAAGTACTTTTGTGATGAATACAGTTAAGGAAACACACCGGATGCTCTAAACTTAATATGGTAGAGCGCAGACAGGGGATCCAGTTTCTGTATAAATAAAAAAAGACCACCCGATCAGGTGGTCTTTAGTGGGAGATACTGGGTTCGAACCAGTGACCCCCTGCTTGTAAGGCAGGTGCTCTGAACCAGCTGAGCTAATCTCCCTTGGTTCTGCTCTTTTTATTTTGAAACAGCAGAGTAGGCTGTTTTGGTGGGAGATACTGGGTTCGAACCAGTGACCCCCTGCTTGTAAGGCAGGTGCTCTGAACCAGCTGAGCTAATCTCCCCTTTGGTTCTGCTCTTTATTTATTCAGCTGAGCCTGCTGTAATGCCCTAAATGTTAGGGAGTGCAAATATACACCTCTAATTTAAAACTCCAAAACTTTTGTGAGATTTTAGGAAAGCACTTCTTCCAATACCTGGTGCGACCGGATTTCCCCAAAAGAAGCTGTGTGTAAGGTGTAGTAAATCAGTATCTTATCTAATATTAGCCTTCTGGTCTTATTTTCAGCTTTTATTTCATTTATTTTCTCGAAAGGAAGGGTATACATGGAAATAAACAATTCAGCCTCTTGCTTTTCCAAAAAATGAGGATGAACAGGCATTCTGGATTTGAATTCTCCTTCCTGCAGATCAAAATAAAGATCATCACTTTTTACGAGGGTACTTGGTGCAAAGCCAAGAAACCGGCTTAGTTTTAATAGAAATGTAAGATGGAAATTTACGTTAGCCTCACTACATTCATCAAACCAGCAAACAGCACTGTAAATAAATTCAAACAAATGTTCATCTGCCATCTGCTGTCTGATACTTTTGTAAAGTACCTCATTTAAAAAAATCACCATCGTACTTTTGATGATGTCATAGGGAATGCTTCTGAAAACGGGAGAAGGCCTCAGTTCGGTAAGCCGTTGAATATTGGTATTTGTCTTATGATAAACCACCATTTCCACCAGGTGCAGAGGCTGGAGCATATTCATACTAATTTTTGCTCTTGGTTTCTTCACACCGTTGATCATGTATGACTGAATACCGAATTTCTCCGTGAAAATCTGAACAATCACACTGCTCTCACTGTATAATGTCGTTTTAAGCACGATACCTTTCGTTTTGTGCAGCATTTGTCTAGAAGATTTTAGGAATAAAAATAATAAGACCTATTGCCATGGCTGATATAGCAGCCAACAGTACACAAGCTGCAGCAACATCTTTAGCAATTTTAGCTTTCTCATGATACTCCGGAGAGATTAGGTCTACCACAGCTTCTAGGGCAGTATTGGCCAGTTCGGTAACGAATACCAATCCGGAAACCACAACAACCCAAATCCATTCTGGTTCAGACAGATCAAAGTACCAGCCAGCAAGAACGACCAGTAAAAATAAAAATGTATGAACTTTAAAATTGGTCTGTGTCCTGAACGCATATTTAATTCCTGAAAATGCATAGCCGAAACTTTTAATAAACCTGTTCATACCCCGCTGCAATTGATAAATTAGATCTGCAAATAACGTCATGCTTTTTTACATATCCAATTGTTGGCGCGGAACCCTTACCTTTGATTAATTTTTTAAAGGAATGTCCGCAGAAAAAACCTCTTTACATCCCAGAAACAAACACCGAGAAAGATATGACTTTCCGGAACTCATCAAAACAGATCCTGAGCTTGAAGTTCATGTTTTTAATAATCCATATGGAGATCTTTCCGTTGATTTTTCAAAACCAGATGCAGTAAGAGCACTTAATAGGGCTTTGCTTAAACATTTTTACCGAATCCCGCATTGGGATATTCCTGCAGATTATCTTTGCCCTCCTATACCTGGCAGGGCTGACTATATCCACTATCTGGCCGATTTACTTGGATCTTCCAACTACAAGGTGATTCCTGCCGGCAGAACTGTAAAAGGACTTGATATCGGAATAGGTGCCAATTGTGTCTATCCGATTATTGGTCATCAGGAATACGGATGGACTTTTATAGGGTCGGACATTGATCCCAATGCCATTAAGGCTGCAAGGGCTATTATTGCTGCAAATCCTGAACTGGGTAATTCAACGATTTGCAGGCAGCAGAACAATAAGCAGCACATCTTTAAGGGCATTGTAAAACCTGGAGAACTTTACGATTTTACCATATGTAATCCACCTTTTCATGCGTCTGCTGAAGAAGCCCGGGCGGGTACAACAAGAAAGCTGCAAAATATTGGCAGGCATAAAGAAAGGACCACTATTCTTAATTTTGGTGGTAAGGACACTGAGCTCTGGTACGAAGGGGGAGAGGCTGCGTTTATCAGGAATATGATTATGGAAAGCAGAGATATTTCACAGCAATGCCTGTGGTTTACTACGCTGGTTTCGAGAAGTCAAAACCTGCCCTTTGTTTATGCGATGCTTGATGTAGTTAAGCCGGCAGCAATAAAAACGGTAGAGATGGCGCAGGGCCAAAAGATTAGCCGCTTTGTTGCCTGGACATTCTTTGATATCCCGGCTCAGCAGGACTGGGCTAAAAAGCGCTGGACTAAACTATAGGAAACCCAGGGTAAACTGAAGGTTTTTTGTTTTTAAAGGCACCGATCAGCTCTCCGCTTTCATAATGTTTAACATAAAGGGTGTCACTTTCTTTAAAACGTTTCCTGACCATGCAGTATAGATGGAGGCATTTAATCCAGTTCAGCGCAGTCGTCCTGTCTTTCCAGATTTGAGGATATACAAAAACGGTATCTGCTTCTATCTTCAAAAGGTTTTTTGATTCCAGTTCATTTACGTTCGCAATAATTTTAGCCGTTTGAGCAGCCAGATTAGATGTATGCTGTACTTTCTTTTTTGCGTATATCATATTCCAAAGGATTATTCCAGTAACAAAGGATCATCGTCATCTGTAAGGCTTAACTGAATGCTGTCTGTGCCGGCAATCCCTTCAACAGATCCCCTAATGTGTGCCGCGTTGAGTAATACCTTTTCCAATTGCTTTTCTCTTGCTTTCCAAAGTTTTTCCATTGCATCACGTTCTCTCTGTATAGATAATTTCATGCTCATGAATCCTTCACGAATGGCTTTCCACTGCTCGGAAAATTCATTACTCGTGAGGTAATCATATAGCATGTGCATTTTATCACCCCTGTTCTCCTGAGATTTAGAAGCTCCGTATAGTTTCACTATGCCATCTCTCAATATATAAGATACGGCCTTAACTTCGTCAAATGAACAGATCCAAACCCCATCCCGTTCGCCAAAACAATCCATACCTTTAGGGTAGCTTTGGGTTACGATCACCGCAACATCCACTCCAATACTACGCATGTCCTTTTTCAGCTTTTCTATCCATTCCACCGAAAAATCCTTTGTACGCTTACTTTCATAGATGATCTTTCCGCATTCCTGTCCGAATTGGTTCCTCACCAGGTGTATGCAGTCAGCACCTCTTACGCCTTTGCCTACTTCAGTGATCAGATCGAAAGGAAAGGCATTTCGAAGCAATTCCTCAAGTATTAGCTCCTGTGCTTCACCTTGCAGCTGCATAGAACCCTGCTCAGCTTTACGCTTCATTTCTTCTGCAAGTTTTTTCTGATCATCCAGTTGTTTCTCGAGTTCTTTTACACGCAATTGATGTTCAGTTTCCTTGATGTTATTTTTTTCTGCTTCCTGTTTCCTGATTTGTTCTGTCATCTCCATACGCTGTTCCTGAAGTTTGCGCTGAACCTGGAGCTCCATTTCCTCTTCCTTCTGTTTCATCAGCTGTTCTTTTTTAAGGAAATCAAGTTCTTTTGCACGTGCCAGCTTTAGTTTCTCTTCACTCTCTTTGTTAACCGAATCGAGCATCTGCAGCTTGTTCTCAAAATCTGTGGCAATACTCTTACGCAGACTTTCTTCTATGGTTAGCTGAATCTGTTTTTTCTCCTCGGCCAGCTTCTGCTCGTATACCAGTGCCTGTTGTTTTTGTTGCTGATCAAATGCGAGCTCACGCTGCTTTTGCTGGGATGCAAATTCACTCTGCTTCTTTGCAAATTCTTCCTCTTTTTGCTTGGTAAATGAAAGCATCTTTTCCCTAAGGTCTTTTTTATACTCCTCAGCCATCACCTCTTCAATAGGAAAAGTATGCGCGCAGTTAGGACATTTTATTTCTGTTGACATATTCTTTTTCTATAACTTCTGTACAAACAAACTCTCTGCAAACTTCATGGATACACTTCTTGGCTCTCCATCTGCGATCTCAATGTAAAGTGACCCATCAAAATCGATGACTTCTACCACCCTTATTTTTGTTCCTATTGTGATCTGCAGTTTTTCAAGATATTGCAGAAAGAGGGTGGAAGTATCCTTTACGGCAGCTACCTGGCTAATATCCCCGGCCTTTAATTCCGATAGCAGGGTTTTTACGACGGCTGGTATTTCTCCGTTAGCCTTTGGGATAGGATCTCCATGTGGATCAAACTCAGGGAAATCAAGAAATTCTTCCAGTTTATCTACCAGCTTAGCCGATTGGATATGCTCCAGCTGTTCAGCCACCTCATGTACTTCATCCCAGCTGAAATCCAACTTTTCATAAAGGAAAGTTTCCCAAAGCCTGTGCTTCCTAAGTATAGCTATTCCATTCTTTTTTCCTGTCTCTGTAAGGAGAATCTTCCCATATTTTTTATATGTTACCAGGTTTTTTTCCTTCAGTTTTTTCAACATGTCTGTGGCTGTAGCAGGCTTCACGCCCAGATACGCCGCCATTTCATTGGTGCCCGCTTCTGGTTTTTCCTCGTTCTGAAAACTCAGTTTCAGCAAGGCTTTCAAGTAGTTCTCTTCAGTATAAGATAGCATTATACAAACTTAGATGAAATTGTTAGTTAAAGCAACCGAATAATACAGGCCGGATAGTGTTTGTTAGGTCAGTCTAACATTTGTAGTCTTGTCGGATTGGATGTCATTTACATAAATGAGAACACATATAAGTGTACGGACCGAATCAGGAAATCAGGGGATTTTTTGGCATCAGGTATACCATTAAATAAAATCAATAGCTTAACTTTATGGCATGATCTATCTATCCACCTACCAGGCGGCGAGGCTTATAGCGCCAAAAGTTGAGGCCATTTTTGCGGGCCATCTTGCTGCTGCCAGGGATAAAGGAGAGGATGATCTTGCCCCTTTACCTCCGGCTAGTGTTATTGAAGCTATTCTGGATGCCACTTTTTGGGCAAGTTTGCGTAAAGAAGAAGGGCATTCACCAAAAATATCACTTGCATTTCTTCCGCCTCAGCAGGCAGGTAGTCCTTTGCTTTTCAGGCAGCGGTTCAAACTCAATCCGGGAATCCTCACAAAATTAGCGCCCGGCATTGAACGTGCAGGAATTCACTTAGGTGTATGGGTGGACGAAGGAGAGCTATATATTTGGGGTACTACAGTAAGCATTCCGAATTTCTGCTTTGTGGTTGATGTTTCTGAGCCTGCTTTGCTGGTAATCAAGCACCGGAGAATCTATGGGTTTGGTAAATTTACCAATGTTGCTGTGCTCAAAGGTGATCAGGTAAAAATGGTTGACGGAGATAGTGCCAATATTCCTGATTGTCCTCCGATGCTGTTATCTCTTTTGGATCTTACTGCTCCTTCCTACTGGAACGATTCTGTAAACGTACTGATACAGCTCGCTGTATCGATGCGTGCGCATGGAAGGGGTGGGACATTACTCGTAGTAGACAATGAAAATAATAACTGGCTCCAATCCATCATCAAGCCTATACAATACTATATTCAGCCATCCTTCAATGGGCTGTCTAAATTATTACAGCAGGACAGAAAGGAAGCCAGTCAGATATTTTGGCAAACTGCCCTAAAACGGGAGGTAGATCACCTTGCCGGACTTACTGCAGTAGACGGAGCTACCATCATCAGCAGTAATTACGAACTTTTGGCATTTGGTGCAAAAATTGGCCGTGCAAAAGGTAAGGATAATATCGATGAACTAGCTTTCTCTGAACCCATTGACGGCGGCGATGCAATAGTAGTTCACCCCGCAAAGGTGGGTGGAACCCGCCACTTGTCTGCTGCTCAGTTTATTCATGATCAGCATGATGCTACAGCGCTGGTTGCTTCTCAGGATGGACATTTCACAATTTATACCTGGTCTGCATATCAGAATAAAGTACAGGCACAAAGGATAGATACTCTGCTTTTATAATCGGGTTGTTTTCAGGACTGAATTAAGAGAAAAGGGCTGCCGCTACAATTACCGCTAAAAATATCATCATGATTACGATTCGATCATAAACGATCCTTTGTTGTTTTGTCAGCTCTTTGGGCTGAACCTCTTCCTTTTGCCTGGCAAAAATTTGAGTTATAGGATGTAATTTAATTAACATAGGTAGATGTATGAGTAGGTGATATCTCAACAATATCAAACGGTGAGCCATAATTTATCCTGTTTGTGGAATTGTTGATAACTTTTGTTTTTTTGATAAATTTCCACATTTATAGCTGTCTTTTTTTATACAAAATGTAAATTATTGTACTGATAATCATACAGTTATTTAGTGTTCTTCATTCAATATAGTACTATGTATTGCATATTACTATATAAAGCATATATCTTTGTGTTATTATGATAGCAGAAAATACACAAACACAAATGCGCAAGGGCATACTCGAATATTGTGTGCTCCTGATCATATCCAGAGGGAAGATTTATGCTTCGGATATTATTGGAGAATTGAAGTCGGCCCGCCTGCTTGTGGTGGAAGGTACATTATATCCATTACTTACCCGTTTAAAAAACAATGGTCTGCTCAGCTACAACTGGGTTGAATCTACGTCGGGACCCCCACGCAAGTATTATGTGCTTACGGATGAAGGCAAGGCTATACTGGGTCAACTCGACACCACCTGGCAGGAACTAGTTTACGCTATAGAAAATTCAAAAAACAAATTATGAAGAAGACATTTAACATAAATATTGGCAATTCCATCATTCATATTGAAGAAGATGCTTACGAAATGCTCACTGCCTACCTCATTGAGGTAAAGCAATTTTTTGCAAAAAGCGCAGACGATTTTGAAATTGTAACCGATATTGAAAACAGGATCGCAGAGATGTTTGCTGAATTACTTACTGATCAGCAAAAACAGGTAATCAGTATCTTCGATGTACAGTCTGTAATCCGGCAAATGGGTTCTGTTAAAGATTTTGAATCCTCTGAAGAAACTGCAGATGAGTATAAAATCGCCCCTCAGCCAATCAGCGCTGTCAAAAAATTATACCGGGATACTGACCAGGCCCTGATCGCCGGTGTGTGCTCAGGTATTGCCCATTATCTTGATCTTGATATCCGTTGGGTACGACTGATCGCTTTCTTTACAGTACTGCTTGCGGGCTCGGGCGTTTTGGCTTATATCATCTTATGGGTGATGATTCCCAGAGCGGAAACAAAGACGGAGAAAATGTATATGCGTGGACAAGAAACTAATCTGCGCGGCTTTGCAAACATTCATCTTGAGCCTTTGGTAGAACAATCAAAAGGCTTTCTGGCAGAGTTTTTCGATGTACTGGGGAATTTTCTTACCGGGGCAGGTAAGATAGTATTCAGGGTCATTGCTATTGGTATCATTATCTGTTCCTCATTTTTCCTGATCAGCCTGTTTATTTCCATGATCGCATTACTTGGTATTTGGGATGCCGATATTGCCAATTACTTTCCTTTCAGCATTGTTAATGAAGAATATTTTGCACCGCTCACTGTTTCTGCTTTTGTAGTAGGCGCTGTACCCTTGCTGGCACTTATCTTGTTTTCAGCAAGAGTAGCATTCAGCAACAGGGAAGTTAACAAAACTTTGTCTTTTATCCTGCTCATCATCTGGCTGGCCGGTATTGCGCCTCTGATCATCTATGTGACAAAAATATCCTCCGAATTTAAAGAAGGAGCAGAATTTTCACAGCTAAGCGATCTAAAGACTTATTCTTCATACACCCTTACAGTGGACAGGACACGATTCTTCAGTAAGCAAGATAGTCTTAGCTACAGCATAGATGCCGAAAATTACAGAGGCAAAAAGATTCTGGCAGATATTGACGATGAGTTTAAAGCACCCAAAGACGCCAGACTCTGGATAGAAAAAAGTGAAAGTGGTAAAGTGTCCCTGACACAAAATTTCAGATCGAGGGGTAAAAATTTTGAAACGGCACTTAAGAATGCCCAAAATATCCATTATGACTTTCTTCAGACCGATTCTGTGATCAACTTTAACCCCATGGTTCAGCTGGATAAAAATACGAGATGGAGAGGCCAGGAAGTAGAGCTGACCTTAAAAGTCCCAGTTGGTACCCATATTAGAATCAGTGACGAATTTAGCCGGTACATGAGCGGCAACATCTACTGGGATTGTGACCATGAAAACTACAGCGGATATTATGAACTGATCATGACCGACAACGGCATCAAGTGCAAACATGAGGCTGCCGAAAACAAATCTGAATAATATGCTTATTTAACGGTATAGCGGTAGACATAACGGGCAACATTTCCGTTTTTGTCTACCCCTTCTATTACTGCTCTGTATGTTCCGTTACCATCTGCATTATAATATTCCAAAGCCAGAGGCGCAGCGATGCTTGTAATCACATTGGGATTCCAGTAAATCGTGGTCCGCAGGTCGTTGTAATTATAAGTGTTAGCCGGGTTTATATATTTTGGAGAATAAAATTCACGCTGTTTAGCGAAACCCTTAGGTCTGAATTTCACAAGATTTGCTTCAGGAATCATTTGTTTTAGCTCTGCCAAAGAGATCTTTTGTCCTTTTATTGGTTTTTTGGTGTTGATCACCATGACTCCTTTAGTATTGTAGAGCCTGTCTATTGTGCCCAGTTCATCCTTCAGGAAAATTTCCACAGACTCTATTTCTTCTGTCTGTACAGAAGTAAGTCCAAAGTAATCTATAGGGGTGCCGTTCAGGAACATCTGGATAGGTGTTCTGCTGCCCTGCTGATAGTCACGTGTTACATAAAAGTTATTCTCGAAAAAAGTTAGTCCTGCTGCCTGACCCTGCAAGCAGATCGCAAAGGTAGGGCAACCCTTAAACCGGTCGCCTTCTATCGTACGGCCGCTGATATTGCTCAGTCCGCTCAGGTTAGTATGGTCAAGGTGACTCGGTTTTTTAAGTTTGACTCCTTCGATCTTAACTTCTTTCAATGTCCTTAAATAACTGTATTGTTTTTTACTGTTGTTCAGGTAAGGGGCCAGGGCACTATCAATGTTCATCACTTCATCAACCACATTAGGGTTTTTAGTAAGCGCTGCACCGGGCTGACCGTCCAGCAGGATCATTAAGGATGAACCATTGGCTGCATACTTAGCATTGATCACTACTTCCGAAGAATCGGGTATGTTCAGTTTTGGGAAGATGAAAGCCCCGTTTGGATTAGTGACAGCTTCTGCCGAAATTCTGGAACCAGTTACTGTCAGCCTTAGTGCGCCTCTGCCCACAGGCATTCCTGTACGGCCTCTCAGTGTACCCGACAATTTCATGTCCTGCTCCGGGAACAACTTCACAGGAGGAAACACATCTGCCATTACTTCTTTATAATTAAATCTGCGGTAGCCTTGTGTCAGCATCAGAACATCCAGGTCAGCCAATTTTTTTTCGTCAGGTTTGTTGAAATAATAATTAGGTTTTTCAATATAACCCTTCAGATCAGAGGTAAGCAAGAGTGAGCTGACAATGGTGATCTCAGAATCTTCATTTATCGGGACTTTCTGCTCATCAGTTACAGCTATTGAAAAATTGCCCTCCAGCGGACCAGCTCCATCCTTAGCGGATACGAACATTTTTACTTTTTGTCTTGGTTTATAAGCGGGCAGATCAGTTTTCAGGTCAACATTCAAATTATTAAGCTGGTAATTGAAAGCCAGTCTTTCAGCTATGGGGTCGCCTGCGTCAGAGAATAGTGTGATTTGCATAATTCCTGAGGGGAATTTGTCCTTTGGTATTTTCGCATTGGTCAGCTGACCGCTCATTTTAGTTTTAGCCGCATAGCAGATTACCCCACCATTAGTTCCAACCAAAAACATGGTTTTATTCTTGTTGGCATTAAAATAAGTATCGTTAGCAAGTATCTTGATGTTCAGCACCTGCGGATCAGTATTGTTTAACTGTACCGTTGCTCCTGAAGCAATTGCTTTTGGCAAGTCAAAACTCTTAACTGAACCGTCTTTGAATGTAATATTGGCCTTGTAAGATTTGGTACTTTCAGCATTCAGATAAAAAGAACCCATACCCAGGTAACCCGAAGTAAAAGTAGTTATGGTCGCTCCACCGTTGTCGGTAACAGTGCCTTTAATATCAGTGCCCAACCCGGCAGCTGTCAGTGCCTTAAAGCCTATTCTTGTGGCAATTCCGCTGATCAGCTCGCCGCCTTCAGGGAAAAATTGTACATCATAGGTATTTGCTGCAGGTCTAAGTTTAAATATGGAAGAAAGTACATCATTTTCTGCTATGGTAAGGTCAGTTTTAAGTTCTCCATCAGTGATTTGTTCATTCTTGCGGGGATCTATTTTGATCTTCAAGGTGCCGTTCTGATCTGTAGTACCCTTGCCCTTGCTCACCACATCATAATTAGAGGTCACTTCCCATGTTACAGATTTACTGATCAGAGGCAGACTTTCGCTGCTTTTGAATTGAACCACCGCATCAATCTGCTGACTTTTCGCAGTCTGAGTATTTTTATAACTGAAATGAGTGATCAGCTGTTTGTCAATAGCCTCACCAATCGGAACCGTTTTGCTGAAAAAATAGGCATTGTCAAAATTGGTCATCCATATGGTATAAGCTTTAAAGTAATAATTACCCTGCTGATAAGTTCCCTTGTTCAAAGGAATATTGCCGGTAGCCACGCCATTTTGAACAGGAAGCTTCAACGTTTGTACCAGTGAATCACGGTAATTGATTACATCTACATATACAATCTTGCTGAGCTGGGAGGGAACATTCAGTTCCATGGTCAGGTATGCCTTGAACCAGATGGTATCAGCGACGCTATAATAAGGCTTGTCAAAATGAAGATATACTTTTTCGACCGGACGTGAATCAGTATTCTTTTTAGACTTATTGATGATGTTGTCCAGAACAAGACTGTCCTGCTGCGCATGGGCAGAGAAATGCAGGCTTACGGAAAACAGGAGGATAGTAAATATGAAAGATCTCATTAAATCAATGTATGGTATTTAATCTTGCTAATATATTCATTTATGAAAGCAATTGAATAAATACCATACATGTTTAACATTTTTTGACAGAGTCTACCTGAATTCGATTACAAAATCTTCCAGCGGGGTACGAACCTTTTTAAGGTTTACCAGCCAGTCACCAGCCTCGTCTCTGTATCCCAAAGGAAGTAGGGTAGTACTGCGCAAACCTTTTGCCCTTAGACCTAAAAGCGCATCCAGCTCTGCAGGGTTAAAGCCTTCCATAGGAGTAGCATCAACTTTTAATAAAGCAGCTTCAGTTAATGCCACGCCAAAACCAATATATGACTGCTTTGCAGCGTGATTGAAATTTTCTTCTTCTGTTTTTGCGGTATACATCGAAACAAGTGTATTTACGTAATCAGCTGTTGTCGAATCAGGAACACCACGTTCAGCATTGGTCCGGGAAAACACCGCCTTTATACGTTCCTCTGTGTAATTATCCCATGCAGCAAAAATTAGCAGATGTGAGCAGTCGGTGATTTGTGATTGTCCGAATGCTACTGCCTTGATTTTTTCCTTAAGTTCCTGATTACTCACTACAATAATCCTGAAAGGCTGAAGGCCTGAAGAAGTCGGAGCAAGGTGGGCTGCTGTAAGGATTTGGTTAACCTTATCCTGTGAAACTTTTTCACCATTCATTTTCTTTGTGGCATAGCGCCATTTTAATGCATCTATTGTGCTCATAATGTTTATTTCTTAATGTTCTTTTCGGTTTGCTAACTGTTGTTATAAAAATAACAGTGTTAGCAAATGTAGGTATGTTATGTGTATGGCTGAAAATTTAAAAAGCTTATGACTTTAAAATGATAACGCTGATTCTGAAAACTATTTTTCAGCTGAAACGTTAAACTATTATGCAAGCATAGATAACATGTCTGCTGGGATACTTAAACACGAGCGCTATGAAAAAGTTAATTCTATCCGCATTGCTGGTTGCCATAACATTTGGAGCATTTGCACAAGAAAAAGGGTTTTACATCAAACCAACGGGAGGTTATTTTATCAAAGTTACCCCGGTTGAATTTCCGGCTATAAATGGTCAGCCAGCAAGAGACAAGACCACTACCATTAATGGGATAGGTGCCGGGGCTGCTACGACTACTTCAGAAACAGCGCTTACCGGGTCTTTTGGACAGGGCTTCAGAGCAGGTCTGGTTGGTGGTTATCAGTTTAATAGTGTTGTCGGCATTGAGCTTGGAGTTAATTATTTCAACAGCGCAGCGCAGGATATGATGAAACAAACCGTGATCAATAATGATGTTACGGTGTTGAGTTTGCATACTGTTGGCAAAGTCAGAGCCTTTGATGTAGCCCCCGCACTGGTATTTCGGATACCCAATACCGGAAAATTTCAGCCTTACAGTAAAATAGGATTTATTATTCCTTTTTCAGGGTATCTTCAAATCAATACTTCTGTAAATGACCAGACCGGGCAGATTGCAGCTTCACAGGGAACAGTATCGCCAACTGGTACAAGAACCAATCTTGTTCTGGAGCGTGAAGAACGTATCAATCCGAAAGCAACAATAGGCTTTCAAAGTGCATTGGGTTTTGATTATAAGATCGGCAATAAAATAAGCCTGTTTTCGGAGATTGAATACCGTAACGTCTCTGTGGGTGGAAAGGATAAAGAGCTCAAAAGATATGATGGTACGGCAACAGTAGTGGTAAATGCCACTAATACGCCAGCAGGTTCAAAACAGCTCAGCCTTCCGGATCAGCCAGTTGGTGATCGGGAAGTTAATTACCACAAGACCATCAATTCTTCTATGAACGTAAAAGGGGCACCTGGTTATGATCCAACTAAACCCTCCGATGACCTGAGGTCTTATATCAATATAGGCGGACTGGGATTAAATGTTGGAGTTAAGATCGGATTCTAATGCAGAATTATAAAAATCACATCCGGTACTATCTTCCTCATCATTTTGTATTTTATCCCATTACAGGACTGCTTATTGCTTACTGTATTATGGAAGCATTAAAGAAAGAGAGAGAGGCTTCTATATGGATCATTGCAGCTATTGCTTTTTTTATGATGGGCTGGCTTTCATTCATGCTGCGGCAGCATTATGCACTTACTCTGCAAAACAGAATCGTGATACAGGAAATGCGGCTCAGATATTATACCCTTACGGGAGCGCGCTTTGAACAATTCGAAGACAGGTTGAGTTTTGTCCAGATTGCTGCGCTGCGCTTTGCTTCTGATGAGGAGCTTCCGGAGCTGGTGCAGCGGACACTTGACGAGCATCTGGCCTCAGGCGAAATTAAAAAAGCGGTTAGAAACTGGTTACCGGATAATAATCGTGTTTAAAGCAAAACTGATTAATGTTTCAGTTTTGCTTTAAACACTTTTTCCATCTTCTCCAGCTTAGGGAGAATGACAGCTCTGCAATAAGGAGCGTTCCCATTCCTGTTAAAATAGTTCTGGTGATAATTTTCTGCTACATAAAACGTAGAGGCTTTAGTGATTTGTGTTACCACAGGGTTTCCGAAGGCTTTAGTATCATTTAGTTCTTTTTTATATTTCTGGGCAATCGACTTTTGTTCATCGTTATGATAAAAAATTACTGATCGGTACTGTGTTCCTACATCTGCACCCTGACGATTTAGTGTGGTGGGATCATGTGTTTTCCAGAACACTTCCAGCAACTCATCATATTTTATTTTTGCCGGATCATAGGTTACCTCAATAACCTCAGCATGGCCTGTAGTCCCAGTGCACACGTCATCGTAAGTAGGATTGGGCAGGGCTCCTCCTTCATATCCTGATCTTACAGCAGTTACACCGTTTAAACGCTGAAATACTGCTTCTGAGCACCAGAAACATCCGTTGCCAAATGTTGCTTTCTGAAGTTTTTCAGACTGTGCACTGCTGCTTCCAACAGATAAAAGGAGCATAGCCAATATTAATATATTTTTCATCTTTATATCTTTTAGTAAAGTTACGTAAGTGATTCGGATGTAGTTTTCATATGGTTCAGAAGCTAACCTAACTTTACAATAAATTGATAATCATATCATGAACGTTGTTGTGTGTATAACGTAAGGTGTTTGTCAGTAGAAGGTTATATAAGTTAACATTTTGTGTTCGAGGTTTATTAACAATACTTTCTTAAATTAGTTGTTATTATTCCTAAAACTAAGATTATTATGTCAGCACCTTATATTCCAAGTTTAGATCTGGGCTCATACATCAACGGCAGTGAAGAACAACGTAAGAAATTCTCTGATGAACTTGGGAGAGCTTTCAACGATTCAGGGTTTGTGACGATTACCAATCATGGTGTAAGTCAGGAACTGATTGATAAACTGTATAAAAATATACAAGCGATGTTTAGTTTGTCTCCTGAGCAAAAAAAACAATATGAAAGAGTCGAGCTGGCTGGTCAAAGAGGTTATACGAGTCCCGGTAAGGAAACGGCCAAGGGAGCGAAGACTGCCGATTTAAAAGAGTTTTGGCAAATTGGTCAGGAAGTAATGGATGCTGATCCGATCGGAGATCAATATCCGGACAACGAATTTCTGGTGGAAATCCCTGATTTTAATGAAGTTACACGTGAAATATATCAGCATTTAGAGGCCAGTGGAAAGCATTTATTGCGAGCTATTGCTACTTATCTCGGTTTGTCTGTAAGTTATTTTGACGGACAGGTACATAATGGCAATTCCATTTTACGCGGCATCCATTATTTCCCGATCCAGAATCCTGATGCTTTACCTGATGACGCCGTTCGTGCCGGTGCACATGAAGATATTAATCTGATCACCTTGCTGATCGGTGCAAGTGCAGATGGTCTGCAAGTGCTGACCCGTAATGAGGAATGGCTCCCGATAAAAGCCGGACATACCGATATTGTGGTAAATGTGGGTGATATGCTGCAAAGGCTAACCAATAATAAATTGAGATCCACTACACACAGAGTGGTGAATCCACCACGTGAACTGATGAAGACTTCACGTTTTTCAGTGCCTTTCTTTTTGCACCCGAGGTCTGATATGGATCTGACTTGTCTTGGTTCCTGCATTGACACGGCCCATCCTAAAGTCTATGATGACATGACTGCAGGAGAATATCTTGACGAGAGGCTGCGGGAAATCGGCTTAAAAAAATAATCTAGAGTCTCATTCAATTTTTATTGCCAGCATCAATTGCTTTATTAATCACATCCTGAATTCTTCCCCGGATTTTCAGATTGCTGAGCTTATCCGTAACGGTAGGATATACCCTGTTGGAGAGAAAAACATATACCAGGCCTCTGGAAGGATCCACCCATACACAGGTTCCGGTATAACCTGTATGTCCGTAGGTTTGAGGAGATGCCAGTTCTGAAGGATATTTCTTTGTTAGATCCGGATCCCAGCGATCAAAGCCAAGGCCCCTGCGGCTAATGCCGGATTGCCTGGAAGTAAACATTTCGACGGTCTGTGGTTTGAAATATTCCTGACCTCCGTAAGTGCCTTTATTGAGCAGCATCTGGTAGATAATGGCCAGATCGTTCGCACTGGAAAATAGTCCCGCATGACCTGAAATACCACCCACGAGTGCTGCTCCCTGATCATGTACATATCCTTCCAGAAGGGTCTTTCTGAAATAAGTGTCCTGTTCGGTAGGAATAATCTGATCTTTGGAAAATCTGTTGCGTGGCAGGAATCCTGCGGTTTGCATGCCAAGAGGCTGATAGAAGTTTTCGCTTACATACTGATTGAGCGGTTCTCCGCTGATGCGCTCTATAATATCCTTCATAACGTACATGCTGATGTCGCTGTATACATATTGTCCCCTTGTTTTGATTGGTGAATTAAGCATTTTTGGCCACATTACATCTTTAAAGAAGTTCTTTTTGATGTAATAATTATCAGCTACTTTGGTTGGGTATGCTGCACTGGAATCTCGGCTGTAGTCACCCGGATTAATGAAGTTATGAAAAGGAATATATGGAATGAAGCCTGCCTGATGTAACATGACTTCGCGAACTTTGATGCCATTTATAGGCAAAGTTCTGGCTTTTGGGATGTAAGCGCCTATATTGGTGTCCAGATTTAGCTTGTGCTGTTCAAAAAGACGCATGACCATTGGGGTAGTTGCTGTAATCTTAGTGACAGAAGCCAGGTCAAAAATATCTGTTACTTTTTCCGAGAGTCCATTGTATGTGTGGTTCCCGTATGCTTTATTAAAGATAACCTTGCCATCTCTGGCCACGAGTACAACCATGCCGGGAGCTGCCCGTGCGCTGATGGCCTCGGCTGCGATTTTGTCAATTTCGGTCAGATTATTGGCATTAACACCTGCGTCTTCGGGCAGCGTGTACTTTAACCGGATGACACTGGTACTGAAACCAGAACCTATAATGTATTTTGGAGAGTAGGTCGTGGTCAGTTTTTTACTGGAAGCAATTCCTCCGAAGATGATCTGTGGTAGAAGCTGTGCTGCTATTGGCGTATTTTGATCTGTCCAGATCAATGGAGCTTTAAGGTCATCAAATGCAGTAAGGTTGCGGCCCTCGCCAAACATAGCTACAATGATCTGTTTGCTTTTGGCGATGCTGAGTATAAAATTGATATTTCGTGCATCATTGGCCGCGGCAGAAGGAATTGAGATGATCACTGTGTTGAAATACTTAAGGTCATCCTCCAGGTCATTTAGTGTAGCGGCATTCTGGTAATCGGCGGCAGAAAAAGAACTGATCTTCGTGTATTTGTTCAGCAGGCTGTCAAATGAGTGCTGGTTGTTGAAACTCAGGTTGACCGAGGCAATGTTTCTTTTATCAAGATTGATCAGCGGAATGGTATTTTCATGATTGTTCAGTAGCACGGTATTGGTGCTGATGTTGTTAATCACAGCAAGGATTTGTTCGTTTTGCTGATGATTCTGTGCACAGGCGGTAAAAGTAAAAAGGGCAATAAAACTGATGATCAGAATATTTTTCATAAGCTTAAAGGTATAAAAAACGTGCCGTTTTAATAAGAATTAATGTGAATTCACATTAGTAATTTTACAGTAATTTATGGCTGGTCAGGGCCAATTATCTCAAAAGATAATAAGAGATGAGGCTTATTTTGCCTAAATTAGCAACCTTTAGCCAGAAATATTAGATGTCAGATATAATACAGCTTTTACCCGATAGTGTTGCCAATCAGATCGCTGCGGGCGAAGTGGTGCAGCGGCCAGCATCGGCAGTAAAGGAGCTTTTGGAGAATGCCATAGATGCAGGTGCAAATAAGATTCAGCTGATCATAAAAGATGCGGGTAAAGCTCTGGTTCAGGTCATAGACAACGGCAGTGGGATGAGCGTTGCTGATGCCAGGATGTGCTTTGAACGCCATGCGACGTCGAAGGTGCGTAAGGCAGAGGATTTATTTGCTATCCGTACTATGGGATTCAGGGGAGAGGCGATGGCCTCTATTGCGGCTATAGCCCAGGTCGAGATGAAGACCCGCAGGCATGAGGATGAGGTTGGTACGATGATCGAAATCGAAGGATCTTCGGTAACGAAGCAGGAACCCGTTGCCACAGCAGCAGGTACCAGCATTTGCATCAAAAATCTTTTTTATAACACCCCGGCGCGGCGTAATTTCCTGAAGAGCAATCCTGCTGAGATGCGTCATATCATTGATGAATTTCAAAGGGTGGCCCTTGCACACCCTTCTATTTCTTTTAGCCTTCATCACGATGGTTCAGAGATCTATAGACTGCCTTCGTCTGCGTTGAAACAACGTATCGTACATTTATTTGGAAATAATTATAATGAGAGGCTGATTCCTGTTGAAGAAGAAACAAGTATTATTAATCTGAAAGGTTTTATTGGAAAACCAGAATTTGCAAAAAGAACCCGTGGAGAACAGTTTTTCTTTGTGAACAACAGATTCATAAAGGATGCTTACCTGAACCATGCGGTAAACCGGGCTTACGAGGAATTGCTTTCAGATGAAAATTTTCCGCTTTATGTATTGTTTATAGAAATAGATCCTGCTAATATTGATGTGAATGTACATCCAACGAAAACAGAAATCAAATATCTGGATGAGAAGTCGATCTATGCTATTCTCCATTCTGCAGTGAAGCGCTCATTGGGTAGATTCAATATCAGTCCAACCATTGATTTTGATCAGGAGACAGGTTTTAGCGGGATGATCACACCGATAGCACCAGAGGAAATTGTACCGCCGAGTATCAGTTTTAATCCGGATTTTAATCCTTTTGCCCAGGAAAGACAAGTTTCAAGAGATGCTGCATATGCAAGTTTTGCTAAAAATTATGGCGGGGGTGTAGGAACAGGGATGTCTCCAAATACCAAAAATTGGGGTTCTCTATATGAAATTACTAAAAATGTTGTTGAAGAGCAGTCAGTCCTTGAGCTAAGTGGTTCTGGTGAAGATGAATTTACCCCTGTACAAAAGCAATTGCTGCAACTGCATAATCGGTACATCATTTCCCAGATCAAGTCCGGCCTGATGCTGATCGATCAGCAGGCCGCGCATGAAAGAATATTGTATGAGCGTTTTTTGCTTCATCTGGAAGATAGAAAAGGTGCTTCTCAGCAGAGTTTGTTTCCTCAGACAGTTACCTTAAGCCCAAATGATTATGAACTGGCCAAAAGTTTGCTGGATGATATCAAAAGCTTGGGTTTTGAGGTTAGGGAATTTGGTAAGAATACATTAGTAATAGAAGGGATTCCCGTTGATCTGGGCAGCAGTAATGTAAATGAAACACAGTTGTTTGAACACCTGATTGAAGGGTTTAAAAATTCTCAGCAAGAGCTCAAACTGGATAAAAGAGACGCACTCGCCAGAAGTATGGCCAGGAATAGTGCCATAAAAAATGGCACTGCATTGGGACAAACTGAAATGAATACCCTTATAGAGCAACTTTTTGCTTGTAAAACACCTAATTTTAGCATCAGTGGCAAGCCGGTGATACAGACTATAGGATTGGCGGAACTGGATAAAAAATTTGATAAATAGATACCATGAATAACATTCATATACCACCGGTAGTAAAGAATTTGCTGATCATCAATGTGCTTTTTTTTGCTGCCAAATATGTTATGGCCAATACGGGAATAGCAAATCTGGACTATCAGCTGGGAGCTTTTTACTTTGATTCTCCGTTTTTCAGAATCTGGCAGCCGGTTACTTATATGTTTATGCATGGAGATTTTATGCATATTCTCTTCAATATGTTTGCCCTATTTACTTTTGGCGGCGTAATAGAAAGCAGATGGGGAACTAAGCGTTTCATTAACTTCTATCTGATTACCGGACTGGGTGCTGTTGCATTACAGATGGGAGTGCAGGCCTATGAGGTTTATCACATTGCCGGAGCAGCGTTTAATATACCGATAAGTGATATGAGCTTACTGCAAAATGGGGGGATTCAGGCAAATATTCATCTTTCCGGTTTATCGGAGACAGACAGTAACACTTTGCTGGGCATCTATGGTTTCCCAATGGTGGGTGCTTCCGGAGCTATTTTCGGTTTGCTCGTTGCATTCGGCATGCTTTATCCCAATACCGAACTTTATATTATGTTTATCCCGGTACCGATAAAGGCCAAATATCTGATCCCGGTATACATTATTCTGGAACTATCTCTTGGAGTAGCCAGGATTCCCGGCGATTCAATAGCGCATTTTGCCCACCTGGGAGGAGCGTTGATCGGCTTTATACTGGTGAAACTCTGGAAAGATAAAGACAATAACACATTTTATAAGTATTATGAATAAAGGCGTTTTTCAGGATCTAAAATATAAGGTATTCCAGTCCGGCGATCCGTCGTTTCTGTATATTGGTATCAACACTGTTATTTTTATAGCCCTTGCGCTGATTAACCTGCCCTTGTTCTTATCGGGAAACGGAGGACTTGCTTATGAGAGTTTTATAAGGGAATATGCGGGCTTTCCTGCGTTGCTGAGTAAGTTACCTGTAAGGTTTTATACCATTATTACTTACCAGTTCTTTCACGACGGTTTTTTTCATTTGCTGTTCAACATGCTCTGGCTTTATTGGATGGGCAGGATTTTTCTGGAATTCCTAAAACCAAGACAATTTCATTTTATTTATCTGGCCGGTGGCTGTGCAGGAGCACTGATTTATCTGCTCGCGTATAATGTTTTTCCTGTTTTTGCATTGGCCACGGCTTCTGGTGCCACAATTATAGGTTCTTCCGCTTCTGTAATGGCTATTGTTGTAGCTACAGCAACACTGCTTCCTGATTACAGTATCCGTTTGATGTTTCTGGGTGATGTAAAGCTCAAATATCTGGCTATTGCCTATATTGTATTGGACATTATTGGCATTGCTTCGGCAAACGCCGGCGGAAGTTTTGCACACATGGGTGGTGCATTATTAGGGTTTTGTTATATTAAACTGCTTAGAAACGGGACTGACTGGAGCAGTTTTTTTAAAAGAAAACCTAAATTGAAGATCGTCAGAAACGAATCTGCTGGAAGAAATTCTAAAAGAAGTGCCGCATCAGTAGATCAAAAGGAAATAGATGCGATCTTAGATAAGATTTCCCAGTCCGGGTATGATAAACTGACAACAGAGGAGAAGGAAACCTTGTTTAAGGCAAGTAAGCATTAGGATAATGAAAAAAAAGTCTAAACCAACATTTCTGGACAGGTTAGTTCGCTTTGCGGCGATTGTACTGGCGTTGACATTGGTAGTGGGCTTCATGGCAGGAAGGTTTGACCCGAGAACGTATAAATTTATTCCTTTTTTTGGTTTGGCTTATCCCTTTATTCTGTTTTTAAATGTACTGATGATTGCCTGGTGGTGTATAAGAAAGAGATGGATTTTTGCTGCTTCTACATTTTTGCTGATCCTGCTTGGCGGGCGGGCATTAAATGCTACGTTTGGGATAATCGGTGAATCTGGGGAAGGCCCTAAGGCTAAAGCGGAACATATCAGGATGATGACTTATAATGTACATAGCTTTAAACCCTATGGCATGGATAATATAGAGTCTGTAAAACAGCAAATGCTTGATCTGATCAGAACAGAAAATCCTGATATCATCTGTTTTCAGGAGTACTTTACCCGTAAGAAGGGACCGTTTGACATTACAGACAGCTTAAAGAGGATATTAAAGAAACCTTATTATTATTTTGAACCCACTAATAAAAATGATTATGAGGCCTATGGTCTTGCCATCTTTTCCCGCTACCCGATCCGGGATAAAGGATATATCAGATTCACCAATGATATAGGGGGGAATGCCAGTATTTATGTAGACGTAACGATTCGAAACAAAATAGTAAGAGTTTATAATGTACACCTTCAGTCTATCTCTTTCAGAGAAGAGGATTACAATTATATAGATCGTGTGGCTCATGAAATGGACCCTGATATTGTTCCTTCAAAAAGAATACTCAGCCTCCTGAAAAATGCATTTGTAAAGCGCAGCGCTCAGGTAGATATTATGAAAAGCCATATTGAAACCTGTAAGACGCCCTTTTTAATTGCCGGCGATTTTAATGATACACCTGCCTCTTATGCGGTAACTCAGCTTACGGAGTCATTAAACAATACCTTTAAGGAACAAGGTACAGGCTTCGGGCGTACCTACAACGGTAAATTTCCTAACTTTCAGATTGATTATATAGCTACGACAAAGGATTTCAAGGTGCTCAATTACCGTATTATAGAAGCTAAATTGTCAGATCATTTTCCTGTTCGTTCTGACCTGAAATTAAACCCCTAAAATTTTTACCTTTGCAACATGAATACAGGCTTGCAGCTATACAATACCTTAACACGTAAGAAAGAAGTTTTTAAACCCCTGAATGCTCCCAATGTCGGAATGTATGTTTGCGGGCCTACTGTTTATAGTGACGTTCATCTTGGGAATTGCCGGACTTTTATTTCCTTTGACTTGATTTTCAGATACCTTAAGTACAGTGGATTTAAGGTGCGTTACGTGCGTAACATTACCGATGCAGGCCACCTTGAGGGAGATCGAGACGAAGGTGATGACAAGTTTGCAAAGCGGGCTAAGCTGGAGCAACTTGAACCCATGGAGATCGTTCAGAAATATACCATTGGTTTTCATGATGTAATGCGCATGTTCAACACATTGCCTCCGAGCATAGAGCCTACAGCAACAGGTCACATTTGTGAACAGATAGAAATGATAAAAGAGATCATCAGCAACGGGTATGCGTATGAGGCTAAGGGCACAATATATTTTGATGTAGAAAAATACAGTAAGGAATATAATTATACGATACTTACCAATAGGAACCTGGAAGACATGCTGGCCAATACGCGTGAACTTGGCGGGCAGGATGAAAAACGCGGAAGGCTGGATTTTGCCTTATGGATCAAGGCAAAACCTGAAACATTGATGCGCTGGCCGTCCCCATGGGGTATGGGTTTCCCTGGCTGGCATATCGAATGTTCAGCAATGAGCGCCAAATACCTGGGAGAGGAATTCGATATTCATGGTGGGGGAATGGACCTCGCTGCTACCCATCATACTAATGAAATCGCTCAATCTGAAGCCTGCAGTCATAAGCAGCCGGCAAAATATTGGATGCACACCAACATGCTTACTGTTAATGGCGCGCGAATGTCTAAGTCTGCTGGCAACGGTTTTCTACCGGAAGAACTTTTTACTGGAAATCATCCGCTGTTGGAAAAGGGCTTCAGTCCAATGACTGTGAAATTCTTTATGCTTCAGGCTCATTATCGCAGTACTCTTGATTTTTCAAACGAGGCGCTGGACGCTTCTGAAAAAGGATTCAGGCGATTAATGAATGCCGTGAATTTGCTTGAGAAATTGAGTCCCTCTGAGTCAAATGAATTCAACATATCGCTCATATCAGACAATTGTTTAAAAGCAATGAATGACGATTTTAATAGTCCTGTTGTTATTGCAGAGCTGTTTGAGGCGGTAAGGATCATAAATACGATTCACGATGGAAAAGGAGCGATATCAGAAACTGAACTGAAAAAGCTTAAAAAACTGATGAGCGATTTTGTATTTGACATCTTCGGATTAAAGGATGAAGATACTTCTAATCTTGAACTTAATTCTGTTTTGGATCTTGTGATAGATATCAGAAAGGGAGCTAAAGAAAATAAAGATTATGCAACATCGGATAAGATCCGTCTCGGATTACAGAGTATGGGCATACAACTGAAGGATAGTAAAGATGGTACTACATGGAATAAAATGTAGTATTGTTTAATTGTTAATTACTTTTTAAAAAGATTAGATCTGTCAAACCTATATTAGAACCTATATTAAAAAACATGATGAATAAATTTCTTTATACAATCGTTGCCGCATCTATTACATTAGGAGCCTTTGCTCAAAAATCTGACGGAACTACCAAGTCACTCGTAAAGGCAGAACGTGATTTCGCTGAAAAATTAGCTAAAACAGGAGCAAAGACAGCATTCGATACCTATTCTAATAACAACACCCTGGTGTTCAGACCAAACCCGGTTAGTGCAAAAACCTATTATGCTGCTCAGGGAGATACGAAAGACATCAGCTGGAGTCCTGTATACGCTAGAGTATCCAGAAGCGGAGACTGGGGCTTTACTACCGGGCCATTTACAAATACAGGAGAGAAAACAACTTATGGCCAGTATTTTTCGATATGGAAAGCAGTAGATGACAGGTGGGAGCTTGCTCTTGATTTAGGAATTGAGCACAATAAGCCTTTAAATAAAGTAACAACGGAGTTCATTGAGCCAAAGGATTCTTACAAGCCTAAATTTCTTAATGACAAGCAAAGAGATGCCGGAACGAGCATTATTGCTACTACAGAAAGTACATTGAATGCCACACTAAAATCTTATGGTGTTTCTGCTTTTGCAGGCTTTGTTAATCCTGATGTAAGAATTTTGTTCCCGGGATATGAACCTATCATTGGTAAAGATAAAGCCATCGCTTTTCTGAATAGTATGATTAGTAAAGTGAGCCTGAAAACTACTAAGGTAAACAAAGCTGATGGTGGTGACTTTGCTTATTCGTATGGTCTTGCTGCTGTAGATTATAAGGCTGACCTCAGAGAAAGCTTCAATTATGTGTTTGTTTACGAACGTCAGGCTGACCACAACTGGAATCTGATCGCTATGGTATTTACCACGGCAGTCCGCTAATTCAATATTCACTGATCTGATCACCAAAGGGCCTCTTAACGTAATACATTAAGGGGCCTTTTTTCATCATCCCTATTATGAAAACGTATATATTACTACTCCTGATCTTGTTTACAGGCCTGCAGGTATGCGCACAAAAATTCGATTTACAAGGTAACCGGGGAGCTAGGGGAATAATGCCTGAAAATACAGTTCAGGGCATGTTAAGAGCACTTGATCTTGGCGTTAATACGCTAACCATGAATACCGTAATTACAAAAGATAAAATAGTGATCCTTTCTCAGGAGCCCTATTTTAATCATGAATTTAGTTTGAAACCAGATGGTAAAGCCATCACCCTTAAAGAGCAAAAGACCTTCAATATCTATAAAATGAAGTATTCCGATGTGCAAAAATTTGACGTAGGCAGCAAAGTTCATAATCGCTTTCCTTATCAGGAAAAATTTGTGGCATATAAACCTTCTCTGGAGGAAACGATTGATTCCATAGAGGCATATGTAAAGAGAAAAAGGCTCACAAAACCTGATTATAGTATTGAAACCAAGACCATACCAAATGGTGATAATGAGTTTCAGCCTGAACCTGCAGAATTTGTAGAGCTTATTATGGAAGTGCTGAACAGGAAGAAAATCACAAAGCGTGCCACCATACAGTCGTTTGATGTCCGTACACTTCAGTATCTTCATGAGCACTATCCAAAGATCAAAACCGCACTGCTTATAGATGAGAAGATCGATTTTGAAGTAAATATTGGCGATCTTGGTTTCAGACCAACAATATATAGTCCATACTCAGTACTGTTAGGTAAGGGATTGATCGACCGCTGCCATGATGCTGGCATTAAGATCATTCCATGGACTGTTAATTCTGTCAAAGACATGAAATACCTGATAGGCCTGGGTGTGGATGGGGTAATTACGGATTATCCAAATCTGTATAAAAAGGCAATTGAAGACCTTTAATAAAGATTTCTGATGATTTGTTCTATGGACAATCCTTCAGCTTCAGCACGATAATTACGAACAATACGATGACGTAATATGGGTTCGGCAACAGCCTGCACATCCTCGATATCCGGTGAATATTTCCCTGATATGGCAGCATGACACTTAGCGCCTATCACCAGGAATTGGGAAGCCCTTGGCCCAGCGCCCCAGCTTATGTATTTGTTGACATCTTCTGTAGCCAGGGCTGTATCCGGACGTGTTTTACTGGCAAGTTTTACAGCATATTCAACCACATTATCAGCTATCGGAATATTTCTGATCAGCTTTTGAAAGTACTGAATCTGGCTGGCATTAATGATCTTCTTCAAAACGACATCACTGTTTGTCGTGGTATTCTTTACGATAATCAGCTCGTCTGCAAAAGAAGGATAGCTCAGGTGCACATTAAACATAAAACGATCAAGCTGCGCTTCGGGAAGCGGGTAAGTTCCTTCCTGTTCAATAGGGTTTTGCGTAGCCAGTACGAAGAAAGGATTTGGCAATACGTGTCTCTGACCCGCAGCAGTTACTGCTTTTTCCTGCATGGCCTCCAGTAGGGCCGCTTGTGTTTTAGGGGGAGTTCTGTTGATTTCATCAGCCAGGACGATGTTTGAAAATATAGGTCCCTGAATAAACTTGAAGTTTCTGTCTTCACCCAGTATCTCGGCACCAATGATGTCACTTGGCATTAAATCAGGCGTAAACTGGATCCTGTTAAACTGCAGGTCCATTACATCTGCAACAGTTTGAACAAGTAAGGTTTTGGCTAAACCGGGAACTCCTACCAATAAGCAATGTCCATTACTGAAAATGGAGATCAGTACTGATTTGATTACATCTTCCTGTCCGATAACGATCTTGCTGATTTCAGCCTTTACATTATTGAATGCTGAATGCAGCGCATCTACGGCCTTAATGTCATTTTCAAACTGCATGAGCGTCTATTTTTTAGCAGTTACATTCTTAGTCCAGATCTTTAGCTCAGAACAGTCATTGTATTCTTCGTCAATTCTGATATAAGTATCCTCTCTTCTTTTAGCAAACCAGTCGCTTAACATACGGTCGATTTTCTCTTGTTGTGCTCTTTCTTTAAATTTCGCATAATCCTGCTCAAGATTTCCTTTGTGAGGCGGGATTTTTGATTTCAAATAAAGGATCTTATAACCCTCTTTCCCATCAGGATCATTGAAGGCTACAGGTTTAGAGATTTCACCTACCTTCATGCTATCCACAATGAGAAATACTTTTGGATCTAGTTTATCAGCAGGAATAAAAGTAGTCCTGGCGGTAACCTGATCTGCATAAAGCAGCATACCTCCATTGTATTGTGAGTCTTTGTTGTCAGAGTACAAGGATGCAGCAGTTGAAAAAGGAACTTTTTTATCAATGATGCTCTTGTAAATGGTATCTGCATGAAGCTTTGCGCGTTCCAGACTTTGTGGAGTAGTTTGCGGGTGGATCAGGATATGACGTGCATGAACCTGCTCACCTCTGCGTTCAATAACCTGCAGGATATGATAACCATGTTCAGTTTCAAATACGGGAGACATTTCTCCGGCTTTTAGTTTAAATGCCCATGCAGAAAATTCCTTTACCATTCTGTTGCGCTCAAAGAAACCAAGATCACCGCCGTCCGGAGCTGAACCCGGATCTTCTGAATATGACTTCGCTAAAAAGGCAAAATCCTCTCCGCTCTTAACCCTCAGTCTCAATGCGTCTATTTTATCATAGAATTTTTGCTTTTCTGCTTTAGTCAGTTTAGGGTGGAGTACGATCTCTCCGATCTCAAATTCGGTAGGAATGTCCGGAAGGCTATCTTTCTGATAACCGTCAAAATAGCGCTTAACCTCAAGAGGCGTAACATTTACATCCTGGGTAATCTTTTGCTGCATCTTATTAGATATCAATTGCTCTTTGATATCCGGTCTGATCTCATCCTTATATTGAAGCACTGACCTGTTTAAAAACTGTTCCAGTCTTTCCTGTCCGCCGGCCCGCTGAATTTGCATACGCATACGCTTGTCCACCTCTTCGTCCACTGTTGATTCCTCGACCACGATAGAGTCAATTTCAGCTTGTTGCTTTAATAGTTTTTGGGTGAGTATCTGCTGGAGTATGTAACATTTTACGGTAGGGTTCTCCGGGTTTCCGGAGTTAAGGTACTGGGCATATTGCTGATTCAGATCGGACAGCAATATGATATTGTTCCCCAAAACTGCAATCACCTTATCTATATTTTTTTTCTGTGCCTGCGTGTTGGAAAACAAACAAATCAATCCGCATGCTATTACTAAAAATTTCCTCATTCTATGGTTGTTCAATTTTATGCTCTTTGCAAATTTAATATTATATATACTATTGACAGCAATTTACAGCTTTGCTAATTTTCTTATTTCATCCTGATTGACCTTCACCGGGTATTTTTTTCTTAAGGATGCAGTCCATTCCTGCTCCAGCTTCTGCTGATAGTCTGTTATTACCTGCCCTTTTACTTCTTCAAAGGAACTCTGGGTATAAATACTCTTATTGTTTTCATAATAGGACCGGAGCTCAGTTTCTTCATTTTGTGCCCTTTCCCAGATCTTTTTTTCTGTCAGGTTAAACATCAGTACTGCTTCTCTGTATTCATTCATCATAAACAGATACTCGGGTTTAGAATTTGAGATCCTTTTTTGTGTATTCAGCGATTGTTCATAATCATTTACCTCTGTCAGGTATGCGGTATCTTTATCCAGACCTAGTTCTTTCGCATCCAAAACCTTCAGTTTAAAATCTATATAAAGCTCCAGATATTGCTCAAGATCCTTGTAGGATACATTTGCATTGCCGGCATGATTCTTTTTATAAAACCACATAAACTCCTTGCTGGTCAGAGGTCTGCCATTTACTATTGCTACGTTTTGTGCAAGCGCAACACTCATAACAAATGACAATATAATAACGCAGTAAACTTTTCTCACTAAAGAATTTATCGTGTAAATTTTAAGGCATAAAAGTAATAAATAAAGGCACTATAATGAGATATTTAACTAATTTTAACAGAAAAAAGATTTCCATTTAAATTATCAATAATGCTGAGTCAACTGACTACTGATGAACAGGCCCTCCGGTTATTTTTTACAGACGAGATCTATCTGGTTAATGAACCTGAATCTGCTTTAGTAGCTGAAATTCCGCAGCAAAGTCATATTGCTGTGGTACCCCTGGTACAGGAAGCTGAAGTGGTGATTTCAGCCGGTAACCTTCAGTTTAAATTCCTCGGCAACAATAAACGGAATATCCTGATCCTGGTGAATGATGCACAAAATGATGTGAGTGATGAAAACGGGAGAGAGCTGTTAAGGAAAATTGTCAAATCGGTTAACCTTACTGCCAATGATTTTGCACTTCTGAACTACTCGAGTTACAGTACTGTTACTTTTGATCAGCTGAAACAGTATTTTTCACCTGTAGTGGTCTTCTCATTTGGAGTGATCGCAGCACAGCTTGGATTAGGCAGCCGACCAGAAAACACCATAGTTAATGAAGGATCGGTAAGACTCATCTTTTCAGGAGAACTTAAGGATCTGGATAAAGATCAGAATGCTAAAAAAGTATTGTGGGGAAGCCTTAAACTATTGGAATTATGAAAGCACAACTTGTTTTTGCTACTAACAATAAACATAAAACACAGGAGATTCAACTCCTGCTGGAAGGACAGTATGAAGTGCTGAACTTAAGCGATATAGGATGTGATGAGGATATTCCTGAAACTGGGAATTCCTTTGCGGAGAATGCATCGCTGAAAAGCAGTTATGTCGTGACTAAGTTCCAGCTGGATTGCTTTGCAGATGACAGCGGACTGGAAATCGAGGCATTAAACAATGAGCCGGGGATCTATTCTGCCCGTTATTCCGGTGTTAGGGATGACCGGCAAAATCTGGAATTGGTACTTCATAAGCTGAATGGGGTTGCCAACCGCAACGCAAGATTCAAAACGGTGATTTCTCTGAATCATAAGGGTGGACATTTTCTTTTCGAAGGAGTGATCAACGGAACAATCAGGCATATCCCTGCAGGTGATCAGGGCTTTGGTTATGATCCCATATTTGAGCCCTCAGGTTACGACATTACCTTTGCAGAAATGACAATGGATGAGAAGAACCGGATCAGTCACCGGGCCAGGGCGATGAAGCAGCTTATTGCTTTTTTACAGGAACAGGTAAGTCCTTCCTGATCACTGAATCCACTTTTTTTATCAGGGGCTGAAGCTTTGTTGCCATCGAATCCAGTTTTACATCAGTCTCAGGAACAGAATCTTTGAGTCCGTGATTCCTGAGCTGATCCATCAGCATTTTTTTTTGTTTGTCAATCAGCGTTTCTGTTGTTTTGCCATTTTTAACGGATATCTTCTTAACCGTTGTTTTTTCCTTTGTCCCAGGTTTAGCTTTAGGTTTAGTCTTGCCCATGATCACTTCTCTTTTTGACAAAGGTCTTAATTCGGGTTTCCAGGTAAAACCTGTGAGCATTTTATCTTCTTTTAGTTCTTTTACAGGGATTCTTACTCCTTCAGGATCTTTAATAGTCATCAGGTCGGTGATCTCCTTTTTCTTAAAAAGAATTTTGATCCTGCTGCTCACGGTTTGGCTCATTTCCGTATACACACTGTCTTTATCACGGGAATAATAGATGCTCTCGGCATTACCATCCACAAACATGTTACTCAATTCTCCGTTTGTAAAAAATGCAGTAATTAGTTTTCCTTTTACCTGGTTGTATTTCGCAGAATCGGAATTTACATTAACCAGGAAGCCATTTTCCAGGACCTGAAGTGTATTTAATTTGTTATTCTTCAGGCGGACATAGATGGTATCACCTGTTTGCTGAGAGCCTTGAGACCATAAGACCGGATTGCCGTACCAGCGCAAGGTAGAATCTGCACTCGTGTAGAATAAGGAATCTGCTACAGCCTGCATGTTTGTTTTAAATACCCGCACATTCCGAAATGCTTTAATTGCCCTCGTTTTTATCGTATCTGCAGGTCCCGGTGGAATACTGTCTTTAAGCAAAGATTTCTTTAAAACACTGTCTGTGTTATTTTTCAGGGCAAGTTTTAGTCCTGCAGTATCCGGATTTTTCAGAGGGTTGCCACTCTTCTTTAGTGAGTCGATACCTTTTTTAGCCAATGAGTCGGCCGGTTTTATGGGCGGTAACTTTTTAATTATAGAATCCTTAGCGGTTGAGTCAGGCATTTTTTTGAGGGTGCTATCTATTAGAAGGCCCTTACCATCAATACTGTCTTTTAAAACTTTGGTACTATCAGTCAGTTTTTCATTCAATGCAGCTGCCTTTTTCTCTTTTGCTGATAATTTTTTAGCCGGTTTTCCTGCATTTGCAATATTCAGTTTGCTGTTCCGGGCCGGCACAGGAACTTTAGGTCCAGAAGGTTTACTTTCAGGTTTCTCTTCACTACCAAGCTCATTATCCTTTTTCAAAATAGGAAACTCAATCAATTTTAGCGTTTTCTGCAGTACCATTTGTGTCTCCAGTGTGTCAGCACCCATCCAGATGCTATCCGGTACCATTTTTTTATTAACAGTTATGGAATCTTTGGTGCCCATACCCACATAAGCATTTTTTGTCACCACCGCACGTTCATCTATTTTATAATAGTAACCGAGCTGACCGTATAGAACAGTTTTATCAGAGGTATCCCGGAAAACAATGTTTCTTACCGCTTTGCCATAACCGGCTATGCCGTCATAATAAAGACTGTCACCCTTCAAGGATTTGGAAGCATTGGTGTACAGGTTTTTCTTTCCGAAATAAGCATATTCTGTTTTGGTATTGTAAGCGCCATTCTCGGTATAGAGATTATCTCCTTTGCCTTTTATATTCGTAGGCCCGTAGAAATATGCCCAGTTGGTCAGTGTGTTATACCTCAGTGTATCCGAGGTGATCCTGCTTTGAGGTGTTACTACTACTACGTTATATCTGAAATAGGCATCCCTGCTGTTAGAGAAATAATACCCGTTCTTGCTGGTTAGTGTTACATCTTTGTTTACGATCTTTCCCCCTTCAATGTAGGTTCCTACTTTGGTACCCATATTATAGTCCAGCGTATTGGTTGTCAGCACGGACTCCTTATCGATCATCCTTACATTGCTGGTCAAATGCGCAACTTTTGTGTTTCCATCATAGATCAGATGATCCGAATAAATATTTATCGTGTCGCCTTGATTGATATGTACATTGTTGAATGCTTCAAAAACATTTTTGTCCTGATAAAATACAGCACTGTCACAGGTAAGTGTGGCATTGTCATGTCTGAAAATGGGCTTCCTTAGATAGGAAATATTTAAGGCATTATTGCTTGTGCCGGTTTCAGAACGATCAAGTATAATTTTCGTTCTTTGCTGCGCGAGCAAAGAAACAGGTAAGATAAATAAGATAAAGAAAAGGTGTATTTTCTGCACTTTACAAAGTTAGTTGTTATTTTTGAAAGATGTTACCCCTCCAATCGTTTAAAGACCACATCAGCAGCCATGAACTTTTTTCGGGAGCTCAAAAAATCCTGCTGGCAGTAAGCGGAGGTAAGGACTCTGTGCTGATGGCTCATTTGTTTAAACAGTCAGGTTACATTTTTGGCATAGCACATTGCAATTTTGGTTTAAGAGGAGATGAGTCTCAAAGAGACGAAAACTTCGTAAGAATGCTGGCAGCAATACTGGAAGTTTCATTTCATGTAACGCATTTTGAAACAAAAGCGTATGCCTCAGCAAATAAAATCAGCACACAAATGGCTGCCAGAGCACTCAGATATGAGTGGTTTGAGGAGATTCGTGTAGCAGGAGGTTATACGGCCGTTGCTTTGGCACAGCACCAGGATGATGTAATTGAAACCATATTGCTGAACCTGACTCGCGGAACAGGCATCGCAGGGTTGCATGGTATCCTGCCAAAAAGAGAATATCTGGTCAGGCCAATGTTGTTCCTGTCCAGGTCAGATATAGACCGGATCATTGAAGACGGCGACTATGACTATGTGGAAGACAGTTCCAATCTTACATCTAATTATGCACGCAATAAGATCAGGCATCACGTAGTCCCCCATCTCAGGGAGATCAACCCAAATCTGGAACATACCTTTCAGCAAAATGTACAGCGTTTTGCAGAGACAGAACAAGTGCTGCAAAATACGATCAGCATAATAAGGCAAAAGATCTTCATACAAAAAGAGAATGGGCTGCACATTTCTGTCCGCGAGATAAAGGCTCTTCGGCCCCAGCATTTGCTTTTATTTGAACTACTCAGGCCTTTCGGTTTTTCAGAATCTGTGATTGCTGAGCTGCTGCGTTCGTTGAATAAACAAAGTGGAACTTCTTTTTACAGCAGCACGCATCGCATTGTTCTAAATCGTGAGGATCTGATCCTTTGTCCTTCCGGAATTCCGCAAGATGAACCCGTGAATTTTATTCACCAGCATGACCATCAAATTATTTTAAGTCATCACATTTTGCAGATCACTTATTCTGAACAGGTCTTTTTTGAAAAGATACACAGCAAAGCATTTGTAGACGCCGGCAAACTAATCTATCCCCTGATCGTCAGGACCAGGCAGCCGGGAGATAAATTCAGACCGCTGGGAATGAAAACCTTCAAGAAATTAAGTGATTTTTTCATAGATCAGAAGGTTTTTATTGGTGTCAAGGATACTACTCCATTGATTATCAATGGGAATGGTGAGGTTATCTGGATTGGCGGGCTAAGACAGGACGATAGGTATAAGGTCACTGCAGCTACAAAACGTATGGTTGTTTTTGACCTGCAGCCTTCAATTTACATTTCTTAAACAAGAATAAACCCGGAGGAGTTAGCAGACTGTCAAAAAACCAGTAACTTTATTGTAAAATTAAACACAATGGCAAACCGCTACGCATATCTTGAAAAACAATACATCGGACGCGATTATATCCGTATCTGTATCAGGCTGATAATGGCGGCGTTCTGTTTTGCTGCATATGTCTACGAACGGGACAGGGACAATACACAAGACTTATTTCTGGTAGTCGGATTTGGTATCATTGGAGTTTCTATTGCTTTGCTTTTTCTGATTCAGTATAAAACTATAATAGAAAATAAGAAACTGGTCATAGACGGACTATGGTCTGCCAAACGTGTAGTAATAGATCTGAATACGATAACAAAAGTGAGGAAGGATACTTACAGTAATTACTTCTTTAACAATCCGGTATATAATCTTCACCGGAAAGGAAGCATTCGCTTTTATTCCTCGGGCAAGGATGTGGTGGTACTTACAGATAACGATGGCTTTGAATATTATATAGGTACTCAGAGGCCAAATGAAATGTACTTGGTCATTCAGGCAGAAATGAAATCGTAATAAGCTTGCTCCTAATACAAATAATTGCAATTATTTAACATAAAGCTCAGTTTAAGTGCTGTACTTTGCATTGTAAAAATATATTAATGAAGATAGGTATTGTTTGTTACCCAACCTTTGGAGGTAGCGGTGTAGTGGCTACTGAATTAGGTAAAGCGCTTGCTGATGAAGGCCACCAGGTTCACTTCGTCACATATAGTCAACCCGCAAGGCTGGATTTTTTCTCAGCCAATTTATTTTATCATGAAGTTTCCGTAAGAGATTACCCCTTGTTTGATTATGCTCCTTATGAATCTGCCCTTGCCAGTAAGCTGGTCGATGTAGTGCGTCATGAGCAATTGGATATACTGCACGTTCACTATGCGATTCCACACGCATCGGCTGCGTTCATGGCCAAACAGATTCTGGAAACCTATGGTATCAATATCCCTTTTGTAACAACGCTGCACGGTACAGATATTACGCTTGTTGGTAAAGACCCAACCTATAAACCTGTAGTTACCTTTTCCATCAATAAATCAGATGGCGTTACTGCTGTTTCCCAGAGTCTCAAAGACGACACCGAAAAGCACTTTAAGATTAGTACTGATATTAAAGTCATTCCAAATTTTATTGATTTCAATAGATTTAGTCTCAAGCCAAAAGACCATTTTAAAAAAGCAATAGCTCCAAACAATGAGCGGATCCTGATCCATACTTCCAACTTCCGAAAGGTAAAGAACACGGCTGATGTGATCAGGATGTTTCAGAAGATCCAGGAAAAAATACCTTCCAAGCTTTTGATGGTTGGAGATGGGCCTGAACGTGCTTACGATGAACAGTTATGTCGTAGTCTCGGGATCTGTGATCATGTAAGGTTTTTGGGTAAGCAGGACGCGATTGAAGAAATCCTCTCTGTTTCTGATTTGTTCCTGATGCCCTCTGAATCTGAAAGTTTTGGTTTGGCCGCGCTCGAAGCAATGGCCTGTAAGGTTCCGGCAATTACTTCTAATGCGGGCGGTTTGCCTGAACTTAATGTAGATGGTTTCTGTGGATATATGAGCAAGGTAGGAGATGTGGATGACATGGCCAGAAAAGCCATCAGTATTCTTGAAAACGAAGAAACATTAAATCGTTTTAAGGAGAATGCACTGACCAGGGCAAAGGATTTTGACCTGAAAAAGATCCTGCCTATGTACATTGATTATTATATAGACACCATTGAAAAGCAGCTGAAATTAAGCGAAGTATAAATCTTCAACCATATCATAAAACAAATGCCCGGTAATTTTTACCGGGCATTTGTTTTATGATTGTTTCTGATGATGGCTTTTTAAATGCTAGCTTATTCTTGCAAATATCAAACATACAGGTGCAGCTGTTTTTATTCTTTTCCCTGTATCTTTCAACGCACCTGTTTCAGTATCGCGTTCAAATATCACGACTTCATCAGTAGCTTGATTCGCCACTAAAAGAAATTTTCCGCTGGGATCAATTACAAAATTCCTCGGACCTCTGCCTTCAGTGCTGATCTGTCCTGTTTTATTCAACAGGCCTCCCTTTTCTATGGCAAAGATGGTGATCTTATTTTCACTGCCTCTGTTGCTGGCATACAAAAATTTACCATCAGGGGAAATGTGAATATCGGCTGCGCCATTTTCTCCTGTAAACTCATCTTCAGTGATCTTTACAGACTGGATTTTTTTTAACAAACCTTCGTTATAGCTAAAGACACTTACACCACCATCTAATTCCTGAATCAGGTAAGCATACTTACCGTCCTTGCTAAAAGTGATGTGTCTTGGCCCGGATCCTGGATCTGTTGCTATGCTGTCATTCGCTACTAAAACTTCCCTGCTCAATCCAGCATTGTATTTATAGATATAGATCTTGTCTGTTCCAAGATCATTTACGACTAAATACTTCCGGTCGGGAGTAAACTGTACCATATGTACATGTGAAGAATTCTGCCGGCTCCTGTTTACACTTTTACCGCTATGCTGGACCAATTGTTTTAATGGACCTAAAGCGCCATCCTTCTGAATACCAAATACTGAAGCATTTCCGCCTGAGTAATTGGCCGAAATGACATGCTTCCCATCAGTAATGATATAACAAGGGTCTGCACCCTCTGTCGGCAGCTGATTTAAAAACTTAAGTTCACCTTTAATACCATCGAAAGCAAAAGCACTTACGGCACTTTTATCCCCTGATTCATTTACACTGTAAACAAACTTGTTATCGCTGCTTACTGTAAGATAACTGGGGTTTTCTGTCTTAACCACTGAACGGGCTTTAAAATCACCAGTACTGGTGTCAAAACCATAAACATAAATTCCCTCGCTTTTCCCGCCATTGGTATACGTGCCAATAATCAGGTTGTAATCACTTTTTTGTGCAGAAACCTGCATTGCCAGTAATAAAAAAGGTAAAAGGAGGATTTTTTTCATGTTACTTATTTGATGAGGTGTTTGATCTGTATCAGCTCATGTTCTTCCAGGAAACGCCATCTTCCGCGCGGAAGATCTTTTTTAGTAAGGTTGCCATATACCACGCGATCAAGTTTCACTACCTCATAACCCAGGTGTTCAAATATTCTTCGCACAATTCTGTTTTTGCCACTATGGATCTGGATGCCTACTTCACGTTTCGATCCCCCGGTTACATAGGATACGGAATCAGGTTTAATTATTCCGTCTTCCAGTTCCAGTCCAAACTGGATCTTGTTCAGGTCGCCCTGGCTCAGACTTTTACTTAGTTCTACATGATAAATCTTGGTGATTCCATTTTTTGGATGAGAAAGCTTATCCGCCAAATCTCCGTCATTGGTCATCAGCAGTAATCCTGTCGTATTCCGGTCAAGCCTTCCTACCGGATAAATTCTTTCTCTGCTTGCCTTTTCTACCAATTGCATTACGGTTTTTCGTTCCTGAGGATCATCTGTTGTGGTGATGTAATCCTTTGGTTTGTTCAGGATCACATAAACTTTTTTCTCACGTTTCAGCAACTCCCCATTGTACCTGACCTCGTCTTTAAAAGGATCAACCTTCTGGCCAAGTTCTGAAACTACCACACCGTTTACCGATACCACACCTGCGGCGATAAGTTCATCTGCTTTACGTCTTGAACAGATTCCCGAATTTGAGATGTAGCGGTTCAGACGGATCAGTCCATCATCCTCTTTTACAGGAGCATTCTTCCTGGCCCGCATAGTAGGGCCATTATCAATGCGTTCACCGCGGTCCTGATAACCTCCGCGTTCAGTACGTGCTCCACGATCCTGATAACCAGGATTTGAGCCCGTTTCGTTCTCTCTTTTTCTGAATGGTCTGTTATCGGTAGTTCTTGAAGCAGAACCTTTTTTATCATCAAATTTCCTGAATGGCCGGTCGCCTCCTGTACTGAAATTGTCTTTCTTTATATAGCTGCGGGTTTTGTCACCTGGTGGGGTGTCTCTGGAACTACCCTCTTTAAAAGCTCTTGGTCTGGAATCCCTGGCATCACCATCTCTTGATGTCCTTGGTTTAAAATCTCCGGATCCTGTAGTCCTGGGTTTGAAGCCACCTTCGGTTCTTGGCCCCCTTGGTTTAAAATCACCATCACCTGTTCTTGTACCCCTTGGTTTAAAGTCTTTGCTGTCATTTTCAGACCTTGGTCTGAAACTTCCGGAATCTCCCTCTCTTTTCTCTCTTGGCTTAAAGCCCCTGCTGTCACCATCTCTTGCACTCCCGAATTTTTTATCCTTCCCCTCTTTATCGTCAAACTTGCTTTTGCCCCTGTATGAACTATCAGTTCCACCTGGCTTTCTGCCGGCTGTGCTTCGGTTTCCCGGTTTGGACTTGTCATCCCGACTGTTCCTGTTGTTGTCTTTTGTCATGATACGCTATTAGCCACAAAATTATGCGGTTGGCAAAGTTAGGTAAAATTGCGATAATCCGCAATTTTACTCTTGGCATTCCACCAGTCTGGCATTCCCTTCGTTTTAAATGAACAGGGTATAAATTACAAATACGCAGGGTAATAATATTTAAAAAGAACAGAGCATTTATTCTGTATGAAAGCGAAACCATGCCGCCATTTTAGTTTTCTAAAAACAGCAATATACAGCCCTAAAAAAACATGGCTAATGATAGTTTAAACTGTGATTCTAGAAGATTTTTTTGTAAATGCTTGATAATTAGATCGATATATTGTATGTTTGCATCCGTTTTATATTGTTAACCAAAAAAAGGAGGAAAATGATAAAGAAACACATAATAACATGTACGGTAATAATTGCATTACTGGTTATGGCAAAAGTGTTTGCTTACAACATGCCCCAAAAAGCAAAAAGTCTCTCGGAAGAGGACAAAACAACGTCAAAAAATACAACAACAACAACAACAACAAAGGTTACGGTGCCATTATCTCTTATGGCCCAGTTAAATTTCGCAGAAGAAACACTTCCATTGGGGGATGCCAGAGTGGAGCGTAAAATGAAGATGATTCTTTCTGCTTTCAGTTACAATAATTTACAGACCAACCGCCTGCATAGAAAAGCAGCAGAATGGTTTCCTGTAATAGAGCCGATACTGGCAGCCTATGGAATACCTGAGGATTTTAAATATATCCCATTGGTAGAGTCAGGATTGCAGGGAGGAACATCGCCTAAAGGCGCATCAGGTTTCTGGCAGTTCATGCCTGGTACAGCACGTACCTATGGATTAAAAGTGAATTCAAAAGTAGACGAGCGCAGGAATTTGCGTAAGTCAACCATTGCAGCAGCAAAGTACATCAAAGAACTATATGGGATTTTTGACAGCTGGACATTGGTTGCTGCCGCATATAATGTAGGCGATAACCATATGAAAAAGCAGATAGATCGCCAGAATCAGGACAATTATTTCAAAATGAGGTTGAATCGTGAAACTGGTGGCTATGTATACAAGCTGATTTCTATGAAAGAGATAGTAGAAGATCCTGTACGTTATGGTTACAAGGCACCAAAAGAACTTTTGGCTTATAAGGCCGAAAACACCTTTAAAGCATACAATTAAATAAAAGACGTTAACACACATTGGGGAAAGCCGTTCCATATTATATAGAACGGCTTTTTGTTTTCTGTATAATTTACTATTTTACCCCCGCTATGGAATTGATCAAGCTGCGTATTCGGGACATGAAATATACTGCCGGTGAAACATTGGTGCTGATTTTTGAAACTCCCGGGGTTCTTATGCCTCATTACCTGGCAGGACAATTCCTTACACTAATCTTCAGTATTGAGGGTAGGGCGCTACGCAGGTCCTATTCATTATGCAGTTCTCCCGATGCGGATGAACCCTTGTCTATTGCGATAAAACGTGTTGAAAATGGAGAAATCTCCAGGTTTCTGCATCATAAAACCGCTGTGGGAGATGTACTCGAAGCCCTTGCCCCAAACGGATTGTTTACTTATGAACCGGTTTTTTTAAAGAAAAGAACTGTTTTTCTATTCGGTGCCGGAGTAGGAATTACACCTTTATTTTCCATTATTAAAACAGCGCTTCTTGCGGAACAGCAATCAAAAATCATTCTCATTTACAGCAGCCGGTCTGTTGATGAAACGCTGTTTTATGAAGAACTCAATAGTCTGCAGGAGCAGTATCCTGAAAGGTTCAGGATCATATATGTTTCCAGTCAGGCCAAAAACCTGCTGATGGCGCGGTTGAATGTATTTCTAATCGAAAAAATTGTAAAAGAGTACCTGCAGTACGATGAAAAGGATGCGTTGTTTTACACCTGTGGCCCTGTAGATTATATGGTTACCTGCCGCATCACGCTGCTCAGACTTGGCTTTGATATCAGTCAGATCAAAAGAGAAACCTTTGTGCTGCCTGAAGATGAGGTTGATGAGGACGATATGACTGAAAAAGAAATAAAGGATAAAAATACCTATTCAGTAGTCTTGAAATTAAAGGGAGCTGAACATCATCTCCAAGTGCCTTATAACAGGACAATTTTACAGGCCGCGCTTGATCAGCAGATAGATATACCCTACAGTTGCCGGTCAGGTATTTGCAGCACCTGTACCGCAACATGCACACAGGGAAATGTGCATATGGATTACAATGAAGTCCTGCTGGATAATGAAATTGCTGCAGGCAGGGTACTGGTCTGCACCGGTCATCCTACTGAAAATGAGACCACAATAGTTTGGTGAAGGCGAGACATATAGATGTAAATTCTGCCGGGTAATTCACTAAAATAAATAGTTTTTGCATATAATGGATTACCTTTGTGGTCGGAAAATTGCTATCTTAATTTCTTAGCTATCAACCCCGTTTTTTAGATATATATGAGCAAAAATACCATAGACCTTGGCGAGCAAAAAGATGTAGAAGTATACGGAGCCAGGGTACATAACCTTAAAGATATAGACGTTTCTTTTCCCAGAAATAAACTTGTGGTGATCACAGGTTTAAGTGGCAGCGGTAAATCTTCACTGGCTTTTGATACCATTTATGCCGAGGGACAGCGCCGGTATATGGAAACTTTCAGTGCCTATTCGAGGCAGTTTATGGGGGGGATGGAGCGTCCTGATGTAGATAAGGTCTCCGGACTGAGTCCTGTGATAGCCATTGAGCAGAAGACCACCAGCAAAAATCCGCGGTCTACTGTGGGTACCATTACAGAGATTTATGACTTTATGCGTTTACTCTACGCCCGTACTGCTGATGCCTTCTCCTATAATACAGGCGAGCGAATGGAACGGATGAGTGAAGACCAGATCCTTCAGAACATATTTAAAAAATATGGCGATATGCCTGTAAATATACTTGCCCCTGTAGTTAAGGGCCGGAAGGGACATTACCGTGAATTGTTTGAGCAGATCCGTAAGCAGGGTTATGTGAAGGTAAGGGTAGATGGAGACATTCAGGACATCACACCAAAGATGCAGGTCGACAGATATAAGATTCACGATATTGAGATCGTGGTAGACCGGTTGCTGATTGATAAAAAAGATATCAAACGTCTGCAGGATTCTTTGCAAACTGCGATGAGGCTTGGGAAAGGTATCATCAAGATCAGTGATAAGGAAAATAATGTTTCCCATTTCAGCAGGTTTCTGATGTGTCCTACAACAGGAATCTCTTATGATGAACCACAGCCAAACAGCTTTTCATTCAATTCACCCTATGGCGCATGCGAAAACTGCGACGGTCTGGGTTATATTTTTGTAATTGACAGGGAATCGGTCATGCCCAATCCAAAGCTGAGCATCATCAACGGTGGCTTGGCCCCTCTGGGTGAATACCGTGATGTTTGGGTATTTCAGGTACTGAAAGCACTGGCCAAAAAATACAACTTTTCATTGTCTGCACCACTGGAGAAACTGGGGGAGGACAATATCAATATTATACTGAACGGTACACAAGAATTGCTCAGCGTAGCTGTTGAATACAACAAGTGGAATGTTCAGAACTATCAGATCACATTTGACGGCATTATAAAATTGCTGGAGGAGCAGCAGGAGCGGAAAGGTGAGGGAGCTGTTGACGATATGGAGGCCTTCCGTAAGCTAAAGACCTGCCCTGTTTGTAATGGCGCCAGACTGAAAAAAGAAAGCCTGCACTTTAAAGTGGATGGTAAGAATATATTTGAGCTGGCCGAGATGGACATCAGCAGCCTGAAAGCCTGGTATGTAGATCTTGAAAGCAGACTCAGTGAGCGGCAAAATACCATAGCCAAAGAAATCTTAAAGGAGATCAGGGCGCGTCTTGGTTTTCTGAGTGACGTAGGGCTGAACTACTTGTCTCTTGACCGTACCGCACGTACCCTGTCGGGTGGAGAGGCGCAAAGAATCAGGCTGGCCACACAAATCGGATCACAACTCATGAACGTGATGTATATCCTGGATGAACCGAGTATCGGTCTGCACCAGCGTGACAACGAACGTTTGATCCATGCCCTGAAGAACTTAAGAGACCTGGGTAATACGGTGCTGGTGGTAGAGCACGACAAAGACATGATCCTTGAAGCAGACCATGTAATTGATGTAGGGCCGGCAGCAGGTGTTCATGGCGGACAGATCGTAGCACAGGGTACACCGGCAGAAATTCTCAAATCGGGCACACTCACTGCCGCCTATTTGAATGGTCAGAAAGGTATTGAGGTACCAAAGAAACGCAGAAAGGGTAACGGACACAAACTCTCCATCATCAAGGCAAGCGGTCACAACCTGAAAGATGTATCTGTAGATTTTCCTTTGGGTAAGTTCATTACCGTTACTGGTGTTTCGGGAAGCGGCAAGTCCAGTCTGATTACAGAAACCTTATATCCGATTCTGAACCATCATTTCTTCAGGGCCAAAAAGCACCCTTTGCCATACGAAAAGATCAACGGGCTTAAGGAGATTGACAAAGTAATTGAAATAGACCAGGCCCCGATCGGCCGTACACCCCGTTCAAACCCTTCCACCTATACAGGTGTATTTTCAGACATCAGGAACCTGTATGTGCAGCTTCCAGAAGCAAAGATCAGGGGATATAAACCAGGACGTTTTTCTTTCAATGTTAAAGGCGGCCGCTGTGAAACTTGCCAGGGCGGCGGAATGAAGGTCATAGAAATGAACTTCCTGCCGGATGTTCAGGTACCATGTGAAGAATGCGGAGGCAAAAGATACAACCGGGAAACACTCGAAGTGCGTTACAGGAGTAAATCTATCAGCGATGTGCTGGATATGAGTATTGAAGATGCTTGTGATTTCTTTGAAAACATGCCGGTCATTTACCGTAAGATCAAGACATTGAAAGATGTAGGTTTGGGTTATATTACTTTAGGACAATCGTCTATAACTTTATCAGGAGGAGAAGCACAGCGAGTGAAGCTGGCTACCGAACTGTCAAAAAAAGATACCGGAAGAACATTTTATATCTTGGACGAACCCACTACCGGATTGCATTTTGAAGATATCAATGTATTGCTCGGTGTATTGAACGAACTGGTAGAAAAAGGAAATACCGTATTGGTGATAGAACACAACCTAGATGTTGTGAAGGTAGCCGACTGGGTCATTGATCTTGGCGAAGAAGGTGGAGCAGGCGGTGGCAGAATCATCTTTGAAGGTACACCGGGAGGTCTTATCCAGAATCCGATCAGCCTGACGGGTAAATTCCTAAAGAAAGAAATGGGTCTGTAAATACCTGAATTATGAAACTAAGGCTTAATGATTTTTTACCTGACGCATCAGCCCCGAAAGAGCTGACGGTAAGCAGCGGAATCAGAACCTCAGGTGATTACAGACTGGTTACCGAGGAAGACATTAAACATTTGTTTAAGATAAGGAAGCCTTTCAGCCATAAAGGCACATATGGGCATGCACTGATTATTGCAGGGGCTCCCCAAACAATGGGTGCTGCTTTGCTTTCGGCAATGGGTTGTCTGTATGCAGGTGCCGGACTTACCAGCGCGGCCATTCCCGAAAGCGGACTATCTGCTTTAAACACTGCACTGCCTGAAGTGATGTTTGTCAGCAGAAAAACTCTGACCGGATCAGAGGATGCCCTGAATGCCTACAATGCAATAGGAATCGGTCCCGGATTAGGAATAAGTGACGAAAATATGCTGCTTGTCAATATATTGACCGAAAAAAAACGTCCGCTAATTGCCGATGCTGATGCATTGGGATTACTGAAGTCCGGATTTAGTGCTGTACCTGAAGATTCGGTGCTTACCCCGCATATGAAAGAGTTCGATCAACTGTTTGGCGTACATAAAAGCTGGTGGGACCGTTTGCAGACCGCCCGTGAAAGGGCCAAAACGCAACATATCGTGATTGTCCTGAAAAATCAGTTTACCTTTATTATAGATCAGCAGGGGATGGTATATATCAATCCTACAGGAAACCCCGGCATGGCCCAGGGTGGAATGGGTGACGTTCTTACAGGAGTGATAACTGCTTACCGGGCACAAAACTATGCTCCTGCTGAATCGGCTATATTAGGGTGCTACTTTCATGGCAGAGCCGGTGATGATCTTGCGTCAGCCAACTTCAGCATTACCGCATCCGCACTTGCAAAACAGCTGCCAAAAACCATAAAGAATTTAATAGAATAATAATTATTCAGCAGATCAGATGGACACATTACCCGCCACGATCATTTGATCCATGGTAGGACTAGGGCTTCCGCCGCGTTTCTCCAAAGTAACCGCAAAGGTCTGAGCAGAGGCGATTTCCTTCATGTTTACCAATATTTTAGATTTATCACCAGTCACATCAAACACACCCAGATCTACAGGTTTGCCATTAACCAGTGCCCATAGCTGGTACTGATGCGTCTCATCATTTGCAGGTAAATGCATTTTGGAATTGTCCATCATTACGTGATTTCCTGTAATGTGCCAGTAAACCATCATATTGGCCTGGGGATCCATTGGCGTTCCCGCCAGTTTAACGATCTTCCAGTCAGGATCTGTATTCATATCAGCAATTTTCTGAAGATCTTCATTAGTTTGCTTCATATAGTTTACTGTACTCGTAAACTTCTCTTTGTCTAATCTAAGTTCGGCAATCTCAACTTTAGCACTTCCAAGCTCATCATGCGCAGCATATAAGGCTACCGCACTGATCACCAGCAAAGCCACACAAGCTACCAGCGCCAGACGTAATGTTTTTATTTTGCTTTCATATTTTGCAGAATCATGAAGCGGCAGCACCACAGCCTCGGGAGGAGGGGGAGGTGTTACCATTACTTTTACTTCTTTTATTTCTGCAAATTCCGCCTGTTGGCTAAGCCCACCCAGAATTCTATTTTCCAACCCCTCAGCAGGACTTACCGCATGCTGCATTGCATATTGCTCCATAGCGACTTCAATCGCGTCAATTTCCTGTTTTACTTCAGGATATTGTGCCGCCATTGCTTCAACTTCAGCTTGTTCCTGAGCATTTAACTGCCCCAGAACGTAAAGTTCAAGTATGCCTGATTCAATATATGCTTTTCCTTCTTCCACTTTAATTAAAATTCTTTCTTAACTCCATAATAGCCATTCTGATCCGGGTTTTGACCGTGCCTAATGGCAGATTTAACTCTTCTGCTGCCTCAACATGCGTATATCCTTTAAAATATACCATATCTAATACATCATTAAATTCCGGTTTAAGTGCTGTCACCATATCCTTAATTCCCAGAAGATCCGCATTAAAAGTAATCTCTTTTTGCGAGTCAATGAAATCTACGTTATTTTCTATATCTTGGTTTTTACCTGCATTTCTAAAATCTTTAGAACGTAGTTTATCGATAGATAAATTGCGGGCAATATTCATCATCCAGGTAAAGAGACGGCCCTTGCTATTGTCATAGCTGCCGGCAGAATTCCAGATTTTTATAAAAGTTTCCTGTAAAAGATCTTCAGCAACTTCCGTTTGCGGAATAATCCTGGATATAACCCCAAGCAGGGCGCCTGAGTACATGTCGTACAGTGCCCGAATAGCGAGAGTGTCCTGAGCTTTCAGTTTACTCACCAGCTCTTCTTCAGAGAGTGATATTTTTTTAGTTGCTGCCAATGAATTGCTAATATACAGAAACTAGAACAACAACAAAGTGGTATTTGTTTTTTTTGAGGATTGGGGTAATAAATAAACAGTGCAGCTCTGGATCAGGTGATTTACATGTCAAATAAGTGCTTTTCGGCGTGATAGGAGGAGCGAACGAGAGGGCCGCTTTCTACGTATCTGAAGCCTTTGGCCAGGCCAATCTCAGTATACTTTGCGAACTGGTCAGGATGAATCCAGTCTACTACCGGATGGTGGTTGCGGGTAGGCTGCAGGTACTGACCCAGCGTAAGGATGTGTACTCCATTCGCAACCAGATCATCCATAGCTTCCAGAATATCTTCTTCAGTTTCACCCAGTCCCATCATGATACCGGTTTTAGTTCTTAATCCAAATTCCGAGATGCGTTTCAGGCATTCCAGACTTCTGTCATATTTGGCCTGTACACGAACCTGTTTGGTCAGCCGTCTTACAGTTTCCATATTATGAGATACCACTTCAGGTCTTTCTTCAAGCACACGATAAAGATTATCCCACTGTCCTCTGAAATCGGGGATCAGGGTTTCAAGCGTTGTTTCAGGGCTTTCCCTTCTGATGGCCTGCAGGGTTTCTGCCCAGATAACAGAGCCTCCGTCTTTCAGATCATCACGGTCCACCGAGGTGATCACACAATGCTTCACCTGCATCAGCTTCACCGAGTTGGCAACACGGTTGGGCTCATCAGTGTCGACAGCTAAAGGTCTGCCTGTTGCTACAGCACAGAAAGAACATGATCTCGTACAGATATTTCCAAGGATCATAAAAGTAGCCGTACCTGCTCCCCAGCATTCACCCATATTCGGGCAATTACCGCTTTCGCAAATGGTATGAAGTTTATGCGTATCCACCAGGCTGCGTACCTGGGCATATTCTTTACCAACAGGCAGCTTCACTCTAAGCCAATCTGGTTTACGTTGTACTGGGTTTGCTGAAACAACCGGAAGTGCGATCATGAAGCAAAGTTAAGCAATAGGATCGAATAGTTATAAAAATGAAATGTTAGCCTGATGTAATGTTACAGATATTCATTCCGTACAGGATCTAACTTTAACATTTGACCCCCCTTTTTTTAGCATTCAGGAATGGGATCCGTGATACTTTTACCGACAATTGCAACCTAACCAATATAAACATGAATCCAAACCAACTGCATACAGTGCTGTTTGTCATTTGCATTTTCTGCTGCTCCATGTTTGCCTGCAAAAAATCAGGCAGTGCTGAAGAAAAAGAAAAGGAGCCTGAAACAGTAAGCAGCCGCTTCGATATCAACCCGACACTTATTACTCCAAATCCAAGCTTTGAGGCCGCTAAACTATACCAGTTTCTGCGCGAAAACTATGGGAAGAAGACCCTTTCTGGCGTAATGACCCTCAATAGTTTTGATGAAACCAACTGGCTGAAGCAAAATACAGGCAAAGAACCGGCCATTATAGGTCTTGATTTTATGCATTGCAACCGGGGGTATACCTGGTATGACGATAAAGCACCTGTTAAAGACGCAAAAGCTTACTGGCTGAAAAACGGAATCCCCGTATTTGTCTGGCACTGGCGTGACCCGCTGAGGACTACAGAAGAATTCTACAGCGATAAGACTACTTTTGATATCAGCAAAGTCAATGACCCTGAATCAGCAGAATATAAGGCCATGATTGCCGACATTGACTATGTCTCCGGACTGCTTAAAGAATTGCAAAAGGACAATGTTCCGGTCATCTGGAGACCTCTCCATGAGGCGGCCGGGGGCTGGTTCTGGTGGGGAGCCAAAGGCGCAGGGCCATGCAAAAAGTTGTACCAGCTTATGTATGACCGTATGGTGAATTACCATAAGCTCAATAACCTGATTTGGGTCTGGACCCGCGAACCAAATGATGATGCCTGGTATCCGGGCGATGCCTATGTAGATATCGTAGGCAGAGATATTTATAAACAAGGTGACCATGGCTCGCAGCTGACTGAATTCAACGCTATTAATGCGCTTTACGGAAGTAAAAAAATGGTCACACTGAGTGAATGCGGGTCAATACCCGATGTAGATAACCTGACCAGAGATGCGGCGGCATGGTCATGGTTCATGCCCTGGTACGGCGATTATACACGCAATGCCACCCACAATTCCCTGGAGCTCTGGAAAAAAATGTTTGCCAGCAGTTATGTGATCACACTCGACGAGATGCCATCTTTAAAAAATCAGTAAGTTTAAAAATTATGAACACAAAATATCTATTTACCATAGCATGCCTGTTGTGCATGAATACTTTAACAGCTCAGCAAAGAAAACTCACCGATCCCGGCGCAACGAAAGAAACCAGGGCCTTATTTGAAAATTTATACAAACTATCAGACGGGCATACCCTGTTTGGTCATCAGCATGCTACAGAATACGGACACGGGTGGTCAGGAGATACAGACCGTTCCGATGTGAAATCCGTAGCAGGCAGCCATCCGGCGGTGATCGGAATAGATCTTTCAGGGCTGTCAGGTCGCCCGAAAGCGGAGATTGAAAAGACCAAAGCACAACTGAGGAAAAATGTAACAGATACTTACAATCGCGGCGGAGTCACCACGATTGCCTGGCACTTCTCCAATCCCGTATCCGGAGGAGACTTCTACTGGAAGGACTCAGTTTCACTGCCTGCGGTAAAATACATCATCCCGGGGGGCGAGGCTCATGACAAATACATGGCTATTCTGAAAGATGTTGCAGACTGGGCCAAAAGCCTGAAAGGAAAAAATGGAGAAGCTATCCCGGTAATTTTCCGTCCATATCATGAATTTGACGGCGACTGGTTCTGGTGGGGCAAATCACACTGCACACCTGACGAATTTAAAACACTCTGGAAATTTACCGTGTCCTATCTGAGGGATACAGCAGGCGTACATAATTTTATCTATGCCTTTTCACCTGACAATACATTTAAGACAGAAGAACAATACCTGGAGCGTTACCCGGGTAATGAATGGGTAGACCTGCTGGGTACCGACAACTATGGCGACATGGGCAGGTATGGCAAGTATAACCTGGAAGATGCCGTTAAGAAATTGCAGATCGTTTCAGCTCTGGCCAAAAAGAACGGTAAGCTGGCCGCATTTACAGAAACAGGACTCGAATCGCTGGTTAACCCGCACTGGTGGAATGAAGTACTGCTCAAAGTAATGAAGAGTGACAGGATCAGGATGTGTTATGTACTCGTATGGAGAAATGATACCAGCAGTCCGACACATTTTTATGCACCATATCCTGGCCATGCCAGTATCCCTGACTTTAAAAAGTTTTATGACGATCCGTATACCCTCTTTGAAAATGATCTGAAAGGCATTTATAAATAAGTATTTTGTATATTAACGAGTAGTTTAAAAGGGGTAAACATTACTGAAGGCCGGAGTATAACATGGAACGAAGAATAAAAAAGCTGATCTGTGCGTTGTTGCTGTTACTCTGTGGGCACATCGCTTCTGCGCAGTATAATCAGTATCAGTTCTCCCATCTGGATATCAACAACGGACTGCCCCATAATGACGTCAACTGCTTTTATAAAGACAATAAAGGTTTTCTGTGGATGGGTACTATGGCCGGACTGGCCCGCTATGACGGCTACAGCTTTAAAGTATACAGGCACAGGATTAAAAACAAATCCACCATCAGTGACAGCGATGTACGTACCATCACCGAAGGGCCGGAGCAGAAACTCTGGATAGAAACCCGTGCCGGAATGGATATCTATGACCCTGTAACAGAGTTATTCAATCATGATATTAAGCCAGAGCTGCACAAATACGGAGTGACCGAGAGTACAGTCCGCCTGCTCAGAAAAGGCGGTTCAGGATTCTTCTGGTTCGTCTCTCCCTCCACAGGATTGTACAAATATGACCCGGTATCAAAAAAAACAATCCGGATCGCTCATGAAGTAAGAGGTGAAAATACCATTTCAGCCAGTCCCATCATTGATCTGACAGAAGATAAGGAGGGCAATGCCTGGATGATCCACGCTGACGGCACACTGGAAATGCTCAGGGAGGATACAGAAACAATTACCCAGAGGATAGATCTTTCCAGTAAATTCTCGAATAGAGAAAGCGATACGTATCGTCTTTTCATAGACCGTCAGGGTCTTATCTGGATCTATGACATCTCTACCTCTACGGGTGTTTATTACTTTGATCCGGCCAGCGGAGCGCTGAAGAAGATCAGTAAAAACTCAGCTGATGTAAAACTCAATTCTGACATCGTAACCGGTCTAATACAGGACAAGGACAATAACATCTGGATCGGTACTGACCACGGAGGCATTAACCTTATCAATAAGAAAGATTTCAGTATAAGGTATGTCCTGAACAATGAAAATGACAGCAAGAGCCTGAGTCAGAACAGTATTTCGAGCATCTATTACGATAACCTGGGTATAGTCTGGATCGGTACATTCAGAAAAGGGATCAATTTTTACCACCCCAATATCATCAAGTTCAATCTCATTAAACATTCTTCAGATCCAAACAGTCTGATTTATAGTGATATCAACCGGATGGTGGAAGATAAGGCCGGTAACATGTGGATTGGTACAAATGGAAAAGGACTGGTCTATTATAACCGGAAAACCCATAAGTTCACTTCTTATCGCCACGATCCTGCCAATCCGAACAGCCTGTCACACGATGCCATAGTTGCCATTTATATAGATCGCTTTGAAAAACTATGGATTGGCACTTATACCGGCGGATTTGACTACATGGACAACGGGAAATTCGTCCACTATAAGTACGATGCCTCAGATCCACAGAGTCTCAGCGACAATAAGGTGTCGGATTTTCTGGAAGATTCCCGCAAAAGATTCTGGATCAGTACCATGGGCGGAGGATTAAACCTATTTGACCGGGAGACCCAAAAATTCAAACGCTATAACCAGCATAATGGTCTCATCAGTTCTGACTATGTGTTCAAGATTATAGAAGACACTAAAGGCAATATCTGGATAGGCACCTCTTACGGCATGAACATTCTGCCTGCCGGGAGTTCGAAATTTGTTCGTATCATCAATGATCCAAAGAATGACAACAGCCTGATCAATGACAACATCAACAGTTTTATTGAAGACAGCAGAGGTTACATCTGGATCGGTACCAGAGACGGATTAAGCATCTATAACCTCAAAGCCAAAACTTTTTATAACTATACCATAGAGAATGGCCTGCCTGATAACAACATTATGGACATACAGGAAGATAACCATGGTGACTTTTGGGTAAGTACCTCCAACGGTCTGTCCAGAATTTCAGTTTCCTATAAAAAGAAACCTGTTCTGATATTCAAGAACTTTGATGAAAACGACGGATTACAGGGCAGGGAATTCAACAGGATCGCCTCCGTAAAGCTGAGTACAGGAGAACTTGCTTTTGGCGGCCCCGATGGTATTAATATTTTCCAGCCCTCACTGATCAAAACCTATGATCAGCCTTCAAAACTGTTCATTACAGATTTTCAGTTATTCAACAAAAGTGTGACGGCCAATATGGAAGCAGACGGAAGGGTGATCCTGGATAAATCCATATTCGATACCCGGTCACTGACACTGAACCACGACCAGAATGTTTTTTCCATAGAGTTTGCCTCTCTGAATTACATTGGTCCGCACAAGGTGAAGCACCAGTACATGCTCGAAGGTTTTGACAAGACCTGGATCACAGCGGATAACAATCTTCGGAAAGCAACCTATACCAATCTGGCGCCCGGAGATTACGTATTCAAAGTGCGCGCTTCAAATACGGAGAATATGGCGCAGGCTACCCCTGTAACTTTGAAAATAAGGATTCTGAATCCATGGTATACTTCTACGCTAGCCTATATCATGTATTTTCTGGCCATTGGAGGAGCGCTCTATTATTTCAGACACCGCGGCATTCAAAAACTCAGAATGCAGTTTACTGCCGAACAGGAAAAGAAAGAAGTACAGCGGCTGATAGAACAGGAAAAGGTAGAGTCACAGCGGCTGCTTGACAATGAACGTATGGAAGCCATGCGCTACAGAGAACTGGATGCCATGAAGATCAAGTTCCTCACCAACGTCAGCCATGAGTTCAGAACACCGCTCTCGCTGATCCTGGCTCCGATAGACAAATTGCTCAAGGGTTCCTATGATAAGGATATCAAAGAGCAGGTCTCCCTGATTCAGAAGAATGCGAAGCGTCTGCTCAATCTCGTTAACCAGCTCCTTGATTTCCGGAAAATGGAATTAAAAGAGATCAAGCTTCAGAAGCAGTCCGGTGATATCATCTCCTTTATCAGAGACATCACCTATTCATTTAAAGATATCGCCGAACAGAAAAACATCCAGCTGACCTTCAACGCTACTTATGAAAACCTTAAAGTCAACTTTGACCACGATAAGATTGAACGCATTCTGTTCAATCTGCTGTCCAACAGTTTTAAGTTTACTCTGGACAATGGCAAGGTTAACGTATCTTTAGACTGCATCATGATCGATCAGTATATGATTGAGATTAAAGTGAGAGATACAGGTATAGGGGTAGCTAAAGAAAAACAGGAGAAGATATTTGAGAGTTTCTTTCAGAACGATATTCCGGAATCCATCATCAATCAGGGCAGCGGGATCGGACTGGCCATTACTAAAGAATTTGTAAGATTACATAAGGGGGAGATCTTTTTAGAAAGTGACGAGGACATTGGTAGCTGTTTTACTATCCTGCTTCCTTTTGAAGAACTGAGAAATCAGGGGCATGCTCCCGATAAATTTGTAGATAATCTTATTGCAGATGATGAGCCTGGCGGACATCCCGTGTCACCCGTTACCATTTCTGCAAAAAAGGCAACCGTGCTGCTGGTAGAAGACGATGCAGACCTTAGATTTTATTTGAAAGACAATTTAAAAGAAGACTTTAACGTCATAGAAGCCGGGAATGGTAAGGATGGCTGGCAAAAAGCTTTATTCTACCACCCGAACATCATTGTAAGTGATATTTCTATGCCGGAGATGTCGGGTATAGAACTTTGCAAAAAGATCAAGGGCGATTCACGTACGATGCAAATCCCCGTAATCCTGCTGACCGCACTGACAGGAGAAGAGCAGGAATTGACTGGTCTGGAAACCGGTGCAAATGATTATATGACCAAACCCTTCAGTTTTGAGATCCTGAATTCGAAGATCCGTAATATTCTGATCCAGCAGGAATCCTTTAGAAAACTGTATCAGAAGCAGGTGGAAGTACAGCCTGCAGCAGTAGAGATTGAAAGTCCTGATGAACAGTTTCTGCAGCAGGTACTGCAGGAAATAGAAAAGAACATCGATAACAGTAACTTCTCTGTAGATATGCTGAGTAGTCTATTGCTGGTAAGCAGGGTAACACTATATAAGCGAATTGTAGCGCTGACCGGGAAGACCCCACTTGAATTTATTAAATCTTACCGCCTTAAAAGAGCTGCGCAGTTATTAGAGCAGGGCAAATTAACCGTGTCTCAGGTCTGTTATAAGGTTGGCTTCAAGACTACAAAGAATTTTGTAAAATCCTTTAAGGAAGAATTTGATATTTTACCTTCGAAGTATGCAGAGCGGGTCTCCTGATTTCTTTTAAACTTTTGATCCTGCTTTTTCTTTGGCATGTGTAAGCTCCCCAAAAGAGAAAATCTATGCGGCATTCCGGCAGGGTTGGCAGGCTTTTGAGCCTATCAACCCCCTATCAACCCTCATTAACGGGTTATGCAGGTACTCTTCAAGTGTTTTCTCTGTTAACTGATACCAGGAGGAAATATTAAACTTTACCTGACAGTCCTTGTTTTAGAGATAAAGTTTACGCCATGAGTCTTCAGAAATACAAAGAAAAGCGGGATTTTACTAAAACAACAGAGCCTGAAAAAGGTAAGTCAAAAGATAGTGCCAGGCTCCGCTTCGTTGTTCAGAAGCACGATGCGTCACACCTGCATTATGATTTCCGTCTCGAAATAGAGGGGGTACTAAAAAGCTGGGCTATACCAAAAGGTCCTTCAACAAATCCGAAGGTTAAGCGGCTGTCCATGATGGTAGAAGACCATCCATTTGATTATAGGAATTTCGAAGGTATTATCCCAAAAGGTGAGTATGGTGGGGGAACGGTTATCGTATGGGATGAAGGAACTTATGAGCCCATCGAGAAAATCAGCGGTAAGAAAGCACAGGAAAAACATCTTCAGCAACAGCTTCAGTCCGGTTCATTAAAGATTATTCTTCAGGGTAAGAAGCTGAAAGGAGAATTTGCACTGGTAAAAACCCATGGTATGGTCGAGAACAGCTGGCTGCTGATTAAGCATAAGGATGAATATGCTTCGGCCAGTGATGTCACCAAAAAGGATAAATCAGTTTTATCTGAGAAGACCATAGCACAAATGGAAAGAACCAGTGAGGCTCCGGATATAAAAATGCTGTTAAAAAAAGGAACCAAATCTAAAATTCCGATTGGGATGAAGCCCATGCTGGCCACACTGGTCGATGAACCATTTGATGACCCGGACTGGGTTTACGAAGTGAAGTGGGACGGCTACCGTGCGCTGGGTTTTTGCCTGAAGAACGGAGATGTGCAGCTGCTGTCGCGCAACAACAAACCATTCAATGAAAAATTCTATCCCATTTGTGAAGTACTCCAAACCTGGAAAAAAAACATAGCCTTAGATGGGGAGATCGTGGTTATCAACGAAAAGGGAATTTCAAATTTCGGTAATCTGCAAAACTGGCGCAGCGAGGCTGACGGTGAACTGGTCTACTATGTGTTTGATCTGATCTGGTATGAAGGGAAAAACCTGACTGCTCTGCCCCTGGCAGAACGGCAGGCAATATTGGAAGCGGTGTTACCTCTGGATGATGACCGGATCCGGCTTGGTAAAGTGTTTAAAGCAAAAGGAACAGCGTTTTTCGGGGCGGCATCCAAAATGGGACTTGAGGGTATTATCGCGAAAAAATCAGACAGTCTTTACAGTAAAAATAACAGGTCTAAAGAGTGGCTGAAGATCAAGGTGCATAAACGTCAGGAGGTGATCATTGCCGGTTTTACCAGGAACGAAGATACACCCAGGCAATTCAGCTCCCTTCTGCTGGGCGTCTACGAGAATGACAAACTGCAATATGTGGGTAAAGTAGGTACAGGTTTTAATGACGCCTTACAGAAAGAAATGATGGCAGAGTTTAAACCACTCATTACCGGTAAAAGTCCTTTCTTTGAAATGCCGGATGTCAATAAACCCTCCCGGTTCCGGCCAAACCCTCCTAAGGCCAAAGCAATCTGGCTGAAACCAGAGCTGGTTTGTGAAGTGGAATTTACAGAGGTGACCAGCGATGGTGTCTTTCGGCACCCCTCATTTCAGGGCATGCGTATCGATAAAAAAGCAAGGGAGGTTGTCAGGGAAACCGAAGTAGAAACAATAGCAATTATAGGTGCTGAACTTCCCGGTGAAGACGAAATCGAACCCCTGCAAAAAGACCGGCATTCGGCTGCGGTCAGACCTCCGGAATCGGCCGGACGTAAAACCCTGTTAAATCCCAGTGATGAAACCCAGGTGCGTAAAATAAATGGCCACGAGTTAAAATTCACGCATCTGAGTAAACTCTATTGGCCTGAAGACAAGGTAACCAAACGTGAAATGTTCAATTACTATTACCAGGTTGCTGATTACATCCTGCCATACCTGAAGGACAGGCCCATGTCGCTGAACCGCTTTCCGGGCGGCATCCATGGTAAAAGCTTTTATCAGAAAGATGTGAAAGGTAAGGCTCCGGACTGGGCAGACACTTTTCCTTACACCACCAGTGAAGGAGAACATAAAAAATATCTTTTGGGTAATAATGAAGCCACCTTGCTTTGGATGGCTTCGCTTGGCTGTATTGAAATGAATCCCTGGTTTTCCAGGAGTAAATCACCAGACAATCCTGACTATTGTGTGATCGACCTTGATCCGGATAAAAATACCTTCGATGAGGTGATCCGCGTTGCGCGGATGGTTAAGGAAGTGTGCGATCAGATTAATGTGCCCTGCTATGTTAAAACTTCAGGCTCAACCGGTATGCATATTTATATTCCGCTGGCGGCAAAATATGGTTATGACCAGTCCCAGATGTTTGCCAGAATCATTGTGTCACTGGTCCATCAGCAGGTTCCGGAGTTTACCAGCCTGGAAAGAATGATCTCCGGCCGGAAAGGAAAAATGTATCTTGACTTCCTGCAGAACAGACCGGGAGCAACTATTGCCGGGCCATACTCTTTGCGGCCAAAACCAGGAGCCACCGTTTCTATGCCGCTCGCCTGGGATGAGGTAAAGCCCGGGATGACCATGCATGATTTTACCATCTTCAATGCAGTTGACCGGTTGAAGGAAACAGGCGATCTCTTTAAGGGCGTTTTGGGAAGAGGTATCGATTTGGCTAAAGCGGTAAAGAAAGCAAAAGAAGTGTTTGGTTAAAACCCTAATGTAATGACGGAACTCAGTAAACCAATGTCATCACTGACCGCAAGCGGAAGTTGATTGAGCTTGCCGGTAAACCGGCAGAAGATAAGATAAACGGAAAAGAACCGGAGGCTGTAATGGAATCAGAGCGAGAATAGCACCATTAGCCCGTTTTAGAGCTTTGAAATAGATTTAGCGTGCAGTTAACATTTGAGTCCCCCTTTTTTAGCAATAGAGCATTTGGTTGTCTCTAGTTTAGCAGTTAGAAACCCATCCCGTGGGTCTCTTGACTAAACCAAATATGACGACCAAAAATGAAAACGACAAGAACGAGTTGTAGTGAATGGATGTATATCCTTTTCATGATTTTAACACTAAGCGGAATTTCGTATTCCGGCTATGCCCAGAGCACTTCAGGAAGAATCGTTACAGGTGTTGTTGCTGATGAAAGCGGAACAACCCTTCCCGGTGCTGCTGTGCTGGTAAAAGGGACTAAAACTTCATCATTGACCAATGCTGAAGGTAAATTTTCTATTCTGATCCAATCGGATGCCAGTATTCTGGTGGTCTCCTATGTAGGGATGATCACTAAAGAGGTTCGGGTTGGGAGCAGTGCTTCAGTTAATGTGAGTTTGGAACCTTCTACTTCTACGTTATCAGATGTGGTGGTGATCGGATACGGTACCTTACGAAAATCTGAGGTGACCTCCGCGATTTCTTCTGTTTCTCAGAAAGACATCAAAAATCTGCCTGTGGCGGGTATAGATCAGGCACTTCAGGGTAAGGTTGCAGGTGTGACCATCAATAATAACGGAGGTCAGCCCGGAGGCGGTGTTTCTGTGAGGATCAGGGGACTGACTACAACCAGGGACAACAACGAACCATTATATGTCATAGACGGGGTGCCTATGAACGCCAGGGCTTCTACCCTGGAGCAGAATGTGCTGGGCGGTGGTTCAGGACAGGTTGGACAAAGTGTACTGGCTACTTTAAACCCTGCGGATATTGAAACCATAGACATCTTAAAGGATGCTTCAGCGCAGGCTATTTACGGTGCCCGCGGTGCAAATGGTGTCGTGCTGATCAATACCAAGAGGGGCCGTGCCAATCAGGGAAAAATCACGTATGATGCGTATGCAGGTATGACAGAGATTCCTAAAAAGCTTTCTGTAATGAACCTGCGTCAGAATGCGGAATATATGAACTCACTGGTGCAGGAGATAAGAGCAGTCCCGGGCAGCGGCCTGGACAGCATCGGGGAATTTAAAAACCCTTCGGTACTGGGTACGGGTACAGACTGGCAGGATGAGATCTATCGCAGAGGCTTTACCCAGAGTCATCAGCTGGCATTTTCAGGAGGTTCTGAAAAGACCCAGTTTTATTTCTCGGGGGGCTACCTGAATCAGGAAGGAACGCTGATCAAAACGGGTTTCAACAGAGTAACACTGAGGTCTAATATAGATCACCAGGCGACCAAATGGCTGAAGACGGGAATAACGACAAACTTGTCGAGAACCAAACAACAGATCGGTCTGTCTGACGGTTTTGATGCGGTAACCAGTACTGTCTTGTACAACAGCCCGGCTACTCCGGTAAGAGATATTTATGGTAATTTCATTTCGCAGAATGTGATCGGGGGAAGCACTTTTGGTAACCCGAACAACCCGGTGGCCCTGGCCAGCCTGCGTGATGTGACGAACCAGTCTTCAAAAGGCTTCGGAACGGCATATGCGGATCTGATGATCATTGATGGCCTGACCGTGAGAACGGAAGGTAATTTTGACTTTAGTTTGGGTGTGAATAGGGCCTTTCAGCCTTATGTCTACAACAACAATACCAAGACTGTCATCCTGAGTCCTTCAAGATTGCGCGATCAGCGACAGAATACATTGTACTGGGCGCTGAAAAATTATGCGAATTACAACAAGACCTTTGGCCAGCATAATATAGCGGCAACATTGGGTCATGAGGCACAAAGAAGTACATTTGACCAGATCAGCGGCAGAAGGGACAACCTGAAACTGAACATTCCGAACTTGAATGCGGGTGATGCGGGTGATACGCAGGACATCGGTGCCTCGGCTTCTACATGGAGCATGGAGTCGGTATTCGCAAGGCTAAACTATACTTTTGATAACCGTTATGCGATCAGCGGAACAGTGAGACGGGATGGTTCTTCAAACTTTGGCCCGAATCATAAGTGGGGTACTTTTCCTGCGGTGTCTGCATCCTGGACGGCCAGCAATGAGTCTTTCCTTAAAGAGAACAAATATATCAACTACCTGAAATTCAGGTTTGGTTATGGTGAAGTAGGCGGACAGGAATCAGGGGGTAACAATTTATATTCTTCCAATATTACTCTTTTTCCAACCGCGCCTTTCGGACCTGGCGGCTTACTTGCCAATGTCGACAACCCGCTGATTACCTGGGAAACGGTTGAAACTTATAATGGCGGGGTAGATCTTACCACATGGAACAAAAGACTGGAATTCAGTCTGGATGTATACAAAAAAACCACTTCAAATATGCTTTTGCCTACTCAGCTGGGTGCTTACTCTGGTCTGGGTACTGCATGGAATGATATCCAAACACCTACCACCAATGCGGGTAAGATCACCAATACCGGTTTTGATATCGGGCTGACTTCCTACAATATCCAGAATACCAGTTTTACCTGGAAAACGAATATCGTATTCAGCCGTTACAAAAATATCCTCAGCAAGATGAATCAGGCTGATGCAACTATCCAGGGGATGTTTGATGAGTATGGAACCAAATCGCTGGTTACGCTTTCTCAGCAGGGCAAGCCGCTGGGTGCTTTTTACGGATATGTAACAGATGGGATCTTCAGAACTGAGGCTGAGCTGAACAATGGCATTGATTATGGACTGGCGAGGGCACCGGGTAGCTTATGGCTGGGTGATGTAAGATTTAAAGATCTGAATGGTGATAATATTGTAGATGATAAGGATGTGAGGGTGATCGGTAATCCTAATCCGGATTTTACTTATGGTTTTACCAATACCTTCAGCTGGAAAGGCATTGATTTGTCTGTATTTATATATGGCAGCCAGGGTGGTGATATCTTTAATTACAGCCGCCGCCAGACGGAAGCGATGAGTTCTGCTTATAACAATCAGCTGACTACGGTGCTGAACAGGTACAGCGCGACCAATCCTAATGGTGACCTGCCGAGGTATAACCAGTGGCACAACAACAACAATAGAATTTCAGACCGCTATATCGAGGATGCTTCTTATCTGAGGATCCAGAATGTGGCATTGGGATACAATCTTCCGAAATCGCTGATCAGTAAGGTTAATGTGAGTAATGCAAGGTTCTATGTTTCTGTTCAGAACCTGTACACCTTCACCAATTATTCGGGTTATGATCCTGAACTGGGGTCGCTCAACAACAACTTCAGGTTCATGAACATTGACAATGGTCATTATCCGAACCCAAGGACATTTACCATAGGAACTAACATTGAATTCTAAAATTACAACCATGAAAACGAATCGAATCATCATATTTCTTGCAGTCGCTATGTTTGGCGTAGCCTGTAAAAAGAGCTTTCTGGACAATCCATCCGAGACGGGGCCTACCACAGAGAATTATTATACCAATGCTGCTGAGGTAAACGGCGCTACGGGTTTGTTGTACAATTCCGTATGGAACGACTGGTCTGACAAGGCTTTCATTTCTGTAGGGGATGTACTTGGCGGAACTGTTACAGGTGTACAGGGCAATGCGCAATACAATTCATTTTACAATTTCAACATTCAGAGTACAGATGGTCTGGTGATGGATACCTGGAAGTCCTGTTATAAGGCTGCCGGTCAGGCTTCGGTGCTGATCCACACTTTTGAATCCAAAAAATCACAGGTGGCCAATGCTGATTTCCTGGATGTAGGTATCGCTGAAGCGAAGTTCATTCGCGGTTTTGCTTATTTCTACATCGGAAGGGTATTCGGTGATGCACCGATTGTAGAGAATCCCGTAGAGCTGACCAGGGAGGGTGCGCCCCTTACGCCGCGCTATCTTCAGAAGGACGTGCTGCGCTTTGCTTTGGAGGATCTGAAGTTTGCAGAAGAACACCTGCCGGAAATTGCTACGCAGGATGGTCGTGTCAATAAATATTCAGCCAAGGGAATGATGTCGAAGGTATATCTTTATCTGAAAGATTATGAGAATGCAAAACTGAAGGCTAAAGAGGTGATTGACTATGCCAATTCTACCAAAAGGATCGGATTGAATCCTGATTTTCAGGGCATGTTCACTTCATCGGATATCGCGAATAAGGCCAATAAAGAAATGCTGTTTTCATTAAGGTGGCTGGCTTCTATGGGCTGGAATGGTGGAAACCGTTATATGCTGTATGTTGGTCCGCAGCCATTGCTGAAACCGAAACCTACAGGTGGGAATGGTTATTCGGCTGTAGTTCCTTCTTTTGATATGCTGAATGCCTCAACTGGATATGTGACAGGGGATCAGAGGAGAAACTGGTCGGTGATGCAGCAGGGTTTCCATAAGGACGACTGGATCAATGATAATTTTCCGACTGGCTTTACTTATGATACCACCGGAGCTACCAGCGATTTTAAGATCCAGACAGGTACGCGTTCTAACATCCAGAAATATGTGGTAGGGCCCAACAGAGCTTCGGAAGTAGTAACTTCAGACAGTCACAACAGCATTTGTACGTATATTCTGCGTTATGCTGATGTATTGCTGATCTATGCCGAAGCAGTTCTCGCGGGTGGCGGATCTACAGGTGATGCTACAGCTCTGGCTGCCTTTAATGAGGTGCATCAGCGCGCAGGCCTGGTCGCGGTGACGGGCAGCATCACACTGGATGATATCCTTCATGAGCGCAAGGTGGAATTTGCCTTTGAAGGTGATTACTGGTTTGACATCCAGAGACAGGGATTTGCTAAAGCACAACAGATGATAGCCGCACAGGAGCGTGGTACGGTAGGCGGAAATGGTCAGCTGACCAGCTTTAAGGCTACGCTCACTTCGGCAAAACAGCTGTACCTTCCTGTACCGCAACCAGAAACAGTTATTAATCCTTTGCTGCTTGACCCGGCAGTAGCTTATTATAAATAGATATGAAAAAGATTAAAAGTTTAAATGTATTCCTGCTTGCATGTATGGCGGGTATACTGACCATAGCCGGCTGTACCAAAGAGGAGCAGTCGCAAAGCAAAGCGTCCAATAATCCGGTAGCCAATAAGCTTGATCCGGAAAGAGCAAGCGGAAATACCGTACTGACCATTACGGGCAGTGGCCTGGGTGATATGACCAGTATTGTCTTTGAAAACGGGAATGTTCCGGCTTCTTTCAATCCGGTGCTGAATACCAATAACGCCATTATATTCCGGGTGCCTGATACGGCTAACGGGGGTGCGCAGAACATTATCTTAACCAACAGGGTTGGAGCGCAGGTAAAGGTGCCTTTTAATGTGGTGGCGCTTCCGCTTGTGAATTCGGCATCTAACTACAACTTTACGGAAGGTACTGAAATTACCCTGGAGGGGAATAACCTGGCCGATGTGACTACAGTAACCCTGGATGGTACTTCTGCTGCTGCGACTATTGTGTCTAAGACCAAAAAGCTATTGGTGATTAAAATGCCGGCTACGACCGCAAACAGTGCAAAACTGATAGTAACCAATTCTACCGGCCCGATTACGACCACACAGGAATTCGTAAATATGGACAATGCGTTCAAGATCTTTACAGAAGGTTATGACAACAATTACCAAAATGCGTCATGGGGCAGTGATGCCTTTATCTCTACGACTGTCTTCAAATCGGGAACCAAGTCTGTAGGTAAGACTTATGCCAAAGGCAACTGGCACCAGATGGGTTTTGGCTGGGATAATTTCAGCAATACTGAGGGTTATAAATACCTGTCGTTCTGGATCAAAGGTGGTAATCTGGATTACTCACTGTACATTTCTACCAGTGCCAGTGTGGGTGGTTTCGCCAGCTTCAATGAGAATGCGAAGATCGCTGTGCCTGCGAAGGTTTGGACCTATTACAAGCTGCCGCTTTCTACATTGAATCTTTGGGCTACATCAACGGCATTCAACCAGATCGGATGGAGGATCCAGGGACCGGAGACTCAGGATGAGACCTTTTACCTGGATGATGTGATCTTCATCAAGTAATCTGCTTACATTTATAAGCGGTCCCTGTGCACAGCACAGGGACCGCTGTTTAATTTATATCCTGTTATGCTTAGAAATGTTTTATTTTTCCTTTTAGTGCTGCTGAGTTATCGCGGTTTGGCCCAGAGCAATAGTCCGGCCGTAAAAAAGCATGGGCGCCTGGCTGTTGAAAATGGCAGGCTGGTTGATCAGCATCATCAGTCCGCAAGGCTCAGGGGAATCAGTCTGTCATGGAGCATATGGGGAGGTAAAAAATACTATAATCCTGAGGTAGTCAGCTGGCTGGTAAAAGACTTTAATATCAGTTTGCTGCGGGTTTCTATGGCTATAGAGCCTGCCGGTGGTTATCTGAAGGATTCTGTAGTTCAGGAGCAACTGATCACCTCGACCATTGACGCCGCGATAAAGCAGGGTATTTATGTACTGCTGGACTGGCATGACCATCATGCCAGCGTCAATGCGGTAAGATCACGTGCCTTTTTCGGTCGTATGGCAAAGAAGTATTCCGGTGTACCCAATGTGATCTATGAGATCTGGAACGAGCCTGAAAAGATCGCATGGCCGGTAATTAAGGAGTATGCGGCAGGGGTCATTACTGAGATCCGTAAACACGACAAGGATAATGTGATCGTTGTGGGTTCACCCAGCTGGGATCAGGATGTGGATGTGGTAGCGAAAGACCCGCTTACTGGCTTTAAAAATATTGCTTATTCTTTTCATTTTTATGCTTCAGATCCCAATCATCAGGAAAAACTGATGAAGAAGGCTGATCTGGCCCTTCAGGCCGGTCTCGCGCTGTTTGTTACGGAGTGGGGTGTGGGAGAGTCAAATGGCGATGGGGTTTTTGATCTGGATAAGACCAATAAGTGGCTTGCCTGGATGGAAAAAAACGAACTCAGCTGGGCCAACTGGAACATTACCGATAAAAAAGAAACTACAGCACTGCTGCAACCGGGTGCAAGCGCGAAAGGCAACTGGGCCATAACAGACCTGACACCTGCGGGTGTTTACATCCGTGCTCAGCTCCTTAAATTAAAGGGAGACCGATAGCTTCTGGTTTCAGCACTGTTTCATTTCCAATCCATACGCAGCAAAGAAACCGCCTGCCGGGGCAGATCAATCTTCAACCGGATAGTCCCTGACTTTACCTGTATTTTTTGTGAAGGGCCCATGGTCTGAAGTTGTCCGGCTTTTTCCAGTTCCCTGATCTGGTCTGCCGAAGGATTCTGAGGAGATCCCATTTTCTTCCATACCTCATAGGAGTTGCTGTGCTCCTGATCAATTCTGTAATGTATTAAGGTCACCATTTTTGCAGGTATATTGCGGATGTTGACCGTAACGGACTCTGAAGGCCCCTGCTGATCGTTGTCATGGTAATTCCAGATCATTGCCGCAGCATTATTTTTATCTTTTGATGCCAATACACCAATGTCTGTCTGTTTGCCTCTGATGCTCGAGTCAAGAACACTCTGCAGCGGATACATCCGGTTGCTCAATGCCTGTACACGGCTTCCGCTCATCTTGCCAAACATGCGGAAAACATTTAATACAGGTTTGTCTACCCCATTGGTTGCCAGATCTCTGAAGCCAAAGAACCAGGGTTGGTTTTCAAATTCAAATGACCAGGACACAGCTCCTTTAAAATTAATACCGTAGCGGTCTTCCAGCTCATATTTCCGGGCGAAACTGGCTGCGGTGTAGCTTGAATACATCGTGCCGTTTCGGTAGGCATTAGATGGATTGGTGGCCATTCCGCAGGCGGCACATCCTTCCGGATCAGATTCTCCTATGATCAGGGGTAAATCTTTTGTCTGAGGATAAGAAGCGGCTATTTTGAATCCTGTGGCAATATCATTAAGCTGCGGTGCCATGTTCATCCGTACCATTCCATTGATCAATGCCGGCGATCCCTTTGCATGAAAGCTCAGCAGTTCCATGGCTGAGCCGATCTTACCTGTAGCATAGTTCGTATCTGCAGTACAATGTTTGATGAAGGCATGCAGCCATTGCTGGGCACCCTTGCTTCCGGTTCCTGCGATGTTCAACCCACCGATTCTCGCTGAAGGTAAAGCACGTTTTACTCCGTCTGCAGCATAGTCGTATAATTTAAAGAATTCTTTTTGTGTACCCTTCCAGTATCCGTTTGGTTCATTCCATACTTCCCAGTACCAGCTTTCTACTTCTTTTTTTCCATATCTTTCCACGCTGTGTTTCACCCAGTTGTAAACCAGATCTCCCCACTTTTTATAATCTTTTGGGGGGTAGGCCCATCCCGTAAATATATCAGCGTAATTGTCTCCGGGTTTCCAGTGGTGCCGGTAAGGTTCAGGATGTGAGGATAGTGCTTGCGGCATAAATCCAATCTGCGCAAATGGCTTCATTCCTCTTTTTACATAGGTGTCAAAAATACTGTCAATGATCGCCCAGTTGTAGACAGGATTGCCGGACGCATCTTCCGTATAGGCATTTGTAGAGCCCCATTTTAATGCTGCCTCACCATCTCCGGTAACCAATAAACTGTGCGCCCTTAGATATACCGGCCCGGGACTTAGTGCGGCCAGTTCAGACAGGAGCTTCCTTCCGTCCTTCATGTAGGTATAGTTAGGTTCGTCGTATCCAAACCATGCCCATACTGGCTTCATCGGAGCCTTTTCTTTTGCCAGATCAATAGTGACTGCAGCAGGTTCTATGACATTTTGAGCATAAGAATAACTTCCGGAGAATATTACCAGAGCCATAATAAGCAGGTGTTTCTTGATTTTTAGCATAGGAGGATAAGAAATTGGTTAGCGCTTATCAGCTATGCAATATCAAGAATTTTGATGATACTTACTGGTTGTCAGAATGATATTACAGATTAGGAAGAAATCTTTTAATAACGCTGGCGTTCGAGTTCTGTTTTGAATTCGTCTTTCAGGTTTTTTGCTTTATCAACCCATTCCGGAGCTTTTTCCTTAATGTTATCGGCTATAGACCTTCCGTTTTCGTCCTTTTTAGTAATGTACTTAATTGCACCGTATACTGCGGCTCCAATTAAGGCTGTTTTAAATAGTCCCATTGTTTTCGGTTTTTATGGATAAAACCAATTCATAAGGTTTTTGTTTGAGCTGAGTTCGAAGCCAGACTTTAATGTATGCGACATGCAGCGTATTCCTGTCCGGCTGCGCTAGTGCATTGCATGCTATTTGCAAGGTATTTGGTGAGTCTGTGGACCATGCAAGGATCATCCAACCATTGAGAAGGGATTAAGAGACCATTAAGAAGATACGGTACCATATTGAAAGCAATAAGGCTTCAAGCACAGCACAGTTGTTAAACAAAAGATAAGTTAATTATTGATGATCTGGTTATTGATAACCTCAGCAACCTCTTCTGCTGAAATGTCGCTGTGAGACGCATCGAGAATGCAATCCCCGTCCCTGATCAAAAGGATCTGAGGCGACTCATGGTGTACCTGAAATTTTTCAGCAATTTCTGAAGAGATATTGCGGTAACTGATCAGGTCTAAAAAGTAAAATGAGGTATCTGCAGGTATACTCTCCCAGTCGAGTTCAAAGCGCCTTTTTGCCATGGCACTTACCGAACAGCGGGTACTGTGTTTAAAAATTAAGCTGTAACCTGATTGTTTTTGAATTTCATTGATCTGAGACAGATCAGTAATGTTTGTCCACTGCATCTGATATCTTTCTAAAGTTTATCCGAATTATCCTCTTCTTCTTTTGCCTTCCGGATACGAGCTGTATGCAGGGCAAAGACGACTGGAGCATGCTTCTAATATAGTTATGGCAAAAAACACGCCAATTAATAGGATAGCTACTTTCTTCATCTGTCTGGATTTTATATTTTACACTAATCTACAGTTTTTGAGGAAAGTATCAAAGTATTTTATAAGGTAGCAGAAAGCTCTGCCATTTTTAAAGCCGTAATGGCAGCCTCATCTCCTTTATTGCCATGTTTACCTCCTGCACGGTCTATCGCCTGCTGCTGGTCATTTGTGGTCAGTACGCCAAAAATAACCGGCTTGCTGTACCTTACGCTGACCTGGGTAATTCCATGTGCCACCGCGTCGCAAATAAAGTCAAAGTGTTTGGTGTCGCCCTGTATCACACAGCCCAGACAGATCACCGCATCCAGATCCTGATGCTTTTTTAACAGGATATCTGCTGCTGAGGTAAGTTCGAAACTACCAGGCACGGCCACAGAAAGAATGTTGTCCTGAGCTACACCATGTTTGATCAGGGTTTGTAATGCGCCGTTATAAAGACTTCCTGTGATCTCTGCGTTCCATTCTGCCACCGCGATTGCTATTTTATAATTGCTTCCGTCCGGTACTGTGGTATGGGAAAAATCTGACAGGTTTTTAAGTTGTGTTGCCATGTGGCAAAGTTAGCCAAAATTCAGTAAAGTTTCAATCCGGATTAAAGAAGGAGGGGGACATCCGGAGGAGAACCGAAATAAAAAAGGGCCGGTACACTGTACCGGCCCTTTTAAATAGTATGGAATATCTTATTTCACCTGTGCTTCTGCACGTGCAATGTATTCGTCAATTACTTGTGCTTCCTGACTTTCAGGATACTGGGTTTTGATTTTAGTATAAGTTTCTTTGGCGTTTTTAAAGTCCTTCTCGTTTTCGTAGATCAGGCCCAGCTTTTTAAGGAACAAGGGTGAAGTAAATTTGTTGCTCGCTTTATCAGCAGCTTTTTTATAATAGGTAGCAGCTTGCTTGTAATCTTTCAGTTCACTGTACGCATCACCCAAAAGGCCCAAGGCCAGTGGATCTGCAACCGGACTGCCGGTCTCTGCATAGTTTCCTAAGGATTCAATTGCTTTTTTGTATTCACCTTTGCGTAAATAAATGCCTCCTAAATAAAGATTGGCAAGGTTTGCTGATTTTGTGTTGGCGTAGTCATCAGCAATCTTTTGAAAGCCAGGGTAATCAATTCCACCGTTAATGGCTTTTCCTGCCAGTGAATCTGTACCAAGAAATTGTTCAGCCTTGTACATTTTGGCTGCTGCTTCCTCTGCTCTGTCTTTTAAGTACACATTCTGGTACCAAAGATAAATTCCGATCAACACGACAATAGCGCCTGCGATGAACAATAAGCTTTTTGAATTTTCTTGTAAAAAAGCACCTTTCTTTACCGGCTGATTTATTTCTTTTTCTGTTATGGACATTTTATTTAAAAAAATTAAGGATTGCAAAAATACGTTTTTACATTAAAGTATCAACCCCTTTTTTTAGTATTTAAATAAAGTTTAACGATCTGAGCGTTAAACAGAAGCGTGCGGACTGCTGATGGAATAAATAAATCGGCCGGATCGCATCTGAATTCACAAAGGTAAACGGTAACTTTGGCTACAGATAATATGTGGTTAAAGAACATTACGCTTCTGAATTTTAAGAATTATGCGGATGCAAGTGTCAGTTTTTCTAAAACGGTAAATGCATTTGTAGGTAATAACGGTGCGGGCAAGACCAATTTGCTTGATGCCATACACTATTTGTGTCTTTGTAAGGGTTATTTTAATCCGATAGATACCCAGCAGATCAAAACGAACGAAGACCTGTTTCTGATCCAGGGTGATTTTGACCGTAAAGAGAAGAATGAAAAGATTACCTGCGGAGTAAAACGCAATCAGAAAAAGCAGTTTAAAAGAAATAAAAAGGAATACGATAAGCTCGCCAGTCATATCGGCCTCTTCCCGCTGGTGATGATCTCTCCTTATGATACCAATATTGTAATGGAAGGAAGTGAAGAGCGAAGGCGTTTTATGGATAATGTGATCTCGCAGACAGATACCCATTACCTGGATGAACTGATCTTGTATAATAGGCATTTGCTGAACAGGAATGCCCTGCTGAAGCAGATTGCAGTTACGCGCAGCTATGATCCGACGCTGCTGGAGATCTATAATGACCAGCTGGTGGGGTCGGGGTTAAAGATCTTTGCCAAGAGGCAGCAGTTTATGCTTGATTTTATTCCTCTTTTTGATAAGTATTATGCTTATCTGACTGAAGGAAATGAGCTGGTTGGGCTGCAGTACCAGAGTCAGTTAAGTGATACGGCTTTTGAGCACTTGCTGATTCAGTCTATAGAAAAGGATAAGGTACTGGAAAGGACCACCACCGGGATTCATAAGGATGAACTGATTTTTAGTATATCCGGGATGCCATTGAAAAAATTTGGCTCACAGGGTCAGCAGAAATCTTTTTTAATTGCGCTGAAGCTCGCTCAATATGCTTATCTTCAGAAGCATAAAGGGTTCAAGCCTTTGCTGCTGCTGGATGATATTTTTGACAAACTGGACGATGCCAGAATGCATAAGCTGATGGAAATGGTATCTCATCAAGACTTTGGGCAACTCTTTATTACAGATACCGGAAGAGAAAGGGTGCTGTCGCTGTTCCATAAGATCAATGTCCCGGTTACCCTGTTTGAAGTAAATAACGGATCAATAAATCATGCGTAAACCAAATGACATTACCTTGAAGGAGGGAATCGGTAAGCTGCTGAATGTATACAGGCTTAAGGGTAAATTTGACGAAACGTCTGTTATTGCCTATTGGCCCGAACTAATGGGGAAATCGGTGGCCAACAGAACCACGCAAATTTATATTTCGCAGAAAAAGCTTTTTCTGCGTCTGGAATCTTCTGTGGTGAAAAATGAACTGCTCATGGTCAGGGCCGGCATCATCCAAAAAATAAATGAACGAGCCGGCGCTGAGGTCATTACGGATATTGTGTTTCTTTAACCGGAGCCTAAAATACCTTGCTGATCAGCCAGATGATCAGTGCAAGCACCAGAACAACTACGATTACACCGGTCCATACCCCGGCTTTGAAAATGCCCTGCACCAGTTCACAGCTAGCTAAAGTTGTGGAAAGGAAGGCAATAATTGCGAGTGGAAAATATCTTTTAATCATCATCATTTTTTGTTTCCATAGTTAACAAAAAATGATGATAATGGTTTTACGAATTACTTGCCGTTTACCTTAAGCAGTTCGATCTCAAAAATAAGTGTGCTGTAAGGAGGGATATCCTGACCAGCCCCACGTTCACCGTAAGCCAGGTTGTAAGGGATGAAGAATTTGTATTTAGCACCTGTCTGCATCAATTGTACGCCCTCTGTCCAGCCTGCGATTACACCGTTCAATGGCAATGAAAGCGGTTCGTTTCTTTTGTATGAACTGTCGAACTCCTGTCCGTTCAGCAAGGTGCCTCTATAATGTACAGTAACCGTATCTGTTGCTGCAGGGGTAATGCCTGTTCCCTTGGTCAATACAATATATTGTATGCCGCTTGGGGTTACCTGCACACCTGGTTGTTTTTTATTGTTTTCCAGAAAAGCTTTTCCTTCGGCGATCAAAGGCGCAAATTTTTTCTGCGAAGAGGTTCTGAAGGCCGTATTTATGGTCGCCTGTGATTGTTCCTGACTGATGAGCGGTTGTTTGTTTGCGAATGCATCCTGAATGCCCTTAAGGAATAGCTGATAATTCAGGCTGGTTAATCCATTGCTTTTTAAGCTGCCTGCCATTGCGTTTCCAAAGGCGTAACTGGCAGAGTCAAGATTGCTCTTAAAGACCACAGGAGCTGAAGTTTTTGCAGAAGCACTTGTGGTTGTCTTTTTTGGGGTTACCGGTTTTTTTGCAGACTGGGCGTCAGCCGTTAGTGCGCATAGAGGTAATAAAGCTGTGATAATGATCTTCTTCATTTGTATAAATTGTTTCGAAAGGTACAAACTAAATAAAAAATAAGCACCTTTTGGGGTGCTTATTCCTATTTTTTTCTTCGGCATAACCCGTTATGATATATGACGTTGATGTTAGAAACGTTCAGCGGCAGTGAAGAAGAAATCTCCTTCAATCGCTGCATTCTCGTCAGAATCCGAACCATGAACTGCGTTGGCATCAATAGATTTTGCATATTTCTGACGGATAGTACCATCAACTGCCTCTGCAGGATTAGTAGCGCCGATCAGCTTTCTGAAGTCTTCAATTGCATTGTCCTTTTCAAGGATAGCAGCAACTATAGGTCCTGAAGACATAAAGCTTACCAGGTCATTGTAGAAAGGACGCTCTTTGTGTATTTCATAAAACTTACCTGCAGTTTCAGCAGTCAGTTTAGTATATTTTAATGCGATGATTTTGAAACCGGCAGTAGTGATGTCATTGATGATCGCGCCGATATGCCCATTTGCAACCGCATCAGGCTTAATCATAGTAAATGTTCTGTTTGTGCTCATTTTTTTATTCAAATTTTCTGCAAAAATACGTTTTATACTGTTAATATTAAAGCCTGAAACTTAGATAAAAAAATCATTAGCTTTGCCCCCGAAAATTATGTTATCCATTTCAGAAATAAAATCATTGCTGGCTACGCCGCAAAAGATCGTCATCACCACCCATCACAAACCTGATGGTGATGCGATGGGTTCTTCATTGGGTCTGTATGCATACCTGATCCAGATGGGGCATCATGTAAAGGTAATCACTCCTACGGACTATCCCGTTTTTCTGCACTGGATGCCCAATAATTCAGATGTGATCATTTATACGGAGCAAAAGGAAAAGTCGGCAGCCCTGGTGGCTGATGCGGCTATTGTCTTTTGTCTGGATTTCAATAGTCTGGGCCGGATTAATGAGCTGGGTGATCTGGTACGTGCTTCAGGTGCCTATAAGATCATGATCGACCATCATCTTGAGCCTGAGGATTTTGACGATTACCGTCACTGGAATATCAATGCCTGCGCTGCCGCACAACTGGTTTATGACTTCATCGTCAATGAACTGAAAGACGGGCAGCTGATGAATAAGGACATTGCAACTTGTTTGTACACAGGAATCATGACAGATTCGGGTTCATTCCGTTTTGCCTCTGCTACTTCTGAAGTGTACAGAATTGCTGCTGAACTGATTGATCTGGGTGCTGAACACTGGAGAATACACCAGCTGGTATACGATAACGCCAGTGAAAACCGTTTACGCTTTCTGGGACATTGTATCAGCAGTAAACTGGAGGTGCTGAGGGAATTCAATACGGCGATCATTACAGTGAGTAAAGAAGAACTGGAAGAATATAATATTGTAACTGGTGATACAGAGGGGATTGTGAATTATGCACTTTCCGTCAATGGCATCAGACTTGCTGCATTTATTATTGAAAGAACTGATAAAGTTAAATTATCTTTGCGCTCTACAGGAGATTTTCCTGCTAATGAGATCTGCAGAAAATACTTCAATGGCGGGGGGCACAGGAATGCCGCAGGAGGCGTTTCTGAAAAAGGGCTTGAGGAAACTGTACAGGAATTTAAAACAATATTAACCGAATATAAAACACAATTATTACAATAGAAAAAAACCACATGAAGAAAGGTATAGTAATTCTTTTCGCGGCTACACTTGGATTAGCTGCTTGTAACAACTACAAAAAAGGTGACGGAGGTTTGATGTATCAGATCCACAAGGATGGTGGAAACGCGAAGATCAAGACCGGTGACATCGTTAAATTGAATTTCATTCAGAAAAATGAAAGAGATTCTGTCATGTTCAGTACTTATGATATCGAACAGGCACAGGTATTTCCGGTAGGGAAAAAGGCATATGGCGGTGACATGAATGATGTACTGTTCCTTTTTGGTGAAGGCGATAGCGCAACTTTTAAATTGAACCTGGACACTATGGCTAAACATACTGGACAGCCAAAACCTCCTACCGCTGCAAAGGATACTTATCTTGTATTTACCGTTAAGGTGGAGAAGGTATTGACAAAAGGAACTAATGAGACAGACAGTACTTTTAACGTAAGGGCGCAGGAATTTTTTCAGAAAGATTACCTTGCAGGAGTAGCCAGGCTGAAAAGTGCAGAAGATGGAAAGATCAAAAAATATATCGCTGATAACAGTCTGAAAACCAAAACTACTGCCTCTGGATTACAGTATGTGATCTCCGCTCCGGGTAATGCGGAAAGACCGGTTCCCGGTGATACGATCATGTTGAACTATACGGGTAAACTGCTGACTAAAAAAGCAGACGGTAAAGAATCCATATTTGATTCTTCAATAGAGAAAACAGCTAAAGATGCAGGTATTTACAATCAATTGGCTAAATACGGACCCCGTGCTTTCGTTTTAGGAAGTGCAATTCCAGGGTTTGAAGAAGGCTATCAGCTGGTTGGTAAAGGTGGAAAGATCCTGTGTATCATTCCTTCAAAATTGGGTTATGGTGAAGGTGGACAGCCTCAGGCTAAGATCACTCCTTATTCGCCGCTTGCGTTTGAACTGGAAGTTGTGGACATTAAAAAACCTACTGCACCAGTTACTGCTGCTGCACCTGCCGCTCCGGTAAAGAAATAAACAATTATTAAGGTATATCCTTAAGCAATAAATAAGTAAACCCCGCATGGCTTTTGTACCATGCGGGGTTTTTTCATTATCTTTGATCATGCTAACTGATACCCATACACATCTGTATTATGAAACAGATGAGGAAAAACTGAATTTGCTGATGCAGCGTTGTTTTGATCATAAAGTGGAAAGATTGTTCCTTCCGAATGTTGATGTTGCTTCTATTGCACAGATAGATAATCTGGTCAGTAAATATCCGGACAACTGCTTTGCGATGGCAGGACTTCATCCATGTGAGGTGAAAGAAGGGTATGAACTTGTTTTGGATGAGATCTGTGAAAGTATAGTGGACAGACAGATTTATGCCATTGGTGAGATCGGTATTGATCTGCACTGGGATAAGACGACACTTGAGATTCAGAAATCAGCTTTCAGGGAACAGATCAAATGGGCAAAGGATCTCGATCTGCCTATTGTCATTCATTGCCGGGAAGCATTCGATGAGATCTTTGAAGTACTGGAATCTGAAAGAGACGAACAGCTGAGGGGTATTTTTCATTGTTTTACAGGGAATCTGGATCAGGCGCTTCAGGCCATTGATCTTGGTTTTTATCTGGGTATTGGCGGAGTTGTAACCTATAAGAAATCCGGGTTGGATGAGGTACTGAAACATATACCTTTAGCTAACATTGTACTTGAAACCGATGCTCCTTACCTGGCACCGGTACCTTACAGGGGAAAAACCAATGAAAGCAGTTACCTGGTACATATTGCTGAAAAGCTTTCAGAAATATACGGGGTTAGTATAGAAGAGATCGCTTCAGTAACTACGGCAAATTCTATAAATATCTTTAAAATTTAGAGATGACGAATATACTCATTATCTATACGGGAGGAACGATAGGAATGGTAAATGATCCTAAAACGGGTTCTTTGGTTCCGTTTGATTTTAAGCAGATCAGACAGAATGTACCGGAGCTTGACAGGCTGAACTATAACCTGGACGTCCATTCTTTTGATCCTATACTGGATTCCTCGAATATGACACCGGAGGCCTGGGCCAGTATTGCCATGCTGATCCGGAAAAGATATGAGGAATTTGATGGTTTTGTGATCCTGCATGGCTCAGATACGATGGCGTTTACTGCCTCTGCACTGAGCTTTATGCTGGAAAACCTAAGTAAGCCGGTTGTGCTTACAGGTTCGCAGCTGCCGATTGGTGAGATCAGAACGGACGCAAAGGAAAATCTGATCACCGCCCTGGAAATTGCGGCAACGAAACATGAGGGCAGAGCCATGGTTCCTGAAGTATGTATTTATTTTGACTACCAGCTTTTCCGGGGAAACAGGTCGATAAAGTACAATTCAGAAAAATTTGAGGCCTTCCGTTCTCCCAATTATTCCATACTTGCTGAAGCCGGAGTAACTTTGTCCTTTTTTAATAATTATATTCTCCCTCAGCCCGATAAGGACCTGAAGGTTCATTTGGATTATAATCCTAATATTGGTGTATTGAAATTATACCCCGGCATTTCACCTCTGGCGGTAAAAGCCATTACCCATTCTTCTGTTGATGCCATAGTCATGGAAACATTTGGCTCGGGAAATACGTCTACTGCCGAATGGTTCATAGCTTGTCTGCAGGACGCCATAGATCACGGTAAAATTATCATTGACATTACACAATGCCAGCGCGGGTCTGTAGAGCTGGGTATGTACCAGACCAGTAAAAAATTGCAGCAAATGGGGGTAGTGAGCGGATATGACCTGACCTTTGAAGCAGCTACTACCAAACTGATGTATCTGATGGGACAGGGACTTGACAAAAAAGAAGTCATGCTGCTCATGGAACAATCACTAAGAGGGGAACTTACCGCATGATTATAGAACAGATTTATACAGGCTGTCTTGCAGAGGCTGCGTATTATATAGAAAGTAATGGTGAAGCGGCTATCATTGACCCTTTAAGGGAAGTGACGCCCTATATCAAAAAAGCAGAGCGGAGAGGTGCGAAGATCAAGTATATTTTTGAGACACATTTTCATGCAGATTTTGTATCCGGGCATATTGATCTGGCGGAGAAATCAGGTGCGGAGATCATTTATGGTCCCACTGCCGATACTTCTTTTAAATCCTATATCGCTGCCGATGGTGAAGAGTTCATCCTCGGGGAATTGAGCATTACTGCGTTGCATACACCGGGTCATACCCCTGAATCTACTACCTATTTATTAAAGGATAAAGACGGAAGACCTCACTGTATATTCACTGGAGATACGCTCTTTATAGGGGATGTTGGCCGCCCTGATCTGGCCCAAAAAGGGGATTTAACCATGGAAGATATGGCTTCTTCCCTGTATGATTCCCTTCAGAATAAAATACTGACGCTTCCGGATCATGTATGGGTATATCCTGCCCACGGGGCGGGTTCTGCCTGTGGTAAAAGCATGAGCAAGGAAACCTTCGATACCCTGGGACATCAGAAAGAAGTGAACTATGCACTCAGGACATCTTCAAGAGAACAATTTATACAGGAAGTGACCGATGGTATTTTACCACCGCCCCAATATTTTTCAAAGAACGCGGCTATGAATAAAAATGGCTATGAACGTTTTGATAAAGTTTATGAAAAAGGGCTGAATCCTCTTGATCCTGACGAATTTGAAGCACTGGCTAATCAAGCCGGGGCACTAATTCTGGATACAAGGGATCCGGAAGTATTTGCAAAGCGCTTTATTCCCTCTGCTGTTAATATCGGACTGAACGGACAGTTTGCCCCATGGGTTGGCGCATTGATCACTGATCTGAAACAGCCCCTGCTGCTGGTGGTTGAAACCGGAAAAGAAGAGGAAGCGATAACCAGGCTCTCAAGAGTAGGCTATGACAATACCATAGGGTATCTGGAGGGTGGGATGGACATTTGGGACGCTGCGGGAAAAGATACGGATAGCATCCTGTCTGTATCAGCCGCAACTTTTGCCGGGCTTGCTGAAAATGACCGGAATATCCTGGCCCTGGATGTAAGAAAGCCTGGAGAATATGAAGCTGAACACCTGGAAATCACACTGGCCCGCCCACTGGATTATATTAATGAATGGATGAGTGAGATTGAACCAAAAGAAACCTATTATGTGCATTGTGCAGGTGGCTACCGGTCCATGATTGCCGCATCTATACTAAAAGCCAGAGGAGTAGAAAATGTAATCGACATAGCCGGAGGATACACTGCATTAAAAGCTACAGGCATGAACCGCACGGATTTTGCCTGCCCGTCTAAAGCCATGAAAATCTGAGAAATTTAATTTATGTTTGCACACACATTTTTAACCTGAATGCCGGGAATAGATCAGATAAAACTACCGATAGCTGCAGATATTGATGCCTTTGAATCCAAGTTTAAAGACTCTATGCACAGTGATGCGCCTCTGTTAGACAGGATCACGCATTATATCGTAAAAAGAAAAGGCAAGCAGATCAGACCAATGTTTGTCTTCTTTGCGGCAAAATTATGCGGAGGGATCATAGAATCCACACACAGAGGTGCCGCCCTGGTGGAACTCCTGCATACCGCAACGCTTGTGCATGATGATGTTGTGGACAATGCTTATGAACGCAGAGGTTTTTTTTCTATAAATGCTTTATGGAAAAATAAAATAGCTGTTTTGGTAGGAGATTATCTTCTGGCCAAAGGCTTGCTGCTGTCTGTAAATAATGGAGAGTTCAGATTACTTCAGATCGTTTCAGAAGCAGTAAAACAGATGAGTGAGGGTGAACTGCTGCAGATCGAAAAAGTAAGACGCATGGACATTAGCGAAGAACTTTATTTTGATGTGATCCGTCAGAAGACAGCTTCTTTAATCGCTTCATGCTGTGCTTGTGGTGCAGCATCAGCTGGTGCTGACGAAGAAACTGTAGAAAAAATGCGCCTGTTTGGTGAGAAGGTTGGCATAGCCTTTCAGATCAAAGATGACACATTTGACTTCGGTACCGATGATGTTGGTAAACCCCTGGGTATAGACATCAAGGAGAAGAAGGTTACATTACCGTTGATTTATGCGCTGAACAGGGCAGAAAAGGCCGAAAAGAAACGAATCATCAGTCTGGTAAAGAATCATCAGGATGATCCGGTAAAGATACAGGAGATCATAGATTTTGTAAATGCAAATGAAGGTGTGTATTATGCCAATCAAAAAATGATACAATATCAGCAGGAGGCATTTGATATCCTTTATAGTTTTGAGCCCGGAGACGCAAGGACGGGTTTGGAACAGCTGGTTCGTTATACGACTGAGCGAAAAAAATAATAAGCTATGAAATTTCTATTATCCTCTGTTCTGCTTATTGCGCTGATTGGGGGGCGTGTCTGCGCTCAGGATGATTTTAACGATACATTCCGTGAGATCAATGCGGAGGTACAGAAAAGTTCGAAGGCGTACCTCAATCTGAAAGATGTTACTGAGCGCATTGGTCACCGGCTGACAGGTACTTCAAATGGAATGCAGGCGGAAGATGATGCATTTAAATTACTTAAATCTTATGGTTATGATGTCAGGTTTCAGCCTTTTGAAGTGGAAAGCTGGAGCAGGCTGACAAACGAAACAAGGATAGGTGACAGTGAAAAAGAACTTCAAAAGATGACTTCTGTAACCCTTGCGCACTCTCCTGTGGAAGCGAAGGTTACCGCGGAAATCAGGGATCTTGGTAATGGGCTGGAAGCAGATTATTTAGCCGATAAGGGTAAGGTAAAAGGGAAAATAGCATTGGTTTACCTGGGCGTACTTCCCGGCTCAGCTGAAGGTACTCCATTGCTGCACCGCTCTGAAAAGGCAGCTTTAGCTACAAAGTACGGCGCAGTGGGAATTGTGATTGTCAATACTGTCAGGAGCGGGGTGCTGCTGACAGGCACGGCTTCTGTTACAGGCAGGCTGATTCCAATACCAGCTGTATGTATTGGTTTGGAAAATGGAATGAGGATCAAAGAAAAGCTGAAGACCCAAAAGCAATTTGCCAGCCTGAATATGACTAATTTTTCAGGACTGATCAAGGCCCGCAATGTGATTGCGACCTTAGTAGGTACATCAAATCCAAAGGAAAAAATTATTGTCGGAGGACACCTGGATAGCTGGGATCTGGCAACAGGAGCTATAGACAACGGAATAGGTGCTTTTGCTGTAATAGATATGGCGAGGACTTTTAAAGTACTCGGTCTGCAGACAGGCCGGACTATGGAGTTTGTATTGTTTATGGGTGAAGAACAGGGCTTACTGGGGTCTAAGGCCTATGTGGAAGCAGCAAAGAAAAGCGGAACGCTGGATGAAGTCAGATTTATGTTGAATTACGATATGACGAATGACCCCAGGGGGTTTTCTTCAAGCAGGGCAGAGATGAAAGCGCTTTATGCAACATGGGGAGCCCAGATCAATAAGATCGATACCGGTTTTAAGAATACTTTTTATTCGGGTGCCTGGTTGCATAGCGATCACCAGCCATTTATGCTGCAGGGCATACCAATAGGTGGGGGTACGGGCGGAGAACTGCCTAATAATTCTGGCCCATACTATCATTCTGACGGTGATGTTTTTAAACTGGTTGACGAGCAGGGATTAAAGAATACCGTTCGTTACAGTGCTATGCTCGCCTATGCCCTGGCCAATACCCCTGTGTTGCCGGTTGCAAGGCAAACAGAAGATCAGCTGAAGACTTTTTTGCAGGAAAATAATTTGGAAATTCCTCTTAAGATCGCCGGTGAATGGCGATGGTAGATGGCGCATTGAGCCGCAACAGAGATGAGCCGTTTGATTTTTGGACGCCTGACGTAAAATGATAAAGAAAATTCCTATTTTTACAGCCCGCTTATGGAACAGATAAAAACATCATTTGATTTTGAAAAGCCTTTGGCTGAATTGGTTCAGCAGATAGAAAAGGTAAAACAAGTTGCCGATAAAACAAAAGTAGATATGTCTGCCACGATCACAGAACTTGAGGAAAAGCTTGAGCAAACCAGACAGGGGCTTTATACCAATCTTACCGGATGGCAAAAGGTTCAGATGTCCAGGCATGCTGAAAGACCTCAGACACTGGATTACATCAGCCTGATCTGTGATGATTTCATTGAAATGCATGGTGACAGGACAGTAAAAGATGATAAGGCCATTATTGGTGGATTTGCTACTATCGACGGGCAAACGGTGATGATCATCGGTCATCAGAAAGGTAAGAACACCAAGGAAAGACAATACCGGAATTTCGGAATGGCCAACCCTGAAGGTTACAGAAAGGCGCTTCGTCTGATGCGTCTTGCGGAGAAGTTCAACAAGCCGGTGATCTCCTTTATAGATACCATGGGTGCTTATCCGGGACTGGAAGCTGAAGAACGTGGCCAAGGTGAGGCAATTGCGCGTAATTTACTGGAAATGTCGGTGTTAAGGGTGCCTATCATTTGCTTTGTGGTGGGTGAAGGTGCATCGGGAGGTGCTTTAGGCATTGGTATCGGAGATAAAGTATACATGCTGGAGCATACCTGGTATTCGGTGATCTCTCCTGAATCCTGCTCTTCTATCTTGTGGAGAAGCTGGGATTATAAGGAAAAGGCCGCGGAATGTCTGAAACTAACTTCTGATGACATGTTTAAGAATAATCTTATAGATGGAATCATCAAAGAGCCGCTGGGAGGTGCACACCAGAATCCTGAGACGATGGCTGCAACGGTTAAGGAACAGATATTAAAGGACCTGAAGGAGCTTAAAAAAGAAAAGACAGATAAAATGATTGCAACAAGGATTGATAAATTCTGTGCAATGGGAGTGGTTGTTGAATAGGAAGCTCGCATTCTGTTCTCCGGCTGCATTCTTTTTCGCTGAAGAAGCTCAAAAGACGCTATGCCGTTTCACAGAAAACTCGCTTCTACCGCTCATGTATGGTGGGTTATAAATAGGTGTACGTTTTCTGAACAGATAGAATTACTCAGAGAACTCGCTTCTGCCGCTCATGTATGGTGGATTGAAATATGGTCTGAGCCAAATCAGAATAGAATTACTGCATATAAAGAACAAATAGAATCACACTGGATATATAAAGAGAAAGCCCCGATGTTCATCGGGGCTTTCTCTTTATAAAAAAATATGGTTTCTTTTATTTAACTCAAACAGAAACCCTTAACCTTCTTAAAATATTATACTGATCTAAGAGCTTAACCCTGTCTCCATATATCACCAGCACTATACTGCAAACACATAAAACGCATCAGCCTGCACCATATATTAGCGGTAGAAGCGAGTTTTCTGTGAAACGGCATAGCGTTGGTCCCGATTCTTCATCGGGGCTAAATGCAGCCGGAGAACAGAATGCGAGCTTCCTATTGTGCAGCAAAGTACTGCGAGAACCTTCCCTCCAGGTAATTAAACTGATCCACCAGTTCTTTACCCAGCTTGCTTTGCTTATTCTTCTCTGCAAGGCTTGCCATTTGATTTAGGAAGGTCATTCCCAGCTGAACATTCTGCCCACCTACAAATTTCTTCTTGCTTTGAGATACATCTGCCAGGTAATCCAATTCTTTCTTAATGTAAGCCGCGGATTTTTCGACAAGTTCATTGGCTCGTTTTACATCATTAATTGCATAGAGATGTTCTGCCATGTAATAAGCGCCAATTGTTGACCTCATTCCATACAGCTTATCCGGCATGACCTGGAAATAACGATCTGCAACTTTCTTTGCATCTTCAGTTTTTCCTTCTTTCAATAAGCCATCTATGGTGGTATTAAACAGATTTGTGAAGATAGAGATGTCATCTGTAGACTGTGTATCGAGGTAGCTTGCATTTTTGACATTACCCCATATAAACTTGTTCATCACATTGTTATAAAGTACAGGAGTATTGATCAGGTCACCTTTGCCCGCTGCAGTGTCTGCTTTTAGTGGTCTCAACTGTAAAGCAAGACCTTCTGTATACAGATAGTTATCCAGTCCGATATATTGATCAGATGGCACCGTACTTGCAAAATATACGGGACGTTTCCAGTTGTTGTGAACCAGTATGTCCAGCATGGCTAAAGTACCCTTGGTTACAAAATTCTTATTGAATTTCCATTCCAGAGCAGGTACGATATTGGCAGAGTCAGCGGCCTGCACAATGCCGTTTTTGATTACATCCTGCTTATTTACCGTAAGTTTAAAGTTTTTGGTAGGCAGGAAATTATCCCAGCTTCCATCCTGTCTTTGAATTTTATCTTCTTTATTTTCAGACAGCAATATACCCAGGATGTTGCTCAGCTCGAGTGAGCCTTCAAGCTTGTAATCCTGATAATACAGGACATCACGAACTCCCTGAACATACTGAGACGGCTGCATACTGATTGGCAAAGGCTCAGATTCATTTTGCTTGCGTTTCATCCCGTTGATGTACCAGTCTGTATCAAATAAACTCAGGTTTACGAGTCTGATATCCGGTCTTACATTTTCAACTTCCTGTATATACCAAAGCGGGTAAGTGTCGTTGTCTCCATAAGTAAACAAAATGGCATTAGGTGCGCAGGATTGCATGTAGTCTACTGCGATATCATGAGCTACCATTTTCTCTGAACGGTTGTGGTCATCCCATCCCTGGGCAGCCATGATGACAGGTGCAGCAAATAATCCAGCAACAGTAGCAATGATGGCCGCGTTGGCGGGATTTAATTTTTTACCCAGCCATTCACGTATGGCCAGTACACCCAGCCCTATCCATATGGCAAAGGCATAAAAAGAACCTGCATAGGCATAATCCCGTTCACGGGGTTCCAGTGGTTTCTGGTTCAGATAGAGTACAATAGCAATACCTGTAAAGAAAAACAGTAAAGCAACAATACCTGCATCTTTTTGATTGCGTTTGAAATGCCATACTGCACCAATCAATCCGATGATCAGCGGAAGAAAGAAGAATCTGTTGTAAGCCTTACTCTCGATTATAGATGGCGGAAGATTGCTTTGATTGCCCAGCATAATGGCATCAATAGGTTTAATCCCACTAAGCCACTGGCCTTCGTACAGGCTTCCCTGTCCCTGGTCATCATTTTGACGGCCCACAAAATTCCAGAGGAAATACCGCATATACATTTGTCCGATCTGATAACCGAAGAAGAAACGTACATTGTCTACTAAGGTTGGGAAATGGGAATCGTCAAGTCCGAGCATGTCCTTGTAATAGCTTACATGTCTTGCATCATCACTGTACATTCGGGGAAAAGGAGTAGTCCTGTCATATACATATTCCATTTTCTTTCCGGATGCTTCATATTTTTCCGGGCCTTTTCTATAGTTTGTTTTTCCTTCTTTGTATTCTACCGGCTGAGAATTATAATTTGGACCAAACAACAGCGGACGATCTCCGTACTGCTCTCTGTTCAGATAACCCAGAAAAGAGAAAGCGTTGTCAGGGTCACTATTATTGAGGTTGGGGTCTGCTTTTGCACGTATAATGATCATGGCGAAAGAACCGTAACCAAAGATGATCAGTACGGTAGATAATAATGCCAGATTGAGTATTTTTTTCTGGTGTTTGATAGAATATCTGATCCCCCAGGTTAATCCTCCGATCAGAACTATCGCAAAGAAAATAACGCCGGATCCAAATCCCATTCCCAATGTATTTACAAAGAAAAGATCAAAGTAGGCGCCAAAAGATACGAGGTATTGTATGATGCCGTATTGAATAAAGGCCAGGATAAGAATACCGATAACTCCTGTTTTTAAAATACCCGGAGTAGTGGCTTTCTTTGTTTTTCTGAAATAATATACAAAGGCAATGGCCGGTATGGTTAATAAGTTCAGCAGGTGGATACCAATGGAAAGGCCCATGATGTAGGCAATGAACAGCAGCCATCTATCGGCACGGGGTTCATCTGCAACGGCTTCCCATTTTAAAATGGCCCAAAAAACAATGGCTGTAAACAAAGAGGATAATGCATATACTTCAGATTCTACTGCGGAGAACCAAAAACTATCTGAAAATGTATAGGCGAGGGCACCTACGAGTCCAGAACCCATAATGGCAATAAGGTTGGCTTTGGTGATTTCTTCTCCGGCTTTTACCAGCATCTTTTTGGCAAGTGCGGTGATGGTCCAGAAAAGGAACAGAATGGTAGCGCCACTGGCTATGGCAGAACCGACGTTCATAAAATACGCTACTTTGGTGGTATCGCCGAAGGCAAACAAAGAAAAAAAGCGCTGTATCATCAGGAACAAAGGCGCACCCGGCTGGTGTACCACCTGCATTTTAAGCGCTGAGGCGATGAACTCACCGCAATCCCAGAAACTTACTGATGGTTCTAAGGTCAGGATATAGGTTAATGTGGCTACTGCAAAGCAAAGCCAGCCGGTAATGTTATTAATTTTCGAATAATTCATTTCGTTATCAGGTGATTATTAATACTAAGGCTATTAATCGCTGCCGAAAATAAAGAATAAGATTGATAATCGGTAAAGTATAAACGAGTTTAACAATTTTAATGCCCGGGACACCCGGGTAAGTCCTGGACGTGACGGGGTATTCTCAGGGCTGTGTCCGGCAGATCCAGAGCAAAACCAAGGTAATTCCAGGGCTGCTCCGGAAAACAGGTACCTTGATCTGGAGCTGTGTTCAACCTGAGCTGGAGTTGTCCTGGAGTTGGTGGCTATCAAGTGGCAACGGAATAACCTGTTGATTTTCTGGGTGTTCTTTTTTGTGCAGGAAAAATTTTAGAAATTATTTGATTTTTTTTGTTTTCGGTATTGCAGAAGTGAAAAATCTGCGTAGATTTGCATTCCATTTCAAAGCAAGCCTTTTAAATGGAAGATTGTCCGATAGTATAAGGGTAGTACAACGGTTTTTGGTACCGTTTGTCTTGGTTCGAATCCAGGTCGGACAACTAAATAATATTCGGATTGTGAGTTGAACATCGCAATCCGATTTTTTTTAACAGTATTGATCGTATTCAATAATGCCATTGCAATTTAACCCAGTTAAGCTTTTTGCCGGTACCGGTACTAAAGATTTAGCGCACAAAATTGCCGAAAGTTACGGCAAGCCTCTTGGTAATGTAACGTTAAGCAAGTTTAGCGATGGTGAATTTCAGCCTTCTTATGATGAGACCGTAAGGGGATGCGATGTATTTCTGATCCAGTCTACTTACCAGCCTTCTGATAATTTAATGGAATTGTTGCTGATGATTGATGCAGCCAAAAGGGCTTCAGCGCATTATATCACAGCGGTTGTTCCTTATTATGGATTGGCCAGACAGGACAGAAAGGATAAACCAAGGGTGGCTATCGGAGCCAAACTTGTTGCCAATCTGTTAAAATCAGCAGGGATACACCGGATCATGACCATGGATTTGCATGCTGCGCAAATTCAGGGATTTTTTGACATACCGGTAGATCACCTGGATGGTTCAGTAATCTTTGTCCCTTATATCAAGAGTTTAGGGCTTGCGAACCTGACGATAGCATCGCCTGACATGGGTGGTTCTTACCGGGCACGTACCTTTGCCAAGTTTTTCAATGCTGAGGTAGTGATTTGTGACAAAAGGCGTAAACGTGCCAATGAGATTGAATCTATGTCTATTATCGGGGATGTGGCAGGACTGGACGTGGTGTTGATCGATGATATCTGTGATACTGCAGGAACGCTGGCCAAAGCTGCTGCGCTGATTATGGAAAAGGGTGCCAACAGTGTAAGAGCGGTTTGTACACATCCAGTATTATCGGGCAAGGCTTATGAGACGGTGGAAAACTCTGCATTGACTGAACTTATTGTTACAGATACTATTCCTTTGAAACAGGAAAGTTCCAAGATCAGGGTGCTCAGCACTGCGCCGTTGTTTGCAAAGGCAATTGCCAATGTAAATGAGCATGGCTCTATCAGTGACCTGTTTAATGTATAAAAAAGAAATTGAAGCCTTTACCTGGTCAATGGTGATCAGAAGACAGCTTTAAATAATTAAATAAATAATAAAATGAAAACAATCGCAATTAGCGGTTCTCCAAGAGAGAACGTAGGGAAACGCGATGCTAAAGAGCTTCGCTATGAAGGCAAAGTTCCTGCAGTATTGTATGGTGGTAAAGAGCAGGCACATTTTGCTGTAGTAACAACTGAGCTGAAAGATGCCATTTATACACCTGAAGCTAACTTTGTTGAAATCACTTTAGGTAGTGAGAAAATCAAAGCTGTTATCAAGGAATTACAATTTCACCCGCTTACAGACCTGTTATTGCATGTGGATTTTCTTCAGTTGTTTGACGACAAAGAAATTCTGATGGAGATCCCTGTAAAACTAACCGGAACTTCTCCTGGTGTGAAAATGGGTGGTAAACTGGTACAAAAATTACGTAAACTTCGTGTTAAAGCTTTACCTAAAGACATGCCTCAGGCTGTTGAAGTAAGTATCGCAAAATTAGAAGTTGGTAGCTTGTTCCGCGTACGTGACCTGGAAAAGGGTGCTTATGCTGTAACCAATACTCCTGAGGATACTATCGTTTCTGTAGGTATGTCAAGAGCGTTAAAGCAAGCAGAGCAGCAAGCCGGTAAAAAATAATTTTTTTATTAGCATACGCTATGAAAAGCAGTACCTCAGGGTGCTGCTTTTTTTATGTGCTCAAACCATTATCTTTGCAGGAAATGAAATATCTAATAGTTGGTTTAGGGAATATTGGTCCTGAATATGCGAATACCAGGCACAATATAGGTTTTAATATTGCGGATGAACTGGTAAAGGAACTGGGTGGGAATTTTAGTAATCTCCGGCTGGCCTATTACGAAGAAGTAAGCTATAAAGGAAAAAAAATTCATGTGATTAAGCCCACAACTTTTATGAATCTGAGCGGAAAGGCTGTGAATTACTGGATGCATGAACTTAAAATAGCTCCTGAAAATGTACTGGTCATCGTAGATGATCTGGCATTACCACTGGGCAAGCTCAGACTTAAGCTGCAGGGTAGCAGTGCCGGACATAACGGTCTGAAAAGCATAGAAAGTTTATGTGGCGGACAAAACTACGCCAGGCTGAGGTTTGGCATCGGGGATAATTTTTCAAAAGGCAGACAGGCAGATTATGTTCTTGGAACTTTCGATAAGGAAGAACTGCCCGAACTACCTGCACTGATAGACAAAAGTGTAGAACTGATCAAAAGTTTTGTGACCATAGGACCTGCTCAGACGATGACTTTTTTTAATAAATAGCTCAGGCGCGGTTAGTGTACTGGCTGAGTTTACTGTGCAGCACTTCCAGTTCAAAAGGTTTGCTGATCACATCGTTTGCTCCTGCATCAATTGCAGTTTTCTTATCATTTTCCATCACAGCAGCCGAGAAGGTAATCACCGGCACATTTTCCTTGCCAGGTGCGTATCCTTCTCTGATTAATTTTATCGCGTCGAGTCCATTCATGACGGGCATAAAGGTATCCATGAGTATGATGTCATACTCATTTTCTTTAAGCTTGTCGAGGGCATCCTTGCCATTCTCGACCACATCAGCATCGATCATCCATTCTTTGAGAATTTTGACGATCAGAAATTTATTGATCGGATTGTCTTCAGCAACAAGGACTCTAAGGTTTTGGAATGGGGTCAAGGCTGTTTTGGCTGCTTTTTGAGGGACCTTGGCTTCTTTAACTACTTCATACCAATTGCTAAAACAGAAAGTACTGCCTTTCCCTTCTTCACTGTTTACCTCGAGCAGTCCTCCTTTTAGCTTTGCCAGGTTTTTGACGATGGATAAGCCCAGTCCTGTTCCGCCAAATTTTACCGTGGTTTGCTCGTCTGCCTGTTCAAATGTCTCAAATACTTTATCAATATTTTCTTTGGCTATACCTATTCCGGTATCAATTACTGAAAATTTGATATGAATGTTATTGCCTTTCCTATCGAGAATCTCCACTTTTAAGATAACACTTCCCTCTGAAGTAAATTTGATGGCATTTCCAACCAGGTTCATCAGAATCTGATTGAGCCGTAGTGAATCGGCTATGATATGGATAGGGAGATTAGTATCGAAATCTGTAATAAGTTCCAGTTTTTTCTCTTTGGCTCTGACCCGAAGAAGATTGATCACCGCATTGCAGGTATTAATAAGGTCCGTTTCTGTACGGTTGATCTTAAATTTGCCTGCTTCTATTTTGGAAAGATCCAGGATATCATTGATTACACCCAGCAGCGAATTGGAAGAAATTTCCAGAAGGTCTACCATTTCTCTTTGTTCACCGGTGAGCTCGCTGCGTTCAAGAAGGTGAGCCAGGCCTATGATGCCATTAATAGGAGTCCTGATCTCATGACTCATGTTAGCAAGAAAGTTCTCTTTTATTCTTTTTCCCTGTTCGGCTTGTTCTTTAGCCTTGATCAATTCTTTTTGATAGGCTTCGAGTTCTTTATTCTTTTTCTTAAGTTCTCTCTGATTTCTGACAAACTGTATAAAGGAATCTACTTTAGCAGAAGTTACAAATGGATCAAGGGGTTTATATAAATAATCAACGGCTCCTGTGTTAAGCCCTTTGACTGCATATTTGGTCTCTTTGGAGATTGCGGTTACAAATATGATGAGTATATCTTTGGTGCGCGGATTGCTTTTTAGAATTTCTACGAGTTCAAAACCATCCATTTCGGGCATCTGTACATCAACCAGTGCTATGGCAATGTCCAGTTCCCATGAAAGCCTGAGTGCTTCATTGGGATTGGTGGTACTGATGAGATTGATATCGGCTCGCTGCAGAAGTGCCTCAAGTGCTACTATATTTTCAGGTCTGTCATCAACAATTAATATGTTAATTTTTTCCATTGGGTTTTGATTAGTGATGGTGCCTTCGGGCGATTTTCTGGTAAATGTTGTTTTTTTTGTCTACTATTTTGAAACGGCCCGACTCATTGCTTCTAAGGGTTTCTTTAGATCCCAGACAAAGAAAACCAAAATTTGCTAAACTATTGTAAAATAAGTCAATGACTCTCTTTTGGAGTTCTGTATTAAAGTAGATCAATACGTTTCGGCAGGAGATGACCTGGAATTCATTGAAAACACCGTCTGATGCCAGGTTATGCACTGAGAATAATATGTTTTTCCGTAAAGAATGGTTAATTTTGACAGCATCATATCTGGCTGTATAATAATCTGATAAGGTATGGCTGGTTCCTGTTTTATGGTAATTTTCAGAATATAATTTCATTTTCTGAAGTTCGTAGATTCCATTTCTGGCAATTTCCAGAACGTCATTATTGATGTCTGTTCCATAGAAAAAAGTCCGGTCATAGAGCTGCTCTTCTAAGAAAAGTATAGCGAAGGAGTACAGTTCTTCACCTGTTGAACAGCCTGCATTCCATACTTTAATCCTTTGATAAGATCTCAGATAGGGGATGACATTTGTTTTCAGCGATTGATAAAAGGACGGGTCTCTGAACATTTCGGTAACATTTACTGTAACCTCTATTAAAAAAGATTCAAAGTAATCATGGTTGTTGGTGAGTAATGTACGGAGATCAAGTAAGTCCAGTTTTTGGAGCTGCATGATTCTCGAGACCCTTCTTTTAAGCGAGGCTGATGAATAATCGCCAAAATCGAAGCCATGAATGTTTTTTACCAGATCGGTAAGATCGGTGAGTTGCTGATAAGTTATTGTTTCGGGATGATGATTATTCATACTAACTCAGCCATACTCTTAGCATGGAAAGCAATTTGTCCATATCTACTGGTTTTGAAATGTAATCATTTGCTCCTGCTTCTATACATTTTTCACGGTCATTTTTCATCGCTTTTGCGGTAAGTGCGATAATAGGCAGTTTTGCAAACTTTTTTTCTGCACGGATTGCTCTCATGGCTTCATATCCGTCCATTTCCGGCATCATGATGTCCATCAGTACAAGATCTATTTGGTTATCTTCTGTCAGTTTTTCAATGGCTTCTCTTCCATTGTTGGCAATCAGGATGTTCATTTCATATCCCTGAAGGGCACTTGACAAGGCAAATATATTTCTCATATCGTCATCTGTGATGAGAACTGTCTTCCCCTTCAGGGCTTTTTCTATAGTGGAAACACTCTTGCCTTTTGAAGCGGGCTGAGGCATTGACTGATCTCCCTGTTTCAGTTTGTTCATGAAGAGACTAACTTCGTCAATCAGCCTGTCGTTACTTTTATTGGATTTCAATACCATGGCTTCGGTATACTTCATAATATGGGCCATTTTCTGATCGTCCAGTTCCATCGCGGTATTGATAATCACCGGGGTATGCAGGTGCTGGGCCTGTGATTTTATCTTGTCAAGGAGATCAAAGCCTGAAATATCTGGCAGGCGGAGGTCGAGGATAATGCAGTCGAAAACGTGATCTTTGAGCAATTCCAGTGCTTCATTTCCTGTGAATGCCTGTTTGACTTCAACTCCCTTGTCTGTAAGCTGCTGGGTGAGGATCTTGCTTTGCAGTTCCTGATCTTCTATGACCAGCACTTTGTTCAGATTGTAATTTACCCTGGCGGTGGTTAAAAGATCGAAGGCTCCTTCCAGCTGGTCCTTTTCAACAGGTTTTTTAAGGAATCCTATGGCACCTTCCTGTTTGGCCTTACTTTCTTTTTCGTTACCGGCCGACATCATATGAACAGGAATGTGCCTGGTTCTGATATCTGCTTTGAGTTTCTTGAGGATGGTCCATCCGTCCATGACAGGAAGCATAATGTCGAGTACAATTGCATCGGGCAATTGGGAGATGGCCATTTCCAGGCCAGTATCGCCGCTGTGGGCAAGAATAGGTTTAAATCCTTTTTCTATAGCAAAGTCGCTAAGTACGTCGGCAAAGTTAATGTCATCTTCAACAATAAGGAGTGTTTGCTGTCCGTCTGATCTGACAGGCATGGTAACCGGGTCAGGTATTAATGGAATGATCCTGGCTTCTGCTGCCGTCTCATTTTGTACAGGAGCATCCACATCTGAAGCCGCCTGGTCACTGACCTCCGGAATGTATAAGGTAAATGTGCTTCCTTCGTTCACTGAACTGCTTACCTGGATTTCTCCACCCAATATATTAGCGAGCTCTTTACTTATCGACAGGCCTAAACCAGTGCCTCCATATTTCCTGCTGGTAGATCCGTCTGCCTGCTGAAAGGCTTCAAATATTAATTTCTGCTTGTCTTCAGGGATGCCTATGCCGGAATCTTTTACGGTTATGGCGATGACATGTTCAGTGGTCGTTCTGAGCTTCTCGCTATAAAATACCCGGCCTTTTTCTGCTTTACTTAGACTAAGGGTAATCTGACCATGCTCAGGTGTGAATTTAAAGGCATTGGAAAGGAGATTTTTGATCACCTGCTCCAATCTTGCCTGGTCGGTTATCACTGCGGCAGGCAGGTCGGGAGCGAGAATGGTTTCGAATCTGATCTTCTTACTTTTTGCGAGTTCGCTAAACAAAGCTTCCATTCCTTGTTTGATACTCTGAGGCTTAACAGGCTCGATGCTGAGGTCTATTTTTCCGGATTCAATTTTGGAAAGATCCAGTATGTCATTGATCAGGGTAAGCAGATCGGTGCCGGCATTATGGATGACTCCGGCATATTTAATCTGATCTTCGTTCAGATTTTCAGGTCTGTTTTCTTTCAGAATCCTTGCCAGGATGAGTATACTATTTAGAGGCGTGCGCAGTTCATGGCTCATATTGGCCAGGAATTCTGATTTATATTTACTGGAAAGTTCCAGTTCTTCGGCTTTCAGGCTCATGGCTTCGCGTGCCTGATTTACAAGTATGTTCTGCTCTTCAAGCTGTTGTGCTTTTTCTTCAAGTTCCGCATTGGTCTGGCGGAGTTCTTCCTGCTGAACTCTGAGTTCCTCTTCTGAGGCCTGGAGCTGTTCTGATTTAAAAACAAGTTCCTCGTTGGTTGTTCTCAGTTCTTCCTGCTGGCTTTCCAGCTCTTCTGCCTGCTGCTGGGTCTGTTCAAACAGTGCCCTTAATTTGACTCTGGCAATGGCACTGTTGATGGCAACCCCTATGCTTTCTGTAATGGTGTCAATAAAAAGCAGTTTTGAAGCATCGGGCTTTTCGGTTAGTCCCAGTTCAATGACCGCAAGTGTATGGTCTTCAAATATTACAGGGAAGATATACAGGGAAGCCGGGGTTGTGTCCCCAAGCGCAGAGCTGATCTTTATGTAATCCGGAGGAATATGGTCAAGCAGTTTACTTTTTTTCTCTGCTGCAGCCTGCCCGATGAGGCCTTCACCAAAAAGGTATTCCTTTCTTGCATTCTTTGGCTGCTGGTAAGCATAGCCTCCCCGGAATACCAGTGAGTTCTTTTTCGAATCGCCGATCAGGAAGAGCGCACCTACAGGTGATCCCAGATAATCGCAGATCTGTGTAACAATATTGGAGGACAGTTCATCGATTTCCTGTTCGCCCCTCATGGCTTCGTTGACAGCAGATGCTCCTGACAGCAGCCAGTTCTTTTGTTCGTTTTCTGCCGAGATCCTTTCCAGCTCTATATTGGAGTCTCTGATTTGGGTTTCGGTTAATTTCTGCTGGTCAAATGTTCTCCTGATGTAGGAGAAAAGAAAAAGGATCAGGCAAAAAATGATACCTGCACTGAGCAGGACAATCCATTCACTTTGTTTGCTGCTCGCTATAGTGGCGTTTTTTCTCTTGATGAGTAAGGTATGCTCAACTTCTATAACTTTGCTGCTGATCTTAAGGATCTGATTCTTATAGAACTGACCGGCACCCTTCATCACCCGGGCTGCCGCTGCTTTTTGTCCCTGGATTTCATTGATCCTGAGTACGGTCAGCATTTCGCCGATCTTCGCATGGGCATAAAAATCGAGTGAATCAATTCTTGCCTGCTGGGGTTTATTGTCTAATACCAGGTTTCTTAAACGCTCGATGCTGGGAACGATTTTCGCAGAATTTTTTGTGTAAGGGGCAAGGTATTGAGGGTCACCTGCAAGGATATACCCCCGGATACCGGTTTCAGAATTCAATACCTGCGTTTCGATCTCCTTGGTCAGGTTGATGACATCATAGGTATGACTCTGCCATCCGGTATTTTCGGTTAGTTTTTTAATACTGAGGTGAGAGGTGATTGCGGATACCAAAACAAATAGCAGGGATATGGCAAATCCGGTTAATACTTGTTGTTTAAAGGAAAGTTTAAACATATATTTTGTTTGATAATGAATACAAGTTAATTTATTCCTGCAATATTAGGAAATAATATTCTATAAGCCGGAGGAGCCTAAATGATTTGATTTTAATTTAATTCAGATCCTGCATACATTGGGCATAAGTGGCTCCAATTGGAATAATCTGTTCCCCGATCCACACCTGTGAACGGTCGAATTTGGTAATTTTGTTTTTTGCGATAATAAAGGCGCGGTGTGTTCTGATGAATTTCTTTTCCGGCAGCATCAGGAGCATGTCACTGATAGAGACTCTGGTGCTGATCAGCCTTTCAGCTGTCAGCCGTACTTGTGTATAGTTGCCGCTGGCTTCGATATACAGGATGTCTTCTATCATCACTTTGATCTGCTCATAACCGTCTTTGAGAAAAATCGATTCTGGAGGTTCGTTTTGCCCGGATCTGTTTCTAAGGTTATGCAGATCAAGGGCTTTATTACTGGCTTTTAGAAAACGGGATAGAGAAAAGGGTTTTAAAAGGTAGTCAACTGCATCAAGTTCAAAGCTTTTCACTGCATGTTCGGAATATGCAGTTGTAAAAATCACCATTGGCGGATTGCTCAGGCTGCTTAGAAAGTCAATGCCGCTGATGTCGGGCATTTTGATGTCGAGAAAGATCAGATCTGTTTTGTTTTGTTGTAAATGGCTGATCGCATCAAAGGCGTTTGTAAAAGTGGCGCTGAGTTGTATAAAGGGAACTTTGGACGCATGGGACTTTATTACATCCAGCGCTATGGGTTCGTCATCTATTGCGATAGCAATCATTTTTAAAATTAGTTATTTCTTGTGAGTTGCAGGGTAAGGTGTATGAAAAATTCTTTGGCGCTTTCTCTGATGATGAGTTCATGACGATTTGGATACAGGTGTTCGAGTCTTTGCTGAACGTTTTTCAGACCTATTCCGCTCTTTAGTTTTTCCGGATCGTTATCAGGCTTGGTATGGATGCTGTTGTGTACATCAAAATAAAGGGTGTTCTGTTTGGTTTGAAGGGTGATCCTGATGTGGGAGGGCTGCTGCAGACTGATGCCGTGTTTAAATGCATTTTCTACGAATGGAATGAGCAGCATGGGGGCGATCTGATGGTTGTTTAACTGTTCATCAATTTGTGTTTCAATTACGATTGACGAGGAGCGTGATGTTCTTAGTTTTTGCAGGGCAATGTAATTGTTGAGGTAATCTACATCTCTGGTTAAGGAAATTTTTTCCTGCATGTTTTCCTGGAGCATGAAACGCATCATATCGCCCAGCATTTGTATGCCTTCTCCGGTTCTTTCTGCATTTTCCTGAATTGCCGTGCCATAAAGGGTATTGAGTGCATTGAACAAAAAATGCGGATTGATTTGTGAGCGCAGAAAACTAAGGCTTGCATCTGATCTGCCCAGTTCTGTTTTTAAGGAAGTAAGCTCGGCATTTGTTTCTCTGCGCTTTTTATAGAGATACCAGGAAAGGGGTGCACTGATGATCAGTTGTGTTGGGATGTGGAACAGGATGACGATTCCTGCCATCGCTCCGCGGCTGTTGAACAGCAGTGCAATTAGTGAGAGGGGGATGCAGCAGGCGATGGTGATGAGCAGGATCTTTCCGAAATAGTGCTTAAATGATTTGCCTGATTCTTTGATCTGCGGAATGAGGTAATAGAGTGAAAAGATGACAATAAATATGGCCGCGCAAATGACCAGGGTCCAGCATACCATTACTTCAAATGGAGAAGAGGTGGCAATGAGCAGCAACAAGCCAACAAACCAGAAAGCTCCTCCGAATACTGCTTCAAGTTTCATTCGCTTGGCTGGATCGTATTCATTTTTCTCATTTTCATTGAAATAAATGATCAGTTTTTTGATGGCGATGTAGATGCTGATGACGGTGAGGAGCCATGCTGAATAGGTGAATCCATTGAGAAAGAGGTGTTCGTATGCTTGTTGTGTACTGTTAAACTGCGGGAAAAGATAGGCTTTGCTGTAGGTGTTGAATATGCTGGTAGTTAATCCTATACCCAAAAAAAGAATGACAATGATGAGTATGGAAAGTAATCTTGCATGAGGTTTGAAAATAGAAGGGCTTATGCAGAAATTGAGGATTAGAAAGGTAAAATACAGAATAGAAAAGCGGAAAAGTTCAGGGATAAGGTAATTGGAAAGATAGGAGTATTCGAGGTTGGCATCCTTCATTAAAAATTCGGTATTTGTTGGTGTTCTGTCCCCGGAATTTGTGATCAGTAGAAGAATGGCGAATCCATAGAGGCCGGTGGCTATCCAAAATTCAATCTTTGCGAGGTCTTTTAATTTCATGGCATTTTTTTATAGTGCAATAGTACAAAGGCTTTTATTTTTAAAGTTTAAAATGTGACGGACTGGTCAAAAAATGTGATGAATTCTGATTTAATTGGTTTTTGTTTAAGTTTGCACGCATGATCGTTTACGGAATACCCAATTGCAATACTGTTAAAAAGGCCATGACCTGGCTGTCAGAGAATGGATTTAAGCCTGAATTTCATGATTTTAAAAAGAAGGGCATTACTGAAGAAAAGCTTGCGGAGTGGTGTGCTGTTTTTGGATGGGAGAAGGTATTGAATAGAAAAGGCACTACCTGGAAGAAGCTGAGCGCGGAAGAACAGGATTCGGTTAAGGATGAGCAGACTGCTATAGCAGTTTTGATAAGGAATACGAGTGCGATTAAGCGGCCTGTTGTGGAAATTGATGGTAAGGCCTTGCTGATCAGCTTTGATGAAGAGGCCTATCAAACGGAATTGTTATGATCCTGAATCAGCCGCACTCTTCGGGTTTATAGCTGTTAAAGTTTGTTAAAATAGCTGTTGCAGGGTTTAAACAGCACTACATTTGGGTATGTCAAAAAAAATACTTCTCTTATTGTTGTGTCTTTTGCCTGTTTGTCTGTTTGCACAGCAGGCCATAACGGGGGTGGTTTATGATCTCGATAATAAGACCCTGCCGCTTCAGGATGTGAATGTAAAGAACCTGAACAATAATCAATCTACTAAAACCAGGGCGGGAGGGCAGTTTAGTCTGCCTGCCAGATCCGGGGATCTCCTGGCTTTTTCATTTGCTGGTTATCACACAGATACTCTTTTTTTGATCGATCTTTCCCCTAAGGTCATTTATTTGCCGGTGAATGCTACTGATTTGAAGGAAGTCAAAGTGGTTGGGGTAAAGCTGAATCCATCTATTTTGGGTCCGGACCCCCAGATGGAGGAATTCAAAAGGGTTAAAACGGATGGACTGAGGGGTAAAAATAATAACGACAAGGCCGGAGGACTTAAACTGAATCTGGGTTACGGTAAGTATAGAAGAGAAGAAGAGAAGATCAGGGCTTTGGAGGAACGTGACAAATATGAAACGGAGATCAACGCAATTTTTACTGAATCTTATGTTGCTGATCTGGTAAGGCTGAAAGGACAGGATTTAAAAGATTTTATGTCTCTGTACAGGCCAACTGCTGTACTGGTGCGTGCGGAACGACCGTTCAATTATGATTATTATACTGTGCAGGCTTATCATAAATGGCTGAAGCTACCGGAATGGCAGCGTAAGTTGCCTCCGATCCCGAAATTGAAGAAGGATTAAAAATTTATATATTTATCGGAATAAATCCTATTCAGTATGTTTAATAAATCAATAATGCTTTTTACGTTGTTGTGCATGATGTTGTTTAAGGCAGAGGCACAACAGGCGGGTTCTACAGGGAATTATGATCCTCATTTGGCTTTTGGTCCGTTATTTTATACGCAAAATGGCAATGAGTACCGTTCGGCAAGTGGGTATCCAGGGCCTAAATATTGGCAGAACCGGGTGGATTATGCCATTACTGCGAATCTTGATGAACTGAAGAATAGGGTTACCGGAAGCGTTACGATCACTTATAAAAATAATAGTCCGGACCGGTTGCCTTATCTTTGGCTGCAACTGGATCAGAATCTTTTTTCTGCGAAATCAAGAGGGAATGCACTGATTCCTGCGGGCAGCAGGTATGGTTCGAGGGGAGAAAAACTGGATGGTGGTTATGACATAGAGGGGCTTTCTGTTTATCAAAAGCAAAAGGCCGTTAAATTCAGTTCTTTAACTGAAGATACCAGGATGCAGATTCGCCTGGAGCAACCGATGGAAAGTGGCAGCGATGTCAGCATCAAGATGAATTTTGCTTTTGTTGTGCCTGTAAACGGGTCAGATCGTATGGGGCATCTGACCACCAGGAATGGCGAGATTTTTTCTATTGCACAATGGTTTCCGAGAATGAGCGTGTATGATGATGTCCTGGGCTGGAATACACTGCCTTATTGGGGTGCAGGCGAATTTTATTGTGAATATGGGGATATTGATTTTGCAGTAACAGTTCCGGCTGATCATATCGTAATGGGTTCCGGCGAATTGCTGAACCCGGAGGAAGTGTTTACTCCGGTGCAGTTGCAGAGGTGGAATGCGGCAAAGAATAGTGATAAAAAAATAAGCATAAGATCGGAAGCAGAGGTTCAGGACCGTAACTCCAGACCAGCAAAAGATAAACTAACCTGGAAATTCAGGATTAAAAATACCCGTGATGCTGCCTGGGCATCCTCTAAAGCATTTGTGCTGGACGCGGCAAGAATAAATTTACCAAGCGGCAGGAAATCGCTGGCGGTGGCTGCGCATCCGGTGGAAAGTAATGGTAATGATGGTTATGGCAGAGCAGTGGAATATATTAAAACTTCTATTGAACATTATTCTGAGAAATGGTTTGAGTATCCTTATCCGATGGCAGTGAATGTGGCCAGCAATGTGGGTGGTATGGAATACCCTGGTATAGTATTTTGCGGCTGGCAGGCAAAGAATTCGAGTGCCTGGGGGGTGATCGATCATGAGTTCGGTCATACCTGGTTCCCAATGATCGTGGGGAGCAATGAAAGAAAATACGGATGGATGGATGAGGGTTTCAATACATTTATTAATGGGATATCCTCGGAGTCGTTTAACAATGGGGAATATAAAAAGGCTAAGGACGACATGCATCAGGTAGCAAGGATGCTGGAGAAACCGGAAAACGAATACGTTATGCTGACACCGGATGGAATGAGGGAAAAGAATATTGGCAATAACCTGTATCGTAAACCTGGCTGGGGATTGGATATCTTAAGAAATCAGGTCATTGGTGCAGATAGATTTGACTATGCATTCAGGAAATACATTGCTGAGTGGGCGTTTAAACATCCTACTCCATTTGATTTTTTCAGATCTATGGAAAATGGTGCGGGAGAAGATCTTTCCTGGTTTTGGAAGGGCTGGTTTATGGAAAACTGGAAAATGGATCAGGCAATAACAGATGTGCAGGTGGTGAAACAGGGGAGCGGGATTACCGGATACAATATCACTGTTGCAAATCTTGAGCAGATGCCTATGCCGGTTATTCTGCAGGTGAAGACCAGCAGCGGCAAGACTGAACTGATCAGACTTCCTGTGGATATCTGGATGCGCAATAAAGCCTGGACGGTGAATTATCCTACCACGGAAGAAGTGGTGTCTGTGATGCTCGATCCTGAAAAAGTACTTCCGGACGTAAATGAAAGCAATAACCGCTGGAGTAAATAGCCGCTATTTAAAGAAGCTTTGTTTTAATTTTTCTGCATCAAGAATCGGTTCCGGCTGATCCAGACGGATTAGCCATCCTTTTTGCCTGAGCAGGGTGATTTCTTCTTTGGCAACTGATAGGTCCTTGCCCCGGATGTTTTTGTGAAAACTGACCGGAAGCTGGGGCTCGGCATTGAGGCTGGAATTGAAAAGGACCTCCAGACGAAACTTTGGCCAGATCTGAATATCAGCCAGCTGGGCTGAATAGATTTTTTTGGTGGCATGAGGTGCTATTGTGTTTGCAAATTCCCCCTTAAAAACATCATTCTTCTCGGTAGTGAAGCTGGCAAGCAACTGAAATGAGGTTTCATTGACCAGATGGAAATGGACTACTGAGTTGCTATGCTGATCGGCCACTATGCCCAGGTATACACCTTCTTTTATAAAAGGGGCATCCGGTGCATTCAGGGTAGATTTATGAGCTGTATTGATCTCATCTGGTGCAGCATCGCCATGGACGAGGGTCACCTTGGAGGCGAGTACCGGGATTTCGAAATCATTGGAATCGGTTACACCGATGGTTTCCTTGTCGATGATTCTGGTAATGTATCCTTCTAAATTCTCATCTACAAAGCGTACGAAGTCTCCTAATTTATAATTCATTGGATTATAGTTTTAACACCGTTCAAATTTAGTTAAATTTGCGTCATGACAGCAGAAGTGCAAAAAAACAATCCTTTACACGGTAAGACGCTGGAGTTTATCCTGAAGCAGCTGGTATGGCATTATGGCTGGGAAGAACTGGGAATGCTGATCAAGCTCGATTGTTTCAATAATAATCCTACCATGAATTCGAGCCTTAAATTTTTACGCAAGACGGACTGGGCAAGAAAAAAGGTAGAAAAGCTGTATTTGAATACTTTCCATTAAGGGCATATTTATTTTGTGTTAACCCCTTGATTTATAAAATGTATTGTCTTACCTTTGCAGTCCCTTATTGAGGGGTAAAGTTTTTAAACATAAATAGAAAAACAAAAAAGAAACAATGCCAACCATTCAACAATTAGTTAGAAAAGGTAGAGTAGCACTGGAGTTCAAGAGTAAGTCTCCGGCGTTGGACAGCTGTCCACAGCGAAGAGGTGTATGTACACGTGTATATACTACTACCCCTAAAAAACCAAACTCAGCAATGCGTAAAGTAGCGCGTGTACGTTTAACCAATGGAAAAGAGGTTAACGCCTATATTCCCGGAGAAGGTCATAATTTACAGGAGCACTCTATAGTATTGATCCGTGGTGGTCGTGTTAAAGATTTGCCAGGTGTACGTTATCACATCATCCGTGGAGCATTAGATACTTCAGGTGTTGCTGGTCGTAACCAACGTCGTTCGAAATATGGAACAAAACGTCCTAAGCCAGGACAAGTAGCTGCGGCACCAACAAAAGGTAAAAAGAAATAATTAGGAGGAAAGAAAAATGAGAAAGTCAAAACCAAAAAAGAGAATTATCCTTCCTGATCCTAAATTTAACGATGTTCAGGTGACAAGATTTGTAAATAATATGATGTATGACGGAAAAAAATCCATCGCATATGATATTTTTTATGATGCAGTAGAACTGGCTGAGAAAAAAGCTGGTGAAAATGGTTTGGAAGTATGGAAACGTGCTTTAGCAAACGTAATGCCTGCAGTAGAGGTTAAATCACGCCGTGTGGGTGGTGCAAACTTCCAGGTACCTACAGAGGTAAGACCTGACCGTAAGGTAGCTTTAGGTATGAAATGGTTAATTTCTTACGCTCGTAAACGTGGTGAAAAAACCATGAAAGAAAAATTAGCAGGTGAAATCGTTTCAGCCGCTAAAGGTGAAGGAGCAGCTGTTAAAAAGAAAGAAGATACGCATAAAATGGCTGAGGCTAACAAAGCGTTCTCACATTTCCGTTTCTAATAATTGAATTTATATAATGTCAAGAGATTTAAAATACACAAGAAATATCGGGATCGCAGCTCACATTGATGCGGGTAAAACCACAACAACTGAGCGTATCCTTTATTACGCTGGTGTTAGTCACAAAATTGGTGAGGTACACGAAGGTGCTGCAACAATGGACTGGATGGCACAGGAGCAGGAACGTGGTATTACTATCACTTCGGCTGCTACTACAGTAGGTTGGAAATACAGAGGCGACAATTATCACATCAATATTATTGATACTCCGGGACACGTGGATTTTACTGTAGAGGTAAACCGTTCTTTGCGTGTACTGGATGGTTTGGTGTTCTTGTTCTCTGCTGTAGATGGTGTTGAGCCTCAATCTGAGACCAACTGGCGTCTGGCTAACAACTATAATGTTGCCCGTATCGGTTTTGTTAACAAAATGGACCGTTCAGGAGCAGATTTCTTAAAAGTTGTTGGACAGGTTAAAAGCATGTTGGGCAGTAATGCAGTTCCGTTGCAGTTGCCTATCGGCGCTGAAGACAGCTTTAAAGGTGTGGTTGATTTGATCAACAACCGTGGTATTGTTTGGAATGAGCATGATAAAGGGATGACCTTTACTGAAGTTCCGATTCCTGAAGATATGCTGGACGAGGTTGCAGAGTGGAGAGAGAAGTTATTGGAATCAGTGGCAGATTATGATGAGTCTTTGATGGAGAAATTCTTCGAGGATCCTAATTCAATCACTGAGCGTGAAATATTGGACGCTTTGCGTAAAGCAGTATTGGATGCCAAAATCGTTCCTATGGTTTGTGGCTCATCTTTCAAAAACAAAGGTGTGCAGACCATGCTTGATTATGTGATGGAATTATTGCCTTCACCAATGGATCAGGAAGGTATTGTTGGTACTAATCCTGAAACAGGTGAAGAAGTACTGCGCAAACCTGATGAAAAAGAGCCTTTTGCTGCTTTAGCATTTAAAATTGCAACAGATCCTTTTGTGGGTCGTCTGTGCTTTATCCGCGTTTATTCAGGTAATCTGGAGGCTGGTTCTTATGTGTATAATGCGCGTTCTGAAAATAAAGAACGTATTTCACGTATCTTCCAGATGCATGCTAACAAGCAGAATCCAATTCCTAATGTGGGTGCGGGTGATATTGCTGCGGTAGTTGGTTTTAAAGATATTAAAACAGGTGATACGCTTTGTGATGAGAAAAACCCTATTGTCCTTGAGTCAATGGATTTCCCTGAGCCGGTTATTGGTCTGGCTATTGAGCCTAAAACTCAGGCTGACATTGATAAACTGGGTATGGGCTTATCAAAACTTGCGGAAGAGGATCCAACCTTTAGGGTTCAAACTGATCAGGAAACCGGTCAGACTGTAATCTCCGGTATGGGTGAGCTTCACCTGGATATTCTTATTGACCGTTTGAAACGTGAGTTTAAAGTTGAAGTTAACCAGGGTGCACCTCAGGTTGCTTATAAAGAGGCGATTAACGGAACTGTTCAGCATCGTGAGGTTTATAAAAAGCAATCTGGTGGCCGCGGTAAATTTGCGGACATTCAAGTTGTGATTTCTCCAATTGATGCTGACTGGGAAAAAGGTGGTTTACAGTTTGTAAACGAGATCTCTGGTGGTTCAATCCCACGTGAGTTTATTCCTTCTGTAGAGAAAGGATTTGCTGCGTCAATGGTTAACGGGGTATTGGCTGGTTATCCACTACCGGACATGAAGGTTCGTTTGATCGATGGTTCATTCCACGCGGTCGATTCAGATGCTTTGTCTTTTGAGCTTGCTGCTAAAATGGCATATCGTGAGGCGTTACCTAAGTGTAATCCTGTACTGATGGAGCCGATCATGAAAATTGAAATCCTTACTCCTGAAGAAAACATGGGTGATGTAATGGGTGATATGAACCGTCGTCGTGGCCAGCTGCAAGGTATGGATACACGTGCGGGATCTCAGGTGATTAAAGCTCTTGTACCGCTTTCGGAGATGTTTGGTTATGTAACACAGTTGCGTACCATTACTTCAGGACGTGCAACGTCGACTATGGAGTTTGATCATTATGAGCCAGCTCCTAGAAACGTAATGGAAGAAGTGATTGCAAAATCAAAAGGAAAAATTAAGTCCGTAGATTAAAAATAAATTGGCAGCCGGTTATTAATAGCTCTAACCGGCGCCTTAATTAAATAAATATCATGAGCCAAAGAATCAGAATCAAATTAAAATCTTACGATTATAATCTTGTAGACAAGTCTGCTGAGAAAATCGTAAAAACTGTGAAACCTACGGGTGCAGTGGTAAGCGGACCGATTCCCTTGCCTACAGAAAAGAAAATTTTCACTGTTTTGCGTTCACCGCACGTGAACAAAAAAGCTCGTGAGCAGTTTCAGTTGTGTGCGTACAAACGTTTGTTGGACATTTACAGTTCTAACTCTAAAACAGTTGATGCTTTGATGAAGCTTGAATTGCCTAGCGGTGTTGAAGTGGAAATCAAAGTTTAACGATACAGACTTTAACAGGTATAAAAAAACGCCTTTCAGTATTTCTGAAAGGCGTTTTTTTGTTGAAGATCTGTTTGTTACTTTTTGCTTTTAAGTTCTTCCAGTTTGTTGCGCTCGTCCTGGAGTTCTCTGGCCAGTTTCTTTTCCTTTTCGTTGGATTTAGCTTTGTAATTTTGATATTCCTGATTTACTTCTTCGTAAAGTGAGGTTCTGTATTTGGCTTCGTGTATGTTTTTTGCAGATCTTAAAATAACAATGGTCAGGGTAATACCCAGTGCGGCAATGAGCCCCCATACAAAGATATTATAGTTGGATTTGGTGAACCCTATTCCTATAAAACTGATCTCATTGAGTTTAGCATTTGAGGATGCTAATGAAGATTGAGCACCGCTGACTTGCTTTTTCATCTCATCGATCTCTTTTTGGAAATTTTGAGATTCTTTTCTTGTGCTTAGCAGTTGCTTATGGGTGGTGGTAAGACTGTCCCTGACATTTTTCCAGAACTGGGATAGTCTAACCGGATTGATGAGTTTATAGCCGTCGAGTGTTCTTGATTTGCTTAATAGTGATTGGTACTGGCCGCTTAAACTAGGGTCAGTCCTGATGCTGTCTCCGGGTAGCTGAGCTTTGGAGGCGATGCTGATTAGTAATACGGCTGTAAAAGTGAATAGAATTCGTTTCATAAGTAGGGATAAGTTTCTGCCTAATTTAACATTCATATTTTAATTTTATTGTGTTTTAAACTCAGATAGTATATTTGCAGGGAATGTCTGTGCTGCTATTTACAATAATTGTCCTGGCTGGAGCTTTCTTTGCAGGATTAATTGGGTCTTTAACCGGATTGGGTGGTGGTGTAATTATTATTCCATTATTAACTCTGGTACTGGGAGTGGACATTCATTATGCGATTGGTGCTTCTATCATATCTGTAATTGCAACATCGTCCGGATCTGCTGCTGCATATGTAAAGGAAGGGATTACCAATGTCCGTATTGGGATGTTTTTAGAAATTGCCACGACAATCAGTGCGATAGCCGGCGCAGTAATTACAGTGTTCATCGATCCGAATTATATTGCCGTTATCTTCGGGTCAATTCTTTTGTTTTCTGCGGCCATGATGGTCAGGAATAAGATTGATAGGTCTGATAATGATACATCGGGAAAACTTGCCGGATTTTTTAAACTCAATGGCAGTTATCCGACTGAGGATGGGATAAAAAAATATGCCGTACATCATGTGATGGGAGGCTTTTCAATGATGTTTGTTGCAGGAATTGTTTCGGGATTACTGGGCATCGGTTCCGGTGCGCTTAAGGTGATTGCTATGGACAATATCATGAAGATCCCTTTTAAAGTTTCAACCACCACCAGTAATTTTATGATGGGAGTGACTGCGGCAGCGAGTGCACTGGTATATCTTCACAGAGGACAGATAGATCCCGGTATCGTCATGCCGGTAGCAGTAGGCGTACTGTTAGGGGCAACTATCGGCTCGAAGATATTGCTGAGACTGAAGACAGATAAGCTAAAAGTTGTTTTTGCTGTAGTGGTTACTTTCCTTGCGCTTCAAATGATTTATAATGGTTTTATGGGCAGACTATAATGAAAAAGAATAAAAATTACACATCAGACAGGGATATTCAGGTGATTCTGGGCACCTTGCTTCGGGTAGGGGTGATTGCATCGATGAGTGTGGTGCTCATTGGTGCGGCTTTATATCTTTATGCTAACCATGCAGCTACAATAAACTATAGCAACTTTAATGCGCATGGTACAAAATTCTCGTCAATATCGGGTGTTTTTTCCGGACTTGTTGGTATGGACGGAGGGGCGGTGATACAATTTGGAATATTGCTGTTGATTTTTACTCCGGTACTGAGGGTTGTTTTTTCTATTTTTGGCTTTCTTATAGAACGGGATTATCTGTATGTGATGATCGGTTTATTGGTTTTGGCTGTGATTTTATTGAGCCTGAGCAATAAGCTTGCGGGCTAAAAGTCACTTTAACGAACTGACACTGCGATCTCGTATTTATTTTGCACTTATTTGAAAAAATAATGTGCTAACTATTTGAAAATTAAGATTTCTTTCCTATTTTTGCCGTCCCTTAAAGGGAATGCATATCCACCTTGAACGAAGCCCTACTGCTTCGATGGGTGTTAAATTAAAATAGAAAATGTCAGGTATTATTGGAAAAAAAGTAGGAATGACCAGCATTTTCGACGCCGATGGAAAAAATATTCCATGTACGGTGATCGAAGCTGGGCCTTGTGTAGTTACACAGGTTAAGACCGCAGAGAAAGACGGTTACGTTTCAGTTCAGTTAGGTTTCGGTGAAGCCAAAGAAAAGAACACAACTCAGCCTTTAAAAGGTCACTTTGCGAAAGCAAACACTACCCCAAAACGTAAATTGGTTGAATTTGACCCGTTTGAGGAGTCGTTAAGTTTAGGTGATACTGTTACAGTAAACATCTTTAACGAGGGTGATTTTGTAGATGTAGTTGGTACGTCAAAAGGTAAAGGATTCCAGGGTGTTGTTAAACGTCATGGTTTCGGTGGTGTTGGTGGTCAAACCCACGGACAGCACAACAGGATGCGTGCGCCAGGTTCATTGGGTGCTGCTTCTTATCCTTCACGTGTATTTAAAGGTATGCGTATGGCGGGAAGAATGGGTGGAGACAGAGTTAAGATTCAGAACTTACAGGTTCTGAAAGTTTATGCTGATCAAAATCTGGTTGTAGTTAGTGGTTCCGTACCGGGAGCTAAGGGTTCTTACGTAATCTTAGATAAGTAAGCAGATGGAAGTTAAAGTATTAAACATTTCAGGAAAAGAGACAGGTGCCAAGGTGCAGCTTCCTGAGTCGGTATTTGGCATTGCGCCTGTTGACCACGCAATCTATTTAGATGTTAAACAGTATCTGGCAAATCAGCGTCAGGGAACTCACAAGTCTAAACAACGTAATGAGATTGCCGGTTCAACCCGTAAATTATATAAACAAAAAGGTACTGGTGGTGCCCGTGCAGGAAGTATCAAATCTCCACTGTTTAATGGCGGTGGTCGTGTATTTGGTCCTCAGCCACGTGATTATAGTTTCAAACTGAATAAAAAACTGAAAGTGCTGGCTCGTAAGTCTGCATTGTCTTACAAAGCACAGGATTCAAATGTTTTGGTTCTGGAAGATTTCACTTTTGATTCAATCAAAACTAAAAACTATATCAATTTAGTTAGCGCTTTGAATTTGGCTGGCGAAAAGACATTGTTGGTTTTACCTTCACAAAATAACAATATCTATTTATCAAGCAGAAACATTCAGAAAGCGAAAGTAATCACTGCAGATCAATTGAATACTTATGATGTATTGAATTGCGGTAAACTTTTGCTGACTACTGATTCTCTTAAAACATTAGAGGAGGCATTTGCCAAGTAATATGGAACTTTTAAGAAAACCAATATTAACAGAAAAAGCTTCTGCATTAACAGAAAAGTCTAACCGCTTTACTTTTAAAGTAGATCATAAAGCAAATAAACTGCAGATTAAGCAGGTTATTGAAAAAATGTATGGCGTAAATATTTTGGCCATCAACACTATGGTTGTAGAAGGTAAAGTGAAATCCAGAAACACTAAAGGTGGATTGGTTACAGGACGTAGCCCTAAATACAAAAAAGCTATCGTAACACTTAAAGCAGGTGAGACAATAGATTATTACGCTAATATTTAATAAGAATTGAATAATTATAAACTATGGGCTTAAGAAAATTTAAACCAGTCACTCCGGGAACCCGCTTTAGAGTAGGTGCCAGTTTTACGGAGATTACAGCAACCAAGCCCGAAAAATCATTGGTTGTATCTTCTAAGAAATCGGGAGGACGTAACAATACAGGAAAGATGACTATGCGCTACATGGGCGGTGGTCACAAGAAATCTTACCGTTTAATTGATTTTAAACGTGATAAGTTTGACATCCCTGCAACAGTAGCTACTGTTGAATACGATCCTAACCGTACAGCACGTATCGCATTGTTAAACTATGCAGATGGTGAGAAGCGTTATATTATTGCGCCTGAAGGGCTGCAAGTAGGGCAAAAAGTATTGTCAGGTGATACTGCAACTCCAGAAGTTGGAAATACCCTGAAACTGGCTAACATTCCGTTGGGATCGATAGTGCACAACGTGGAGATTCATCCGGGTCGTGGTGCTCAGCTGGCACGCAGCGCTGGTGCTTATGCACAATTGGCTGCCCGTGATGGTAAATATGCTACTTTGAAAATGCCTTCAGGCGAGACAAGATTAATCTTGACTGCATGTCTGGCAACTATCGGAGCTGTTTCCAATTCTGATCATGCAAATGAAGTATTGGGTAAAGCTGGCCGTAACCGCTGGTTAGGTCGTCGTCCGAGGACACGTCCGGTAGCGATGAATCCTGTGGATCACCCAATGGGTGGTGGTGAGGGTCGCTCATCTGGAGGTCAGCCTCGGTCAAGGAACGGTATGTATGCTAAAGGCTTCAAAACCCGTACACTTAAAAAATACTCAAATCGTTTCATCATAGAGAAAAGGAAGAAATAATGGCTCGTTCGATTAAAAAAGGACCTTATATTGACCATAACGTAGAGAAGAAAGTAGTCTCTATGAATGATTCAGGCAAAAAGTCTGTAATTAAAACTTGGTCTCGCAGATCAATGATCTCACCAGATTTTGTGGGTCATACATTTGCAGTACACAACGGTAATAAATTCATACCGGTATACGTAACAGAAAACATGGTTGGTCATAAGCTGGGAGAGTTTGCTCCAACCAGAACATTTAGGGGTCACTCTGAAAAGAAAAAATAATTAAGAGATGGAAGCAGTAGCGAAATTAAACAATTGTCCAACCTCACCGCGTAAGATGCGTTTGGTTGTAGATCTTATCAGAGGTGAGCGTGTTGAGAAAGCTTTACATATTTTAAAGTTTACCAATAAGGATGCAGCAATAAGAGTTGAGAAACTATTATTATCTGCCATCAAAAATTGGGAAAGCAAAAATGAAGGTTCTCGCCCTGAAGAAAATCAGTTATACGTGAAAACGATAATGGTAGGCGGTGGTCGTCAGTTGAAAAGACTAAGACCAGCTCCCCAGGGACGTGGTTACAGAATACGTAAGCGTTCAAATCACGTAACACTGGTAGTAGATAGTAAAAACGTTGAAACTCAAACTAATTAACAGAAATGGGACAAAAAGCACATCCAATAGGTAACAGGTTAGGAATCATCAAAGGTTGGGATTCTAACTGGTTCGGTGGCAACAACTATGCTGATAAATTAGTTGAGGACGAAAAAATAAGAAAATACCTATCAGCACGTATCGCAAAAGGCGGTGTAGCTAAAGTGGTAATCGAGCGTACGTTAAAGCGTATCACCGTTACGATCCACACAGCTCGTCCGGGAATTGTGATCGGTAAAGCAGGTCAGGAAGTTGACAAGATCAAAGAAGAGTTGAAGAAATTGACTAAAAAGGAAATTCAGATCAACATTTTTGAAATTAAACGCCCTGAACTTGATGCGCAATTAGTAGCTGAAGGTGTTGCAAAGCAATTAGAGGCAAGGATCTCATTCCGTAGAGCAATGAAATCTACTATTGCATCAACAATGCGTATGGGCGCTGAAGGTATCAAAATTATGACCTCTGGTCGTTTAGGTGGTGCTGAGATGGCTCGTAGTGAACAGTATAAAGAAGGAAGAATTCCTTTGCATACTTTCCGTGCAGATATTGATTATGCATTGGCTGAAGCTTTGACTACTTATGGTAAAATAGGTGTTAAAGTTTGGATCTGTAAAGGTGAGGTTTACGGTAAACGTGATCTTTCTCCGAACATCGGTGCTGTGAGCAATGCTCCTGGTAAAGGTGGCAGACCAGAAGGCGGTGCATTTGCTGGCGGCAGAGACAGAGATAACCGTGGTGGTGGCGACAGAAGAAACGATAACCGCGGTGGTGGTAATCGTGGCGGAAGAGGCCCTGGTCAAGGTGGTCCTGGTGCAGGTAGAGATAATAGAGGCGGAAATACTCAGAATAGAGGTCCTCGTAAATAATTAGTTAACAGATCGTTTAACGATAATATTAGAATAAAATGTTACAGCCAAAAAGAACGAAGTTCAGAAAGATGCAAAAGGGCAGAATGAAAGGTTTAGCAACACGTGGTGCTGAATTGTCATTCGGGTCTTTCGGGATTAAATCTTTAGAGTCGACTTGGATTACCAGTCGTCAGATAGAGGCAGCCCGTATTGCGGTAACTCGTTTCATGAAACGTGAAGGCCAGGTGTGGATTAGAATATTCCCGGACAAACCGGTAACTAAGAAGCCAGCTGAGGTACGTATGGGTAAAGGTAAAGGTGCTCCTGAATATTGGGTAGCAGTAGTCAGACCCGGACGCATCATTTTTGAAGCAGAAGGTGTTCCTTTAGAAGTTGCTAAAGAGGCGATGAGATTAGCTGCTCAGAAATTACCGATCCAGACAAAATTTGTAGTACGTAGAGATTACGTAGAAGCATAATCAGAGTTTTGGGTTGAATGTTGTAAGTAACTTGTTATTATAACCGCTAGGCCCATCACATAAAAATTAATAAAATGAAGAACTCAGAAATCACAGGGCTTTCACAGGAAGATCTAGTAGCCAGGATTGCAGAAGAAAAGGAAAACTTAGTAAAGTTGAAATTTGCACATACAATTTCGGCTATTGAAAATCCTTCCCGCATTAGTAAGGTAAGAAAAGATATAGCCCGATTAAACACTGAAGTGACTAAGCGTAAAGCTCAGTCTGCTACTGAAACTAAATAACTTTAGAGTCGAAATGGAAAGACAATTAAGAAAAACAAGAACCGGGTTAGTGGTAAGCAACAAGATGGATAAATCTATAGTTGTAGCGGTAGAGCGTAAAGTGAAACACCCGATCTATGGTAAGTTTGTTAAGAAAACTACCAAATTTATGGCTCATGACGAGAAAAACGATTGCGGTATTGGTGATACAGTACTGATCATGGAGACTCGTCCGCTGAGTAAAAACAAGAACTGGAGATTAGTGGAAATTTTAGAAAGAGCTAAATAACATGGTACAACAGGAATCAAGATTAAACGTAGCCGACAATAGCGGCGCAAAAGAAGTATTGGTTATCCGTGTGCTTGGTGGTACTGGAAAAAGATATGCTTCTATTGGTGACAAAATCGTTGTTACCGTTAAAAGTGCATTGCCTTCTGGTAACATCAAGAAAGGAACAGTTTCTAAAGCAGTTGTTGTAAGAACTAAGAAAGAGATCAGACGTAAAGATGGTTCTTACATCCGTTTCGACGACAATGCAGCAGTATTATTAAATGCACAAGATGAGCCGCGTGGTACACGTATTTTCGGCCCGGTAGCAAGAGAGCTGCGTGAAAAACAATTCATGAAAATTGTATCATTAGCACCGGAGGTATTATAAAATGAAAAATAAAGTGACTACACCAAAAGTAAAAATCCGTAAAGGAGATTTAGTAAAGGTTATAGCCGGCGATTCAAAAGGCCAGCAGGGAAAAGTACTTTCAGTACTGATCACTAAAAGCAGAATACTCGTAGAAGGTGTTAACCTTGTATCAAAACATACAAAACCAAATGCTGCTACTCCTAATGGAGGCATCATTAAAAAAGAAGCTGCTCTTCATATTTCTAACGTAGCATTGATCGATCCTAAATCAGGTGAGATTACACGCGTTGGCAGAAAGCTTAATGCTGATGGGAAATTAGTTAGGGTTAGTAAAAAATCAGGAGAGGAGATCAAATAATGGCTTACGCACCAAGATTAAAGAACAAATATAAAGAGGAAATAGTAACTGCTCTTAAGGAGAAGTTTAACTATAAAAGTGTAATGCAGGTTCCTAAGCTGGAGAAAATCTCAATCAATCAAGGGGTTGGTCGTTTTTCTGTAACAGACAAGAAGATTGTAGACAGCTCGATTATCGAGATGAGCACTATCGCAGGACAGCAGGCAGTTGCGGCAAAATCTAAAAAGGATGTGTCTAACTTCAAATTGCGTAAAGGTATGCCGGTTGGTGTACGTGTAACTTTACGTGATAACAACATGTACGAGTTTTTAGATCGTTTAATTTCCGTAGCTTTGCCACGTATCCGTGATTTCAAAGGTATCAACGATAAAGGGTTTGATGGAAAAGGTAACTACACACTGGGTGTTACTGAGCAAATCATTTTCCCTGAGATCAACATCGATAAGATCAGTAAGATCTTAGGTATGGACATCACTTTTGTGACTACTGCTACTACTGATGTTGAGGCATTGGAACTTTTAAAACAGTTTGGATTACCATTTAAAAATCAAAATACAAATCAATAATGGCAAAAGAAGGAGTAAAAGCTCGCGAAGTTAAGCGCCAAAAATTGGTAGCTAAGTACGCTGACAAACGTGCAGAACTTAAAGCTGCCGGTGATTATGAAGGATTGGATAAATTACCAAAAAACTCTTCGGCTGTGCGTTTGCACAACCGTTGCAAGCTGACTGGTCGTCCTCGTGGTTACATGCGTACTTTCGGTATATCAAGGGTAACTTTCCGTGATATGGCTTTAGCAGGTAAAATACCTGGAGTAAGAAAAGCAAGCTGGTAATATGGCTTGTGCTTCCGGAATTTCCGGAGGTTAACAAAAAAATTAACCGATGGCAGGTCGTCTCGAATAGGTTGGGAAGGAAACCACTATCACAATTATATATACAATGAATACAGATCCAATAGCGGATTACCTTACAAGAGTAAGAAATGCCATTAAGGCAAATCACAGAATTGTTGAGATTCCAGCATCAAACCTTAAAAAGGAAATTACAAAAGTACTTTTTGATAAAGGTTACATTGCTAACTACAAATTTGAGGATACTACAACTCAGGGCACGATCAAAATCGCATTGAAATACAATGCAATTACCAAAATTTCTGCAATACGTACTTTAACCCGTATCAGTAAACCAGGTTTAAGACAGTATGCTGGTGTTGAAAATATGCCTAGAGTATTGAATGGTTTAGGTATCGCAATCTTATCTACATCTAAGGGTGTAATGACTGATAAGGAAGCAGCCAGACTAAATATTGGTGGCGAAGTTTTGTGTCACGTTTATTAATTAAAGGAGGATAGCAAAATGTCAAGAATAGGAAAAGCCCCAATTAATGTACCTGCAGGAGTTACAATTTCAGTATCTAATGATAATACTGTTACTGTAAAAGGACCTAAAGGTGAGCTAACTCAAGCAGTTGATTCAGATATCACTGTAAGTCAGGAAAACGGAGTACTAACAGTATCTCGTCCGTCAGAACAAAAAAGGCACAAGGCGTTGCACGGTTTGTACCGCTCTTTGTTGAACAATATGGTTATTGGTGTAACAGAAGGTTATAAATTACAACAGGAATTAGTAGGTGTGGGTTACCGTGCTACTAACCAGGGAAATACTTTGGATCTTGTTTTAGGTTATTCCCACCACTATGTTTTCCAGTTACCGGAAGAAATTAAAGTAACAACTACTTCAGAAAAAGGTCAGACTCCTAAGATCATCCTGGAGAGTATTGACAAACAACTGATAGGACAGGTAGCAGCAAAGATCCGCTCACTACGTGCTCCGGAACCATACAAAGGTAAAGGTATCAAGTTTGTAGGCGAAGTGTTAAGAAGAAAAGCAGGTAAATCAGCTTCTAAAAAATAATCATCATGGCAGGGAAAAAATTATCTCGTAGAGATCGTATAAAAAAAGGTATCAGAAAAAGATTAACAGGTTCTGAAAGCCGTCCACGTTTATCGGTTTATAGAAGCAATAAAGGGATTTATGCTCAAATTATTAACGATGTAACCGGTAATACAATTGTATCAGCTTCATCTTTATCTAAAGATTTTTCTGGTTCAGGAAACAAGTCTGAGCAATCAGTAGCTGTAGGTAAGCTGGTTGCTGAAAAAGCAATCGCAGCCGGAGTTAAAGAAGTTGTTTTCGATAGAAATGGCTACTTATACCATGGACGTGTTAAGTCGCTGGCAGAAGGTGCCCGCGAAGCTGGTTTAGTATTTTAATCTGAAAATAGGATAAGAATGTCAACTATCAATATAAAAAGAGTTAAGACTAGCGAAATCGAATTGAAAGATCGTTTAGTTAGCATACAGCGTGTAGCCAAGGTAACCAAAGGTGGTCGTACTTTCAGCTTCTCGGCAATCGTAGTTGTTGGAGATGAGAACGGTATCGTAGGTTACGGATTGGGTAAAGCAAAAGAGGTAACAGAAGCAATTGCTAAAGGCATTGATGATGCTAAAAAGAATCTGGTTAAAGTTCCTCTGTTAAATGGTACTGTTCCTCATGAGCAGATCGGTAAATTCTCAGGAGGTTTCGTATTGATCAAGCCTGCTGCAGTTGGTACCGGTGTTATTGCCGGTGGTGCAATGCGTGCTGTATTAGAGAGTGCTGGTGTACATAACGTACTGGCCAAATCAAAAGGTTCATCAAACCCACACAACGTGGTAAAAGCGACTGTAGATGCTTTAACCAAAATGCGTGATGCATATACTGTTGCTCAGCACCGTGGTGTGGATTTAAATAAAGTTTTCAACGGATAATATTATGGCTAAGATCAAAATAACCCAGGTAAAAAGCATTATCGATAGAAGCGAACGCCAAAAAAGAACAATGCAGGCTTTAGGTTTAAAGAAAATGAACCAGAGTGTAGAAGTTGAAGCGACCGCTGCCATTATTGGAATGGTAAGGAAAGTGAATCACTTGATAGCTATCGAGAGTATATAATTTTATTAAGGGTTGCAGATATGAGTTATATGACTACATTTGCAACCTTTGTATATTGTTTAACCGTTGTCCTGATTAGTGAAAGCGAAGGGCAGCACAATAAGTTTCAAAAATGAACTTAAGTAATTTAAAACCTGCACAAGGTTCTACTAAAAATAGTAAAAGAATAGGTCGTGGTACCGGTTCAGGTCGCGGTGGTACTTCTACACGTGGTCATAAAGGTGCTGGATCGCGTTCAGGTCATTCAACGAAGATTGGATTTGAGGGTGGACAGATGCCGTTACAGCGTCGTGTTCCTAAGGTAGGTTTCAAACCAATTAATCGTGTTGAATATGTAGGTGTTAACTTAGATGTTTTGCAAGGTTTAGCAGAAAGATTTGAACTGACTAGTATAGATTTTACTACTTTGCAAGCACATGGTTTGGCCTCTAAAAATGACCTGGTTAAAATTTTAGGTCGTGGTGAAGTTAAATCTAAATTAGAAGTTAAAGCACATGCTTTTTCTGCAACTGCACAAAAAGCTATTGAGGCTGTTGGAGGCTCAATCGAAAAATTGTAATTAATGAAGAAGCTGTTTACTACTTTAAGTAATATTTGGAAAATTCAAGAATTGAAAGAGCGTATAGTATTTACGCTCATGATTCTTCTGATATATAGGTTTGTATCGCACGTGGTTTTACCTGGTGTTGATGCTAATCTTTTAGGTAATAATGAAAAGTCCGGCCTTTTGGGTCTTTTGGATATGTTTGCAGGTGGATCATTTTCACGTGTATCTATTCTGGCTTTGGGGGTTATGCCTTATATTTCTGCCTCGATTGTAGTTCAGCTGTTGGGTATTGCGGTGCCTTCATTTCAAAAGATGCAAAAGGAAGGTGAAAGCGGAAGAAAGAAGCTCAATCAGATTACCCGCTATTTAACTGTAGCTATTACTGCAGTTCAGGCAGTAGGTTATGTGAAAACACAGGTTCCACCTGAAGCGATCATTATTGATCATACTTTGTTTTTCATATTGTCGACCTTTGTGTTGTCTGCGGGAACTTTGTTTGTGATGTGGCTTGGTGAGAAAATCACTGATAAAGGAATTGGTAATGGTACATCATTGATCATTATGGTTGGTATCATTGCCCGTCTTCCAATTGCTTTAAACCAGGAGTTTACTTCCCGCGTAGGCGGCGAAGGAGGACCTGTAGCACTTGTTATTGAGATAGCCGCTCTTTTCGCCATCGTGATGTTTACCATTATGATTGTTCAGGGAGTAAGGAAGGTACCTGTTCAGTATGCCAAGAGAATTGTCGGTAACAGACAATTCGGTGGCGTAAGACAGTATATCCCTCTAAAGGTGAATGCAGCTGGTGTAATGCCGATTATTTTTGCTCAGGCATTAATGTTTATACCTGCGGCATTAACTGGTTTTTTTACCTCTTTACAAAATACCTGGTTGATACAGTTTAGTGATTATACATCATTGGCTTATAGTCTTACCTTTGCTTTTTTGATTGTTGCATTTACATTCTTTTATACTGCAATAACAGTCAATCCTACGCAGATGTCAGATGACATGAAGAAGAATGGCGGTTTTATACCCGGTATAAAGCCTGGCTTGCCAACCTCTTCGTTTATCGATGATGTAATTTCAAAAATTACTTTCCCGGGGGCTGTATTTTTGGCAATTATCGCTATACTTCCTTCTATTGCTGTTAAGTTTGGGATTAAGTCTGAATTTGCCCATTTCTATGGAGGTACGTCTCTTTTGATTCTTGTAGGTGTTGTTTTGGATACCTTGCAACAGATCGAGAGTTATCTTTTGATGCGTCATTATGATGGTTTAATGAAAACAGGCAGGGTGACCGGAAGAACTGGAATTCCTGCTGCAAGCGGCAGTGATGCTGTGATTTAGTGTCTCCGGATGTCTAAGATCTATTATAAATCTCTTGAGGAGATAGAGTTAATAAGGGAGAGTTCTTTGTTGGTTTCAAAGACTTTGGCTGAAATAGCGAAGATTATAGGACCTGGTGTAACTACTAAATACCTGAATCAACAAGCTGAAATGTATATCCGGGATCATGGTGCAATACCCGCTTTTTTGAATTACAACGGATTTCCTTATTCATTGTGTATATCACCTAATGAACAGGTTGTACATGGTTTTCCAGGAGATTATGTGATTGAGGAAGGAGATTTGATCTCTGTGGATTGTGGGGTAATAAAGTCTAATTTTTTTGGGGATTCGGCTTATACTTTTTCAATTGGAGAAGTAAGTGAAGAGAAGAAAAAACTGGTTGAGGTTACCCAGGAATGTTTAATCAGAGCGATAGATAAAGCGGTAGTAGGATCCAGGATCGGTGATGTTGGTTTTGCTGTACAAGATTTAGCAGAGCGTCACGGTTTTGGGGTTGTTAAAGAACTTGTTGGTCATGGCGTAGGGGTAAAGCTGCACGAGAAGCCGGAAGTACCAAATTATGGTAAACGTGGCAGCGGGATAAAATTGGAAGAAGGAATGGTAATAGCAATAGAACCTATGATTAATTCAGGTACTGCTACTGTTAAATTCTGGTCTGATGGATGGACGGTCACTACTAAAGATAACAGGCCGTCTGCACACTTTGAACATACCGTAGCAATAAAGAAGGGTAAAGCTGATATTTTGTCGACCTTTTCGTTGATAGAAGAAGTTTTAGTAAAAAAAAAGTAAATAATTAAAAATTTTTATTTAATTTTGCGTCCCTGTTTAATAGCAGCTAATTAAGTAAAAATCAATATTATATGGCTAAACAAGCCTCAATTGAACAAGACGGTGTAATAAAAGAAGCGTTGTCAAATGCCATGTTCAGAGTAGAACTGGAGAATGGTCATGAGATTATCGCTCATATTTCGGGAAAGATGCGGATGCACTACATCAAGATTTTACCCGGAGATAAAGTTAAATTAGAGATGTCGCCTTACGATTTATCAAAGGGCAGGATTACTTATAGATATAAATAAAATGAAAGTTAGGTCATCAATTAAAAAACGTAGCGCTGATTGCAAGGTTATTCGTCGTAAGGGTAAGCTTTACGTTATCAACAAGAAAAACCCTAAGTTTAAGCAACGTCAAGGTTAAGAAATTATTGAAGTATGATTGGATTGAATGTACAGGTTACTCAATCTGTCGTTTAATCAAATAATCAAACATTTAGTACAAATATGGCAAGGATATCAGGTATTGATTTACCAAGAAACAAAAGAGGCGAAATTGGATTAACTTATATCTTCGGAATAGGTAGATCAACTGCTCAGCGTATATTAACTGAGGCAGGTATCGATTTGAGCAAAAAAGTACAGGATTGGTCGGATGATGAATTATCTGCGATTCGTACAATCATTAACGATGGCGTGAAAGTAGAAGGTGCTTTGCGTTCTGAGGTTCAATTGAATATTAAGCGTTTAATGGACATCGGTTGTTACCGCGGTTTACGTCACAGAAAAGGTTTACCTGTGCGTGGACAACGTACTAAAAACAACTCTCGTACACGTAAAGGCAAGAGAAAAACAGTTGCTAACAAGAAAAAAGCTACTAAATAAAATTAGTACTGAATAATAATTATGGCTAAGAGTAAAAAAGTTACCAAAAAGCGTATTGTTGTTATAGAGCCTGTTGGTCAGGCACACATCAATGCTACTTTTAACAATATCATTGTTACCCTAACAAATAACAACGGTCAAACTATTTCATGGTCTTCTGCAGGTAAAATGGGTTTTAAGGGTTCTAAAAAGAACACTCCATATGCAGCTGGTCAGGCTGCATCAGATTGCGGTAAGGTAGCGTTTGATCTGGGTCTGCGTAAAGTGGAAGTATTTGTTAAAGGTCCGGGTTCAGGTCGTGAGTCAGCAATAAGAACATTGCAGGTTTCAGGTCTTGAAGTAACCTCTATCAAAGATATTACACCGCTTCCGCATAACGGATGTCGTCCTCCTAAGAAGAGAAGAGTTTAATTTATTAATTTTTAAAGCTAAGAGTCTGCAGCTAAAGGTTGCATGATACTTTAAAACAAAAAGAAATGGCAAGATATACAGGACCAAAGTCCAAAATCGCGCGTAAATTCAGAGAGCCTATTTTTGGCCCTGATAAAGTACTAGACAGAAAAAATTACCCTCCTGGACAACATGGAGCTTCAAAAAGAAGAGGTAAGCAGTCAGAATATGCTGTTCAGTTGATGGAGAAGCAAAAGGTTAAATATACTTATGGTGTATTGGAGCGTCAGTTCCGTAATTTGTTTACTAAAGCGTCTTCACGTGAAGGTATCACAGGGGATAACTTATTGCAATTGCTTGAAGCACGTCTGGATAATACTGTTTATAGATTAGGTATTGCTACTACACGTTCAGCTGCCCGTCAGTTAGTTAGCCATAAACACGTAACAGTTAACGGAGAAGTAGTAAATATTCCATCATATCAATTAAAAGCTGGTGATGTTGTTGCAGTCCGCGAGAAATCTAAGACACTTGAAGCAATCACCAATTCAGTAGCAGGAAGAGTGATCAATAAATTCAATTGGTTAGATTGGAATGCACATGAATTGACTGGTAAGTTTTTAGCTTATCCAAATCGCGATGAGATACCGGAAAATATCAAAGAGAACCTTATAGTAGAGTTATACTCTAAGTAATATATTTAGTTAACTGCCTGATGGCAGTTAACTTTTTTACGTTACATAATTTTAATAACGATCTAAAAACATTATAAATGGCAATTTTAGCATTTCAGAAACCCGATAAGGTAATCATGCAGAAATCTACGGATTTCGATGGTATATTTGAATTTCGTCCTTTAGAGCCCGGTTTCGGTGTAACAATTGGTAATGCCCTTAGAAGAATATTACTTTCTTCATTGGAGGGTTATGCCATTACAAGCATTCGTTTTTCAGGTGTATCTCACGAATTTTCTACGATTAAGGGTGTTGTTGAAGATCTAACTGAGATTATTTTAAACTTGAAGCAGGTTCGCTTTAAGAAAATAGGTGACTCAGGTGATTCGGAGAAAGTTTTTATTGTAGTAAACGGACAGGAACAATTTGTTGCTGGTGATATTACTAAATTCTCAAATAATTTTGAGGTTTTAAACCCGGACTTCGTTATCTGTAACATGGAGAAAGCGGTTACTTTAGAAGTGGAATTGACCATTAATAAAGGCCGTGGTTATGTACCTGCAGAAGAGAATAAAATAAATGATGCGGTAGTTGGTGTAATTGCAATCGATTCGATCTTTACCCCGATGAAGAATGTGAAATATACGATCGAAAACTATCGTGTTGAGCAAAAAACGGATTATGAAAAGTTGATTTTAGATATCTCGACTGATGGTTCAATCCATCCGGAAGAGGCGTTAAAAGAAGCTGCGAAGATTTTGATACAGCACTTTATGCTATTCTCAGATGAGAATCTTGTATTGGAGTCGCAGGCTAAAGAAGAGACTAAAGAGGTGGACGAAGAGATTTTACACATGCGTAAAATCCTTAAAACTGAATTGGTGGATCTTGATTTATCAGTACGTGCTCTGAACTGTCTTAAAGCGGCAGATATCCGTACGTTGGCTGATCTTGTATCATACGATGTTGCTGATATGTTGAAATTCAGAAATTTTGGTAAGAAATCTTTAACAGAGATTCAGGAACTTGTTAAGTCAAAAAGCTTATCATTCGGAATGAATCTTTCTAAGTTCAAACTGGACGAAGAGTAGTAAGCAAAAATTAAATACAATTGTTAATAGTGTGTAATTCCCTCAGATTAATTTTAAAGAGACGGTGCATACTGAATAAATTAAAAAATGAGACACGGTAAAAAAGTAAACCACTTAGGAAGAACAGATTCCCATCGTAAAGCGATGCTTGCAAACATGGCTTCTTCATTGATCAAACATAAAAGAATCTCAACTACTTTGGCTAAAGCTAAAGCATTGCGTGGTTATGTTGAGCCAATCATTACTAAATCTAAAACTGATACTACACATTCACGTCGTATTGTTTTTGGTTATTTGCAAGATAAAGAAACTGTTACTGAGCTGTTCCGCGATATTGCTGCTAAGGTAGCTAACCGCCCGGGTGGATATACCAGAATCATTAAATTAAACAATCGTTTAGGTGATAATGCTGAAATGGCATTGATCGAATTGGTTGATTATAATGAGGTTTACGGTAAAGAAGCTGAGTCTGCAGAAAAGAAAACTACCCGTCGTGGCAGAAGTAAGGTGAAAAAATCAGACGCTGCTCCTAAAGCTACAGAAGCTAAAGTTGAGGAGGTAGCTGAAGAAACACCTGCTGTTGAAGAGACACCAGATGCTGAAGCACCTAAAGAAGATAAAGGAGAATAATTTTTCTTCACTTTTAAGAAAAGACTCCTGGTTGTATTTCAATCAGGAGTCTTTTCTTTTTATTACAATATGAGGATTTTTAATTGTTTCTCATTTTGCCGGAATTCATATTCTTTGTGAATGTTCCACTTTGTTCGGTCGTGTTTTAATAGTGTAAACTTATTGACTCTGAATTGGGCATCAAACTGTTTTGTTTTATATGCCTCCTTGATCAAGGAGTAGCTGTCTTGAATGTCTTTATATGCGATTGTGATGTGAGGTGTAATTGGACCGTATATCTTGCTGAGATAGGGCCTCAGGCAGGTTTTAATAGCGTTATGTAGTTGCACAATTTCTCTGGTTTTATCACCTTGTATATATAGCGTATGCTCAGGGAATGTGCCATAATTCTTCAGATACTGGTCGAATGGGTCGAAGTTACTAGCTTCTTTCAGACTTGCTATCATCTTATTTTCAATTTTTGAATCTATTTTAAAGGGAGGTGCCATGGTCATGTGTACCGGAACTTTTAAAGCACGAAATACATGATATTCTATTGAGCATTGCTTTCTAATATTATCAATGATTTCACTAAGTTCCGATGGAGGCATTAGTGCAACAAAAAACAAAGAGTCCATTAAGCTAATTTACTATTCTTTTATAAAAGGTTATCTTTGGCCGTAATCCAATTCTATGTCTAATCAAGTTCATTTACAGAAATTTCAAGATAAAATAGCTCAAAGTGTTTCTTCAAACACGTTTATAAAGATTTCGCTGGGAAATTATCAGGGAAATGAAAAGGAACTGAAGAATATCTATGTAAGGCTGGTTAAAATAAAAAGAGTTAAGATGCTTTCTTTTACATATCGGTATAAGACCCGGGATGTTATTAAGAATTTTCAGATAGAAGAGGGACTGGCTTTGATTAGTCATTTTGTTAGTAACGATTTTAAAGCCTCTACTCTTTTTATAGCGGATAAGGAAATTATTTTACAATATGGTAAAAAGGATCAAATCTCTATCATCGAAAGGTCTCTAGGTAAAACTGTTCATCCCGTACTTTTGCATAATAAAGAGAAGAAGCGATTGATCAAGCCGTCTGGTAAATCTTATCTTAAGGATTTAGGCATCACTGACGCAGAAGGAAATGTGTTTAAGAGTGCACAGGATAAATACCGGCAGATCAATCAGTATATAGAGATATTGAGTTCTTTGATTAAGGAGTTACCCGTTTCTGGACTCAGTAGAATTGTGGATATGGGCTCTGGTAAGGGGTACCTGACTTTTGCGCTGTATGATTATCTGCATCAGGTATTGAATGTGAAATCTAGTGTAACAGGAATTGAGTTCAGAGAAGATCTGGTGAAATTGTGCAATGCTGTTGCAGCTGATTCCGGGTTTGAACAATTGAATTTTGTTCAGGGTTCCATAGCAGATTATGCTATTAATGAAATAGATATTTTAATTGCCTTGCATGCTTGTGATACAGCAACTGATGATGCTATTTATAAAGGTATAGAAGCTGGTGCACAATTAATTGTTGTAGCTCCCTGCTGTCACAAACAGATCAGGAGAGAAATGGAGAAATACAGTATAAAAAACGAAGTTTCTTTCCTGACGAAATACGGTATATTTCTGGAACGTCAGGCTGAAATGATTACTGATGGAATAAGAGCTTTGATACTGGAATATTTTGGCTATAAAACAAAGGTTATTGAATTTATATCAGATGCGCATACACCTAAAAATGTTCTTGTAGTTGGACTGAAAACAAAGGAGGTGATAAGTGAACAAAAGAAAGCGGAAATTTTGAAGAAAATAAATGATAGCAAGGCTTATTTCGGGATAGGGTTTCATCACTTGGAAAGTGTATTGAATTTGAACAGGTAGTACTGTCTGTTCTGTCATCCTGTCACATTTCTGTCTGTTCTTTCAGCCATAAATTTCGATAAATATTCCTAAACGGAAAGATTTTCTGCCAAAACTCTATTGGCACATTGCTTGTTAAACAGTTGTAAAATAATAAGATTTCATAACATAAATAGAGATAAATAGCATGTCAAAAATTATTGGTATAGACTTAGGAACAACGAATTCTTGCGTAGCCGTAATGGAAGGTAACGAACCTGTAGTTATAGCCAACAGTGAGGGTAAACGTACTACGCCGTCCATTGTTGCATTTGCAGAAAATGGAGAGCGTAAAGTTGGTGAGCCGGCAAAGCGCCAGGCGATCACTAACCCTACCAAAACAATATCTTCGATCAAGCGCTTCATGGGAAGTAGCTTTGCTGAAGTATCAAAAGAGACCTCAAGGGTTCCTTATACAGTTGTAAAAGGTGATAACAATACGCCTCGTGTAGAAATTGATGACCGTAAATATACGCCTCAGGAAATTTCTGCAATGATTCTGCAGAAAATGAAAAAAACTGCTGAGGACTTTTTAGGTCATGAAGTGACTGAAGCTGTTATTACTGTTCCTGCGTATTTTAATGATGCTCAGCGTCAGGCTACCAAAGAGGCTGGAGAAATTGCCGGCTTGACGGTTAAACGCATCATTAACGAACCAACTGCTGCAGCATTGGCGTATGGACTTGATAAAGCCCATAAAGATATGAAAATCGTTGTGTTTGACTGTGGTGGTGGTACACATGATGTTTCTGTATTAGAATTGGGTGATGGAGTATTTGAAGTTAAATCTACCGATGGTGATACCCATTTGGGTGGTGATGACTTTGATCATATTATTATTGAATGGTTAGCTGAGGAGTTCAAAACTGAAAATGGTATGGATCTTAATAAAGACCCAATGGCACTTCAGCGTTTGAAAGAAGCAGCAGAAAAGGCTAAAATTGAGCTTTCAAGTACAACTTCTACTGAAATCAATTTACCATATATTACTGCTGATGCAACAGGTCCAAAACACCTGGTTAGAACATTGAGCCGTGCTAAATTTGAGCAGCTTGCCGCTGATCTGATTAAACGTACAATAGATCCTTGTAAATCGGCCTTGAAAAATGCTGGTTTGAAAACTACTGATATCGATGAAATCATCCTTGTGGGTGGATCAACGCGTATTCCTGCTATTCAGGATGCTGTAAAAGCATTTTTTGGCAAAGAGCCGTCAAAAGGTGTTAATCCTGATGAAGTTGTTGCGATTGGTGCAGCGATTCAGGGTGGCGTACTGACAGGAGAGGTTAAAGATGTATTGTTACTTGATGTTACTCCTCTTTCTTTGGGAATTGAAACTATGGGAGGTGTAATGACCAAACTAATTGAATCAAATACAACTATTCCTTCCAAGAAAGCAGAAACGTTCTCTACTGCAGCGGACAATCAGCCTTCTGTTGAGATTCATATTTTACAGGGCGAGCGCCCTATGGCAGCTCAAAACCGTACAATTGGACGTTTTATACTGGATGGCATTCCTCCTGCGCCAAGAGGGGTTCCTCAGGTTGAAGTAGCATTTGACATTGATGCCAATGGTATCCTTCATGTAAGTGCTAAAGATAAAGCTACAGGTAAAGAGCAAAAGATTCGTATTGAAGCTTCATCAGGCCTAACCGATGAAGAGATCAAAAGGATGAAAGAAGAAGCTGAAAAAAACGCTGAATCAGATAAGGCTGCTAAAGAAGAAGCTGAAAAGATTAACAGTGCAGATGCTTTGATCTTCTCTACCGAGAAACAACTGAAAGAATTTGGAGAGAAAATCTCTGAGGATAAGAAAGCACCTATTGAAGCAGGATTGAAAAAGCTTAAAGATGCTCATGCTGCAAGGAATTTTGCAGATATTGATGCTGCTCAGGAAGAATTGCAGAATGCATGGAATGCTGCATCTGAAGAGATGTACAAAGCCGGACAGGACGCAGGACAACCTGAAGGAGCTCCGGCAGGTGCTGCTCAGCCAAATGATGGTGGAGACAACGTTACTGATGTAGACTTTGAGGAAGTTAAAGACGACAAAAAGTAATCACATCTATATAAAAACAAGAAAGCCCTGAATTAACATTCAGGGCTTTCTTGTTTTTACAGGAGAATTTAATTCCACAGATTCTCAGGATACGTCCCGTCTTTTACCAGCTGATCTATACTGTTTTGTACAAAAGGCTTATCTTCTTTGTAGGTTACTCCAAACCACTGATTAGCAGTAGGAATCACTTTAAATGAAGCCGTATTAGTTTTAACCAGGTTCTCGCCGATTAATGGAATAAAAAACTCTGCTTTTGGTTTTTCTTTATTTTCAAGAGCAAACTCTTTGAATAGTTCCTCAGTTAATTTAAACACGGCCGGTGTAAAACCCCAAAAGTTCATCGATACCGGAGTTTCAAATTCTAATGGATATTCAACTCCATTCTCTTCATATACTATTGCATCGCCCTTTTTATATACCTGCGTGCGTTCATTAATCCCCTCTAAGTAATCTGCTTCATTTGTTTTGCATACCCCACGTGAAACAGAACCAAAATCAGAGAGTGTTTTACCAATTTGATAGCCAATAATGGAATAGTTACTGTCAGATGCCTCAGTTGTCAGGAAGTCAACCATCTTTTTGAATGCATCATATCCATAATAATCGTCCGCATTAATCACGCAAAAAGGTTCTTTAATCACATTTCTGGCAGAAAGAATTGCATGTGCTGTTCCCCATGGCTTTTCACGGTAAATCTCTTCTTCAATACCGAATTGTTTAAGATCAAAATTTTGAAATACATAATCTGTTTCAATTTTGCCTTCTAGTTTTGGTTCGAAAATAGCCTTGAAGTTGTCAACAAACTCTTCTTTAATAATGAATACCACTTTGCCAAATCCGGCTTTAATGGCATCATAGATTGAATAATCAATAATTGTTTCTCCATTGGGGCCAAAGCCGTCAATTTGTTTCATGCTGCCATAGCGACTAGCCATGCCCGCTGCTAATATTAATAAGGTAGGTTTCATTAAGCGAAAATAGTAATTAAGGAGTTAAAAGTATTATTTTGAATAAGTAAAATCATGATCTTTTTTGATGTTGAGTAATGAATGGTAGATGAGGTTAATGACATTATCAACATCTTCTTTATGAATCATTTCTACAGTAGTGTGCATATAGCGTAAAGGCAGTGAAATCAGGGCAGAAGGGACACCACCATTAGAATATGCAAAAGCATCTGTATCTGTACCAGTAGAACGGGATGAAGCCTGACGCTGAAAAGGGATATCATTTTTTTCCGCAGTCTCGATGAGTAATTTATTTAAATTGGTCTGAACTGCAGGAGCATAAGATACCACAGGTCCCTTGCCACAAGCCAAATCTCCCTGAGTAATCTTGTTGATCATAGGAGTAGTAGTATCATGAGTTACATCTGTAATGATTGCAACATTGGGTTTAATGCGGTGTGCGATCATTTCTGCTCCGCGAAGGCCAATTTCTTCCTGTACGGAATTTACTATGTAGAGTCCAAAAGGAAGTTTCTTTTTGTTTTCCTGAAGCAGTCTTGCCACTTCAGCGATCATAAAGCCTCCCGCTCTGTTGTCCAGAGCACGACCCACATAATAACGGTCATTTAAGACCATGAATTCATCTTCATAAGTAATCACGCAACCTACATGGATACCTAATTTTTCAACCTCTTCTTTAGAAGTAGCACCACAATCCAGAAATATATTTTTGATGGCGGGAGCCTCTTCTTTTTCACCGTTACGGGTATGAATGGCTGGCCATCCAAATACAGCCTTTACCATGCCCTTATCGGTATGGATATTTACTCTTTTAGACGGAGCTATCTGATGATCTGAACCGCCATTGCGGATCACATAGATCAGGCCATCAGATGTAATGTAATTGACGAACCAGGAGATCTCATCTGCGTGAGCCTCGATCACTACCTTAAAATCTGCTTTAGGATTGATTACCCCAACGGCGGTTCCGTAATTGTCAATAAAACTTTCATCAATATAAGGTTTTAAATAATCCAGCCACAATTTCTGACCCGGATACTCGAAGCCGGTAGGAGATGGATTGTTGATATATTTCTCGAAAAATTGGAGAGACTTTTTATTAACTACAGTTACGTGCTTCTGTTTATCTTCTTTCTTCTTACTCATTTTTTAAGGTTTATTACGACAAATATAAATATTCCATAATTACAAAATCAATGTCATTGCTGGTAGAGCGTATGCTGGTTAGTTCAAAGCCGAATTTACTGTAAAACGCAGCAGCAGAAAGCCTTGCATTGCACCAGAGTTTTTCTGCTCCTGCTTGTTTTGCAAATGCAATGATATAACTCAGCAATAACGAACCATAACCCTTTCCCTGGTGCCTTACCTCTGTTGCAAATTTCCTGAATTGAAAAACCTTACCGGTCTTAAATAAAGAAACTACAGAGATCAGGTTTTTCCCCTTATACAATCCAAAGTGCATTCCTTTGTCGTCATTCTCTAATTTTATGGCGTCAAAAGGCAGATTGGGGTACATGACGCGATGACGCAGGGGCCATACCAGGTCTGAGGAGATCTGTTTAATCTGAATTTTCATTTTTTAGATTAACAGTTATTCTTTTACTGTAAATAAAATAGATCAATATGTTTAGAATAATGATAGTACCAATTCCTATGCAAAATACAGGCCAGCGACCTTTATCCCAAAGCCATAACCCAAGAGCAGAGCCTGAAGCGGCACCTACGAAGCTAACCGACATAAAAACCGTATTGAGCCTGTTTCGGGCTTCAGGTAAAATGGCATAGATCCTGGTTTGATTGGTAACGTGGATCGCCTGCTGACCAATATCGATGAGGATGATCCCCGCAATAAAAAGATAAAGATGTCCTCCGGTAAAATAAAAAGCGATTAAACTTATTAATTGTAATGTAAGGCCTGTAATGAGATTTTTTCTAGGATTTTGGCCGCCGCTTAATTTACCTACAAGCGGCGCGGCCAGGGCACCTGCTGCACCAGCAATTCCAAACAATCCTATTTGCAGTGTTTGTAAATTAAAGGGTGGATTGGCCAGAAACAGAACCATGGTAGTCCAGAAAGCACTCAGGGTTGCAAAGGCAATGAAGTTGATCAGCGATGCTTCACGCAATACTGGCTGTGTTTTAATATAATGCCACATGGACAACATCAACTCCGAATAACTTCCTTTAAAGCCGGGCCTGCTTCGGGGAAAACGTTTCGCCATGAGCAGCAATAACAAAAAGCATATACCCGCTGCAATAAAATATACTGATCGCCATCCCCACAGAAATCCTATGCTGCCACTTAAAGCTCTCGATGCAAGTATCCCAATCAACAGGCCGCTCATAATAACCCCAATCGTTTGTCCCCGTTTCTCATCCGAACTTAGATTAGCTGCCATGGGCAATATCAGCTGAGGAATGACCGAGCTCGTCCCAATAAATACACATGAAATTTGCAGCAGTAAAAATGAATGGGAGAAACCCGCCATCAGCAAGGCTAAAATTGCCAGGCAGGTAATCAGTAAGATTTGTTTTTTTCTTTCAAACATATCCCCCAGAGGTACAATCAGGAATAAACCCAGGGCGTATCCGGCCTGGGTGAGATAACTGACCCTTCCTGCATCACTTTCAGTTAGTCCGAACTCCCGGGCCATCAGGATGACCAGGGGCTGGCAATAATAAATATTTGCAACAATAAGCCCTGTGCAAAATGCCATTAATAAAATATCAATACGTTTCAGCTCCATTACAAAGGAATGTTACCATGTTTCTTCCGCGGAAGATTTACTACTTTGTTCTCCAGCATTTTAAAAGCCCTGATTAATTTTGAACGGGTCTGAGCCGGTTCAATGATCTCGTCTACAAAGCCTCTTTCAGCAGCGCGGTAAGGATTGGCAAATGTGTCAGAATATAATTTTTCCTTTTCCAGCCATTTTTCCTGGGGATGCTCAGCTGAAGAGATCTCCTTTTTAAAGATGATTTCTGCTGCACCTTTAGCACCCATTACCGCAATTTCGGCACTTGGCCAGGCATAATTCAGGTCAGCCCCAATGTGTTTGGAATTCATCACATCATAAGCTCCGCCATAAGCTTTACGGGTGATGACGGTAATGCGGGGAACAGTTGCCTCACTAAAAGCATAAAGAAGCTTGGCTCCATTGGTGATGATGCCGTTCCATTCCTGATCAGTACCTGGTAAAAAACCGGGAACATCTTCAAGAACAAGCAATGGTATATTAAAACAATCACAAAAGCGTACAAATCTGGCTGACTTTATGGAGGCATGATTGTCCAGTACACCTGCAAGATAGGCCGGCTGATTAGCTACAATCCCGATGCTCCTGCCCGCAAGACGGGCAAAGCCTACCACAATGTTTTCTGCATAATCCTTATGAACTTCCAGGAAACTATCTGCATCAGTTACACTTGCAATAATATCCCTCACATCATATGGCTGGTTGGCATTTTCAGGCATAATCGTATTTAGTAAGGGTCTGGTTTCATCACCGGCGGTATAAGGAAGAGATAAAGGAGTCTCTTCGCAATTCTGAGGCATATAGCTCAGCAGCTTCTTGATATGACTGATCGCGTCGAGTTCGTTGATACAGGCGAAATGAGTCACACCCGATTTGACCGCATGAGTTGATGCACCTCCCAGCTCCTCAGAGCTCACTTCTTCATGCGTCACAGTTCTGACCACATTTGGTCCGGTAACAAACATATAAGAAGTGTTTTCCACCATCAGGATAAAATCTGTTATTGCAGGGGAATATACTGCACCTCCTGCACAGGGGCCCATTATGGCCGACAACTGGGGGATCACCCCCGAAGCCTGAACATTTCTGTAAAATATATCCGCATAACCTCCCAATGATACCACGCCTTCCTGAATCCTTGCACCGCCACTATCGTTGAGCCCGATTAACGGGGCGCCATTTTTCATGGCCATTTCCATAACCTTACAGATCTTTTCCGCATGTGTTTCAGAAAGGGAGCCGCCAAATACAGTAAAGTCTTGTGAGAAAACATAAACCAGCCGGCCATTGATATTTCCATAACCAGTTACCACACCATCACCAAGATACTTTTCCTGCTCCATGCCAAAGTCTGTGCTCCGGTGTGTGACCATCATACCTATCTCTTCGAATGAATTCTCATCGAGCAGAAAATGAATGCGTTCCCGGGCTGTAAGTTTTCCCTTTTTATGCTGACTTTCAACTCTTGCTGGACCACCACCAGCCTGGGCCAGTACAATTTTATCCTGAAGCAGTGCTATCTTATTCTTCATCGTTAAAGTTCATTGAATTATTACCAGCGATACTGCAGCCTGGTCGTAAATACGTCATCTTTTAAATCATCCTGAAATTGGGGCAGCTGAGTGGCATCGTTTACCACATGTTCATTATATATCGTAAGTTTCAGCCTTGGATTAATGGCATAGGTAAAACCATATCCTAAGGTGCCGAATTTTATATCTCCCGCTGTAGTGTTGCTATTCGCTGCGCCTATTTCGGCTTCAGTGATCTTTTTGTTAGGATCATAAACATCATAAGCGGCAATAGCAGTAAACTTCGATTTTGCGATTCTTTGGGTCAGCCATAAATAATATCCCCGGAAGGTGCGCAGATAAAGATCTGTTGCGGGTTGAGCTGTAAAACTTGTACTGGCCAACGGTCCGGGCACAGAAGAGGATGCGGCAACACCAGGTTGGGTGCCTTCCACATATTCCGCTTTAAATGAAGTAGTGCCAAAATTGTTGTCATACTGAACCTGCAAATTAGCTCCATAATAATTGCGGCCTGCATTCCAGTCTACATTGTCCGGACTGGTGTGCTTATCATAACCGCTCCCGTTATAAGAGAAATAGCTTTCAGTGTCACTTCTTACAGAACCCCTATAGATTGAACCTCCAAATCCAACATGAAGTTTTTTATGAGCCAGACTATCAAATTTAAATCCCAGATTCCCTATGATGTCCTTCCTGGAATCATAATCACGAGAATTATAGCCACTACCATTGACCACTGCGATCTCTGCAATCAGGAACTTAAATTCTTTTTGGGGTCTCAGCGAGAGCATTGCACCGATATCGCGTTCCCGGGGCATGAGTGTCTGAAACATCCTGGGACGTTCGGGAAAATCCCTGTAACCCGATGAATACACAATTGCATAACCAAACGGGCGGTTAAACAATCCGGCTGTAAAAATCAGTGCTTTGGAGTCAGGTTGATGAAACTGGATGAATGCATCCATTAGCTGGATACCATTTTGAGTAGCATCTATTTGAAATACAATACTGGAGAACTTATCCGCCCTGTCGATTTTTAACCGGCCTCTTCTGATCATAAAACGATCCCTGGAATTCTTTGAAAAATCACCTCCGGAAAAAGAAGATATACCTTCCGACTGTGCCCTTTGGTACTGGGTTTGCAAATAACCGGTTATTGCAATCTCATGCGCATCATAAGAAGAGGGAGCATTATTGCTTTGGGCAAATGTTAAAAAGGGATAAAAAAATAACAGGCTTAGTATTGTTTTCTTCATTTTACAGTCGTTTTCACAATCATCACCCCGCTGCTATGTTATCTATATGATTAATAACGGCTGATTTAGATCCAATTGTGAGCATATTTTTGGATCGTCTAAATTACGCTAAATGCAGCATTATAATACAATCTGTTGTTTTATTTTGAATTTACAAAAGACGCTGCAACAACTAAATTACATTTTTATTACAGGAGGATTTGCTATTTCAGCAGTTTTGGAGCTATTTTTGACTGGTGAGATAAAAATTGGAAAGATGTTTCTTAGAAAATACCGTACATTAATCGTAATTGCCTTTTTATTCGTCTTCTCGGCGAAGATGGTGATTTCGGGTGCACCTGTATTTTTCAGTCATCTTGATAAAGAAATCATGAACTCTGTCATTATGCAGATCGAACTGGAGCACAGTCTCGATGGAGAAGGCGGGAAGGCCAAAGTGAAACTTTATGACTACAAGGTCGATTTTCAATACGAATATAATTTTTCAACTGAGCTGATCCAGATAGGTATCAGTAATAGTTTCATCGAACATTTTAAACGGTACGTGGATCCTTTTCACCCCTCAGTACCCACGCCGCCTCCAAACCGGTGCTAATTTTTAATGCATTGTTCCGCAAAGGAGCAGGTATGCAATTTTTAAAAATTAGTTAAAACATTAAAACATAGTTTTATGCAAAGTGGGAACTCAGTCTTTTCAAGACTGGAAGTGAAGAAATATATATTAAAAAAGAATTTAAAACGAGATCTGCCAGCCAGTATTGTAGTGTTCTTAGTGGCTCTGCCTTTATGTTTGGGCATTGCCCTGGCTTCAGGAGCACCATTATTTGCCGGCATACTTACCGGTGTTATCGGGGGTATTGTTACGGCCAGTATCAGCGGGTCTCAACTTAGTGTCAGCGGACCTGCGGCGGGCCTTACGGCTATTGTTCTGGGAGCCATAGCAACACTGGGTAACTACCAGACATTTTTACTTGCCGTAGTGTTGGCAGGGGGTATTCAGCTTGTGCTGGGTATTCTTAAAGGCGGAACTATAGGGAATTATTTTCCTTCCAGTGTAATAGAAGGAATGCTCGCCGCCATTGGATTGACGCTGATCCTGAAACAACTGCCGCATGCACTTGGAGTAGACTCAGATTTTTTTGGTGATGAAAGTTTCTGGCAGGGCGATAATGAAAACACTTTCTCGGCCATAAGCAGTGCATTCAGTCATTTCGGAGTTGCGGCTATTGTGATTAGTGGACTATCTATAGCCATACTTATTTTATGGCCGAAGTTTAAGAAACTTAGTGCAGTACCTGCTCCTTTAATGGTAGTTATACTTGGAATTGCCGGTGCACTGATTTTTCAGAATACACCCTATGCACTGGAAGCTAAACATATGGTAGAAATACCGGTTGTCAATGGCTGGTCAGAATTTGTAGGCCTGTTTACCATGCCCGATTTTTCGCAGATCACCAACAGCAAGGTATGGATCGTGGCGGCCACCATTGCGGTAGTAGCCAGTCTGGAAACTTTGCTCAGCATCGAAGCAGTTGACAAAATAGACCCCATCAAAAGGGTTTCTCCGACCAACCGCGAACTGATCGCACAGGGGACCGGTAATATCTTCAGCGGCATGCTGGGGGGATTGCCGATGACTTCAGTGATCGTACGCAGTTCAGCCAATGTAAATTCAGGTGGAAGAACCAAGATGTCAGCCATTTTTCACGGAAGCTGGTTACTTTTATCCTTATTATTTATTCCGGGTCTGATAAATATGATACCTTTGGCATGTTTAGCTGCAATACTTTTGGTTACAGGTTATAAACTTACACGTATAGCTTTATTTAAGCACATGTACCATAAAGGATGGGATCAGTTTGTTCCATTCGTTGTGACCATTATTGCCGTGTTGCTTACCGATCTGCTGAAAGGCGTGGCGGTAGGCATGCTGCTTTCCATATTCTATCTTTTAAGGACCAATATGCGGAATCCTTTCTTCTATAAGATTCAGGAAGAAGGCAATAAAAAGAACCTGAGAATAAAGCTGGCAGAAGAGGTTTCCTTTCTCAATAAGGCCGCCATTCAGGTAGTGCTCAACAAGATCCCCAAAGAAACAAATGTAATCATCGATGGCTCAAACTCCCGGTATATTGATCCGGATGTTCTTGAAACCATTTTTAATTACAAACACAATGCTTACACAAAGGGTATTATTGTGACTTTGGAAAATATTAAAAACCATTATACTGTTCCAAAACTGGACAGCAAACCAATTGAAACAATTAATAATTAAATTATTATGTGCGCAAAATTAGAAAAACAACATACAGATCAAATAACATACGAAGGATTATTACAGGGAAACAAGGATTGGGTTACCGAAACCCTGAAAGAAGATCCGGATTTCTTTAAAAGGCTTTCAGCCGGGCAAACTCCGCCTGTATTGTGGATCGGCTGTTCAGACAGCCGTGTACCGGCCAACCAGATCACCAATACCATGCCAGGAGATATCTTTGTACACAGAAATATCGCCAATGTCGTTGCTCATACAGATATGAACATGCTGAGCGTACTGGATTATTCTGTAAATGTGCTAAAAGTAAAACACATCATTGTTTGCGGTCATTACGGCTGTGGAGGTGTCAATGCAGCGCTTGGTGATAAACAGGTCGGTCTGATTGACAACTGGCTCAGGAATATTAAAGATGTTTACCGCATGCATGAGCGTGAGATGACAACGATCAAAGATCCTCAGCGCAGATCCAACCGTTTGGTAGAACTGAACGCAATAGAAGGTGCAGCAAACATCATGAGCACATCCATTGTACAGAATGCCTGGGCTTCAGGTCAGGAGCTTTCCGTGAATGCCTGGGTTTATAGCCTTGAAACGGGTTTAATAACCGATCTGAAAGTAAGCGCCTCAAGTGCAGATGACATTTCACCTGTATTTAAAATGAAGATTGAAAAATAACTGTTCTCTTCGGAGACCGGGTTATCAGCGCGAAAGAAGCGCAGATTCCCTGAGATCTCCTCTGAGAAAGTAATTTTTCCTGGAAAAGAGATCCTTTACAGGACAATAAGTAAAAAGCCCGGTCATAATGACCGGGCTTTTTTATGGCAAAATTTCTTTCACCCACTCTGCTATTTTTTTAATCATTAGCTAAAAAAGGATACCTGTAATCCTTTGGCGGATCAAAAGTTTCCTTGATCGTGCGCGGAGAAACCCAGCGCAGGAGATTAATCATTGATCCGGCCTTATCATTGGTGCCCGAGCCCCTGGCACCGCCAAAAGGCTGCTGTCCAACTACTGCCCCGGTACATTTGTCATTGATGTAAAAGTTTCCTGCCGCATTTCTCAGGACCTGGGTAGCTTTCTCAATTACATAACGATCCTGAGCAATTACCGCACCAGTAAGCGCATATATAGAAGTGGTATCTATCAGTTCCAGAACCTGATCAAAATCTGCATCATCATAAACATATACCGTCAGCACAGGCCCAAAAAGTTCCTCACACATGGTAGTATACTTTGCATCCTGAACCACTAACACTGTAGGCTCTACAAAATAACCTTTTGACTTATCGTAGCCACCACCGGCAATGATCTCCACCGAAGGATCAGCTTTCGCCGCATCAATGTATCTGGCCAGTTTATCAAAAGAGGTCTCACTGATCACAGCGTTAATGAAATTACCAAAATCCTCAGTTCCGCCCATTTTAAAAGCATTCAGATCACGAAGCATAAACTCCTTTACCTTTGGCCATATGCTTTTAGCCACATAAATGCGTGAAGCGGCAGAACATTTCTGTCCCTGGTATTCAAATGCGCCACGAATGATAGCTGTGCTCGATGATTCTGCTTCCGCAGAACCATGTACAAGGATAAAATCCTTACCACCGGTTTCACCAACGATACGCGGATAGGTTTTAAACTTATGAATATTATTACCTATAGTTTTCCAGATGTTCTGAAAAACGCCGGTAGAACCTGTAAAATGGATTCCTGAAAAATCCGGATGGTTGAAGATCACTTCTCCGGCTTCAGGACCGTCTACATACACCAGGTTGATCACCCCATCGGGCAATCCTGCCTCCCTGAAGATCTGCATCAGTACATGTGCGGAATAGATTTGTGTATCAGCAGGCTTCCAGACTACTACATTACCCATCATGGCAGCTGAGGCAGGCAAGTTTCCGGCTATTGCTGTAAAATTAAAAGGAGTAAGTGCAAATACAAAACCCTCCAGCGGGCGTTGCTCTACCCTGTTCCATGACCCCTTTGGGGAAACAGGAGGTTGCTGTCTGTATATTTCAGCCATATAGCTGACATTGAAACGAAGGAAATCAATCAGTTCACAGGCAGAGTCGATTTCAGCCTGATAGGCATTTTTTGACTGGCCCAGCATTGTTGCCGCATTTAACCGATACCGGTAGGTACCCGCAATCAAATCCGCTGCCTTAAGGAAAATAGCTGCTCTGTGTTCCCAGGCCAGGTTTTCCCAATCTGTTTTTGCTGCCAGTGCAGCATCAATAGCCTGCTGTACGTGCGTTCTGTCACCAATACTATATTTGCCCAGTACATGCTGATGATCGTGCGGAGGAACAGACACACCTTTCTTGTCGGTATGTACTTCCTTTCCGCCTATAAACATTGGCATGTCAATTTGTTTGGAACGGGCATCGGCTAGCGCTGCCTTCAAAAGTTCACGTTCTTTACTTCCGGGAGCATAAGCCAAAATAGGCTCGTTTACCGGGGTCGGCACGTTAAAAAATCCTTTAAGCATGTTATGAATAATTGTTTCGGCAAAGATAAGTAATTATTTTATTGTTATTTTTGAGTCCTGCTCATGATAAGATACCTGCGGTTATTGTTACTCCCGTTTTCAGTAGTATATGGCATAGTGATCCTGATCAGGAACACACTATATGATACCGGTGTGTTCCCATCAGTAAGGTTTAAAATTCCGGTCATCTGTGTGGGAAATCTCGTCGTAGGCGGCTCGGGCAAAACTCCGGTCACCGAATACCTGGTGAACCTGATGAGCGATAAAAAAATTGCGATATTAAGCAGGGGATACGGGCGAAAAACAAAAGGTTTTATTCTGGCAGATGAATCAGCCAGTGCTGAAACCATTGGTGATGAGCCCATGCAGTTTTATCATAAATTTCCAAATGTTACCGTAGCTGTTTGCGAAGACAGGGTGAAAGGTATAAATATACTCAGAGCCGATCATGAGCTGATCATTCTGGACGATGCCTTTCAGCACAGGGCAGTAAATCCAGGGTTTAGCATCCTTCTTTTTGACTATCAGAAACTATTATTGCCGCAATTTCTATTGCCTGCCGGGAATTTAAGAGAACCATTCAGTGCGTATAAAAGAGCAGATCTGCTTCTGGTAACCAAGGCACCCGATGTACTTACAGCAGATCAGATGCAAACCTGCCGGGATAAATTCAACATGCCAAAAGATACCGGTCCTGTCTTCTCTTCACTGGCTTATGGTGATTTGACTCCTCTGATAGCCAATCCAGAACAGGCCACACCTAAGATCTCATCCGGAACAGAGGTCTTTTTGCTTACCGGAATTGCCAATCCTCTGCCCCTTGTTTCCTATCTGGAGCAGCAGGGTGCCAGCATACATCACTTTGAACATCCGGATCATTACAGCTTCAGGCTCCGGGACATCAGCAGGCTGGTAAAGGCCTTCCATCAATGTCCCTCTCCAAATAAACTGATCATCACAACAGAAAAAGATGCGCAGCGTTTAAGACATGAAACTTTAAAAGAATTACTTTTAAATTTACCATTGTTTTATTTACCTGTCAAAATAGCCTTACACGATGCGGATAAAGCTACCTTTGATCAAAAAATTTTAAATTATGTTTCAGGCACTACACGAAACCGTTGAATATATAAAACGAAAAACCAGTAATTTCCAGCCGGAAATAGGCATAGTACTGGGTACGGGGCTGGGTGGTCTGGTCAGCGACATCGAGATAGAATATTCCCTGATGTACTCCAATATTCCTAACTTTCCGATCTCTACTTTAGAGTTTCATTCCGGCAAGCTGATCTTTGGTACGCTGAATGGTAAAAAGATTGTAGCCATGCAAGGCAGGCTTCATTACTATGAAGGCTACAGTATGCAGCAGATCACTTTCCCGATCAGAGCCATGAAAGCCCTGGGTATTGCACACCTTTTTGTCTCCAATGCAGCCGGTTCCCTTAATCCGGAATTCAAAAAGGGAGATCTGATGGTCATCTGTGATCATATTAATCTGCAACCGGAAAGTCCCCTCAGAGGGAGTAATGATTCAGATATGGGACCCCGGTTTCCTGATATGAGTCAGCCCTATAACAGAAAACTGATAGATGTTGCATTAAATATTGCAGCCGACCACAACATTACCTGTCATAAAGGCGTTTACATTGCCGTAACAGGCCCCAATCTGGAGACTAAGGCCGAATACAATTACCTGCGGATCATTGGCGGGGATGCAGTAGGGATGAGTACCGTGCCAGAAGTTATCGTAGCCAACCACATGAGTATTCCAGTGTTCGCCATTTCTGTTCTTACAGATGAAGGTTTTCCGGAAGTGCTTCAGCCGGTGAGCCTGGAAGAAATCCTGGAAACCGCAAGGGAGGCAGAACCAAAGATGACAAAAATATTGAGCCAGTTAATAACGACTTTATAATGTATAAAAACATTGCCCTCTTCCTCTTTTTTATTGCTGTTTCCGGATGCGGGACATTGTTTGCGCAGGATCTGAAAACTACTGTCAACCAGAATAAAGAAATGGACTCCCTGAGGAAAAAGGAAGAGGAAGGCAAAGACTCCGTAGTCTTCACTTCAAAATACATCAGATATACCACGCTCAGGCTGACAAAAGACAGCATACAGACCCTGCCACTGGATACTACACTCACCGGATTTCAGAACTTCAATATCCTGATCCAGCCCAGAAGACCAACTGTAGGTACAGGTAATCTTGGACTTTCGGCCATGCCCCTGCTCTTTGAGCCCGTCAAAACAATAGGCTTTGATGCAGGCATTCATAATCTTGATTTTTATGCGCTCAGCCATGATGACATCAAATACTATCAGGCACGTACACCCTTCACCAGCCTTTACTATGTAAGCGCCGGAGAAGTAGAACAGGTATTCAAGGTCATTCACTCTCAAAATATCAAACCGAACTGGAATATAGGGGCCAATTTTAACAGGATCGGGGCCAATGGTTTTTACAGACGTCAGCGTGGGGATGACCTTAATGGGGCACTGTTTACTTGGTTTCAATCTCCCAACAAAAGATACAATCTCTGGGCAAGCGGAGTATTCAATACTTTAAAAGCCCAGGAGAACGGTTCCATACTGAATGATTCTATTTTTTCTAAAACTGTAGATGCCAACGGAAGTCCGATATCCGGAGACAGAGAGGCAGAAGGAATCCGGCTGAGCAGTGCAAAACGCGTGTATCGTCAGAGTTCTTTTATGCTCAAGCAAACTTATTTTGTCGGTCGCATAGACAGTACAGCTCAGGAGATCACACAAAAGATACTTCCTACCAATAAAATCGCGTATACTTTTATCTATGATGCGAAATCGTATACTTTTACAAAGAATGAAACAGATGATTTTTCAGTTCTTCCACCCGGAAGTGCGAGTCTGACCTTCACCTACGACAGTACCCGGTACAAGCGCATCCAGAATGAGTTCATTTATAGTTTTTTTCTGCGGGGCAAATCGAGTTCTGTGATCAAGAACGAGTTAAAGATCGATGCTGGTATCCGTCATGAGTTATATCAATATAGTCAGAATGTACTCTATAGTGACAGTACAAACTATTATGACTACAATGCAAGTTTTCAGAATGCTACACTTTTAGGATCTGCCGGATACCGGTTAAGTAACCGGATCAACCTTAATGTAGATCTTCAGCAGATTTTTCAGGGAAGGAATACAGGAGACTTTCTTTATGAAGCCAAAAGCAATGTGCTGCTTAGTAATGCTGTCGGGAGGATTGTACTGGGGGCCTATTTTCAAAACAAATCGCCGGAGGAAATCTATACCCGATATTTTGGCAATCACTATAACTGGAGTAATGATTTTGACCGGACCAAAACCATCAACATGTCATTCAGTTATTTCAATGACAAGCTAAAGCTCGAAGGCGGGGCCGAGTATTTCCTGATCAACGGCTACCTGTATTTTGCACAAAGTACAACACCGGCAAAAAGTATCCATCCTGAACAACTCGGAAGTATCAATCTGCTCAAAATAAAATTGGGTAAAAAGTTTACCTATGGCAAATTCAACCTGGACAGCTACGTGGTTTACCAGAAAACCGACAATTCAGGTAAGCTCAGGACGCCGGAAGTTTATACATTCAACAGCTTTTATCTGGACCAGACTTTTTTCAAGGTCTTGAAAACCAATGTAGGTTTTGACCTGCGCTACAATACCCCATATCAGAATTATGCTTATTCACCGGCATCAGGACAATTCTATCTGGCAACTCAGCCCGTCACCTTTAACACGGAACCTATAGTTGACGTATGGGTCAAGGCAAGTTTGCGCAGAGCCAATATCTTTTTGAAGTTTGACTATGTCAATCAGGGTCTTTTCTCCAAAGGATATTATACCGTAGACAGGTATCCAATGCCCGACCGGCAAATCCTCAAATTTGGGGTAAGCTGGAATTTTTACGATTAAGTTTTCTGTGGTTTTTTCTTAGCAGCCGGGAAAAGCACATTGTTCAGGATCAGCCTGTAACCCGGTGAATTGGGATGCAGGCTCAGATCTGTTGGAGGGTCACCTACCTGGTGCTGGTAATCTTCGGGGTCATGACCGCCATAAAAGGTAAACTGCCCTTTGCCAATCTCTCCGTTCAGATAGCGGACTTCTTCAGCTCCTTTGTTTTCTCCCAATACAGTAATGCTCGGTTTCACCAGGCTTTTTCTAAAGGCTGTGGTCTGACCCATAAAACCCTTGATCACCTTATCATGGTTCTGTGTAAGCATGGTGGGTACCAGGTCCCATTTGGCAGAGAAATCAAACAGGGTGAAAAAATCATTAGACTGGATCAGGGTTCTGGTCTGGGTGGCATCAATATTGGAAAATTCATAATTGTTTGGATTTACATCCAGCTTGAAATCTTTAAAAGCAAATGTTTTGCTGTAATCCAGTTTAGACTGTGCCTCCGGGTCTGCACCGTCACCATCAAACATGCTTTCACATATATCTACTCCCTCGGCGCTCAGCGCAATGTCAAAACTGTCCGTTCCGGAGCACATGGCAAACAGAAAGCCGCCGCCGGCACAAAACTCTTTAATTCTTTTGGCCACCTGCAGCTTCATTTCTGAAACCTTTTTAAAACCATTCCTTTTTGCCGTTGCTTCCTGGTTTTTTACATCATCCCTGTACCAGGTGGCGTTTCGGAATGAGGTCCAGAAACGACCATACTGGCCGGTGAAATCTTCATGATGCAAATGTAGCCAGTCATAGCCAGAAAGTTTGTCTACCAGTACATCATCGTCATAGATGACATCATAAGGAATCTCTGCATAAGTCAGTACCATGGTCACTGCATCGTCCCAGGGCAATTTGCTTTTTGGAGAATAAACAGCAATTTTTGGAGCTTTTTCCAGTTTAACCATTTCCATGTTCACCTGCGGATCGCTGATTTCGTTCAAGATGGAAGTCACCTTTCCGTCTGCCAGTATGGTATAGGAAACACCCCTGGTTTTGCATTCATCCTCAATACCCTTGTTGTAGCCGATCAGAAAGCTGCCGCCCCTGTAGTTTAAAAGCCAGCTCACATCGGCACTTTGTTTGATACTCCAGTAAGCAATTCCGTAAGCCTTCAAATGATTTTTCTGGTCCTCATCCATATAGATCAAAATGGAAGAAGCCCTCAGAACGATACTGCTGATCAGCAACAGGCAAAGCAAAATGGATTTTTTAAACATAGGATTTACGAAATTTGTGCAGGCACCCCTGTAAATATATAGCATAATATTCAACGTTCAAAGGTCTGCTGTCGTATTGATCTCTATATGCTTTCTTTGTCCTGCCTTATCGCAACAATGGTTTTGAAAGGATCCGGTAATGATTGGATGAGGGTTGCAGCGTTGCAGGGTCATGCAAGGGCCTACCAACCATTGAGCAACCATTGAGTAAGGACCATGCAGATAAGGTAACAGATAGATAACAATAAGAAAGCAATATATACCAAGTGCTTTAACATATTGTTTGCTCTTTGTCGTTTTTGGATATGAGGTCAATTTTAGCTAAGTTTGGCGTTTTACAAAAATTATCATGAGCAAAGCAATAATCAAAACAGAGAAAGGGGATATGACTGTTCAGTTTTATGATCAGGATGCTCCAAATACAGTAGCAAACTTTTTGAAACTGGCCAAAGAAGGTTTTTACGACGGCGTTACTTTTCACCGTGTGCTTCCTGACTTTGTGATACAGGGAGGTGATCCTACAGGAACCGGAGCAGGCGGTTCGGGAACACGCATCAAATGTGAACTGACCGGAGAGAATCAATACCATGACCGTGGTGTATTGTCTATGGCGCACGCTGGCCGTGATACAGGAAGTTCTCAATTCTTCATTTGCCACAGCCGCACCAATACAGCGCATCTGGACAGAAATCATACCTGTTTCGGTAAAGTCGTGGAAAATGTGGATATTGTAGATGATATCAGACAAGGAGACAAGATTTTAGGAATAGAAGTAATAGAAGATTAATATGAACTTAAGAGGAATAGTAGCAGTATCCGGCAGACCGGGCCTATTTAAATTGGTAGGACAAAACAAAGGCGGGTATGTTCTTGAGAGCCTTGATGCTCAAAAAGTTAAGATCGTGGCTAACATCACGACCACAAAGCTGGCCTCGCTGGAGGACATTACAGTTTATGGTCAGGATGACGACCTTAAACTGATTGATGTGTTTGCAAACATCACCGCAGCAAAGGGCAATGTTCCTGATGCAAAAGCAGATGGCGCAGAACTAAAGAAATTCTTTGAAGAAATCGCACCGGATCACGACCGTGAAAAAGTATATGCTTCAGACATGAAGAAGATCGTAAGCTGGTACCACCTGCTGAAAGATCTTCCTTTATTCACTGAAGAAGCATCGGCGGCAGGTTCGGATCAGGATGGGGTAAAAGCAGAAGATAAGGTAGAGAAAAAGCCAAAGGCTACTCCAAAACCTGCCAATGCAAAAGCTCCTGCAAAAACTGCACAGCCAGCTAAAAAAGCAAGTATGACAAGTAAAAAAGGGGTTTAATTAAACCCCTTTTTTATTGGATAAGGGTATCATATAAAATATTGACCGTAGCCGCCAGCAGGTCATTAAATCCATTGGTATAGCTGGCAATACAGCCATTGGTAATTACTACAAAACCAAACTTTTCTTCTGGCTGGAAGAACATCATACTGTAGAGACCATATGCCGAGCCGGTATGTCCCTTCATGGTTTTTCCGGGAATGAGATTGTCAACTGTGCGGATGGCCAGCCCATAACCCTCATCATCGGATATTTTCGTTTGCATCAGCCCGGCATTTTTCTTTGAGATGATCCTTTTGCCCTTGTATTTGCCTTTATACATATGCATGGTCATATATCTGGCCAGATCAGCAGCAGTTATTTTCATGCCTCCGGTTGGCGATAGTACCGGAGTGCTGTATCCCATTATATATTTGCTAAGTTCTTCCCTTCTGGGTGCGTAGGCCATCGGATCAGTTGTATACTCCTGTATTTTACTGTCATATTCATAAAGTTTGGCAAACCGGCTGCTATCGAGAGAATCTACGCAATAACCGCCATATAGTTTCAGAGGATCAAGTATGTGATGTTTTACATATTGATCAAAACGCTCACCGCCAAGTTTTTCGATGACTGCACCAATCATATTGTAGTTCAGATTGCAGTATTGATATCCTGTGCCAGGCGCATAATTGTTATAGCATTTTGCCCAATCAGGATTCTTGTCAGGATTTATGGCATCCAGATTAAAATAACCCTGGCTATCATTGATGCTGGAAGTGTGAGACATGATCATTTTCAAGGTGATGATCTGATCAGGATAACCCGGATTGCGGATCTTAAAACCCACCAGCTTACTGAAATCATCATTGAGGTCCAGTTTCCCCTTTTCTATAAGTTGCATGATGGAGGTTGCAGAAAAAGATTTGGAGATAGAAGCAATCCTGAACAGCGTATTTTCAGTAACAGGAATACCCTGCTCTTTGTCTTTTAGCCCAAATGAATGCGTATAAATGATGCGCCCTTTTTCTACCACTGCTACTGAAAGACCTACTGCATTGTATTTTTTTAAAGCTTCCTGTATTCGTGCTTCAGCCTTTTCTGTTTGCGCAATGCCATATCCTGACCTTAAAATTAGCAGAATGAGCAGGAAATATTTGATAACGACAGGCTTACTCATGGCTTATGATTTGTAGCCATTAAGATAGTCTTTTCAGCTCAATTAAGAAGGGTGCTGGACTCAAGTCCTATCCTGAAGCGGATAGGCAAGGTTCCTCTTGGCTTCATTTACGACAAAGCAGCTGTGCAATGAACCCACGTTCTGGAGATTTGCCAGCTTACCGACAATAACCATATTATAGGAAGTCATATTGGTGACTACTATTTTAAGCAGAAAATCAAAATTGCCGGTGGTATGGTAACATTCCAGTACCTCCGGAAACTGTATCACTTCATTCTGAAAAGAGATGAGGGCTTCACCCATGTGATCTTTTAGCTGTACCTGCGTAAATGTGATCCAGAGTTCGCTAAATTTCTCCCTGTTGATCAGGATGATGCTTCCTTTTATAAAGCCATCTTCCCGGAGTCGGTTTACCCGCTCAAATATGGTGCTCGCACTCTTATGCAGCTTCAGGGAAAGCTCTTTGTTGGTAAGCCTTGCATCTTCCTGCAACAGGCGAAGGATATCAAGATCAGTGCGATCTAAAGAAATATTGTTCATATAACCACGACATTATTGTTCTGAAAAAATTAAAAACATTAAAATTTAGGTATACATGAACACGTATTTGCGGTCCAACGTGCTGCAAATTAATAATAAACTTTTCAATTATACAATCATCATTTGAACAAAATTTGCAAAAAACGATTTAGCAAATTTGAGAACCGGAATTTAGTTTTGCCGGTTGACTGGTGTTTGGGATAATTTACGGAAATTATTGGTATTCATTGATTTAACTCTTTTGTGTGGGATCTTAGCGGCATAAAACCAAAATAAATCTTTTGTTTATGAGAGAACTCAAAGTCGAAAAATCAATTACCCGCAGAGAGCAGGAAATTTTAGTAAGGTACTTTAACGATATTAAGAAAACACCCTTGTTAAGTGAGGAGGATGAAGTTAAGATAACCTTAAAAGTAAAGGATGGGGATTGCGCGGCAGCTGAGAAACTGATCAGATCTAACCTTAGGTTTGTCGTGTCTGTAGCCAAAAAGTATGAAGGCAATGGGATGCTTTTGCCGGATCTGATCTCAGAAGGAAATATTGGTTTGATAAAGGCTGCCAAAAGATTTGATCCTACCAAAGGGTTTAAATTCATTTCTTTTGCAGTATGGTGGATCAGGCAGTCCATTATCGTTGCACTCAATGAAGAGAAGCGGATGATCAGGTTGCCAACAAACCGGCTCCTGAATCAGACAGCAATATGGAGAGCGGAGCAGAAACTGGAACAGCAGCTGGAGCGAATGCCTACGGAAGAAGAAATCATGGAATACACGCAGCTCAGCGCAGATAAGGTTAGAGACTGTTATCGCTATAACCAGCCTCCGGTTTCGCTGGATGGAGACAATCCCGAAGAAGATCAGCATGGAATGCTTAGTGTACTGCAGGACCAGATGTTTGCTCCTGCAGATCAGGTGCTGGAAGCTGAAGGGCTTTCCGCTGAGCTTAAGTCTGCTTTGACTGCATTGCCATACAGACACCGTCAGATACTTCTTATGCATTATGGTATTTCCGGCAGTTTGCCCATGCATATAGAAGACATTGCGGCCAGCATGGACCTTTCGGGCCAGTGTGTGCAGATGAACAGAAATAAGGCATTAGATTTTTTACGTAACAATAAAAAATTAAGCCATTTAAAAATATATCTGTAAGCCGGGAAATTCTGCTATCCAAAATACCAGATGAGTGCAAAAGCAATTGCAGACAATATAATAGCGATGATATAACTTAAACGATCTTTCTTTTTGTCGCTTTTGAATTTATAGTTTCTTTTGAAATCACTTGGCAGCTGCATAGAACCTCCTTTTTTTAATAATGATGATAACCGGAATGAAATTCCATAAGTTTTTATTCGTGATGGTAGGGCTCTCCCTTTAAAATGCTGAAAGCCCTGTAAAGCTGCTCTACAAAAAACAACCTGACCATCTGATGCGAAAAGGTCATATCTGATAGTGACATGCTGCCATTAGCCCGCTTGTACACTGAATCGTCGAAACCATATGGTCCGCCAATTACAAAGATCAGGTGCTGAATACTTCCGATCATTTGTTTGTTGAGGTAGTTGGAAAAGAGTACTGACGTGTATTTTTTTCCTTTCTCATCCAATAAAATGAGCAGGTCCGAATTATTGACCTGTTTTAGGATGAGCTCGGCCTCTTTCGCCTTTTGTTGTGCCTCGCTTAGATTTTTAGTGTTCTTGAGCTCAGGAATAATGACCATATTAAAACCGATGTAATGTTTCAGGCGGCTGAGGTATTTATCTATGCCTTCTATAAGATATTTTTCTTCAGTCTTCCCTGTAACAAGCAGTGTTATCTTCATCTAATTCTTAGGCTGGTTTGGTATTTCCTATATTTATCGGACGCAGCTTTGCAAATCCGGATTTTAATTTAACAACAAACATAAAAATAATGAGCAGAACAAAGCAGGATATTTTAGCAGGATATGAAAAGAATGCCAGGGAGCAGCAACAGCAGATTGATCGTTTAAAAAGTAAGTTAAACAAAATTTCTTTCTCAAGGCTTGGGTTGTTTATTCTGGAGATTCTAATTGTAGCACTGATTATCAATGCCGGTTATTCGTGGATGCTTGGAGTGCTGACCCTGGTTCCGGTCGTACTTTTTCTGATCCTGGTTAAAAAACAAAGTGCGGTTCAACTGGAACTGGAATATGCTGTTAAATTACTTTGGGTCTATCAGAATGAATTAGCGCACCTTACAGGGGGTAAGAATGGCTATTCATCAGGCGAATTTTATGGTGACGAACTTCATCGTTACGCCTCTGATCTGGATGTATACGGGCAGGGTTCGTTGTTCTCTTATATTAACAGGTGCAATACGGAGAATGGTCTGGGTTTGCTGGCCAAAAACCTGGGTAATGCAGCCGATAAGGTGACGATCATAGAACGCCAGGCCGCGATAACTGAGCTTGGCAGCTATATTGAGCAGAGCTTTCATTTCAGGGCGCAGCTGCAGGATCATCAGCCGGCACAGCTTCGCACGATACGGAATAAACTGGAAAGTCAGCTTCCGGCCCAGCTTGGATTTACTGCTGCAAAGTTGCTGAGGGGGTATGTGAAATTTGTTCCTTTTCTTATGGCAGGACTGTTGCTTGCAGGTGTTCTTTTGGGTGGCTTGCTTTGGAAAATACTTATACTGGCTGCATTATTTAATGCCGGGCTCACTTTTTTCTACCTGTCAGATGTTAATAAGGTCTATTACGGCTTTACCGGTGGTTCAAATCTGCTCAATGCTTTCGCAGGGACTATAAAATGGACAGAAGAGATCGCATGGAAAAGCGAATACATCAGAAGGATGTTCAATGATGAACTGATCAGTTTGCAGATCAGACAGCTGGCTTCCATTATTCAGGCGTTTGATGCAAGGCTCAATATATTTGTCAGCGCTTTTCTCAATTTGTTCTTCTTATGGGACCTGAGGTGTTCTGTTAAGCTGGCCGACTGGCATTCCAGCTCATCTGCAAATCTGATTTCAGGGCTATACAGGATCAGTCAGTTTGAAGAGCTGATCTCTTTTGCTACGCTTAGCTATAATGAACCGGACTGGAGTTTTCCTGTAATTGAGGATCATTTCCGGTTTAGCGGAACCGGGATCGGACATCCGCTCATCGCAGAAAATGTACGGGTAATGAATGATTTTGATTTGTCCGGCAGACCAACAGTTGATATTGTGACGGGTTCCAACATGGCCGGCAAGAGTACCTTCTTGCGAACGGCAGGAATAAATATGGTGCTTGCATTTGCGGGAGCTCCTGTATGTGCCAGATCGCTGTCTCTTTCTATATTCAATGTGCTCTCCTACATGCGGATCAAAGATTCCCTGAACGATCAGACTTCTACCTTTAAGGCCGAACTGAACAGACTAAAAATGATTCTGGATACTACCGGAACTTCCGAAAATTCGTTTGTGCTGATTGATGAAATGCTGAGGGGCACCAACAGCAGAGATAAATATCTCGGATCAAAGGTATTCATTGAAAAACTCATCGCCCAGGGTACGCCGGCGCTTTTTGCTACACATGATCTGCAGCTATCAGAAATGCAGGCAGATCACAGGGAAAAAGTAAGGAATTATCATTTTGACATACAAATCAGCGGGGGCGAAATGGAGTTTGATTATAAACTTAAGCAGGGCCCCTGCAAAACCTTTAATGCAGCATTGCTGCTTAAGCAGATCGGCTTAACGTTAAGTTAATACCTTTATCCCATATTGCCCTGATATACAAAAGATATGATTAAAGCATCGGATTTTGGCAGTGATTTTTCATGGGGTATTGCAGTTGCTGCTGCGCAGATAGAGGGGGCTGCTGAAATGTACGGAAAAGGTCCCTCTATCTGGGATACTTTTTCAAAGCGATCAGGTAAGATCAAGAAAGGGCATCATCCGCTCATTGCCTGTGATTTTTATCACCGGTACCATTCGGATATTAAAATGGTAAAGACGCTCGGTTTTAAGGTATTCAGGTTCTCTATCTCCTGGCCCAGAATTTTACCTTATGGGACTGGCAAGGTAAATGAGGAGGGAATCAGGTTTTATCATGAGGTGATTGAGGAGTGTTTACGTAATGGTCTGATTCCTTATATCACGCTTTACCATTGGGATCTGCCCGAGGCGCTGGAACAGGAGGGAGGTTGGACTGCCTACAGCATCAATCATGCTTTTAATGAATTTGTAAAGATCTGTGCAACGACCTATGGTGATAAAGTAAAAAACTGGATCGTCCTGAATGAACCCTTTGGTTTTACTTCCCTTGGTTATATGCTGGGGATACATGCTCCCGGAAAGACGGGACTTACCAATTTCTTTTCGGCTGTGCATCATACGGCCATTGCACAGGCCGATGGGGGCAGGATATTGAGGGCAGAAGTGAGAGATGCCCATATTGGCACGAGTTTTTCCTGTTCCGAGATCATTCCTTATACACAGAGTGAAGCCGATATCACTGCCGCCAGGCGGTTCGATTGCCTGATGAACCGTTTGTTTATAGAGCCCGTACTGGGGCTGGGCTATCCTGAAACGGAATGGGAGGTCATGGAGAAATTTACCATTCAGCACTCTACCTGGAGGCACACAGAACGCCTGAGCTTTGATTTTGATTTTATCGGTCTTCAGAATTACTTTCCGGTCACGGTGAAATATAATGCTTTTGTGCCGATCCTGCAGGCCTGGGAGGTAAAAGCAAAGGGCCGTAAAAAACCACATACTGCGATGGGATGGGAGATCAATGCGGATAGCTTTTACAACATCATCAAACAATTTGCGGCTTATCCGAATATCAGGCAGCTGATGATCACAGAGAATGGTGCGGCGTATCACGATAAATTGACTGGAGGCGCCGTGCATGACCGCGAACGCATTGAATATTTTGAATTGTACCTGGAGGCTTTGTTAAGAGCCAAGAATGAAGGGCTGAACATCACAGGATACATGGCCTGGACCCTGATGGATAATTTTGAATGGGCTGAAGGATTTAATGCAAGATTTGGTCTGGTGCATGTCGATTTTAAGACCCAGCTGCGGACCATTAAAGACTCCGGATATTGGTTTCAGAACTTTCTGAGTCATTAGTTTTTATAACTATATCCGTATCTTTGGCACTAATCCAAATATCATCCTATGGACAAGATCATCGTATTTGATACATTTTATAACCCAATAGAAGCCAATATTGTTAAATCAAGACTGATAGACAGTGGCGTTCAGTGCTTTCTTTCTGATGAAAATATGATCACTGTGAATCCTTTATACAATCAGGCACTGGGAGGAGTGAAGCTTCATTTGTTTGAAAAGGATGCTCCGCTGGCCAGGCATATCTTGCAGGATGAAGAGGTACAGATTGATATAGAAGAACTTGAACACACTGAAGTGATTTGTCCGGTTTGCGGATCTAATCATGTTGGCTATGTACAGGCCACCAAAGACCGTTTTACGGTGCTGAGTATTCTTATTTCTTTGCTGTTGATGCTTTATCCCTTTTATGCTAAAAAGACGCATCACTGCTTCAATTGTCAGAACGAGTTCTAGCCATACCGCCAAAAATATTTAACATAAAAAAACTCCCGGCTTTAAAACGGGAGTTTTTTTATGTTAAATCAGCTTTCGCTTATTGAGCATTTTTAGCTGCTGCTTCTCTGCGGATGATGTTTAGTGCACCACCTGCTTTGAACCATTCAATCTGTTGTGCATTGTAACTGTGATTCACAGAAATCTCCTCTTTAGAACCATCAGCATGATTCAATACCAATGTAAGCGGGACGTTAGGAGCGAAGCTGGTTAAGCCGATGATGTCAACCACATCGTCTTCAAAGATCTTTTCATAGTCGTCCTTATTTACAAAGGTAAGTGCAAGCATACCTTGTTTTTTAAGATTGGTCTCATGGATACGGGCAAAAGATTTTACCAGTACCGCACGCACACCAAGGTGGCGGGGCTCCATTGCTGCGTGTTCGCGGCTTGAGCCCTCTCCGTAGTTCTCATCACCTACTACAATTGAACCCAGACCTGCTGCCTTATAAGCACGTTGTGTGGCAGGAACAGGACCATATTCGCCTGTAAGCGTATTTTTAACAAAATCTGTTTTCTCGTTGTAGAAGTTTACCGCGCCGATCAGCATGTTGTTGGAGATGTTGTCCAGGTGACCGCGGAACTTTAACCATGGACCAGCCATAGAAATGTGGTCAGTAGTACATTTTCCTTTAGCTTTGATCAATAGTTTCAGACCTTTCAGATCGGTACCTTCCCAGGCAGCAAACGGATCAAGCAGTTGAAGCCTGTGCGATGTAGGGGAAACCAATACTTCCACGCCACTGCCATCTGCCGCAGGTTCCTGGTATCCGGCATCTTCCACGGCAAAGCCATTTGTAGGCAATTCAAAACCTGAAGGCTCATCCAGCTTTACCTGTTCGCCTTTATTGTTGGTCAGTGTATCTGTAAGCGGGTTAAAGCTGAGGTCACCTGCAATGGCCAAAGCAGTTACCAGTTCAGGTGAGCCTACAAAGGCAAAAGTATTTGGATTGCCATCCGCACGTTTGGCGAAGTTCCTGTTGAACGAATGAACGATGGTGTTTTTCTCTTGTTTTTCTGCACCTACTCTGTCCCACATCCCGATACAAGGTCCGCAGGCATTGGTAAATACCTTAGCTCCGATGCTTTTGAATACATCCATAAAGCCATCACGCTGAATGGTATAGCGAATTTGCTCTGAACCCGGGTTGATGCAGTATTCGGCTTTAGCCGTCAGTCCTTTTTCTGCAACCTGTCTGGCAATACTGATGGCACGGGAAATATCTTCGTACGATGAGTTTGTACATGAACCGATCAGGCCTACTTCAATTTTGGTTGGCCATCCGTTGGCTTCAGCCACTTCTTTCATTTTGGAGATAGGCGTTGCCAGATCCGGAGTGAAAGGACCGTTCAGGTAAGGCTCCAGTTCAGAAAGATTGATTTCGATCAGCTGATCAAAGTATTTCTCTGGATCGGCATAAACTTCTGCATCACCGGTTAAGTGTTCTTTAATGGCGTTTGCAGCATCGGCTACTTCTGCTCTGTCGGTAGCACGCAGGTAACGCTCCATGCTTTCGTCGTAACCAAATGTAGAAGTAGTTGCACCGATCTCAGCACCCATATTACAAATGGTTCCTTTACCTGTACAGCTCATGCTGGTTGCACCCTCACCGAAATACTCAACAATAGCTCCTGTACCACCTTTTACAGTCAGGATACCCGCTACTTTCAGGATCACATCTTTAGCTGAAGTCCATCCGTTTAGTTTTCCTGTTAATTTAATACCGATCAGTTTAGGGAATTTAAGCTCCCATGGCAGACCTGCCATAACATCGCAGGCATCAGCACCACCAACACCGATGGCTACCATGCCCAAACCACCTGCGTTTACCGTATGTGAGTCGGTTCCGATCATCATTCCACCAGGGAAGGCATAATTTTCCAGTACTACCTGGTGAATAATACCAGCACCCGGTTTCCAGAAACCGATACCATATTTATTTGAAACTGAAGCCAGGAAATCAAAGACTTCTTTGCTTTCTGTATTTGCCGCAGGTAAATCTATTTCTGCACCGTTTTTTGCAGTGATCAGGTGATCACAGTGAACCGTAGATGGTACCGCTGCTTGTGCCCTGCCGGCCTGCATAAACTGCAACAATGCCATCTGTGCAGTGGCATCCTGCATGGCCACACGGTCAGGAGCAAAATCTACATAATCAGCACCTCTTTTATAAGCGGTTCCGGCATGTCCATCCCAAAGGTGGGTATAAAGTATTTTTTCTGAAAGTGTTAAAGGTCTGCCTACTAATTTACGGGCCGCCTCTACACGGGGGCCAAAGTTTGCATACACCTTTTTGATCATTTCTATATCAAAAGCCATTGATAATAAAGGTTAAAAGGGTAAGAATTTATAATTTGTAGCGAATTTACAAAAAAAAACAGGCGTGGGTCATCATCTGTAGATCATTATATTATTTATACCTATTCTAAATAATTCAGGAGCTTTTTCCTTGCCATCTTCTTATAACGGGCCTCTGCGTTCATAATTGAACAGAGCTGTACGTTTATGAACATGTCATTGGCTGGTATTGGTTTTAATGTATTGAAATACAGGATTTTAAGGTGATTTGTCTTTTTGGCCTTAGCTTAGCTAAAGGAATCGTGTCAAAGTGATACAAACTGATAACCAAGTTCCGTAAAATGCTTCAGCACCCCGGGTAGTGCATATTTTAAACGGTCATAGGCTTTTAAACTGTCATGAAATACGACAATGGAGCCTTTGCCTGTGTGTTTTATTACATTCCCAAGGCATTTTTCAGGGCTTAGGTTTACATCAAAATCTCCGCTCAATACATCCCACATAATGATCTGTGTATCGGGGTGCTGACGGTGGAGGCTGTTGATCTGTGATTTTTTTATCCTGCCGTAAGGCGGGCGAAATAAATGTGTTTTTGTTAGCTCCTGACACTTTTGAAAGTTTTTTAGGTATATTTCATCCGGCGTAATCCAGCCCTTCAAATGATTAAAGGTATGGTTTCCGATGGAGTGGCCTTCGTTCTTTATATTTTCAAATACATCAGGATGCTTGTAAATGTTATCTCCTATGCAAAAAAAAGTAGCTTTGGCACGATAAGCTTTTAAAGTTTTTAATACAAAGTCTGTAACATCCGGTATAGGTCCATCGTCAAAGGTTAAATAAATGACTTTATCGTTCCGGTTTTTATGCCAGGTAAGCGATGGATAATACCATTTTAAAAGCAATGGAGATTTGATCAGGTACATGTTCAAACTTAGATAAAAAATAGGTTTGTTGTACCCGAAAATTTACAAAACGAATAAGTTGTTTATGTTAATATTGTGAAATTTAAATTATGAAAAAAATTGTCCTTAACGGTCCAATATCAAAGCTTACCTTAATATTCTCTTTAACGTTCGTTGCCGGTTTTGTACAAAGCTCTTCAGCCCAGGAAATCATCACCATTCAGCAGGCCATTGAAGAAACCTTAAATAATAACCTGCAGGTGAAACAGGCTAAATTAAGTGAAAACTTGTCTGATGAGAACTTAAAGCAATCCAAAGCTGTATTGTTTCCTACCTTAAATGGTAATGGGAACTATAATATAAATTTTGGGCGTAGTGTCGATCCTTCAACCAATCAATTTAATAGTCAGAAATTTTCGTCATTTAACGGAGGACTTTCTACTAGTGTGGATGTGTTTCAGGGATTTCAGAAACTTAACCAGATTAAACAAAATAAATTACTTTTAGATGCGGATAAGAGCTATACGGAAAAAATCAAAAACGATTTAATTCTTCAGGTCATTACCTCCTATATGCAGATCTTATACAATAAGGATTTTCTGGTTGCTGCAAACCAACAGCTCACAGTAGCCCAGCAGCAGTTAAAGCAACAGCAGGAACTGCTTGATGTAGGTAATAAGACCCTCGCGGATCTTGCAGAATCTAAATCTCAGGTGGCTACCGCTGAACTGGATGTAACAACAGCTGAAAATGCACTGACAATTTCTTACCTGACACTTGCACAATTGATGGATATCCCTTCATCAACAAAATATGTAGTTAAGGCCCCTGATGTCTCCAGTTTCAGTGGTACTGCGGCAATATACAATCCTGAGGAAGTATACGGGGATGCGCTAAATCTTTTCCCTGACATCAAATTGGCGGCATTGCGCACAGATGCAGCAAAGAAAGCTGTTGATGTGGCAAAAGGAAGTTATTATCCAAGTCTGTCTTTTGGTGCGGGACTAAGTACTAATTACTCAAGTGGCAGAAAAACTGTTTTGGGACTTGTTCCGAATGGGTTTGATGAAGTAGGAAGAACTCAGATCGGCAATGAGGCTGTATTGGCGCCAAGATTCAACACGCTTACAGAAACCTACCGGTTCAAAGATCAGATCAAAGATAACTTCGGTCAATATGTAGGGGCGAGTCTTCAAATTCCAATCTTTAACGGTTTTAGGGCAAGGACAACTGTGAGGAGAGCAAAAATTACGCTACAGCAAAATCAAAATGACGAACAACTTGCAAAAAACAATTTAAACAAAGTAATCTACCAGGCGGTTGCAGATCTTAAAGCAGCACAAAGTACTTTTGAGTCTACTTCTAAAACATTTGCCGCACGTAAAGAATCGTTTTCTGTAATTGAACAGCGGTACAATGTCGGGCTTGTGAATGCACTGGATTACAGTACCTCGCAAACCAATAAGAACAAGGCAGAGATTGATATGATCAGGGCCAAATATGACTTGCTTTTTAAAGCAAAGGTCATTGATTATTACCTGGGTAAACAGATCGCCTTTTAAACAGATTAGCATAAAGACCATACATACTCATTAAAATAAAACAATAGATGAAACTGAAAACCATATTAATTATAGTAGGTGTTTTGATCGTACTGCTTGCAGTTGCAAAATTTACCGGCTTAATAGGCGGAGAAAAGACGGAGAAGGTAACGGTTGAGAAGGCTGCGGAACGAAACGTGATTGAAACGGTTACCGCAAGTGGAAAAATTCAACCTGAAACAGAAGTAAAACTCAGTTCTGAAGTATCTGGTGAGGTGACCGAACTATTGGTAAAAGAAGGGGATGTGGTAAAAAAAGGGCAGCTGCTGATCAAAGTGAGACCGGATGTATTAAAATCGGGTTATGACAGGGCTATTGCTTCCAACAGTTCGCAGAAGGCTAGTGTAGCCGGATCTATGCAGGTGCTGGAACAAAACAAGGCTAATTTTGTGAATGCAGAAGCGACCTATAAGCGTAATGTCGAGCTGTTCAACAGAAAAGTGATCTCAGCATCTGAATTTGACGCAGCCAAAGCAGCCTATCTGACAGCGAAGACCAACCTGGGCAGAGCCAAAGAAGACTATACTGCGGCTAAATTTCAATTGGCACAAACTGGTGCAAACGTACAGGAAGCAAGTGCCAACCTGGCAAAGGCAACCATTTTTGCGCCAGTGGATGGTGTGATTTCCAAACTTTCAGTTGAATTGGGGGACAGGATTTTAGGAACCGCTCAAATGGCCGGTCAGGAAATCATGCGTATTTCTAACCTGACTTCGATGGAAGTAAACGTTGATGTAAACGAAAATGACATCAACCGTGTGAATGTGAACGACAAGGCAGCGATTGAGGTAGATGCCTTTGCAGACAAGAAGTTCAAAGGAATCGTGACAGAGATCGCCAGTTCCTCTAAAGATGTCGGTACAGTAACCTCTACCGATCAGGTAACCAACTTCAATGTGAAAGTGCGTATCCTGGCAGAATCTTACAGCAATTTGAAGCAAGGTGCAAAAGACCTTCCTTCGCCCTTCAGGCCAGGATTGAGTGCCACAGTAGATATTGAAAGCGAATCGGTAAAAGGGTTGGCTGTCCCTATACAGTCTGTCTTTACAGGAGACAATAAAAGTGCAAAACCAGGTACAGAGGATAATAAAGACAATGGGGATCAGCAAAAATCGAGGCTCACTGATAAAACAGTTAAACAGTTTGTATACGTTTATGAGAATGGAACTGTGAAGAAAGCAGAGGTGACTACCGGCATTCAGAATGACCAGTATATCATCATCAAATCCGGCTTAAAAGCAAATCAGGAAATAGTAACCGGACCTTATTCTGCTATCCAGAATCGCCTGAAAGACGGGGCTAAAGTAGAAAAAACCACTAAGGATCAATTGTTTGCTACCCCCAAATAAAAAGTAAAGAGATTCAGTCATTTTAAATAAGTAAATTGCCCCGGTTTAAAACAAAAAACCGGGGTTTTTTATTTATTTGCTATGGTACCTAAAATTGCAATGATAGGAGGTGGTAGCTGGGCTACTGCAATTGTCAAAATGCTTTCAGATAATTTTACCGCCAAAGAGATTTATTGGTGGATGCGGAATACCGATGCCATAACACACATTCAGAAATACAAGCATAATCCTAACTACCTGAGTTCTGTGGAGATCAGGATCCCTGAGGACAACATTTCAAATGACCTGTCAGAGATCATAGACAAGGCAGACTACATCGTCCTCAATGTTCCTGCAGCATTTTTGAAAGAGACTTTGCAGGGAATTACTGCAGGACAGCTGAAAGGAAAGAAGATCATTTCGGCTATAAAAGGTATCGTTCCTGATGAAAACATGATCATCGGGGAATTTCTGAATAAAAAATATGAGGTCTCCCTGCAGGATATTCTGGTGATCAGTGGCCCTTGTCATGCGGAAGAAGTGGCGCTGGAGAAATTATCTTATCTCACTATTGCTTGCATTGACACTGATCTGGCAGGCACATTTGCTGCCCTGGTAAACACAAGATACATCAAGACCAATGTATCCGATGATATTTTTGGTACAGAGTATGCCGCCGTTCTGAAGAATATTTATGCTGTAGCCAGCGGTATTTGTCACGGAGTAGGCTATGGAGATAATTTTCAGGCGGTGCTGATTTCCAATGCCATCCGGGAGATCAAGAGATTTGTGGATGCTGTGCATCCGATCTCAAGGGACATTAAAGAATCTGCATACCTGGGTGATCTCCTGGTTACCGCTTATTCTCAATTTAGCCGCAACCGTACCTTTGGCAATATGATCGGTAAAGGATATACCGTAAAATCAGCGCAGCTGGAAATGAATATGATTGCCGAAGGATACTATGCAGCCAACAGTATGCATCACGTGAACAAGAAATATAAGGTAGATATGCCGATCAGCCGGGCGGTATACGCTATTCTCTATGAAAAGCATTCCCCGCATATTGAGATGCGTCTTTTGACTGAACAATTGAATTGAGTCATCACAAAAAAAGCTCCCGGCAGATCATCTGCCGGGAGCTTTTTTATTGGATATAACTTATGGTTATGATCTGCGTTTTCTGTCGCTTCCGCCATCACGTCTGCCGGCACTGCTGCCGCCTCTGTCTTCGCGGCTTCTTCCTGAGAAATCTCTGAAACCACCACCAGCGCTGCTTCCGCCGCCTTCACGTCTTCCGCTTCCGCCTCTTCTGTCTCCGCCGCCGCCGCCTTCACGTCTTGCTCCGGCATAGCCTCCGCCACCGCTTCTTCTCTCGCCACCGCCAAAGCCGCCACGACTGCGTCCGCTACCACCATCACCATCGGCAGTTTTTTCTATCCTTACACCACGGTTGTTAAATTCAACACCCTTAAAGTTGTTAAGCAAAGATTCAGCAGTATCATCCATTACTTCGATGAAAGAATAGACACCTTTTAAATCAATTTTACCAACTGCTTTTCCGCTGATCTTTCCGTTGTTGCAAACAAAAGATAACAAATCACCCCTGGTGAAATCATCAACGGATCCGAGGTTAATGAAAAACCTGGTATACCCTTCACTTCCTCTTGATGGTCTGTCACCACGTTCTCCTCTTTCGCCGCGCTCACCACGGTCATCAGCAGTTGAATTCAGATCAGGTGCGTTTTTATAATACTCTAAAAAGCGGTTAAACTCTAAAGATGCAAAACGCTTGATCACTTCTTCCTTACTCAGCTCAGCAAACTCATCCATGATGCGGGGGATATACTGCTCAATCTGAGCCTCGTTTACCTCTACATTGTGTACTTTGTGAACCAGTGCAAACAATTGTTTTTCACATACGTCAAAACCTGTAGGAAGGTCAGCTTTGGTAAATTTCTTACCAATGATCCTTTCGATCTGACGGATCTTGCCAATCTCCTTAGAGTTCACGATACAGATAGAAATACCTGTTTTTCCGGCACGACCAGTACGGCCGCTACGGTGGGTATAACTTTCAATTTCATCAGGTAAAGAATAATTGATTACGTGTGTTACGTTGTTTACGTCAATACCACGGGCTGCCACATCAGTCGCGATCAGCAACTGCATATGACGGTCGCGGAAACGCTGCATAACCTTGTCGCGCTGCTGCTGGGAAAGATCTCCGTGCAGTGCGTCGGCATTGTAACCATCTTTAATCAAATGCTCAGCTACATCCTGGGTATCCAGTTTGGTCTTGCAGAACACTACCGCAAAGATCTCAGGATTGAAATCCACGATGCGTTTTAAGGCCGCATATTTATCTCTTGCACGTACTGTATAGTACTCATGTTCGATATTTACGTTACCTGTGTTTTTGGTACCCATGGTCAGTTCAACCGGGGATTCCATGTAATTTTTAGCTATCCTTCTAACCTCAGGAGGCATAGTAGCGGAGAATAACCATGTTTTTTTGTCGTCAGGAGTTGTAGACAAAATGTCGTTGATGTCTTCCTGAAAGCCCATGTTCAACATTTCATCAGCCTCATCCAGCACTACATATTTCACGTTGGTGAAATCTATAGCCTTACGGCCAATGATGTCTAACATGCGGCCCGGTGTAGCCACTACTATTTGTACACCGATTCTAATTTCACGCAGCTGCTGCATAATGTTTGCGCCACCGTAAACGGCAACGACATTAGCACCAGAGATGTTTTTTGAGAAATTCTTGATGTCGCTTGTAATCTGCAAGCAAAGCTCTCTTGTAGGGCACAAAATCAGTGCCTGTGGCTTATTGCTTTTAAAGTCGATCAATTCTAACAGAGGTAAACCGAATGCGGCTGTCTTTCCTGTTCCTGTTTGGGCCAAACCAACAAAATCGTTATTGCCCTCTAACAGCACAGGAATACTTTGTTCCTGAATAGGTGTTGGATTTTCGAAACCTAAATCCTTTACGGCATTAACAACGTCATCACTTATCCCCAATTTACTAAATGGGTTTATCATGTAATATAATTTATTAAGCCGCAAAGGTACGGTTAATAATTGGTATTTTACAGAAGTGTAACTAAATAAAAATGAGGCAATTAATTACCTGAGCCTATCCGCCGAACGCAGTAATTGTTCATCTTTGCGAATACCTCTGAATGCCAGTGCGCAAAAAATGATGGCAACCGGAGGCAGAAAGATGCCAAGACCATACTTCAAATGACCGGTATCCCCGGGGATATTCTGCTTGTAGATATAAATAAATACATATAATAAGGCCACCAGCAGGATAGAGATGATGATCAGCCTTTTTTGCAGTGTTCTGTTCTTGAACATGAAGATGGTCAGTAATGAAATGGTAATTGCGGCCATATTTGTTGCCGCCAGCGGCATGAAAGCTTCTACCTTTGTGAGCACACTCTTTCCGGTATCCTGTTTTTGTTCATAGAGACCGTTGCTATAGATGCTAAACTCGGAGCCATTGGTGCTTTTTATTAACAGGGGCAAAAACAGCATGCAGGTTAGCACCAGGGCTGCCAGAAATAGCCATACAGACTGAACTCTTTGTATCATATCAATTCCATAATTTCAACAAAGATATTAAAAGGCAGAAACTAAGCAATCCAAAAACAGATTTAGAATATTAGATTTGTATCATTGAACACGCAGCGTTACTTTATTGAATTGTCTTACAACGGCACCGGATACCACGGCTGGCAGATCCAGCCCAATGCGCTTAGCGTACAGGAATGTCTGGATAAAGCCTTATCGACCTATTTCAGGCAACCCGTAAATACTCTTGGATGCGGAAGGACAGATGCGGGGGTGCATGCCACACAATTCTATGCTCATTTTGATTTAACTGATCCCGGTCAGGATCCGCTCCGTTCAGTCACCGGCATCAACTCTCTGCTTCCTTATGAAATCGCAGTCAGACGTGTGTTTGAAGTGGCTTCGGATGCTCATGCCCGTTTTGATGCTACGGAAAGAGCTTACCATTATCATCTCCATTTTCATAAAGACCCATTTAAACTCAACCGGTCCTGGCTCTTCAAAGGAACGCTTGATGTTGAGGCCATGAACGCGGCAGCTGCGGTGCTGATGGAATATACCGATTTCTCCTGCTTTAGTAAATCGAATACCCAAACCTTTACCAATAATTGCAAAATAACCAAAGCTTTTTTCGAAAAGAAGGGGGATGGTCTGCAGTTTACCATAGGAGCCGACCGCTTTTTGAGAAACATGGTCAGGGCGATCGTAGGCACTTTGACCAGGGTCGGAAAGAAAGAGATCAGCCTGGAGCAGTTCCGGGAAGTGATCGAGAGTAAAAACAGGAGTAATGCCGGACAATCTGTACCCGCCTGCGGCTTGTACCTGGTCAGTGTAATCTACCCATTTGTAAAATAAACTATGTCAAAAATAACAGGGGATGTAATTAATGTGAGCTTATTGAAAAGGGTTTTTCAGTACGTAAAACCCTATAAGAATATTTTTGCATGGGCAGTGGTACTGACCATTTTACTGGCGCTTATTGCCCCGGTAAGACCCTTTCTAATTCAGTATACGCTGGATAATTACATTATGAAGAATAATTATTCCGGCTTGCTCTCTATGACCATCGTGATGCTCATCCTGCTGGTTCTTCAGGCCGTCATCCAGTTTAGTCATACCCTGCTTACCAATACCCTGGGCCAGTCAGCCATTCGTGATCTGAGGATCAATGTATTCAACCACATCACCAAACTCAGGCTTAAATATTTCGACAATACACCCATCGGGCAGCTCATTACCCGTACCGTATCAGATCTGGAGACCATTGCAGAGATTTTCTCTGAGGGGCTGATTGTCATTATTGGAGACATCCTCATGGTGATCGTCATCATAGGTGTGATGGTCTATAAAGACTGGGCGCTTACACTGGTGGTATTGCTGCCCATGCCTTTACTGATCATTGCGACTTCCATCTTTCAAAAATCAATCAAATCTGCCTTCCAGCAGATCAGGACAGAGGTATCCAACCTCAATACTTATTTACAGGAACATATCACGGGCGTTTCCATTATCCAGTACTTTGCAAGAGAAGAACAGGAATACAATAAATTTATAAAAATCAATGCCAGGTACCGCGATGCCAATATCAAATCCAACTGGTATTATTCTATATTTTTTCCTGTGGTAGAGATCATCTCTGCCATGTCGCTTGGTTTGCTGGTCTGGTATGGTGCCAGGAGTATCCTGGCCAAGCCATTGGTGGTTACTCCTGGAACAATCGCCGAATTTATCCTTTACATCAGCATGCTCTTCAGGCCTATACGGGAACTTGCTGATAAATTTAACACGCTGCAAATGGGAATGGTAGGTGCTGAACGGGTATTTAAGGTTTTGGATACAGATGAGGTGACAGAGAATAAAGGGACTTTTGTTCCGGATCAGATGAAGGGTAAGATTGCTTTCAAAGACGTATGGTTTGCCTATAATGAGGAAAACTACGTGCTGAAGAACATTTCATTTGAAGTACAGGCCGGAAAAACCATTGCTCTGGTCGGTGCTACAGGTGCAGGGAAGTCTTCTACCATTAATATCCTCAACCGCTTTTATGAGATCCAGAAGGGTGACATTACCATAGACGGGGTAAAAATCCAGGATTATGAACTCAACTACCTGCGCGGCAATATTGCTACGGTATTACAGGACGTATTCCTGTTTTCAGATACGATTTATAACAACATCACGCTGAACAATCCTGTAATCAGCATGGAGCAGGTAGTGGATGCCGCTAAAAAAGTAGGCGCTCATGATTTTATAGAAAAACTGCCGGGTGGCTATCAGTACAATGTAATGGAACGCGGGGCCACACTTTCTGCCGGACAGGCGCAGCTGATCTCTTTCATAAGGGCATTGGTGTATAATCCTTCCATCCTTGTATTGGATGAGGCCACTTCGTCGGTAGATACGGAAACTGAAATGCTGATACAGCGGGCCATAGAAAACCTGATGCAGGGCAGAACTTCTATCGTCATCGCTCACAGGTTATCGACCATCCAGAAAGCAGATCAGATACTGGTAATGGATAAAGGAGAGATCAAAGAAATGGGCACACATCAGCAATTACTGAAACTGAACGGCTACTATAAGCGATTGTATGACCTTCAGTTCAATTCTACGGGGATTACTACCGCTTAAATCAGCCTGATTATATCGCATATCATCAGATTCTTTACCGGCCCTTACTCCAGCAATAATAATGCAAATCAAAGGCAGAAGGAAGACTGCTCCAGAAAAAGGTACCTTTTTTCTGAAGCAGGGCTGGAGCTGGTCCCTGTCATCGATCCGGGAGTTTAATGCTGCTTCCCTGAATTCCGGAGGTGCATAATTTCATCGAATTGTACTTTGGCTACGGGGTACGGATTAAGGCTTTTCTGGACGGCGAATATTTTATGATGGGCTGCTTCGGATATTTTTGCAGGAACGGGATAGTCCAGATAGTGCTTGCAATGTTCACGGAGTTCCTCAAGCTTGTCAAATTGTTCCATATGATTGTAAAAAGCCGGATCGTCAACCCCGGGAAGCAAAGCCCGCTGTGCCATGATCTTTAAATACAGGATCTGCAGATTGTTCTTTTTGTCCAGTTTTTCCGCATCTTTCAGGTAGTCGAGGGTTTGCTGGAATTGATGTTTTGCATATGCTGCCCGTGCGGCTTTTATTTTTAGCATGACCGGAGTATTTTGCGCAATGCTGCACATGCTGAGGCAAATAAAAGCAAGGATCAGGAGTGAAGGTTTCATCGGTTAACAATCTTTCAATTATAACTCAAAAAACAGATAAATCATATTGCAATAAAAAATTAGTATACTAGTCTGATGAAATTTATTTTTTCTAATCTCACTTTCCAGGTGCTGCTGGCCATTACTTTAGGTGTTGCAGCCGGGGTCTTTTTCCCGGGCTTTGCGCCTCATGCCAAACTCATTAGTCAAAGTTTCATCAATATGATCAGCATGCTGATCGCACCCATCATATTCCTTACCATTGTATTGGGTATTGCCCATATGGGTGACATGAAAAAAGTGGGGCGTGTCGGTGGAAAGGCCTTGCTTTATTTTGAAATAGTGACTACGCTGGCCATTGTGATTGGAATGCTTGTCGCCAACATACTTAAACCCGGGGTCGGGGTCCAGACTGCGGAGGGGGATGTCAGTAAGATAAAAACATATACCGACCAGGCGGGAAGCATCAATTGGGTTGAGTTTCTGACACACATTATTCCGCACAATATTTTTGAGTCTTTTACGAAAGGTGATATTCTTCAGATCCTGTTCTTTGCGATTCTGTTTGGTTACGGGCTGAATAAAATGGGAGAAAAAGGAGCGTCTCTTTTAAGTACGTTTGACAAGATCTCAAAAGTGTTCTTCAATATTATGAAGCTGGTGATGCGGCTTGCTCCTGTAGGTGCTTTTGGCGGAATGGCTTACAGCGTAGGGACATACGGATTACATACTTTATTACCGATGGCGAAACTGATGGGTGCAGTTTACCTTACCTGCTTCCTGTTTATTTTTGTAGTACTCAATGCCATCTGCAGGTTTTATAAATTTAGTCTCTGGCAATACCTCCGGTATATCCGTCAGGAGATTCTCATCGTGCTGGGTACATCGTCTTCCGAATCTGTATTGCCGAGTATGATGCAAAAGATGGAGGCCATCGGTTGTAAGAAGTCCGTAGTGGGGCTGGTCATTCCCACCGGCTATTCCTTCAACCTGGATGGTACGGCGATATATCTTTCTATGGCCGTTATTTTTCTTTGCCAGGTGTTTAATGTCGATCTTTCCGTAGGGCAGCAACTGAGTGTGCTTGCGGTGCTTATGGTGACTTCCAAAGGCGCTGCGGGAGTGACGGGAAGCGGATTTATTGTTCTGGCTTCTACTTTAACGGCATTAAAAATTATGCCTGTAGAACACATTGCGATCCTGCTTGGGGTAGACAGGTTCATGTCTGAAGCAAGAGCGATCACCAATATGATCGGGAACGGGATCGCCACGATCGTGATTGCAAAAAGTGAAGGGGAGTTTGATGAAGAGAAGTACAGGCTGGCGGTTTCCCCGGTAGCTATTGAAAGGGCTGAGGAGAATGTTTGATCGTTGCTTCCGGCTGAGATGTTTCAGGCAGGCTGGCGGTTCCGCCGGAAAATCGTTAAATTGCTTTATGAAATTAGCGGGTCTGTGTGTCTTTTTATTGCTGTTCTGCTCTCTGAAAGGATCTGCACAGGAAATTCAGGTAGGGCTTAACGGCCCTCGCGAATCTTTTCTGGAGACTACTGAAATGAAGAAGGTACTGGTATGTGCAGATGATCACTCCGTTTGGGCCCTGAGTTTGGCCGGAGAGGCCTACTATAAGTCTGCCGGGGCAACTTCTTTTGTAAAACTGAGTTTGCTGAGCGGCATCAGGGACCTCGCCGGTTACAGCCTTAATGAGATGTATTTTGTGACAGAAGATGGTGCAAGACTGGATTATGTAGCCAACCTCAGCCAGGTCACCCGCATAGCTTATCCGGCAGAATTGACTTCGGTCAATGACATTGCGGTCGTGAATGCAGGTACGAATGAGTTTCTGAATGGTTACCTGCCAGGGAGTCAGGATTGGCTGGCCATCGCCTCTACAAGTTCTCTGTACAGGATCTTGAGGAATTCTCCTTTGCAAAGCCCGATTGTGAACGGTGAGATGACGACAACGATTTCTTCGAGTGGCTGGAGAATTACGAATTCAGGTTATAAGACCATAGATTTTCAGTACAAGTATCCGCATACCAACTGTTTTGGTGAGGCGGATTTCAGGTACTACAACAGGGTAGGCACTGAACAGGTGCAGACAGAGCTGCCTGAAAATGCCCCGGTTTATTCTGATCCGGTGAACTGTACTTATTTTGAGCCCAGTTATAACCATACTGTAGACGGACCTTCCGATATGCTGCGCTATTGGGGTACAGATAAGGGTTTGTTTACCAGCCGGGCTTTAGACTGCGATGCCAGCCCTGCAGGTAAATTGTTGGACCTGAAGGTCAATGACATTAAACAAATGAATGTTTTCAGAGATTTCTTTAATCAGAAAGTGCTGTTGGCTGGTACGGCAAAAGGACTTTTTGTCGGCTCCAATAGCACTGTACCGCTGGGTAATAATCCCCCGGATCCTAACAATTCCAATTTATTCAGGCTTGGAAATTATGAGAGAAGCGTGAACAGTATTGCGCTGGAAGTAAGCGGCTACACGGCAGGCGGCAGAGATGCTTTATGTGAGAAGGCCGTCTGGCTGGCTACTGCGGACGGGATTCAGAAAATTACACTCCTGCCGGCAAAGATAGCCCTGGTAAATTACTCCCTTCTCAAAAAAGCACCCGATATACTTTATGTTGAAAATCAACCCAGAAAGAATATCTTTCCCATGTGCAACGGCGAGGCGTATACCTTGAAAACGGAGTTGCCCGCCAGCTTTGTTCACACCTATAGTATCGAATGGCTAAGGGCGGATCAGAACTGGGGAGACGAAGTCGAAAGGCTCGAGCTGGTCAATCTAAGAGATCAGAAAACGGTATTAATTGATAATCGCGGTTTTTATGGGTTGAGACTCACTACTGCCTGTGGAGAAAGTATGGTTGTAGGAAATATGTGGCTGAGGGAACCGGAGAAGATTGTGACTGATTTTAATTATCCACCGGTATTGAAGATGTTCGATGGCTGCACCTTCACTTTCACTGCGAAAGCAGGAAACCCATACCGCTGGACGCTGGACGGTAATGTTATCCCCGGGGAAACTTCAAATACACTTAAGGCTACTAAAGCCGGGAAATACCAGTTGCAGTATCCGGATTGCTCCGGAGCATTTATCTCTTCAGACCCGATAGACCTCCAGTTGGCCCCGGCGGCTGCCCCGATAATTGAACGGAGCAGTACGCGATCCCTTTGCTTTGGCGAAAAGATAACGCTGACCACACCCGAGGTGGAGGGGGCGACTTACAAGTGGAGCAACGGCAGTACTTCCCGGAGCATTGAGGTCAGTACTTCCGGCAACTATCATGTAGATGTGGTCCTTGGCTGCAGCAAGCGAAGCCCCAGTATAAATGTGACCGTAAATCCTGAACTAAAACTTACCGCACCGTCCGAGGTGCAGGTCTGTACCCTAAGGGAACAGAAACTGAAACTGCAGGCGCCGGCTGGTTTTACAGCCTATAACTGGGATGGAGTGGCGGGGACTGAGCCTTCTCTGGAAGTGATGGCACCCGGGGTGCATACTCTGGAGGTGGTGGATGCCAATGGGTGTAAGGCCACCGGTTCTTATGTGGTGGTGGCGTATTGCCCCCCGCTGCTGCCGCCAAATGCGTTTAGCCCCAATGGTGATGGCTTGAATGATGTATGGAAAGTAGAGGGGCTGGAAGAGCATCCGGAGACCGTTGTAAAGATCTACAACCGCTTTGGCGGATTGGTGTATGAACAGCGGGGGAGTAAGCAGGTTTGGGATGGGAGGCTGGACGGAACGGATGTGCCGGTCGGAATTTATTACTTCGTGGTGAGCAATACTCAAAATAAAGCAATGACGGGTTCGCTGGCACTGATCCGGTGATCGCTCCAATTCCTTCAGCATTGATTTTGAAACTGCCATTTTAATTGTAATTTGCGGTTGAAACCAAATGATAACCTCATACAAATGAAAAATACCAGTTATGTATTGATGATGGCCGGCCTCATGCTGCTTGGCTGCGGCGGTGTAAAAAAATCTGCAGATTCGGCAAACGAAGATCAGAAGGGCTGGAAGAAGCTGTTCAACGGAAAAGACATCAATGACTGGTTTGTGAAGATCCATCACCATGAGGTCGGAGAGAACTATGGCAAAACCTTCCGGGTGGAAGACGGGATGATCAAGATCAGATATGATCAGTATGGTGATTTTAATGACCAGTTTGGTCATTTATATTATAAAACTCCCTATTCTTATTACCATTTGAAGTTTGAGTACCGCTTTGTAGGCAAGTTGCAGAAGGGCGCCCCTGACTATACTTTACTGAACAGTGGCGTGATGTTTCATTCGCAGGATCCAAGAACGATGCTGAAGGAACAGGATTGGCCAATCTCCATAGAGATGCAGCTGCTGGCCGGGTTGGGTGACGGCAAACCGAGACCTACAGGGAATATGTGCTCACCAGGTACGGATGTGGTCTATAAAGGCAGTATCTCTCCTGACCATTGCATCAATTCTACTTCCAAAACTTATGAGGGGGAACAGTGGGTAAAAGGAGAACTCATTGTAAGGGGAAGTGATCTGATCACACATATCATCAACGGAGATACCGTACTGCAATATTCCAAACCGCAGATTGGCGGAGGGGTAGCTACCGGATATGACCCGAAATACAAACAGGACGGCAAATTATTGAGCAGCGGTTTCATTGCTCTGCAAAGTGAAGGTCAGCCAATCGATTTCAAGAACATTTACATTAAGGAAATACCCAAGTCGGAACGTTAGAACCGGGGTTGTTATTTTGTTCCGGTGCTAAGAACTGATCAGGTGCTGGCTGCTGTGTTTATGACTCAGTCTGCTGCGGTAATAAACGAATACTGCTGTGGCGAGCAAACCGATCATGCCGGCTATGAGCACCGCCAGACGCGGGCCAAAGGCATGGGCCGTCCAGCCAATAAGCAAACTGCCGATGGGAATCATACCCTGATAGGCCATTACATAATAACTGATGGCCCTTCCTCTCATTTCAGGAGAAGCATGTGTTTGAATATATGTATTGATGGATGAAGTCTGTGCCATCATGCCTATTCCGCTGAGTGTCATGAACGGCAAAGCCAGTGGGAGTACTGAAGCGTAGGCGATCAGCAGGAGGCTGAGGCCGAAGATGCTGCTGGCGATGATGCTGATCTTCATCAGCGGTTTGGAAGATCTGAGGTTGGCGAGGTACATCGCGCTGATGACCGAACCAAGTCCGGCTGCACTTTCAAACCAGCTGAAAGTACCGGCGTCTCCATGAAAAAGATCTTTCGCAAAAATTGGCATCAGCGCATTGAAAGGAATGACGAACAAGCTGCTGACACCAATCATGATGATCATCATGCTCAGGTCCTTGTCGCCAGCTATGTATTTGAACCCGTCTTCAAGTTCTGTCCAGATACTTTTACGGCTGACCGGGATGGCAACAGGTTTGAGTTTCATCAGGAAAAGACAGATCAGTACAGGAAGGTAACTCAGGAAGTTCCCGGCAAAACAGACAGCTTCTCCGAAAGTACTGAGCACGATACCTGCTACGGCCGGACCAACAATACGTGCCAGATTGGTCATCGTTGAATTCAATGCAATGGCATTGGGCAGATCTGCTTTGTCTTCTACCATCTCCACCATCAGGGCCTGGCGGCAGGTGACATCAAAGGCGTTGATGATGCCCTGGATCAGGCTCAGGAAAATAATAACGGGTATGTTGTAGTATTGCAGGAAGATAATGGCCGCAAATGCCGCTGCCTGGATCATAGAGATGACCTGGGTGATGACCAGTATTTTGTAACGGTTGTGTCTGTCGATCAGACTTCCTGCATAAGGAGAAAGAAAGAGCGAAGGAATGAGGCTGACGAAGGCTACAGTACCCAGCAGTACCGCCGAGCCGGTAATCTGGTATACCAGCCAGCTCACCGCTGTTTTCTGCATCCAGGTCCCTGTAAGCGAAATGGACTGTCCGTAAAAGAAGAGTTTGAAATTGCGGTACTTTAAAGATCTGAACATGGGTAATGTTTAACTGTGGTATTGATGTACTGCAAAAATCGGCATAAATAATTGATGGCTAAAATTGATTGTTTTAATGGTATTGATTAGTTTTAACGATCGATATCAGCATATGGAACTCAGACAGCTTGGCTATTTCATCAAAGCAGCAGAAATGCTGCATTTCACAGAAGCTGCCGCAGCTTCTTTTGTAACACAATCTACACTTTCGCAGCAGATCAAATTGCTGGAGGAAGAACTGGGTATGCGGTTGTTTGACCGCATCGGCAAACATGTAAAACTGACAGAGGCCGGCAATGTTTTCCTGATTCACGCCCGGCAGATCCTGCTGGATGTGAAAAAATCAAGACAGGCGATCTCAGAGCTGAACAACCTGGTGACAGGGGAACTGCTGATCGGGGTGACCTATGCTTTCAGCTCCATGCTGCTGCCGGCACTTGCTCCTTTTACCGACAAGTACCCGGGCATCAGAATTGTACTGGAATATGGTACTGCTGTAGAGCTGGAGCAGAAGTTAAAGGCCGCGAATCTGGATATCATCCTGGCCTTTCATGATCAGGCCGATAATGAAGGCCTGGAAATGGAACTGATCTTCACATCAAGAATAAGCATGGTGGTGTCGAACCGGCATCCGCTGGCCGGCCTCGGTAAAATCATGCTTGCAGATCTGGGTAAAATAGAATTGGTTCTGCCAAGCAGGGGGTTTAGTTCGAGAAACCTGCTGGACGAATTGTTTAGCGCCCGGAGGATCCGCCCGCTGATCAAGATTGAGATGAACGATGTGCATTCTCTGTTGTCGCTGGTTAATGAAGGCAACTGGGCTACGATCATCAATGAAAAGGCCATTATTGGCTGGGATGATCTTGTGGCGGTTCCAATTGCCGGAAAGGAATATTATAAGGAGGCCTTTATTCTCTGGCAAAAGGGCGTCTACAGAAAGAAATCGGCAGTTTTGTTTGTGGATGAACTGGTGAAAATATTGCTTTGAGTCATACAAAAGATACAGATGACGGGTGCAAGGAATAATTGTATTTAAGAACTATTTTGTATAAGTTTGCAGCAAAAATTAAAGATACATGAGTGTTTTAGTAAATAAAGATTCAAAAGTTATTGTTCAGGGCTTTACTGGTAATGAGGGCTCATATCACGCTTCTCAGATGATCGAGTACGGAACCAATGTAGTAGGTGGCGTAACTCCGGGAAAAGGTGGCCAGACTCATTTGGACAGACCGGTATTTAATACTGTAAAGGATGCGGTTGATCAGGCCGGCGCCAATGTATCTATCATATTTGTTCCGCCTGCATTTGCAGCTGATGCCATTATGGAAGCAGCTGAGGCGGGTATTAAAGTTATTGTTTGTATTACCGAGGGAATTCCAACCAAGGATATGATCCAGGTAAAAGAATATATTTCAGATAAAGACTGTCGTTTGATCGGTCCTAACTGTCCGGGTATCATTACAGCCGATGAAGCTAAAATTGGCATTATGCCGGGCTTTATCTTCAAAAAAGGTACAGTGGGTGTAGTCTCTAAATCAGGTACGCTTACGTATGAAGCTGTTGATCAGGTCGTGAAAGCCGGTTTAGGAATCACCACTGCTATTGGCATCGGTGGAGATCCGATCATTGGTACTACTACCAAAGAGGCAGTGGAATTGCTGATGAACGATCCTGAGACTGAAGGTATCATTATGATCGGTGAGATTGGTGGTGGTATGGAAGCTGAAGCTGCCCGCTGGATCAAAGAAAACGGTACCAAACCGGTAGTTGGTTTCATCGCTGGCCAGACTGCTCCTGCGGGACGCAGAATGGGGCACGCTGGTGCTATCGTTGGTGGTGCTGATGATACGGCTGCTGCCAAAATGAAAATCATGGCCGAATGCGGTATCACTGTAGTGGAGAGTCCTGCTGAAATTGGTGAAGCTATGGCTAATCTGCTAAAGAAATAATAAGATCTTCTTGTATAATGTAAAAGCTCTGGTGATCTGATCATCGGAGCTTTTTTCGTTTGCTGAACAGAATGACATTATTATGGCAGCCTAAGTAAAACCTGTATGGTTAGATAGCCGTATATTGTGGTAACTAATGATATACAAATGAGAAGATTGATCAATAAAACTTTTATGTTAGGTGGCTTGTTAATCATAGCGGGGTTTGCAGCCTGTGCGCAACAGCCTAAGAAAGAGGATCCAAAAAAAACAACCAGGAATATGGAGTGGAATAAATTAACCAGCGAAGAAGAAGATGTAATTGTGCACAAAGGCACTGAATATCCAGGAACAGGAAAGCTGTTGAATAATAAAGAGAAAGGAACTTATATCTGCCGCAGATGTAATGCGCCGCTGTACCGTTCAGATTCCAAGTTTGATTCGCATTGCGGATGGCCAAGCTTTGATGATGAGATCAAGGGGGCAGTTGTGAGAATCCCGGATGCAGACGGTTCCCGTACGGAAATTGTATGTGCGAATTGCAAGGCACATCTCGGACACGTTTTTCTTGGTGAAGGATTTACAAATAAAAATACACGGCACTGTGTGAACTCAGTTTCTATGAGTTTTGTGCCCGATAAGAAATAACGTGTCTTAGTATGATATTTATATGATGCCTGATGATAACTTATCAGGCATTGTTTGTTTTTACGAGTTGAGTTTGCTTATGTTTGCAGCATTCACCAACTAAAGTAAATATATGAAGTATTACTTATTGTTATGCGGAATGCTTATATCTTCTTTGGCTTTCGGCCAGAAAACACCTGAAAATCCGATCTCAAATTTGTCTTCAGGAAGTGTTGTCAAGATGCCAGATTCAGCAGACACAGATGAACCTTCAGATATGGTGTCCGAAACGGTGCACGCGACTTATTATGCCAAACGGTTTGAAGGCAGAAGGACCACCAGCGGTGCCAGATACCGCAGTAAAAAACTCACAGCAGCACACCTTACGCTTCCATTTGGTACTATTGTTACCGTAACCAATCCTGATAATGGAAAATCTGTAGATGTGGAGATCAATGATCGTGGCCCGCACTCTAAAAAATACAAGATTGATGTTTCTGCAGCAGCGGCAAAAGCCCTGGGTTTCTATGGAAAGGGGGTTGCTGAACTTGAAATCAGTTACATTCCCGAAGAGGACTAATTGGCTAACTTTCCCTCTGTCAAAGTCAGTTTTTTTAAATTATTAACAATTATTTTTTTTCAGTAAGCCCTTAAAAAGAAATAATTAGCTTTTTTGCTGACTGATTCTGACATTAATTTGATGTTATGCGCATATGAAACTCACAACGTGTTAACAACTTTGTGCTGTAAAAAATGCTCCTTACTTTATATTTGTTTTAGTAAGATTCTTTAATAAATCACACACAGATTTTTAGTTAAAGGTTTAATATTTAGTTGCTTAAGGTTGTTAGAGGATTTCATGTCTTTTTAATCTGGTCATTAAGTATTGATTTCACGGCAGCAGTATTTATTTAGAGTCTTCAAGTTAAACAGATCATTCACTAGAGTAAACAGAGGCTTATGCAAGAAGAGTTATTATTGAAAGAAAACAAGGACCGGTTTGTTCTTTTGCCGATTAAGTATCCGGCGATTTGGGAGATGTATAAGAAAAGCGAAGCCAGTTTCTGGACAGCAGAAGAGATCGATCTTTCGGACGATCAGAAACACTGGGACAACCTGAACAGCGGAGAGCGTCATTTCATTTCTCATATTCTTGCCTTTTTTGCAGCCAGTGATGGCATTGTAAATGAAAACCTGGCTGTGAATTTCATGAGCGAAGTACAATTACCCGAGGCACGCTGCTTCTATGGTTTCCAGATCATGATGGAGAACATCCACTCTGAAACTTATGCATTATTGATAGATACGTATGTAAAAGATCCCGAAGAAAAAGACCGTCTGTTTCATGCGGTAGAAACGGTTCCTTGTGTAGGCAGAAAAGCTGACTGGGCGCTAAGATGGATCGAAGGCGGTAATTTTGCAGAACGTCTGGTTGCATTTGCTGCAGTAGAAGGGATCTTCTTCAGCGGAAGTTTCTGTTCGATCTTCTGGTTGAAGAAACGCGGACTGATGCCGGGGCTTACTTTCAGTAATGAGTTGATTTCCAGAGATGAAGGTATGCATTGCGAATTTGCCTGTCTGCTGTATAGCATGCTGGAAAATAAACTGCCGGAAGAGCAGGTTCATGGCATCATTAAGGATGCTGTAGAAATAGAAAAAGAATTTATAACAGATGCGCTGCCTGTAGCACTGATCGGTATGAATGCCAAATTAATGTCGCAATACATTGAGTTTGTCGCTGACAGATGGGTTCAGGAACTGGGTTATACTAAAATATACAATGCCACCAATCCGTTTGATTTTATGGAGATGATCTCGCTGCAGGGTAAGACCAATTTCTTTGAGAAACGTGTGGGTGATTACCAGAAAAGCGGTGTGCTGACTTCAACAGAAGACAAGGCTTCAGCCTTTTCTTTGGACGATGATTTTTAATACCTGTTGCAGGTTAGGCGACAGCAACAATTAATATATAATTATAATTCGGTACCAATGTCGGGTTTGCCGCTCTCAAATTCGATAAGTACCATAAATACCTAAGAAATATGTTTGTAATAAAAAGAGATGGCCGCAAGGAAGCGGTAAGATTTGACAAGATAACTGCTCGTATTGAGAAGTTATGTTATGGTTTTAACGTTGAACTTGTAGATCCTATAGATGTTGCCAAGAAAGTGATCGAGGGTTTATATGACGGTGTAACCACCTCAGAACTGGACAATCTTGCCGCCGAAACAGCAGCCTCTTTAACAACCAAACACCCTGATTATGCGTTACTTGCTTCACGCATAGCCGTATCTAACCTGCATAAGAACACTACCAAATCGTTTTCCAAAACGATGGAGATGTTATACAACTACATTGACGAAAAAACGGGCAAACCATCTTCTCTTCTTGCGGATGATGTATGGGAAGTGATTAAGGAAAATGCAGATGTACTGGATAGTACCATCATCTATGACAGGGACTTTGGCTTTGATTACTTCGGGTTCAAGACCCTGGAGAAATCTTACCTGCTGAAGGTCGAAGGACAGATCGTAGAACGCCCGCAGCACCTGTTTATGCGTGTGGCGGTAGGGATCCATAAAGCAGATATCGATAGTGCGATCGCTACTTATAACCTGATGAGCGAACGCTGGTTTACCCACGCTACGCCAACCTTATTTAATGCCGCTACGCCTAAACCTCAGATGTCGTCATGCTTCCTGCTGACTATGCAGGATGACAGTATCGAAGGTATTTATGATACATTGAAACAAACTGCTAAAATCTCACAAAGTGCCGGTGGTATTGGTTTGAGTATTCACAACATCCGTGCTACGGGTGCGTATATAGGCGGTACCAATGGTACGAGCAATGGTATTGTGCCAATGCTTAAGGTATTTAACGATACCGCCCGCTATGTAGATCAGGGTGGAGGTAAACGTAAAGGTGCTTTTGCCATTTACCTGGAACCATGGCATGCAGATGTATTCAGTTTCCTGGACCTGCGTAAGAACCATGGTAAGGAAGAGCTTCGTGCACGTGACCTGTTCTATGCTCTTTGGGTATGCGACTTGTTTATGCGCCGCGTAGAAGAGAACGGTGACTGGAGTTTGTTCTCCCCTGATGAAGCACCTGGCCTGGCTGACTGCTTTGGTGAAGAGTTTGATGCTTTATATGAGCGTTACGAAAAAGAAGGCAGAGCACGTAAAACCATTAAAGCTCAGGAGCTTTGGTTTGCCATCCTGGATTCTCAGATTGAAACCGGCACACCTTACCTGTTGTATAAGGATGCAGCCAACAGCAAGTCTAACCAGCAAAACCTGGGGACCATAAAAAGCTCCAACTTGTGTACAGAGATCATTGAGTACACTTCAAAAGATGAAGTTGCTGTATGTAACCTGGCTTCTCTGGCCTTGCCAAGATATGTGATCAACGGTGAATTTGACCACCAGAGATTATATGATGTAACTTATCAGGCTACTTTGAACCTGAACAAGATCATCGACTACAACTATTATCCGGTAGAAGAGGCAAGAAACTCTAACATGCGCCACAGACCTGTAGGTTTGGGTGTGCAGGGTTTAGCTGATGCATTCATCCTGATGCGCCTTCCTTTTGAAAGTGAAGGAGCCCGCATTCTGAATAAAGAGATTTTTGAGACCATTTACTTTGCCGCAATGACTGCTTCGCACGATCTTGCTGTTAAGCATGGTCCTTACCAGACCTTTAAAGGTTCACCTTTGTCTAAAGGTAAGTTCCAGTTTGACCTTTGGAATGTAACACCGGACAGCGGAAGATGGGATTGGGAAACATTACGTGAGAAGGTGGTGAAAGACGGGGCTTACAACTCGTTGCTTGTAGCTCCAATGCCAACTGCTTCTACTTCACAGATCCTGGGAAATAATGAATGCTTTGAGCCATATACTTCCAACATCTATACCAGAAGGGTATTGAGCGGTGAGTTCATCGTGGTGAACAAACACTTACTGAAGGATTTGGTAGCTCTGGGACTATGGACTCCGGCGATGAAGGACAGGATCATTCTGGCTAATGGTTCTATTCAGGATATTGCTGAGATTCCTGATTACATTAAAGAATTATACAAAACGGTTTGGGAGATCAAGATGCGCAGCATCATCGATATGGCCGCAGACAGGGGTGCTTACATCTGCCAGTCGCAATCGCTGAACCTGTTCATCAATGCACCGAATACCTCAAAACTGACTTCAATGCATTTCTATGCATGGAAAAAAGGATTGAAAACCGGTATGTATTACCTGCGTACACAAGCTGCTTCTCAGGCTGTTAAGTTTACAGTGGAGAATCAGGCTGGTAAAAATATGGAGCCTGTAATTCCTGAGCACATTTCACAGGATCAAAGTGCAGAGGAGATTATTGAGGGTCCGGTATGTACAATGGAAGAGGGATGTATCAGTTGCTCAGGTTAAATCTGAATTACTAATCGTTTAAATAATACAAAGAGGCGTTCCGGTTTAAACCGGAACGCCTCTTTTCGTTGATATCGTTTCTATTTGTTGTATATATTACTGTTGTTTCTGTAACCAGGGGCGGTATTGATGTACCAGTCCGGATAGGAAATTCCACCTGATTTGGCCCATTCAAGGAAATGGAGGTAAGTGTCAAGTATCGATTTTCCTTCAATCGGATAACTGAAAGCATCTGTAAAGCTGAGCGCCCATGGCTCATTGTTTTTGTTCATGTAGTATCTGCCTGTAGTGGTACTGCTGTTGTCATCATACGTGCCGAAGACGGCTTTGTTTGCTTTGTCAGTAGGAAGATTGTTGGGCAAATGAATTTCATAACCTCTTCTCCGGTCACTGATGAGGAAAGGATTAAACGGCACCACTCCAAGCTCGGCGGTGGCAACAGGGGTAGAGAATTTGATCACTACAGTGGCCTTTGTCGCTGCAACCTTTGGTTTTGCCGGGTCTGTGTTTACCTGTATACTGCCATCGGCATTCTTTAAGAGATTTTCATGGTTGTCAAACGGAATGATAACGGTATTGGTTTGCCCGGTCTCTGTACCATTGGAGGCCAATTGTATATAGCTGCCTGTAATGCTTTGTCCGGTTACCGAAACCACTTTGGATGGAGAGACCGGCAGCTGCACACCAAAGCCGTTTTTGTAACCTGCACCGGCTGCTGCGGGGAGAAACTCACCCGTCATTTCTACCAGGTTATTCTGCGCATTTTTGATGAAAGTATAGCGGTAATTAACGACAAGGTCATTCAGGTCGTAATCTCCCTTGATTGGCCAGTAATCTTCAAAAGCAAGGGTAGACCAGCCTGAAGCTGAAGGAGCATAGGAAATATAGGCTCTGGTAGGGTCATTGGGGAAGTCATCCAAAACATCGAGTACCCCATCGCCATCAGTATCTCCGCCTTTATCGATAGGAGCTACGCCCGTATTGGAAATGGCCGTAACAGGATTAGAGGAGGCGTAAACTACCAGATCATTGAAATCGTTGTCTGAACCAGAACCGTCAGATCTGTTGACATCTTCAAAACCCAGCAGGAAAAGATTATGAACATTGTCATACAGCATCACAGAATGTTTCTTCCTGGCAGAACTGAGTTCGGGATTGAATTTGGATTCAGAATAGAACTTGGCAGAGGTGGTTGTATTGATCCCGCTTCCGTTCCAGGCATTCTGAAGCAGGACAAAAGCTATGGTCGTACCTGCATCAAATCTACCCAGCTTCACCTTATCGCCGGAAAGAAGTCCGCCACCTGATCCATAGGCTGAAGCATTTGGAAAGATCATGGTTACTTTGTCAATTCCGCCGAGAGCGGTTCCTGTAGTCACAGAAGTTGGTGGGTTATCGGTGTCATAACTATAATAGGCAAGCGTGTTCAGGTAACCTGCACCTTCAGAGACAAAAGTAATCCATACATCGCTGGTTTGTGTGATCACAAGGTTAGAGCCTGCGCTGGTGCTGAGGTACTCCGGATGTGTGGTGCTGAGTGCCTTGCCTTCAGGCAATGAAGCATTGACATAGTTCAGCAAGCTGGGGTCGATGACATCAGGAGTTGTTTCCAGGTATTTTGGTCTTCCAAGGGTTGCCGGATAAGTGGCATTGCTGACAATGGCATCACCGGATCCTGTGTAGGGGGAAGGATAAGCATAGGTAACCGTAAGCAGGCCTGTGATACCAATACCCCCTGTAGCCAGGATGCCGTCCGGATTTGTCGAAGCCGGCTTTACGACCTCGGGAATAACATCTCCACTCAGCATATTCTGACCACCGATGACGGCATTCAGGTTACTTTTGCCTTTCACCAGGGCACGGACACGGTTGATCAGTCCAACATAGTTAGGGTTGATGAGTAGTGTGTCCAGATAGGCAGGTACACTAATGTTTCCTTTAACATAGCCTTCGGCATCACTTACAGCTTTAAGGAATACCTTGTCAGGATCGGATGGATCAGTAACACTCAGGATCGCACCTTTGATCGGCTGATTGTTGTTGGTCAGCAGCTGTATGGATACGCTGAGGTCTTTGGTAGTAACGTAAGCGAAGGAATTTGGGATGCCTGATCCGCCTCCATCCGGTTCAGGTTCAGGGTCTTTGGATCTTTCTTTCTTGCAGGAAGTTAGCGCAGTTGCGAGAAAGAAAATCAGGCTTAAAAAGGAAATGGCTTTTTTCATGACTGAGTTTTTTAGGTTAGTATGAAAAAAATCACAAAGCAGATGCCATATGGCACAGCGTTTTAGTCTTAAGTAGTTATTTTTGAGGTGGTTTGCGGTTGCTGTTTCAAATTATCCCTGTTGAATACAGAACAAATTTTTATACAAAATACCACTGAACTGCGCTTCTGAGCGATTTGAAGAAAAGGTTATGCATTAATGAACAATTGCGAAAACTGCCTTTGTTCATTTTATTTATTTTAGCCGGAGGGATAGAAAGGTGAGTATAAATAATAAAAATAAAAGGGTGTTGCCGATAGGCAACACCCTTTTACATGAATTGTGTGTTTGGTTATTTACTATAAATATAGCTGCTGTTTCTGTAACCTGAGGCGGTATTGATATACCAGTCTTTGTAAGAAGTACCGCCTGATTTTGCCCAGTCTAAAAAGTGCAGATAGGTTTCTGATATTGACTTGCCTTCAACAGGGTAGCTGAATGTATCCGTAAAGCTAATTGCCCAGGGTGCATTTTCTTTATTCATATAATACCTTGCCGATGATGGAGTACTGTTGTCATCATAGGTGCCAAAGACAGCTTTATTTGCTTTATCTGTTGGTGCATTATTAGGCAGGTGTATTTCGTAAGCCCTTCTGCGGTCACTGATCAGAAAAGGATTGAAAGGCGCACTGCCTAGTTCTGAAGAAGGAACAGGACTTGTGAATTTAATCACTACAGTGGCCTTTGATGCGGTAACCTTAGGTTTTGCAGGATCCGTATTTACCTGGATAGTACCGTCTGCATTTTTTAACAGATTCTCATGATTGTCAAAAGGAATAATCACCGCATTGGTTTGTCCGGCCTCTACTCCGTTTGAAGCCAGCTGGATATAATTGCTCTGCAGACTTTGTCCTGTCACTGAAGCTACTTTGGACGCTGCAACAGGAAGCTGAACACCAAAACCATTTTTGTATCCTGCACCAGCCGCTACAGGAAGATATTCTCCTGTCATTTCCAAAACGTTGTTCTGTGCGTTTTTAATAAAGGTATATCTATAGTTAACCACCAGGTCATTCAGATCATAATCACCTTTGAATGGCCAGTAATCTTCATAGGCGAGGGTTGCATATCCTGTAGATGAAGGATAATAAGTAATGTAAGCCTTAGAAGGGTCATTAGGGAAATCATCAAGTTCATCAATAACTCCGTCACCGTCACTATCACCGCCATTGTCAACAGGAGGCACATCTGTGTCTGAAATACCGGTAACCGGATTTGAAGTTGCGTAAATGACAAGATCATTAAAGTCATTATCAGAACCGTCAGATCTGTTGACGTCCTCAAATCCAATCAGGAAAAGCTTATGAACGCTGTCGTATAGCAATACCGAATGTTTTCTTTTTGATGAACTGGATTCAGGATTGAACTTCGCTTCCGAATAGAATTTAGTCGAAGAAGTTGCAACGCCACTTCCTGTCCATGCATTTTGCAGCAAAACAAAGGCAATCGTAGTGCCGGCTTCAAACCTGCCCAGTTTTACTTTATCCCCCGAGACTAAGCCTCCTCCTGATCCATATGCGGATGAATTGGGGAATATCAGGGTTGCCTTGTCTATTCCGCCGTTTGCACTGCCTGTAGTGACAGAGGTCGGCGGGTTGTTTGTTTTGTAACTGTAATAAGCCAGTGAATTCAGATAGCCTGCACCTTCCGATACAAAGGTAATCCATACATCACTGGTCTGTGTAATGACAAGATTGGAACTTACCGTAGAAGTAAGGTATTCAGGATGCGTGGTGGTCAGTGCTTTTCCCTCCGGAAGAGATGCGTTTACATAGCTGAGTAAGCCTGCATCGATCACATCTGGTGTACTTTCCAGATATTTAGGACGGCCCAGGGCAGCAGAATAAGTGGAATTGCTGATTACCGCATCACCGGAAGATGTATATGGTGCGGGGTATGCATAAGTTACCGAAGATGAATTGTTGCCGGTACTTCCTCCGGCGGAAAGCAATGTTCCCGGTGCGCCGTTTGCCGTTTTAACCACCTCAGGGAGAATATCTCCGCCAAACATGGACTGTCCGCCAATAGTAGCATGGAGGGTATTCTTACCGCCAATATAAGCTTTGGCATTGTTGATGAGTCCTACATAATTAGGGTTGATGGTCAGTGTATCTATATAAGAAGGGATACTGATATTGCTTTTGATATAACCGTCAGCGTCACTTACTGCTTTCAAAAAAACTCTTTCTGCATTTTTAGGATCTACAATACTGACTACCGCACCTTTGATAGGAGTATTGTTATTAGCTAGAAGTCTTACAGAAACCGACAGTGTTTTAGTGGTTGAATAACTGAATGAGCCGGGTATTCCCGATCCGGTTTCTTGTTCCGGTACGGAATCAGCTGGTTTGTCTTTCTTGCATGAGCTGACAACAACCGTGATTAAGAAAATCAATGTGACAAAAGGGATAAATTTATTCATAAACATTTTTTAATTAGGTATGACAATTAAGGCAAAACAGGTGCCATTAAAGATCGTACATTTGTATAAATGTCTAAACACGAGATCATACCATGCGAACGATGCGGCACTCCCATAGAGTGTAAAGCAAATTCGTATACCAAATGCCAATGCAGTGTGGTACAGCTCGAATTGAATGCAATTCAATATATAAGTGAGCTTTATGAGGGTTGTTTGTGTGCGAAATGCCTGTTTGAGTTGCAGCTGGAGTACCGCGAAAGCGTGACTTTGTAGGCGTTAAGTTTTATTTTTTAACTAACTTTGCCGCAAAATATTTGTTAAAAATAGCATGGCAAAAGTACAAGTAGGACTGGTACAGATGAGTTGTACCGGCAACAAACAGGAAAATCTTGACAAGGCAGTGGTGAAAATTGGGGAAATCGCTGCACAGGGTGCACAGGTGATCTGCCTGCAGGAGCTGTTCACCTCTCTCTATTTCTGTGATGAAGAAAATTACGATAATTTCAAACTGGCTGAAGCAATTCCGGGCCCTTCTACATCTATTTTATCAAAGGTCGCCGCAGAACTGAATGTAGTCATTGTAGCTTCTTTATTTGAAAAAAGAGCAGAGGGTCTATACCACAATACTACCGCTGTATTAGATGCCGACGGAACTTATCTCGGCAAATACCGCAAAATGCATATTCCGGATGATCCGGGATTTTACGAGAAGTTTTATTTCACTCCGGGTGATCTTGGTTATAAAGTATTTAAGACAAAATACGCAAAGATCGGTGTGCTGATCTGCTGGGACCAGTGGTACCCTGAAGCAGCCCGCATCACTTCCTTAATGGGCGCAGATTTCCTGGTCTATCCAACCGCTATCGGCTGGGCAACTACTCAGGATGAACAAACCAATACAGAACAGTATAATGCATGGCAGACCATACAAAGATCGCACTCCATCGCCAACGGCATTCCTGTGGTGAGTATAAACAGGGTTGGTGAGGAAGCAGGTGTTGAGTTTTGGGGAGGTTCTTTTGTCTCTAACCCCTTTGGTACCGTGATTTATCAGGCACCTCATCATGAGGAGATCCTGAAGGTAGTAGAGCTGGATCTTTCCAAATCAGACAGTTACAGAACGCACTGGCCTTTTCTGCGCGACAGACGCATCGATAGCTACGCGCAGATTACCAAAAGATATATTGACGAAGATTAAGCTATAAAAAAGGAATGTCATCTTTTAAAGAAGTTATATTTAACAGCAGCCCCAAAAAAAAGGGCTATGCCTTTCCTGCGGAATGGGCTAAACACGAAGCAACATGGCTGAGCTGGCCTCATAAGGAAGCCTCATGGCCCGGAAAACTCGAAACCATATACCCGCCCTATTGTGAATTCATTAAAACCGTGGCGGAAGGTGAAAAGGTCAGGATCAATATCAATGATGAAGAAACAAAAGCTTTTGCCATTTCAGAACTGAAAAAGGCAGGAGCAAACCTGGGTCAGATAGAATTTCATTTTAACCAGAGTAATGACGCCTGGTGCAGAGACCATGGCCCCGCCTTCTTATTGAATGCGGAGGGCACGGAAAAAGTCATCGTAGACTGGGACTACAACGCATGGGGTGGTAAATATCCTCCCTACGATCTTGACGATGTGATTCCTACGAAGATTGCTGAGCATTTTAATTTACCGGTATACCATCCTGAAATCATCATGGAGGGCGGCTCCGTTGAGTTTAATGGTGCCGGAACCATATTGACCACAACCGCCTGCCTGCTCAACGAAAACAGGAATCCGGACTTAAGTAAAGAACAGATCGAACAATGTTTGCTGGAGTTTTACGGCGCAGATCAGGTGCTGTGGCTAGGAGACGGGATAGTGGGGGATGATACAGATGGTCATATAGATGACATCACCAGATTTGTAAATGAGGATACTGTACTTACCGTAGTGGAAAGTAATCCTCTGGATGAGAATTACCTGCTGCTGCAGGAAAACCTGGAGACCCTTAAGCAATTGAGATTGCCTGATGGCAGGCCGCTTAACATTGTAGCGCTTCCGATGCCATCACCTGTGATCCATGAAGATACAAGGCTGCCCGCTTCTTACGCCAATTTTTACATTGCCAATTCAGCGGTGATCGTACCTACTTTCAGGGATGTGAATGATGAAAAAGCTCTGGAAATCATAAGGGGAGTATTTCCTGACAGAAAAGTAGTGGGAATTGATTCTACAGATATCATCTGGGGGCTGGGAAGTTTTCATTGCCTGAGCCAGCAGGAGCCTGCGCTTGCAGATTGATCACAGCAATCGTATCTTAAACAGTATAAATTTAAAATATCAACCAAACATAATTACAGATGAAGTTATTAGAAGGAAAAACAGCACTAATTACAGGTGCATCTAAAGGAATAGGCCGTAAGATCGCTGAAAAATTTGCAGAACAAGGTGCTAATGTAGCTTTTACTTATTTATCATCAGTAGAAAAAGGACAAGCTTTGGAACAGGAGCTGCAGAGCTTTGGAACCAAAGTTAAAGGATATCGTTCTGATGCTTCTAAATTTGCTGAGGCAGAACAGCTGATCAGCGATATTGTGGCAGATTTCGGTACAGTAGACATTGTCGTAAACAATGCTGGAATCACCAAAGACGGATTGTTAATGCGTATGACTGAAGAGAACTGGGATGAAGTGATCAATGTGAATCTGAAATCGGTATTTAATGTGACCAAGGCCGTTTCAAAAGTAATGATGAAGGCCCGCAAAGGTTCTATTATCAATATGAGTTCCGTAGTGGGTGTGCAGGGGAATGCAGGTCAGGCAAATTATGCAGCTTCTAAGGCCGGTATCATTGGTTTCTCCAAATCCGTAGCTAAGGAGCTGGGCTCACGCAATATCCGTACAAACGTTGTTGCACCGGGATTTATCCGTACTGAAATGACAGATGTACTGGATCCAAAGGTAGTAAAAGGATGGGAAGAAGGGATTCCTCTGAAAAGAGCCGGTGAGACAGAAGATGTTGCGAATGTCTGTGTCTTCCTGGCATCAGACATGAGCGCTTATGTAACCGGGCAGGTATTGTCAGTTTGCGGCGGCATGCTGTAACCTGATATAGTATTCGCATCTTTACCCGATACGTATGAGCACTTCGTTTACAATATATACTTTACTGGTTTTATTTGGGTGTTTGCTGACGGGTATTTTCTTCTCCTGGGTACTGTATCGGGGTACCGGACACCTGGATAAGAAACTGCGCTATGGCCTGGCTGCGCTGCGTGCGGTTGTGGTTGCAGGTATTGGATTTCTCCTGTTCTTCCCGCTGGTAAGAAGTGTTACCTATAATCTGGAAAAACCTGTTATTGTGATCGGTCAGGACAACTCCTTATCAGTGCGCAACACCAGGCCGGCCGGCTTTGATGAGCAGCAATATCAGAAAGATCTTCAAAGGCTGGCAGACCAGCTGGGTAAAAGCTATGAGGTAAAGATCTATAACTTTAGTGACAGTGTAAAAAGTGGCTTTGATTTTTCAGGCCGGGGCAAACTCAGCAACGGCTTTCAGTTTATTTCCCTGATCAATGATCAGCTGATGAACCGGAATGTCGGAGCAGTAATCATAGCCTCTGACGGGATATTTAACAGAGGCGGCAGTCCGCTTTACGAAATCAATAAGCTCAGGGCGCCGGTTTATACCATCGCAATGGGCGATACTGTGCCTAAGAAGGATGTCCTGATCGCCAATGTAAATCACAATAGTCTTGTCTATCTGGATAATGAGTTTACTATAGAGGTGCAGGTGCAGGCTTTTGAAAGTAACGGAGAAATAAGCAGCTTAACCGTGTCAGAAAATGGAAAACTGCTGCATGAAGAAAGCCTCCGGATTACTTCCAATGCCTTTGTGAAAAACATTTCCCTCAAACTGAAGGCTTCAAAGCTGGGCATGCAGAAATATACCCTGCAACTGAGCCCATTAAAAAATGAAGTTTCCGAACAGAACAATACCAGGAATATCTTTATCGAAGTAATTGATGCCCGGCAGAAAGTCCTGATCGCTGCGGGCGCAGCACACCCGGACATTACCGCACTAAAGCAATCTATCGGGCTAAATAAGTACTACGAAGTTAAAGTAGCAATAGGAGACGAACTGAACACTGTAAAAGTAAATGATTACAGCCTGGTCATTCTGTATCAACTGCCCGGACTGCAAAACGAAGCAGGTAATTTCCTGAAAGGCCTGCAGCAATCTGAGGTATCGACCTGGTACATTCTGGGTGCTCAGAGCAATGTGAATGCCTTTAATCAATTGCAAAAACAAGTGAGTTATAACGGCTCAGGAGGTACGTTGCAGGAAGCTTTTGCTGATGTCACACCCAATTTCACTTCCTTCGAGATCAACCCTGCAACAGCGAAGGCAATTGAGGGCTTTGATCCTTTGTATTCACCATTCGGAAAGATCACTCTGGCAGGAAATGCTTTAATTGCCTTAAACCAGCGTATAGGTAAAATCAAAACAGAAAGTCCCTTATTGTTTTTTATAACTGACAATGGCAAAAAGACCGGTTACCTGATTGGCGAAGGTTTGTGGCGGTGGAAATTATCAGAAGCCCAGGAGGACCAGGCCGGTACTGCATTTAATACCCTGATTTCAAATAGTGTGCAATACCTGTCGGTAAAGGATGATAAGCGTAAGTTTAAGGTATATACCCCCAAAAATACTTTCGAAGAAAATGAGAATGTGCTGATCAATGCCGTGTTGTACAATGATAGTTATAAAGCAGTAAATACACCTGATGTGAGCATTCAGCTGAAGAATGCCGGTGGGAAAACCTACAATTACCTGTTCTCCAGGTCAGAGTCTGCTTACCAGCTGGATGCCGGAACATTACCTGCGGGGACTTATACCTATGCTGCGTCGGTAACTCTGGGAAACAAAAAGCACACTGCTTCCGGTATGTTTTACATCAGCGCTTTAATTGCGGAATATCAGCAAACCAGGGCTAATCATCAGTTGCTCAATAGCCTGTCCGTTCAGACAAACGGCAAAATGTATATGCCACAGGATTTACTTAAAATACTGACAGACATCAACCATAATGAACAAATCAAAACCCTGAGTTATGAAGACCGCAAATATCAGGAATTGATTAACTTTAAATGGTTGTTTGTATTGCTGCTGACGCTGCTCACAGCAGAATGGTTTTTTAGAAAAAGAAACGGAGAAATATAATCAAAGGCTATGCAGATCAGTACCATGGAGGCCATAGAATTATTGGGGACCATATCTTTTGCGATATCCGGTTCTTTTGCTGCCATGCAAAGAAGGCTTGATCCTTTTGGAGTACTCATTATTGCCTTTGTTACTTCAATAGGAGGTGGTACAGTAAGAGATCTGCTGCTCGGGGATACACCGGTGTCCTGGATGCGGGATGTAAATTATTGCCTGCTGATCCTGCTCACTTCGATCGCTACCATCTTCTTTAAAAAGCACATTAAAAGATTTAAGGTAACACTTTTCATATTTGACTCCATGGGACTGGGCTTGTTTACAATTCTGGGGATTCAAAAAGGGATAGTATTCGGGCTTAGCCCCGGCATCTGCGTTGCGCTCGGGACGATTACAGGATGCTTCGGGGGGATCATCAGGGATACTTTACTAAATACCATTCCACTGATCTTCCGAAAGGAAATTTACGCAACGGTATGTATTATGGGCGGTATATTGTATTTTTCTTTATTGTATTTTGACCTGAAGGCAGATGTTGCCAAGATAGCTGTGATTGCTTTTATTTTTACTTTCAGGGTTGTCGTTGTCAGATACAAACTGACCCTGCCAAAATTCGGCTATTAAAGAACCGGGCTATTCCTTAGGGCTTTCCTTAACGATGACAAAAATATCCTCATTGTCCTTTTTCATGAAGTACTTTTCTCTGGCAAACTTTTCAGCGGTATTTAGATTCGTGTTGAGTTCGTTGAGGTCTTTCTTTACCTTAGCAATCTCTCTGACGTAGAAATCCTTTTCTTCCTGTAATTTGCTGACTTCTGACCGGTATTCATACTGGGCTATTGCATCGTTCTTATCAAAGAACAGCAGCCAAACCACAAAAGCCGCAACTGCGAGAAAGTACTTATTACGTATGAGTTCCAGTAAACGATTCATTTTTCAAAGGTATAAAAAACATACTAAGGTTTATAATTCTGAGCTTTAATGCAAATGAGTTTATCCACTTATTCACATTTGAGTTACAAACAGCAGGATCTCTATCCGGAGTGGTCCTGCTGTTAAACCTAAATTTTAACCATTTATGAAAAAATGATTTGTTAACCACAGGATAACCACTCCCTGTGCCCTTATCCAGGGGATCATTCACGGATAGGTATTTTACTGAGCATCTCTGTGACCATTGCGGTCAGGTTATACTCAGGCTTCCATTGCCAGTCTTTTCGTGCGGCACTGTCATCTATACTTTGCGGCCAGCTATCAGCAATCTGCTGTCTGAAATCCGGCTTATATTTAATCTCGAATCCACTCACCTTTTCTGCAATTTGCTGATGGATTTCTTTGGGTGTAAAACTCAGTCCTCCCAGATTGTACGCCGTCCGAACGAGCAACTGATCGGCCGGGGCATCCATAAGTTCCAGGGTGGCCCGGATGGCGTCAGCCATATACATCATTGGCAGGGCAGTATCTTCTTTCAGGAAACAGGTAAATGTCTCTTTCCTGGCTGCGCTATGAAATATCTCGACGGCATAATCCGTTGTTCCCCCACCGGGCGCACCCGTGTAGCTGACCAGACCCGGATAGCGGAGACTGCGGACATCCAGACCATGCTTTTCAAAATAGTATTTGCACCAGGACTCTCCGGCAGCTTTGCTGATACCGTATATCGTACTCGGTTCAGTAACACCAAGCTGAGGGCAGTTTTGTTTTTGTGAATCCGGTCCAAAAACAGCGATGCTGCTGGGCCAGAATACTTTTTTCACCTCATATTTTACAGAAAGATCGAGTACGTTCAGCAAGCCGTCCATGTTCAGCTGCCAGGCCTGCCGGGGATTGCGTTCTCCATTAGCAGATAACATTGCAGCAAGGTGATAGATTTGCGTAAATCTATGACTTTCGATCAACCCCTCAAGTGAAACCCTATCAAGAACATTCAGCTCAGCATAAGGTAAATATTCCGCCGTTATTTTATCACATGGCTGTATATCTGCAGCCAGTACATTTTCTTTCCCGAAGCGGTTCCTCAATGCGAAGATGAGTTCTCTTCCAATTTGCCCGCAGGCACCAATTACCAGTACAGTTTCAGTTTGCTTCATTCCGTTAGTTAAATATTTGTTGCGTGGCTAAAAATTAATGAATTAATTTCCGGTCATACCGTAACTATTTGGCTTTTACGAAAGCAAAGCTCGTCAGTTGAGATGTCAATTCATCACTCCCGAGTTTTTTTAGGTAATTATTCAGAATTGGGCTTAAGCCTCAGAATTTAATTTTGAGAGATGGACTATGTTACTTTAAAACAAAAATTTAATGTTGTGGTAGCCTGTTAGTAACTGATCTCAGCCACTACGATATGATCGGGAACAGAGAAATCTATACCGGATTTTCCGCTTACAGAAAGAACTGGCTTAATTCCGTTTCCATCGGGTAATGTTTCGAAAGAGGGGCGATAGATATTAATGCTTTTTGGTGTTCGTGAAAGACTTAACCTTATTTTTTTCTCTGCAGGTTTAAGATCTGAATAATAGTTGTTATTCGTACCACCTGCCGAGCCATTTACGCCCTGCCATAAGATCAGGAAAAAGCGGCCGTCTCTTTTTTGAAAAAGCATTTGGTGAATGTCTTTTACATCCTTACCAAGAGAGTAACTTAGTGAAGAAGGCTTGAAGCCTGTACCCTTGTCAGACATCAGCTGGATGAAATTTTTCAGGGATGTATAGGCTAACCGCGGAGAACCGTCTTCATTCAGCAAGCCAAAATCTTCCGCATTATTAATCAGCTGATAAAAGTAAAGGCGGTTTACCCCGCTCCTTATTCTTTCCAGGACAATTCTTGGCGAATACTTCGCTGCGGTTCTTTGAGACACTGCAGGGTGTCCGGAGGCTCCTTCACTCATTTTATATCCGGATTCAGTTTCTATCACCGGCCTGCCAGGGCAAAGTAAGGCGTAACTTTTTAACGCCTGTTCAAAGGAGATTCCCCAACCCCCTGCCATAGGACTTTCGGGGAAAAGTCCGCTGTAAGCATGCAGATTACCCGCCTCTATTACAGCACCGGTCGCGGGGCAAGCCTTAGCAAAATCAACTGCACTATTGCGCGTATTGGCAAATGAAGGTCCCAGTAATGGGATAATCCTGGTTACTTCATGAGCTTTGTAAGTGTCATAATAGCGCTGCATATAAGCACACAGCTTCGCCCAGTCATAATTCCAGCCTATATCCCTTTCGTTTGCAGGTTCAATCAATTCAATAACAGGCTTATTGGCATCAATGCTGTTCAGCCTTACTGCTTCATCCCTTGTCTTTTTAAGATCCTCACCGGCATCGTTATTGATCAGCAAGAGTTTAATGCCAAAATGATGCGCAAGGTCAACATACCTTTCATTGATCTTATCATCTCCAAAATGATCCCGTATGTGTCTTGTCCCCAATTCCCTTAGCCGAGGTTTGATGAGGTCATTGTAATGTGTATCATATACAGATCCTGAATAATTGAGATGCGTATTTACACCAACGGCGTCTGCGGCAACATCGCTTTCCATAGCTTTAACCGATTGCCAGACCTCAGTATGTTGTCCTTTACCTGTTAAGGACGGGAGTGTCAGCAACAGAAAGATATAAAAAAAGACCTGCTTTCCACAGGTCTCTTTTTCCCAAAACAACATAAATTACTTAATGTTTTTCTTTTCGGTAACTTCAGTACGGATCTCCTGAGCCAGGGTTTTCAGATCTTGCATTGCTTTTCTGGTACGTGTACCTGCAGCACCATTTCCAGCGCTGTAAAACTTTTGTGCATCAGCTTCTGCCGCGGCAATAAGCTCCTTTAATTTTGTGAATTTTTCCATTTTCTTTATGTAAGTTATACTCTAATTCTCCACAGACAAGATTAGTCTAATGGTTTAGCAGTAAACATATGTATATATTTTAAATAATTATATGTAATTTTTATTTTTATTGCTCTGTTTATCAGTTTGTTGTATAAATAAATATCTGGTTTTTTTGACACTGCCAAAATAAACACCCCAAAAAGTATCCGCTATATACATTTCCACAATAAAAAAAAGCCCTGTCACGTACAGTAACAGGGCTTTTAATATTATCCGGGCAATACACCCGGAATAAACTATTTTTTGATAGCAAATTTGAAATCTTTACCAATGAAACGTGCAGCAGCACCTAATTCTTCCTCGATGCGCAGCAACTGGTTGTATTTTGCGATCCTGTCAGAACGTGAAGCTGAACCGGTTTTGATCTGACCGCAGTTTAATGCTACAGCAAGGTCAGCAATAGTCACATCTTCAGTTTCACCCGAACGGTGAGACATTACCGAAGTATAGCCATTGTTCTGAGCCAGTGAAACCGCATTGATGGTTTCAGTCAGTGAACCGATCTGGTTTACTTTTACAAGGATTGAATTGGCAGTAGCCTCATCGATACCTCTTTGCAAACGCTTAACATTAGTTACGAACAAGTCATCACCAACCAATTGAACGCGGTCACCTACTCTGTCAGTCAGTAATTTCCAGCCAGCCCAGTCATCCTCACCCATACCATCTTCAATAGAAATGATCGGATATTTTTCAGTCAGTGAAGCCAGATACTCAGCTTGTTCTGCACTGGTACGGATAGCACCTTTGTCGCCTTCGAATTTAGTATAGTCGTATTTACCGTCTTTGTAGAATTCAGAAGCAGCACAGTCAAATGCCAGACAGATCTGCTCACCCGGTTTGTAACCTGCTTTTTCAATAGCCTGAAGAATGGTTTCAACTGCATCTTCAGTACCGTCAAAAGTTGGCGCAAAACCACCTTCATCACCTACAGCAGTAGAAAGACCCCTGTCATGTAAAATCGCTTTTAAGTTATGGAATACTTCAGTTCCCCAACGCAATGCTTCAGAGAAAGAAGAAGCACCAACCGGCATGATCATGAACTCCTGGAATGCAATAGGCGCATCAGAGTGAGAACCTCCGTTAACGATGTTCATCATTGGAATAGGTAGTGTATTGGCATTTACACCACCAATATAGCGGTATAAAGGCTGACGGCTTTCCTGAGCTGCAGCTTTGGCAACAGCCAGAGAAACACCCAGAATCGCATTGGCACCAAGATTTCCTTTATTTTCTGTTCCGTCCAGCTTAATCAATAAGCTATCGATCGCATTTTGTTCAAAAACGTCGATACCTTTCAATTCTGCAGCGATCTTATCGTTTACATTAGCAACGGCTTTCAATACGCCTTTACCCAAATAAACTTTTTTATCACCGTCCCTTAGCTCTACAGCCTCGTGCACGCCGGTTGAAGCACCAGAAGGTACTGCTGCACGACCAAGAATGCCATTTTCTGTAATTACATCTACTTCGATTGTAGGATTGCCACGGGAGTCAAGTATTTGCCGCGCATGAACATCAATTATTAAACTCATTTTTATTGGTTTTTATTAGTTAATTAGCCTTAGTGTAAAATTTACAATTACTAAGGCAGTATCCAAAGTTAGAATAAATTTTAAATTATACCGTTTGATCCGGAATTTTTTTCATTAAGCCCTGAAAATAAGGGTTTACGAAACAAAATCTTATTCCCACTTAAATACCTTAACAGCGACGGCATAGATCCCGATTCCCCAGATTACCATGATCAGAATCTGTTGTTTTACATCCCAGAGACCAGCACCTTCAAAGGCAACTTTACGCATTGCATCGTTCAGATAAGTCAGCGGTAATGCCCTGCTGATCGGCTGCAGCCAGGAAGGAAAAGCATCAATGGAAAAGAAAGTGCCCGAAAGGAGAAACTGAGGTAAGGTGATGATGTTTGAAATGGGAGGAATGGTACTCTCGCTCTTCGCCACGCCCGAGACCACAAAGCCGAATCCCATAAAGACGATCAGTCCGATCAGGGCCAGTAAAAGCATGTTCAGCACCGTGACGACCCCATGGATCAGCGTAAAATGGAAGAAATAATGACCAATAACAATGATGAATATTGCGCCAAGCAGTGCAAAACCTATTCTGGCGATCCCCTCACCAAATACAATACTGGACCTGCGCACCGGTGTTGCGAAAAACCGCTTGATCACCAGATTCTGTCTCAGGCTAAAAAATACGAAAGCCGTTCCGAATACACCTGTACTCAGCAGGGAAAACCCAAGCTGACCCGGTAAAATAAAATCTATGGTCCTGTACGTTCTGCCCTGCACCGTTTTTTCATTCAGCTGTGCTACCATGGGTTTCATGTCCCTGGTGTTCAGTGTATACATCAGGTTATTCAATACAGATTTCAGAATATTGCCCTTGTCCAGTGAGGCAGAAGTATAACTTACACTGGCCAGGTAAGCAGGAGTTCCCGCCGCATTTTTTTGCACGCTGATCACAGCTGCAAAATGACCTTTTTCAAGTTCTTCCTGTATTTCTGTTAGTGACTTGTCTTTAACCAGATGGATCACACTGCTGTTTTCCAGGGCTTTGATCACCGGGTTTTCCAGGTCAGATCCGGGTGCAATGGCTACATCAACCCTGATCCCGCCACCGCCTAAGAACCCGAACACCAATATAAATATCAGCGGGAAGGCCAGGGTAAAAACAACCGCGGAAGGGCTGCGCATGATCGAGCGGAAACTTGCTTTTGCAAGTGCCAGCGTAGCTTTGGTATTACTATAAGGTTTGCTCATTTTTTTCTTAATTATCCTCGCGCCACTGTTTACCCGTCAGATGGATAAATACATCTTCCAGATTGGCTTTTTTTACTTCTTTTTTGCGCTCAAAGCCACTGTTCACCAGGTTGTCGATCAGGTTGTCCGGTGTGTCCAGTACCATGATCTCACCGCGTTCCACAAAAGCTACCCGGTCACACAGTTGTTCCGCTTCATCCATATAATGTGTAGTAAGCACGACGGTAGTACCGTTGTTTCTGATGTCGATGATCAGGTCCCAGAGATTGCGCCTGGCCTGAGGATCAAGCCCGGTAGTTGGTTCATCCAGAAAAATAATCTTGGGAGAATTGATGAGTGTAGTGGCTATGGAAAAACGTTGTTTTTGCCCGCCGGAAAGCGCCTTGTATTTAGCCCTGGCTTTATCCTGCAGATTTACCTTTTCCAGCATTTCCATAGGTTTGATATTTACGCCATACAAGCCTGAGAACAATTCCATGAGTTCTACCAGATTGAGATTGGGATAATACCCTGCAGCCTGCAGCTGTACACCAATAATCCTCTTGATCTTTGCAGCCTCAGTATCTGTAGAATATCCGTCTACCATTACCGTTCCCGAGGTCTTTTCCCGGAGTGTCTCAATGATTTCCAGTGTAGTTGTTTTTCCGGCACCGTTTGGTCCCAGTAAGCCAAATATCTCATGTTCATACACATCAAAGCTGATCCCGTTTACGGCAGTGAAACCGTCGTACTTTTTGACCAGATCTTTAACACTTATGATCGCATTCTTGCTCTCCATGGTTTAAATGTAATAAGGTTTTATGCAAAAAGAAGTAACCTGGGTTACTTCTTTCCAAATCTATCGGTAAAATGAGGTATAATCAGTGTGAATCCAGTTACCAGGCCAGTTCACCTTTGATCATGTCGATGAAATCATCAAACAGGTACCGTGAATCGTGCGGACCCGGAGATGATTCGGGGTGGTACTGTACAGAAAAGGCTTTTTTGCCTTTTACACGGATACCTTCTATGCTCTGGTCATTTAGATTGATGTGCGTGATCTCTACTTTATCAGAGCTTCTCACCGCTTCAGGAATCACACCAAAACCATGGTTCTGGGAAGTTACCTCACAGTGGTTTCTGATGATGTTCTTTACCGGATGGTTCAGGCCCCTGTGTCCGTTAAACATTTTCATTGTACCAATACCATTGGCTTCTGCAAGCAATTGATGGCCTAAGCAGATGCCAAACATAGGTTTGTCAGCTGCCAGTATTTTTTTAACCGTTTCAATCGCGTAAGGCATTGCCGATGGATCACCGGGACCGTTAGAGATAAAGTATCCGTCAGCACCCCATTTGTCCATTTCTTCAAAAGTGGTTTTGGCAGGAAACACCTGTACATAAATATCTCTTGCATCAAAATTACGAAGGATGTTCTTTTTAATGCCCAGGTCAAGTGCTGCAATTTTATAGGTCGCATCAGGAGAGCCATAAAAGTAAGGCTCCTTGGTAGACACCTGTGAAGACAATTCCAGTCCGTCCATGGAAGGAACTTCAGCAAGTTTGGCTTTCAGCTCATCAAGGTCAGTGATCTCAGAAGAAATGATGGCGTTCATCGCGCCCTTATTTCTGATGTGACGCACCAGTGCGCGGGTATCAATATCAGAGATACCAACAATGTTTTCATTCTGGAAATAATCCTGTATAGACTCTGAAGCTTCCTTGCGGCTAAAGCCAATGTTGTAGTTTTTGCAAACTAAACCGGCTATTTTAATGCTGTCAGACTCGATCTCTTCTTTATGGATGCCATAATTACCAATATGTGCATTGGTCGTTACCATAATCTGTGCGAAGTAAGACGGATCAGTAAAGATCTCCTGGTATCCTGTCATTCCTGTATTGAAACAGATCTCGCCGGTTGTGGTGCCTATTTTGCCGGCTGCTTTACCGTAATAAACAGTGCCATCGGCCAGTAACAAGATCGCAGGTAACTTTGTATAGTTAGTCATGGTAAGTATTATGAAATTTTGTTGTTGTAAAAAAAGGAATAAATGACAGGTGGACAGCGATTTTTATATCGATTGTGTAGTTAACAAATGTGCTGTTAAGTAACTCCTTCATTTCGGAGTACAAAGGTACGTTTTTGATAATGGATATCAAGATTTTTTTTAACATAAAGCGAGTATGTCACAAAAACAATAAATCTCCCGATTTCTCGAATGTAAAACCTAATTTTGCCTTAACAAAACACGATAACCATGTCTGTAAACAAAGAAGTAAAGCGGATCACTACACATATACTTCAGGAAATGAAGCACAGCGGAGAAAAGATCGCGATGCTGACCGCTTATGATTATTCGATGGCTACCATTCTTGATGATGCCGGACTGGATGTATTACTGGTCGGTGATTCTGCCTCCAATGTGATGGCCGGACATGAAACCACGCTGCCTATTACCCTGGACCAGATGATCTATCATGCGCAAGGTGTAGTCAGAGGTGCCAGACGTGCTTTTGTGGTAGTCGACCTGCCTTTCGGAAGTTATCAGGGCAATTCTAAAGAAGCGCTTAACTCTGCCATCAGGATCATGAAGGAATCAGGTGCACATGGTGTAAAACTCGAAGGAGGGACTGAAATCTCAGAATCCGTTTCCAGAATAATTACAGCAGGAATCCCGGTGATGGGACATCTTGGGTTAACCCCTCAGTCTATCTATAAATTTGGAACCTATACCGTAAGGGCAAAGGGCGAGGCCGAGGCCGAGAAGCTGAAAACCGATGCACTGGCACTGCAGGAAGCAGGTTGCTTTGCCATTGTCCTGGAGAAGATCCCTGCCAAACTGGCTAAAGAAGTTTCCGAAAGCCTTGACATTCCGACCATCGGAATTGGTGCAGGTACAGACTGTGACGGACAGGTATTGGTGGTCAACGATATGATCGGTCTCACCAAAGGATTTAAGCCCCGCTTTCTTCGTCAGTACCTGAACCTTTACGACGGGATCCTGGAAGCTACTCAGTCCTATATTAAAGATGTAAAAGCAAAGAATTTTCCAAACGAAAAGGAACAGTACTAAATGCCGGTAACAGACAAGGACATTCTTTACGAAGACAACCACCTGATCGCTGTGATGAAACGTGCAGGTGATATCGTGCAGGTAGATGAAACAGGTGATGAGCCTTTGGATGAACAGGTAAAAAAATACCTCGCTGTAAAATACAACAAACCCAACAGTGCTTTTCTGGGCGTGGTGCACCGGCTGGACAGACCAGTCAGCGGCGTGATCCTCTTTGCCAAAACCAGCAAGGCACTGGAGCGCATGAATGCGGTTTTTAAGAACCGTGAAGTTAAAAAGACCTATTGGGCCATCGTGCGCAACAAGCCCGCCAAACCATCCGGTACCCTGGTACACTGGCTGGTTAAAAATCCTCAAAAGAACGTCGTCACCCCACACAATACAGAAGTTCCCGGCAGTCAGCGGGCAGAACTGAGTTATAAACTGCTGGGCGAACTGGGCGGATATTACCTGATAGAAGTAGACCCTCTGACCGGGCGCTCTCACCAGATCCGCGTGCAGCTCTCCACACTGGGCTGCCCTATCGTGGGCGATAACAAGTACGGCTACCCGAGGGGCAGCCGTAAAGGTAGTATCTGTCTGCATGCCCGGAGGCTGCAATTTATACATCCGGTTAAAAAGGAGCCGGTCAATATCTTTGCTAAATTACCTGTTGACGGGTTCTGGGAAAGATATGAAGGTTTTTAAGCATTAGTCGCAAGCAGTCTTCGACAAGACCACCGCATTGCCGAAATTCAGTTTAGACCTGTCTTTGAAGATTACCTTGCTGCCTTTTTCTTCCGTCTCACCAAAACCTTCCAGTAATTTTTCATCTTTTTTCAGGAATACCACCTCTCTTACAGAACGCATTCCTTCCGAATCAAAAATGTACTCTGCGATCAGCGTATCGCCCTTCATTTCACCGGCAAAAGTGCCTTTGTTCTTATCTTTTTCAAAAAAACTGTAGTTGAGCTTGCCGGTATATTCCTCTCCGGCAATTTTTAACTCCATAGCTACCGTATCCCGGTTATTGATATAACGGTAACACTCAGCCCTTACTGCAGAAGAAGGTGCTTTGGTCGCCGTAAAAGTAGTGTCCTCAGCAATAAGTTCTGAACTGTCAGCCGCGGTCTTGTTCTTGTTTTCACTTGTACAGGCTCCAAAAAGAACTGCAGCAAGTCCCAGAAAGAAAAATGATCTTTTCATAAGTAGATATTTTATTTTTTATATTAGCTACAAATATAAACGTTTTCATTATCACGGGGGTTTGTGATTCAATGCGTTATAATTTCTAATGAAGATTAAAACAATAATTTTTACTTTTCTATTTTTGTCTGCGGGCATTATCAGCTCAAAAGCCTGGTTCAATTCGCCAGAACCGCCACTTGCAAAGCAGGGAGTGCTCGACCTGCGTCAGCAGTCTTTTGAAGAAAAAGTAGCATTAGACGGGGAATGGGCCTTTTACTGGCAGCAACTCTCCGATCCTGCCGGCCCTGTATCCGGCTCTCCTGTCTTTGCCGGTTTCCCGTTTTTATGGACCAATTATATAAAAGACGGTAAAAAACTCCCTTCATTCGGCTATGCCAGTTACCGGCTCACCGTTTTGCTTCCCAAAACTGAAAAGCAATTGCGTATCTCGATGCCCGATGCTTATTCTGCGTATGTTTTTTATGTAAACGGCAGGTTATCAGCTTCAAACGGGAAGGTAACTGCTTCTGCCCGGGGCTTTGTCCCGCACTGGCAATACAGAGCATTTGATTTGCCTAAAGGAGCCGATACCCTACAGTTACTGCTGCAGATTTCCAACTTTGTTCACAGTAAGGGCGGAATGAAAACGTCTATTGTTATGGGAGAGAAAGGTCTTACAGAACTGGACAGACAACGAACATCAGCGATAGATCTGGTGCTGACCGGCTGTTTGTTTATGGGTGGGCTCTTCTTTCTGGGCCTGTTCCTGCTGGGCAGCAGAGACAAAGCCATCCTGCTTTTCTCTCTTTATTCCATTGTATACAGTTACCGCATCATCGGTGTAGATAATTATGTCCTTCATACCATACTGCCCGGGCTCGGCTGGTACATCGGCATAAGGATGGAGTACATTAGTCTTTTTCTCGGGATTGGTCTTTTCGGGCTCTATACCCGCTATCTGTATCCGGATGACGTCAGTAAAAAAGCAGTAGTATTTGTGAGTCTCCTGTGTTTCTCCTTTGCAGGATGTTCACTGGTTCTGCCTCCTTTATGGTTTACCAGGCTGATCAATCCTTTTTTAGTGATTATGCTTTTCTGCATTATCTACACACCTTATGTATACTTCAGGGCCTACAAGAAAAAAAGACCTGGCGCAGTGTATGCCCTTTGGAGCTCAGCTGCCCTGATGTCGGTCTTCGCCATATCCCTGCTGTACTATTGGGGTATGATACCTCAGCTTCAGGTTCTGAGTTTTGCCGGATACATCTGCTTCTTTTTTCTGCAATCACTGGTGCTGTCTCACCGGGTTTCCTTTTTGCTGAAAAGAGCCAGGGAACAAGCAGAAGAAGGATTAAGGGCTAAAAGCGAATTTTTAAGTACCATGAGTCATGAGATCAGAACACCACTCAATTCCGTAGTCGGAATGAGCCATATGCTGCTCAGAAGTAATCCCCGTGAAGATCAGGCCCAGCAACTCAATGTAATGCTCTTTTCTGCGAACCATTTGCTGGCTATTGTCAACGACATACTCGATTACAATAAGATAGAGGCCGGAAAGATCAGCTTCGAATCTATTGAAATGAATATAGGATCAATTGCTGCCAATGTCATTACGGGATTAAAAGGAGATGCGGAAAAAAAAGGAATAGCGCTGGATCTTTATGTAGATCCTGCATTGCAGGATCATCTGACAGGTGACCCGACAAGAACCTTTCAGATATTGAGTAACCTGGTACACAATGCCATCAAATTTACCAGCAAAGGTTTTGTAGCCGTAACGATAGAAGTAAAAGAAGAAACGGAGAAGCACATTACGCTGAAGATACAGGTAAGAGATACCGGCATAGGCATTTCACCCGAAAATCAAAAGATGATCTTTGACCGCTTTACCCAGGCCGATTCCTCTACCTCCAGAGGTTTTGGCGGCACAGGTCTGGGTTTGGCCATTTGCAAGAGAATTCTGGAACTCCAGGGAACCAAACTTCAATTGAACAGTAATCAGGGCATGGGCTCAGTATTTTATTTTACGCAGATCTTTGAAAAGAGCGCGATAAATCCGGCAGAGCCGGTACAGGAGTCCTCCCTGCCATTACAGCAGGATAAACCCCTTACAGGCATTTCTATCCTCCTGGTAGAAGACAATCCGATGAATGTAATGGTAGCTCAGAATTTTCTGAAATCCTGGGGTGCAACTGTAGACGTAGCTGTAAACGGACAGGAGGGGCTGGATAAACTGGACATACACAAACACAGGCTTATCCTGATGGATCTGCACATGCCGGTCATGGATGGTTACGAGTCGGCAAAAAGGATGCGGGCTGATGGTGTGACCATACCTGTGGTAGCCCTTACAGCCAATCTGCCCAGTGAGATTGAAGAAGATGTAAAGCTGGCCGGTATAAATGACATCGTCATCAAACCTTTCCTGCCCGACGAACTGTATAAGAAAATCATGAAATATATTTGAGCTTGTCCTGTCTGGTTGATCAGTTAAGGTTTACGGAAGATGAAGTATAATATTAATCCGGGGTTTTTCGGGAAAAGCTGGATTAGACCTGGACTAGACCTGGAGTATAGTTGGACTCATCAGCCAAGGCTGCCGGTCTTTTCACCGCTGCTCATTTTAAGACCTTGTTGCAGCATTATTTCAGATTATATTACTTTTGCGGCAGAATGACGAGCAAATGCCCAGAAGATTAATCAGAAAGCAGTACCGCAAGGCGCGGTATGTGCTTTATCGTGAAACCCTGATAGATGCCAGGGAACATTTACTGACCTTTGTGGGTTCTTTTACCGGTATCGGGATCATCGGACTGCTGAATAGCCAATATCTGGTCGCCAATGATAATCTGTATCTGATCGGCTCTTTCGGAGCTTCTTCGGTACTGATCTACGGGATCATCAACAGCCCGCTGGCACAACCCCGAAACCTGATCGGAGGACATGTATTCTGTGCTATTATCGGTGTGACCGTGCAAAAACTCTTCGGCGGTGAACCATGGCTGGCCTGTTCGCTTGCGGTTTCCATTTCTATAGTGGTGATGCAGATCACCAAAACCCTGCACCCTCCCGGTGGCGCCACAGCTTTAATTGCTGTGACAGGCGGCGCAAAGATTAAAGCACTTGGTTATATGTATGTACTTTCTCCGGTACTGAGCGGAGTATTGATACTGTTCCTGGTAGCCATGGTTTTCAATAATGTAAGGCATCGCCGTTATCCGCAAAAAGGAATCTTCAAGTAGCTGCCGGCTCCGGTGCAGCTCCATACGGTTTTGCCTCAGTTCTGTCGGACAGCAATACCTGCTTAAGCTGTCCCGTTGTAGTATCCGGTAAATGCAAAACAACAAGTGTTATTGTTTCTTATTGAATCTAACTGCAAGTCCGCCATAAAAATTTCTGGCAGCAGCGGCATTAAAATACCTGTCACCCATAGCGTTGAGGTCATTGCCCAGGCTGTACTTCTGATTCAGAAGGTTATCTGCCCCGGCAAATAGCTCCAGAGGAACACTGCCGACCCTCAGGTTCTTTAACCCTATTTTGGCTTGTACCAGATGGTACTTTCTTGCATAGACTGTATTTGCATCATTCAGTGGGATGCTGGAAGTGTAGTTGTGCTGCAGAAACAGGTAGAAGTTTTCAGGCAATTGTAGATCTGCGCTGCTTACTACTACTGCTTTAGGAACGCCTGTTAAAGCGTTGCCGCTGAAATTATTGGTGTTATTAAGGTATTCATCAAATTTGAAACGACTGAGTGTATATGCATTGCGCAACTGAAGACCCCTGATGATTCCGGAAGATTTGAAGGGGATCAGCTGGTAGCTGAAGCTGGTTTCCAGTCCCCATTGTTTCGTTCCGCCGGCATTTACAAAGTATTCGGTTACATTTTGATCAACCCGCCTTACGATGGCATTTTTAAGGTGATAATAAAAACCGGTCAGTTCTGCAAATAACCTGTCATTCAGACCCTGAAATCTCAGGCCCGCTTCGTAGTTCCATCCTTTTTCGGGCTGAAGGTCTGTATTGATCACATTGTTGGAAGCCCTGACTTCTGAAAGTGTTGGCGGGGAATAGCCTTTGCTGATGGAAGACCTGATGGACAGGTGTTTGTCGATCAGGTAGGACAGGGCCAGTCTTGGCATCAGCTGGGTATCAAATTTATTGGTCTTTTTTGCAATAGCTACCGGAGCCAGGCTTTCGTAATTGTATTTATACAGGTTTGCACTGGCCGAGAGTTCGATCAGCAATTTTTCAAGAATATCAACATTTAAATGCGCAAAGGCAAAATTAGAAGCTGCTTTTAATTTATCGGATGCCTGGACAGCTGCGGGTGTTCCAAAGTTGTTGTTATAGTTGTCGAAGTCTGTGCTGGTTTGCATACTTTCTGCACCCAGGTCAAATCTCCAGTCGGCAGTGCTGCTCTTTGTGGCATATTCCAGGTAGGAGCGCAGGCCAAGGGTAAATTCCTTGCGCTTTTCGTAATTGGTGATAAATGGATTTTTGAAATCTGTATAAGTGGAGAACAGGGAAACGACGTGTTTGAAATGTTCATTGATATACCAGTTGTTGGAAACTCCGCCATAAATGGTCTTGCTGTAAATCCCAGCATTCTGCTCTATGGCACTTTTGGTGGCCGGAGTGGCTGGTCTGGAGGCCTTTGGATTGCTCAGGAATTGCGCCGGATTAAGTCCTCCGGGAGTATTGTAATGCAGGTCTGAATAAAATATAAGTGCTTTTAAACTGCTGTTTTTACTATAATCGAATTTTTGATGAATCTGAAAATACTTGCGGTCCATGGCGCTGTGGTCACGGTAGCCATCACTGCGCTGGTAGGCCTGGGTGATGTTGATGGCATATTTGCCGAATTGCTGACTTAAACCAACATTCTGGTGAAATGAGCCATAGGAACCGCCTTCGGCTTTCAGGCTGATCAGGGTGCTGTCCATACCTGCAGCCTGCGGCTGAATGAGTACCACGCCGCCGGAATTGGCGCCAAAGATGCTGGACTGAGGGCCTTTTAACACCTGTATTGAGGCTGCACCTGCCACATCAAGCGCATTGAGATAACTGTTGCCGCCGGCATCGGTAAGGGGAAAATCGTCAAAGTAGATCTTTACATTTCTAACGCCAAAGGGAGATCTTAAGAGACTGCCCCTGATGGATAACCGGTAACTGCCCGGAGAGCGCTCTTCCATACGTATGCCTGAAATGGTATTCATCGCACTTACCAGGGAGACAGAAGGCTGTTTATCCAGGACGGTTTGGTCTATCAGGCCCGCACTGCCGGTAGTTTTCATTAAGGGCTGCTGTAAAAAATAAGGACGTATAACTACTTCGCTTAGCCTCTTTGCAGAGTCTTGTACGGATTGTGCGAAGCTGAATGCGGTCAGCAATGACAGACCTGCTGTAAGGAGTACTTTCATGGTATAGCAAAGCTAAAATTTAGCATGAAGATTTGAGTCAGGTATCATTCTATTTACCTTTGAATACACATTGATGATGGCGACTGTAGCAAAATCCAGGGGTTTATAAGTGGTTGACCGGGATAATAATAGTCAATTACTATGAGCTTAGTTGTTAGATTCTGAAAATTCATCGGTTTGTTATATCTTTAGACGATTTTAGTTGAAAGCACGTTTAATCATAAACCATCGCTTTTATTTTCATTCATATAACCGTATTTATAACAATATGTCAAACACATCAAAAATTATCTATACCAAAACAGATGAAGCGCCAATGCTGGCAACTTATTCATTATTACCCATTGTACAGGCTTTTACGGCCTCAGCGGGTATTGATGTAGAGACCAGGGATATTTCTTTAGCCGGAAGGATTTTGGCGAATTTTCCGGAGTTTTTAAAGGAGGATCAAAAAATTGGAGATGCATTGACAGAACTGGGGCTGCTGGCCACTACACCAGAGGCTAATATTATCAAATTACCTAACATTTCAGCTTCTATTCCCCAGCTGGTTGGTGCGATTACGGAGTTGCAGTCGCAAGGCTTTGACATCCCGGATTATCCTGATAATGCACAGACTGAAGAAGAGAAAGCGATCAAAGCGAAATATGCTAAAGTATTGGGCTCGGCCGTGAATCCGGTGCTGCGCGAGGGTAACTCTGACCGCAGGGCACCTAAGGCGGTTAAGAATTATGCAAAAGCCAATCCGCATAGCATGGGCGCCTGGTCTGCAGATTCAAAAACCAGGGTAGCGAGTATGACTGAGGGTGATTTTTATGGTTCAGAAAAATCTGTAACTGTTGCTGATGCTGCTCAATTCAAAATAGAGTTCGCTGGCACTGATGGTGCGGTAACTGAACTAAAAGGTCTGGCTGCTTTAAAAGCTGGTGAGGTAATAGACAGTTCGGTACTGAGTTTGTCTGCTTTGAAAGTGTTTGTTGCAAAGACCATAGCAGAAACTAAAGCAGCCGGAGTATTGCTTTCTGCACATTTAAAAGCAACGATGATGAAGGTTTCTGATCCGATCATTTTCGGCGCAATTGTAGAGGTTTACTTTTCAGATGTGTTCGCTAAATATGCTGATCTTTTCAAAGAAATAAATGTAGATACCCGCAATGGTTTGGGTGATGTATATGCTAAAATTGCAGGTAATGCAAAAGAAGCGGAAGTAAAGGCTGCAATTGATGCGGCTATCGCAAATGGCCCGGCACTGGCTATGGTAAATTCTGATAAAGGAATTACCAATCTGCATGTGCCTTCTGATGTGATCGTGGATGCGTCTATGCCTGCCATGATCCGTACTTCGGGTCAGATGTGGAATAAAGACAACAAACAGCAGGATACGATTGCGATTATTCCTGATCGCTGCTATGCAGGTGTGTACACGGCTACGATTGAGGATTGTAAGGCGCATGGTGCTTTTAATGTGACTACTATGGGTTCTGTGCCGAATGTGGGTCTGATGGCGCAAAAAGCGGAGGAATATGGTTCTCACGATAAAACTTTCCAGGCAACGGCCAGCGGAACTATCCGTGTAACTGACGCGGATGGCAAGGTTTTCTTTGATCAGAACGTGGAGAAAGGTGACATTTTCAGGATGTGCCAAACCAAGGATGCACCGATTCAGGACTGGGTTAAACTGGCTGTAAACAGGGCGCGTTTGTCTGCTACACCTGCAGTTTTCTGGCTGGATCAAAACAGGGCGCATGACAGGGAGATCATCGCTAAGGTGAATAAGTACCTGGCGGATCATGATACTGATGGTTTGGATATCCGTATCCTTTCGCCGGTTGAAGCAACTAAATTTACTTTGGAGCGCATCCGTAAGGGAGAGGATACCATTTCTGTAACGGGTAATGTACTGCGTGATTACCTGACGGATCTGTTCCCGATCCTGGAACTGGGTACGTCTGCGAAAATGTTGTCAATTGTGCCGTTAATGAATGGCGGTGGTTTGTTTGAAACAGGAGCGGGTGGCTCTGCGCCAAAGCATATTGAGCAATTCCTGGAAGAGGGTTACCTTCGCTGGGACTCGCTTGGAGAATTTCTGGCGCTGGCAGTTTCTCTGGAACACCTGGGACAAACACAAAACAATCCGAAGGCATTGGTGCTGGCTGAGACTTTAGACGCCGCAACGGAGAAGTTTCTGGCCAATGATAAATCACCTGCCCGTAAGGTCGGACAAATCGACAACAGGGGTTCACATTTTTATCTGGCATTGTACTGGGCTGAAGGTCTGGCTGCGCAAACTAAAGATGCAGAATTGCAGGCCAGATTTGCACCTCTTGCTAAGGCATTGACCGAAAATGAAGCGAAAATTTCGGGAGAGCTGATCGGAGCACAGGGCAAACCTCAGAATATTGGCGGTTATTATCATCCTAATGACGATCTGGCTTTTGAAGCGATGCGTCCGAGCGAAACATTAAATACAACTTTGGCTGCTTTATAAGGCCATTCTTTTTAAAACAGAAAGCCCGTTTGCTGTTGCAGACGGGCTTTCTGTTTTCCTGAAAACTCAAAACAATTGGGCTTTTTTTATGGTTATGCTGATATAAATTTAACCATTATGGCGGCACAGGAAAATAATAACAGCGGATCAAAAGATAAACTTCATCCAATGGATCTGGGTGAAACCACAGACTTTGATAATTTATCGTATGATAAGGACAGGAACAGCTTTGAATTTGATGTGAAAGGGGAGGAAAAGGATTATGACCATCCGCTGCCATATGATACTTCTGCGTCAAACGGGGAAGATAGCATTTCTACCTATGATGAGGCTAATCCTTATGTCGGGTCTGAGTATAATGAAGAGAAACAGGTGGATGAAAACATGGAAAGCTCAGCCATGCGTATCGAAGATGAAGAAAATCTGGAACTGGACCCTGAAGATGAATTGCTTGCACGTACACCTGAAGACTACCGGGATGATCTGGATGAGGAAGGTTATCCGGTTAACGATACTCCCCCTAAGAGATTTTAGGAGTTCACATCCAGGTTAAAACGGCGGCGCATTTCTTCCAGTTTGGGGTTTTTATCTACAAGGTACTGATAGCGCTCGGTGCTGGTATATAGCCGGTTGACGACGGCACGTGTGACTTGTTTGGTCTTGATGGAAATATTGAAATTCCGGAGCTGCGGTCTGAGGAAATTGAGGAAATCTATCATTTCTTCCTGCAGCAGTGATTCCTGTATTTTGTGTTCTACAGATACAATGATCACATCATCTGCTTCAAGTACCGGATCGGCTTGGCTAAGCAGTGTATATACATTGATCTTATTGTCTTCTTTCGCTTTGTTTGTGTAGGTGTTCCAGTGCAACAAAAGCTGCTCTAAAGTAAAGGGCTCCTTTGCATCGCCGGTGATGTATTTGGGTTCGTTCTCATCTTCTCCGCTGGCGATACGGCCAAGGTCAGTAAGTGAAGGAATAAGTGTGGCATTGCTTTTATTTCCGGCGGAAGGGTTGAGTGTAATTTTTCCCGTTGGGGGTAAAGCTGGTGTTATCGGAGCAATGGCCGGGGCAGGCTTCAGGGCTTCAGGTTCTGCTGGTTTTTCTGCTGCGGTTTTTTCTGTTGCCGGCAAAGGCACTTCTGCAGGAAGCGGTGCTTGAACGATATGGTTTTGGGCCTGGGCCGCGGAAGTTAGATCAGTTTTTTTTTTAATCTGATCTTGGTCAGTTGCTGTATTGGATTGCTGTGCGAGTTGTAATACTGATGGTATATGACACATTTTAATGAGTGTCAACTCTACCTGGAGCCGTTGATTCTTGCTGTTTTTGTAGTTAAGATCGCAGTGGTTGGCCAGGTTTAAGGCAGTGAGTATAAAAGATACCGGTGTTTGCTGGCTTTGACTTAGGTATTTCTGTTTGATGTTTTCACTGACCTCAAGGAGTTTTGTCGTTTGGGCATCTTTAGCGACCAGCAAATTACGCAGGTGACTGGCCAGCCCGTTGATAAAGTTATTGCCGTCGAATCCGTTATTTAAAATTTCATCGAATAAGAGCAATGTATCACTTACGTTTCCTGAAGTCAGGTATTGGGTCAGCTTAAAATAATAATCGTAATCAAGAATATTGAGATTATCAATAACCGATTTGTAAGTCAGATTTTTATTGGTATAACTGACAATCTGATCAAACATGGATAAGGCGTCCCTCAGTCCGCCATCTGCTTTCTGGGCAATGATATGGAGCCCATCGGCTTCTACCAGAATGTTTTCGCGCAGGGCGATCTTATTGAGGTGGCTGGCGATATCGTCTACCTGTATCCTGTTGAAATCAAATATCTGGCAGCGGGATAAAATAGTCGGAAGTATTTTGTGTTTTTCTGTTGTGGCCAGGATAAAAATGGCATAAGATGGTGGCTCTTCCAGCGTTTTCAAAAATGCATTGAAAGCATTTGCGGAGAGCATGTGGACCTCATCTATAATATAGATCTTGTATTTTCCGGCCTGAGGCGGAATGCGTACCTGCTCGATCAGGCTCCGGATGTCATCAACTGAGTTGTTGGATGCTGCATCCAGTTCATGAAAATTAAAGGAATGGCCGGTCTGAAAGGATACACAGGACTCACAGGTGCCACAGGCTTCCTGTTCCGGAGTCAGGCTGGTACAGTTGATTGTTTTGGCCAGAATCCTTGCGCAGGTGGTTTTGCCGACTCCTCTCGGGCCGCAAAAAAGAAATGCCTGAGCAAGCTGGTTATTTTTGATGGCATTCTTTAGTGTACCGGTAATGTGGCCTTGTCCTACAACAGTTTCAAATGTTGCGGGGCGGTACTTACGGGCAGAAACTATAAAATTTTCCATCGCAGCGAAATTATAAATTTTTTATGGAGCATAAGGGAAATGTGAGAAAATAATTAACTTCGGAACTTATCTAAATAAAATTAATGAAACGCTCACTCATTTGGTTTTTTCTGGCCATGCCCATGCTTTGCGCTGCGCAATCAAATTACTTAAACGGATACATCATTAAGGATAATCAGGATACACTTAAAGGGTATGTAGATTATCTGGGTCGTATATTCACTCCAGCAGCGATTAAGTTTAAAAAGGAACTTAATGAAAAAACACAAGGGTATACTGTAGAAGACTGTGCCGGATTTGGAATAGACAATAAAGAGTATTTTGAACGGTATACGGTCAATATCAGTCAGGCTTATACCAGGGTTTCCAATCTCAAGGAAGGACTGGATACTTCTTTCATAAAGGAAACCGTTTTTTTGAAAGTACTGTCAAGAGGTAAGAACGTTACTTTGTTTTCTTATACGGATGAGATTAAAGAACGGTTCTATCTGAAAAGCAATCAGGATGCTGTTCCTTACGAATTGTTCAGAGCGCAGTATCTTGAAAAGAACAGTTATTCCATAAAAGGGGACTACAGGTTCAGAAATCAGATCCGGAAGGAAATGAGCGGACATGACGGGGTTGGTTACTATAACCCCAAAAAGCTGGAGCTGCTCAGGTATGAGCAGGAGGATCTGGTAAAGGTAGTTTTTGCGATCAATGGTCAAAAGGTACCTAAGGTTAAACCTTCCGGAATCAGGGTGTTTGCGGGAGCAGGCATAAGTGCCAGTTTGCCTAAATATTCAAAGAATGGCGTGCTGGGAAATGACGATAATGTTTTCTCTGGTTCTTATGTACCTATGATTAATGGTGGATTAGATGTTTTTTTGGATCCGAGCAAGGGAAAATATCTTTTAAGATTTGAAGCGGTCTTGCTTAATAGCAAAAACAATATTACAAAAGGATATTATGTCCATTCTTTTGATCAAACCTCTATCGTATTTGCGCCTCAGGTTGTTTATAACTTCTACCAAAAAAATAAATTTCAGGCTTATGCCGGAATTGGAGTTGGATTGAGCTTGTCTTCATACAGAAATAATAAGGCGGGGAGAATAATTCCTGCTGGTATTGGAATTGAAGAAGGTTTTGAGGAAAGAGAAGTTGAATTTGTGAAGTTCAATATTATCTCTCTCGGGAAAATAGGAGCGGTTATAAATAAGAGGATAGAGGTTTCTATGACCTATATGCCGCCTTCAAAAATAACTGATTACGTTGCATATAGCATCAGCATGCAGAGAATGACCTTTGGTGTGAACTACCTGTTTGGAAATTAATGGAAGAAGTAATAATTAAATATAAATTTAGTACTGATGATACCGGACTCTAAAATAATACTGTATTTCCTGCTGGGCTTAGTGTTTTCTTTTCCTGCGGCATCATTTGGCCAGGCCAATTTAAAAGCAGGCTATATCATTACCAATACTGGAGATACGCTGAAAGGTTATGTCGATTATAAAGAACGGGTTAACAATCCTCAAAATGTTAGTTTTACTCCGGCTGTCAGCGAAAAGCTCAGGAAGTTCAGCATAAAGGAATGTCTTGCTTACGGAATTGATCATATGGAATCTTATGAAAGATTTGAAGTGAATGTCAGTACCAGCAGAATGGATATCAGCAGGCTTTCTGTTGGACTGGATACAGGTTTCAGAAGAGACACCGTGTTTTTAAAGGTTCTGCAAAAAGGTAAAATCTTTGCTTTATATGCTTATACCGATAACATCAAGGAAAGATTTTACCTCATGCCCGCAAGGGAATCAGAACCAGTTGAACTGATGAGGAATATCTATATGGCAAAAGATGAAAATGCGATCCGGGAGTCCAGAAGATATATTCATCAGCTGAACTCAGAAATCATGAAAATTGGCGCAGAGTCAAAGGTGAATCCGGGACAGGTCAGGAATTTAAAATACGACAGGAAATCGTTACTTAAAATTGTTTCTCAAGTGAATGAAGTTCAGCAGGAGCAAAGATCACAGGTACCCGGGACGAGGTTGTTCTTAGGTACGGGTTTGAGTGCGAATAAGGCCGCTTATTCAGGGAATAATGATCTGTCTGCCGCCTCCGCAAAGTCGAAAACTTTTTATGCTCCTCTGCTGAGCGGAGGGATAGATGTCTTTTTAAACCCGGCTATCGGCAAGACTTTTGTCCGGACGGAAGTTAGTTTTCTGACCAGTAAGAATGAGGTATCTTTAGAAACCAAAGATAGTTACAAGTCTTTTCTCAGTCATTCTTTCGAACGGCTGGGCTTTTGTATTTCACCTCAGGTTATTCATAACATTTATAATGCCCCCGGGTTCAAAGTATTCGCGGGAGTTGGATTTGGGCTGAATTTCTCCAGGACTTCTAATAACAGGAGTATCAGAAAAAACTACCTTGGCGAAAGCACTGTCATTGAAAATAATATAGAACTGGAGAATTTTAATTATTCTTTTTTAGCACGAACAGGGGTGGTTATCCATAAAAGAGTCGAACTATCGCTGGCTTATCTGCCTCCGGTACCGATAACTGACTATGTTAATTTTAGTGTAACTGCCCAAAGAGTAAGTTTGGGATTGAATTATTTTTTCGGTAAGAATTAAACTGCTATTATCTGTTTGATTATTAGAAATTTATTTCTATTTTTGCGTCCCGCTATTGAAGCGGATAAAACATAAAATAAATAAATAACAATGAATCAGTACGAAACTGTTATCGTTCTAACCCCGTTGTTGTCAGAAGAAGTAGCTAAAGAAGCAATTGCAAAATTTAGCAAGATCATTTCTGACAGCGGAGCCGAAATTGTTCAAGAGGACAATTGGGGTTTGAGAAAATTAGCGTATCCGATTGAGAAAAAAGCAAGCGGATTCTTTCATCTTACAGAGTACAAATCTTCAGGTGAATTGATTAGTAAATTAGAATTGGAGCTTAAGCGTGATGAGCGTGTGCTACGTTTCCTAACCATTAGACTTGACCGTCACGCGGTTGCGTATAATGAGAAAAAACGCAGCGGAGCTTTTAATAAAAAACCTAAACAGGAGGCTGCAGTATAATGGCAAAAGATCAGATACAATATGTTACTGCTCCAAAAGTGGACGATAACAGAAAAAAATATTGCCGTTTCAAAAAGAATGGTATTAAATACATTGATTATAAAGACGCAAACTTTTTGTTGAAATTCATCAATGATCAGGGTAAACTTTTACCACGCCGTTTAACTGGTACTTCATTGAAATTCCAGCGTAAAGTGGCTCAGGCGGTAAAACGTTCACGTCACATTGGTTTGTTACCTTTTGTTGCTGACCAATTAAAATAGGAGCTGAGAAATGGAAATTATTTTAAAACAGGATATCAAATCCCTAGGGGAAAAAGATGATATCGTTTCTGTAAAGCCAGGATACGGCCGTAACTATCTGATCCCTCAGGGATTTGGTCAGTTGGCTACTCCTTCTGCTAAGAAAGTATTGGCAGAAAATTTAAAGCAGGCTGCTTTTAAACAAGATAAAATTAAGAAAGATGCTGAAGGTATCGCTGAACGTTTGGCTGAGGTTAAACTTTCTATCGGTGCTAAAGCGGGTGAAACAGGTAAGATCTTTGGTGCAGTTAACACCATTATGATTGCTGATGCATTGAAACAACAAGGTTTTGATGTTGACCGTCGCCGTATCACTTTCGAAACTGAACCTAAATTTGTTGGCGAATATGTAGCTAACTTAAACTTGCACAAAGAAGTGAAAGTTAAAGTTCCTTTCGAAGTGGTAGCTGAGTAATCATCTTCCTTTAGAAATTAAAAGCGTTCCGGTATCCGGGACGCTTTTTTTGTTTAAAATCATAGTCAGAACGCTTAACTTTGGCCAATGGCAAAAAAGAAAAAGGCCCGGCCTGAATCCAAATCTCTTCTTCTTAAAAAAATAGGTTCCATAGCCGCAAAAGTGCTGCTTTGGTTTGTGATGGTGACTGTATTCTGGGTGCTGGTTTACCGCTTTGTTAACCCGCCTGTTACGCTTTTGATGATCCAGCGCAACATGGAGCGCAGCAGCGCGGATAAGCCTCATAAAATGGAGAAAAAGTGGGTTGACTTTGAAGACATTTCAGATAATATGAAGCGGGCAGCGGTATCTGCAGAAGATCAGCTGTTTTTAAAACACCTCGGTTTTGATGTTAAGGCTATCGAAAAGGCATTTGAAGGCAATAAAAAAGGGAAAAAAATAAAGGGGGGCAGTACTATATCTCAGCAAACGGCCAAGAATGTATTCTTATGGCCGGGACGCTCCTGGATCAGAAAAGGATTTGAAGCTTACTTTACCCTGCTGATTGAGATATTCTGGAGCAAGGAAAGAATTCTGGAGGTATATCTGAATGTCATAGAAATGGGAGATGGAATATATGGGGCCGAGGCAGCGGCTCAGGCATATTATGGAAAATCCTGTTCAAAACTCAGCCGGTCTGAGGCGGCTCTTATTGCTGCCTGTTTTCCTAATCCAAGGAGGTGGACTCCTAAAAAGGCGACTACTTATATCCGGCACCGCCAATATCTGATCATGCGCAACATGCGAAGATTGGGCCCGCTGGATTTCTAGGATCAGAGGAGGTGTGCGAATACTTTGCTGTGCCAGCTTTGTTCAAAGGGAATTTCCCATTTGGTATCAAATTCCTGAAGGTTCTGTACCATATTGTTAAATACAGTGGTTTCTGGTCCTATGGCTTTAATGTTTACCAGTGTTTCAAAATCCTCTTTATTTACAACAATAACTTTATCACCCAGTTTGTAGGCGATATTGAACCTGTTGAACAGGTCGATGGCGTACTGCTGTTCGATTTCTTTGATGATACGGACGGAGGAATCAATAGAACATCCTGTAACGCCGGCAGAAGCTTCATCCACAAAAAACACAATAAAGAAATTATAAAGCACCTTTGCTTTAGCAGCTAACTGATGTCCGTGTGCTTTCCATTGTACGGTAAATTCATTCAGTTTTTGCTGAATATCGTTTACTTCTTCATTGGAAAATGCCCGGTCGCTTTGGTATACCCAAACTCTGGATTGTGGAGAAAAACTCATACTTCAAAATTACAAATTTAATTAACTTGAACTGACTAAATTGTTAACGTCATGAAAAAGTTTACATTACCCTTGAAAATGTGCTTATTTCTCCTCATTTGCCTGATATTTATGGCTTTCTCTTTTGCCAGTCCGGCAAAGGAATATACAGATTACATCCGGAGTTTTCTTTCCGATCATTACGATAATACCTCTGAAAATCATTTGATAAAGCATTATGAGCTGATGGTTACCAACAGTGGTTTCTGCAGATATAAACGTTTTTTTGTAAACGGAAAAGTAGAGTATTTTTCATTCAATCTGATGAAGTTTAAAGATCTGGACTATTATGGTACGGACAAGAAGGGGAAGCTATTTCTGCACACTAAAGGGGATGATGTCATTGTGCAGACGTTTGATGATAAAGAAGAAGATATTGATAGTATGGCTACTTATATGGTCATACCTTTGAAGGATGTGGAGCCGCAGGAGCTGACGGGTCTTTCTGAACAGCTGGCTAAAATGAATGTTCAGCGACTTGCTCAGCAATAGTGTATACTGGGGTTTCTGTGTATCTGGTGGCTATAATAATTTCTGTACTGTTTGCATGAGCGTCAAAGAGCTGTTTGACCAGGTCCGGACAGTTGTTGTCTTTGGAGAGGTGGGCAAGCAGCAGATGGCTCATGAAACCGGGTTTGTGCGCAGTGAACAGGTCCAATGCTTTTTTATTGGATAGGTGCCCTCTTCCGCCTCTTATGCGGTTCTTAAGGAAATAAGGATAGGCACTTTGATTGAGCAGGTCATCATCATAGTTGGCTTCCAGAAAAGCTGCATGACATTGCCTGAAGTGATAGATCAGTTGTTCACAGGGTTCACCAATGTCTGTAAATATGCCAATATTTGTATTGCCGGATGAGACCATAAAGCTATGGGGTTCGGCAGCATCATGGATTTTCAGAAAATTGTGTATGGTCAGGTCTTCTATCTGTACAGACTGATTCGCTTTTAGTGGTCTGATCAGGTCCTGACGCAGATTAAAACGGCACCCTTTCAAAGTGCCGGAGGTGATATAGACCGGCAGGTTGTATTTGGACGACAATGTTGCTAATCCTTTTATGTGATCCGTGTGTTCGTGTGAAATAAAAATTGCTCTGACTTTAGTCATATTCAATCCTATTCTGGACATTCTTTTCTCTGTTTCCCTGCAGGAAATTCCTGCATCGATCAGAACAGCATCTGTTTCATTCCCAACGTAATAGCAATTGCCGTTACTTCCGGAGTTCAGGGAGGCGATATACAGCTGATTACAAGCCATTGGCCCTGACTGTAATTTCAGCAATGTCCAATACCTGAACATGTTCCGTCTGCTCTTTTAACTTGATTCCGTCGCTCAGCATGGTCATGCAAAAAGGACATCCGGCTGCGATTACCTGAGGCTGGGTTTCAAGAGCTTCCTCTATTCGTTCAATATTGATGTCTTTGTTTCCTTTTTCGGGTTCTTTGAACATTTGGGCACCGCCTGCTCCGCAGCAAAGTCCGTTGGATTTACACCGTTTCATTTCAACAAGCTGCGCATCCAGGATTTCAAGAGCCTTGCGGGGTGCTTCATATACATCGTTTCCACGACCTAAATAACAAGGGTCATGATAGGTGATCTTTTTGCCTTTAAAGCTTTCTCCGCCTTCGGCTTTAAGTTTGCCGTCGTCTATCAGCTGCTGAATGAGCTGGGTATGGTGGATTACCTCATAAGTCCCGCCGAGTCCGGGGTATTCATTTTTTATGGTGTTGAAGCAGTGGGGACACCCTGTAACTATTTTCTTAATGTTGTAACCGTTCAATACCTCTATGTTGGTCATGGCCTGCATCTGGAAAAGGAACTCGTTTCCCGCTCGTTTGGCCGGATCACCTGTGCAGCTCTCTTCTGTTCCTAATACCGCATATTTAATGCCTACATGGTGAAGGATCTTACAGATGTCACGTGTGGTTTTTTGCGCCCGCTCGTCATAGCTGCCGGCACAGCCTACCCAAAATAAGATTTCCGGTTCTTCACCTCTTGCTATCATCTGTGCCATGGTAGGCACTTCAAAATTCAGTTTCTCGCTCATTTCTATTCTGATTAACTTTCGCTGGCCCAGTTAAGCCTGTCTGCCGGGGAATATTTCCAGGGTGCTCCGTTATTTTCTATATTGCTCAGCATGGTGTTGATGCTGGCAGGAGACTGGGATTCTTCCATGACCGCATATCGTCTCAATTCAGTTATGATGGCCAAAGGATCAATATTGATTGGACAAGCTTGTGTGCAGGCATTACAACTGGTACATGCCCAGATTTCTTCTCTGCTGATGTGTGTGTCAATTAATGATTTGCCGTCGTCGAAACCTTTGCCTGTTTTGTCAATGTTTCTGCCAACTTCTTCCATCCTGTCCCTGGTATCCATCATGATCTTACGGGGAGAGAGTAATTTGCCGGTTATATTTGCCGGGCATACAGATGTACATCTGCCACATTCGGTGCAGGTATAGGCATTCATCAGGTTTACCCAGCTCAGGTCATTGATGTCTTTAGCTCCGAAGCGGCCTGCTTCAGCCTCTTCTGGGGTGTATGAAGGGTCAAGCATGGCCTTTACTTCATTGGTGACACTTTTCATGTTGTTGAATTCACCTTTAGGCTCCAGATTACTGAAATAGGTATTTGGAAAGGCGAAGAGTATATGGAAGTGCTTTGAATACGGCAGGTAGTTTAAGAATGCGAAAATACCAATGATGTGAAACCACCAGCAAGCTCTTTCAACAGCAATTAGTGCAGTTTCCGTGTCAGGCAGTAAAACCTGCAGGTACTGGCTTACAGGAAATGCACCTGCGGTAATATAGTGACTGCTGCCAAGGAGCTGAAGTTTGGCGTCTGCTGCATTCATAATTAGAAATGCAGTCATTAACAGGATCTCTGAGATCAGAATGGCATTGGCATCGGATTTTGGCCAGCTTGTCATTTCCACTCCTGTGAATCTTTTTAACCTGATGACATTCCTCCTGATCAGGAATATGGCGCAACCGGCCCATACACCAAGTGCAAGAAGTTCGAATGATCCGATCAGGGCATTATACAAGGATCCCAGTCCTCCGAATATCCTGTGTGTGCCAAATATGCCGTCAATCATGATCTCCAATACTTCTATATTGATGATCACGAAGCCAACATATACGACCAGGTGAAGTAAGGCAGGTATTGGCCTGAAGAACATTTTTGTTTGTCCGAAGGCTACTTTAAACATGGTCATCAGCCTTTTTTCAGGCTGGTCTGACCTGTTTGAGGCTCTGCCCAAACGAATATTACGGATAACTTTTCTGAGGTTATAGCTAAACAAGGCTACAGCTGCCAGGGTTAATGCTATAAATAAGATTTGTCCCACCATTTTTATAATATGTGATATAGCATGCTAAATGCTAAGTTAAAATAAATTAGCTGTGATTTTCCACAGATGTATTGTACAGGTCATACCAGTCCTGATGATCCAGTTCTATTGAAAAAGCATTCACTGCGTTTCTGATCCTTTGCTCGTTGGTTGTTCCGATTAATGGCAATGCGCCAAGTTTAACCAGCCATGCTACTGCAAGTGATTCAATATTGGCGTTGTATTTTGCACTCAGTTCTTCCAGCTTCTCTCTTACTTTTAGTGCCTGCGGATCTGTTCCAACTGCTATTCTGCCTTCGGCCAGCGGAGCATAAGCAAGCGGACGCATATAACGCTGTTTGATGTAATCTATTTGCCCGTTATCTAAAGCTTGTGTACTCAGCAGGTTCAACTCAATATGGTTGGTTACAATGGGCTTGGTCAGGTAAGAGGTGAGTAACTGATGCTGAAAAACAGAGAAATTGGCTACACCGATGTTTTTGATCTTTCCCGAATCCTTTAACTTCTCCAGGGTTAGAGCTGTTTCTTCAAGATTAGATATGACATCAAGCTTATCCAGTAAAAAAATGTCAATATAATCTGTCCTTAATTTCCGGAGAGAAGATTCTACACTTTTGATGATGTGCGCAGATGAAGTATCATAATGTTTAATCCTGATGTCCGGATTCTGAGGATGAGGGAGTCTTAATCCGCATTTGGTAAACAATACCACATCTTCTCTTTTAAAAGTACCCTCCTGTAGTAAGTTGCCAAAGAGCTCTTCGCATTTGTAAGCACCATAGCTGTCACCATGTTCAAATGTATTGATCCCGAGTTCAAGGCACAGTTCTACTGTTTTTTTTAATACAGCATCTGCATTTTTTACTTCATCCCATCTGTAAAATCCATAAATCGCAGGAGAAACCTTAGGGCCCGCATCCCCCATATAAACTTTTTGCATATACATTATCTATTGCCCAAATTTAAATTAATAATATCAGTTGTGTTAGGATAAGTTTAAATTTTTATATAACTCGTGTCATTTAAGAGAACATGCTTTCTGTGTTAAGGATTTAAAATTAGTTTACCACTATGACATTTGCAGACAGGGTTATTCAGTTTAACAGGGACTTGATTTATACAGGTCCTGCTCTTCCTGAGGGGATACGCATTATGAATCCATTCCGGGAAAACGGGCAGGCTATGAAAATTGCAGAAGTTTTTTATCATAAATATTATAATGATCAGGAGGCAAGATCTCTGATACTGGGCATTAACCCGGGCAGATTCGGTGCCGGACTAACAGGAATTCCTTTTACGGATCCGAAGCGGCTGATCAGTGAATGTGGCATCAGCTATGAAGGTAAATTGTCGCATGAACCTTCATCGGTTTTCATCTACGAGATGATTCATGCTTTTGGAGGGGTTGAAGCATTTTACAGGAAATTTTATATCAACTCTCCCTTTCCGCTGGGTTTTACTTCGGCTACTCCTGATGGCAGAGAAAAGAATTATAATTACTATGATAGTAAGGTGCTGGAAAGTACTGTTTACGATTTTATAATTGAAAATATTGCCAAACAGATCGCAATAGGTATTACTACGGAAAGGTGTTTTTGTTTCGGTACTGGCCAGAATGAAAAATTTCTTCGCAGGATAAACAAAGAACATAATTTCTTCGGTGAAATTATTGCATTGGAACATCCAAGGTTCATTATGCAATATAAAACTGCAAATAAGCAATTTTATATTGATAGGTATATCCGGGCTTTTGGAGAGACAGAGGTTACAAAAGATAGTCGGTGATAAACTGCTTCAATACTATCGCATGATTATATTTCTCATCTCTTGATGCAAACAGGAGTGTTACGATTTTGTATTCCTTTAGGTAAGCACTGAGTTCATCAAGTGCAGCTGAATTTTTTAATTCTTCATAGTATTTCATTCGGAATGCATCCCGTTTATCGGCTTCATGGTTAAACTATTTACGCAGAGAGGTTGAAGGAGAGATTTCTTTGAGCCACTTGTGTAGGTGAGCTTCATCCTTTTTAAGGCCTCTGGGCCATAGACGGTCAATCAACAACCTGTACCCATCATCTTCGGAGTAGGGTTCATATATTCTTTTTATTCGAATTTCCATAGACTGTAGTTCAACCAGTGGATCTCAGGTGAATTCTGAAATTAAATCTAATCTCTTCAAAAAATGATTTTGATCCTAGCACTCTTACTAAGTATAAATGCTCATTTGTGAAATTAGGATCTGGCGTCATTTTCCGTCGCTCTAAATCAGATAATTTCGCCCAAATTATTTTGAATCATTTAAAATATCGCTTATATGAAATTTGTACAAATTCTGATGCTCTTATGTATAACTGTCATTTCTGTAAATGCACAGCAGAGCGGCATATCGGGCATTAAAGGAAAGATCACTACATCAGACGGACATCATGCTGCCTATGTATCTGTTAAATTGGTAGGGAAGTCTCTTGGGGCTACTTCCAATGACTGGGGAGAATATGAAATTACCAGGGTGAAACCGGGGAAATACATCATAAAGGTATCGGCTATAGGACTGACTTCTGAAGAGAAAGTGATCGAGGTGACTGAATCTACTCTAACCGGGGTTGATTTTGTATTGAATGAAGATCTGGGTAAACTTGAAGAGGTAAATATTTTCGCGAAAGCAGGGAGATATAAAGCGGACAGACCGTCCTCAGCGCTGAGACTGGACGAGCCCTTGCTGGAGATACCTCAAAATGTTCAGATTGTTACAGGGGCTGCTTTGGCAGACCAGCAGGTGATTAGCATGAGTGACGGGGTTCTGAGGAATGTGAGCGGTGCAGTAAGACTGGAGCATTGGGGTGATCTTTATACAAATGTTTTAATGCGCGGGTCTCAGCTGCAGGCATTCAGGAATGGTTTTAATGTGGTGAACTCTTTCTGGGGACCATTGACCGAAGACATGAGTTTTGTGGATCACATTGAGTTTGTCAAGGGGCCCGCGGGCTTTATGCTGGCCAACGGTGATCCTGCAGGATTGTACAATGTGGTGACCAAGAAACCCACCGGACAAACCAAAGGTGAATTTAGCATGACGCTGGGTAGTTATAATTTGTACCGGTCTGCATTGGATGTGGATGGCAAGCTTACCCCTGATGGACGTTTGCTGTACCGTTTTAACGTGGCGGGACAAAACAAAAAATCTCATCGTCCAAATGAATTTAATAACAGATACACGTTGGCGCCGGTCTTGTCTTACCAATTGGATAATCAAACTAAATTAACAGTTGAATATACTTATCAATATGCGAGGATGAGCGATGTTGGCTCGTATTATGTGTTTTCCAATGAAGGTTATGGCAGTTTGCCGATTGGTGCGACCAGTCTTCCGGCTGGATTGCCTCCGACAAAAATAAAAGACCACAGCGGATTTCTTAATCTGGAGCACCAGATTAACCGGCAATGGAAGATCACCGGGCAGGTTGCTTATTTAAGGTATTTGCAGAGAGGAAGCAGTCTCTGGCCTTCCGATATCAACGCAGACGGAACACTGATCCGTAAGGTGGATATCTGGGATGCTGATAGTGAAATGACACTTGGCCAGGTGTTTTTAAACGGCAACCTGCAAACAGGGCCTGTAAGTCATCGCATACTTGGCGGATTGGACCTGGGGTCTAAAGAGTACATCGCAGACTGGGATCAAAGTGACCAGCTGGATTATTCCGGCAAGCCTTTTGATTTTAAGAACCCTGATTACGGATACCCTGAAGGTGGCTACCCCCGGTTTAACCGCGGGATGACGCTGGGAGAAAGGGCTGTTGCCGCAGGCGGATTAATGGATCAGAGGTACAGTGGGATTTATGTCCAGGACGAACTTGGTTTTATAGAAAACAAGATCAGACTGACCCTGGCAGGAAGATATTCAAGAGTCAGCCAATCGCAATATGGAGGGGAGTCGCAAAGCAGTAAGAAATTTACGCCCCGCATTGGTTTGAGCGGATCTATTACCAAAGATTTTACGGCTTATGCATTATTTGATCAGGCGTTCATCCCGCAATCAGGGAAATTGTCAGACGGTGGAAAAATCAAACCTGTTACCGGAAACAATATGGAATTAGGATTGAAGAAGGATTGGTTTGATGGAAAATGGAATACTACTTTATCTGCTTATCGTATTGTTAAAAAACACGAGCTTGCCGCTATTCCTGCAGCTGAACCGGACGAATTTTTGAGTGTGGAGCTGGGTGAGAAAATCGCTCGGGGCCTGGAATTTGACCTCAGAGGTGAGGTGACAGAGGGACTGAATGCAACGGTAAATTACGCTTATACCAATACGGAAATTACAAAGCTTGATGCAAGAGTGACGGAATATAAGGTCGGTGACCCTGTTCCGGGTTTTGCAAAGCATATCTTAAATGCCTGGCTGGGTTATCAGGTTCAGGATGGAGTTTTGAAAGGCGCCGGAATATCGGGTGGTTTTACTTATCTCGCTGACAGGGCCGGTTCAAGCTACAGTACGACCAACCCAGAACGGAATCTGCCGGATTATTTCAGACTTGATGGTGGTTTGTTCTATGAAAGCGGGAAAATAAGGCTGACTGCTAATGCATTCAATATTCTGGATAAATATCTGTTTAGTGGTACTTATTATGAAAAGTATTTTGAATCTTCTCCGGGGATATATTCCTGGCAGACAGAAGCACCCAGAAACTATAGATTGAGTCTGGCGTATCAATTTTAAGAAGAAAAAAGAGGCTTAAAAAGCAGGATCAGCGATGATCCTGCTTTTTTTTTGAGATTTTCTGTAACCTTTTATAGGGTGGCTTCATCTTATAAACAAATAACCAAAAATCACCAAAACAATTTACATATGCTCATGATATGCTGAAAGGCGTATGTGGAAAAACTATGTCTTATGAGAATTAAATTATACTCTTTTATTGCTGCTTTCGCCTTGTTAATTTGTTTTAACTATGCGAATGCTCAAAGCCCGGCAGATAGCGGTGAAATCAAAGGCAAAGTGCTGGATGAAACACAAAAGGAGTTTCCTTTTGCTACAGTCAGCCTGATGAACAGTAAGGATTCTGTGGTCATCAGGGGTACTCTGACTGCTGATAATGGTAGTTTTACATTCAGTGATATAAAGACAGGAACTTATCTTATCGCTGTGTATGTAGTGGGGTATAAAAAAGCTTTCAAAGGCCCTTATGTGATTGGCGCCTCACAGAGAACAGTAAATGTAGAGCGCATACAAATGACGACTGATGCGCAAATGCTGAAAGGAGTGGATATTGTAAAGCAAAAGCCGCTGATTGAAAGACAAATTGATAAGACAGTGATCAATGTAGAAAATAGTGCCCTGGCAGCTGGTAATTCTGCACTGGAAGTTCTGGCAAAGGCGCCCGGGGTAACAGTCGATAAAGATGGTAAGATCAGTTTGAGGGGTAAGCAAGGCGTAACGGTCATGATGGATGGAAAACCTACCTACCTGTCTGCAGAACAACTGGCTAATCTGCTCCGTTCCACAGAAGGCAATGCCATACAGTCCATTGAACTGATTACGAATCCTTCTGCCAAGTATGATGCTGCGGGCAATTCAGGGATCATTAATATCAAACTGAAAAAGAACCGTAATTTTGGAACCAATGGCTCTGTTTTAGGGGGTGCGGGTTATGGAAAGTATTATAAGGCGAATGGAGGGCTCACGCTAAATCACCGGGAGAAGAAGTTCAACATATTCGGGAACTTTGATTATGGCCGCAATAAGAGGTTTGGCGGAACAGATATCATGAGGGTAAACAATACGGTCACGGACCCTACTTATTTCGACCAGACTAATATGACGGTAAGGTTTAGGAATAACAGCAATTACAAGGGCGGGGTCGATTATTTTATCAACGACAATAACACCATAGGGTTTGCGGTAAATGGTTACAACAGCAATGGACATAATGAAGCTGGTGTTTTGACTTTGATTGGCAACAGACCGGGTAAAACGGATTCATCTGTGGTGGCAAAGAATCCTAATTCTTTTAAGTATACCGGTATGGCCTATAATCTGAACTATAAGGGCACGCTGGATACCCTTGGTCAGGAGATTAGCGTGGACGCGGATTATTCGGAATATATCGGCCGTGAGAATAACAATTTCAACAACAAGTATTTTGACCACATAGGACAGTCGCTTAAACCGGATTACCTGTTCAGGAATGTAACTCCCACTACTACGAAGATCAGGGCTGCCAAAGCTGATTATGTTTATCCTATACAGAAGGTAATGAAGCTTGAAGTAGGAGTAAAGGCCAGCTTTGTGAAGACGGATAATAATTTTATGTTTGAGAACTTTGAAAATGGCAACTGGATGAATGATAAGAAGCGAAGCAATCAGTTTCTGTATGATGAAAACATTAATGCTGCTTATGCCAATCTGAACAGGAAGTTTAAAAGCACGACGGTACAGCTGGGATTAAGGGCAGAGCAAACCAATTCAAAAGGGAACTCGATTACGGAGGATAAGATTGTAAACAGGCATTACCTGAATCTTTTTCCAAGTGTGTTTGTAAATCAGGAATTGTCCAAAGATCACGACATGGGGTTTTCTTACAGCAGGAGAATTGACCGTCCTGATTATGGTTCTTTAAATCCGTTTATTGACTATCTGGATTTGTATTCCTACAGATTTGGTAATCCCTTCTTAAAACCCCAGTATACCAATTCTTTTGAGCTTTCTTATTCCTACAAAAAGACACTGAATGTGACTTTGGGATACAGTCATACAAAGGATGTGATGTCTGATGTATTACTCACTGATACGGCTACTAAAACTATCTTTATTTCTAACCAGAACCTGGCTACACAGGATTCCTATAATCTGAATATCAGTTATCCGGTACAGATCGCCAAATGGTGGAGCAGCAGTAACAACCTGACCAGTTATTACAATAGATTCAGGACGCCTAATTTATTGGGCATGCCCTATGAAAGCGGCAGGGTAGCCTTTAATCTGAATACGACTCAGACGATCACTTTAAATTCTTCCACAAATTTTGAATGGTCGGGTTGGTACCAGAGCAAACAGGTTTGGGGGACATTGCTGATAGATCCGCAATATAGCGTGGATATGGGCTTTAGTAAGTCTTTCATGGATAAGAAGATGAATGTTAAGCTTGCGGCAAACGATATCTTTAAATTTCAAAAGAGCAGAATAACCAGTACACTACCTTCGCAAAACTATGTGATCAGTGAAAGGTGGGAAAGCCAGGTATTCCGGTTGACTTGTACCTACCGGTTTGGAAGTAATCAAATTAAAGCCGCCCGCCAGCGATCGGGAAGTTCTGATGCAGAAGGAAGACGCGTTAAATCAGGAGGTTAGAAATTATTTTGAAAAAAGATTTTGACATTCAAAAAAAGACACTACATTTGCAATCCCAAACGGGAAGTAGGTACGGTAGCTCAGTCGGTAGAGCAATGGACTGAAAATCCATGTGTCGCCGGTTCGATCCCGGCCCATACCACACTTAGAAAAGCTCAATTTCATAACGAAATTGGGCTTTTTTGCTTTTAAAAGCATAATTTTGCTCCAATTCCATGTCAGTCTACTCAGACTCCCTTTACGAGTTAAACAGGTTTTATTGTTTAATTCACCGAAAATGTTCCGCAATAGTTCCGCAGAAAAAAGAACTGGAAAATTTTTGAACTAACACCCCAATCGAATGGCAACTGTTCGACCAATGGTAGATCCCCACCAACAAAAGAAAGACGGGACCTGGAAAGTCAAAATCATTGTAACCCACAACAGAAACAAGGGTTACATTGAAACCCAACACTATGTAGTTGAAAAGCAATTGCGAAGGGACTACACAATTAAAGATCAATTTATCTTAAGCGCTTTAAATCCTGTACTCGATGGGTATAGGAAAAAAATCAGTGAGCTTGGAGAAAAACTGAATTTTCACACCGCTAAATCACTGACTGATTTATTAAAGCATGGTGAACTACGAGCTGAGACTATCAATTTTATCGCCTTTGGTTGGAGCGTGGTTAAGTTAATTGAGAAAGGCGACCGAAAAGGTTGCCTTGGTAATTTCAAAGCCGTGATGTACGGTCTGCAGGATTTTTTTAGCTCTGACAACGTAGCTGTCACCGAAATTACCTCCAAAATGCTTTTAAAGTACGAGAAGCTCCTCCGTACCCCAAGAACAATGATGAGGCCCGACCAGTTTGGAAACATGCGTCCTCGGCACTCTAAAGGAGTCACAGATGGAGGCCTACATAATCACATGAGAGACCTTCGGACAATTTTTAAGGATGCCATGAAATTTTATAACGACAAAGAAAAAGGGATTGAGATCATCAAGCATTATCCTTTTGAAAATTACAAGGTAGTTGAAGGCCCGGAAAAGACCAAGCCAAAACTTACTGTTGATCAGGTTAAACAGATCCGGAATTTAAAAGTACTGACGTTCGAACTGGAGAAGGAGCATAAAAAAGCGGTTCGGGAAGACGGCGATTATGCTTTAAAAGATCTGATCTATGTTTTGAAGGATTCCAAAGAACATCAGGCGATTGAATTGGCAATGCTGAGCTTTTACATGTGCGGAATGAATGCGGTCGATCTTTTTAACTTGCCTCCAGCAGATGAGGCCACCATTCAAAGGCTTAATTATAATCGCTCCAAGACAAAAGCCCGTAGAAAGGACCAGGCATTTATAAGTCTTCATATTCCTGACGAAGCTGTCCCTTATATGTTAAATATGCCGGAAAATTACAGCTTAGATATGCCGATTCATTAGGTCTGGATCACGCGCTTAGTTTTGGTATGAGAAGAATTGGTTCAAAACTGGGTATTCCGGAGCTGCAATTCTATGATTTGCGACACGCATTTGGAGATCAGGCTCGGAATATTTGTGGGTTTAGCACCGAGGATGTTGGTAAGGCACTTAATCATAAAGACAATGCAAACAAGGTGACGGACATTTATATTGCTAAAAACTGGAAGCTTTTAGATAAAATACAAAGCGCAGTAATTTCACTATATATTGAAAATGTTCAGAATAATGGATTTTGCAATCCAACCTCATTTGGCGTCAAAAGTACTAGGCCAAGTTTATTGGTTTCATAATTATATTGTGAATTTTGCGCTTAGCGTAAAAATACTTACACTTGCGTCGAGAGCGTTAATTTTGAAAGCGGTACCTGTCGCCAGATGGGTATCGCTTTCTGTTTTTCTTGCCGACAGCTAACCGTTTAAACCTACTCATTCATTTTTGTAATTATCATTTCCTACGGTGATGTATAATGAAAACACCTGCTTAAAATAAATATATCTTTTAGTGGCGGAATATTATTGATCGGATGTAGCAAGGTCTGGTTAGAATTCCTGCCCTGTTTCCGATAAGCGCATGGTCGGCTTTTCTAATTTCTTCCAGGTATTTGGCGTGTATCCAGCTCTGCTGAATATCAATCGGTCGATTTTCTTCTTTTCGTCACGCTGAAATTCCAGCCAAAGAAAATCTTTTTCAAAGTAAAACTCATCGGTAACCGATGGCATGACCTCATACCTGCGCCCACTCAGCCTTTGCCAGTACACCTTACCATTCTCCTCAGTGATATTGACCTTTTCTGACTTTTCGTTTTCATATACCCCTGCGTATTTCCCAAGGTTCTGATGCGCAATTTCACCTCGCTGAAATTTGTAAGGCTTATCAGTCAGTTCTGCCGCGGCGATCCGGGCTAAAACCTGTGGTATCACGCCCGATTCGGCATTGATCAGGATCACGACATAAATGTCTTCCTGGGGTAAATAAAAGGTTTCAGACATAAAACCCGGTACAGCGCCACCATGACGGTATACTGCGCTGCCGTGCAGGTTATCGATGTACCATCCGAAACCATAAGGGACAGTCTGACCACTGATTAATTTCTGCGGGGTAAAGGCAAGTTCCAAAGTCTTTTTCGGTATCAGTGCGCCTGATTTTAATGCCTGGTTCCATTTATACATATCCCTGACTGTGGTCAATATGCCACCTGAAGCATAGAATTCCTGAATGTCATGTAGAACCATGTTGACCATGCCCCTCCGGAAGATGCCGTACCCTGTCGCACGCCCTTTAATTACTGGCTCATCGCCCGTAGCCACAAGCGTAGCGCTCATTCCGGCCGGAGTGAAGATATTTTCTGTCAGATACTCAGAATAGGTTTTGCCGGTAATTTTTTCAATGATGTAGCCAAGGGTTTGGAAATTGGTATTGTTGTACAACCACTTGCTCCCTGCCGCAAAAGCAATGTTTCTGGCGGCAAACCGCTCGGCATCAGCCTGCCTGGTATTCCCTTTGGGTATATTTAATGAATCCCGGTAACCCTCTCCGTTCAGACCAGAAGTATGAGACAACAGCTGCCTGATGGTAATCTGAGATACGGGTGCGGTACTCTTCACGTATTTGCCAAGGGTATCCTCCAGGGAAAGCAATCCTTTTTCCAGCAGTTGCAGAATGGCCACAGTGGTAAATTGTTTGGTATTGGAGGCTATGTAATAGACCATGCCTGTATCGCTGGGCACGTTTAGTTCCATGTTGGCCATCCCGATTGCTTTGTGGTATATGATTTTACCACCTTTGGCCACCAACACGTTAGCACCAGGTTCATTGGCCTTAAACTGGGATGACATCAGTTTGTCGATGGTCGCGACAGCACCTTCCTGCGCGGAAACAATTGGGCAATAGCACGCCATAAGCATGAATAATGCTTTACAAAATTGGTTCATAATATGTAAGGTTTTTAAGTGTTTACAATGGTCAGGTGTTATTTATAGGTCTCCCTTGTCAAAGAAAACCCCGGTTCCATGCACTTTGGACGGTCCAAAAAACAATCCATTATCCGGTTTGATGCCGTATTTTAATTTCAGTTGCTGATGCAATTGGCTACCCTGCTTTTGGCCGTTCACTACCAGCTGATCTTCTGTTAATGCAAACCAGTCTATCGATGAGCCATCAGGGATTACTTTGTGTTCCACCAGGGATGCGATAACCCCAAGTACACGGGCCTTATCATCAGATGCATCAACCAGGGAAATCTTTTTCTTTGGTTCCTGGGCGCTGGCGGAGTTGTCTTTTGAAAATTTATTTATTGCTAAATCCGGCTTTTGCCAGCCTGAGGACCGCTTTTTAGCCATATTTTGATCTTCCTTAACATATTGTGGCGAAGGATTTACAAACTTTTGCTCCATGATATGATCGATCTGGGCAAGGATGTTTTCAAATTTACCAAGCTCATTTGCTGCAATGGCCTGTTCATTGAATTCAGCTACAGTCAACTTGCCATCAGCTACAATCAGGTGATAGCGATTGTCCTGTCCATCAATAACACGCACATCCCTGTTGTTTTTATCTTCATTATTGTTTTTAAAAAGGATACTTTTAAATTTCATTAAGGTATCAGCCTTAACTATATCTCGTTGAACTGGTGTAACACTACCTGAGGATAACTTGGGTTTAGTGACGGGTTTGTACATTTGGACCTCTTTTGGTTCAGCGATTGTTAATGTTTCCGAAACTGCCTTTTTGATATATACAGCTCCATTTTTGATCACAGGTTTTACCTCGGGAATAAAAGTAAAAGCAGATAATAACATCAGTCCCGCTAATAATACAGTGAGTTCCACACCGCTCAAGCGTTTATTTTCTTTGTTGACCATTCGTTTTAAACGGTTCGTCAATTGATTAGGGCGCAGGCTTAAGCCCATTGCAAGGCCAGCAGTGTTATTTTCTGGGCTATGAAAAGCAACCAGAGCGGCCAGGTAATTTGTCTTCTGCTGCACATTAGCAAGTACAATATCATCGCAGCAACTCTCTCTTTCTTCGCGGATGAGCGCAGAAAGCCACAGTACTGCGGGATTAAAAAAGAAGATAGCTTCGACCATTTTTTGCAGGATATTGATCAAATAATCTCGCCTGTAAATATGCGCCAGCTCATGCCAGATAATGGTTTCCACCTGTGCTGCCGGAAGTTGCAACAACAATCCGACAGGGAGTACAATTAAAGGTTTAAAATAGCCAAGTGCTACAGGTATTTTAACCAAGGCCGATTGAATAACCTCTACTCGTTTCTTAATGCCCATCCGGTCGCTAAACTCTTGTACCTTCAATACCCATTCCTCGCTAACAGGTTCAATTTTGTAGCTGCGGATACGCTGGATATAAAATAGTCCGATCACAAGCTTCACGGTTTTAAACAGGAAAAAAACGAGCCAAACACCAAATAACCAGCCTGCATTTTGGTTGAGCAGCGCAAGGCTGGTATCCCTGAAAGAAGAGGACGGGTAATTTACCGTATGGATCTCGCTCAAGGTTTGATTTGACGGGAGAATAAGCAAGCTGTTTTTTGCCTGCACTGCGTCAGTTCCGGTCAGTTCATATATCCCGGCAACCGAAATGCTGATTAGAAACAGCACCAGCAAGCTGCAAAATAATCGGTAACGTAAATTCGCCCCGGATTTGCCGGTACAGACAATGACAATGCCAGCCATGACAGCAATGACTAGTCCTATCCAAAGGGAATGGAACAATGTCCAGCAAATGGCATTAACCTCACGGTCACTTAGCCATTGGTTCAAATACGTTAGTTTCATATTCGTCTATTTTTCTTTCTGATCTATTTTTTTAATCAGCTCCCGGTATTCCTCCATTTCTTTAGCTGATAGTTTTTGGTTACCCAGCAACTGCATCAGTAAACTGCTGGCCGACCCGTTAAAAAGCGTATCAACAACCCTGTCCAGCAAAGCACCCTTTGTTTTACCCTCTTCTACTGCTGTCCGGTAAACGTGCTTCACCTGGCTTTCGTCCTTTTTCAGAAAAGCCTTTTCCACCATGATCTGCATTAGCTTGAGGGTAGACATGTAAATAACGGGCCTGATGTGTTGATTTAAGTGGTCATTTACAAAACGGGCAGTTGAAGGACCGAACTGCCAGAGAACCTGCAAAATTTCAAGTTCCGACTTTGTAGGTTCCTGCTCCTGTGATTTTTGTGTATTTCGATTACTCATGAAACAAACATAAGAAATGTTTCTTATTAATAAGAAACATTTCTTACTATTTTTTAGATGCACACATTCTTATTCTTTCAGAGCAGATGCAGCGTGATTTATCTCACGTTAGACGATTCAAATTCCGGCCACCAAGATGTAAATACATTACTTTAAAAACATTCAGGCTACTATGCTAATGGAGAGGTTAAATTTGAGCTTTCCCATGACGCCTGGAATACCCTTAAGCCTAGTTAAGTTTCAGATCCTTATAAGATTTTTCCATCCTTTTTGGCTTTAGCATTGAGTCCTGCTCCAATAGCTATCCCCAGGGCAAGGCCCAAGGAGACCCCTATAGCAAGATTTTTCATGGCAACACCTAAAGAAGTGCCAATGGCGATACCAAAGGGCATGAAAATCGCAATGTAATATCCATCCGGGACCAGCTTATATAGCTTCATCAGTTTCGATTTATAAGCGGAGAGTTTTCCTGAATAATCTTTTGAAAACAATTTTTGCTGATCGGATTTTGTTGGTATGGCGTTGATCAAAGCTTCCGTCTCCTTTTTGAATTCCGCAAGCTGATCCACAGTTTTAGCATGTACTGGTACTTTTAATATCGCCCGCATGATGAAGTCGATCTGATAACTCTTCCATTGTTTCTCTGTCAGCTCTTCCGCTTTGTTCTCTAATGCGTACTGTGCCTGGGTTTGCCAGATGTGATGTTCACTCATAATAAAGGGATTATCCAAATATAACAAAAGGCGTCCATCTCTGAACGCCTTTTGTTATTCATGCTGAAAGGAAGCGATCGTTACGCACAACGGCTTATTACAACAGACTGCTTCTGGCATTCTTTGACTATTATGCATTCATGATTTTTATCCAGCAATTCACGATATTTTGAATATTTTGCTTATTGTCCTGTATCTCTTTCATGGAATGCAGTTTTAAATATGCTTTTCCTTTAGGTGCCGGCTCAAGCAAATCGCTGCCGTCTTTGATCAATTCTCCTTTGTGGAAGATGAAAACTACGTAATCAGTTATTCTTGGGTTCATGGTTGCCATTGGCTCTTTGTAGTCAAAACTGGGGCCTCCCCATTTTACATCTTCTTCCAAGTCAGGGTTTGCACCACGAATTATTTTGATTGCTTCTTCAATCTCTGCTTTCAGGGGATGGCTGAGTTTACTCAAGAATTCATCGATTTTGTTTTGCTTGCTCATAATTACTTGATCTTTGTTTTTTTATTGAGATGGTGGAAAATATGAAAGCTTATTGACTTCGATCCGATATGGCTTCCTCTTTAAGCACTATTGGGGGCATTCCTGATTGGGTATTTTAGCCATATCCATAAAAAATATTTCCCAGGTATGACCGTCAAAGTCTTCGATTTTCCGCATTTGCATAAAGCCATAGTCCACCATCGGCATTGGTTCTGTACCCCCGGTGTTTAGCCCTTTTTCTACTGTGTCGTTTACTTGGTCTACGCTATCAACAGATAGAGCGAACAATGCTCCGGTGTTGCTTTTTGTATCAGCGATTGGCTTGCTGGTAAATGAGCTGAACTTTTCATGGCTCAGAAGCATCAGGAAAATTCCCTCACTCCAGACCATACATTTCGACTGATCGTCAGAAAACTGTGGGTTGATGGTAAACCCAAGCTCGGTGTAAAAGTGCATTGATTTTTCAACGTCTTTTACTGCTAAATTGATAAATACTTGTTTCATTCTCTTTGCATTTAATGGTTAATGATACAAAGATGAAGAGGCTTAAATGGAAAAATCTCCACAAATGTTGAGAAAGCAAAAATTATTTACTGTATCCAAAAATACGGCTCAATTGTGTTGGTGTAATACCCAGATAGGCTGCAATTTGATGTTTCTTTAGTCGCTTTACAAGCTCGGGATATTTACGCAGGAAATCAGCGTAGCGGACCTTTGCCACATCGCTGCGTAGCGAAACTTCATAAGGTTCTTTATCAACAACCCAGTGCTGTTCTAAGTACGAAATATAGAATTCTGATATGTCAGGATAAGTAGAGACCAGTTTTTTGAACTCGATAAAATTATATTCAAGAGCAGTGGTTTCTTCAAGCGCTACGATGTCAAATAAGCTTTCTGATTGTGAAAGTGTTGCAGGGATTGATCCGGCAATTCTGCCTTCGGGGAAAAAGTATTTTATGATGGTTTCGCCACTTTCGTTCAGATAGTGTTGAGCAAATAGTCCGTTTGTGACAAATGCAACCTTTTTAGGGACTTGTCCTATAGTGATAAAATTATCGCCTTTTTGATAGGTCTTTTCTTTCAGCAGTTTTGACCAGGCGCTTTCAGCTTCTGCCGTAAGGTTGGTGTAAGTTCTGATCTTTTGAAAGAATTGGTCTGTTGTCATTTAGATGATCCCAAGCTATAAAGATAATTTATCTGCCAGGCAGTTCAAATTAATTTTTCTATTCCAAAGGCAGTGTGACATTTTAAGGGATACTACCAGAGTCAGCCTCGCAACCTTAATCAAACAATAATACTATGGAAGAACGGCGGAGCCCTCCTGACGACCGTTAAAAAACAACACAAACTACGGAAGAATCCCGTGAAATCCAAAAACTTCATGGTTTCCTCCAATGCACCATCTACCTGGGTATTTCGCCACTTTTACTGAAATGTGCAGTTTTAGCAAAGCAATTTTTTAATGGGAGGAAAGGAAAGCACTCGGGAATATTTATTCCAGGCTATCATAGCTGTACTTACTTTGCTGGAAAATGAGAACTGTGGTAGCATTGCCATTTAACCTCATTACAACCTCACCCTAATCGGCAATTTCAATTCCGAAACCACGAAATTCTTCAATCATCTCAAGAATATAAAACAAGAAGAGATTGGAGGGAAGCACTCCTGTATCTACCCAAAGCGTAACAATATTACAACCGATCTGAAAGCCCTAGATCTGAAAGCGCACGAAGGCCACATCTAAAGCCTGATTCACCAATTTCTTTCCGGCATAGGCTACCTTGTCGCCAAAACCAATATCAATTTTTAAGAACTATTTGTATCCCTAAATTACTTTAATTGTTATCCAGTTTGTGGTCAATGCGCTGTTGAAGTTCTTTTTTAAACCCCTCATCCAGCTTTAGTTCAGTTTTATCCTGTTGAAACAGATGCCTTGCCATCTGGTTGATCACCGCACTTTGCTGCATGAAAGTTATGCAGATGGAACATCCGGTAAGGTGGATCTTTAGTTCGAGCTTTTCTTTAAGCGTAATTTTTCCGATTTGCTGCTTCTCGATGAGGTAGGTTGCTTTTTTGCAATTGTAGGCTATTTTTTTTAGCTCTGCTGCGTCGGTTTTTTTCATAACTCTCAATTAATCCAGTTCTTTTGAAGACAAGATCTAAGGCTCACCTTAGTCCTGTGAATAATTACCCAGAAATTCGAAGCACTCACTTTCAGCTCTTTGCAAATCAACTCTGTCGATTCTTCATCAATATGCTTCATCGTGAACACGGACATCCATAAAGAGGGTAATTTTTTCATACAGGCTTTTAATATCCTTTGGAATTCTTTGTTTTCAAGTGCATTGGGCTGTTCTATGCCCAGTTTTTCAGGCCTGTGCTGATCGTTCCAGTGACCATCATCATGATCAAAAAAGTCGGTATCCCCGCCATCGCAACCCGCGAGCTCCGTCTGTTTTGAAAATCCGGACGATCGCGAACGGTACACATCAATTATTTTATTTTTTAAAATAGAGGTCAGCCAGGTTTTCTCGGTACTTCTTGCTTCGAACTTATCCTTACGCTCTAACGCAGCCAAAAAAGTTTCCTGTACAAGGTCTCTTGCCAGTTCCTGATCATTGATGCGAAAGGCCGCATAAGTATACAGGTAATCTGCATATTGATCCACCCAATTGTGTGGATCAAGTGCTGTGTTTCCAATATTTCGGATTGCTGACTCGTCTGTTTGCATAAGTGAATTTAACATACAATATCTAAAGTTGGACACTGCTTAGTCGGAGATAACCTCAATTCCTTACAATTTTTTTATTCTATTTAAGAGCGCCGTCCTGATTGTCCAAAACGGCGCTATAGATATTGGTCTATTGAATCGTTACCTTCACGAAATCTTTGATTGCAGGTAAGGTGGTAAAAGGGTTTGGATTTGGCACAGCTGAAATCGGTTTGCTCTCGGCAAGGGGCGTCCCGGCAAGATTGAACTGGGTAATTCCTGCGCCTGGAAACTGGTCCATTGCCGTTCCATTATCATATAAACCGATACTTGCCGATACATCGCCTTTAATCAGCGGATCGATTCCTTCAACCCCAGTGGCAAAGAACCAGTCGTTAGAAAACCCGTACATGGTGGCGATTGCCAAACGATCGCCTTTTATTGTCGAGATTTTCTGCGAAACCATGCCGCCGGCCTGCTCTGCAATTTTTGGGAGCAATACAGTGGAGTTTGCAGCGGCTAGCACATATACAGCTTTAATGCCCTTTTTCCCTTTCAGAAAAGCAGCTAGTACGGATGCATCTCCTTTCTGCGCAAGTTCTTTGAGCCCCTGATTCCTGTCGTTCTCACCAAGCTTGTAAAGCGGGTTATCTGTCCCATTATATACTACAACCAGCACCGGAGACAGTGGCGTGAATATTCCGGTATTGTCGCTCAGGTAGGTAGATAACGGTCCGTTGTTTCCCGCTTCTGCTATTGAGCTGAGTCCATTGGCGGTAAGTTCTCCTTTTGTAAACAACGGGGCGGCGCTGAGCAGGTTGCCACCGGCTATATATGAAACTGCCCAGACGCCAGGACTCAAGGGAGTCTCATTAGCTGTCCCTCCTGATGTATTCTGGATTGTTAAGGTAAACCTGGAGTTGCCATCATATTTGAGTGAGGCTTTTATGAGTTTTGATGCGTCTAAATAGGTGTTTCCCTGTGCATCGGCTCCGTTTACCTCGGTTATTGTTTTATTGTCCTGAATTCCCGGATGGGTGACCAGGGCACCCGGTTTTTGGTTGATCCGCGTCCCGTTGTCCCATAATTTTATTTTTTCAGAAACATCTCCTTCAAGGGGTTTTCCCTGGGCATCGTAAACCAGGATGCCGGGATTGTCCGGTGCAAAGAAAAGATCATTGGAGGCACCGTACATGCTGGCAAATGTCAGTGCCTCGCCTTTTGCCGCTGAAAATTGAATGGTAACAGATTCGCCAGGCAAGATCAGCGGGGTTCCTGTGCCCTGAAATATCCCGGACTCTACTAGTGGTTTAGACTGCAGCACATTCTGCACCATGATTGTTGATTCTTCTGTGATCTCACCGGCCGGTACCGTATTGTCTTTTTTACAGGCCAGGAAAGATAATGGTAGCAGAACAGCCGCGCTTAAAGAGATGATTTTGCTATTTTTCATATGTTTTGTTTTTCTGCTTGGTCGGCAGGGGAGAGAATTCCTTACAAGATTTTAAAAAAAAATTAAACACAGCTGGAAATCCGACTGACTTACTGGTCTTTTATTTTTTTTGTAAGGATACCCGGATATCTCCGACTAAGCCAGAAAAAGATATATGCAAACAAGATTGAATAGTAATGCGATATTGAAAAATTTATCAATTGCCCTGGTGCTTACCGGAAATTTGATAGTAAGTCACACCGCAGCAGCAGCACAGGCATCCTTAACAAAGAACAAGCAGCAGGTCACAGTTCAGGATACCCTGAAAATGACTGTGGGTGTCCCTTTAAAGCCCCAGGACATTAGCCCACTGCTTGCCGGAGAACAAATCCCTGTATTGCGACTACCCAAAGCAACAGGGGAAATGATCGACTTAAACCGCCTGGTCGCTGAAAGTCCTACAATCCTGGTTTTTTACCGGGGAGGATGGTGCCCTTACTGCTCCAAGCAGCTTTCCGCACTTCAGGAGATCGAAAAAGATCTGGTGAGTATGGGTTATCAGCTCGTTGCCATCAGTACGGATTCCCCGGAAAACCTGGCAAAGACCATGGTCAAAGAGAAGCTCTCCTATACCCTTTTGTCTGATGCTGACCTGAATGCCGCCAAAGGTTTCGGCATTGCTTTTAAAAGCCCGAAAAGCTATGATAGTTTTCTGCCACAGGCCTCCGGAGGAAAGAATGTGGACAAATTGCTGCCGGTACCATCTGTTTTTATTTTGAATAAAAAAGGAATGATACTTTTTGAATACATCAACCCAAATATCACTCAAAGGTTAAGCGGTCCATTGCTGAAAGCAGCGGCAGGCGCCTTACGTGAAGAAATATAAGTAGTCTGTCATGAAGAGAAAAACAATTCAGAAGACTGCGATAAACATGCGCACACTGCTGGCAGCCACTGTACTGATACTGTGCTTATTTACAAGTGCAAAATTAACGCATCGTCCAGAGAATGCCGAACCAAAGAACGAACCTATAGTTTTCCTCGAGGATTCTTTAGCCCTTGCCATAAAAAAAGCGAAAGCTGAGCAGAAATTTATTTTTGTGGATGCCTATGCCAAATGGTGCGGGCCTTGTAAAAAGCTCAAGAGCACCACCTTTAAAAACAAGCAAGCCGCTGACTTATTCAACAAGAATTTCATTAACCTTTCTATAGATATGGAAAAAGGTGACGGGCCAAACTTAGCGGGGCAATGGGAGATCAATGAATATCCTACTTTATTAGTCCTGGATACCAGAGGTCAGATCATTTTTCGCAGTGTGGGGTACCTCGATGCAGATGAGCTGATCAATTTTGGGCAGCAAGCGTTAAAGAATAAATTGTAAGGAACAGCCACTTTTAAACACGTTATAAAACCATTTAATTATCATGCAAAACGGCACTTTAAAAACTCAAAACTTTCTTTTAAACTCCGGAGCTTTTAGTCTCCGTTATGGGCTGGTTATCATCCTGCTCTGGATCGGATTGTTAAAATTTACAGCTTATGAAGCTGAAGGCGTTTATCCCCTTGCCCAGCACAGTCCCTTATTTTCCTGGATGCTAAGCTTTTTAAATCAGCGCTCATTTTCTAACCTGATCGGGATTATTGAAGTTTCCGCCGGTATCTTGATCGCCCTTCGTCCTTTATCTGCTAAACTTTCAGCTATCGGAAGCTTGTTTGGTGTGGTTACTTTTCTGGTAACGCTGAGCTTTCTGCTTTCAACTCCCGGGATCCTGCAGCAAGGAATGAGTTTCCCGTTTATATCAGGCATGCCAGGCCAGTTTCTAATTAAGGACTTGGTGTTGCTTGGAGCCTCTGTTTGGACCGCCGGGGAGGCACTAGCAGCCAGTCGCGCGAACCGGGAAGGTAGTATTGACCATGATAACCGGCAGGTGTGATTTTACCTGCTTAGAAAGGGTTACCTTTCAGGATTTTAAGTATTTACAATTATACAAAACCCATATCTAAACTAAATTATTATGAAAAATGCCTTCAAATTCGGCTTTTTAGCCCTTGCGATTTCTTTATCAGTTGCAGCCTGCTCTTCGGAGAAAAAAGGAGACGCTACAGATTCCACTATGGCTGATACCTCTATGAGCGCTATGGACACGATGTCAACTGATTCAGCGGCAATGGGCACCATGGTTACTGATACTATGATGAAAGACACGACCAAAAAGTAATTTTAGCCTGACCAGCTACAGAAAAGTGCCTGCCATGAATGTGAGCAGGCTCTTTTTGTATGGTATAAACGGACATCATTTTCACGTTTTCTTCTTTAGTGCAGGAAACTTCACAATGATTACACACCGCCGCGCATTCCAAACACGCGTCAATGCAAGATTTCCACTGGTGATATCCCATAATTTCTAATTTTTGTTCGATTAAAGAACAATGGGATGAGATGCAGGGTTTTCAAAAAAAAGAATTTCGGAGAGTTAGCGTGCAATCAGTTGCAGAGAATCTGCAGCTATCCTGATAAGAAGTTTTTAAAGGCTTGTAAAATTACTTTCATGGCATCTTTAAATTTTTCCATGCGATCTTTCAGCCATTCCCGTTTTGCAATTAAAACAGAGGTAGCTGAAAAATGCAATTTACCGATCAAAATCACGAGAATTCCATTTTTGATTTCCACGCTGAGCAGACAAAAGTAAAAATGCCAAAATTCAGTGCTTTCCTGCCCCCGGTAAGGCGATTCTGGTAAATGTCAAGTTCAGTTGGTGCTTTTGCGAAAATCGTCCCTGAATCGTCTTTGGGGCCTTAAAATCGATGAAAATATATGTTTGAAATTGTTATAAAATGATCAAACTAAGCATTTAATTTGATCCGAAATCAGGCCTGATGAATGGTTTATCGGGCTTATAAAATTCAAAAAATAATAGCTATGGAAGCGCTCATTTTCAATTACTGGTGGGTTGTGTTGGCACTGTTGTGTGCAGTTTTAAATAAATATATTTTACGTTTTTTCTTCGGGATGGTCGTGGTTCCCGAAGATAAGATCGGCCTTGTGACCAAGAAATTTGTCCTATACGGGCCCGGCAAAGAATTGCCTGACGGGCGGATCATCGCCATTAAAGGCGAGGCCGGATTTCAGGGAAAAACCCTGGCTCCCGGATTGTATTTCGGAATGTGGTTTTGGCAGTATGCGGTGACCATGGAAGAATTCACCATCATCCCTGAAGGCAAGATTGGCTTGATCATGTCAAAGGATGGTTCCGAAATCCCCACTGGTAATATTTTGGGCCATAAAGTCGAATGCGACAACTTTCAGGATGCGGTTAAGTTTCTGGAAAGTGGCGGACAGCGGGGACGGCAAACATCCTACATCACCTCAGGTTCCTACAGGATCAATACATTCCTGTTTCAGGTCTCTGTGACTGAGATGGTCAGGATACAGGAGAGTATGGTCGGAATTGTGACCACTTTGGATGGTATGCCCATAGAGCGCGACCAGATTGCTGGCAAACTGGTAGAAGGCCACAACAATTTCCAGAACTTTGATGAATTTATCAATAACGGGGGCAACCGCGGCCTGCAGCCGCAGGTAGTTCTGGCCGGTTCTTATAACCTGAACCCATGGGCAATCCAGTTGGAACAGATCCCAATGACGGAAATCGCCATTGGTTATGTTGGTGTGGTGATCTCCTATATCGGGGATGACGGGAACGATCTGACAGGATCGGATTTTAAACACGGCAACATTGTAGCGAAAGGCTCCAAAGGTGTTTGGCTGGAGCCACTGGGTCCGGGCAAGTATCCCATCAATAAGTATGTGATGAAAGTAGAGCCGGTGCCCACTACCAACCTGGTCTTAAACTGGGCCTCTGCCCGCAGTGAGGCGCATAACCTGGATAAGAACCTGTGTACGATTACCGTGCGCTCTAAAGATGGCTTTCCTTTTAACCTGGATGTTTCACAGATCATTCACGTGCCTACCACTGAAGCCCCTAAGGTAATCGCCCGCTTTGGAAACATGGTCAACCTGGTTTCCCAGGTTCTGGAACCTACCATCGGAAATTACTTCCGCAACTCCGCACAGGATAGCGATGTCATTGCTTTTCTCAGTACACGCAAAGAGCGCCAGGAGTCGGCAAAAGAACATATCCGCAAGGTACTTGATGAGTACAATGTCAATGCGGTGGACACCCTGATCGGCGATATTGTTCCGCCCGAATCGCTGATGAAAACGCTGACCGACCGCAAGATCGCTGAGGAACAAAAGGTGACCTATAATACCCAGAAACAGGCGCAGGAAACCCGTCAGGGCATGGAGAAAGAAACAGCCATTGCGGACATGCAAAAAGATATGGTTAAAGCCCAGCAGAGTGTGGAAATTGCTGAACGCACAGCAAGCGCAACCGTCAAAAAATCAGAGGGAGATGCTGCAGGTGTGAAGCTGGCTGTAGGTGCAGAAGCTGAGGCCACTAAAATGCGGGCGCATGCAGAGGCCGAAGCCACCAAAGCAAGAGCGCAGGCAGATTCTACAGCGATCAAGCTAAGGGCATCGGCAGAAGCTGAAATGATCTCCCTGACCGGGGATGCTGAAGCTGGTAAAATCCTGGCCGTAGGTAAATCAACTGCTGAGGCTTATGAGCTGGCGGTTAAAGCACTCGGGGGAGAGAACTTCACTAGGTATAAAATTACTGAAGAACTTTCCAAAGGAAATGTTAAGCTAATTCCTGATGTGCTGATCAACGGCAATGGATCCAATGGGGCCTCAGCAATGGACGGCTTACTGGGGATCAAGCTCATGGAGCTGATGGACCCGGGAAACAAATCAGAGAAATATTAAGATATTCCGCGCTCTTTATAGTTTTGAACCCAATCAACACTGTTGTTGATTGGGTTTTTTGATGTTTTAAATTAGAATGTGCAGCATCTTGTTCGTTTTTGCGTGCAAGTAGTTTATATTTTAATCTACTTAATATAAAAATTAAGTATTTTGGCTCCCAACCGCTAAAATTACCACGCTTTATGGAGAAATTGATCACAACCCTCAACGATTTGATCTGGAGTAATGCCTTAATTATACTCTGCATGGGTGCAGGGATTTATTTTTCCGTAGTTACGCGCTTCCTGCAGGTGCGTTATCTAAAAGAAATGATCCGGCTACTATTTGACGGCAACAGTTCTGATAAAGGAGTGAGTTCATTTCAGGCATTTGCCATTGCGATATCCGGACGTATTGGTACGGGCAACATTGCCGGTGTAGCTACCGCGATAGCTATGGGCGGTCCGGGTGCGGTATTCTGGATGTGGCTGATCGCTTTTCTGGGCAGTGCATCGGCATTTATCGAGGCGACACTGGGTCAGGTCTATAAACAGGTAAACAATGGTGAATACAGGGGCGGACCCTCTTATTATATTGAAAAGGGTCTGGGAATGAAATGGTATGCTGTGCTATTCGCTATCGCTACGGTATTGAGTACGGCTTTGTTCCTGCCTGGAGTGCAAAGCAACAGCATTGCCCTGAGTATGCAGAATGCTTTTGATATTCCCGTTGCCTATACGGGTGCGGGTGTAGTCCTGTTACTTGCTCTGATCATTTTCGGAGGCGTGAAAAGGATCGGGAAGGTTGCAGAAATTGTCGTTCCTTTTATGGCCGGGGGTTACATCCTGATGGCAATCGTTATCATGGCACTCAACATCGGCCAGATCCCTGCTGTTTTTTCATTGATCATCAGGTCCGCTTTCGATCTGGAACCTGCATTTGCCGGTATTTTTGGGATGGCAGTCGCCTGGGGCGTAAAACGTGGGATCTACTCCAATGAGGCTGGACAGGGAACGGCTCCTCACGCGGCGGCGGCAGCGGAGGTCAGTCACCCGGCAAAACAAGGCCTGGTCCAGGCCTTTTCTGTATACGTGGATACGCTCTTTGTCTGCACGGCTACCGCATTTATGATCCTTTTTACTGGTAAGTACAACGTGGCCAATCCTGCGGGTGGTTTCCTTGCCGAAAATATTCCAGGCGCCAAAATAGGTGCTGAATATACCCAGCTGGCGATTTCATCTCATTTCCCTTCCCTGGGCGCAGGATTTGTTGCCGTGTCTTTACTGTTTTTTGCCTTTACGACCATCATGGCTTACTATTATATCGCAGAAACCAATCTGAGTTATTTGTTTAAAAAGGAAAATCGCTGGTTGTTGAATGCGTTGAGAGTGCTGATACTGGCCGCTACTTTTTACGGTTCTGTAAAAACTGCAGAGGCAGCCTGGACACTGGGAGATATTGGTGTGGGTCTTATGGCCTGGCTGAATGTCATTGCGATACTTTTACTGAGAAAACCCGCACTTAAAGTATTCAAAGATTACGAACGCCAGCGAAAAGCAGGCAAGAACCCTTTATTTAACGCAAAAGAAGCCGGGATCGTCAATACAGATCAATGGTAATTATTAAATCAATTTCATGACAAGTAAAACCCCAATAGAAAAAATAATAGCCCCGGTCAGCCGTTTTATTCATTTGGAATACACCAGCGGCATTGTACTGCTGATCAGCGTGATCGTTGCGATCGTCTGGGCGAATTCTGGTTGGCATGAGCTCTATCACCACATTTGGGAGATCGATTTCTCGGTCGGTTTTGATTCTTTTATCTTAAGGCACCCACTGCACATCTGGATCAATGACGGGCTGATGGCCATTTTCTTTTTTGTGATTGGGCTGGAGCTAAAAAGGGAATTTATGGATGGCGAGCTTTCTTCCTTTAGAAAAGCGGTATTACCGATGAGTGCGGCTTTAGGTGGGATGATCGTACCGGCGCTGATCTATTTTGCGATCAATAAAGGCACTGACGCAGATCATGGCTGGGGAATCCCAATGGCTACCGATATTGCCTTTGCTTTGGCTTTGCTCTCTATGGCCGGTAAACATATTCCTTCATCGGTAAAAGTATTTCTTTCAGCCCTGGCTGTGGCAGATGATCTGGGGGCTGTGCTTGTGATTGCGTTTTTCTATACCTCTGGTGTAGATTTCAGGGCGCTTGGCATCGCTGGGATCTTTCTTTTGGTTTTGATTGCCGGCAACAGGCTGGGTGTAAGAAGCAGCATTTTCTATTTGCTGATAGGGATTGGTGTCTGGATCGGCTTCCTGCTTTCAGGGGTTCATGCCACCATAGCTGGTGTACTGGTTGCCTTTACCATCCCCGCAAAAACCAGGATTGATGAAGTGGTCTATTCCAGTAACCTGCGAAAACTCACAGATGAATTTGAGCAGGAAATTCCAAGTAACAGTACGCTGACCACGCCCCAGCAGCACAAGACCATACAGCATGTGAAGAACCTGAGTCTTGCAGCTGAAACCCCGCTTCAAAAGATCGAGCATGCGCTGCATCCCTGGGTGGCCTTTGGTATCATGCCTTTGTTCGCCCTGGCAAATTCCGGAATCGTGATCGGATCGGATTTTCTGACCTCGGTCATTAACCCGGTGTCTATAGGGGTAACTTCGGGACTGATCATTGGGAAGTTTACAGGGATTTTGTTTTTTACCTGGCTGATGGTTAAAAGCGGGGCAGGTGCGCTCCCTGAAGGCGCCAACTGGCGGCACATAACCGGGGTGGCTTTGCTGGGTGGAATAGGTTTCACCATGTCACTTTTTATCAGCGGGCTTGCTTTTAAAAATCCGGCATTTGTGGATCAGGCCAAGTATGGCATATTGATCGCTTCGATCATCGCCGGGATTCTGGGTACGATAGTATTGAAGAGAAAGTAGGTGGGTGTTAAAAAATTTACAAGTAGAGCGAAATAATTTTGACCTGCGTCTCCTCACCAGCTAAGTCGGGGTGCAACATTGGTCTAATATTTTATAACTACATTTAAATGAACTCCACCGCGTGATATGATGAAATCCGAAATCAAAAAACTCCTGCTATTTTCAATTGTCTCCGGGACATTACTCGCCGGTTTTGCGTTTAGGTCAACTCATACACCAGCTGCAAAAGCTTTAGCTCAAAAAGCACCAAACATCCTGCTGATCATGGCCGATGATATGGGTTATGCCGATATCGGTTGTTATGGAAGTGAAATCGCCACCCCAAATCTGGACCGGCTTGCTGCTGGCGGAATCCGGTTCAGGCAGTTTTATAATGGCGCAAGGTGCTGTCCTACCAGGGCTTCCCTGCTTACAGGACTCTATCCGCACCAAGCCGGAATTGGACATATGACCAATGATCCGGAAGACAGTACCGCTTATAACTATAATCTGCCGGGCTATCAGGGATCACTAAATAATAAATGCGTAACCATCGCAGAAGTACTGAAGTCCAGAGGTTATCATACCATGATGTCAGGAAAATGGCACCTCGGCTATCATGGCCGGCAGAAATGGCCGCTCCAAAGAGGATTCGATAAATACTATGGCATCCTTGCGGGTGCTGCAAATTATTTCAGTCCAACAGGCCCGAGAGGACTTACCCTAATGAACGATCCGGTACAGCCGGAAGGTCCCGGTTTTTACCTGACTGATGCTATCACCGATCACGCAGTTCAGTTCCTGAATGAAAACCGCGAGGCAATAAAGACGCCATTTTTTATGTACCTGGCCTATACCAGCCCCCATTGGCCGCTAAACGCTTTGCAGGAAGATGTGAAAAAGTATCGCGGGAAATATAAAAGCGGCTGGAAAACGCTCAGAAAAGAAAGATATAGCAGGATGGTTAAAATGGGCGTGCTGAAGCCGGATGTAGATCTTTCGGCGGATGACGCCGCAGACTGGGACAAACTAAGTCCGCAGAAACAGGATGAAATGGATTTTCGCATGGCGCTTTATGCCGCTCAAATTGACCGGATGGACCAGAATATAGGAAAAGTGATCAAAGCTTTGACCTTGTCAGGCGAGCTGGACAATACCTTGATTTTATTCCTTTCCGACAACGGCGCCTGTGCCGAAGGCGGAGAGCTGGGGGGCGGGCTAAAAGAAAATCTGGGAACAAAGAAAGGATACATGTTGAGCTATGGTCAATCCTGGGCCAACGTATCCAATACGCCGTTCAAAAAATATAAACACTGGGTTAATGAAGGGGGGATCAGTACGCCGCTGATTGTACACTGGCCTAAACTGATTCCCAAATCCGCGCAGGGAAAGTTTACTGATCTGTATGGATTTCTTCCCGATATCATGGCAACTTTGGTTGCAGTTTCCGGCGCAAAATATCCCTCAACTTACAAAGGGCAGCCAATAGTGCCCATGGAAGGTGAAAATATGCTTCCCATTTTTCAGGGAAAAGAACAGCCGGTGCACCAGCAGCCGATATTCTGGGAGCACGAAGGCAACTCGGCCGTCCGAATGGGGAACCTCAAACTGGTTTGCGAATACCAGGAGGGAAAACCAAAGAAATGGGAACTCTACGATCTGGAAAAAGACCGCTCCGAACTGCAGAACCTTGCCTCTTCCATGCCTCAGGAGGTAGCTAAATTAGCTAAAGCATATGACCAGTGGGCGTACAGAGCCGGGGTAGTTTCCTTCGATGAAATTAAAAAGATACAAGCCAGCCGGCGTAAGTAATACCATAAAAAGGTAAATTAGGGTATGAAAAATTTGTTAGCTGCGGGCGCGCTGCTCATCATTTTAGCAATGCTGCTGGCCTCAAATACACCAAAAGACAAATTCCAGGGCGTGCGGCGCCCAAACATCTTGTTTATCATGGCAGACGACCTGTCCATGGAAGACATTGAACCTTTTGGAAGTACCCGGGTTCATACCCCAAATCTGGCCAGGTTGGCAAAAGAAGGCGTGTGCCTGGACAACATGTTCAACATGGTGCCTGTTTGTTCCCCCACCCGGCAATCCATTCTTACTGGTCTGGCACCGGTTCGGAGCGGAGCCTATCCCAACCATACCATGATCTATGATGGGATCAAGACCCTACCGGTATACCTGCAGCAACTGGGATACCGCACAGCGCTGATCGGTAAAAAACATTATGCCCCCGAATCCGCTTATCCTTTCGATTTTCTCGGCGGACGAGACCACGACGGCGGCCAGGGACAGGACGTGGATCTAAGTCTTGCAGAAGCATATATCAAAAGATCAGCGGACAAGCCTTTCTTTTTAATGTTTACCAGCAATCAACCTCATGAACCCTGGAACCGCGGCAACCAGCGGGCCTACGATCCCGACAGTATTAAACTCCGGCCCAATATGATTGATACCAAACTGACACGCAGGCGAATGGCGAACTATTATGCTGAGATTACCTACCTGGACAGTCTTGTCGGGGTTTGCCTGGATATGGTAGAACGATCGGGGCAAAAAGAAAATACCATTGTGATGTTTGCAACAGAACAGGGCAATTCATTCCCTTTTTCTAAATGGACCTTATATGAGCAGGGGCTTCATGCAGGGTTCATCGTCAAATGGCCTGGCAAAGTGCAGCCAAATTCACGCAACAAAGCCATGCTTGCTTATATTGACATTGCCCCTACGCTGATCGATATTGCCGGGGGAGATCCTGAAAAGATCAATACCGGTTCTAAGGACGCTTTGGGTAAAACCGGATTTGACGGACTCAGTTTTAAAAAAGTACTCAGCGAGGGGTTAAACCATGCACGGGATTATGTTTTTGCCGAACACACCACCCGTGGCATTATCCAGGGAAGCGATGCCTATGCAAGCCGTTCTGCCAGAAATGCAAAATTCCTGTATATCCATAACCTCAATTACAAGAATGAATTTTCAAATACGGTCACGCACTCACCGATGTTCAGGCAATGGCTTGACAAAGATTCGCTGCGTGCTTCTTTTTACCGGACTCGCCCACAGGAAGAATTGTATGATGTGATCCTGGATCCCTATAACCTGAAAAACCTGGCCGCTGAGGTAAAATATTCCGGTGTTAAGCAGGAGTTGCGGAGAAAACTCGACGAGTTTATGCGCCAGCAGGGCGATCAGGGTATACCAACTGAAATGAAAGCATTGAGTCGTCAGCCCAGGGGAAAGGAAGAATAAAGTCGTTAATTCAGCTCTGCAGGGGAAACCGGAAAGTGTGGTTATAAAATAACTGGAAAAGATAATCAGTAGTTAGCTTATTTTTTCTTTGAGGATTTGGCCATTGGGTTGAACTCGAGACAGAGCGCGACCCAATAATTGAGACCTTTAAGTGTTTCGACTTCAATATCATCGACATACACAAAATCTTTCATAGCCCTCCCATTATTGATCATTTGGGTACAATTACCCTCTTCCAGTTTTTCATTAGCCAAAGTTTCACCGATGCGGCAAAGCAGGCCTGTGCTGGTTACGCAGACACACATTTTGTCATCCACCATAAAACAGATCCCACTAAACATCGCTTTTTCTGTGACATCATCCCGCTCTTCCAGAAATTCCCGGACCCGGTCTGCCAACCGTTCATTGTAAGCCATAGTATCTTAATTTATATTGCTAATCTAAAGAATACACTTTTCCGCTAGCTTTAACCCGCTGATAACCTGCAGCAAAGCAATAGCTGCCTTTAATCAGCTTAAAGACAAAACTAAGCAATCCTTTAAAAAACAATTATGGAAAGCAATGCAAATGTGCTGAACTGGTTTGAAATACAGGTTCTGGGCCTGGAATAGGATATCCTTAATATGAAGATTGTCGAACTCGGGCAAATGATGGGCATAGAAAGCAGGGGCGTCATTACATTTAATTTAGGGTGCAGCATTTCGCTGCAGTTATTTTGTATTTTTGCCCGTCTGCTGTTTTAAACGCCCTGTCCGGTTTAAGATCCGCTGATTTTTCAGCAGATCTTGGCGTGTAAGGGAGCTAAATTAGGTTATAAGACCGTTCCCGCAAGTTAAGATATTTTGACATTGGCGTTCTTTGCAAACAGTACACTACCGGATCAGAATTCAGGCATTGTTCCTTATATATTCAAATAATTTAATTGATTTAAGCTGGTTTATTGACATCGCCTGTGGCAGGCAAGTGTCATTACGGGGTTTCAGGTGGTGCTGGCCCCAACTTTTTTCTCTGACTTAAAAGCCATGATTTCCACAGATGTTCCTCACTGAGTTTCCCATTTTTGATCCTGAACAGAAGTGACTGCGTAGAAATTGATGCGCATCTAATATTCTGATCTAATCAACATCACTGAGCATATACTCATTTCTGAAAATGCCCATGCAAAGGCAATAACCTGCTATGAACATTTTAACTCAAGAGCGGGGTTAATTGGTTCCTGCTTCAAGCGGAATGGTAAACCAGAAAGTGCTTCCCTGCCCGGGTTCACTGTCCACGCCGATCTTTCCCTGGTGCCTTTTGACAATTTCTGCGCAGATGTAAAGCCCAAGCCCCAGTCCGGTATAACTTGCCCCGGAATGGTCTGCACGCCAGTAGCGGTCAAACAAATGCGGTTGCTGATCAGCGGGAATACCGGGCCCGAAATCCTTTACCGCAATTTTTGCAAATCCGTTTTCTTTGAGGACCATCAAATGGATTTTTTTTGATTCCGGTGCATATTTCACGGCGTTGTTCACAAAATTGATCACCACCTGGTCAATCCGGTGCTCATCCGCATGGATCGTCAGATTGAGATCTCCTGCTATGATCAGTTCATGTTTACCCTCAATCCTGACATGGTTACAGCAGAGTTTAAGCATTTCTGCTATGGTGAATGTAGTTTTTTCCAAATGAAGCTGCTCCTGGTTATAACTGTGCATATTCAAAAGATCATTAACCAGTGTATTGATCCTTGTAGTACTTCTGGCAGAAGATTCGATCAGCCTGGCCAACAGATCATTTCCTGGTTTGTCTTTTACACGTTCCATTAGCTGGAGGTTGGCCGTTAAGGTAGTGATAGGGGTTTTCAGTTCATGACTGACTACAGCAAGAAACTCTTCCTTTGCCTTATTAGCCACGCGCAGTTCTTCGATCTTGCGCCTAAGCTCAATCTTATCTACAACTTGTTTGGCCAGTGTCTTAAGGGCAAAGATCTGCTGCTCGGATAAGACATGGCTTTGCTGGTCGATGACGCAAAGGGTACCCAAGGCATAACCATCCTGATTAACCAGTGGAACGCCCGCGTAAAACACCACCTTGGTTTGTCCCGTCACCATTGGGTTGTTTACGAAACGCGTATCCAGTGTGGCATCGGGAACGATCAGGATTTCCTGATCGGAAGCAATTGCATGGGTACAAAAAGACCATTCTCTTTTGTTTTCGCTAAAATCAGTTCCATGATGCGATTTAAACCATTGGCGGTTTTCATCAATAAAAGTAACCAGGGCAATCGGGATCTGGCAGATCACAGAGGCCAGTGCAGTCAGAGCGTCATAATCCTGGTCTTCCCCGCTGTCCATGATTTGGTAAGAATGTACCGCGGCGATACGTCCCTGTTCATTGGCGGGAAACGGAAACCCCTCTTCACTTATGCAATTATTGCTTTGCTTGTCCCTGCTGCTACTCATGGGTCCACGGTTTAACTATGAAAGTTCCAAGATACATTATAATCACCATATTGCCTACTTCCCGGCTTAAAGTCCTTAGAAGAATTATATTCAAAGTACTCCATTTAAAATGCTGTGTTCTGAGAATTTACCTGACCTTACTTTCAGCTTGGCCGTATACCAGTCCGGATTTTAAACGTGTATATCGGATTTGAATCTCTGCTAAAATTTTCACAACTTAGAGGACAGCAAATACAGTTTATTTTTATGAAAAACGGTACAGTAAAATTCTTCAATACAGAAAAAGGTTTTGGATTTATAACGGAAGACGAGGGTACCGAGATCTTCGTCCACTCTACAGGGGTGATCGGTAAAATCCGCGAGAATGACCGCGTAGAATATGAGGTTGAGCAGGGTAAAAAAGGCCTCAATGCGGTAAAGGTCAGAAGTATTTAATTTCAAATTATCTTATGAAATCCATCGAGATCATTTCCATTCCGGTAACTGATCAGCAAAGCGCAAAATCATTTTATCAGAAGCTGGGCCTAGAGGTAATTGTCGAGGCGCCTTTCCAGGGCGGGGCGCAATGGGTACAAATGGGTTATCCAGGTGCTGGCGTCTCCATAACTCTGGTGACGTGGTTTGACAATATGCCGCCTGGTTGCATCAACGGTTTTGTGATCAGGACCGATGATCTGGAAGCTGACAAAGCTGGACTGGAGGCCTTGGGTATTGTTTGCGGAAGTATTGACAGAACACCCTGGGGCCTGTTTATGTCGGTAAGCGATCCTGATGGTAACCGCATCAGCCTGCACCAAAACAGGTAGTTGTTTCTTTTTTTTTGTTTATTCAGCAATATGTCATAGTGAACTCTATTCCCTCTACACCAATCATATCCTGATTTGCCGCGCCAATCCAGTCCAGAAATGCCCTGCGTTCGGCTTCAGTGTATCTAAGATAGTTTTACAGGCATTGATTCTGTAAAATTCAATTTAAATTATTGTCATTCATAACCATTCTGATTTATTTCATAATATTCCTGTGCCGGATCAAATCTTTCCAGGTAGCTGAACCTTGATGCTTAATATCTCGACAAAAGTCACCTTAATTTGTTATTACGAGTAATGTTCATTAAATTTGTCTGTTCACGTAACGTGTACAATATATAATCATGAACGAAGAGGAGTTAATTGTAGAAGCATTCACCCAATTGGAAACCCGGACAGGCTTTCGTTGGGATTGGCAGCCCATAGGACATGAGCTGGACGGGATGGTTGATCTGTATATCAACAATGGTAAAGAACATTTTATCATAGAAGTAAAAAATGAGCTGCGTGATTATCAATTGGCTAAGCTCAGAGAGCTCAATGAGATCTATAAGCCTTTCATGGTGGTTGCCGACCGGATCTTCCCCACCTTAAAGGAAAAGCTACGGGAGCAGCATATCAACTATTTGGATGCTGCAGGAAATGTATACATCAACACTGGAACCAACACCATCTGGTTGGATGGTTTTAAGCACAATGAGCCTGAAAAACCGGTGACTAACAGAGCATTCACCAAGACAGGATTAAAAACAGTTTTTTACCTGATGCTGCATAAAGAGGCTATTAATATGCCTCAGCGCATACTTGCTGCCGCTACAGGTGTGGCCCTTGGAAACATCAAAAATGTGATCGTTGGCCTGGAAGATGCAGGTTTTATATTAAAAATCAATGCCAAAAAATTACAGCTTCAGAATAAGAAGGCGTTGCTGGACAGGTGGATTGCCGGATACGGAGAAACCTTAAAGCCCGCTCTGCACATGGGTAATTTCAGATTGCCACCAAATCACCCATTCCGTGAACTTCATAATTATCCAATACAACCTGGGAAGACGATATGGGGCGGAGAACCGGCAGCCGAACTCATTACCAATTATCTCAAGCCGCAATTATTGACTATTTATACCACAGAGAAAAGAAATACAATTATGCTGACCTGGAAACTCCTTCCAGCTCCAGAAGGTACTATAAGGCTCTATGAGAAATTCTGGAAGGATGATCAGCTGGACGAACATCCCTACGCTCCAGAACTCCTGGTTTATGCAGACTTGTTGCTGACAGGTGACCCGAGATGTATAGAAACGGCAGGGATGATTTACGATAAATATTTGAAAGATGAATTTGAACAATATTAGAGAGGGAGAACTAAAAGAAGTATTTGATGCCCTAGAAGAAGCATTTAAGGAAAAGAATATAGATTTTTATTTGATTGGAGCTATTGCAAGGGACATTTGGTATGCCCGCGGAGATGAGGAATTCCGGTCCACAAAAGATGTCGACTTTGCGGTATTTATCAGCAATAAGCAGGATTATCAGGAAGTCCGTGACTACCTAAGAAAAAACAAAGGCTTTACCGAAAGCTCCACTAATGCATTTGTCGTAATAGCGCCATCCGGCGTACAGATCGACTTGCTGCCATTTGGCGGAATTGAAATTGATGAAGAAGTTCACTTCGATGGCAGTGGTTTAACAAGTATCAAAGTAAATGGCTTCAAGGAAGTATATGAAACTGGCACACAGGGTATGACCCTAGAGACTGGACATCACTTTAAGATCGCCACATTGCCTGCCATTGTTCTACTCAAGTTTATTGCTTATGATGATCGACCCGAACTTCGTTTTAAAGATGCCAGAGACATCATCAATATTGTATGTCACTATTTTAACCTTCAAAGCGACCTGATTTATGAAAACTATTCCGATCTCTTCGATGACGAAAAACGAAATTTCCCATTGGAAATCATATCTGCCATTGTCATTGCCAGGCAAATCAGGCAAATCATATCAGGGAATGAAAATTTAGGCCTCCGTTTGGGGCGCATCATTTCTGGTCACCTTGTACTATTAGAGAAAAGTGCAATGATCAGAAATATGGCAAATGAGTCTGGGAAAGACGTTGAACAGGTAGCTGCTATATTAGAAGCTATGTTGAAAGAACTAAAGTAGAATACTATGAATACACGAAACAATTCGGCAGAAATTGATGTCTAATTACGCGACTTTTCCGTATATTTATACTATCCTGATCAGGACAATCAGGGCCTTTAATTTCTTGCCGTTCGGCAGATAATCATTTGTTCCGCAAATGTTCCGCAAGAAATTCAAGACGACTCGTAAATGCTTGAAAAACTGACACTTAAGATATTGAGCTAATGGACTGAAAATCCATGTGTCGCCGGTTCGATCCCGGCCCATACCACTACTTTAAAAAGGCCTTTTTCGCAGGATTAAGGCCTTTTTTGTTTTTAAGTGCTGCATTTCAGTCAGAAATATAAAGAAATTGCCGGAGCGGATGCTCCTAACTCTCTATTGAACACAAGGTTTACAGCATTTTTACTGCCTCCAGGTCCGTCTCATGGAAATCAGTTTCCAGGCATTGTTCTCTTACTTCAGGAATGCTTCGCCTCCTTCAAAGATCATTGAGTATTGTATTTTCGCATATTTCATATCCTTGTCAAAGATTAATGCTCCGATTGAAGGATCAGAGGTATAGTCCAGTGGTCACCCCCAGTGACCAAGGAAGATCTTGATGTAATTTTGCAGAAACCGATGACGACTGGCACTTTCTCCCTTAGGCTGCGAGGTGTTCATAATGCCGCCTTCTGCAAATGGACTTTGTATATTGCCAAGGAAACTGTCGAGCATCTTTCGGTACTTGTCTGTCAGGTATAATGACATGGACATACATTTATTTTTAATAGAAAATACTTGTAAGCATTAACAATTATTCATTAACCATTTAATGGGAATTATTTGTGAAGTAATTAATACTATTGCCCCGATCATTTGTTTCAGCTTATCCGTGAGGAAAATGGCATTGTTGCTCATCCCAAATAAAACTGATTGCATTATACTCTTAAACCCAATACAACCTATAAGTGTGGTTTATATTTGAGTTAATGGGTTACCTTTTGATTATTAGTGGATTTAGAGTTGAGCAAAACTCAACTCTAAACAAAATTATTATGAAAAATGCATTCAAATTTGGCTTTTTAGCCCTGGCAATCTCTTTATCAGTTGCAGCCTGCTCGTCAGAGAAAAAAGCAGATTCTATGGATTCTACGATGACTGATTCATCAATGACCACTATGGATACGATGAAGAAAGATTCATCAGCAATGGACACTATGGTTAAAGACACCATGATGAAAGACACTATTAAAAAGTAATTTTAGCCTGACCAGCTAATAAAAAGCGCCTGCCAATCCTATGAGCAGGCGCTTTTTTGTTTAATTGATTTGGGAAGAAAAATTTCTATAGCCTTATCAGGCTTGTAGCAGTAGCAGGGGTTGTAGGCAATTTGTTGTTTATGAAGTGTATGCGATTAAAAGATTGTATTTTTGTCATCAACAATGCAGCGTTCACCCAACCTTTCCCGAAAATTATGCAGGACTTACAGGAACTGATCGATTCCGGCTTGCTGGATCTGTACGTGCTCGGGCAGACAGATGAACAGGAAAATCTGCTCATTGAAAAGATGGCTGACGCATACCCGCAGGTCATCGAAGAGATAAGCGCGATCAGTCTTGCCCTTGAACGCTACGCCCTTGAACATGCAGTAGCCCCTGACCCTATCGTAAGGCCCTTTTTAATGGCTACCATTGACTTTTCTGACAGAATGAAAGCCGGAGAAGTGCCGCAACTGGCCCCTTCGCTTCATCAGGGTTCTAAAGCAGAGGACTACCAGCAGTGGCTGGACAGGACTGATATGGTACTGCCCGATCATTTTGAGGATGTCTTTGCTAAGATACTGAGCTATACACCCGAGGCCATCACAGCCATTGTCTGGATCAGCCAAATGGCACCGCAAGAAGTTCATGACCATGAATTTGAACGCTTTTTGATTCTTGAAGGTACCTGCGATATTCATGTGGAAGAGCAGGCCTTTCAGTTGGTTCCGGGAGATTATTTTCAAATACCACTACACAAGAGCCACCACGTACAGGTGACCTCAGCGTTACCCTGCAAAGTGATACTGCAACGTGTCGCTGCTTAACACGCTTACTTCTTCAGGTTGTTGCTTTTCAGTATTTTGTCGAATTTTAGTTGAATCAAAGCCCAATATTATTTGTTATTAAGCCATAGATCCCAAAGATGATTGTAGTTCCTTTGCCAAATGCTGTAGTTATACCAATGCCAGATGATTTAGCGAGGCGTTTGGAGGACGAGCCGGCAAAATTATATCAAATGTATGCTCCGGCATTAATGGGTATCATTTCCAGAATTGTGAAGTCTGAAGTCACTGCTGAAGATGTGTTGCAGATAACCTTTGTAAAGATCATGAGTTCCATTGATGGTTATGATCCCTTACGAAGCAGGTTGTTTACCTGGATGGCTGAGATTGCGCGGCATGCCGCTATTGATCGGCTAGGGATAAAGCACCTGGCTTCCAATCTGCAGCCCTCTGAAAAAGAAATATTACACCTGATCTATTTTGAGGGATACACCCATTCCGAAACCGCGGAAAAACTGGACATTCCCTTAGGCACAGTAAAGGCAAAATTAAGACTTGCGATCAGTTCACTGCGTAAGCAAGTTTAGCCGGATGATCAGCCGCAGGCAGTTGCGCTGGCGATAGCACGAACAGATCATATTCATGACCGGGTGGGTTATCCTGCCGGCCCGCGGGTGGCTGATCCGCCGGAAGCGGTGTTGCAAGAAGTGCAGGATATACGCCCGTGTTGTTGGGATCTGGTGCTGCAACCAAAAGAGATGGAAAAAGAAAACACTTAAAACACTTTGAGTAAATCGTTGTTGACTAGCTATGTCTAAAATTTAAACACTTTCGCAGGCAATAAAGGTGGAGAAGAAATCGAATATAACTAAAATAATGCTCATACTGGGCCTCGCCATATTGTTGTGCGGGGAAGGGTATTTTGGCTATCAGCTGCACACACTTTCGAACCAGCAGGAAGAGATCAAAGAGGATTACTCCAATATCAACAACATTACTTTTGGACTCTTCTCCGTGGGACAATGGCGGGACAAAGTTTCCGGTATTGTAAATCACCAGATCCGTGATTTTACCCTGACGCCGGAACAAAAGAAAGAACTGCAGAAGGAGGTTGAGCAAATCATCCTCGCTCTGATCGATAAGGCAGAAGGGCTGGTCAATAAGCCAAAAAAAACCATAGACGGTAAAATAAAAAAGTTCGTCATCAAAAACTTTGTAAATACAGACAAGATCAGGGAGAAGGTGCCCGGCTTTGCCAGCACAATAATCGCAAAGGTTGACAATCCTTCCAATAAAAAGCAGTTGAGTAAAATGGCAATGTCCAAATTTGACGCGCTTGAACGTGCGGAATATCTGGACAGCACTGTGGCGGCGACCAAGGCTGCAACCGATAAGGTCTACCAAAAATACCGGGTATCTTCAGCGGAAGCATTAAACGATAAGCTGATCTCCTCTCTGTCCCGCATCAGGACGGCAACTTACAATTACTCATTCGCGATGCTCGGCTGTATCCTGATTGTATTGTCGTTGTGGTGGGTGTTCAGAAAACGGGTAGAGTTGCATGCTACGCTGTTCATCATGTCATTAATGTTTGCATTCATTTTACTTGCCATAGGTTTGACCGCATCTATGATCGAGGTTGATGCCCGGATCAAGTCACTGGATTTTGTGCTCCTGGGCGAACATGTCGTTTTTGAGAATCAGGTATTGTTCTTCCAGAGCAAGAGCATCCTGGATGTGGTAAAGGTATTGATCAAACAGCCGGCTATCGATTCGATACTAGTAGGTGTTTTGATCCTGGTCTTTAGTATCCTGTTCCCTGTGATGAAGCTGAGCGCTACCGGGATCCATTTGCTGAGCAAAAGGAAAATAGCCGAGAATAAGGTGATCAAATACTTTGCCTTTCAATCGGGGAAATGGAGCATGGCAGATGTAATCGTCATCGCGATACTGATGGTGTATATCGGCTTAAATGGTTTATTGGACAGCCAGCTGAAGAGCCTGAATATTAAGAGTGATTTATTAACGGTGATGACCACCAACAACACCGCACTGCAGCCCGGTTATATCATATTCATCAGCTTTGTGCTGTACGGACTTATTTTGTCTACCATACTAAAATTTATTACGCCTTATGACTCCCATTAAAGAATCGGTTCTGCCCAGGATCCTGCTTATTGCCGGGTTAAGCATTCTGCTTTGCGGAGAGGCTTATTTTGGTTACCGGGTATCTGCGCTTTCCAGTCAGCAGGAGCGGATAAAGGAAGATTATAGTGTGGCCAATAACATTACTTTTGGGATTTTCTCGGTAGATCAGTGGCGGGAAAAGATCGCGAAAATAGTGGATGGAAAGGTCAATGACTTCGACATGACGGCTGAGCAGAAAAAAGATCTTCAGGTCAAGGTGGAGCAACAACTGAATGGCCTGGTCAATAAGGCAGTGAATGAGGTCAATAAGCCACGGAAGAGCCTTGGGGGTAAACTAAAGAAACTGGCTTTTAATGCTTTTGTTGATGCTGACGAGCTTCATGCCCAGGTGCCGGCTTTTGCCAGTACCATCGTGAACAGGATCAACAGACCGGCTAGTAAGAAAAGGTTAAAAAATATCGTGACCAGCAAAGTCGACCAGCTGGAAAAGGAAACCTATGACAATACCAAGCTAGCCAGTGCTACTGTGTCCAGTCATATCTATCGCAAATACCATGTTTCCAATGTTGCTGATTTTGAGAAAACGATCAACTCGCAATTGGTCACCATACGTAAGCTAACTTATAATTATGCTTATGCAATGGTTGGTTGTGTGCTGCTGGCATTGTGCCTTTGGTATCTGATGAGAAAGCAGGTACGCCTGCATACCCCGCTCTATATCCTGTCTCTTTTGTTTGCCTTTACCCTCTTGCTGGTTGGGATCACTGCAACAATCATAGAGGTTGATGCACGTATACAGTCACTTAAATTTACACTTCTTGGCGAAAAACTGGCTTTTACCAATCAGGTATTGTTTTTTCAGAGCAAGAGCATTTTAGGCATCGTCAAGTCATTAATTGCCCAACCTAAACCCGATGCGGTATTGGTTGGTGTACTCATTCTGCTTTTTGTTGTTGTCCTGCCGGTGCTGCGGATGATTGGAAAGGGCATTCATATCTGGGGCAGGGATAAATATGCCGAGAATAAGGTGGTCAGGTATTTGGCTTTTGACCTGGGTAAATGGGATATGGCCGATGTTATGGTGGTCGGTATTGCCATGACCTATATTGGCCTGAACGGCATTTTAAAGAGTCAGCTCTCGAATTTGAATATACACGAGGAGGTGCTGTCTACGGTGACGCAAAATAACACCTCCTTACAACCGGGCTACTTTATTTTTGTATGCTATGTGGTTTATGCGATAATACTATCCCTGATCTTAAAGCGAATCATGCCGGTTAAAACAAAAAGTTAATGTGGTTTGTCCTATGCACTTGATTAGTGAATGTCTGTCTCTGGGTAACCGAAATAAATAGATTTAAAGCACTTTTCCGGTAGCTGGATCAACTTTAACAAGGCGCGATGCCCGATCACCATTTGCCTCTGTGAGTGTCACATCTATCTCAATCACATCATTTATCAGTTTCATAGAATTGATCTTCACACCTTCATCGCTTACCTTGTATGAAAAGATTAGCTTCTCATAATACAGGTGGGTGGCTTCGTAATTCCATGCCCTAAGAAGGGCACCCCCGCCACCGTATCTTATACAGACAAAGCTGTCTTCCGACACTGCCAGATAACCTGACATATTGTTGTCCGGGCCATAAAATGTATTGAATTCTGCTACCATTTTGCCAGATTCATCAAAGATTGAAGTCAGATAGGGTTTAGGGTTGAATCTGAAGTCCCTGAACCTGGAAATTCTATAGAATCCTTTGTACCATGGCGTTACATCTTGTATATAAGATCCCTCTCCATAAATGTTGTTGTATTCGCTCTTGATTTTCTTTTCTGTAAGATTAATTTTAGTGAAGTCTTCCAAATAAAACCCCGGATCGTAGATCGTACTGTCAGGATAAACTTGTCTTATCAGGCAAATGAAATTGTTAACTTCCTTAATCAATGGATATTTGTTGTTCATGACAGGAACAACAGACCCGCCCGTAGATGTAAATACACCGGGATCATCTGTGTATGATCTTACGACAATTTCATTTCCGTTTTTGTCAAAACATCCAATCCAGTGTTTCCCTGATTTTTTACCCTCAATAACATAGTTGCCTTTGCTATCTTCAAAGAGTTTTTTGGTCAGCACCAGGTTTTCTTTATCAGTAATTTTCAGATTGAGCCTGCCTGTCAAACTGGTGTCTGCAGGCTTGATAATTTCGGGTTCCGGTTGTGACTCAGGATTGCTTTTGCTGCATCCGGCAAATGCCCATGCTGCAATAATTAGGAGAAGCGTATATTTCATATTGCAAATAACAGAAAAATTTGGAACAAATGTAAAACAAGTCAATTAATGCGGCGAAATTCTGACTCATGCAACCTATTGAAAAATTTAGCTTCATAATCTATATATAAAGTGTAAGTGTCTTTAAATCAGTTTTATATAGTTTTATGAGAAAAATACTTCTTACCATAGCTCTTTTTACACAAACGTTTATGCTCCCGGCCCAATCCGTAAAAGTTGACCAGTTCATAGACTCATTTACAAAGAAGAATAACTTTAACGGGACCATTCTGATTTCAAAGAATTCAAAGGTCAGTTATAAGAAAAGTTTCGGATTTGCGAACTTTCAATTCAAAGTACCCAATACTGTAGATACCAGGTATAAGATTGCCTCAATTACCAAAGCATTACTTCGGTGCTGATCCTTCAGCTGCTTGAACAAGGCAAACGGGCTTCCGCAGTACCACTGATGTTTACTTCAGGTGCCGGGGAGTATGGCTACGGCGTATGGGTATATAAGAACTATGATATTAATCATAAAATGTTCACTATAGTGAAACGGCCGGGGTCTAATATGGGCGCGCAGGCAATGCTGTTTCATATTTTGGAAGACGGTTCAACGATACTCATTTTAAGTAATACAGGAACAGTCAGTCTTGATGATTTTGCAGCGGATATTGCCAGACAAATTATTCATTAACTATCAAAACGAAAATACCCATGCCATTTTGAAATGGTCTTCTTCTGTCGTATTTCAGTCTAAAAATATTTATGGTGCATTCTTTAGTGTTAAAGCAGGTTTGACGGCCAATCCTGAAATAAGGCACTGCTTTTGGAACACGCGTTTCAATCAAGAAAACAAAAATGAACAATCAAATGATATTTGTGCGTATCGCTACCATAAATGATATCAGATACGTCGACGAAATAATTAAAGAAACAGAAGCTTCGGCTATAGCCAGGGGAACGGGGATTGCCAAACGTACTCCTGAATGCGTGGCTCAGAAAATGCGGGAAGGGAAAGCAGTCATCGCTTTAACCAGCATAGGGAAATGGGTAGGGTTCTCTTACATTGAGGCCTGGGAGTATGGAAAATTCATTTCTAACTCCGGGTTGATCGTAGCACCTGAATATCGGAATTCCGGAGTTGCCAAATCCATTAAGGACCGCATTTTCAGGTTGTCGAGAAGAATGTATCCGGCTGCGAAAATATTCAGCATTACCTCTGGAACAGCTGTGATGAAGATGAATTCCCGGCTGGGTTTCCAGCCGGTGGCTTTTTCGGAGATCACTCATGATGAGGTGTTCTGGGAGGGCTGTAAAAGCTGCCCGAACTATGATATCCTCGAGCGCAAGCACAAATGCAACTGCCTCTGCACTGCTATGCTCTTTGACCCGCTGATAGAATCCATATTTCCGTATCTTGCAAACAATTCTGAGCAGGAGCTTAAAGCTTATGAAGCACAGCATTAACAAGGACCAATAAAAGCCAATTATGCAAGATACCGTTCTGATCATCGATGACGAGAAAAAATTATGCAGCCTTTTGGCCCGTATCATTGAACTGGAAGGCTTTAAGGTTTTTCAGGCTTATACCGGCAAGGAGGGTCTGAAGATATTGAAGTCCGAAGATATTCTTGTGGTGATTAGTGATGTGAAGCTGCCGGACTACAACGGAGTTGAACTGGTCAGGGAAATTAAAAAGATCAGACCAGGTGCTGAGGTCATTAATCTGACCGCTTTTGGCACCATTACCGATGGGGTAATGGCCATGCGCAACGGTGCTTTTGATTATATCACCAAGGGAGATGATAATGATAAGATCATACCGCTGGTCTATAAGGCGATGGACAAGGCCAAGCTGAATGCCCGTGTTTATGACCTGGAGACAAGGGTTGCCCGGAAGTACAGCTTTGATGCTATACTCGGTAAATCCAGGGCCATCAGGGAGGCAGTGGCACTTGCACAAAAGGTAGCCGGGACGACGACTACGGTCTTGCTTCTGGGGGAAACCGGTACGGGCAAGGAAGTATTTGCGCAAGCCATCCATTATGAAAGTCCAAGAAAACTAAAGCCTTTTGTAGCGGTTAACTGCAGTGGTTTCAATCCCGAACTGCTGGAAAGTGAATTGTTTGGTTACAAGGCCGGGGCATTTACCGGTGCGGTAAAAGATAAAAAGGGTTTGCTGGAGGAAGCCAATGAAGGCACAATATTCCTGGATGAGATCGGTGAAATGAACCTTGATTTGCAGGCTAAACTGCTTCGGGTGCTGGAAGGTCAGACTTACATCAAGGTGGGTGATACGCAGACCAGCCAGGTGAATGTGCGGATCATCGCTGCCACTAACCGGGACCTGAAAACTGAGGCAGAAGCAGGGAGGTTCAGATTGGATCTGTTTTACAGGCTTTCCGTATTTTCTATCGAACTGCCGCCCTTATCGCACAGGCGTGAAGATATTCTTCCGATCGCTATGCATTATCTTGCGGAATTTACAGCTAAAGTCAACCGTCCGGAATTTAGCATTGATAAAGAATTTTCCAGGCTGCTGACTACCCACAACTGGAAAGGAAACATCCGGGAACTTAAGAATGTGATGGAGCGTGTGGTGATCCTGGCAGAGCATGAAGTGATTGGGCCGGATCTCTTGCCTTTTGAATTTCATACGGAAACCAGGGGTGCAGATCCGCTTAACATGCAGGATATGGAGAAACAACATATTATTAAAGTGCTTAAGTATACACGCGGCAATAAAACGGAAGCTTCACGGGTGCTGGGTATTGGTCTTACTACCTTGTACCGCAAGATTGAAGAATATAAAATAGACGCTTAGGTCATCATACCATTATGAAAAAGACCCTTCCAAAATGGAAGGGTCTTTTTGTTTATACAATAGCCATTTTTAGTTTTTTATATTGTAATTGATTGATTTTTAATGTGTTGTTGTGTGTGTCTGGGATTGTGGCATCCGGATTGGCATAGGCTGATCACAAAACAAAAATATCATGTTAACAATCGTATTATTTCTGACCCTGTTGATCCTCTGCCGGGTAGTTTACAAATCCATCGACTGGTTTGAGAAAATCTAAAAAATTATGATCGTATTATTTCTAATCGCCATCGCCGTTTTCATTTACATGATCTACGTGCTGATTAAACCCGAAAAATTTTAATTACACACCATGAACACAGAATTATTTGGAATTATAGCCACCTACCTGCTGACGCTGGTGATCGCTATTCCGCTGGGCAAGTACCTGGCTAAGGTATTTGCCGGAGAGAAAGTCTGGACAGACTTTTTAAAACCTATTGAATCCGCGATCTATAAACTTTCCGGCATTAACCCAAAAGAGGAGATGAACTGGAAGCAGCACATGAAAGCGTTGCTGACCATCAACCTGGTTTGGTTGGTTTATGGGTTTTTTGTGCTGATCTATCAGGATAAGCTGCCTTTAAATCCGGATGGTAATCCTGGTATGACCGCTGATCTTTCGTTCAATACGATCATCAGCTTCGTGGTCAACTGTGATTTACAGCATTATTCCGGTGAAAGTGGAGTTACCTATCTGACTCAGCACATCGTGATGATGTTTTTGATGTTTGTGAGCTGTGCTACTGGTATTGCAGCTGCGGTTGTCTTTTTTAAAGCTTTCAGGGACAAAAGCAGTGTTAAGCTGGGTAACTTCTGGGAATTCTTTGTAAAATCGATCACCAGGTTATTATTGCCATTATCACTGGTGGTAGCATTAATTCTTGCATTTAATGGTACACCGACCAGTTATGAGGCGAAAGATCAGTTCATTTCTCTTCAGGGTGATACGGTGAATGTGTCAAGAGGTCCTGCCGCAGGTATGATTGCCATCAAACACTTAGGTACAAACGGAGGGGGCTGGTTTGGCGCCAATTCCTCACATCCGCTTGAAAATCCTAATTATGTGACCAATATGGTGGAGCTGATCGCACAGGTGATCATTCCTATCGCCATGGTGATTGCCTTCGGTATTTTTATCAGACGCAGAAAGCTGGGCTGGATCATCTTTGGGGTAATGACCATCGGTATGTTGCTGCTGCTGATCCCAACGGTCAGTTCTGAGCTGGGAGGTAATCCTGCACTGGCAAAAATGGGAATTTCGCAAAGTACTGGTGCTATGGAAGGGAAGGAAGTTCGTTTCGGACCTGCCATCTCCGGTTACTGGAGTACAATGACCACGATTATTTCTACGGGCTCGGTCAACAGCATGCACGACAGTACCATGCCATTGACAGGGGCCTGGCAGCTGCTGGGTATGATGATCAACTCTTTTTACGGTGGTTGTGGTGTCGGGGTGCTGAACTATTTTATCTACCTGATTATAGCGGTGTTTATCTCGGGCCTGATGGTCGGACGTACACCGGAGTTCCTGGGGCATAAAGTAGAAGCGAGAGAAGTGAAAATTGCTGCGCTGATCACCTTGCTCAGCCCCTTCCTGATTTTAGCGGGAACAGCAGTGGCAAGTTATGTATTTAGCGCACACGGAGAGGCCGCCTGGTCTGTACAGCCTAAAAACTGGCTGAACAATCCGGGTTTCCACGGCTTTTCAGAGATGTTGTATGAAGTAACCTCATCTAACGCAAACAATGGATCAGGTTTTGAAGGTTTGGGTGACAATAACATCCTGTGGAACGTGCTGACTGGTTTTGTACTGCTGCTCGGACGTTTCCTGCCAATCATCGGCCCGGTTGCTATTGCAGGCCTGCTGGGATCTAAAAAATACATTCCTGAATCTGCCGGTACGCTGAAAACCGATACACTGACTTTTGGTCTGATGACCTTTGCGGTGATCATTGTACTCAATGCGCTTTCTTACTTTCCTGCCCTGGCCCTGGGACCTTTGGCAGAATACTTTACCATGCTTAAATAGAGTTGTCTTATGAAAACTAATAATAAATTATTTGAACCTGCTTTAGTGCAGACTGCACTGAAACAGTCCTTCATCAAGCTTGACCCCAGGGTAATGATCAAAAACCCAGTCATGTTTACCGTAGAGATCGGAACAGTGATTATGGCTTATGTTACGGTGTATTCGATCAGCCATACAGGTCAGGGTTCGCCTGCTTACAACTTTTTGATTTTCCTGATCTTACTGTTAACGGTGCTGTTTGCCAATTTTGCTGAGGCTATTGCCGAGGCCAGGGGAAAAGCACAGGCTGATTCTTTAAGGAAAACAAGAGAGGAAACACCTGCAAAGGTTGTTTTGCCCAATGGGAAAACAGAAATACGCTCCTCAAGTCTTCTGAAAAAAGGCGATGTTTTTATCTGCGAGGCAGGTGATACCATTCCAACCGATGGGGAGATCATTGAGGGTATTGCCACGATTGATGAATCTGCCATCACAGGAGAGTCTGCTCCGGTGATCCGTGAATCCGGAGGTGATAAATCATCAGTAACCGGTGGTACTAAAGTGCTTTCCGATCAGATCAAAGTACAGGTGAATACACAGCCAGGTGAAAGCTTCCTGGATAAGATGATTGCCCTTGTAGAGGGTGCATCCCGTCAGAAAACACCTAACGAGATTGCTTTGACTATTTTACTGGCAAGTTTCACATTGGTATTTATCATTGTCTGTGTGACCTTAAAGCCATTTGCGGATTACGCGAATACCCCGATTACGATTGCTTCGCTGATCTCCCTGTTTGTGTGTTTGATTCCCACAACTATCGGTGGCCTTTTATCGGCCATCGGTATTGCGGGTATGGACAGGGCATTGAGGGCAAATGTAATTACCAAATCAGGTAAGGCGGTAGAAACCGCAGGTGACATTGATGTCTTGCTGCTGGATAAAACAGGTACGATTACCATTGGTAACCGTAAGGCTACCAATTTTTATCCTGCTCCGGGAATAGACTCCGGGTCTTTTATTGAGGCTTGTGTGATGAGCTCTCTAGCTGATGAAACTCCTGAGGGAAAATCCATCATTGAACTGGCTGCAGCTCAGGATCACAAGGTAATGCCGGTTCCTGCAGGATCAGCATTCATCAAATTTACAGCAGAGACACGTTCAAGTGGTTTGGATACAGCAGATGGTAAAAGAATCCGTAAAGGTGCTTTTGATTCGATCAGGAATATAGTCCTTAACGCCGGTAACCCTTTTCCTTCGGAAACTGAAGATCAGGTGAGAGCGATCTCCAGCAACGGTGGTACTCCGCTTGTGGTGTCGGTCAATGAGAAAACAATGGGTGTAATCGAATTGCAGGATATCATTAAGCCGGGGATCAGCGAGCGTTTTGAGCGCCTGCGCAAAATGGGTGTGAAAACGGTGATGGTAACCGGTGATAATCCTTTGACTGCCAGATTTATTGCTGAAAAAGCCGGTGTGGATGATTTTATAGCTGAGGCTAAACCTGAAGATAAAATGAACTACATCAAGGAGGAGCAGGCATTGGGCAAGCTGGTGGCCATGATGGGCGATGGTACCAATGACGCTCCTGCACTGGCACAAGCTGATGTTGGTGTGGCCATGAACAGTGGTACGCAAGCTGCCAAGGAAGCTGGTAATATGGTGGATCTGGACAATGACCCGACCAAGCTGATTGAGATCGTGGAAATTGGTAAGCAGTTGCTGATCACCAGAGGTACACTGACTACGTTCTCTATTGCCAATGATGTGGCCAAGTACTTTGCCATCGTACCTGCTTTGTTTATTGCATCTATACCTGCCTTGCAGAGTTTAAACATCATGGGCCTGCATTCACCCGAAAGTGCCATCCTTTCGGCAGTGATCTTCAATGCGATCATCATTCCGATCCTGATCCCCTTAGCTTTAAAAGGGGTGGAATATAAACCGATCGGTGCTAGTGCGTTATTGCGCAGGAACCTGCTGATCTACGGTCTGGGTGGAGTGATTGCACCTTTTATTGGCATCAAAATAATCGATTTACTGGTTGGCTTATTTGTATAAGCATTTTAAAAATAAAAAATCATGAAAAAATATATCTTACAATCTATACGCTTAACTGCAGTCTTAATGGTACTGCTTTGCGTCATCTATCCTCTTATCGTAGCTTTTGCCGGAGGTTTTTCTGAAGGCAGCGGAGGTGGTGAAAAGATCACTAAAAATGGAAAAGTAGTGGGCTATGCATCAATTGGCCAGTCCTTTACCAAACCCGAATATTTCTGGAGCAGACCATCTGCGGTGGGGTACAACGCAGCAGGATCAGGTGGTTCCAATAAGGGTCCATCAAACCCAGATTATCTGCAACAGGTTTCTGACAGGATTGATACCCTGCTGAAATACAATCCAACGATTAAAAAAGCAGACATCCCTGCCGATATGGTGACGGCTTCAGGCAGCGGTCTGGATCCTAATATCTCCGTACAGGGTGCAATTATCCAGATCAAAAGGATTGCTGCTTTGCGCGGGCTGGATGAGAAGGCCATAGCTGAATTAGTCGTTGAAAATACAAAGGGACCTTTGCTGGGCTTATTTGGACCAACCTCGGTAAATGTATTGAAACTCAATCTTGCGCTTGATGAGTTGAAAAAATAATCTGGTTAATCACTCACAACCATTAATGCCGACACGCTGCCTGATCCATTAGCGTTTGCCGACCTCAGGAACAGGCAGCTCAACGGAAATCGGAATCTTATTTAAAGAATAAATAATCACAATAAAAAATAAATGAAAAAACTATTAATACTAGCTGCAGCATTAACCAGTGGATCTGTTGCCTACGGACAGGAAGAGTCAAAGATCAAAGTAACCGGATATCTGGAAACTTATTTTGGTTACGATTTTAACAAGCCTGTGGATAATAACAGACCCGGATTTATCTATTCCCATAACCGTCACAACGAAATGAACCTGAATCTGGGTTTTATTAAGGGCAGCTATGAAAATGATATGATCAGGGCAAACCTGGCTGTGATGGCAGGAACGTATACCAATGTCAATCTTGCTGCTGAACCGGGTGTATTGAAGAACATCTTTGAAGCGAATGGCGGAGTTAAACTTTCCAGGTCTGCCAACCTCTGGCTGGACGCAGGGATTTTCTCTTCTCATATCGGTTTTGAAAGTGCCGTTTCTAAAGACTGCTGGGTACTGACCCGCAATATATCTTCAGAGAATACGCCTTATTATGAGTCCGGTGCGAAGATAACTTATGGCAGCAGTGATGGTAAATTTACAGCCTCTGCGCTCTATTTGAACGGCTGGCAGAGAATAGCCCGTCAAAGCGGGAACAGTCAGCCTGCCGGAGGTTTGCAGCTGACTTGGAAACCAACAGGGAGAATTACTGTGAATTACAGCAATTACATGGGCACCGAAGGGGTAGATTCTGTCCGCGTAAGGCGCTTTTATCATAACGTATATGGGGTATTCCAGCTTACAGATCAGTTCGGTTTGACGGTTGGGTTTGATTATGGCACTCAGCAAAAAGAGAAGGGAAGTGAGGAGAAGAATGAAGTGTTATCTCCTGTAGTTATCGCTCAATACAAGATCACCGGCAAATGGGCCCTGGCAGGAAGGATAGAGTATTATGAGGACAAAAACGGGGTGTTTATAGCTACCGGAACATCAAATGGGTTTAAGACTACGGGTTATTCTTTAAATATTGACTATTCGCCGGTCCGCAATGCCACGTTGCGTCTGGAAGGGAAAATGTACAGTAGTAAGGATAAAATATTTGTAAGAGATCAGCATCCGGCAGATAACAATGCTGCGGTTACCGCAAGTATTGCGGTTTCGTTCTAGATCACGAAAAAATTGTTTTTATGGTACTTAATTAACAATAGATATGTCATAATTGGATGGTAAATTTAATGCATCATGGAACAGGACGATAAAGCGGGATCTGTAAGAAAATTCCTCGATCTGGTTAAGAAGTCAAGACGTGGAAAATTTAAAGTGTATATCGGGATGAGTGCAGGTGTGGGCAAAACTTACCGCATGCTGCAGGAAGCTCATGCACTTTTAAAAAACGGCATCGATATTCAGATCGGCTATATTGAAACCCATAACCGGGAAGAAACGCATGCACTCTTACATGGAATCCCGCTTATTCCAAGAAGGAAGATTTTCTATAAAGGCAAGGAGCTGGAAGAAATGGATGTTCAGTCTGTCATCAACATACATCCCGAGGTAGTTATTGTCGATGAGCTGGCTCATACCAATGTGGAAGGTAGCAAGAACATAAAGCGCTGGCAGGATGTTGCTGATATTCTTGATGCCGGGATCAGTGTGATCTCGGCAGTAAATATCCAGCACCTGGAAAGTATGAACGAAGAGATCGAGACCATCACTGGTATCCCGATCACGGAAAGGATACCAGATAAGATTCTGGAGACGGCTGATGAAATCGTAAACATAGACTTAACCGCAGACGAACTGATAGATCGCCTGAAGGCAGGAAAGATCTATGATCAAACCAAAATAAAACGTGCACTGGATAATTTCTTTCAGCCTGAGCGCATACTGCAGTTGCGTGAGCTGGCATTGAAAGAGGTGGCGCATCACCTGGAAAGAAAGATTAGTATAGAGGTGCCGAAGCAGATCAAACTCAGGCCGGAGAAATTCCTGGCCTGCATTTCTACCAATCATGAAACGGCAAAAATCATTATCCGTAAAACAGCGAGACTGGCCTCCTATTATCGTTCGCCATGGATCGTGCTGTATGTCCAAAAGAGTAGTGAGGGAGGCGACAGGATCAAACTCGATCTGCAGCGGCACCTGATCAATAACTTTAAACTGGCTACCGAGCTTGGCGCGGAAGTAATCAAAGTAAAGAGTGAAGATGTTACTGAAACCATCACCAGGATCGCAGCTGAAAAAGACATTACGACGATCTGTATTGGCAAGCCGCATCTTAATCTTTTTCAGGTGATCATGCGAACTGCTATCTTTAACAAGCTTCTAAAAAATATAGCTGAAACAGAAACTGATCTTGTGATCCTTTCCTGAAAAATTAATTTTATAAAATCATGAAGATAAAAACTAAACTGCGCCTCGGATTCGGATTCTTATTCGTGGTAGTGATCTTCTTCGGGGCAATTTCCCTGTATTATATAAACAGGATCTCGGTTAGCTCTAAGGTCATTCTTAAGGATAATTATGAAAGCCTGAAGTATGCCAGGGAAATGAGGACTATACTGGACGACAATGAACTTCCGCTTACCCGTACAGCCAACGATAAATTAGCGGCTCAGTTGCAGAAGGAAAATAGTAATGTCACAGAAAAGGGAGAAGGGGAGGCTGTTGCCGGGCTTGCGGAGGCTTTCCAGCAACTGACTGCTCCGGGGGCTGCACTGACTGCTCAGCTGCAGGCGGTAAGAAAAATGCACCTGCAGCTCAGGGTCATCGATGACCTCAACATGAAAGCGATTGTCAGAAAGAACGATGCGGCACAGGAGAGTGTGGAGAAAGCCGCTACTTATTTGATTTTTGCTGCCTCGCTGTGTTTCATTATCCTGTTTTCCTTTAGTGTCAACTTCCCCGGTTTTGTAGCTAACCCGCTCAGGGAATTTTCAGAAGCCATTAAGGCCATCAGCAGGAAGAACTATAAACAGCGGCTTGAATTCAGGGGAAATGACGAGTTCTCTGAACTGGCAGAAGAATTCAATGCGATGACGGATCAGCTTAATAAATGGGAAAACAGTAACCTGGCCAAGCTGCAATCAGAGAAATTAAGGATAGAGGCTATCATTGGACAGATGCAGGACGCGATCATTGGGTTGAATGAGCAGCAGGAGGTCTTGTTTTTGAACCGGGTCGCAGGGCAGCTGCTGAATATGCATGAAAAGGAAGTGGTAGGTGCAAATGCAAATGAGCTCATGAAAAAAAATGACCTGCTCCATAGGATCATGCAGGCCGGAACAGATCCCAAGCCTATGAAAATCTATGCAGACGGTAAGGAATCTTATTTTAAACTGGAGCGCCGGGAGATCATGGTTCCTGTTTATGAAGACCAGGATGACCGGGTAATCAAAGAGTCTGGCAAGACGGCGGGTGAAGTATATATCCTTAAAAATGTGACTGAATATAAAGAGCTGGATGAGGCCAAAACTAATTTTATCGCTACGGTATCGCATGAGCTCAAAACGCCTATTTCGTCCATTAAAATGAGTCTGAAGTTAATGGATGACGAGCGTGTAGGGAGTATGAATGCCGAACAGAAAGAACTGGTGCAGCACATTAAGGAAGATTGCGGCCGGCTGCTGAAAATTACCAGTGAGTTACTGGATCTGGCGCAGGTGGAGACAGGTAATCTGCAGTTGAATTTTGTGAAATCCGATCCACGTAAAATTGCCATTTATGCTATGGATGCGGTGCGTTTTCAGGCAGAACAGAAAATCATTGACCTGGATCTGATCTGTAGAAATAATCTGCCGCAGGTGAATGTAGATACTGAAAAGACCGCATGGGTATTGGTTAATTTCCTGTCAAATGCATTGCGTTACAGTTCGCAAAAATCGAAAGTAGTCATCCAGATTATAGAAAGTGGAAATCATATTGAATTCTCTGTACGTGATTTTGGTAAAGGAATAGATGAACAATATCAGAAACGATTGTTTGACAGGTATTTTCAGGTGCCTACTGACGGCAATAATAAATCAGGTTCCGGCCTCGGCCTTGCCATTTCTAAAGATTTTATTGAAGCTGAAGGCGGAAAGATCTGGGTAGAAAGTGCTATTGGAGAGGGAAGCAGGTTTTGTTTCCTGCTTCCGATAGCAGAGTAAGACGCTTACTGCCTGGCGAGCTAACAGCAAATTCTGAAAACCATTTTCCTGCTGGATTGTTTTGAGATGGTATACAGAAATATAATGAAAAATTCAATAAACAGAGCAGATTTGAAAGAAGTGCTTTTAGATTTCTCACAGGATGAACAGATCAGTTACTGGGCTGCCAGGTTAGGTATAACCCCTGAATTGATGAAATCTGCAGTCAGGGCCTGCCACAACAATGGACTCGAAAGAATCGTTTCGTATCTCCAGGCTTGCAGCAAGTTAAATAAAGATCTGGTAGTTAACTAGGATGTATTAAACGATCAGGTTCAGCAGTAGTACACCTATCAGTCCAATTACTGCTACCAGGGTTTCCATAATAGACCAGGACAAAATAGTCTGTTTCATGGTCAGGTTAAAGTATTCTTTAAACATCCAGAAACCAGGATCGTTTACATGCGAAAACATAAGGCTTCCTGCTCCGATAGAAAGGACCATGAGATTGGGGTTGGTATGCGCCTGAAGCATCACCGGAGCAATGATTCCTGCGGCTGTAAGTCCGGCAACGGTTGCTGAACCCACACTGACGCGGATGAGTGCAGCAATGAGCCAGCCTAAAAACAAAGGTTCAAAATGAAGGTCATTCAGCGCGTTGGCAATTTCAGTACTTACCCCGCTGTCTGCAAGTACCTGCTTTAGTGCTCCCGAACCTGCTATGATCAACAGGATCATGGAAATATCTTTTACCGCTGAGCCATAGATCTCCATAATCTGCTTCATGCTTTTCCCCATCCGGAGACCCAGGGTATAAGTAGTTACAATGAGGGTAATCAGCATCACGATAGTCGGTTCTGATAAAAAACTCATGATGTTTCTGAAATGCTCAGCAGGGTTTGAAAGTCCGTATATGGCTGCCGCACTGAGCAGTATAACCGGCAAAAGTGCAGATAACAGACTGTTTACCGTTCCCGGCAGCTGATCCTCAGGAAGATCCTCTGATTGAAAAGCCTTTAAGGGTACGGACACCATATTTTTTAATGTCCGGGCATATATGGGGCCGGCAATGACAATAGCAGGTATGGCAAGTAAGAACCCGTAAAGCAGTGTTAGGCCCATGTTGGCATTAAATTGAAGGACCAGTGCGGAGGGAGATGGATGTGGGGGAAGGAAGCCATGGGTAACAGATAACGCCGCCAGCATAGGTAATCCGATGTAAACTGCCGGTAATTTGTATTTGTATACAACTGAAAATATCAGAGGGACCATCAGTACGAAGCCTACATTGTAAAATAGAGGTATACCCACAATAAAACCTGTAAGCACCAGTCCCCATTGAATATGTTTTGTCCCGAAAATTCCTACCATGACTGATGCGATCTTTTGCGCAGCACCGCTTTCTGCGACCAGCTTACCGAGCATAGCACCAAAAACAATAATGGAGACTAAGGATCCAAGAATGTCTCCCATGCCTTTCTGCACTGAGGCCGTAACACTTTTGAGTGGAATGCCCAGGAGAATTCCGCAAACTATAGAAACGATCAGGAAGGCTATGAAGGGATTAAGGCGCAGCCAGGTGATGAGCAGTACCAATAAAAGAATGCAGCCGATAACGATCAGTATAGTCATTTGGTTAGGGGTTTACCCAAACTTAGATAAAATTGTTAAGTTTGACAGCACACAATTTTATATCTTTTTATGACATCATCTCCTCAGCAGACATTTTTAGCACTCGATCTTGAATTACCTCCTGCGCCTCAGCCACTAGGCATCTATAAGCCTTTCCTCGTAGACGGAAAGTATCTTTATTTGTCGGGTCATGGTCCGGTAATGCCGGATAAATCACTGATCAAAGGCCGTATCGGTGAAGATATGGATATGGAACAAGGCAAACTGGCTGCGCGTCAGGTAGGCTTAACCATGCTTTCTACGATCGTCACTAATTTCGGAAGTCTGGATGCAGTGAAGAGGGTGATTAAAGTGCTTGGAATGGTCAACTGCACCTCAGATTTTGAGAAGCATCCCTACATTATCAATGGCTGCAGTGAACTTTTTGCCTCCGTCTGGGGGCAGGAGAATGGGATAGGAGTTCGAAGTGCCGTAGGAATGGGCTCCTTACCGGACAACATCCCAGTAGAAGTCGAAGCTGTATTTGAACTGCATTTATGATGGAAGACAACTGGCACCGGATCGATAATACGGAAGCATTTGATACGCCGCTGATGGCAGTATATCCGGAGAGGATAAGGGAGAATATTCAACTCGCAGTGGATCTGGTAGCCGGCGATGTTTCACGATTACGGCCCCATATAAAAACCCATAAAACAGCGGAGATCATTAAAATGTTCATCGATAAGGGCATTGACAAAATCAAATGTGCCACCATAGCAGAAACTGAACTGGCGGCGCAACATGGTATTGCAGATGTCATGCTTGCCTATCAGCCCGCAGGATTTAAGATAGATCGCTTTATCGCCCTAATTTATAAATATCCTGAGGTTCAGTTTTCATGTCTGACAGATAGCATTGATTCTGCTCAAAAGATAGCAGAGAAAGCACTACTGGCCGCTGTTGTCATTTCCGTATACATAGATCTGAATACCGGAATGAACAGGACCGGATACCCTTTTGAAGATGCATTGCCGGAATTTTATCAGCAGATAAATGCCCTGCCAGGCTTGCATTTGCTGGGCATGCACATTTATGATGGTCATTTGCATGATGCTGATCTGGGCAAACGCCTGGCACCTGCAGAAACGGCCCTGAAAAAGGTACTTACAGCTGCAGATCAGATAGAGCTTTCGGGCTTGAGAAGACCGCTCATCATTGCCGGCGGATCAAATACTTTTATTTTTTATGCCGGCATACCCCAGGTGGAATGCAGTCCCGGCACCTTTGTGTTTTGGGATATGAATTATAGTGCCAGGTTACCGGAACTAGAATTTAAACCTGCAGCGGTACTGATTACAACCGTTATTTCAAAACCGGCACCGGATACCTTATGCCTGGATCTGGGTTATAAATCGGTTTCCTCAGAAAATCCTTTAAATCTTCGGGTCATTTTCGTCTGGAATCCGGATCTGATCCCCCTCGGGCATTCAGAAGAACATCTGACTGTAAAGCATGGCGCAGGTCAAAATTATGAGATAGGGGATAAGATTTATGGTATACCTTATCATATTTGCCCTTCTGTGGCCTTATACGATGAACTGTCAGTAGTAACTGCCGGTAAAATTTCGGGCAAATGGATGGTTCCGGCCAGAAGGAGGGAGCTATGTTTATAATAGATGCACACCTGGATCTGAGTATGAACGCACTGGAATGGAACAGAGATCTGCGCCAGCCGGTACAAGTACTGCGCGAACTGGAAAAGGGAATGAGTGATAAGCCAGACCGAGAGAAGGGAACTGTTTCATTTCCTGAACTTCGAAAAGGTAACATAGGAATCGTCGTGGCTACCCAGATTGCCAGATATGTTAAACCTGACAGTCTGATTCCCGGCTGGAATTCCGAACATCAGGCATGGGCGCAGACACAGGGACAACTGGCCTGGTATAAGGCTATGGAGGCCGAAGGAGAAATGGTACAGATCACAGACGGAGTTTCACTGGAAAAGCATTTCGCATTGTGGAATGACGGAACTTCCAATTCGGATAAGCCGGTCGGATATATTCTAAGCCTGGAAGGAGCGGATTCTATCGTTGATATTCCTTACCTGCAAAAAGCCTATGACTATGGGCTCAGAGCTCTTGGACCTGCGCACTATGGTCTCGGAAGATATGCCAACGGTACAGATTCGACAGGCAAAATGGGCGCAAAGGGACTTGAACTGCTGAAGGAAATGGAAAAACTGAACATCATTCTGGATGCGACGCACCTCTGTGATGATGCATTTTGGCAGGCTCTTGATCATTTTAACGGACAGGTATGGGCAAGCCACAACAACTGCAGGGCTTTTGTGAACCACAACAGGCAGTACAGTGATGAGCAGATCAGTGCCCTGATCGCAAGAGGCGCGGTGATTGGAACTGCAATGGATGCCTGGATGCTGGTCCCCAACTGGGTGCGGGGTAAATCTACTCCTCAGGGCATGAGTTGTGGTCTGGATAAGGTCGCCGACAACATTGATCATATTTGTCAGCTGGCGGGCAACTCCGGGCATGTTGGCATCGGCTCGGATTTGGATGGCGCCTTCGGTACAGAGCAATCGCCTTCTGATCTGGATACCATAGCAGATCTCCAAAAACTGGTGGATATTTTGTCCGGCAGGGGCTATACAGCCGAAGATCAGGAAAGAATTTTTCATAAAAACTGGATCAGCTTCCTTCGAAAGGCCTGGTCTTAAAACAACTGCTCATATTATTCTTAAAAAAATTGCCGAGCGATTTGGATTAATTCTAAATAATGTCAATCTTTGCATCACAAGTTTTTCAAAGCAAGGTATGCAGGATTTAACCATAGTTCCATCTGTCAAATTTTCTGAAGTATTTAGTACGGCTAAAGGTGCTATCTATCAGTCTGATGATGAAAACTGCTGGTACATAGATTTCGCAGGTAAGCTTGCCCGTTTTGATTACCGCAATCTGCTGAAGCTGAAAAAGGCCGTCTACCAGATTGATATTGAAAACCTGCTGCTGAGCAGTGATAAGGCACCTGATCTGGAGATCATCTTCATTTGCGCATGTGACCATTGCTACGTATTGTCCTTATTACAGATCATTGCGCTGAAAGAATTGCTTCAGGGCAGCTTTGTGATGCTGGAACTCAACCACATCATCTACGACCGCCTTTACAGGATAGTGGCCTGATTAACTTAGAATTAGAATCCTTCCATATTGCGTAAAAATTCTTTGGTGTTAATTTATAGCATTAATTTTGATATTATAATAATACTAAAAGGATTATAACATGAAAGATATCATTCGCGCTAAGTGCTTAATCTCATCAGATGTAGAGGCACTTATTAACCAGCAAATAAAAAAAGAAGCCCACTCATCGTCAATCTATTTGTCTATGGCTTCATGGTGCAACCGCAATGGCTACGATTTTTCATCTGAATATTTTTTCAAGCAGGCTGAAGAGGAAAGATTGCACCAGTTGAAATTCTATAAATACGTTCTGGATATGGGCGGTGCGGCAATTTCCCCGGAAGTAACCAATATCAAGTTTGAATACAATTCTTTCCGTGAAGTGTTTGAAGAAGCTTTGGAGCAGGAGATTAGTGTCACACAGTCTATCAAAAACATCGCAGCAAGATGCCATAAAGAACAGGATTATGTGACGCTTGAATTCCTTAACTGGTTCTTCAAAGAACAAAGAGAAGAAGAATACAAAGCACGCCGTGCCCTGGAATTGTTTGATGTGATCGGTGAAGAAGGAACTGGAAGATGGCAGATCGACAAGCATGTTGGAGACATTAAGTACGACAGTGAAGCTTAAGGGCTGAGATAGCCAGTTTACCATTATAAATAAAGGTACATGCTGACAAAAGTGTGTACCTTTTTTCGTATATTCAGATTTACTGCGATGTCAAAAAAGGATAAGGATAAGAAGTCCGGCAAAAAGAAGGACAAGAAGAAAAAGAAAAAGGAGTGTTGCTTTAAATTCCTTAAAGGTAAGCGTTGCGACAATTGTCCTAATGGTTAGTCGCTTTACGGCTAGTTTAAACTAACAGCGGTGTCATCTGTATGATAACACCTTCTGCATCTCGGCTCATAACTTTCCTTTTCTCCAAGCAGTACTTTCGCTTCACTGGCTACCGTGCGGAAAGAATACATCGCAGGAGCCCCGCATCTGACGCAAACTGCGTTTACCTTGGTCACATGCTCAGCAATGGCCATCAGTGCCGGTACCGGGCCAAAAGGTTTTCCCGAGAAATCCATATCCAGTCCTGCCACAATAACCCTGATGCCCTTTTGAGCAAGTTTGTTACAGACATCAGGAAGGTCTTCGTCAAAGAACTGAGCTTCGTCAATCCCTACTACCTGAGTGTCTGCACCTAAAAGCAGGATAGCAGTAGAGCTTTCTACCGGAGTAGACTGTATGGAATTGAGATCATGAGAAACCACTGCATTTTCATCATAGCGGGTATCTGTTTTAGGTTTAAAGATTTCCACGTTCAGCTTTGCAATTTGCGCCCTTCTTAAGCGTCTTATTAACTCTTCTGTTTTGCCTGAAAACATAGAGCCGCAAATGACTTCTATGCTGCCGCAAAACTCTCCCCTTCTAAAATTTTGTTCGCTGAATAACATGTGTACTGTGGTACTTTAAAGCTGCTAATATCAGAATTTTGTAGTACTTTTGAATGGCAAGTTACCAACATAAAACATCAATAATACCGTTATAATACTATGATGAACCAGGCTGATATCTTTAAAAAAATAGGTGTAATATTAAATGAACTTCAGGATCAGTATGAGTTTTTAGCTCATAATCCGGAACAGCTCAATGAACTGGAGCTGGAGCTTTTCCTTGCAAATGCCAACTTCCTGTCAGATCATGTGGAGATCATAAGAAAGCTGAATAATGTAAAAGTAGCCAAGGAACTGCCGCAGCATACAGAGGTTTCCAGGAATGAAGCAGAACAAATCCCTGCCAAACCTCCTGTACCTGAACACGTACCTGTGGTTGATGACCTCCCTGAATCCAAAGACTACACTTTTTTTGAGAAACCTGTCGGTTTGGTAGAATACGTAAGTGAAGAAACCACACCAATAACCCAAACATTTGAGTTCATTTTAAATGACAGGACTGAATCTGATCAATTTGATTTTGAAGAAAAACCCATAGATGCCATTTTTGACAGACCACTCAGTGCAGAAGAGACACAGATCATTGCAGAAAAGCAAAGGATCAGGGAAGAGCAGGCACAGCAGCAGGCAGAAGCCAGAGAAACTACTTTAAGCAAGGCGGAAGAGCTTGTTCCTGCAGACCATAAAACGACGCTTGTGCCCGACCGTGCTGAAGAAAAGAAAATTCCTGCCACATCTGAACCGGAGTTGTTTCAGCCAAAACCTGTACAATTCAATGCTGAACCAAAGCCTCAGCCCGCGCTCTTTAGAGAAGAACCTGAATCAGAAGGAGCGGAGCCTGATAAAAACACACAAAAGCCAACTATAAATGAGCTTCTGGCTAATAAAAACAGCAGTTCCGCTTTGGCGAACAGGGAAGAAAGTACTAAAGCTCCTATACAGGATCTGAAAAGCCGGATTACCCTCAATGAAAAATTATTGTATATCAAGGATCTTTTTAATGGTTATAACCTGGCTTACTCAGAAGCAATAGATCTGATCAACAAGATGCCTGACCTGAAAACCGCAGATGCATTTCTAAAGAATAACTATGCGGAAAAGAACAACTGGCAGGCGAAACAGAACACGGTAGATCAGTTTTACGAATTGTTAAGTCAGCGCTTTCCGAACGGATAGTATTTAGATAAAACCCATCCTGTTGGAATCCAGTTTGAGGAATATAAACAGCAGGACAGTAAAGCTCCAGAGCGATGAGCCTCCGTAACTGATGAAGGGTAATGGTATCCCAATCACCGGAACTATCCCTATAGCCATACCTATGTTTATAAATACGTGGAAAAACAAAATACAGGCTACACAGTAACCGTAAACTCTGGAGAAACTGGAACGCTGCCGCTCTGCCATATTAATCAGGCGCAGCAGCAGGAAAATGAAGAGTCCAACCACGACAAAGCAGCCAGTAAACCCCCATTCTTCACCTATCGTAGAGAAAATAAAATCTGTACTTTGTTCAGGTACGTAGCCATATTTGGTTTGTGTACCCTGAAGAAAACCCCGTCCTGTGAGCTGACCGGAGCCTATGGCGATCTTAGACTGGATCACATTATAACCAACGCCCTTAGGGTCTGTCTTTAGACCAAGTATGATCTCTATCCGCGTACGCTGATGCTGTTTCAGTACCTTTTCATAGGCAAATTTTACCAGGAACAAATAGGAGATGGCTACAATGGTTACTATAATTGCAGAAAACATAATTTTCTGCTTTCTCCTGTTGTTGAAAATAAAAAAACCTCCTATCACCAACAGGATAGGGATCAGTATTTGCAGGGGTACCAGAAAGTCTGCAATAAATAATACGATCATACCTAAAAAGATCAGCAGGAAATAACCCGATAAACCTTCCCGGTACAAGGGAAACATAAAAGACAGAAATACAAGGGCAGAACCTGCATCTGGTTGTAAAAGGATGAGTATAAGTGGAATACCTATAATAAGCGCAGCAAAGAGTATCGACTTAATGTCTCTGAATTTTGGATTAAATGTACTGATATAACGGGCAAGAAGCAGAGCAGTTCCAAACTTTGCAAGCTCAGAAGGCTGAAGCCTGAAACCACCAAGAGCAATCCAGGCCTGATTGCCGCCCACGTTTCTGCCGATTAACAATACGGTAATCAGTAAAAGAACAATAATCCCGTAGACGACAGGTGAAAAGATACTGAAGAATTTTGCATCCAGCAGCAAGATAGAAAAACCAAGTATCAGGCCCGAAATGATAAACATCAGCTGCTTACCATAATTGGTTGTAAAATTAAACACTGAAGCATCCTGTTTGGTTATGGGTATAGAAGCATAGATGTTGACGAAACCTACTGTACACAACAGTACATAGACCAGTATCGTAATCCAGTCTACCTTAAAAAAGAATCTGTTGCTTTGATAAGTATTCATTATTTTTTGCTGACTGGTGGTTTATTAATGGTAACCGGATTCACTATTGGGCTTAAGGGTAGTTTTGTTTCAGATTTTAGGTTGGTCGTATCCACAGGTTTGGTGCCCGGTTTAACCTTAGGTTTTGGGGGCGGAGGTAATACCACCTGCTGTTTCATATTTTCTGCCTGCTGCTTTCTGTAGCCTCCTATACTGTCTTTCAAATACTTTTCTGTCATATAACTAGCGATAGGTGCTGCATAGGTACCACCATAACCCGCGTTCTCTACAATAACGGCAATTGCGATCTTCGGATTGTCCCTTGGTGCAAAGCCAATAAAAACAGAGTGGTTCTTGCCTCTGGGATTTTGTACCGTACCTGTTTTTCCGCACATGATGATGTCAGGAATTCTGGACTGGATCGCTGTTCCCCATGGAGCATTTACAGCGTCCTGCATCCCGTCTATAACAGGAGTGAAATGACGCGCATCCACACCAACATAATTTTTCTTTAAATATTCTTTTTTGATGACATGGTTCTTGCCGATAGACTTCACCAGGTGAGGTTTGATGTAATATCCCCTGTTGGCGATGACAGACATGATATTGGCCATTTGTAAAGGCGTGGCATCCATTTCCCCCTGACCGATAGCCAGAGAAAGAACAGTTGAATAACCCCAGTATTTACTGTATTTTTTGGAATAATACGCCGCGTCGTACAACCTGCCGGTACGTTCACCCGGTAAGTCTACACCGAGGCTGTCACCCAAACCCCAGAGCATTACTTTTTTTCTCCAGTCATCATAGGCGATCTTCTGGTTCTTGTATTTTCTCTGGGTCAGCAGTTTCTGAAACACATAGCAGGCATAGGTATTGCAGGAACGGGCCAGACCCCTTCTTACCGCGATATTGCCGTCGACATGCTCACACTTTACCGTATGATTTCCTACTCTGAAATATCCCGGGCAATTGAAAGTCGTATTTTCATCTATCACTCCTTCCTGTAGGCCAATAAGTGCATCAAGTGGTTTAAAAGCCGATCCTGGAGAATAATAACCTTGTATCGGTCTGATGTTAAAAACCCTGTTTGGATTTTTAAGCAGATCCATATAATTGTTCCCCTGTTGCCTGCCCACCATCATATTGGGGTTGTAATTCGGACTGCTCACAAAAGCCAGGATCTCTCCTGTAGCAGGTTCTATGGCTACAATACTGCCGATCTTGTTGCGCATCAGCTCTTCACCCAGCTTTTGCAGCCTGACATCCAGAGAAGAGATCAGCTGCTCACCTGAAACAGCAGCAGTATCAAACTTGCCTTCCGCATAACTTCCCTTTGGTACATTATGGGCATCATACAACATATTGACTACACCCCGTTCTCCGCGGAGTTCTTTCTCATACGCAAACTCCACCCCACTTTTTCCCTTATAATCACCTGAACGGTAATACCCCTCTGAGCGTTCGATATCCCTTGGTGAAACCTCTTTGATATACCCCAGGAAATGACTTGCGATGCTGTCTGGATATTGCCTGATGGTTCTGCTTTGTACAAAAAAACCGGGAAAACGGGCCAGTTGCTCCGACAGCGACTGATAAATCTCCACAGACAACTGCTTCTCTATAATACTGGGTTGGTATCTGGAAAGCCTTCTGGCTTTTCTCATGTTCTTACCAAACTTGGCGGTATCTACATCGATGATCTTACAAAGTTCCAGCGTATCAAATGGTTTTACATCATTAGGAATGGCCATCAAATCATAGACAGGTTCATTTTGCACCAGTACCTTTTCATGCCGGTCCAGTATTACTCCCCGTGCGGGGAAGGTATAGATCTGACGCAGGACATTACTCTTGGCAGAAAGAAAATATTTATCACTGTAGACCTGTATATAAAATAAGGTTCCGAGTAAGATAAGACCAATTACAATGAATAATCCCTGTACCACGTACTTCCGTTTAAACAGATTATAATTGTCCATCAGCGCATCTTTCTGTTGTAAAATACGAACTCAATTAAGGTGACGGCAAGTAAAGTAAACAAGCCGCTAAGCAGGCATCTGAGTAAAGTATAGGAAAGTTCTGTCAGCCTGAATGTTTCCAGTAGGAACAACACAATATGATGCGAGAAAATACAAAGCAGCGCGTACAGGATGAACCACTTGAAGCCCATATTGCCCAGAGTCGGTTCCGGTTCGTCAAAGCCGTCACGGTTTACTGTTACAGATATAAACAGAATTCTGACAAAGACAAGCATCACACAGGCAGAAGCATGTACGCCCATGGTATCATAAAAAGCATCTAAGGTCAGACCTGTGATAAAGGCTATGATGTAAAGCAGGATATTGGGTATGCCAAAAGGAAGCAGCAACAGGAACAGCACATACACAAAAGGAGTGGCCATATTGTAAAAACTCAGGTTTCTGAGCAGCAAAATCTGAACAAGTAGCAGAATCACCCAGCGCAATACATTTGAAAATACAAGTTTACTGCTCATCTGTCCTCCTGGCTTCTAATTCTTGTTGTTCCTTTGCAAACTTATCTTTGATTACATACACGTACTGCAATGTGCTAAAATCGTTAAAGAGATTGATCTCCAGTGTCATAAAGTTACCCCCCGTGGCAATTCCTGTATTGCTCACCGTTCCTACCAGGATGCCCGATGGAAATTTGGAGTAGGTAGAAGTCACCACAGTATCTTTAAGATTAACTTTAAAATGATTTGGTATTTCTTTAATATAAGCCTTCCTGTAATCGAAATTTCTTTCTCCCCATACCATTGAGCCCACCGCATTATTCTTTTTGATACTCACACTGACATAGGTTTTCTGGTGCAGTAAAGATTCAATAGTGGCCAGATGTTCCGAAACATCCCTGATATAACCAACTACCCCTTTTACCGGAGAAATAACCGGCATACCGCTTGTAATCCCATCTGCCTGGCCTTTATTGATCGTAATGATGTTATTGCGCAGGGTAATAGAGTTCTTGATGACCCTGGCGGCCAGGTAGGTGTACTGAGGAATACCCGCAGTATCCTTTACAGTCACATCTTTTGCCGTATCGATGTTCTTTATTGCAAGTATTTCTGTTTTCAATTTGGCATTTTCAATGGCCAGACTATCATTTACCGCACCCAGATTGATGTATTTTTTCAGAATGTTCAGGTTGTTATAAACATCCCCTACAATTTGATTGGTGGAATTAACCGCAATACTACGCTGATAAGCATTATTCTTTACAGTAAGTACAATCCCGGTAATAAAGAAAATGATAAAAAAGAAAAATGCGTTGTATCTGCTGATGAAAATCCAAAGGTTACGCATACTTACTTTTTAAAACTACTACTAAGAAGCCAAATTGTTACTGCATTAAAAATTTAAAGTTACCAATATTTTTTAAGGCGATACCCGTTCCGCGAACTACAGCACGAAGAGGATCTTCAGCTACGTGAACGGGAAGTTTGGTTTTTGCAGCCACACGCTTATCCAGTCCGCGAAGCAGGGCTCCTCCACCTGTCAGGTAAATACCTGTCTGGTATATATCGGCAGAAAGCTCCGGAGGAGTAATCTCTAAGGCCTTTAAAATAGCTTCTTCGATTTTAGAGATAGATTTATCCAGACAGTGCGCGATTTCTGTATAAGATACCGTGATCTGTTTAGGCACACCTGTCATCAGGTCCCGTCCCTGTACTGCGAAATCGGCAGGAGGATCAGTAAGTTCCGGCAATGCGGCACCCACCTCAATCTTGATTTTTTCAGCTGTACGGTCACCGATCATAATATTGTGCTGACGACGGATATAATTTACGATATCAGAGTCAAAGTTATCACCCGCAACACGAATGCTCTGGTCACATACGATACCGGAAAGCGCAATAACCGCAATCTCCGTAGTACCGCCACCTATATCAATGATCATATTGCCCATAGGTTCTTCCACATCAATACCGATACCTACAGCAGCAGCCATAGGCTCATGGATGAGGTATACTTCCTTAGCTCCGGCAATTTCTGCAGAATCACGTACCGCACGTTTTTCTACTTCTGTAATACCAGAAGGAATGCAGATCACCATCCTGAGCGAAGGAAACATCCATCCCTTACCGCCGTTCAGCATCCTGATCATCCCTTTGATCATGGCCTCAGCAGCGTTGAAATCTGCAATTACACCATCTTTCAGAGGTCTTACCGTACGAATATTATCGTGAGTTTTACCTTCCATCTGCATAGCCTGCCGGCCTATTGCGATGATCTTATTGGTTTGCCTGTCAAAGGCAACAATGGAAGGTTCGTCTACTACTACTTTGTCATTATGTATGATCAGGGTGTTTGCTGTACCTAAATCGATAGCAACCTCCTGTGTGAACCAATTAAATAAACCCATTTATAGGTGATAATTAAGTATTAAAAATTCTGTGTACTATAGTAATGTAAAACTACAGCTTTTTATTGTATTCGCTGACAAATAAAATTAGTGTTTGAAATGTCTGACACCAGTAGTAACCATCGCAATTCCCTTCTCATTTGCCATATTTACAGAATCGGCATCTTTAATAGAACCACCCGGTTGTAATACCGCTGTAATTCCCGCTTCAGCAGCAATTTCCAAACAGTCAGGAAATGGAAAAAATGCATCAGAAGCCATTACAGAGCCCTTCAGGTCAAAGTTAAACGCATCAGCTTTTACAATGGCCTGTTTCAGTGCATCAACTCTTGAAGTCTGGCCCACACCACTGGAAAGCAACTGATCATTTTTAACAAAAACAATCGTATTTGACTTCGTATGCTTCACAATCTTATTGGCAAAATACAGGTCTTTCAGCTCCTGTGCGGTAGGCACCTTATCGGTTACCGGCTTCATCTGGTCCGGACCCTCAATGATCAGATCTTTATCCTGTTCGATCACTCCGTTCAGCAAAGTTTTGAACTGTTTTTTGCTCAGTTCAACGGCATTGCGCTGCAGGATCACCCTGTTCTTTTTAGCACGGAAAAGCTCCACAGCCTCAGGTGCATAAGAAGGAGCGATCAGTACTTCGAAAAACAATTTGTTGATCTCAGTAGCAGTTGCCAGATCAATCTCACGGTTGGCAATCAGTACACCTCCGAAAGCAGATACAGGATCGCAGGCCAATGCAACATTCCATGCCTCCAGAACGGTAGGTTTTGAAGCTACACCACAAGCATTGGTATGCTTCAGGATCGCAAAAGTAGGTGCATCAAACTCGTCGATCAGTGCCACGGCAGCATCCACATCCACCAGGTTGTTGTAAGAAAGCTCTTTGCCGTTCAGTTTAGTGAACATCGCATCCAGATCACCATAGAATACACCTTGCTGATGCGGGTTCTCCCCATATCTTAAGGTCTGAGCTTGTGCTATACTGTGTTTGAAAACAGTGAGTGGCTCTTCAGTATTGAAATAATTGAAAATGGCAGTATCGTAGTTAGATGAAGTGTGGAATGCTTTTTTAGCAAAGGCCTTGCGCTGGGCAAGAGTAGTTTCCCCGTTTTGAGCTTCCAGTTGTTCCTGTAAAGCCGAGTAATCGTCTTTAGAAGCCAGAATTACCACATCATTGAAGTTTTTAGCGGCTGCCCTGATCAGGGAAATACCACCTATATCTATTTTCTCGATAATCTCCTGCTCAGAACCACCCGCTTTAACGGTTTCTTCAAAAGGATACAGATCTACAATAACCAGGTCTATCTCAGGAATTTCATACTGACCAATTTGCTCCTGATCTGAAGCCAGTGCTCTTCTGTTTAAGATACCTCCAAACACTTTCGGGTGCAGGGTCTTTACCCTTCCGCCCAGAATAGACGGATAACCGGTAAGGTCTTCTACAGCAGTAACCGGTAAATTTAAATCTTTAATAAACTGTTCTGTACCTCCGGTAGAAAACAATTGCACACCCTGTTCGGCAAGTAAGCGAACCAAAGGTTCTAAACCATCCTTGTAATAAACTGAAATTAAAGCGTTTTTGATCTTTATAGATTGACTCATCAGAGAAAAATTTTGAGCCGCAAAATTAGAACTTTTAACCGATAAATGCGCAGGGTAAAATGATAAAAAAATCTATTTCTTTATCTTCTTTATAATTCCGTCTATTATTCTCGGATAGTGCTGGTGTTCAAGTTGCTGTCCTTTGAATTTAATCATTTCCAGGTTGTCATCCTTTTCAATCCTGTAGCGGCCCTGGTAAATGTATTCCCCTTCGTCATAATGCTCATTCACATAATGTATGGTAATCCCTCCTTCAGGTTCGCCGGCCGCAAGTACCGCATGATGTACATGGTCTCCGTACATGCCCTTGCCCCCAAATTTTGGCAATAAAGCAGGGTGGATGTTTACAATTCTTCCAGGGTATTCATTGATTAGCTTTTTCGGAATGAGCCATAAGAATCCTGCCAGTACGATCAGATCGATGTCCAGATTTTTGAGCAGATCAATAATGTTGTCCGTATGGTAAAATTCATTCCTGTCAAAAATATGAGAGGGGATCTCAAAATTATCAGCACGCTGCAGTACATAGGCATCAGGATTATTGGTCAGCACCAGCGCAATCTCTACTTCAGGATTGCGTTTATAAAGTTCCATCAATTTTTGTGCGTTAGATCCCGATCCTGAAGCAAATATGGCAATGCGTTTTTTCATCCGTATACTGTTGTTTTTTTTGGTGATGACACTATCTTTTGACAGCACTGCACCTGGTGGTTTTAGTAAAATATGCTAATGTCATCAAAAATAGGATTTTAAGTAATCATTGAAAGGCTTTTCTTGAATTTTCGTTCAGAATAAGGTTAGCGCCCGTTCCCGGCTTCTCCGCGAAAGAGCACCTTCGGGAGAATCTTAATTATGATCTCTGCTCCGTGCAAAAGAAGTGCATAACTTTCTATATTTGAAAATACAATAAAGTATGATCCGTAATGACTAAAAAGCCAATATTCCTTTTGTTCCTGTTCTTTTTTGTTTCACAGGGGTTTTCAGCTTTGGCCCAGCGGCTGACAAAACAAGCTGCGGCAGAGCTGGCCGCCACCGAATATGAAAAGCAGGCTGCGCTGCAAAAACAGGAAGCCGGAGAGATCTGGATGAAAAAACAGGTCAGTTATGGACAGTACCAAATGAAATTTGCCTGCCGCATTCTGGGAGAGCAGCCGGCTGATGGACGCAGCCTCTATATTTCTATGCATGGCGGTGGCAATACCAGCCCTCAGGCCAATGATCAGCAGTGGAAAAATCAGATTTCCCTGTATACCCCTAAAGAAGGGGTATATCTTGCCCCGAGAGCACCCACCAATACCTGGAATCTGTGGCACGAAGACCATATCGATACCATGTTTGTCGCCATTATCAAAGCGGCTGTTTTGATGGAAGGCGTAAATCCTGATAAAGTTTATATAACAGGCTATTCTGCCGGTGGCGATGGTACTTTTCAGATTGCGCCAAGAATGGCCGATCATTGGGCGGCAGCTGCGATGATGGCCGGACATCCCGGAGATGCGGCGGCTTTAAATTTGAGAAACCTGCCTTTTGCGATCTATATGGGCGGAGTGGATTCGGCATATAAAAGAAATGAGCTGGCAGCGGTGTGGGGCAAAAAACTGGACAGCCTGGAAAGCGCGAACCCTGGCAGTTACAGGCACGATGTACACATCTATGAGGGCATGCCGCACTGGATGAGCAGGAAGGATACGGTTGCTGTTCCATGGATGGCTGCCTTCAGAAGAAATCCGCTTCCTGTAAAAGTAGCCTGGAAACAGGATGACAGGCACCACGATACCTTTTACTGGCTGGGTGTGCCCTTGTCTGAAGCCAGAACAGGAGCCGAATCTATAGTCTCCGTATCGGGCAATGTGATCAGCATTGAGAAAAATGAGAATACTACACTTCAGCTCTATCTGAACGATAAATTGCTGGACCTCGATAAAAAAGTTAAAGTTCTTTATAAAGGATCAGTCATCTTCAATGCTAAAGTGCCAAGAAGTGCCAAACTGATTGCGCAGACCGCCAAAAGACTCGATCGCGGCTTCATCTTCAGTGCCCTGCTGACGCTGAAAGATGGTAAGGTTTACAGTATTCAATAAATAGCCTCTGCATTTACCTTGTGTCCGCATTGCCGGCATGCCGGGTTCGGATCAACTCCTGGGTTGGTAGAGTCTATGGGCCTATCAACCCCCTGTCAACTTCCTGGAGAGACCGGCCCGGGTCCTTCCCGGATATCTGAAAGAGATAGACGCAGGGTTAAAGAGATTGCGCGGGGAATGCGCCATGTCGCTCAGGGAAAAAAAAGAAATCAAAACAGATTATTTGTGTGTTTTAATATAAAAAACACGATATTCTGCTAAAGAATGTCAAAAGAACCATGAAAGCTACAAAAGAAGGATTTACATTGGATGAAAAGCGATTTCGGCTGTTTATGGATGAGCTGCCGGGCTTAAGCTGGATCACTGATGACAAGGATGTACTGAGGTATGCAAACCGTTGCTTTTTTGAAACCTTTAATTTGCTGCCCGATGTGGCAGGTAAAAAGCTGGAAGATATATTCGGAATTGAGATCGCACGCAACGCACATCATAACAATATGGATGTGCTTCAGTCTGGTGAAAATAAAGAATTTCACCAGATGCTCAGAGATAAGAACGGACACCCCCAATATTATAAAACCTATAAGTTCCCTTTCCAGGATTCAGATGGTTTAAGTAGTATGGTGGGCACGGTGGCCTTCAATATTACCAAGCGGCTAAAGCTGGAAGAAGAACTTCAGCAAAGTGAAACCCAGTTTAAACAGGCTTTTGAACATTCCCTGATCGGCATGGCAATGATCAGTCCGGAAGGGAAGTGGAAGAAAGTCAACAAAAGCCTTTGCCAGATCCTGGGGTATTCTGAAGAAGAACTGAAACTGCTGAATATAAGAGACGTTACTCATCCGGATGATTTGGGGGGCAGTTTGAATTTGCTTAGTCAGCTGGCCAAAGGAGAAATTGAAGAGGTGAAGTATGAAAAGCGTTACATCCATAAGGATGGCAGTCCGATATGGGTCATCATTGCAGCAACAATGTTGTATGACAGTTTGGGCACGCCGCTGCATTACGTATCTCAGATAGAAGATATTACCAAAAGAAAAGAGATAGAAAATGATCTGGTGCTGAGTGAGAAAAAGTACCGCACCATTTTTGAAAATGTACAGGATGTATTTTATCAGACAAATAAAGAGGGGATCGTTACAGAGATCAGCCCTTCTATAGAACAGCATTCCGGTTATCCCAGGTCTGAGATCATCGGGATGCCCGTAGATACCTTCTATTATTATACACAGGACAGGGAACGGATTGTAGAACAACTGCGCATCAGCGGTTTTGTGATCGATTTTGAAGTCAGGCTGAAGACCAAAAGCGAGGAACTTCGCTATGCTTCTGTAAATGCAAGGCTGATCATCGAAGGCGGTGCGGTGACCGGTACTGAAGGCAGCATGCGGGATGTGACTACGAGGAAGTTTCATGAAAATGCGTTGCAGGCACTCAATACAGAATTGGCGGCTTCGAACGAACAAAAAAACAAACTGTTCTCTATCATTGGTCATGACCTGAGAAATCCGATATCAGGTAGTTTGCAGTTGCTGGACCTCACCCTGACAGACTTTGAATCCAGCTCTGCTGAAGATGTACACGCCTACTTGTCTATGATGAAGCAGGAGCTGTCAAGTGCAAACAATTTGCTGGAAGATTTGCTGACCTGGGCAAAATCTCAGTTTAATGCGGTGAGTTTTAATCCCGTCGAGATCAGTGATCTGCCGGGTCTGATTCATAAGAGCAGGCAAACGGTCAGCACAATGGCAGAGAAAAAAGGAGTCGCCATTATAGAGCGTGTGTCAGAGGGCATGGTCATCTATGCCGATACAGGCATGCTCGAAACGGTTATCCGCAACCTGCTGAGCAATGCGGTGAAATTCAGCAATCCGGGAGGATCTGTGTTGGTAAAGGCCGAGCCCAATGAACGGGGCACTTTGTTTATCGTTCAGGACAATGGTATGGGAATTCCAAAAGATAAGATTCCCCAGCTTTTCGATAAAAGTTTAAATTATACTACTTACGGCACCGCAGGGGAAAAGGGGACAGGGCTGGGCCTGAACATCTGTAATGATTTTGTGCTGAAACACGGAGGTGAGCTTTGGGTAGAAAGCGAAGAGGGCAAAGGCACTGTGTTTTATTTTATGATACCTGAGCTGCTCAAGCCTTAATCTTGTACAAGCTTATACAAGAAAACAATAGAATCTTATATAAGGAGACAATGGTTTGTACTCATCTGATGAGCACAAACCATTGTCTCCTTATTTCTCCAGATTGACTTTCAGGTTATTTAATCCGTCCTGCAGGTCTTTGCCTAACATTTTTTCCATACCCATCAATACCGGAATCAGGTTCATCGGGTAGTTCATATGGCCTTTAAAACCCCATTTTACTTTGGTTGCGCTGTCGCCTGCTGCCTCTGTTGTCATATAGGCATTGTCTTCTGCTTCAAAAGGTTCCTTAAAGCGTAGTTTCATGTCTATGCGTTCTCCGTCTTTAATCGCCGAGATTTCCTGTTCCCCTTTTCCTGCTTCTTTTTTCTGGCTGTCCCAGCTGTATACAAAGCCCGGGGTTCCGTCTGTGCCTGAATATGTTTTTTTCATAGCAGGGTCCAGCTGGTTCCAGACGCTGTAATGGTCCTGGTTTTTAAGCAGTTTGATGTAATCGAATACCTCCTGTTTGGGTTTATTGATGGTGATTTCCCGCTCCACAGCATAGTCTTTGCTGATAAATAAAGCAGCTATCAGCGCCAGGACAATAATTCCGACGACGATAGATAAGATGACTTTTAGAATTTTCATAATGCTTTTGTTTTTTAGAGTGAATGATATGTTTGTTTGCTTAAATAAATTTAATTCTTTTTTATGTTTATTTCCAAATTGCCGGATCAGGTGCCGGAGTATATCAGGTCCGGATATAAGTGCTTGAAAATATTTTTATTATGATTTTGTATTTTAAAAACATTAGTTCTATATTTGCAGTCCGAAAAATAAAGAAAGAACAGAGCATTGCTCTAACTATAAAATATTTAACAATAAAAAATGGCAAATCATAAATCTTCATTAAAGAGAATCAGAGCAAACGCTACTAAACGTTTACGTAACAGATATCAAGCTAAAACAACACGTACTTTTATCAAAAGACTTCGTGCTGCTGAAGATAAAAAAACAGGATTGGAATTGCTTCCTAAAGTAGTTTCAATGTTAGATCGTTTAGCCAAAAAGAACGTTATTCACAAGAATAAGGCGGCAAACAACAAATCTAAATTAACTAAATTTGTTAATGGCCTGAAATAGGTATAGCTTTACAAAGTATAGAACGGGATGTGCATTGCACTTCCCGTTTTTTTTTGCTCAGAAAATTCAAACTGAAAAATATGGAGCTATATGAGCAAAAACTGGGTATTAAATTGTGGGCAGAAGAAGACAGGCCCCGTGAAAAACTGATGATGAACGGCAGAAGGCATCTTACAGATGCAGAACTGGTCGCTATTTTAATTGGGTCAGGAAATAAAGAAGAGACGGCGGTAGATCTGAGCAAGAGGATACTGGTCACTTATACTAATGATTTGGATACCCTCGGTAAGGCATCGGTAAAGGAATTGTCCATGTTTAAAGGCATCGGTGAAGCGAAGGCGATTTCCATTGTGGCCGCACTGGAGCTTGGCCGCAGAAGAAAGGAAACGCAGGGAAGCCAGCGGATAAAGATCATGAGTGCCAAAGATGCTTTTGAGGTATTGTTGCCGGTCTTTGCCGATCTGAATCATGAGGAGTTTTGGATGCTGATGCTGAACAGGGCAAACCTGCTTATCGCCAAATATCTGGTAAGTAAAGGCGGACAGGCGGGTACAGTGGCTGATCCTAAGGTGATTTTTAAGGCAGCTTTAGAGCATAATGCGGCGAGCATCATCCTGGCACATAATCACCCTTCCGGTAACCTGAAGCCGAGTGAGCAGGACATTCGCATCACCAGAAGAATGGTAGAGGCGGGTAAGATGATGGATCTCCAGGTGGTCGATCACCTGATCATTACCGATAAATTATTTTATAGTTTTGGAGATGAAGGCTTGATTTAGCGTTTACTGAGATGGCTTTATTTTATATCTTTGCATTTTATACGGAAATTGAAAAATGAAGATATCATATAACTGGCTTAAACAGTTCATTCAGACAGATAAAACCCCGCAGGAACTTTCTTTAATACTGACCAATATTGGTCTGGAAGTAGAAAGCCTGGATACTGTACAGGCTATAGCCGGTGGTTTGGAAGGATTGGTGATTGGTCATGTGCTGAGCTGTGTTACTCATCCGAATGCCGACCGTCTGCGGGTAACAACCGTCGATGTGGGAGGGGCAGATATTTTACAGATCGTATGCGGAGCACCAAATGTGGCGCAGGGTCAGAAGGTGGTTGTAGCTACAGTTGGAGCTACGGTCTATCCAAATGAAGGGGAACCGTTTAAGATCAATAAGTCAAAGATTCGCGGTGAAGTTTCGGAGGGAATGATCTGCGCAGAGGACGAGATTGGATTGGGTGTTTCCCACGACGGAATTATGGTTTTACCTGCTGAAACGACAGTGGGTATTACAGCTAAGGAATATTTTAAACTTGAGGATGATTATCTGTTTGAGATTGGCCTGACCCCAAACAGGGCCGATGCGGCTTCTCATCTGGGGGTAGCAAGGGATCTGGCAGCTTACTTTCGTACAGACATAAAAATGCCTGATGTTACCGCATTCAGGACTTCCAGCGAGGAGCTGGTGATTGAAGTGAAGGTGGAAGATACAGATGCTTGTCCGCGTTACAGCAGTATGACGATCAGTGGGGTGTCTGTAAAGAGTTCTCCGGACTGGTTGCAGGACAAATTGAAAGTGATCGGAATCAGACCGATCAATAATATCGTAGACATTACCAACTATGTACTGCATGACCTTGGTCAGCCGCTTCATGCATTTGATGCGGATCAGGTAAAGGGAGCTAAAGTATTGGTGAAGAAATGTGCAGAGGGCACTCCTTTTGTCACATTGGACGGAACCGAGCGTAAGCTTTCGGCAGAAGATCTGATGATTTGCAATGCGGAGGAACCGATGTGTATTGCGGGTGTGTTTGGCGGTAAGACTTCGGGAGTGACGGAAACAACAACAAATATATTCCTGGAGAGTGCATATTTCAATTCGGTTTCTGTACGTAAAACTTCTAAAAGACATGGCTTGAAAACCGATGCCTCCTTCAGATTTGAGCGTGGTACGGATCCGGATATGACAGTTGTGGCACTGAAACGTGCGGCCTTGTTGATTCAGGAGCTGGCCGGAGGAGTGATTTCCTCTTCCATTTCAGATATATATCCAAACCCTGTTAGCCCTTTTGAGGTGCAGGTGAATTACAATAACATCAATAAACTGATCGGGGCTGCTATTCCGGATGCGGAGATCAAAGCAATTATTACCGCACTGGGGATTGAAGTTGCGGCTGAAACAGCGGAAACACTGGATCTGAAAGTTCCTGCCTATAAAGTAGATGTTACCCGTGAGTGTGATGTTACAGAAGAGGTTTTAAGGATTTACGGGTACAACAACATTGAGATTCCGAGTAAGATCAATGCGTCTTTATCTTATACTTCAAAACCGGACAGAGAACAGACCCAGCATGTGATCGCTGATCTGCTGACTGCAAATGGTTTTCTGGAGATCTGGTGCAACTCACTGACAAAAGGTGCGTATTCTAAAAATCCTGAAGAAGCGGTTCAGATTCTGAATCCGCTGAGTTCGGATCTGAACGTCATGCGCCAGAGCCTGCTCATGCCTGCTTTGGAGAGTGTGGCGTATAATTTGAACCGTAAGATTGCAGACATTAAGTTTTATGAGTTCGGAAAGACCTACCACCTGATTGATGGTAAATATGTGGAGCGTCCGCGTTTATTGCTGACGCTGTCCGGATCAAACTTGTCTGAACAATGGAATCACAAGGTATCTCCGGTGAGTTTCTATAACCTGAAGGGGGCTGTAGATGCGGTAATAGGCAGGCTGGGTATTGCCAATTATCAATCCGGGGAAATAAAGGATGATAATTTTGCTTATGGCCTGCAATATTTCAGAGGGGATAAAGTACTGGTTTCTTTTGGAGCGGTAACGGCCGCAGACAGGAAGCAGGCAGATGTAGACAAAGAGGTTTACTATGCTGACTTTGACTGGGCTTTGCTGCTGGATATTGTCAGGAAAAATAAAATTGTAAATAAAGAAGTCTCTAAGTACCCTGCAGTAAGAAGAGATCTTTCTATGCTGGTAGATGCTCATGTAAGTTTTGATGATCTGAAGACGATTGCTTTCAAAACGGAGAAGAAATTGATCAAAAATGTGCAGGTGTTTGATGTCTATGTAGGCGATAAATTACCTGCAGGAAAAAAATCATACGCGCTGAACTTTACACTGCAGGATGAAGAGCAGACACTAACGGACAAACAAATTGATTCCGTTATGCAAAAGATTATATATAACTTAGCACAAACTGCAAAAGCCGAGATCAGAAAGTAAGCTGCCTGATTTGCGGAAACGTTAAATAAAAAATAAATAAAAATGTCTTTGGTTGCCGATCAGTTAAATTCAGTATTGCAAAAAACAGCTCGCCTGATAGAGCTCTGCAGTGCATTGCAGGAAGAAAATGATCTGTTAAAGCTTGAGAACCAGTCTGTAAAGACTAACCTTGATGGTTTCAAAAGTAAGAATGCGGATCTTGAAGAAAAGATGAGGGTATTGAAACTGGCGAAAAGTATTGAAGGTACAAGTGAAAAGACTCTTGATATAAAGCAAAAAATTAACGATTTTGTGCGTGAAATAGATAAGTGTGTGGTATTACTTAAGAAATAAGTAGTATGGGTACAGTGAAACAAAGCTAAAAAATGGGAGAAATCTCGATAAAAATAACCATTTCCGATCGTATCTATCCCTTAAAGGTGAATACGGAAGAGGAAGAAATTGTAAGGCGGGCAGCCAAGATCATCAACGAGCGTATAAAAGATTATCAGGAAAATTATGCGGTCAGAGATAAACAGGATTTGCTTTCTATGGCAGTATTGCATTACGCTACAGCAGTACTGAGGGTAGAGAACAAGGCTCAAAATCAGGATACTGCTGTTGCCGGCAAGGTAGAAGAGTTAGATACTTTATTGAATGATTTTTTCACGAAATAGGAAAGTTCTTTATATTTAGTTTGAATTTACAAAGATATAGCCGCAGCTAGGTTTTTGGGTTTCACTTTTTAAAACTTAACACTTCAATATTTATAGGATTGAGAGGGTGTATTTCATCTGCATTTATGCACCTGAAAATGACTTAAATCCTAATTATAAATTCGTTGAGGTTTTTAAAACTGAAGCCCGTTAATGTAGTTGCGGTTTTTTTTTAACATATTTTAAAAGGCCATGCCCAGGCATGATATAGGGGGAATTAAATATAAAAATGGAAATACTAGGAATATTAGGATATGTACTTGCCGGTTTAGTGATCGGTGTTGTAGTAGGCCGATACCTGCTTCGTGGACTGTTGAAGAGCCAGGAAGTAGCGGCCCAGAATAAAGTGAAAAAGATTCTTAAGGATGCAGAAACCAATGCAGAGATCTTAAAGAAGGACAGGTTGCTGGAAGCAAAAGAGAAGTTTCTGCAGATGAAATCTGAACACGAGCAGGAAGTAAATTCTAAAAATAACCTGATCAACCAGCGTGAGAATTCACTGAAGCAAAAAGAGCAGTCGCTGGGTCAGAAGATTGAGAACGCGAGCCGTAAGGAGCAGGAACTCGATAATCATAAAAAGAATCTGGAGAAGCAGACTGAAATTGCTGTAAAAAAACAGGAGGAAGTAGAAGTACTGAAAAACCAGCATGTGAAGCAATTGGAAACCATTGCGGGGTTAAGTGCTGACGAGGCTAAAAATCAACTCGTAGAGACCATGAAGCAGGAGGCCCGTACACAGGCGATGATCCAGGTGAAGGACATTGTGGACGAGGCTAAGCTTACTGCAACCAAAGAAGCTAAGAAAGTGGTGATCCAGACGATTCAGCGTACTGCTGTAGAGGCTGCGATCGAAAATACAGTGTCCATATTTCATATCGAAAGTGATGAGATCAAAGGTCGTGTGATCGGCAGGGAAGGCCGTAATATCCGTGCTCTTGAAGCAGCTACAGGAATTGAAATCATTGTGGATGATACTCCTGAGGCGATCATTTTATCGGGTTTTGATCCGGTAAGAAGAGAGATTGCCCGTTTGGCCCTGCACCGTTTGGTAACTGATGGCAGAATCCACCCGGCACGTATTGAGGAAGTCGTTGCTAAAACGAAGAAGCAGATTGAAGACGAGATTGTAGAGATTGGTGAACGTACTGTGATAGACCTGGGCATCCATGGTCTGCACCCTGAACTGATCAGAATGGTTGGACGTATGCGTTACCGTTCTTCTTACGGACAGAATCTGCTGCATCACTCCAGAGAGGTGGCGAACTTCTGTGCTACTATGGCTGCAGAATTAGGACTTAACGCTAAAATGGCTAAACGTGCAGGATTATTACATGATATAGGTAAGGTTCCTGATGACAATCCGGAATTGCCTCACGCAATTTTAGGGATGCAGCTTGCTGAAAAATATAAAGAACATCCGGAAATTTGTAATGCCATCGGAGCGCACCACGATGAGATCGAAATGACCTCTATGATCTCTCCTATTGTTCAGGCTTGTGATGCCATCTCAGGCGCCCGTCCGGGTGCAAGACGTGAGGTGGTAGAAAGTTATATCAAACGTCTTAAGGAACTGGAAGAGCTGGCACTTTCTTATCCCGGTGTAGAGAAAACATTCGCCATACAAGCAGGTCGTGAGCTTAGGGTAGTGGTAGAAAGCGAGCGTGTAACGGATCAGCAGGCAGAATTGCTTGCGGCGGATATTTCCAACAGAATTCAAACAGAGATGACCTACCCTGGTCAGATCAAGGTGACTGTAATCAGAGAAACCAGATCAGTAGCATTTGCGAAATAGCAAATTGTCAGATCTGGCAGCTAATATTTATAAAGCGGTGGTTTATTCCACCGCTTTTTTTATTTTTACGCTGTAAACGGAAATCATATGAAAACGGCACAAAAAAGTGAAGCAGATGTTCTTTTTGATAAATATGCAGAGAGTCATCAGAATCATACCAACGAGATCATCCACTGGATCTGTGTACCGTCTATTGTTTTTAGTTTACTGGGCCTGGTATGGTCCATCCCATTTCCTCATCTCGATTTTCTTGGCAGATACAACGGATATGTGAACTGGGCATCCTTCCTGATCGCCTTTGCCATTTATTATTATTACCGCCTTTCACCTGTCATGTCCTACCTGATGCTGCTGGTCATTTTTGGAATGAGTATCGGCATAGTGCAGCTTGAAAAATGGGCGGCAAACGGCGGACCTGCCATATGGCAGTCCTGTCTGGTTATTTTCATTCTGGCCTGGATAGGGCAGTTTATTGGTCACAAGATAGAAGGAAAGAAACCCTCCTTCCTGGATGATGTTAAATTCTTATTAATCGGTCCAATATGGTTATTGCACTTCATTTGTAAAAGAATAGGGTTAAAATATTGATCCTTTTGGCTATTAACATGGAATTAACATTCAGGTAAACGAATGGTAATTTACATCTAACATATACCTAACATTGTGGTAATAGCTTTGCTGGAAATTAATTAACAGCAAAATTGAAATCACAACTAAATCTAAAGAAGGCAATAATTACAATGTTATTTGTAATTATAGGGTCTGCGGTATTTGCGCAGACAGGCAAGATTTCCGGTAAAGTATCTGATGGTAAGTCAGGTGAGACCCTGATCGGAGTAACGGTAAAAATCCAGGGCACTACAAAAGGCATTGCAACAGATGTAGAGGGAAGATACCTGATCGGCGGTGTTGCACCAGGAAAATACACCATAGAAGCATCCTATATCGGCTATACCACGAAGAACATCTCAGATGTAGAGGTTAAGGCAAATAGCGCAACTGTTGTTGACTTGATCATGGACGATTCAAACGATCAGAAGCTGAAGGAAGTTGTCATTACAGCAAATGTCAGCAAAGAATCTGTCAACACTTTATACTCCAATCAAAAATCCAGTATCAGTATTTCAAGCGGGATCTCTGCCGAACTCATTAAAAAGAGTCCGGATAAAAATACCTCAGAAGTATTAAAACGGGTTAGCGGCGCAAGTATCCAGGACAATAAATACATTATTGTACGTGGTTTGTCTGACAGGTACAATTCGGCCATGCTGAACAATTCCGTGCTGCCTAATACAGAGGTAGATAAAAAAGCTTTCTCGTTTGATATTATTCCTTCTAACCTGATAGACGCTATTGTCATCAATAAAACTGCATCTGCAGACATGCCTGCAGACTTTTCAGGAGGTGTTGTCCAGATCACCACCAAAGATTTTCCGGACAATAAATTCCTGGGTTTCTCCCTGGGCACCTCATACAATACCCAGTCTGCATTTAAAGACTTTCTTGCACCACAGAAAAGCGGTAATGAGATTTTTGGATTTTATGATAAAAGACGCGATATCCCTTCCTCATTTCCTTCAAGAGTAGATTATATCGCAAAGCCGGAAGCAGAACGGTTTGCCTTGTCAAAACAATTCTCCAACAACTGGGGATACGATAGGATCACGTCCACATTAGGACCTAATTTTCAGGCAAACTATGGTACCAGCAAAGTATTTAAAGACAACAGTAAATTCGGAACCATCTTATCTTTAACCTACAGGTACGATGAGCGTTTGAGAGAAAGTGATCAGATTGCCTATACCGGACAAAATGCCGGTGACAAGTATCATGACAATGCGTATAATTACAACACCAATATCGGGGGGCTGGCCAATTTCGCCTATTCCTGGGGAACGAATAAGATCGCTTTAAAGAACTTATACAACAGGGTTCTTGAGAGCCAGTTTATCCTTCGTGATGGTATAGATGAAAGCGGAAGTGATTTTACCAGAACAGGTGATTATTTGTTGCAGAGGTCTTTATTGTCGAGTCAGCTGACAGGTAACCATCTTTTATCTGCAGAAAGTAAGGTGAAGTTGGATTGGGGCCTGAACTTCTCAACCATCGACAGAAAAGAACCCGGTTATAAACGGATGGAATACTCAGATGGTGGTGATGGCGTTAAAAGAGCAAGTGTGCCTGCGGGTAGTGCATCGAGTGGACTAGGCGGTAATTTTTCATCTGTATTGGATGAAAACAGTTATGGCGGGTCTGTTGATTTCACCGTTCCTGTAAAATGGTTCCGTGATAACAATAAAATTAAGGCCGGTTACTTCGGTCAGTACAGAAAGAGAGATTTCAGTGCCAGAGATATCGGCTTTATAAAAAGTGGTTCAACAGAATTTAACAACGCCTTGTTGTTGTTGCCTCAGGGCCAGATCTTCGATCCGAAAAACATCGGGCCGGGCGGATTTATCATGGATGATATCACAAACGGATCAGCCAAATATGATGCGAACTCATTTTTAAATGCAGGTTATATCATGTTTGATGGTTACCTGACCGGGAAGTTAAGACTTGGAATCGGTGCAAGAGTAGAATCCTTTAACCAGAAACTGAACAGTACCGATAACACATCAAGACCATTAAAGGTAGATACCACTTATCTGAACGTACTTCCTTCTGCCAATCTGATCTATAACTTAACAGAAAAAGCCAGCTTAAGGGTATCTGCTTCTCAGACTGTAGGCAGACCTGAGTTCAGGGAAATAGCCCCATTCTCTTTCTACGATTTCAACAAGAATGTGAATGTATTTGGAGAGCCTAAGCTGAAACAATCAAAAACAACCAATTTAGATTTAGGTTACGCATTATATCCTGCATCAGGAGAAGCATTTACTGCATCCGCATTCTTTAAGCACTTTGATTCTCCTATAGAGCAAAAACTTGATCCAGGAGCTTCAGGAAGATCATTTGGCTATTTCAATGCCGAATCCGCAACACTATACGGTATAGAGGCTGAATTCAGAAAAACACTCGGCTTTATCGGTGACAGGTTTAATAACTTTACGTTCAATGCCAATGCATCTTATATTAAATCAGTGGTAGATGTACCTACAACGGTAAATGCCGAAGGAAAGCGCCCTATGCAGGGTCAATCCCCTTACCTGATCAATGCTGGTCTTCAATACAGTTCAAAAACCGCAAATCCTTTGGGAGTGACTCTTTTGTTCAACAGAATAGGCAAACGCATCTGGGTAGTTGGAAACGTACGTGACCCGGATATTTATGAGAAACCAAGAAATGTACTTGATTTACAGCTTTCTCAGAAATTTGCGAAATCCAGAGCCGAAGTCAAACTTAACTATAGTGATATCCTGAACAATAAGGCCATCTATTATCAGAAGCCAAAAGGTACATCGCCAAGTGCAGGTTTTGATGAAAACACGGACCACGTTAATATCTCAGACCGTTTTGGATCTACAATATCATTGAGTCTCTCTTATACTATAAAATAGATAACAATTAATTAACATACATACCGAGCATTGTTAATCGTGTCTTAATGATGGGTTAATTTGCCCGGTATACCTTTGAACAAATAATAACTAAGAAATGAAAAACAATTTAAATTTAAGCCTGTTGGCTATTTTAATTGCGGGAGCTACAGTTGTTTCCAGTTGTAAAAAAGATAAACAGGTTGTGATTGATCCGCCACCAGTAGATTCTAACGAATCTTTAGCAGATTCTTTTTTCGATAAAGTTGCTTACAGGGGTGCGTTCAGTTCTACAAACTGGCTTGCAACATGGACAAATTTTAGTCCTAAAACTACAGTTTACGGCGAAACAACAGCTGAATTGTCAGGTACGATCGCTACAAACACAACACTTGATGCCACTAAGGTATATAAATTGGTAGGCTTTGTTTATGTAAAAGAAGGTGTAACTCTGACTATTCCTGCAGGAACAGTAATCAGAGGTGATAAAGTTTCAAAAGGTACTTTGGTGGTAACCCGCGGAGGTAAATTGGTAGCTCAGGGCACAGCAGATAAACCTGTAGTATTTACATCTAATTTTGCTGTTGGTGAACGCAATCCAGGCGATTGGGGTGGTGTAATTCTTTTGGGTAAAGCACCGAACAACCTGCCGGGTGGTACAGGTGTTATCGAAGGTGGTTTAACACTTCCTGAAGGTAACCACGGTGGTACAGACGCTGCGGATAACTCAGGCACATTGAAATACGTTCGTATTGAATTCCCTGGTATCGCATTTGCAAAAGATAATGAGATCAATGGATTAACCCTTGGGTCTGTAGGTACAGGAACTACAATTGATTATGTTCAGGTATCTTTCTCAGGAGATGATTCATTCGAGTGGTTTGGCGGAACAGTAAACGCAAAACACCTTGTTTCTATAGCGAACGTTGATGATATTTTCGATTTTGACAATGGCTTTTCAGGTAAATTACAATTCCTTGTAGCACAAAGAGATCCTTCACTTGCAGATCAGGCTGGTCAGTCTAATGGAATTGAGTCTGATAACTCAGCCGGTGATTTTACAGTTAGCCCAAGAACTCGTCCGGTGATTTCTAACATGACGCTCATCGGCCCTGGAAATACAGCAGTTGATGCAAAACATGAGTATGCTAACTTATGGAGAAGAGGTTCTAAAATGATCCTTGCAAACTCTCTGTTCATTGGTTTCAGATATGGTATCGATATCCGCGATAAAGAAACCGGAGATGCACTTACTGATGGTACTTCATTAATCAAGAACAACATTTATCAGTCATTCACAGCTGGAAAAGATGTAGTTGCTGATGGTACTGTTCCATCTTTCGCAAATGTTGATCTGTTAAAAACATACCTGTCAGGTAAGAACAATACAATTGTTGATCAGGCAGCAGCAGCAGCATTACTGGTTGATCCTTTCCATGTAACTGCTCCTAACTTCCTGTTAAAAACGGGTTCAGCAGCAGCAGCCGGCGCAACATTTTAATTAAGAAAATAGTTTAAAAAAAAAGCCTGTAAGCAATCGCTTACAGGCTTTTTTTTTAAACTATTTTAGCTGTGCTTATTTCACTCCCGGGGTATATGCATAGACCACCTGATACGGAATGTTTTTAAGGTCCGAAGAAATCTGGCCAATCGACAAGTTCTCCTTTTGAGGAGTAGGCTCACATACAGAATATACCTTACCATTATAATAGATCGGCTGACCAACCGGTTTGTCAAACTGAACCGCCATGGTAATATGGGTGGGGTATAAAAGCGCAATCATAGGCAGGTCGTAGATCTCTTTGACCAGGTAAAAGAAAAGTGCAGCCCTGTCATCACAATCACTGTATTCCGAAAACAGCGTGCCTTCCGGAGACAGGCGTTTTTCCTTTCCAAAATTCTCATCATCATTTTCATACAGAAATGCGTACCGGGTAAACCTCATGAGGTAGTCGACTCCCTTTTTCTGTTTCATGCCACTGATGTTTTTTTTCAGAATGGGAATCAGTGAACTATAAGTTTCCTTACTGAGCGGGATATTGAAATAATATTCAAAGTCTACCCCCGGATAATTGGTAAACAGGCTCTGAACCTCAGGATTCAGTTTAATATTGAAGTGATAGGCCTTATGTCCATAATTAAAAGCAATCTCTTTGTCCTTATAACTTTCCGGTTTGAAATCCGGCATGCGGGTAACTTTATAAGAGAAAGCCCTGCGCGCTTCAGGAATACCAATCATGTCGTGCGGCGGTACCTTATTCAGATCAGCATGATCGTAATCATGATAATTTAAACACATGTACTTTTTGTTTTTAAACATGAGATAGGGGATATCTGAGATGTCCTCATCGTTGTAGACATAAAAGATGATCCGGTTGTCCGCAATAGTTAACCTGGCGTCATAGCCGGATTTTACCATCAGGAACCATTTGTAGAAAGTATACCTTTCATAATTGTCCTTTTTAGGACTGATCGCCTGTGCGGTTCTCCTGATCAGCTGATAGTACAGCCAGTCATTGAGTTCATGGCTTTCCTTATAAGCAAGCAAGGTATCCACAATAGCGGCATAGTTACCCGAATCAACCTGCTGATAAGCAGACCTGATGTATTGTTCAGACAAAGAATCAGGCGTTTTGACCAGGATGGAGGCGTCCAGACTGAGGTTGAAGGTGCTGTTATAAAACTCATAGCTCACCTGATGGCTCCTGTCCTGTCCATCTGCCGCAGCAGCGGAAAAAAGCAGGAACAATGCACACAGAATTTTAAGCCAGCTCCCCATGATGCCCAAGGATTAATTAATATTATGGTAATACTAAATGTACGTAAAATTAACATTGATCGTATATTAAGTTTTTGCCCTGATATTTATTATCATAATGGATGATTAACAAAGCCTTAACATGATGATTCTACTTTTGTGACGTAAATATTTGGTTAGTATTTATACGTTTAGGTTTAGTTGATAAACACAAGCCGTGGTGGATGCCAGGGCTTGTGCTTTTTTAAAGACTGCTGGATTCCCTTTTGATCAATGCCGATTTAAGCGTCGGGATTTCATCGGGATCAAAATGTTTCTTGTCAAGTATCCTGAACAAAAAACCCGCCGCTTCCCTGCCGATCTCAAATGCCGGCTGCGTAACGGTACTCAGCGAAGGGCTTAACAGTGCCGCGGTGTTCAGGTTAGAAAAACTAATGATCTTAAGGTCTTTCGGAATGCTCAGATGAAGTTCCCGGCATACATAATAACAAGGCAGCGCAAATTCTTCAATAGAGGAAATGATTCCATCCGGTTTTTGCGAAGTAATGAGCTGTCTGATGTTCTGATAATTTTTTTCCTCCTCTTTCTCATAGTTAACGATCAGCTCATGGTCCATGGGCATCTGATGGTGCTTCAGTGCATCCTGATAGCCAGACAAACGTTGCTGACCTGTACTTAAATTATTCAGCGCAAAGAGATAAGCTATTTTTTTGCAACCGTTTTCGATGAGGTGGCAGGTGGCATTATAGGCGCTTTCATAATCATCAGTGGTGATCTTCACCGCATCAATATCCTCTATGGTCCTGTCAAAAAAAACAACCGGGATCTTCTTTACCAGTTCCTTAAAATGTTCATAATTTTCTGTACTGCTGCTTACAGAGATCAGGATGCCATCCACCCGCCCGCTCAAAAGACTGTCTGTAAATGCGATCTCCGTTTCGCTGTTTTCATGCGTCTGGTAGATCAGTACATGGTAGTCGCGCTTCCGGGCAATCTCTTCAATACCATTGATGGCCAGTGAAAAGAAATTGTTGGCTATTTCGGGAATGATGACAGCAATGGTTTTTGTTTTGTGACTGCGCAGGTTGCTGGCAGCCGGATTGCGTTCGTATTTGAGTTTTTTGGCCAGATCCAGTACCTTTCTTTTTGTATCTGCACTGATCTCATAACTGTCATTCAGGGCTTTGGAGACAGTTGCGATAGATATGTTTAATTCTTTAGCTAATGTTTTAACAGTAACGTTGCCCTTCATGTATCCGGAAATTTGAGAGTTAATAATCTTATATGGAATAGTAGTTCACTTAAACGTATTCGTAAATAAAAAATCTGTTCAAACCCGAATTTAATATTTTTATATACAGTTTTGATATTAAGGTCTTCCAAACGGCCTTGCCAAAACCAAATATAATATAATTAATTTAACTCATTTTGCGATGGGGGAAACTGATTTAGCGCAAACCAAATATGAATCATCTGGATATTTCCGATTATGTAGTTTTCTTTATTTATTTCATTGTGATCGCCGGCTATGGCTATTACATCTATCATAAGAAGAAGACTACCTCCAATAGTGCGAAAGACTTTTTCCTGGCAGAAGGTTCTCTGACCTGGTGGGCTATCGGGGCCTCCCTGATCGCTTCAAATATATCTGCAGAACATTTCATTGGCATGTCCGGCTCCGGTTTTGCCCTGGGCCTTGCCATTGCTTCCTATGAATGGATGGCCGCTGCAACATTGATCATTGTCGCCATTTTCATCATCCCTGTTTACCTGAAGAACAAGATCTTCACTATGCCCCAGTTTTTATCAAAGCGGTACAATGATAAAGTGAGTTCCATTATGGCCGTGTTCTGGTTACTGGTCTATGTCTTTGTGAACCTGACCTCTATCATCTACCTGGGTGCGCTGGCCATCTCCTCTATATCGCCCATCAGCTTCGAATGGTGCATCGTCGGACTCAGTATCTTTTCCATGGTGGTCACCCTGGGCGGAATGAAAGTGATCGGCTATACCGATGTGATCCAGGTACTGGTGCTGATCTTTGGCGGTTTGATCACCACCTATCTTGCCCTTTCCCTGCTTTCCAAAGAATATGGCTATGGCGGGGATATTTTTAAAGGGCTTTCTGTCTTAAGAAACGAAGCACCAGATCATTTTCACATGATATTTGACTCTTCTCATAAATACTACAAAGAACTGCCCGGTCTGTCTGTATTGATTGGCGGTATGCTGATCAATAACCTCGCCTACTGGGGCTGTAACCAATACATCGTACAGCGTGCCTTAGGCGCCGATTTAAATACGGCACGCAAGGGAATTCTATTCGCCGCATTCTTAAAACTACTCATCCCTGTCATTGCCGTTCTTCCCGGAATCGTGATGTATGTATTGCACAATAAAGGTCTGTTTGTTGCAGAGATGTCGGATTCTGGCGTGCTGAAACCGGATCACGCTTATCCAACCCTGATGAACCTGTTGCCGGCGGGCTTAAAAGGCATCGCTTTTGCGGCACTTACCGCTGCAATTGTAGCTTCACTCGCAGGGAAAGCAAACAGCATCTCTACCATATTCTCCCTGGACATTTATAAAAAATACTTTAATAAAACGGCCTCAGATAAGAAGATGGTCAATGTTGGCCGCTGGGCAGTAGTGGTTTCCATGACGATCGCGGCCATCGTAACACCAGCCTTAAAGTCCCTCGATCAGGCTTACCAGTTTATCCAGGAATACGTAGGCTTTATTTCACCGGGCGTACTGGCCATATTCCTGCTGGGTTTTTACTGGAAACGCACCACAGCCGCCGCCGCTATGACAGGTGCGCTGGTGACGATTCCGCTTTCAACGGTGTTAAAGTTTCTGCCCGTATGGACCAACGGGGCCTTCCCGGATTATCCTTTCCTGGACAGGATGGCCATTGATTTCGTCGTTATTGTGATCCTGATGATTGTGATCAGTTTGAGCAAACCGCAAAAAGCAGCAGCAGAAAACGCAATAGAAGTAGACACCTCTATGTTTAAGGTCAGCACCAGTTTTGCCATAGGATCTGTGCTGATTATGGGCGTACTGACCGCCTTATATACAGTGTTCTGGTAAGTAAATCATTGAGCAACTATACATACAAAGTTATGAAAGAGCAAAAAAAAGAGGACAGGAACCCATTATCGAGTCTTGAGGACTGGGAAGAAGATGTGTTAAGAAGATATCCTGAACCGGGAACTCCGGCTAAAAGCAAGGAGGAGTTCAGGAACTATGACAGCCCCGAGATCGATTCCGTAAGGGAATTCTACCGGTTGAATCATAAATACCAGACCTACGACAACGTGCTGGCCAAGAAACAGAACTTCCTGAAATTTGATAAAAAGGAAATGCCCTGGTGGCAGGCCATGGAATACCTGAACACCCTGATCGACGATTCCGACCCGGATATCTCTCTGGATCAGTTACAGCACCTGCTGCAAACAGCCGAAGCAATTCGTGCAGACGGGCATCCGGACTGGTTCGTGCTTACAGGATTTATCCATGACCTTGGCAAGGTGCTGTGCCTGTTTGGCGAACCGCAATGGAACGTAGTAGGAGACTCGTTTCCGGTGGGCTGTAAATTTTCAGACAAGATCGTTTTCCCGGAGTTCTTTGCTGACAATCCGGACACCTATGACGAACGTTACAATACCAAATACGGTGTTTATAGCCACCAGTGCGGCCTTGATCAGATTCACATGTCCTGGGGCCACGATGAATACCTCTACCACCTGACCAAAAACTACCTGCCGGAACCTGCATTGTATATGATCCGTTATCATTCTTTCTACTCGCAGCACCGTGAACATGCATATGACCATATACTGAGTGCCCACGATCAGGAAATGTTCAAATGGGTGGACAAATTCAATCCTTACGATCTTTACTCCAAAAGCCCTAAACCCCCGGTAGTAAGCGAACTTAAACCCTATTACGAAGACCTTATCGCCAAATATTTACCAGTAACCGTAGCCCTATAATGAAGAATACAGGATAATATTCCCTCCCATGCATTAGCAACCCTAAACCATAACAAACCAAATTATGAAAAAAATCAGCACCTTAACGGGCCGGTTACTAGACTGGCTATGCCCGAAGTTTTTACTGGTACTCCTGTTTCTGTACTCAGGTACATTCGCGCAGCAGCCCGGAAGAACAGTTTCAGGCCGTGTGACCGATGAGACCAGCAGCCCGCTTCCCGGCGTTACCGTACGTGTGAAAGGAACAGCGCTGGCCACTTCCACAAACGAAAACGGAAACTACAGCATTAAAGTCAGCAACGATCAGGACGTACTTACATTTTCCATGCTGGGACTCGCCACGCAGGAGATTCCTGTAGGATCAAAGACGACGATCAATGCAAATCTCCTGGCAGACAGTAAATCACTCAAAGACGTGGTTGTAGTCGGCTACGGCACTTCCAGCAGAAAGGATGTGACAGGAGCGGTAACCTCAGTGAGCCCGGATGAATTCAACAGCGGCGTGATCAGTACACCCGCACAGCTTTTACAAGGAAAAGTAGCAGGTCTGAACATTACAAAAAGCGGAAACCCGAACGAAAATGGAGCCATCATTTTGCGGGGACCTTCCAGCTTAAGGGCAGGAGCACAGGAACCTTTGTATGTCATTGACGGCGTTCCGGCTGCTTCTATAGACCTGGTTTCTCCGGATGACATCAAATCCATAGATGTCTTAAAAGATGCCTCTTCCACAGCTATTTACGGAGCAAGAGCAGCCAATGGGGTGATCCTGGTAACCACCAAAAGAGGAGACGCTACCGCGCCAGGCTTTTCCTACAGCAGCTACGCAGGTATAGAGAATGTGTCCAATACCATTGAAATGCTCTCTGCTGAGCAGCTGAGAACTTACCTCGCCGAAAATAAAAAGAGCCTGAACCCCACCGATGATGACGGGTCCAGTACAGACTGGCAAAAGGCGGTGCAGAGAAGAGGGATTTCTACCAACCATAACCTGTCGCTTTACGGCGGGTCATCGCAAACCTCCTACGGAGTAAGTGCCAATTACCTGAACAGCGAAGGCATCATGAAAGGTTCAGCACTGGAAAGGTTTATCATCAAAGCCAATGTAGGTCAAAAGGCCTTCAATGAAAGATTAAGACTAAACCTCTCCGTGGTCAACAGCAGAACAGTACGCGATGACATCTCTGCACTGGTATATCCCAATATGCTCACCTACCTGCCTACAGTAGCCATAAGGAAGCCGGATGGTTCTTACAGTGAGGATTTCAGCAGAACCAGGAACTACCTGAACCCGGTTTCCCTGATCGATAACAACATCTTCAACAATAAGATCAAGACTTTTCTGGGTAATGCCCTGGCAGAACTGGACCTGTTCTCCGGTCTGAAATACACCCTGAGCCTGGCCTATCAGGATGAAAATACCAATGGTAATTTCTACACCAACCGCATTTCAGGAATCAACAGAGGGCTGAACGGTGTGGCGACCAGAAATTCTTATTCCAATACCAAGAAAATCGCAGAGACTTACCTCAACTACGACAAGACCTTCGGGGATCACGGAATAAAATTACTCGCCGGCTATTCTTTCCAGGAAGACCGGACAGGAGACGGCTTTCAGTCTTCCAACCAGGGTTTTGTATCAGATGAACTGACCTACAACAACCTGGGGCTTGGTGATCCGCTTCCCGGAGCAGTGGTCAACTATGGCAACGTAAGGATCCAGACCCTGCGCCTGATCTCTTTCTACGGAAGGGTCAACTACGACTTCAAAAACAAATACCTCTTCAAAGCATCCATCAGAAGAGATGGTTCCTCTGCTTTTGGCGCAAACAACAGCTGGGGTTACTTCCCCTCTGTATCTGCCGGATGGAGATTGAGCGCGGAGAACTTTATGAAAGATTTAACTTTCGTGGAAGACCTCAAGATCAGGGCAGGTTATGGAGTTACGGGTAACTCCCTTGGCTTTGATGCTTTCACCAGATACCCATTATATGCTCCGGTAGAACGTTTTTATTATGACGGCAGATACATCAATGCCATCGGGCCGTTCCAGAATGAAAACCCCGACCTGAAATGGGAAAGGACCGCAATGACCAATATCGGTCTGGATTTCTCCCTCTTTAAAGGTAAGGTACAAGGTAGTATAGAAGTGTACAATAAAAAAACCTCCGATCTGATCTGGGATTACCGGGTTTCCACCACCCAGTATTTTGTAGGGAATCTGACGGCCAACGTTGGGGAGATCAGTAATAAGGGTTTTGAAGCGGTAATCGATGTCGCAGCAGTAACCACCAGTGCTTTCAGCTGGAAAACCTCCCTGAATTTCTCACGCAATAAGAATAAGGTGACTTCTTTGTCAAACGATAAATTCTCCCTTTCCGCTATCCCTACCGCACAGCTGGGCGGAAAAGGTCAGTCCAGCAATTACTCCCAGGTGGTTCAGGAAGGTTCCCCGATCGGTACTTTCAATACCTACAGGTATGCGGGTAAGGACGAGAAGGGGGTGAGCCAGTTTTACCTTGCCGATGGTACACCTTCAACAGAATATTCAAAGGCAGCCATCAGTTACACCGGCAATGCCCAGCCAGATTTTATTTATGGATGGAACAACACCTTTACCTATAAGAAATTTGATTTTAATTTCTTTATCCGGGGCGTATCCGGCAACCAGATCCTGAATGCGACCCTGGCCGGATTGAACAGTCCGGGTGATGCTACCACCAATAACATTCCTCAGTTTAGTCTGAACGAAGCCGCAGGTGACAACAACAGTTACATCATTTCAGACCGGTTTATTGAAGATGGCTCTTACCTGCGCCTGGACAACGCCACACTCGGCTATTCCTTTCCCCTGAATATAAAAACAATTAAAAGGCTCAGGATATACACCACTGGCAGTAACCTGTTCATCATCACCAAGTATAAGGGCATAGATCCTGAGATCAACATGGGCGGAATTACACCCGGGATAGACAACAACAATTATTATCCTAAAACCCGGTCGTTCATTTTTGGCCTCAACGTTACATTTTAATCTCTATGAGCATGAAAAGAATTATCATCATGAATATCGTGCTGGCAGCCATGCTGACCGCATGTACAAAACTGGATGTAAAGGTAGAGTCGGAACTTACACCCTCTAATTTTCCTACCAATGAAGAATCATTTACCGCAGCTACCGGACCCGTATACACCAAATTCAGGTCCATCTATGCCGTAGATTACTGGAGGATGCAGGAACTGTCTACAGACGAGGCCATCATTCCGGCCAGAGACGGCAATTACGATGACGGCGGTCAGTACCGCTTCATGCATTACCATACCTGGACACCCGACCATCCCTATGTAAAAGCCATTTGGGAGTGGGGGTTTAGCGGCATCAATTCGGCCAACAGGATCATCAGCCTGTTTGAATCCGCTCCCGAAAGCAAAGCCAGAACAACAGCCATCGCAGAGATGAGAACCATGAGGGCACTCTATTATTTCTACATGATGGACATTTACGGCAATGTGCCGGTCATCAAAGACGCCATCGTAAAGGATCTTCCCGCTACCGCATCAAGAAAAGAAGTCTTTGAATTTGTGGAAGCAGAGCTTAAGGCCGTGACACCCGATCTGAGTGCCGTATCCGGACAAAAAACCTATGGCAGACCAACCAAGTGGCTTGCATTTGCTATTCTTGAAAAAATGTACCTGAATGCAGAGCAGTATGCGGGTCAGCCAAAATATACAGAAACAGTAGCCATGGCAGACAGTATCCTGACCGGTGCTTCAGCAATCTATTCCCTGGATGCCGATTACATGAGCATCTTTGCGCCAAATAACGGCCCTGCTGTAAAAGAGACAATCTTTGCCATCCCTTACGATGCGAATGTGGCCACCGGAAATCACTTCTCCAGATTTGGCCTGCATACCGGTCTGCAGAAGAAATACAACCTGCCCTTCAGACCCAGTATTGCGCTCAGCACCATCAAGGACTTTTACCTGAAGTTCAACCTCACCGGAGATGTGAGAAACAAAACCCTGCTGGCGGGCAAGCAATATGAAAATGACGGCAGCCCTATTCTGATCGCCACCACCAAAAAGGGGCTCGATAATTCTTATACCGGTGCTGACGGCGCAGACAAAATCAACTGGCAACTGGAATTTACACCGGAAATGCCGCTGGTAAAGGAAAATACGATGGATGTAGGCAATGACGAACTCGGCAAGGCCAGAGGAGTGAGGTCGATCAAGTTTTATCCAGATCCCAATACCAATCCGGATACCCGCTACCAGGGCAACGATTTCCCTGTATTCAGACTCGCAGATGTGATCCTGATGAAAGCCGAGGCCATCATGAGAGGCGCAGCACCAACTACCGTAAAAGGAGAACTGCAAACCCCGGATCTGCTGGTCAACAAAATCAGAAAAAGAGTCAATGCTCCCGATGTAGCGGGCATTACACTCGATGAACTGCTGGATGAAAGAGGCCGGGAACTGGCCTGGGAAGGCTGGAGAAGAAATGACCTGATCCGCTTTGGCAAATACGAAGACAACTGGGGGTATAAGACCAATAAGGAAGTCTTCAGGAGACTATTCCCGATTCCCAACAGCGAAAGATCTTTAAATCCTAAGCTCAATCAAAACACAGGGTACCCAAATAATTAATGTAAATACAAAGCCCCGGTATCATCCGGGGCTTTTGTCTATTTTTCTTCAGCAACTGCTGCTTTCTCTTTTACCGCTTTTGCAGGTGCAGCCACCCGCTCTGCTACAGGCTTCCCGTTTTTTTCAGGTTTTGGAGCCGTGATTTTTACAATTGCTTTTTGCGATAACTTTTTAGCAAGATAGTTCGCCGCTTTTTTGACTTCCTTTCCTGTTTTTGCAGCATCATATCCTTTTTTATCAATCAGTTCTTTTAGCTCAAGAGTAAGTTTTTCAAAGAGATCCTTACGAACAGTTTTTCTGGCTTTTTTTATAGATTTTGATTCTTCTTTTTTCATTTATTGGAATGTTTAGAGATTCTTACAACCTTAATTTCAATGCGACAGGGCTTCGGTTATTATGGAGTAAGCCTGTTAAGCGCAATATTACATTAATTTAAAGATAATTTAATATTATCATTATGTTAATTGATCTGTCTATTGTTAACGATAGTTTACTATTGCTTTATTTTTGAAAAGCTAAATTATGGAACAATTTGTGCAACTTTAATTCCTGCACAATATTTAAACAATAGAATGGAAAACTTTACCATGCTGCAATTTTTTGAATGGTACTATCCGGCTGATGGCAGCCTGTGGCGCTTTTTCAAATCAGAAGCACAACGGTTAAAAGCAATAGGAATAGATACGGTCTGGCTGCCCCCGGCCCATAAGGGCATGGCAGGTAGTTTAGCCAGCGGATATGATTCCTATGATCTCTATGATCTCGGTGAATTTGACCAGCGGGACAGTTTGCGCACCAAGTATGGCACGAGGCAGGAATTTATTGAAGCGGTGGAAGCCGGCAAACGGGCCGGATTAAAAATTTATGCAGACATCGTACTCAATCATATGGGCGGCGCCGAAGAGAAGGAGAACATCATGGTTAGAAAGGTAAATCCGGAGAACCGTGAAGAATTCATCAGTGGGCCCTATGAAATCGAGGCTTTTACCAGGTTTACTTTTCCGGGCAGGGCAGGCCGGTATTCTGAATTTATATGGGACCACACCTGTTTTGCAGGAGTAGACTACGATGACCGTAAACAGGAAACCGCGATCTATAAAATACTAAATGAATATGGCGATGCCTGGCAGGACGTCCCCTCTGATGAGCTGGGAAACTATGATTACCTCATGCTTTCAGATATTGATTTTCGAAATCCCCGGGTAAGAGAAGAACTGAAGCGCTGGGGTAAGTGGTTTTATGAAACCGCAGGCTTCGACGGTTTTCGCCTGGATGCCATCAAGCACATGAACCCGGCATTTTACAACGAATGGCTGGACTATATGCGGGAAGAATTTCAGCAGGAATTTTATACAGTGGGAGAATACTGGGCACCGGGAGATCTTGCATCCATGTTAAAGTACCTGGAAGTAACCGAAGGAAGAATGTCATTATTTGACGCCCCTTTACAGGCCAATCTTCACAAAGCCTCTGTTGAAGGCAAAGTCTATGACCTGCGGACCATATTTGACCATACCCTTGTCCAGGCAAGACCCGGACTTGCCGTAACTCTGGTAGAAAATCACGATACACAACCCCTGCAATCACTGGAGCAAACAGTAGAGTCCTGGTTCAGGCCATTGGCTTACGCTTTAATCCTGCTGAGGGAATCCGGGTACCCATGTGTATTCTATACAGATCTGTACGGAGCAGCCTATATAGACAAAGGAAAAGATGGCCTCGATAAACAGATCACCATGAACAAGATGGAGGAACTGGAGGCCCTGCTTGATGCCAGAAGGAATCTGGCTTATGGAATACAGCGCGACTACTTTGACGATCCGCAATGCATTGGCTGGATACGTGAAGGCGATGAAGAACATCCAGGATCAGGCTGTGCGGTCATCATTTCCAATGGACTCGGAACCACCAAATCCATGGAAATAGGAAAAACATTTGCAGGGAAAACATTTAAAGATCACCTGGGCATCATAGCAGAACAGGTGACCATTAATGAGAAAGGCTGGGGAGATTTTAAAGTTTATGCAGGTTCAGTATCCGTATGGACACTGGCACTTTAAAAATTCTTACCAATCTTTTCCAGCATTTCAGGAGGTATATTTTGTGTATCTACCAGCAGGAAACCATCCAGGCAATCAGAAAATTTAGGATCAATATTGAAGCAAATGATCTTGGCATTAAGATTCATGTATTGCCTCAGCAATACAGGGATCTTAATGTGTGAGTTTTCAATATCAGAGATCAGACTGTCCAGATCTTTTAGTGATTCACTGCTTTCAATCAGCAGGTTTTTATCAATTGCCGAAAGATCCGCCTTGAATTTATTCTTTGGCTTCACATAATGCGCCAGCTCATAATCAAAGTGATTTTTAGTGATGTAATCTACAATAAGTGACTTGGAAAACTTAGAAAAGTTATTACTGATGCTTACCGGACCAAACATATAACGATACTGGGGGTTGTCCAGCAGATACTTCAGAATACCTTTCCAGAGCAGGAACAGGGGCAATGGTTTTTGCTGGTACTCCTTACGGATCCATGACCTGCCCAGTTCTATGCCTTTCCTGAGGATCGGATAAAAAGGTTCCTTGATCTTGAACAGTTCAGACAGGTAAAAACCTCTTCTGCCCATCGTATTCAGGATTTCATCACCCTTGCCGATGCGGTAAGCACCCACAATATTCTGCAGGTCCTTGTCCCAGATGAACAGGTGGTTGTAGTAGATATCATAGTTGTCCAGATCGATCTTTTTATTCGTCCCTTCACCCACCTCCCTGAAAGTGATTTCCCGGAGCCGTCCTATTTCCCTCAGGATATTGGGAATACTACCCGTCGGAGTGATGTAGACCTCATAATTTTTTTCCTGCCACACCCTGAAGGTTTCCAGCTGGCTGACCTCTGTTACGATCAGGTTCCGGTCTGTTTCTTCAATGATCTCCTCAGGCTTTTTCTTTATTTTAAAAAGGCTGATCGGGTTAAACAGTTTCTTCTCCTGGTCAAGCCCGGTACCCAGGGCATAAGTACGGGCCCTTAAGAAATCAAGTAATTTATTGGTGTTGTTTCTGTAAGAAATGTCTTCTATGTGGATCGGTTTCCCGATTCTTACTTTAATTTTTAAACCCTGTTTGTTCAGGAACTCCGAAGGCAGCTTAGCCGTTCTCAGTGTCGGGTGGATGAAACTCAGGATATTGAACAGCACCCCGTTGTTGCCATGAAAATAAATCGGGATGACCGGGACCTTGGAGCGGGCAATCAGTTTTCCCACCACCGGATGCCACAGCCGGTCAGTAATCTCCTGTTTGTCCAGACTGAAGGTAGAGACCTCACCGGCAGGGAAAATACCTATAGGCGTACCGCTTTGCAGCAGGTCAAATGTAGCTTTCAGTCCGCTGATGCTCGAAGAATGCTGTACATTTTCAAAAGGATTTACCGCTACGAAGAATTCGCTCAGGTTGGGGATCTTTTTCAAAATAAAATTAACCATTACCTTTGCCTCAGGCCTCACTGTGCAAAGCAGCTTCACCAGGGCGAGCCCTTCTACGCCGCCATAAGGATGATTGGCTATCGCAATAAAACCACCTGTCTTAGGGATATTTTTAAGGTCATCTTCATCAAAGTCGATGGTTACGCCAATGGTCTCCAGTATTTTGTCTACAAATTCAAGACCGCTGAAATGTTCATTCTGTGAGAAAACCTTATTGATATCATTCAGTTTCATGATCTCCATGAGTAAGGCTGCAAGGCCGGGAACACCCAGTTTATCTATTTTGGTAGCCTTTGCAAACTCTTGGGTGGTTATGATCTTCATTTATTTTGGTTTAATGACTTACAATCCAACCCCAAAAGTAACATTAATATTTCAATAATAGCTGCTGTGTTCTCCACAGCAGGGTCAAAACAGGCGGCTAAAATTACCAGGGAATACCCATGATGGTATACCTTAGGCAGGTATGAGAAAATGGCTTAATTTATATTTCGACCTGAGCAAAAGAGAATTTAACGGACTGCTGGTCATGGTCAGCCTGATCGGTGTCGTTACAGCCATTCCTTATCTGTATGAAGCACTAAGGGCAAGGCCTGATCAGCAGGCCTCAGACCTGCTGGTGATAGAAAGACTGAAGGATCAGCTGCGGTCAGCAGAAAAGGCCGGGGGTTCCGGCCAGTTCCCGGATACCGGCCTTCCTCCAAAACGCATTTTGCGGCATAAAACCGCAATGTTCAGTTTTGACCCCAACCTGATCAGCGGAACAGACTGGCAGCGGCTGGGCCTGTCTGAAAAACAGGCAGCAGCCATTGTAAAATACAGGTCAAAGGGCGGCAGGTTCAGGAAGAAGGAAGACCTCCGGAAAATGTATACCATCAGCCCCCTTATGTATCAAAAAATAGAACCCTATATCCGTATCACTCCGGTATCAGAATCTTACAATAAGTTCAAAAGCACAGAACCCGCCAAATCCGCGGTACCGGAAAAAAAGCTGGTCCTTATAGAAATTAATGAGGCAGACAGTGCCGGGCTCTGTGAAATACATGGAATAGGACCAGTATTTGCGAGCAGGATCATCAGGTACCGGCAGCGGCTGGGCGGCTTTTGCAAAGCGACTCAGCTGATGGAAGTATATGGCCTTGATTCTTTGAAATATGCAGAAATAAAGCAGCAGTTCACCGTAGACGATACCAGGATAAAAACCATCAACATCAATACAGCCGGGTTTGCCGATCTTAAATCGCATCCGTATCTGAGGTACAAACAGATCAATGCCCTGATACAGTATAGAAAACAACACGGGAATTATAGTAATATTGCAGACTTAAATAAGGTACTGGTTTTAGACCCCGAAACTATAACCCGTATCGCTCCTTATCTGGTTTTTTAATAGGTCTATGGAATCAAAAATAAAACAAACCGTACGTGATGTACAAGATTTTCCGAAACCCGGAATTGTATTTAAAGACATAACGCCTATACTCAAAGATCCTGCACTTTGCCGTGAAATCAGCGCCGCGCTGGCCGCGCAGCTCAAAGGAATAGAAATTGATGTAGTGGCGGGTATAGAAAGCAGGGGATTCCTTTTCGGCCCCTCACTGGCGCAGCTTTTAAATGTTCCTTTTGTGCCCATCAGAAAAGCAGGTAAGCTGCCTTACAAAACCATTCAGCAATCTTATAACCTGGAATACGGCAGTGCAACTATAGAATGCCATCAGGATGCTTTATTGAAAGGGCAGAAAGTACTGATCCACGATGACCTGCTGGCAACGGGCGGAACAGTTGTCGCCGCATCAGAACTGATCCAGAAGCTGGATGCTACAGTAGAGGCCTTTTCATTTATCATTTCGCTGGATTTCCTGAATGGAAGGAGCAGAATACAACCTTATTCCGAAAACATATTTTCGCTGGCCTCCTATTAGGATCAGGACCGGTTAAGGCTGTGCAGCTAATTAATGGCCTGATAAAAACACAGGAGGAGTAATATCAATGCGATCAGCTTCAAAACAAATATGGAGAAACCAGTTGTAAATAACCTGTTCATGGTTTTGGTTTGCATGGTGTTTGTTGATTATAAATGAGTTAGTTATGATGTTTTTTGTAGTCTTGTCTGTATCTTTAAAAACTTGCTGCAAATCTAATCCTGAATTTAATTAAGATCAACTGAGAAAATACACAGTTTATGTTATTTTTGATGTTTCAAATGGGATAATGCATGAAGAAGAATTTTGGAGATTACTCAAGGACATTTATAACAGACATACCGGCGGATCTGAGCAGTGAACAAGCACAGTTTTTTCATAAGACCATTCCAAAATTCCCTGAAGAGGCGATCTATATCTACTCTTTTACAGAGAACAGAATGATTTATGCAAGCGGATGGGAAGAAGTAGTAGGTTACAAAGATGACGAGATCAACATGCTCGCCATTGTAAATATGTCTGCTCCGGGTTTTGCCCCTTTTTCCCATGACCTGAATGACAAAGCACTCAAATTTATTCACGGTAAAAGCAAGAACCTCGAAGCCTACAGCTTTACCATTGAACTCAAGAAGATCCACAAAAACAGCAGCGAAATTCCTATCGTTGCCCGTGTAGGTGTACTGAGTTCTGAAAATGGCAAGATCTCTTCCATTATAGGACGTTTTCAGATCAACCGGAACCTGATCTTTGGAAAAGTAATGCGTTATGCGGCCTATGGTCCTGAAAAGGAAAAATTTGAAGAAGAACTCAATAAGATACTCTTCTACCATCTGGCCATCTCCAACAAAGAAAAAGAAGCCCTGTCACTGGTTGCCAAAGGCTATTCCTTTAAAGAGATCGCCCATGAACTGAATGTTTCCCATTCTGCCATAGAAAAAAGGATCATCCCGCTTTACAAGCGTTTTGACGTAAAAAGCCTGACCCACCTGGTGAGTTTTGCTTATGACAATAACATTCTGCCATAAGGATTGATCCGGGCAGGAGCTAATCCAGGTTTATGGTAATGATGTTGGCACGGTCAATGCCTATCTTTTCCATCAGTAAAGTCTCCCATTTTTTTTCCAGCATGGTGGTCGGATCATCGCTGCCCATTACCCAAATGATATTCTTGTCCCTGATGTGCAGCAGGTTGTCCGGACCGCAATCTATATTGGTCAGTAATTCATAAAAAAGCTCCGTAGTAATGATATCACTTTTTACCGGTTTGCCGGGATTGATGTCGTCGATGACCAGCAGGTTGCAATTGCGCCAGGACCAGAGCCTTGACAGCTCATGGGGGCTTGCTGTACGTTCAAAGAACAGGCTCAGTAATTTTACCGCAGTAACATAACTGCAGCAACCGCTTTTTATGGAAGCTTCTGTGGCAATGCCTACAGAAAGTGTGGTTTTTCCACTGCCCCTCGAACCAAAAAGCAGCATATGTTTACCATGTTCCTTATTGTCCAAAAAGGCATTCACAGCCTTTTTATGTATTTCACTGATGTTCTGATTCCATTGACTCAGACGAAATTGAAAAGGATAATCTGCATTTTGCAGGTACATTTTTGTCGTATACCAGTAAAAAGCAGGATAGGCTACCAGTACAATCAGGGCAATTGCGCCAATCATCATTCCAATATGAAACCCGCAGATCAGACTCGCAGACAAAGCTCCGATGCCAAAATAAGCAATATCGGTAATCGTATCAAAGGCTACATTGGCCCAGGCCGGAGTAAAAGTATAGCTGCCTTTGCTCAGGGCCTTCCTTTTTGTCCCTACCTTAAGTAACAATGGTCCAAGAAAATTATAAGCTTCAAATAAGATCCAAAGGCTCCATACCCCGAAAGAAGCCCATAATTCCGGAGCGTGTACAGCTGTTTTGGTACTGAGAAAATGAAAGACGATTACTGTAGGTATAAATCCGAGAGAAAAATGGCCGAACTGATTGGCCAGCCAGGAATAAGTAAGGGTAACTCCCCTGTAGGAATCCTTACCGATGAGGTCCGCGCGCAGTTGAGCAAGCACTGCTTTTCTATTGATGAATGCCATGAGTTTACGCTTTTAGATTATTTTTCAGCCCTTAAAGCTAAAAAAAATAAAAAACTTTTATCTGCTATTTGACCTGCTTAAAATAAAGGAGTTATGTTAATGAACTAAATACCATTTCGTTCTATGATTTGGCAGGCTTTTGGCTTATATCAGTATGCTATTATTTACTTAACATTGCCATTATTCAAATAAAAAAACTTATGCTGGAAACAATGGACAATTCTGTTGGATACAACTTTAGTATCTCTGAAAATCAGGAGCTCATTAGAAAAATGGTTAGTGACTTTGCCGAAAAAAACATCCGTCCGAAAGTAATGGAATGGGATGAGGTGCAGCATTTTCCGATCGGGATTTTTAAACAGCTTGGTGAACTTGGCCTGATGGGTGTGCTGGTTCCGGAAGAATATGGCGGTTCAGGCTTCGGTTATCAGGAGTATGTAGATGTGATCGCCGGGGTCGCCAAAGTCTGCGGTTCTATAGGCTTATCTCTCGCTGCACACAATTCTTTGTGTACCGGTCATATCCTCACATTCGGCAATGAAGCGCAAAAACAAAGATGGCTGCCAAAGCTGGCGACTGGAGAATGGCTGGGGGCCTGGGGATTAACAGAAGCAAATACCGGATCTGATGCCCTTCGGATGACAACGACCGCAGTTTTAGAAGGGGGAGATTACGTGATCAATGGTGCCAAGAACTGGATTACTCATGGTAAAAGCGGTGACCTGGCCGTAGTAATGATAAGAACGGGTGAAAAGGGAAAGGCCGGGGGGATTTCTGCGATTGTAGTGGAGCGGGGAACACCGGGATTTACTGCCGGCAAGAAGGAAAATAAACTGGGGATGCGTGCCTCGGAAACGACAGAAATGATATTTGACAATTGCCGTGTCCCAAAAGAAAATCTCCTTGGCGCAGAAGGGGAAGGTTTTAAACAGGCCATGAAAGTACTGGATGGAGGACGGATTTCAATAGCGGCCCTTTCACTGGGGATCGCCAAAGGCGCCTATCAGGCTGCGCTGGCTTATGCCAAACAACGCCAGCAGTTCGGACAGCCTATTGCAAGCTTCCAGGGGATCAGCTTTAAACTGGCAGACATGGCTACCGAAATAGAAGGAGCCGAGTTGCTGATCAGACAGGCTGCGGATCTGAAAAACAGGGGGCTGTCTGTGACCAAAGCCTCTGCTATGGCCAAATATTTTGCATCAGAAGTGGCCGTAAGGGTGTCTACTGAGGCTGTACAGATCTTTGGAGGTTATGGCTACACCAAAGATTTTCCGGTAGAGAAGTATTACAGGGATAGTAAATTGTGTACCATCGGAGAAGGAACTTCAGAAATTCAGAAAATAGTTATTGCAAGAGAAATATTAAAAGATTAGATTAGAGTAATAATTCATCCAACATAGCATATTCTAACCAAATATAATATTGTTCAATCCGGTGTTTGATAAAAGCACCGGATTTTTTTATTTTAAATAATCAGCCCTTTCTTCCTATTACGCAACCTTAGATCTGCCGGCAGTGGTGACCTGTGTGTGTGCATAATAACAGCATATTGAGTCTGCGTTG